>Ga0209303_1000002_pt1 | contig 393899 bp, 352 predicted proteins | sample SidtaG_3_FD_187449 | JGI IMG/M metagenome (GOLD analysis project Ga0209303, IMG submission 187449) | Marine algal microbial communities from Sidmouth, United Kingdom - Sidmouth_Asex1 metaG (SPAdes) (version 2) | ecosystem: Host-associated > Algae > Red algae > Unclassified | place: Sidmouth...
AGATGAACGGCAACGTCACGACGTTCATCGAGGTGGTGCTGAACCAGGAGCTCGGCGAGCCGTTCCGCCGCGACGCGATGAAGAAGCCGAACCAGGTCGCCGGCATCGACAAGGCGGACATGCGTCCGCAGCCGCTCGCCACGCCCTCCTGACCGAGCGCGTCCCCGCGGGGGAGGGAAGGCGGGTCATCGCCGCGTCGCGCGCGATGGCTCGCCCGGTGTGCAGCCCCGGTGCCGCTCCGGTCTCAGATCTCGCGAACGCGTGCGCCGCGACCGGCGTTGATCGCGGCGAGGACGATGCCGAGCACGAGGATCGAGACGGCGGCGAAGAACAGGCTGCCGCCGTCGCTCTCGCCTTCGTGCAGCACCTCGACACCGAGGGGCGAGAACAGGTGGAAGAAGACCGCGCCGGCCATGACGGCCGAGGCCATGAGCCCGCCGACGACGTGCAGCCGGCGGCGCGTGTCGCCGAATCCGGCGGAGCGCATCTTCGCGATCAGCCAGAGCGGGATCGGGGCGAGCAGCACCAGGGCGGTGACGAGCTCGAAGCCGCCGACGACATATCCCCCGTACTCGCGAAACGCCGCCCCGACCCCGTCCCCGAGAAAGGTGCCGAGCCAGTCGCCGATCGTGCCGAAGATGTGCTGGGTATCGGGGTGCCGGGCGAACTTGTAGGGGAGCGAGCCGACGAACACGTAACACATCCAGGCCACGATCGGCCAGGACAGTATCGGGCGTAGCCTTTCCACGTCGGCGCAAACCTCGTGTCACGAAGATGACGCGAGCATAGTGCAAGGCTTGCCGTCGTGGGCGCCGGTGATCGCGCCCGCGGCTCAGCTGTTCCGCTCGTGTTCGATGAAGCGATCGGCGACGCTGTCCGCATCGATCATGTATCGCCCCTCGGCGATCTCCGCCTTCAGGCGCTCGACCTTCTCGACATCGAAACGACGGTTGGCGACTTTCCGACCACCGGAGCCTGCCTTCCGCTTCCGATCGCGTCGCGCGGTGGCCAGGTCGGTCACGGTAGCGCTCGACACGCTCTCGGGTGGAGCCATGGGTCTCGATCCTCTGAATGGTACGTCGTCGGTGTCGTTCTCGGAATGCCGTCGCGAGGGGCGATGCTCCGGAACGCTTCTCGTTGTTGTAGTGTCGGTCGAGTTGCAGCGTCGTTCTCGATCTGTCCGTCCGTGGTCCGGGCTCGTGACCCACCTACCGGACAGAAGCTGAATCGGCGTTCCCGAAGGCAAGTGTAGTACGCACGCCACGTAGGGCCGTTCCGGTCACGAAACATCTCCGCCCGCGCGGCGGAATGCCCGCGGGGTCCGTTTCGGAAGGGTCCAGTACGCATTGCAGAGCGTACAGGTGGCAGTCGGTCGACACGCGATTCTCGTCAAGTCTTTGTCTTCCAACGGAGGTCTTCTATGCTCACGGAACACGACCGAATCGCAATGCGTCCGTTGGGCGGAGACCGTCACCGATGAGTACACGCAAAGAAGTGCGCAAGATCCTGATCGTCGATCAGGACGCCGACAGCGCGCAGCGCCTCTCGCACCAGCTCGAGTTCATCGATCACGAGCCCAAGGTGATCAGCTCGCCGTCGTTGCTCGACAGCTTCGGCGAACTCGAAGGGTACCAGGCGATTCTCGTCGCGAACTTCCACGGTGTGGTCGACTGGGCCGAGGCCCTGAAGCGCAAGCACGAGGGGTGTCCGCCGTTCGTGCTGCTGCTCGGCGGTCAGAAGGCGGACCTGCAGCAGAAGGAGATCGACGAGACGTTCATCGGCGTGCTGAAGGCCGAGATCCGTTACGCCGAGCTCTCGAACCTGCTGCACAAGGCGGAGGTGCGCGGCACCGCGAACACCGAGCCGTCGAAGGAGGGTACGCAGAATCCCGAGCTGTTCCGGAGCCTCGTCGGCAACAGTCGCTCGGTGATGCGTGTCAGGAAGATGATCGATCAGGTCGCCCCGACCGAGGCGACGGTGCTGATCCTCGGCGAATCCGGCACCGGCAAGGAGGTGGTGGCGCGGAACATCCACTACTACTCCAACCGTCGCAGCAAGCCCTTCGTGCCGATCAACTGCGGGGCGATCCCCGGCGAGCTGCTGGAGAGCGAGCTGTTCGGCCACGAGAAGGGCTCGTTCACCGGTGCGGTCGGCTCGCGCCAGGGCCGTTTCGAGCTCGCCGAGGGCGGCACGATCTTCCTCGACGAGATCGGCGACATGCCTCTGACGATGCAGGTGAAGCTCCTGCGGGTCATCCAGGAGCGCTCGTTCGAGCGCGTCGGGAGCAACAAGAGCATAAAGAGCGATGTCCGCATCGTGGCCGCGACGCACCGCAACCTCGAGCAGCTGATCGAGGACGGGCGCTTCCGCGAGGATCTCTACTACCGCCTCAACGTCTTCCCGATCGAGATGCCGCCCCTGGCGAGCCGCGCCGAGGATCTGCCTCTGCTGGTCAACGAGCTGATCACCCGTCTCGAGCACGAGAAGAAGTCCTCGGTCAGGCTGACACCCGCGGCGATGATGTCGTTGTGCAACTACGACTGGCCGGGAAACGTGCGGGAGCTGGCGAACCTGATGGAACGTCTGACGATCCTCCACCCGTACGGCGTCGTGGACGCCGCGGACCTGCCGCCGAAGATGAGTCCGCACGGACGGGTGCGCTCGAGCGAGGAGACGGAGGTGGCGCCGGCGACGGCACTGCCGCTCGCCGGCGGCATGCCGGCGCGCGTGCTGAACGACGCCCCGCGTCTGCCGCGCGACGGGATCGACCTGAAGCAGCATCTGACCGACATCGAGGTGGCGTTGATCGAGCAGGCGCTCGACGAGTGCTCCGGCGTCGTCGCGCACGCGGCCAACCGGCTGCATATCCGCCGCACGACGCTCGTCGAGAAGATGCGGAAATACGGCATTCAGCGACCCGAGGAAGTCTCCTGACGGTTCGCGTTCCCCGCGGCGCGTCCGACACGTCGAGGCGACTCTCCCGGCCGTCGCTTTCGGTCCCCCGGACTCGCGTTGTCCGCCCGACAGGGGGCGTGTCGTTCGACTGACGGCCCGACGCCGCCCGGACGGAACCGCGCGAACGCGGTGAGAGGCCCCCGGCACAGCGCCGGCTCACACCCCGCACCGGGCCGCTGCCAGACCCGTCACACGCAAACTGCGGCGCGTGCCTCAAATCAAGCTAGCCACTCTCGTGTGACCACCCGAGCGGGCCCGTCACGCGGTCCCGTGGTTCGGGACTTGCTCCCCCACGATCCGCACGGCGGGCCGACCGACACCGCGATTTTGCGGGCCGGACAGCGCCTTGTCGACATGCGGAGACGGGCGAGATCGTGAATTCCGACGGACACACGAACGGGCACGCGCTCCCGTGAACGGGGCTGCACTGAACCAGGGTGAGCTCCCGATTCTCGGGAATCGTGCCGCGCGCATCACCCCCGCTCTCGTCGATCGATCCGCGCTCGCGCCGGTGCAGACGATCGCCGTCGCCGGCGGCAAGGGCGGTACCGGCAAGTCGAGCGTCGCGGTCAACCTCGCCGCGGCTCTCGGCTCGGCCGGTCGCGAGGTTCTCCTGATGGACGGTGACCTGGCGCTCGGCAACATCGATCGACTGCTCGACCTGCAGCCGGTGCACAACCTCTCGCACGTCATGGTCGGCGAGCGTCGCCTCGACGAGGTGCTGCTCGCGGGTCCCCTGGGCGTGACCGTCGTGCCCGGCGCGCCCGGCGCCGTCGAGATGGCCTCCCTGTCGCGACTCGAGCACGCCGGCCTCATCGGCCTGTTCAGCGACCTGGAGACCGCGGCCGACACCCTGCTCGTCGACCTCGCCTCGGGCCTGCCCGACAGCGTGCTCGCCTTCTCCCAGGCGGTGCGCGAGGTGATCGTGGTGGTCTGCGACGAACCGACGGCGTTGCAGGACGCCTGCGCCACGATCCGCGTGCTGCACGAGCGCTGCCGGGTCAGGCGGTTCCGGATAGTCGCCAACCGGACCGACTCGTCCCGCCACGGGCTGGACCTGTACGCGGCGCTGACCCGCCATGCCGAGCGCCATCTCGACGTGCTGCTCGACTTCTGCGGCTCGATCCCGTTCGACCCGCAGCTGGCCGAGGCCGTGCGCCGCCGACGCCCTGTCGTCGAGGCGTTCCCGCGCGCTCCGTCGGCGCTCGCCTTCAGGAAGCTCGCGACGCGGGTCTCGCGCTGGCCCCGACCCGCCGAGCCTTGCGGGCATGTCGAATTCTTCGTGGAGCGGCTCGTTCGCACCGCATCCGAAAATCGAGAGCATCTACGATGAATGCACACGCGATGTACAACGAGGTGGAGACCGTCGACCCGGACGGTCTGGTCGCCGCGAACGCGAACCTGGTCAAGCGGATCGCCTTCCACCTGATGAACCGCCTGCCGCCGAGCGTGCAGGCCGAGGATCTGATCCAGGCCGGCATGATCGGGCTGCTGGAAGCCGCGCGCCACTATGACCCTTCCCAGGGCGCGAGCTTCGAGACCTACGCCGGCATCCGCGTGCGCGGAGCGATGCTCGACGAGATCCGGCGCTCGGACTGGACGCCGCGCTCGGTGCACCGCAAGTCGCGCGAGGCGGCCGAGGTGCTCAGGGAGATCGAGCAGAAGGGGGGGCGCGAGGCCAAGGCGCAGGATGTCGCCGAGCAGCTCGGCGTCGATATCCGTGCCTACCACACGATCCTCACCGAGAGCTCGGCGGCGCACGTGTTCAGCTTCGATCAGCCGGACGAGCACACCGGCGAGACGATGTCGCTGCCGCAGAGCGCGGAGGCGACGCCGAGCGAGCAGGTCGAGTACCAGTCGTTCCGCGCGGCGCTCGCCGACTGCATCAAGCACCTGCCCGAACGCGAGAGTCTGGTCATGTCGCTGTACTACGACGAGGACCTGAACCTTCGCGAGATCGGCGACATCCTCGGCGTCAGCGAGTCCCGTGTCTGTCAGATCCACGGTCAGGCACTGACACGGCTCAAGGGTCGCCTCGCCGAGTGGACACAGCGTTGAGCACGGTGGGGTCGAAGGTGCGTGACGACGCGGAGTGGTACGTGCAGAAGGGCTCGCGAGTGCTCGGGCCCTTCTCTTCGACCGAGATCGGGCGCTTCCTCCTGCTCGGCCGGGTCAGGAATTCCGACAGGGTGAGCCGCGACGGCGAGCTCTGGGAACCGGTCACGCAGGTGCCCGAGCTCGTTCCGGAAGAGCTGCTCGATCTCGACAACGGCATCGGCTGGGCGCGCTTTCTCGACGAGCGGGCGGCGAGCGACGAGCGTGTCGAGAACCTGCCCGTCGACGTCGAGAGACGCGTGGACGAGGACATGGCCGCACGGCTGCGTGACGAGTGGAGCGCCGACGACCCCACCTCGCCGCCGGCGCCGAGCGCGCTGCCGTGGACGCTGCTCGCGATCACGCTCGCCGCGCTCGGTGTCGTGCTGTGGGTGAACGGCGCCGGCAGCCCTTGACGAGCCTTCGACGAGACGGATCGGGCGTTCGCGACGGGTACTTCCCGGCGCGACCTCTCCCGGCCTCGGGCTCCTCTCGCCAGGCACTCCCCGCCGAGGACCCGCGACAACTGGTCCGGGGCTTGCAACGCTCCGGACAGACCCGACGCACCGAGCCGCACGCCATGGCCGTCTCCACTCTCGAGAACACCGTCGTCACGTCGCTGGCCCACGTGCGCCAGCAGCGTCTCGACGTGCAGCTCCGTCAGCTCGAGTTCCACGCGCTGTTGCACAGGAAGCTCGATCTCGAGCTGCTGTTCGACTGCCTGCTCGCCGAGGGGCAATCGTTCGTCGCCTTCGACGGAGTGCGCTACCGGGCGGCGGACCGAGGCGCGGACGTGCACCTCGGCACGGCGCGCTCACACACCCAGCACTTCGAGCTGAAGCTCGGCGAGCGCAGTCTCGGGGAAGTGATCCTGATGCGCGGGCGAGCGTTCACGGCGCGCGAGGAACGCGATGCGGAGCGCCTCGTCGAGAGTCTGGTCTACCCGCTCGACAACGCGCTCGAGCATCACTCGGCGCTTCTGCGGACGATGACCGACCCGGCCACCGGTCTGGGCAACGAGTGCGCGCTCGAGTTGCAGCTGCCGCGCGAGATGCGACTCGCGCGTCGCACCGGACGCCCGCTCGCGGTACTGCGCATCACCGTCGACTACCTCGAGTCGATCAGCGAGCATCACGGCAGCGCGGTCGGAGAACAAGCCTGGCACTCGGTCGCGGAGACGCTCGCCGCTCGTCTGCGTGGCAGCGACCTGCTCTTCAGGACCGATGACGACGTGTTCTGTCTCGTGCTCGGCGATACCTCGCTGGACGGAGCGCTCGCGCTCGCCGAGCGATTGCGTCGCGAGGTCGATCGCTGCGTCACGCTCGAGAACGTGCAGTTCGTGCTGACCACGAGTGCCGGCGTCACGGTCGCGGGCGAGGAGGACACGCCCGAAAGCGTCGTCGCGAGGGCCGATCGCGCGCTCGCCGACGCCCGGATCAACGGACGCAACCAGGTGCTCGGGATCGATGCGCCGACGGCGTCCGGCGACGACGACCCGACCGCCGCCTGAGCCCGGGAGTCGATCACGGTGATCGGAAGCTCGCTCGACAGGTTCCCCGCGGATCGCCCCCGCGCCAAGTCCTTCGTGTATACTTCGCCGCTCGAAGGCGCCGGTCATCCGGCGAGCCCTGTCAGGGCAGCACCATCCACGTCCCCTTCGTCTAGTGGCCTAGGACACCGCCCTTTCACGGCGGTAACAGGGGTTCGAGTCCCCTAGGGGACGCCACTTCGCCTTCGCGCGGCGCACGATTCAGCCGCTTCCGGTGCCTTCACGTGGGCCGATCCGATCTCAAGCGCCTTCCCGTCCTCGTCGCGCTCCTGCTGTGCGCGGCGACGTTTGCCGCGTGCGCGAGCCCGACGTCCCGCCTGCGCGACTTCGCCACCGACCGAGGGCTCGAGCGCCGCACGCTCGTCGCCGGTGGCTTCGAGCTGACCGTGTTCGAGAACGCGGCCTTTCGCCGGAACGAGGCGTCGCCCGCCGCGGCGTTGCCCGTCGCCTCCGACCGGATCGACACTCCCGCCGGGCCGGCCGCCGTGCTCTCGCCGCGCCCGGACGACGCGAGACCGGTGCTGCATGTCTATCTCGAGGGGGATGGATTGCCGTGGATGTACCGCGTCATCGTCACTCCCGACCCGACGCCGCGACGTCCGCTCATGCTCGGACTGATGTCGCTGGACGAGGCGCCGGCGGTCTATATCGGGCGCCCCTGCTACAACGGCACGTCGCGCGATGCCGGATGTGACGACGCGCTGTGGACCTCGGCACGCTATTCGGATCGGATCGTCGACAGCATGGCAGAGGCGATACGCGCGCTCGCCGAACGGCACGACTATCCGGTCTTCCGCCTGTTCGGTCACAGCGGTGGAGGCACGCTGGCGCTGCTGCTCGCCGCGCGCCTGAGCGGCGCGCTCGATGTCGTCACGATCGCGGGCAATCTCGATACCGATGCCTGGACGGTCCACCACGGCTATTCGCCGCTGCGCGACTCGCTGAATCCCGCGACCGAGCCCGAACTGGCCGCGCGGGTGACGCAGTGGCATCTCCTGGGTGGCGGCGACCGGGTCGTGCCGCCCGCTCTCGTGCGCCCCTACATCGAGCGGGCGGCCCGGGCGACAGGGGTCGAGTTCCCGTCGTTCACGCACGGCTGCTGCTGGTCGCGGGTCTGGCCGGGCGTGCTGCGCGCGGTGCGGCGCGGCGACGAGGGACAATTGCCCGGCAGGGTGTTCAGGCGGGCGGCGGAGCAGGATCGCTGAGCGCGCCGTCGTCGGCACCTTTCGCGCCGAGTGCGGCGAGCATGCGTGCGGGGTGATCGGTGATCACGCCGTGCACGCCGCTGTCGAGCAGCGCGCCGGCGAGCTCCACGTCGTTGACGGTGTAGCAGTAGAGCCCGGCGTCCGCTTCGCGCACGGCCAGCGCCGTCGCCCCGTCGAGCCGCTTGCCGTCACAGTGCAGGTTGCGGCAGCCGTGACGCTCGAGCCGTGTGCGCCAGTCGGCGGGTACCGCGCCGACGAGCAGGGCGCGAGCCGCCTCCGGCAGCGCCGCGCGGGTCGCCTCGAGCGCCGCCGGCACGAAGCTGGAGAACACGAACGGCAGGTGGTCGGGCCAGATCCGCTCCACGATCGGGCAGATCGCACGCGCGGTGCGCACCTCGAGACCGGCCACGGGCTTGACCTCGAGGTTCAACCCGAGATCGTGCTCGATGCAGAGTTCCAGCACGGCCGTCAGTCGGGGCAGCGGCTCGCCGAGCCAGTCGGCCAGGCCCTTGTCCGCCACCAGGGCGTCGAGCGTGAGCGCATCCTGATCGACCAGGCGCCCGCGACCGTCGGTGCAGCGATCGAGCGTGTCGTCGTGATGCACGTAGGGGATGCCGTCGCGGCTGATCGACACGTCGATCTCGACGCAGCGCGCCCCCTGTTCGGCGGCGAGGCGGATCGCCCCGAGCGTGTTCTCGGGGGCCTCGCCCGAGGCGCCGCGATGGGCGACGACAGGGGCCAGCAGGGCGGGGGTCATCGGGTTCCGCCATCGGGCTGTCCGCTCTCGGAGCCGGGTGCCACCGGCTCGATCGAGTCGCGCATGAAGCGCTGGCGCAGGCGTTCGTACTCGACGTACTCGCGGGCGAAGTTCCGCTGGCAGAACTCGTCTATCCGGTTGAGCCGGCAGTCCTCGCGCCGAAGCGCCTCGTAGGCCATGCGCTTGAGATCGACGCGGGGCGCGCAGCCAGCGCTCACGACGAGCGCGCAGGCCAGTGGCAACAGGATCCCGGCGCGTGGTGCGACGCGACGGAACCGGGCGTTCTCGAGCGTGTTCATCCGGATTTCACGAGTTGTGGATCGAGTTCCGGTCCGCGTGGTGACCGGGCGGCGTCAGGCATGGCGTGGCGACGCGCGCCGCGCGGGTGTCCGGCGCGGAGTATAGGCAGGGCAGGGCGTCGCGAGGCGCTTCGCGGCGGAACGGAGACGTTCGTTGACGTCGGTGAAAGGTTATGGCGCAGTCGACGGCACGGACGCTGGCGGACTCTGCGCATAAGCGGCGTCGAGGTTTCGCGCTCACGTCAATCGAGCGGCTCCCGCTACACTCCCTCGATCGTCGTTCCCGCCCGCCGCCCGGACACCCGCGCATGGCCGCTCCCCGTCACCGTCCGTCGCTCGACGCCGCCCGGCTCGCCGCCTTGCTCGACGCGATGCACGGTGCCGCCGATGTCGCGCGGGGCGTCACGGTCGCCGGCTTCCGTGCGCCGCTCGCGATCGACGACAAGGCGCCCGGCGACCTCTTCGATCCGGTCACCGACGCCGATCGCGAGGCCGAGGCGCTGATCCGGGCGCATCTGGGTCGCGCCCATCCCGACATCGCGTTCGTCGGCGAGGAGTCGGCCGCGGGCGACATGCCGCGCTTCGGCGGTGGTGGGGAACCGACGTGGGTCGTCGATCCGATCGACGGCACGCGTGCGTTCATCACCGGCATGCCGCTGTGGGGCACGCTGATCGCCCTGCACGACGGGGAGGGCGTCGCTCTCGGGATGCTCGACCAGCCGATCCTCGGCGAGCGCTACGTCGGTGGACCGGACGGGGCGACGCTGCACGCCGACGGCTCGGTGCGGCGACTGTCCACTCGCGACGGGCGGACGCTCGCCGAGGCGTCGCTGTGCTGCACGACGCCGGACATGTTCACCTCGGGCGACGAGCGTGCCGCGTTCGAGCGGGTGGCGGCATCGGCGCGTCTCACGCGTTACGGCGGGGACTGCTACGCCTACGCGCAGCTCGCCGCCGGCCACGTCGACATCGTCGTCGAGGGCGACCTGCGCGCCTGGGACATCCAGGCATTGATCCCGATCGTCGTCGGAGCGGGTGGTGTGGTCAGCGACTGGTCCGGCGCCTGCGCGGAGAACGGCGGGCGGGTCGTCGCGTCGGGTTCGGCCGCGTTGCACGCCGAGGTGCTCGCGCGGCTCGCTACTCCAGCGTCAGGCGAAAGCCGTCCGTGATCTCGCCGCCACGGCCGTCGTCGGCCGTGACGACCACGAACCACCGGCCGCGATTCCCGCCTCGCGAGCGTCCGGAGATGACGCCGTCGGCGTCGATCGAGATGCCCGTCGGCAGCCCGCGCGCCGAGAAGTCGAGACGGTCGCCGTCCGGGTCGTCGAAGAACGGTGCGACATCGTAGGTGAAGCGTCCGCCGAAGCTGCGGTTGGCGATGTCGGTGACGGTGGGCGCGACGTTCGCCTCGAACGCGCGGACGACGCTCAGCGTGAAGTCGCGCTCGATGCTGTCCCGTCCGTCGTCGACGATCACCGTCACGCGCCATTGCCCGAGATCGTCCGGTCCGAGTCGTCCGCTCAGCACACCGTCGGCACCGAGGGCGAGCGTACCTCCGGGCGGCAGCGAGCCGGGGCGGATCGAGAACGCGAGCGCGTCACCGTCGGGGTCGAAGAAGCGGCTCGACAGATCGATCCGCACCACGACGCCGAGAAGCGGATCGAGCGCGAACTCGACGTCGGGCAACGGTGCGCTCGCCTGCGGCGGGCGGTTGGCCACGACCTCGCCCGCGGTGATGACGACGACCACCTTGGCGACGACCTCGAACAGACCGTCGCGCAGGGTGTAGGCGAAGCTGTCCTCGAGGACGTCGTCCGGGCCGTCGAGCGAATCGTCCCGCGGTCGGTAGACGAACCCGCCGTCGTCGCCGAGCTCGAACAGCGCGGCGTGGCGCGGCGCACGTGCCGGTCGCGGGTCGATCGACAGCGGAGCGTTGCGCACGTCGATGTCGTCACTGTCGTTGGCGAGCAGGTTGCCGGGTGCGCCGGCGTCGACCCGGAGCGTCGTGCCGAGCGTGACCTCGTGACGATCGTCGCCCGCTCCGGGCGCCTCGTTGATCGAGAGCCCGCAGAGCGTCCGTCGCCGTTCGACGGCCTGTCCCGTCGCGTCGATCGTGGTGAGCGAGACCCGGGTGGCGAGCGGCGCGCGCAGTGCCGGCAGCTCGAGCGTGAAGAGCGTGCGCTCCTCGTCGCGGCGCTCCTCGACGAGAAGCGCACAGCTGTCCGGATCGCTGCAGGCGGCCGCGAGCGTGTGCTCGGCGAGTGCCGCGTCGAAGCCGTCGATGCCCGCGCAGGCGGCCACGTCACCCGGTTCGTCGAGCGTGCGCCAGCGCCAGTTCTCGAGCGTGCCGTCCGGGCCGTCGAGACGTACGTCACGGGGCGACTTCTCGGTCAGCACGAGCGGCGCCGAGACGCCCCGCGGCGCCGGTACGCCGCCGCGGGGCGAGGCGTCGTCCGGCGTGACGTCGCCGGACTGTCGTCCGGTCGCGTCGACCCAGCCGCAGCCGCCGCCGAACAGGGCGATCAGCGTCACAAGGGGGATGGCGAAACGTGAGACAGGCATCAGCGTCGGAGTCCGGCATGCGGGCGGTTCGCCGCGAGGAGGCACACTGTCGATGATCCGGCGCCCCGGGTCCGTGGCCGGATTCCCGAATCCGCAAGTGTCGCGTCGCCCGGTGACCAATCGTTTCGACCGCGCCGCACCAGTTGTCTCGCACGCGCCGCGACGGCAGACTCTGCCGCCGGAGCGAGTGCCGATCCCTTCATCGCGGCATCGTCCGCCCTTCGCCAACGACGGAACACGTGTTGCAACCCGAGCCCCCGATCGAGCCTGTCGCCGATGTACGGACCGCGTTCACCGTGCTGGCCGTGCTCGTCCTGGCGTGGGTGACGCTCGCGTCCTGGATGCTGAGCCACGGGGAGCTCCTGATCGGCGAGCCGGCGAGCGGGACGCGCGAGTCGAGCGCCGATTCGTCGTCCGGTGATGCGCTCCGGCCCGATGTCGCGACCGATCCGGTGGCGACCGAAGGGTCGGACGCGAACGTGTCGAACGGTGACGCGGAGACGCGCGAGCCCGACGTGGCGGCGCCCGCGGAGACATCGCCGACACCGGTGGAGGACGGAACACCGGGCGTCGCCGATGGAGCGGTCGACAGGCGGGGCGTCGGCACGGTTGGCGCCGCCGCGCCCGAGGTCGCGAGGGAGGCGACCGAGCCACCGGGCCCGGTCGCTCCGTCGAACATCGGGGCACCGTTCGCGCCGATCGAGATGATCGAGCCGCTCGACCTGCGGGAGCCGTCGGGCGGTTCCGCGCCGATCGCTCCCTCGGCGCGCGCGCCGGCGATCGCCGTCCTCGGGCCCGACGCCGATGACGAGTCGCCGTTCGAGACGCGCCGTCGCGAGGAGATCGCGACGCTGTCGCGGCTGCTCGACGACCGACTCGCCTTCGAGCGTCTCGGAACCACACCGCTGGCGAGCTCGCGCGAGCCACTCGATCGTGCCTTCGAGATCCTGTTCCTGTACCCCGGGACGCGCTTGCGTCTGGTCGTCCAGAGCCACGAGACGTACGACGTGGCGTTCGATCGACGATTGGCGCTCGAGCGCGGTCAGGCCGTCGTCGACTACTTCGTCTCGCGTGGAATCGAGCGTGACCGCTTGAGCGCGGTGGCCGGCGAGGGTCGTGGTTTGCCGTTCGGGGAGCATCGTGTCAGAGTGACCATCGAGGACGAGAACCGATGATTTCCTTGCCTCCGACCTTGCTGTTGACGCTCTCCCTGCTCGCCGCCACGGTGCTCGGCGGCGGCATCGGTGCATGCCTCTGGCACCTGCGTTCGGCGAAGCGGCTCGAGCAGGTGCGTCAGGCCGCGCGTCGCCGGTTCGTGTCCGAGCGCGGCGCACTCGACACCATCCTCGCCCGGGAACGGGAGAGCGCGATGCTGAAGCGCGCGGAGGCGCACGAGAGCGTCGCGCACGCACGCGAGGAGACCGCCCGCCTGCAGGCGCGGCACGACAGGCTCGTCGAGCACGCGCGTGAGCAGGGCCGACGCATGGCCGCGCTCGAGGCGAGGATCCTCGTCCACGAGAAGCGCCGGGAGAAGCCCGGGCGCGTCCCCGCGGGTGGTCGCGAGGAGCGACACCCCGCCGGTAGGCCACCCGCGAACACCCGGCTCGGGCCGGGCATCGCGGAGCGCGAGGCCGGCCGGATCGACGACGACGACCTGCCGATACTGAACCGGCGCGTCGGCAGTCGGCCCGTGCCCGGGAAGCGCAGGTCGGTCGGTGGGAAGCTCGATCTGCCCACGCTCGCCGAGTCGGAGCTGCCCCGGGAGGCCGACAAGCTCGCGCTCGAGCTGCTCGATACCCGTGACCTGTTCCCCGACCGCGATGACTAGCGAATCGGGTGCTCGCGAGCACTCGATGTGGCACCGCCTGTTCCAGCTCGATGCGGCGGCGGGACAGAGTCTGCAGGGCCAGCTTCGTCAGGCGCTCGTCAAGGCGATCCTCGACGGCCGCGTGCCGGCCGACGTCGCCCTGCCGAGCTCGCGCGAGCTCGCCCGCGAGCTCGGTGTCGCGCGGAACACCGTCGTGCTCGCCTATCAGCATCTCGTCGACGAGTGCTATCTCGTTTCCCGCGAACGGCGCGGCTACTTCGTCAATCCCGACATGCTCGACGGGCGGGTCGACGCGCCGGACGGGGCCGCGAGCGACGCGGCCAGCGACGACGCCGGTCCACCCACCGTCGTCGACCTGCTCGAGCAGCGCAACATCGTGCGCCCGCTCGACTGGCAACGCTTCGAGTTCCCGTTCATCTACGGGCAGGTCGACCCGACACTGTTTCCGGTCAACGACTGGCGCGAGGCGTGCCGGCTGTCGCTTCGCGTCGACGCGATCGAGCGCTGGTCACGCGATCGCGTCGACCACGACGACGAGCTGCTGATCGAGCAGGTGCACACGCGCGTCCTGCCCCGGCGCGGCGTCTGGGCCGAGCGCGACGAGATCCTGGTCACCACGGGTGCGCAGAACGCGCTCTTCCTGATCGCGCAGCTGTTGCTCGATCGGGACGCGACCGTCGGTATCGAGGATCCCTGCTACGTCGATGCACGCAACATGTTCTCGCTGTTCACCGAGCGGCTGGTGCCGTTTCCGGTCGGCGACCAGGGGGTCGTCACGGACGAGCGCCTCGCCACGTGCCGGATGATGTACGTCACGCCGAGCCATCAGTGCCCGACCACCACGACGATGCCGCTCCAGTCCCGTCGCGATCTGCTCGAGGAGGCTTCGCGCCATGGCGTGACGATCGTCGAGGACGACTACGAAAGCGAGCTGAACTTCGTCGGAAAGCCTACTCCGGCCCTCAAGAGTCTCGATGCCGAGCATCGGGTGATCTACGTGGGCAGTTTGTCGAAGACCCTCGCGCCCGGTCTGCGGGTAGGGTTCATGGTCGGTCCGCGCGGGTTCATCCGTCAGGCACGTGCGCTGCGGAGGCTGATGTACCGTCATCCGCCGACGAACAACCAGCGGACCGTCGCGCACTTCCTCGCGCTCGGCCATCACGATTCGGCGCTCCTTCGGCTGATGCAGACGTTCAAGCGCCGCTGGCAGGTGATGGATGCCGCGCTGAACGTCCATGCGCCGCTGTCGTCGCTGACCCCGACGTTCGGCGGCTCCTCGTTCTGGGTGCGGCTGCCCGAGCATGTCGGTGCGCGCGAGCTCGAGCGCGTCGCGGCCGAGGCCGGCATCGTGATCAACGCGGGGGATCACTACTTCGCCGATCCGAACGGCCCGGCGAACTACTGCCGCCTGGGCTTCTCGTCGATCGCCGAGGCGCGCATCGCCCCCGGCATCGAGCGTCTCGCGGGGCTGATGGACGCGTTCTGACGCGTGCCGGGCGGTGCGTGCCGGAACGCGCCCGGGCCAGAGTGCGGCCGCGCCGGAACGCATCGACATCCGGATGCCGGTGCCTCCCGTTCGGCCCCGCCGCCCGGATGCCGCCCGGATGCCGCCCGGATGCCGCTCAGGCGCCGCGCACGAGCGGCAGCGTCGCGAAGTCGGCGAACGGTGCCTCGGCAAGCGCCTGGCCGAACCAGTCGTGCGCGACGGTCGCGTAGAGCGAACGGAAGTCGGTCGTGAACGCGGGGTCGCCCCGCTCGAGGCGGGAGAGGTCCGGGCGGTGCCCGTGGAGGCCGCCGGCGACGCGCCCCCCCGCGAGAAAATGGGGGGCGGCCGTGCCGTGATCGGTACCGCCGGTGCCGTTCTCGGCCGCGCGGCGGCCGAACTCCGAGTAGCTCATGACGAGCACGTCGTTCCAGCGGCCACTCGCGACCAGCATCCGGGCGAAACCCGCGAGCGACGTGCCGAGCTCGCCGAGCAGCGCACGGTGGCGGTTCGCCTGGCCGGCGTGCGTGTCGAAGCTGCCGAGCTCGACCTTGAACACCTGCGGGCCGGCATCGGCCTCGATCAGGCGGGCGACGAGCTCGAGCCGGCGGGCTAGCGCGGGTCCGCGACCCTTCGCCGATCCGGCCTCGTCGTCGAGCCGCTCGGCGAAGGCGAGCGCCGCCGCGCGCGTGGTGCGCTCGACCGAGAGCAGGTGCGCGAGCGCGTCCGTGGTGCGCTCGCGGCCGGCGTCACGCGTGCCGAGCCCGCGCGCCTGTCGCACGAAGCCGGCGAGGTTCTCGAACACGACGGTATCGCTCAGGCTGCCGGCGAGCGGGCCCTCGTCCCGCGCGAGCGCGAGTGCCTTGATCCCGTAGGGGCCGATGGCGGGCAAGCTGCCCGTCAGCGGTGCGAGCCAGCCTTGCAGGCGCGTCTCGTCGGCGTCCGACGCCGTCTCCCAGATCTCGATCGAGCGGAAGTGCGAGCGGTTCGGCGCCGGGTAGCCGACGCCCTGCGCGATCGCCAGGTCCCCGCGTGCCCAGAGCGGCATCAGCGGCTCGAGCGACGGGTGCAGGCCGAGTCCGTCGTCGAGCGGCAGCACCTCGTCCGGCGACAGCGCGAGTGTCGGCCGCAGCTTGCGGTAGAGCGGGTCGGCGCTCGGCACGACGGTGTTCAGCCCGTCGTTGCCGCCCTGCAGCTCGATCAGCACCAGGTGGCGCGGGCGGGCTCCGCTCGCGTCGGAGGAAGCCGTCGGGGCGAGCGCGTCGTCCGCCATGCCCGGCAGGCTCGGCAGCGTGACACCGGCCGCCGCGAGTGCTCGAAGGAAGTGTCTGCGGTGCATCGCTCGTTCGTCTCAGCAGAGGTTGTGGACGGGATCGCGCAGCAGTCGCGCGATGGGCTCGTCGCGCCGCGCCGCGTTGCGCCTGCGGCGCTTCGCGTCGCGCGCCCCGAGCGGGTCCGCGTCCATGGTCGAGCTGTCCGCCGGGTTCATGGCCGGGCCCTCGCCCGGGTTCGTGGCCGGGTTCGTGGCCGGGTTCGTGGCCGGGTCTGCGGCCGGGCTCGCGGCCGGACTCGCGGCCCGGTTCGCGGCCGCCTTCCCCGCTCCGGCCCCGTTCCCGGCCGGTACCGGCGGCAGCGGCGTGACGGGCGGGAGCGGCAGCAGCGCGGCCACGAGCTCGTCCGCCGAGAGCTCGCCGCGGAGCGCCGCCGGATCGAGGGCATCGCTCCGGAGCATGCCGTTGACGAACCGTCGCCGCGCGAGCAGCGTGGCCGAGTTGATCCATTGCACGCCGCCCACCCAGCCGCGCACGTTGGGCGGCTCGTAGGGGCTCTGCTGCATCGAGCGCACCGCCCTGACGAGCGATGGCGGGTCGAGCGGCGCGAGCGCGAGCGCGCGGTGCGTGCCGACGACGAGTTCGAGCGGCGACTTGACCAGGGTGCCGAACGTGGCGGGATCGAGGAACGCGTCGCTCCCGAGCATCGCTCCGAGCAGCGCGGCGATGTCCAGGTCGCCCGCCCGGAAGTCCTCCGCGAGCGCCTCGACGTGCTCCGGTTCGGGGGTCGGGGAGACGAAGTGGCGCCAGAGCTTCGCCGTCAGGTGCCGCGCCGTCGCGGGATGGCCCGTCAGGACCTCGACGACGTCGTCGACGCCACGGACGCCGTCGGTGCCGAGCAGGGTCTTGGGAGCCGGGTCGTGCGCGCCTTCCCTGAACACGAACGCCTGCTCCGGATCGATGGCGAGACCGGTCAACGCGCGAGCCAGCTCGCGGATGTCGTGCTCGGCGTAGGCGCCCTCGCCGAGCGTGAACAGCTCGAGCAGCTCGCGAGCGAGGTTCTCGTTGAGCCTGCCGCGCCGGCTTCGGTGGTTGTCGAGATAGAGCAGCATCGCCGGGTCCTTCAGCACCTCGAGCAGAAGATCACCGAACCGCCCCGTCGCGTGCGCCATCAGCGTCGCGTGCTGGCGGTACATGAGCTCCACGTAACGCACCTTTCTCTGCGCGGAGGTGAAGTGGTTCTGCCAGAACAGCGTCATGCGGGCACCGAGCGGGTTCTCGGTGCGGATCAGGCTGGTGATCCACCAGGCTTGCAGTTCGGCGAGTCGCTCGCGCTGGATCTGGCGCAGACGTCGGTGCGCGGCGCGGCGGCGCGCCTCTTCCAGGTCGCGGAAGGTCGCGAAGTCCAGGATCGGCCCGTCGACCCAGTCGGGCGGCGCCAGCGGGGCGATCGGAGCCCGACTCGACAGGCGCGAGGCGAGCAGCGTCGCCGGCGTCTCGACGGCGGCGCGAACGACGTGCCGCGGCGGCTCGGCGAAGCCGGTGCGCTGGAGGACGTGGCGGGTACGGGTGATACTCTCGCTCATCATCCCCCAACCCACGGTTCGGAACGTCAATGGCAACGGTCGCATTTCTCGGTCTCGGCGTCATGGGTTACCCCATGGCGGGTCATCTCGCGGCGTCCGGGCTCGACGTCAGGGTGTTCAATCGTACCGGCGCCCGCGCGGAGGCCTGGGTTACCGAGAAGGAGGGTAGTGGCGCCTGCTCGGCGCACGGGACGCCCGCGGACGCCGCTCGCGGCGCCGACGTGGTGTTCGCCTGCGTCGGCAACGACGACGACGTCCGTGCGGTCATCGTCGGCGAGGACGGCGCGTTCGGCGCGATGGGCGAGGATACCGTGTTCGTCGACCACACGACGGCCTCGGCCGCGGTCGCGCGCGAGCTGCACGCCGAGGCCGCGTCGCGCGGTTTCGCCTTCCTCGACGCGCCGGTCTCGGGCGGGCAGGCCGGTGCCGAGAACGGCGCGTTGACGATCATGGTCGGCGGTGACGAGGAGCCGTTCGCGCGGGCCGAGCCGCTGATGCAGCGCTACGGGAAGTCGGTGCGGCTGCTCGGGCCGAGCGGAGCGGGACAGCTGACCAAGATGGTCAACCAGATCTGCATCGCCGGTCTCGTGCAGGGTCTCTCCGAGGGCCTTCACTTCGCCGAGGCCGCCGGGCTCGACGGGCGTGCCGTCATCGACGTGATCTCCAAGGGGGCGGCACAGTCCTGGCAGATGGAGAATCGCTACGAGACGATGCTCGAGCGCGAGTTCGAGCACGGCTTCGCCGTGGACTGGATGAGGAAGGATCTCGGCATCGTGCTCGACGAGGCCTCGAGCAACGGGGCGAGCCTGCCGGTGACGGCGCTCGTGGACCAGTTCTACGCCGACGTGCAGGCGATGGGTGGGTCGCGCTGGGACACCAGCAGCCTGATCGCGCGCCTGCCGAAGCGGACCGGCGACGGCTGAGGGCGTTCGCGCGCGCGGCGTCCGCACCGGTACGGCACGGTTCGTGAAAGCGTTCTGTGTCGTCTCGACAGGGCGTGACGCCCGGCCCGTTCGGCGGCGATCGGCGTCATTGAAATGACGTCGTGAGCGCTCCCGAGACTTCACCGCGTCGGTGCCATGGCGCTGACCGCGTCCGACGCGTCGCCCGATTGAAATGCACCGCGTCCGGTCGGACAATCTGAGCTACTGTCCAGTGAAGAACACGATCCGTCACGCCCCGGAGCCGCTTCTCGTGAACACCCGTACCGCACCGCTCGCGCTCGCCGCGCTCGCCGTCCTCGTCACCGGCCAGGTCCGCGCCCAGGAGATCGACAACACCCAGATCCTGCCCGACGCCAAGCCGGGCGACTGCTTCGCCAAGGTGATCACGCCGGCGAAGTTCACGACGCGCTCCGAGGAGGTCGTCGTGCAGGAAGCCTCCGAGCGGGTCGAGGCGATCCCGGCCGAGTACGAGACGATCGAGCGGAGCGTCGTCGTCCAGGAGTCGAGCCGCGAGATCGTCGCCAGCGCCGTGGAGTTCGACGAGGAGGTCGAGCGCGTGGAGCTTCGCCCGGCCGAGTCGCTCTGGACCATGCAGGGGCGGGTCGACGCCCCGGCGAGCCCGGGAGCGCTCGACGGCATCGAGCGCTCGGGCGTGGACCTCGCGTCGGTCACCCCCGACAGCTGCTTCCGCGAGTACTTCACGCCGGCCGAGTACCGCAGCGGCGAGCGGCGCGTGCTCGTCAAGGAGGGCAGCGAGCGCATCGAGGTCACGCCGGCCGTCTACGAGACGGTGCAGGAGCGCGTGCTGGTCAAGGAGGCGTCGAGTCAGGTCGTCGACGTGCCGGCCGTCTACCGTACCGAGAGCGAGTCGGTGCTGGTGGAGCCGGCCAGGAGCATCTGGAAGACCGAAGGCTGCGGTCTGGTCGAACGCGTGGAGAACACCACGGGTGACGTCATGTGTCTCGTCGAGGTGCCCGCCCGCTACGAGACGCTGACCAAGACCGTGCTCGACAAGCCGGCGACGACGAAGACGATCAGCGTTCCCGCCGAGTACGACACGATCGAGGTGAAGCGGCTCGTCACGCCTGCCGGCGAGAAGCGCGTCGAGATCGAGCCCGAGTACCGTACCGTGCAGACGCGCACGAAGATCGCCGATGCCGGCTTCTTCTGGCTCGCCAAGGACGAGTCGCCGGACGCCGAGGCGACCTGGAGCGGCCAGGAGGCCTGTCTGGTCGAGCGTCCGGCCGAGTTCGAGACCGTCACGAGGCAGATCGTCGCCAAGCCCGCCGTGACCGAGATCACCGAAGTGCCGGCGCGTTACCGGACGATGGAGGTGGCGCGGCTGGTCGCCCCCGCCAACGAACGTCGCATCGAGATTCCGGCGCGCACCAAGACCGTCACCAGTCAGGTGCAGGTGGCCCCCTCCCGTCTGGAGTGGCGGAAGGTGCTCTGCGAGGCGAACATGACGCCGCGCATCATCAGCTCGCTGCAGCGCGCGCTGCAGCGCGAGGGCTTCGATCCCGGCCCGATCGACGGCGTGATCGGACAGACGACGATGCGTGCGATCGAGCGCTACCAGACGGAGATGGAACTCGATCGCGGTGGCATCACCTACGAGACGCTCGAGCGGTTGAAGATCCGCTCGTAACCGAACGCCCGCCTCGCGGCAGGCATCACCCGCCCGCCGCGTGACGTCTCGATTCCGCCCGAGCGGGCGGTGATCCGATCCGGCCTACGCGTCGTGCGGGTCGAACAGTGTCGTCAGCCAGTGCGGCACGATCGTGCCGCGCCAGCGGGTGCCGACATCGGTCCACGCGTCGACGAACGGCGCCAGGTCGGGTGTGAAGAACCACGCGACGAGCGCCGTGAACAGCACCACGCAGGTGGCCGGCAGCCGGTCGGTGTCGATCGGCTTCAGCGCCGTGCCGAACGAACGCTTGATCGTCATGCCGGTGAAGTCGACGCTGTAGATCTCGTCGAGCACGAGGTGCAGCACGTAGCCGAAGCCGAGGAACAGGGCGAGCATCCAGCTCGTGGCCGCGTCGGCACCGAGGAGGTGCGAGCCGGCAGCCGACATGGCGATCGCCGCCATGACGGCCGCGGCGAGCGAGTGCAGCGCACCGCGGTGCACGGTCAGCGAGTGGAACGCCCAGTGCAGCGGGTAGCGCACGACGAGGTAGATGCCGACGGCCGCGAACCAGAGTTCGAGCACGGTCAGCCGGGCGACGTTGGCGAACAGCCATGACAGGCCGGCGATCGACCCGAGCAGACCGAACAGGAGGCGCGACGGCCACGAGACCTTCAGGTCGATGTCCGGGAGGATGCCGCCGACGGTTCCGGCGACGGTCAGCATCAGGCCCTCGGTCATCGGCAGCGCGAGCAGCTTGGTCGTGAACGTCGCCCCGAAACTGCAAAGCGCCGCGGCGCCGAACACGTGCGTGCTAAAGTCCGCCACGATTTCCGTCCGCTCGATCGATCCGTCCGAGTGTAGCCGTGCGACGTGACGTCGTGGTGGCGGGTCGCGGTCGCCCGGAGCCCGCGTCCTCGTGATGCTCGCCGATCGGGACACGAGGCGCACTACCCACCAACGACGAGGCCGCGCACGTGCTGGTTACCTTCAAGTCCAATGCCCCTCACGCCGACGTCACGATGTTCGGCACGGCGGCGCGTTCGCTCCTGAAGATGATGGGGCAGAGCGGCAACGTGCCCGGGGCGATCATGCCCGAGGATATCCCCGATGCGCTTCGCAAGCTCGAGGAAGCGCTGCTCGCGCAGAGCGACGACGACGTCCTGCCGGCCGAGGAAGGCTCGTCGGGCGCCGGCATGATCGGTCCCGATCACACCGGTCACCCGGACGTCGACGAGGAAGCCGAGCGTCGGCCGGTTGCCCTGTCGCAGCGCGCGACGCCGTTGATCGGTCTGCTCGAGGCTGCCGGCGCGGCGAACGCCAGCGTCCTCTGGAACGAGTAGTCCGGCCCGGCCCCTTCCCTCGTGGCCGGCCACCGCCGAGTCCGGCTCGTCGGCCGGAGTCGCGACGAGGCGCGGGCCTTCGTCACTCCTGCAACGTCGGTGTGAGCGGCCGCGACCGACCCGCTACGCTCCGCCCGTGACCGACTCGGAAGTCGGCTCCGCCGCTCCGCCGCCCCGAACCGTCGTCGTTCCCGGCAATGCACCCAGCACGCAGTCGCCGACGAGCTCGGCCGTGGCCGCGGCGAGCGTCCAGCCGAGGTGACCGTGCCCGGTGTTGTAGAACACCCCTTTCTGCTGGCCCGCGCCGACGCGTGGCAGCATGTTCGGCATCATCGGACGAAGCCCCGCCCACGGCACGACGTGCTCGGTGTCTATGGCCGGGAACTGGCGTCGGCACCAGGCGACCAGCGGCTCCACCCGATCGTTCCTGATGTCCCGGTTGGCGCCGTTGAACTCGGCCGTGCCGGCGAGGCGCAGGCGGTCCGCGCCGAGGCGGCTGGTGACGATCTTGGCGTCGTCGTCGAGCAGGCTCACCCACGGCGCCGCGTCGCGGCTCTTCTCGTCCGAGAGCGGCACGGTGATCGAGTAGCCCTTGACCGGATAGATGTTGACCCGGTCGCCGAGCATCGCCGCGAAGCGCCGGCTGTGCATGCCGGCACAGACGACGATCGCGTCGTGATGCGTCTGCTCGACGTCGAGCCCGGCCGTCTCCCCGGCGGTGGCGATCGACAGCACGCCGCGTCCGCCCCGGCGGTGCCGCACGCGCACGCCGTCGCCATCGTGAGCGAGACTCTGCACCTCGGTGTCGTAGCGGAACGCGGCGCCCCGGCGCACGCAGGCGTCGGCGAGGCCGCGGGTGTACTTGTGGATGTCGCCGGTCGAGTCGCTCGGCGTGAAGTACCCGCCGACGAACTCGCCGATCAGCGCCGGTTCCAGCTCACGCATGCGGTCGGGTGACAGCGCCTCGCGCTCGAGCCCGCCCTGCTCGAGCAGGCGGTTGACCCGAGTCGCGTGCGCGAAACCCTTGTCGTCGGCGTAGACGTGCATGATGCCGCGCGTCTCGTGATCGAAGGCGATGTTCTCGCGTTCGGCCCAGGCGTGCAGGTGCTCGCGCGCCGACAGCGCCAGGCGCACGGTCTCGACCGTGTTGCTCTCGTAGTTCGGGATGTTCCGGACGAACTCGGCCATCCAGGTGAGCTTGTGCCAGTCCGGGCGCGGGTTCACGAGCAGCGGCGCGTCGCGTCGGAACATCCACTTGATCCCCTTGAGGACCGTGGCGAGCTGGTTCCACACTTCGGCGTTCGAGACCGAGAGCTGCCCGCCGTTGGCGAAGGAGGTCTGCATCGCGGCGTAGCGGTCGCGATCGTAGACGGTGACGCGGTAGCCGCGGTTCAGGAGGGCGTAGGCGGTGGTGACGCCGGTGATGCCGGCGCCGATGACGGCGATGTTCTGCATGGGAGAGAGACCCGGAAGGACAACGGTGAACGGAAATCGTCGCGGCCTCGCGGTCGCGACGATCGATGCTCCCATCTGTCCGTTGCACCTGAGAGTGTCACGTGAGTACCGCGCGTCCCGGCGCTACCCACGACTCCTTCGGTGGACCGGGCGGCATGCCCGGCCGGAGTGGTCGGGGGCGTGACGCACGATCGCTCTCCAGATGTCCTGCCCCGCGCGCGGTCCGCTTGCCTGAGAGTTTCCTGGGCGTTGCTCCTTCGGCGCCGGCCGGAGGCGTCTCGCGTGCCTTCGGCCGATCTCTCCCGCGCGCCGGACGGTCCCGCCTGTCGTGGAGCCGTTCGGACACGCGGGAGGATGCACCCGTCGAGCCGTGCGCGCAACGGCCAGACGAGAAATTCGGTCGGTCCAGGCCGAGCATGCGGAAAGCGCACGGATCCGTCCGTGGATCGCGATCCGGCCGATCTGCCCGAGCGCCTCGGGCGCGGGAAATCGACCGACCGTCGACGTGTTCCGGGCGCGCCCCGACCCGACGCCCCGACTACGCCCCCCGGAACAGTCCGAGGTCGGTGTCGGTGAAGTTCGCCAGATCCGGCATGGCGCGCGTGATGTCGGCCTCGTCCATGCCCATCCAGCGCGACAGCGTCGCGGCGTACTGGGTGACGGAGATCTTCGGGATGATGCGCCCGGCGAAACTGCCGTCGTCCTCGCCCGCGTCGTCGGGGTTGTTCCTGACGGCGTAGCTCGGCGTCTCGCCGACGACCCGGCCGCCGTCCACCGCCCCGCCGAACACGAACGCGTGTCCGCCCCAGCCGTGGTCGGTGCCGTTGCCGTTGCTGGTCAGCGTGCGCCCGAAGTCCGACGCCGTGAACGCCGTGACGCTGTCCGAGAGGCCGAGATCGTCGACGGCGTTCTGGAACAGCCCGATCGCCGAGTTCAATTCGCGCATCAGCACCGGCTGGCGCTCGAGCTGGTTCGAGTGCGTGTCGAACCCGCCCATCAGCACGTAGAACACCTGACGCTGCATGCCGAGCCGCTCGCGCGAGGCGATCAGGCGGGCGACGAGGTGGAGCTGGGAGGCGAGCTTGTTCAGCCGATCGAAACCGATCGAGTCGAGCGAGTTCTCCTGCAGCGCCGTGTGCAGGGAGGCCGTCGCGTCCGATGCCCGCCCGACGGCGTCGGAGATGCCGCGCTGCATCAGCGGGTTCGACTCCGCGCGCCCCTGCCTGATCAGCTCCTCGAGGGAGACGCCGATGTTCGCCAGCCGCGAGCCTCGCGGGATCCAGTCGCTGATGTTGTCGTAGCCGAACATGCGCTCGACGGCCACGTCGGCGTTCAGCGACACGTAGTTCGAGCGGGCCGAGGCGAGCCAGTCGCTGCTGCCGCCGATCGAGAACGAGGAGGGCAGCGCGATCCGGCCGTTGCAGTTCTCCGCGTGCTCGCCGATCGCCCCGCCCCAGCCGAGCGCGTTGCTGCCGTTGACGATGCCGGCGCCGGTCTGCCAGAGCTTCTGCTGGGTGTTGTGGGCGAACAGGGACTGGGGGAGCGAGGTCTCGCCGAGGTAGTCCGAGCGCGTGGTCGGGCGTATCAGGGTGCCGGTGTTGCTGACGACGGCCAGGCGCTCCTCGCCGTAGAGGCGCGCGAACTCGGGCAGGAGCGCGTTGAACCCGAAGCGCCCCTGGCTCGGGTCGCTGACCTCGAGGAGCTCGTTCTCGCCGGCGGCCAGCTCGCGGCGCGTCTCGCGGTAGTCGTCGTAGGCGCCGCCGCCGGGGACGAACATGTTGAACGAGTCGGCGCCGCCGGCGAGGAAGATGCAGACGAGCGAGCGGGCATCGGCGGCTCCGGCGCCGCACTCGGCGGCGATCGCCTCGCCACCGCTCATCATCGACACGCCGGTGCCGGCGAAGGGCAGGACGGCGAGGCGCCGGAGCAGGCGTCGCCGGTCGCGGTTCAGGGGATCACGCATGGGGAGGGGGCTCCGCGTCAGCGCTGAAGGTGGAAGGCGGGAGCGACGAGCACGATGAACAGCGTGTCCTGGACGCGGGCGAAGCGCCCGGCGTCGTCACCGGGAAGCGCGCGCGCGTAGTCGAACAGGAGCTGACGCATGGCGTCGGGCATGTTTCCCGAGAACAGCACCAGGTTGTACCAGTCGAGCAGCGCGTCCACGTCGGCGGCGAGCTCGACCAGCGGCTCGAGCTGGATCAGCGACACGCGCGGGTTGTCGTCGGAGAGATCGGAGCGGTTGTTGAAGCGGTAGATCTGGTGGTGATAGTTGTTGTGCGTCACGCCCAGGTTGGCCTCGGACATGATCTGCATCTCCGGGGACTGCAGCCGGCCGCCGGGGACGATCGCGTGGTCGGGTTCGTAGAAGTTGAACACGGACTTCGCGCTCATGACCGCCTGCCCGCCCATCTCGTCGATGCGGGCGAGGAAGAAGTCGGCGGTGTTGTGCACGCCGCCTGACTCGGGTCCGGGGATCGCGTCGAGCGCGCGGTACATGTGCGCCCAGCGCACGACCGGCTCGCGGATCTTGCCGAAGTCGGGGTTCGAGCGATGCCCGTCGCGGGCCTCGGTGTCGAGCAGGATCGCGCGCACCACGGCGCCGAGGTTGCCGCGCGTGCCCGAGCCGTCGTCCGCGAACACCGCCGAGATCCGCGCGACGTACTCGGGCGACGGATTGCTGGTGACGAGACGCTGGATCAGCTGTTTGCCGATGAACGGCCCGACGTTGGGGTGCGCGAAGATGTTGTCCAGGGCGGCGTCCATGTCCTCGCGCGTCGACAGGCCGGCCGGCGAAACGGCGCCCCGGAGAAGCGTCTTCGCGCCGGTGTCGTGGAAGCGCTCGTCGGGCACCATCGGCGCGGTGTAGGCCACGCCCGCGACGTTGTTCGTCTCCCACGAGACCACACGGTCGTAGTTCCAGCCGGTGAACACGCGCGCGAACTCCTCGACCGTCCGCTGCGTGTAGGCGGGTCGGGGCGCGTCGGCCGGCAGCGCCTCGCCGCGCTCGTTCAGCTCGTACAGGCCGATCGAGAACAATTGCAACACCTCGCGAGCGTAGTTCTCGTCGGGGCGGATGTTCTCGGCGGGGTTCGCCTTCTCGTTCCTGACCATCGACAGGTAGACCCCCATCACCGGGTGCAGCGTCACGTCCCGGAGGAGGTCCCGGTAGTTGCCGAAGGCGTGCGAGGCCAGCGTGTCGTAGTAGTCGGACATGCCGTACTGGGCGTTCGACAGCGCGTAGTCGAGATCGGAGACGACGAAGATCTGGGAGAGCGCGAACGCGACCCGCTGGCGCAGCTGGTCGGGCTCGTCGAGCGCGTTGTTCCACCACGCGTCGTGCCGCGGACCCTGCAGGCTGCCGTTGCTGTTGTCGCGGGTGTAGGGGAGGGTGCGCGACATCGGTAGCGCCATCTGCGCGTCGATCCACGCCGCGGGGCCACCCCGGGCACGGAACTCGGCGATGCTCTCGGGCGTCGGGCCGAACGTCGCCTGGGCGAGAAAGCGCGAGGCCTCGACGTCGGCCGGGTCGAGCGAGGAGACGCTGGTGGCCAGCGGCAGCTCGCCGGTCGGGCCCTCGCCCTCCGGCTCGACGAGCTCGGGCGCGGGGCCGCCCGTCGGGCCGCCACCGGCACCGCCGCCGACATTGCCGCCGCCGCTACCCACGCCACCGGTGCTCGGGCCACCGGTGCCGCCGTCGCCGACGACCACGCCGGCGTCACCGCAGGCGGCGAGCGCCACGAGCACGAGCGCCGCGAGCGCGCCGCGGACAGCGGATCTCCGGGCGCGAGACCCGCCGTCCGCGCTCTTCACCGCGACGCCACCGTCGGTTGACGGATCATCGATACACGGCACGGCGAGGGATGGGAACGGCGATGGAAACCGGGCGGACGTTGGCATCATGCGGGGGCCGGGGCGATGGCGGAGGCGATCACGCGCTCCGAGACGGGCGAGACGCTACCAGAGCATCGGGCGCGTGTGCAGGACGCTGTCGGGAAACGGCACCGGGGAGCGTACCGGGCACGGTATACCGGTCGGGCTTGCCAACCGGATCACGAAGCGGTCAGCCGATTCCCCCCCCTCCGGCTCGCCAGGACGCGTTCGACGCCGTGTTCCGATCGGCTACCGCCCGGACGCGATCAGGCGCCCGTCCCGCGGGCCGCGGTCGCGCTAGCCGGCCGTCTCCCCGGGCTTCGCGCCGGTGGCCGTGTCGGCCGCGCCACCGAAACGTTCGGTGAACGCCGCCCGCAGGGCCTCGACCGACTGCACGCCGGAGATCGTGTCGACGTGTCGCCCGCGTCCGTCGAACAGCAGCAGCGTGACGGTCGGCGCGCCGTGTCGCTCCTGGAGGGCGCGCCCGTCGGCGCGCGTGATGTCGGCGAGGCGGTAGTTCACGTGAGAGCTGCCGTCGAGGGCCTTCTCCGTCGCGCCCTTCAGTCGACGGCACAGCGGACAGCTCGGATCGTGGATCTGCACGACGGCCGGCGAGCCGTTGCCGAGGACGCCGAGATCGTGCAGGCGACGGTCCGTCGTGTCGTGCCGGTGGATCGCGTAGCCGCCGGCGAGCAGCGCGCCCAGCGCGCCGGCCGAGCGCAGCACGAGGCGTCGGTCGGGACGGAAGCCGCCGCGTGCACCGCGCGTCGGTGGTGGCGCCGCGCTCCGCCGAGGTGTCGAGCCGCGTCGTCCGTCCGTGTCAGCGGGGCGGGCGGACGTTCGTCCCTTCCTCGTCTTCTTCCTGTTGGCCATGGTCAGTGGGCACTCCGTGAGGTGACGCATCGGTCGAGCACGACGCTCGTCTTCGACGAACGCGAGGCCGGTGCGAACGATTGCGCTTCGTCGGCGCCGCCGTCCTCGGCCCTCACCGTGGGCGCGGGGAACAGGGAACAGGGAACAACAGTGAACAACGGGATAGGCCTGCAGGGGCCGGAGCGTCATACGCCGCTCAGTCGAACTCGTTGGAACGGCGGAATCACGAAACGGCCGAAATCGACAAAGGGCGCAACATGCATCGGTCCCTGCGAAGCCCATGGCGGCGTTCTGCCGTGAGCTGAAACCCGCCGGTGACGCGGCTCTCGGAACCGATCCGAAGGTCTCCGCCAGATCCGCTGGCCAGTCGATGTGCTGCATTGTAGTATCGCATTGCCAGCTCCCCCGGAGATCGACCCATGCCCGTCACCAGTGTCCGTATCGAAGAAGACCTGCACAGTCGGCTCGAGCGTCTCGCCGAGCGTGAGCAGCGCACGCGTGGGTGGTTGATCAACGACGCCTTGCGCGGCTACCTGGAGCAGGAGGAGCGGCGCGCGGAGCGTTACCGTCAGACCCTCGAGGGGCTCGAGGAGATCGAGGCCGGCGCGCCGACCGTCGACGGCGAGGTCGTGCGCGAGTGGATCGAGTCGTGGGGCACGGATGCCGAGAAGCCGGTACCGCGCATCGACGACCAGTGAGGCTGCGCTACGGTCCGCGCGCACTCACCGATCTCGAGCGTCTGCACCGGTTCGTCGCTCGGGAAGATCCTGCGGCCGCCGATCGGATTCGGCGCCGACTGCTCGCGGGTATCGACGCGCTGGCCGAGCAGCCGGGCCTCGGTCGAGCGCTCGACCAAGGGCGCCCGATCCGACAGTGGACCGCCGGCGAGTACGTGATTCACTACGTCGTGTGGGGCGATGAGGACGTGATCGTGCTCCGGATCTGGCACGGACGGGAGGCCCGATGAAGGGCACCAGGGCGCGGCCCGCGCACCTCGCACCGGCGCAACGGGACGATCCCCGCAGGCGCGGGGGAGACATTAGTGTGGAGTGGTCGACTGTTGCCTCGTGTCGCGGGGATGGTCCGTGCTAGTGCTCGACGACTACGTCCGGCCGACTGCATCCCCCGCCTTGCGGTCGCCCCCATTCTCAAGGGCGCGCGAAGCGATCGCGACCCAAGCCGCAATCTTCGCGATTTCAGCGACTGGGGGAGGAATGTCGTTACCGAAGTCGAACTTGCGGCATGCCAGCTGCCGGATAGTGTCGCGACACGGAAGCGGGCCGTTCGCAGGCCCGCGCACTGGCGCGAATGATGGTTTCGGGCATCTGCAACGTCTGGATGGAACGCGTCAGCGCCCGGCCCCCGTCGCCGACTCGCGGATGAACGTGCCGCCCTCCAGATCCGCCATCGCCTGCCGGATCTCGGCCTCGGTGTTCATGACGATCGGGCCGTGCCAGGCGACAGGCTCGCGGATCGGCTTGCCGGAGACGAGCAGGAAGCGCACGGGTTCGTCGGCGGTCTCGACGACGATCTCGTCGCCGGTGTCGAAGACGACCAGCGTACGATCGCCGCTCCGGTCGCGCAGATGCATCTCGCGCCCGCCGACCTCCTTCTCGACCCGCACGCCGACCGGCTCGGACGCGTCCCGGAACGAGGCCGAGCCCTCGAACACGTAGGCGAGCGCCGAGCGCCAGGCGTCGACCGGGATGACCTTGCGGGTGCCGGCGGGCACGGTGATGTCGAGGTACTGAGGATCGGCCGCGATCCCGTCGACAGGCCCCCTGACACCGCGCCAGTCGCCGATGACCACGCGCACGACCGTGCCGTCGTCGTCGACGCGTTCGGGGATCTCCGCGCCGGCGATGTCCTGGTAGCGCGGCGAGGTCATCTTCAGCGAGGCCGGCAGGTTCGCCCAGAGCTGGAAGCCGTGCATGCGACCGTGCGCGTCGCCCTTCGGCATCTCCCGATGGAGAATGCCGCTGCCGGCCGTCATCCACTGCACGCTGCCCGGGCCGAGCGAGCCGGCGTTGCCGAGGCTGTCGGCGTGATCGACGGACCCCGCGAGCACGTAGGTGATCGTCTCGATGCCGCGGTGCGGGTGCCACGGGAAGCCCGCGGCGTACTTCGCCGGGTCGTCGTTCCGGAAGTCGTCCATCATCAGGAACGGATCGGTCAGCGCGGTCGCGTCCGCCGGCTGGCCGAAGCCGAACACGCGGTGCAGGTGCACGCCCGCGCCTTCGAGGGCAGGGCGGGTGCCCGAGACGGACTTGACGGGACGGATGGACATGGCGCTCTTCCTCTGATCGGTAGCCGGGCTCGATCACACGGTCATGGGGGCGGCAGTGCCGAACCGGTAGCGCCACGGAAGGCCATCGGCGAGCGCACGGCCCGGGGATGTGCTCCGTGTTCTCCGGTCTCCTGCCGACGAGGCGAGCGCGAGACCGGAATGCCGGACGACTTTCCCGAGCTCCCGGGTCGCGACGCCCGCGCGGACAGCGCTCGCTCGCGAGGTCCCGCATCGCCGGGAGAGAGAGGAGTCCGCCGGCCGCGACGGGCGGAGGTCGAGCCCCTTGTCGGCACTTCGGGACGGCCGTATAGTGTCAACCCGACTGGACACTTAGGGGCCGAGGCTGCCATGAGCTGGTTCACCCGCGAGCGCGAGACGGCGCCGTGCACCGTCGAGATCAGCCACCGCTTCGAGAGCCTGCACGCTCACCTGAAGTTCGAGAACGGGGCGGTCGTCCACCCCGGCGACGAGGTGCTGGTGCACGGCCCCGAGATCATGGCCCCCTACGGCGAGGTCGTGACCGAGTCACGTACCGCGACGATCACGCGGGCCACGCCCCTGCAGCGTCTCTGGACGCGCATGACCGGGGATCTGGAATTCATGGAGCTGTGCGAGTTCTCGTTCAGCGAGGAGGTGATGCCGTCATGATGGATCTCGATCCGCGAGAGAGCGACGTCGCCGGCCGCGAGGCGTTCGAGCGTCGTCCGCACGGAGGTCGCGGTGCCGACGAGCGCGACCCCGGCAGCGAGGACCTGGGCGCGAGCGACAGCGAGCAGGCCACCGCCGTCGCGATGCAGGACACGCTGCTCACGCCGCGCTTCTACACGACCGACTTCGACGAGATGGACCGCATCGACGTCACGCCGGTGCGCCGCGACTGGGACGAGCTGATCGGGCGCATGAAGGCGGACCCGAACAGGAAGCATTTCAGGAAGACCGACGACTGGGAGAAGGTCGACTGGGACGACATGGAGCCTGCGCTCAAGCGCGAGCTGATCGACTTCCTGATCTCCTCGTGCACGGCCGAGTTCTCCGGCTGCGTGCTCTACAAGGAGATGAAGCGCCGCGGCACCAACGCCGACATCACCGAGCTGTTCGGGCTGATGGCGCGCGACGAGGCGCGGCACGCGGGGTTCATCAACGACGCGCTCCGCGAGGCGGGAATCGCGGTCAACCTCGGGTTCCTGACGCAGTCGAAGAAGTACACGTACTTCCGCCCGAAGTTCATCTACTACGCGACCTACCTGTCCGAGAAGATCGGCTACGCCCGCTACATCACGATCTACCGCCACCTCGAGAATCATCCCGAGAACCGCATCCACCCGATCTTCAAGTGGTTCGAGAACTGGTGCAACGACGAGTTCGGGCACGGCGAGGCGTTCGCGCTCCTCATGAAGACCGATCCGAAGCTCACCTCCGGCGTCAATGTCCTGTGGATCAAGTTCTTCCTGACGGCGGTCTATTCGACCATGTACGTCCGCGACCACCAGCGCCCCGAGTTCCACCGCGCGCTCGGCATCGATCCCGACTGGTACGGCGAGCAGGTGTTCCGGAAGACCTCGGCGATCTCCACGCAGGTGTTCCCGATCACGCTCGACATCGATCACCCGCGCTGGATGCCGGGGCTCAGGCGCCTGCAGCGCGCCTCGCTCGACATCGCCGCGGCGAAGAAGCGGGGCGGGGTGGCCGGTGGCGCGAAGCGGCTCGCCGGCATGGCGAACGCCGCGCTCGCGTTCGTCTCGATCTACACCATCCCGGCGAAGCGCCACGAGGTGCCCGAGAGCTCGCGGATGGAGCCTGCCTACTGAGGTCGGCTTCTCGCTCGCTCCGGCGAGCGCGACGAACGGCGCGCCGGCAGGCCCCTCGAAGCACGGTGCTGGCGAGCGTCATCGGCGCGGCGCGACCTGCCGTCCGCCGCGTTCGACGGCTCGTGGCATCGGAGCGGGGGCGACGCCAGGACGGGCGAGGCGAGGTCGCGTGGCTTACCGGTCCGAGAAGCGTTCTTTCCCGCACGGGGTCGGCATGCGCTGCCGCTCCGTTCGACAGGGGGCCGCCGGATCTCCGTCGAGCCGCGGCCGGACCGTGACGCTTGAGCGGGAGCGGTGCGGCGCCTTAGGATTGCACGCCGAATGCGGCACGCATGCCGCCCACCGACGAGACCGACGACGAGATGGCCACGATCCTGAAGGCGGGCAAGCCCGAAGCCGAACGCCGCGACGACGACAGCAAGGTCCGTGGTGTCGTCGAGGGCATCCTCGCCGACATCGAGAAGCGCGGTGACGCCGCCGTGCGCGAGCTCTCGGCGAAGTTCGACGGCTGGGAGCCCGAGTCCTTCCTGATGAGCGAGCAGGACATCGAGCGCGCGATGAGCGGAGTCTCCGCGCGCGAGCTCGCCGACATCCGCTTCGCCCAGGAGCAGGTCAGGAACTTCGCGCAGCACCAGCGCGACTCGATGCGGGACATCGAGGTCGAGACGATGCCGGGGGTCGTGCTCGGGCACAGGCACATCCCGGTGCAGTCGGTCGGCTGCTATGTGCCGGGCGGGAAGTACCCGATGGTCGCCAGCGCGCACATGAGCGTGCTGACGGCCAAGGTCGCCGGTGTCCCGCGTGTCGTCGCCGCCGCGCCGCCGTTCCGGGGCAGCGCCCACCCGGCGATCGTCGCGGCGATGCATCTCGGCGGGGCCGACGAGATCCTCGTGCTCGGCGGTACCCAGGCGGTCGGGGCGATGGCGATCGGCACCGAGAGCGTCCGAGCGGTCGACATGCTCGTCGGCCCCGGCAACGCCTTCGTCGCCGAGGCGAAGCGGCAGCTGTTCGGACGCGTCGGCATCGACCTGTTCGCCGGTCCCACCGAGACCTGTGTCATCGCCGACGACACGGTCGACGCCGAGATGGTCGCGACCGATCTGCTCGGTCAGGCGGAGCACGGCGTGAACTCTCCGGCGGTGCTGATCACCGACAGCGAGACGCTCGCCCGCGAGACGCTCCGCGAGATCGAGCGCCTGCTCGAGATCCTGCCGACGGCCGAGGCCGCGCGCCGCTCCTGGGAGGACTACGGGGAGGTGATCCTGTGCGACTCGCTCGAGGAGATGCTGGCCGAGTCGGAGAAGCTCGCGAGCGAGCACGTGCAGGTCATGACGCGCGACGACGACTGGTTCCTCGACAACATGACCGCCTACGGCGCGCTCTTCCTCGGCCCGCGCACCAACGTCGCCTACGGCGACAAGGTCATCGGCACCAACCACACGCTGCCGACGAGGAAGGCGGGGCGCTACACCGGCGGTCTCTGGGTCGGCAAGTTCCTGAAGACCCATTCCTACCAGCGCGTGACCAGCGACGAGGCGTCCACGCTCGTCGGCGAATACTGCTCGCGGCTCTGCATGCTCGAGGGCTTCGTCGGGCACGCCGAGCAGGCGAACGTCAGGGTACGCCGCTACGGGGGGCGGAACGTCCCGTACGGGGAGGGAGCCGAGGCGGTCGCGTCGGCGGATGACGTCCCCGTCGGTGAGACCGCCACCGTTGCCGCCGCCGACGGGACCGCTTCCGACGGCGTCGTGTCGAGAGATCGTCCGTGACGGATCGCCCGGCGGATCTCCCCATGGATCTTCCCATGGATCTCCCCGTCACCCCGTCGTTCCGCGTCGACGGCAGGCGCGCGCTGATCACCGGGGCGAGCCGAGGCATCGGCATGGGGGCGGGCGTCGCGCTCGCCGGGGCCGGAGCCGCCGTGACGCTCGCCGCGCGCTCGGGCGACGAGCTCGACGCGCTCTGCGCGACGCTTCGCGAGCGCGGCCTCGGGGCCACGCCGCTGGTGCTGGACGTCGGCGACGTGGAGGCGACGCGCGCGGCGATCCGCGCGAGCGGCCCGTTCGACATCCTCGTCAACAACGCCGGCGTCAACCGTCCCGGCCCGATGACGGAAGTCACGCCCGAGGACTTCGACTTCATCATGGACGTCAACGTGCGCGCCGCCTACTTCGTCGCCCAGGCGGTGCTGCTCGGCATGATCGACGCGGGTCGCGGTGGATCGATCATCAACACCTCCTCGCAGATGGGTCTCGTCGGCGGCATCGATCGCACGGTCTACTGCACGAGCAAGTGGGGCATCGAGGGGTTGACGCGCGCGCTCGCGATCGAGGCGGCACCGCACGGCATCCGCGTCAACACGATCTGCCCGACCTTCGTCAGGACGCCGCTGACCGCGCCGACCTTCGCCGATCCCGAGCGCGTGAGGTGGATCGAGGAGAAGATCGAGCTCGGGCGCGTCGCCGAGATCGAGGACATGATGGGGCCGGTGGTGTTTCTCGCCTCCGAGGCCGCCGCGATGATCACGGGAAGCTCGCTGGTCGTCGACGGTGGCTGGACGGCCGGTTGAGGGCGCTGCCGTGAACACTCACTCTCGACTCGTCCACCACGCCGACCTCGCCCCGTGCCGGAACGCCTTCGTCGACACCCGCTCGCCGGGCTCCGACGCGAAGGAGAACTTCACGATCGTCGGCGACCCCGGTGCGCGTCGCTCACGCTCGTCCCGTGCAAGCGGACGCGGCGGCACGCATGGAGTGCGCCGGTTCACGGTCCTGTCCCGCCGCATGGCCCGGCGCGGCGTGCCGGATGCGATGTCCGCCACCGCGATCCGCTGACAGGGCTCGCCGACGGCGCTCTTCTTGCAGCGCAACCGGGCGCCGTGCGCGTTCGTGGTGCGCGAGGCGACAGGCTGTCGCGCGCGTGAAAATTTGCGTTCGAGACCGAGATTCGGCCGCACGATTGCATCGTAACGTGGTCCGTGTTTCGTATAGAGTCGAAACAAGACAGCCGGTCCGGACATCGCCGAGGCGACGTCCGGATCACGCACGGCATTCCGGGAGCACGGACGCGAATCCGGCCACTGAAATGCGGAGAGCGGCACCGACCGGCGCCCCTTGGACGAGGTGGCTGCGGCGGTGCGTCTCCCGCGGTGCGGGGCGCGAGCTCCGCCCGGAGATTGCGATGAGCCTGTTCGAGAAGTACCGCGCCGACTACGCCGGCACGCGCGACGAGCGCCTGTCCCTGCTCGACTACCTCGAGCTCTGCCGCGACGACAAGCGCGCCTACGCGAGTGCCGCGGAGCGCATGCTCGCGGCGATCGGCGAGCCGGAGATCGTCGACACCAGCCACGACCCGCGGTTGTCGAGAATCTTCTCCAACCGCATGATCCAGCGGTACCCCGCCTTCGCCGAGTTCCACGGCATGGAGGAGGCGATCACCCAGATCGTCTCGTTCTTCCGTCACGCGGCGCAGGGTCTGGAGGAGAAGAAGCAGGTGCTCTACCTGCTCGGCCCGGTCGGCGGCGGCAAGTCGTCGATCGCCGAACGCCTGAAGGCGTTGATGGAGAAGGAGCCGATCTACGCGCTCGAGGGCTCGCCGATCAACGAGTCGCCGCTCGGGCTGTTCGATCCGGACCGCGACGGCGAGGCGCTCGAGCGCGAGTACGGCATCCCGCGGCGCTACCTCACCGGAATCATGAGCCCGTGGGCGGTCAAGCGGCTCGAGGAGTTCGAGGGCGACATCACGAAGTTCTCGGTCGTGCGCGTGCAGCCGTCGGTGATGCGCCAGGTGGCCATCGCGAAGACCGAGCCCGGTGACGAGAACAACCAGGACATCTCCTCGCTCGTCGGCAAGGTCGACATCCGGAAGCTCGAGTCCTTCGCCCAGGACGATCCGGACGCCTACAGCTATTCCGGCGGGCTCTGCCTCGCCAACCAGGGGCTGCTCGAGTTCGTCGAGATGTTCAAGGCGCCGATCAAGATGCTGCACCCGCTCCTGACCGCGACCCAGGAGGGAAACTTCAAGGGCACCGAAGGGTTCTCGGCGATTCCGTTCCAGGGTCTCATCCTCGCGCACTCGAACGAGTCGGAGTGGCAGACGTTCAGGAACAACCGGAACAACGAGGCGTTCCTCGATCGGATCTACATCGTCAAGGTGCCGTACTGCCTGCAGGTGACCGAGGAGGTGAAGATCTACGAGAAGCTCCTGGCGAACAGCTCGCTCGCGGACGCGCCGTGTGCGCCGGGCACGCTTGACATGATGGCGCGCTTCTCCGTGCTGACCCGACTGATGGAGCCGGAGAACTCGAACGTCTTCGCCAAGATGCGCGTCTACGACGGAGAGAACCTGAAGGACGTCGAGCCGAGCGCCAAGTCGGTGCAGGAGTACCGCGACTTCGCCGGCATCGACGAGGGCATGACCGGCGCCTCGACCCGCTTCGCCTACAAGGTGCTGTCGAGCGTCTTCAACTACGATCAGACCGAGGTGGCGGCGAACCCGGTGCACCTGATGTACGTGCTCGAGCAGCGGATCCTGCGCGAGCAGCTGCCCGAGGACGTGCAACGGCGCTACCTCGAGTTCATCAAGGGCTACCTCGCGCCGCGCTACGCGGAGTTCATCGGCAAGGAGATCCAGACCGCGTACCTCGAGTCCTACGCCGAGTACGGGCAGAACATCTTCGATCGCTACGTCACCTATGCCGACTACTGGATCCAGGACGAGGACTACCGCGATCCCGAGACCGGCGAGAGCTTCGACCGGGCGCAGCTCAACGGCGAGCTAGAGAAGATCGAGAAGCCCGCGGGCATCGCCAACCCGAAGGACTTCCGGAACGAGATCGTCAACTTCGTGTTGCGGGCGCGGGCGGCCAACGGCGGCAAGAATCCCGCGTGGACCGGCTACGAGAAGCTCCGCGAGGTGATCGAGAAGAAGATGTTCTCGAACACCGAGGAGCTGCTGCCGGTCATCTCGTTCAACGCCAAGAGCTCGAGCGACGACAAGAACAAGCACGAGAGCTTCGTCGCGCGCATGGTCGAGAAGGGTTATACCGAGAAGCAGGTGCGGCTGCTCTGCGAGTGGTACCTGCGGGTGCGGAAGTCGCAGTAGGAGGGCGCGACGATGTCCGTCATCATCGACCGGCGCCTGAACGAGCGCAGGAAGAGCGCGGCCAATCGCGAGCGTTTCATGCGCCGCTACCGGAAGCAGATCCGGCGCGCCGTCACCGACATGGTCGGCGACCGTTCGATTCGCGACATGGAGGGTGGCGGCTCCGTCGACATCCCCGCCAGGGACATCGCCGAGCCGCGCTGGCGTCACGGCTCGGACGGGGAGCGCGAGACGGTGCTGCCCGGCAACCGCGAGTTCGAGACCGGGGACCGGCTGAAGCGTCCGCGCGGCGGCCGCGGGCGTGGCGACGGCGAGGGCGGCGAGGGCGACGGCGAGGACAGCTTCGCGTTCACGCTGTCGCGTGAGGAGTTCATGGAGATCTTCTTCGACGAGCTCGAGCTGCCGCATCTCCTGCGCACGCAGGTCGGTGACATCAGCGAACCGAAGTCGGAACGCGCCGGCTACAGCCGGGACGGTGCGCCGGTGAACCTCTCGGTAGTGCGCACGATGCGGCAGGCGCTCGGACGGCGCATCGCGCTGTCGGGTGCGGCGCGACGCCGCCTGGCCGAGCTCGAGGCCGAGGAAGACGCCGAGGGGGCGAGCGGAGACGCGGTCGACGAGACGGCGGGCAAGGCGGCCGGCGGGGCGACCGGCGGGGCGACCGGCGGGGCGACCGGCGGGGCGACCGGCGGGGCGACCGGCGGGGCGACCGGGCCTACGGCAGAGAAGGCGTCCGGCGGCGAGGCGAACGGTGACGCGACCGAAGCGACGGGAAGGGCGACCGCGGAGCGTGTCGGCGACGCGAGCCGCGCGCGCGAGATGGCCGAACTGCGCCGACGCATCGACCGTGTACCGTTTCTCGACGAGCTCGATCTCCGCTATCGGCACCGCGTCATGGTGCCCAGGCCCGTCAGCCGTGCCGTGATGTTCTGCCTGATGGATGTCTCGGCCTCGATGGACGAGGACAGGAAGGATCTCGCCAAGCGCTTCTTCACGTTGCTCTACCTGTTCCTGTCGCGAAAGTACGAGCGCGTCGAGATCATCTTCGTCCGTCATACCGACGATGCCGAGGAGGTCGACGAGCAGCGCTTCTTCCACGACCGGAAGACCGGCGGAACGGTGGTGCTGTCGGCACTGACGCTGATGCGCGAGATCACGCTCGAGCGCTTCCCGCCCGGCGAGTGGAACGTGTACGGCGCGCAGGCGTCCGACGGCGACGCGTTCGGTGTCGATCCCGAGCGGAGCCGCGCCTTCCTCGAGTCGGAGCTCCTGCCGCTGGTGCGTCACTTCGCCTACATCGAGGTTTCCGAACGACGCGACGTGAAGCCGTCCCGCTCGCAGCGCTCGACGCTGTCCGCCTCCTACGCCCGGATCGAGTCCGGGCGCTTCGCCATGCGCGAGGTCGGCGAACGGCGCGACATCTACCCCGTCTTCCGCGAGCTGTTCGCGCCCGGTGGCGCTCCGTCGCGCGGCGGCGAGACATCGGCCGGAGCGGGCAAGTGAGCGTGGCGGGCGACGACCTCGCACCGCAAGACCCGAGCCGACGCGCCGGCTCGGCCGGCGGCACGGCGCGCCCGAGCGGCACGACGGCGGGCGCCTCTGCCGCCGACACCTTGCTCTCCAGCGGGCAGGACTGGAGCTTCGAGCTGCTCGGCGACTACGATCGAGAGATTCGCCGCATCGCCTGCGACGAGTTCGGCCTGGATTGCTATCCGAACCAGATCGAGGTCATCGCCTCGGAGCAGATGCTCGACGCCTACGCGTCGACGGGTCTGCCGATCTCGTATCACCACTGGTCGTTCGGCAAGGCCTTCATCGCCCACGAGCAGGCCTACCGCCGCGGCGCGCAGGGCCTCGCGTACGAGATCGTCATCAACTCCGATCCCTGCATCGCCTACCTGATGGAGGAGAACTCGTTGCCGATGCAGGCGCTCGTCATCGCGCACGCCTGCTACGGCCACAACTCCTTCTTCAAGGGCAACTACCTGTTCCGGCAGTGGACGGATGCCGACGCGATCGTCGACTACATGGTGTTCGCGAAGAACTACGTCGCCGCCTGCGAGGAGCGCCACGGCGCCGAGGCGGTCGAGGAGACGCTCGACGCCTGCCACGCGCTGTCCGACTTCGGCGTGTCCCGCTACCGGCGCCCGGCGCCGCTCTCCGCCGACGAGGAGCGGCGGCGCGTGGAGGAGCGTGCCGAGTACGCCCGGCTCCGTCACGACGAGCTCTGGCGTCTCACGGTGCCCGACGGCGCCGCGCCCGCGCCCGAGGACGGGGCACGCTTTCCCGCCGAGCCGGAGGAGAACCTCCTCTACTTCGTCGAGAAGCACAGCCCGTCGCTCGCCCCGTGGCAGCGGGAGCTCGTGCGCATCGTCAGGAAGATGGCCCAGTACTTCTACCCGCAGGGCCAGACCAAGGTCATGAACGAAGGGTGGGCGACGTTCTGGCACTACACGATCCTGAACCGGTTGCACGAGCTCGGACGGGTCGACGACGGGTTCATGCTAGAGGTGCTCGTCTCGCACACCAACGTCGTCGCGCAGCGCGGGTTCGACGAGCGCGGCTATGGCGGCATCAACCCGTACGCGCTCGGCTACGCGATGTTCACCGACATCCGCCGCATCTGCGAATCCCCGACGGACGAGGACCGCGAGTGGTTTCCCGGCATCGTGGGCTCCGACTGGCGCGAGACGATCGACTTCGCGATGCGCAACTTCAAGGACGAGTCGTTCATCGCGCAGTATCTCTCCCCGAAGCTGATACGCGAGTTCCATTTCTTCGCCCTCGCCGATCACGAGGGGCGGCCCTTCCTGGAGATCGACGCGATCCACAACGACGCGGGCTACCGTCGCGTGCGCCGACTGCTCGCCGCCCAGCACGACCGCGACGCGATCCTGCCCGACATCGAGATCACCGGCTACGACCGGAGCGGGAGCCGTGCCCTCGAGCTGCGCCATCGCCGTCACCGTGGTCGCTCGCTCGGCAAGGACGCGCGCGCGGTGCTGTGGCACCTGCAGCGGCTCTGGGGCTTCGACGTCCGGCTCGAGACGGTCGACGAGGACGGCGAAGTCGTCACGGTGACGGCCGTCGGCTGACGGGAACGGCTTGACGGGAACGGCTTGACGGGAACGGCTTGGCGGGCACGGCTTGACGAGCACGGCTTGACGGGAACGGCTTGGCGGGAACGGCTTGACGAGCACGGCGGACAGCGACCGGCGTCGAGCGGTACCTTCGATCGGTCCTCAGCCCGTCTGCAGCAGGATCTGCTTCCAGATCGCCGTCTCGTCGAACAGCACGTACTCCTGACGCAACCCCCAGCGACCGAACTCGGCGTGGGAGAGACCGAGCACGTGGACCTCGGCGCCGCTCGGCGCGCCGAACCTGCCCCAGCCCGAGTGCGTGCCGCTCAGCGTCCAGCGTAGCGCGGCGGCGGGCGGCATGCCCGGGTCGTCGCGACCCATCGCGTGCTCCACGGTGAACGTCGCGTCGGGCAGGGCCGCGCGCAGGCCTATCCAGAACGCGTCGGCCTCGCGCCAGCCGTGGGCGGTGACGCCGCCCGGGAGTTCCAGCCGGCAGGCGCGATCGTAGGTTGCGGGGATCAGCCCGAATCCGGCGTTCATGAGTCCCTCGAGGAACGTCGCGTAGCGTCGCCCGAGGGCGTGCCCGTCGCCGCGTCCGGTGTAGCGGGGAGCGATGTCGTTGGCGAGCGTCAGCGGCTTCACGCAGCGTTCGGCGCCACCCTCGCGCTCGATCAGGTCCGCCGCCCAGCGCTTCGGGTCGAGATCCAGCTGACGGACGATCGCGCCCTGATCGCGCACGAGCCATTCGTCGTACACCCGATCGTCCCGAACCGCGCAGTCGGCGAGGATGCGGTAGCGGAGCCGGCGGCCGGTCGCCGCCCCGTACACGCCCGGATGCGAGTGCGTCGCCAGGCACATCAGACGGTGCGAGGACAGGAAGCCCGCCTCCCGGTCGCCGTGCCAGATCACGTCCTCGCCGAGCAGTTCCCGGTCGGGAAACTCGGCGAGCGTGGCCATCGTCGCCGGGATGACGCCTGCGTTGCCGACGACGACGGAGGCCGGCGAACGCACCGTGATGTCGTCGGCGTAGTACCGCCGGAGCGTGCCGATGCGCCGGTGCTCCCAGATCTCGCGCGTGATGCCGAGAATCCACTCGGCAGGCTCGGCGTCCGAGAAGTCGAGATCGGCGGGCATCATCACAGCCACACCAGCGAGATCGCCGGTACCGCGATCGCCAGGATCACCAGGTCGAGCGGCAGGCCGAGGCGCCAGTAGTCGCCGAAGGCGTAGCGGCCGGGCCCCATCACCAGCGTGTTCGACTGGTGCCCGATCGGCGTCAGGTACGGCGAGGCGGCGCCGATCGCCACCGCCATCAGGAACGCGTCCGGCGACAGCCCGAGCCCCTCGGCGAGCCCGAACGCGATCGGTGCCATCAGCACCGCGGTCGGGGTGTTGTGCACGAGATCCGACAGCACCATCGACACCGCGATGAGCAGCGCGATCAGTCCCCAGATCGGCAGGTCGCCGCCGATGTCCGTCAGCCGCTCGGCGAGCAGTGCCGTGGTCCCGGTGCTCTGCAGGGCCTCGCCGACCGGGATCAGCATGCCGAGCAGCACGATCACCGGCCACTCGATGCTGCGGTAGGCGTCGCGCAGCGAGATCATCTTCAGGAGCACCAGCAATCCGACCACGGTGGTGAAGGCGATCTGGATGGGCACCAGGCCGACCGCGGCGGCGAGGATGCCGAGCGCGAACACCGACGGGATCACCAGGGCGCCACGGCGCCGCTTGATGTCCAGGCCGCGATCCTTGATCGCGAGACACCCGAGGCTCGTGCAGGCCTGCTCGAGCTGGGTGTTCTCGCCCTGCAGGAGCAGCACGTCCCCGGTCCGGAAGCGCACGAGCTTCAGGCGCGCGCGCGACGCGGCGCCCTCGCGGGCGAGCGCGAGCAGGTTCACGCCGAAGCGCTGGTGCATGTCGAGACCGCGAGCCGACAGGCCCTCGATCGGCGAGTTCGGCATGATGACCGCCTCGATGACACGCACCTCGGGCGAGCGGAGCGTCGCGGGGTCGATCTGCTCGGCACCGGCCTCGACCAGGGTGGGGTCGACGAACAGCGGCTGCAGCGCCTCGCTCTCGCCCTCGAGGATCAGGACGTCGCCCGCCTGCAGCCGCTCCGTCGAGGGTGGTGCCAGTCGTCGCCGGTCGCGCCTGAGGATCGCCATCACCGACACCTCGTTCTCGCAACGCAGCTCCATGTCGCCGACCGAGCTGCCGACCAGTGACGAGCCCTCGGGCAGACGGATCTCGGTCATGTAGCGCGCGACGCGCTGGTCGGCGGACACCGCCCCGGCCGCACCTTGACCCGATCTGCGTGGCAGCAGCCAGCGCGAGGCCAGTACCAGGAAGATCAGCCCGCCGAGCGCGACGCTCAGGCCGACGGGCAGGAAGTCGAACAACCGGAACGGCTCGCCGAGCCGCTCGCCCCGGTAGGTCGCGATGATGATGTTCGGCGGGGTGCCGATCGCCGTGAGCAGGCCACCGAGCAGGCTCGCGAACGACAGCGGCATCAGCAGTGACCCCGGCGAGCGATCCGCACGCGCCGCGTCCCGGAGCGTCACCGGGAGCATCAGCGCGAGTGCGCCGATGTTGTTCATCACCGCCGACAGCAGCAGCGTGATGCCGCAGTTCGCCGCGAGCTGACTCGTCAGCGTGCCGCGCGCCCGCGCGAGCACGCGCAGGAAGAGCTCGACGATGCCCGATGTCTGCAAGGCCCGGCTGATCACCAGCACCGCCGCCACGGTGACGACCGCCGGGTGCGCGAAGCCGTCGAAGGCGTGATTCATCGGCACGAGGCCGGCGTAGACCGACGCCATCAGGGCGAGCCCGGCGACGACGTCGTAGCGCAGGCGGTTCCAGACGAACAGCCCCATCGTCGATCCGAGGATCACGAGGAGCGTGATCGAATCGGTGCTCATCGCGCGTACGCCTGGCGGTCCGCGCGAGAAAGCCGACCGCCCGGATCGCGGCGCAGCGCCTCGCGACGGAGCGCGTCGCGCCAGGAAGGCAGGGGCGAGCGGGAGTGGTCCCGCCACGCGTCGCCCGGCCGTCCGCCGGGTCGATCGCGGCGGTCCGGCGCCTGGCGGCCCGGCGTCCGATCGTCCGGCATCCGACGGTCCGGCGTCCGGCAGTCCGAACGGCTGTCCTCGGGCATGGGTGTCGTCAAGGTGGCGGCACGGAGGGTGGCCAGGGAACGTGGAGTGTGGCCGTCGGCGGCGGGATTCGCCAACCGGCACGAAGCGTGCCGCCCGTTCGCCCGCGACCACCCGTCCGTTCGCTTGACCCGGCGGAGGTGGGCTGGAACCATGCCCGTGACCCCGCCACGCCGCTCGCCCGCATGCAAACCTCGACCGATGCCGTCCTGACCACCCACGTCGGCTCGCTGCCGCGCCCGAAGGACGTGACGGATCTCGTCTTCGCCCGAGAGCGCGAGGAGGACGTCGACGACGCGACGTTCGAGCGCGTCGTGGAGCGCGCCGTCGGCGACACGCTCGCGCGCCAGCGGGCGACCGGCATCGCCGTGCCCTCCGACGGCGAGATGAGCAAGATCTCGTACGCCACCTACATCAAGGATCGCCTGACCGGCTTCGAGGGCGACAGCCCGCGTCGGGCGCCGGAGGATCTCAAGCGCTTCCCGAGCTTCCTCGAGCGCCAGGCGAAGGGTGGCGGCACGCCGAGCTACCGTCGGCCGCGGTGCGTCGGGCCGATCGCCGTCAAGGATCTCGGGCCGCTGCACGCCGACATCCGCTGGATGAAGACCGCGATGGCGGCGAACGGCTACGAGGAGGGATTCATGAACAGCGCGACGCCGGGCGTCATCGCACTGTTCCAGCCGTCGATCCACCACGCGAACCACCGCGACTACCTCGAGGAGGTGGCCGAGGCGATGCGGCACGAGTACGAGGCTATCGTCGAGTCCGGACTGATCCTGCAGCTCGACAGCCCGGACCTCGGGCTCGGGCGGCACATGATGTTTCCCGATCTCGACGACGAGGGGTTCCTGCGTCAGGCGGAGATCCACGTCGAGGTGCTGAACCACGCGCTCCGGAACGTGCCCGGCGACCGCGTGCGCATGCACGTCTGCTGGGGCAACTACGAGGGGCCGCACGTCTGCGACATCGCGCTCGCCAAGGTGCTGCCCGTCGTCCTGAAGGCCCGGCCTCGCGGGCTCCTGTTCGAGGCCTCGAACCCGCGTCACTCGCACGAGTGGCGCGTCTGGCAGGACAACGCGATCCCGGACGACTACGTGCTGATCCCGGGCGTGATCGACTCGACCACGAACTTCGTCGAGCACCCGCAACTGGTCGCCGACCGCATCGGGCGCTATGCCGATCTCGTCGGGCGCGAGCGCGTCATCGCCGGTACCGACTGCGGCTTCGCCACGTTCGCGGGCTTCGGGGCGGTGGACGCCGAGATCGCCTGGGCCAAGCTCGGCAGCCTCGTCGAGGGGGCGGAGATCGCGTCGCGGACGCTGTTCGGCAAGGCAGCCTAGGGAAGGGCGGCGCCGGGAAGGTGGCCCGGAGCGGTCGGTGGGAAGCGAGCGGGAAGGCAATCGCGGAAGGCGTCCATGGCAGCCCGGGAAGGCGGTCGAGAAGGCGCCCGGGATGACGCCCGGGATGACGCCCGGGATGACGCCCGGAATGACGACCCGCATCGAGAGCTTCCCCTCGTGACGGATCCGTCGGCGCTCGCACGCAACGTCCGGCTCTACCCCGCGTTCGCCGCCGCCACCGGTGTGCTGCCGTGGCTGCCCGTCTTCTTCCTGTACTTCACCGAGCGTGTCGGCTTCGACGAGGCGCTGACCCTCGGCGCGGTCTACTACGCCGCCGTGGTCGCGCTGGAGGTGCCGTCCGGCTGGTTCTCCGATCGCGTCGGACGTCGCCCGACGCTGCTGATCGCCTGTCTCTCGCTGCTCGCGTCCTACGGTGGCTTCTTCGTCGCCGAGAGCTTCTTCGTGCTCGCGCTCTGCCAGACGCTGCTGGCCGGCGGCATCGCCTTCCAGTCGGGCAGCGATTCGGCGCTCCTGCACGACTCGCTCGCCGCGCTCGGGCGTCGCGCCGACTACGAGCGCGCCGAGGCGCGGGCGCGCGTCGCGTCGATGACGTCGCTCGGCGTGTCCTGTCTCGTCGGCGGCGTGCTCGGCAGCGTCTCGCTCGCCTGGCCCTACGCGCTCGCCGCCGTGGCCGCCGTGGTCGCGCTCGTCATCGCCTGGCGTCTCGTCGAGCCGCCCGTCCACGAGGCGTCGGAATCGGCGAATGCGGGCGTCGGCGAGCGGGCGGCGACCACCGTCGCCGAAGGCTTGGCCGACCCGGTGCTGCGCTGGCTGCTCTGCTGGTACGTGCTCGCGTTCGCCCTCGCGCACGTGCCCTACGAGTTCCAGCAGCCGTGGATCCGGCTGCTCGGGGAATCGGGTGGTATCGGTGCGTGGTTCGCCGAGGGCAGCCGCGCGCCCATGGTCTCGGGTCTGGTCGCGGCGCTGTCGATGTTCGGCGGTGCGTTCGGGGCGACCTTGTCCGTGCGGCTGTCGGCGCGTCTCGGGCTGTCGGGGCTGCTCGCGCTCGCCAACGTCGTGCAGATCGTCATCGTCGGGGGGCTTGCCCTGGCGCTGCACCCGGTACTTCTCGTGCTCGTGTTCGGGCGCGGCTTCGCGATGTCGATGGCGCACGCACCGCTGCTGGCGGCGATCGCCCCGCGCATCGCGTCCTCGCGCCGCGCAACCTGGCTGTCGCTGCAGAGTCTCGCCGGCAGGCTCGGCCTCTCGCTCGTCCTGTTCGCGCTCGCCGACGCCGTCGGCGCGACGCTCGACTGGCCGACGCTCGCGCGCGTGCTCGTCGTCTGCGCGGGTGCGGGCAGCGTGCTCGCCCTGCTCGTCTGGTGGTTCGGTCCGCGTGCCGGTACCGTACCGCGGCGACGCGGCACGCCTGTGTAATCGTTGCCGACGCACTCGCGGGGCCGATCGGACGACCCCACGCTTCGACGTGACGGCGATACCTGCCGTCATCGGACGCGGCCGGATCGCGGTACGCGTCTCCACTCGTCTCGAAGGAATCCGCTCATGAAAGCACGTGCTCCCCTCCTGCTCGGCATCGTCCTCGCCGTCGCGACGCTCGGCGCCTGCGCGACCGGCGACGACGACGATGCCGGCAACGCGCTCGACGATGCCGTGGCCACCGGCGGAGAGGCGATCGACGACGCCGGCGAGAAGATCGGCGACATGGCGGACGATGTCGGCGACAGTGCCACGTGGCAGCGCATCGAAGGCAACTGGAAGCAGTTCAGCGGCAGCGTCAAGGAGCGCTGGGGCGAGCTGACCGACGACGACATGGCCGAGCTCGACGGCGACAAGGATCAGCTCGTCGGCAAGGTGCAGGAGACCTACGGCATCGCCCGCGGCGAAGCCGAGGCACAGGTGGACGACTGGGCCGACGATCAGTCGTAGGCGCCGCCGGATCTTCCCGCGGCGGCGCGTTCGCGCGTCGCCGCCGGGAGCACCGTGCGCCTGCCGGTCGCTCGCGTCGTCGACCTGATCCGTCGCCACCTCGATACGCCGTCCGCGTTCGGGGAGAAAGGCGAATTCGGCTATGCTGGAAGGCGGTTTTCCGTGAGAGACCATCGATGAAGACGATGCAGGGCCCGGGGTTGTTCCTCGCGCAGTTCGCCGCCGACGAAGCGCCGTTCGACAGCTGGGACGCGATCACGAAGTGGGCGGCGGATTGCGGCTACGAAGGCGTGCAGGTACCGAGCTGGGACGCACGACTCATCGATCTGGACAAGGCGGCCACGTCGAAGGACTACTGCGACGAGTTTCTCGGCCGGGCGCGCGCCAACGGGGTCGAGCTCACCGAGCTGTCGACCCATCTGCAGGGCCAGCTGGTCGCCGTGCACCCCGCCTACGACGCGGGTTTCGACGGCTTCGCCGCCCCCGAGGTCCGCGGCGATCCGAAGCGGCGCCAGGCCTGGGCGGTCTCGCAGGTCGAGAAGGCGCTCGACGCGTCGTGCAACCTGGGGCTGACCGCGCAGGCGACGTTCTCCGGTGCGCTCGCCTGGCCTTACCTCTACCCGTGGCCGCAGCGTCCCGCCGGTCTCGTCGAGGCCGCCTTCGATGAGCTCGCGAAGCGCTGGCGGCCCTTGCTCGACAAGGCCGACGAGTGCGGTGTCGATCTCTGCTACGAGATCCACCCGGGCGAGGACCTGCACGACGGCGCGACCTTCGAGATGTTTCTCGCGCGGGTCGACGATCACGCCCGCTGCAAGATGCTCTACGACCCGTCGCACTACGTGCTGCAGCATCTCGATTACTTGGCCAACATCGACATCTATCACGAGCGCATCGGGATGTTCCACGTCAAGGACGCGGAGCTGAACCCGACCGGGCGCCAGGGCGTCTACGGTGGTTTCCAGAGCTGGGTCGATCGCGCCGGACGCTTCCGCAGCGTCGGTGACGGACAGGTGGACTTCAAGTCGATCTTCGCGAAGCTCGCCGCCCACGATTTCGACGGCTGGGCCGTGGTCGAGTGGGAGTGCTGCATCAAGCACCCCGAGGACGGTGCGCGCGAGGGCGCGGCGTTCGTGCGCGATCACATCATCCGCGTCACCGAAAGGGCCTTCGACGACTTCGCCGACGGCGGCACGGACGCGGCGGCGAACCGGCGCATGCTCGGTATCGAGGGCGGCTGACGGGTCGTGTCCGGAGCCGCGTTCGGCTCTCCGGGACGCCGGCGAGATCGTGCGGGTCGCCCGAGGCGGGTGCGAACGTGCCCTCGACCGGCGTGAGCGGCATCGGCGGCGCTCCGGTGGCATGGCGGCATCGCCGCCGTTCGATCCTGCCTTCGCGCGCGAGATGACATCGCTCGCGGAATCGTTCATCGTCGCCGTTGCGGCGTTCGACGAGGAGGAGCGGCAGATGGTTGAGGGTACGGGCTCGGCTGACGGGAGCGGCAAGGCGGAACGCATCCGTCTCGGCATGGTGGGCGGAGGGCGGGACGCGTTCATCGGAGGGGTGCACCGCATCGCCTCGCGCATCGACGATCACTACACGCTCGTCGCCGGCGCCTTCTCGTCGACGGCCGAGAAGTCGCGGGCATCGGCCCGTGAGCTCGGCATCGACGACGAGCGCGCCTACGACGACTTCGCCGCCATGGCGAGGGCCGAGGCCGCCCGCGACGACGGCATCGAGGCGGTCTCGATCGTGACCCCGAACCACCTGCACTGGTCGGTCGCGCGCGAGTTCCTCGCCCGGGGCATCCACGTCGTCTGCGACAAGCCGCTGACCGCGACGCTCGACGAGGCGCGCGAGTTCGCCGCGGGAGTTCCGGACTCCGGCGCGCTGATGGTGCTGACGCACAACTACACCGGCTACCCGATGGTGCGCCAGGCGCGGGCGATGGTGGCCGCCGGAGATCTCGGCGGCATCCGCGTCGTGCAGGTCGAGTACGCCCAGGACTGGCTCGCCGAGGATCTGGAATCCACCGGTCAGAAGCAGGCCGGCTGGCGCACCGACCCGGGTCGCTCCGGGGTCGGCGGATCGATCGGCGACATCGGCACGCACGCGTTCAACCTCGCCTCGTTCGTCACCGGGCTCGAGCTCGACGCGCTCTGCGCCGACATCGACGCGTTCGTGCCGGGGCGCCAGCTCGACGACAACGCGCACGTGCTGCTCCGGTTCACGGGCGGTGCCAAGGGCATGCTCTGGTCGAGCCAGGTGGCGCCGGGCAACGAGAACGGGCTGCGTCTGCGGGTCTACGGCAGCCGCGGCGGGCTCGAGTGGAGCCAGGAGGAGCCGAACCGGCTCTGGCACACGCCGCTCGGCGAGCCGACCCGGCTGCTGACCCGGGGCGGTGCCGGGGCGAACGAGGCGGCGAACGCCGTCACGCGCATCCCGGCCGGTCACCCGGAAGGGTATCTCGAGGGCTTCGCGAACCTCTACACCGAGGCGGCGCACGCGATCCTCGCGCGGCGCGACGGCGAGGAAGCGCCGGCGGATTCGCTGCTGCCGACGGTGCGGGACGGGCTGCAGGGCGTCGCCTTCGTCGACGCGGTGGTGCGCTCGTCGCGGGCCGACGGCGCCTGGACGGCGCTCGCGCCCTGAACGTGGGCCTTGCCGTGAACGCGACCTGTCGCGCCGAAGGGGGTCGCCGATGAGCGCGCGGGCGCCGGCGAGGGGCTCGCCCCGCGAGTGGAGCGCCGGCGCGGAGCGGTGCCCGTCGGTCTGCCCGCACGACTGTCCGAGCACCTGCGCGCTCGAGGTCGAGGTGCTCGACGCGCGCACGATCGGACGCGTCTACGGGCGCAAGGGTCATGCCTATACCGACGGCGTGATCTGCGCCAAGGTCGCGCGCTACGCCGAGCGTATCCATCACCCGGCGCGACTGACCCGGCCGCTCCGACGCGTCACCGGCGCCGGCCGCGTGCCGAAGCGGGAGGCGCTCGCGCGCGCGGCGAGCGGCGACACCGACGACGGCGCCGTACCGGCGGGCTTCGAGCCGACCGGCTGGGACGAGGCGCTCGACGAGATCGCCACCCGCTTCGCGGCCCTTCGCGACGCGCCGGACGGGGCCGAGACGATCTGGCCGTACCACTACGCCGGCACGATGGGGCTGGTGCAGCGCGACGGGCTCGACCGCTTCCGGCACGCGTTCGGCACCTCGCGCCAGCACGCGACGTTCTGCACCACGTTGTCGGACGCCGGCTGGGCGGCAGGGGCGGGCGCCAAGCGCGGCAGCGACGCCCGGCTCATGCACCATGCCGAGCTCGTCGTCGTCTGGGGCGGGAACCCGGTCGCCACCCAGGTCAACGTCATGCACCACCTCGCCCGCGCGCGACGCGAGAGCGGCGCGGCGTTCGTCGTCGTCGACCCGTACCGCTCGAAGACCGCCGAGAAGGCCGACCTGCACCTGATGCTCCGACCCGGCACCGACGGCGCGCTGGCCTGCGCCGTGATGCACGTGCTGTTCGCCGAAGATCTGGTGGATCGAGACTACATCGCCCGGCACACCTCGGGCGCCGCCGAGCTGGAGGCGCACGTGGCGACCCGCACACCCGCCTGGGCGGCGGAGATCACCGGGCTCGCGGTCGAGGACATCGTGCGGTTCGCGCGCCTCTACGGCGGCACGAGGCGCAGCTTCCTGCGGCTCGGCTACGGGTTCTCGCGCTCGCGGAACGGGGCGGTCAACCTGCACGCGGCGAGCTGCCTGCCGGCGCTGAGCGGCGCGTGGCGGGAACCGGGCGGAGGGGCGCTGTACGGCAACGGCGCGATCTATGACCGGCTCGACCGGACGCTGATCCGCGGGCTCGACATCCCGTGCGCGACGCGGACGCTCGACCAGTCGCGCATCGGTGCGATCCTGTGCGGGGACGACGACGCGCTCGTCGGCGGTCCACCGGTGCGCGCGCTGTTCGTGCAGAACACCAACCCCGCCGTCGTCGCTCCCGAGAGCGCGCGCGTGCTCGAGGGGCTCGCCCGCGAGGACCTGTTCACCGTCGTGCACGAGCAGTTCATGACCGAGACCGCGCGCCTCGCCGATCTCGTGCTGCCGGCGACGATGTCGTTCGAGCACGACGACCTGTACACGGCGAGCGGCCACACCCACCTGCAGGCGGCCGTCCGGCTGGTCGAGCCGCCCGCCGAGTGCCGCGAGAACCACGACGTGCTCCGCGCGCTGGCCGGACGGCTCGGGCTCGCGCACGCGGGTTTCGAGACGGACGCGCGCGGGCTGTGCGAGGCGACGCTCGCGTGCTCGGGCCTGCCCGCCCTCGACGCGCTGGCCGCGGGCGACGGCGTCGATCTGGCCCCGCCGTTCGAGACGGCGAACTTCCTCGACGGCTTCGGCACGCCGGACGGCCGCTTCCGCTTCGCTCCCGACTGGCCGAGTCTCGGGCCGGGCGGGGAAGGCATGCCCGCGCTTCCCGATCACTGGGAGAGCATCGATGCGGCGACCCTCGAGCATCCGCTCCGCCTCGTCGCCGCACCGGCCCGGCAGTTCCTGAACACCTCGTTCACCGAGACGCCGAGCGCCCGGCGCATGGAAGGCGGCGAGCCGCGAGCGCTCCTCCACCCCGACGACATCGCCCGGCACGCGCTCGTCGACGGCGCGCTCGTCACGCTTCGCAACGCACTCGGCGAGGTCACGCTTCGCGCGCGCGCGTTCGACGGCCTGCAGCCCGGCACCGTCGTCGTCGAGAGCCTCTGGCCGAACGCCGACTTCCCCGGCGGGCTCGGCATCAACACCTTGATCAGCGCCGAGCCCGGGCGTCCGAACGGCGGGGCGGTCTTCCACGACACGGCCGTTGGCGTGCGGATGGCCGACGGTGCGGCGGGTGCCGCGACGGCGGAGTCTTCCCCGTCGCCCTGACTTCGGTCACCGTCGTGGCCGAAGCCGAAGCCGAAGCCGATGGGAATTGGCTCACGCATGCGACACGGTCTTCGGAGCGCCTCCCGCGGTGCCATCGGCATCCTTCGATGTGCGGTGATTCGCCGCTCCGGAACTCCGACTCCGCGATTCCGGTCCGACCCTCCACTGCCCGCGTCGCGATGCCCTCGCGCGGCGTACGCCTTCCCCGTCCCCGCCGAGTCGAACCGCATGCGAGTCACGTTCTCCGCCCTGCAGGTCGTCCTGCTCCTCGTCGCGAGTCTCGCGGGCGGCCTGTCCGCGGCCGCCGAGCCCGTCTCGACGTCCCGCTTCGGCGGTGTCGCGATCGACGGCCACGATCCGGCCGCCTACCACGAGCTCTCGCGCGATCCGCACGGCGCGGCGGTGCAGGGCGCGAAGTCGCACACGGTCGAGTACAAGGGGGCGACCTGGCTCTTCGCCTCGGCGGAGAGCGCCGCACGCTTCGCGGCCGAGCCCGAGCGCTACGCACCGCTCTACAACGGCCATTGCGCGAACGCGCTGTCGCTCGGCGAGGGGTTGATCCGGACCGACGGCATCCACTGGGAGATCTTCGGCGACGAGCTGTTCCTGTTCTACGCCGGGCGCGGGCGCGAGCGCTGGCTCGACGGAGACCGGGAGACCTTTCGCGCCGAGGCGGACGCGGCCTGGGCCGAGCTGTCGCGCTGAGCGCCGGCAAGTCGTCGCGGCGATCGGGAAGGCGACACGTGCGTCAGTCGGAAGCGGTCGGCTGCAAGTCGCTCACGTAATCGCGTAGCGTGGTGAACTCGGGCTGATCCGAGAAGGTTTTCGTCAGGTGCTCGGCGATATCGAGCGCTTCGGACAGTAGGCTCTCGTCCTCGTGCATCTGCCCGAGTTCTATCAGGGAAATGGAGAGATCGCGCAGCGCCTCGGGCGCGCGGCCGGTGCGCTCGATCAGCTGTCGATCCAGCTCGAGCGTCGGCCGGGACCGCGTAGAACGACTGCTCGGGACGATGGACCTGGAGCTCGCGCCCGTCCAGCGTCAGACGGTCGTTCAACCACCGGCACAGCGATCGCGAGGGTCCGACGTCGGCGAACACGAACGCGATCGAGAAACCCTTCTCCTGCCATTGCAGATGCCGCAGCAGCGCGACCACCGCCGGTTCCGACTCGTCGTCGAAGAACGCGTCGGACGATTCCGTCGCCACCGGCTTCTACTCCCGTGTCGATCGATGCGCGTCGACGATCCCGCGGAGCAGCGGGTGCACGTCGTACCAGTCCTCGCCGTTGCGATAGACGAGCACACGACGGTTGTCGAGAAAGTGGGCGAGCGTCGGGAGGTCGGCATCGCGCTCGAGACAGGCACCGTGCGACGAGGCGATGTCCTTCAGCCACTCGAGATGCTCTCGCGGGATGGGCAGCATCTCGGTCCGGGCCGTGTCCTCGGCGATGCGCACCGAATCGACGCCGAGCGGAAGTTGCGTATCGTCGCGGACCGAGGGCAGGCACAGGCGGATCAGCCGAAAGAACTCCCTGAGATCTCCGCCGGAGTAGGTGGCCAGCCGGTCCAGTGCCCCCTCCGCGATCAACCGGCGCCACGCCGGACAGCGACGCTCGATGACTTCACGCAGGATCGCGAGCCCTTCCGGGTCCGGCTCGCGACTGTGGTGCCGGACGGTGTGCACGCTGACGAGTCGTCGTGCGACCGCGCCGCCGAGCACTCCGCCGGCACCCGCCGCCAGCACGGACAGGTACGGTGGAATCGAGTAGACCACGTGCAGCGACGGCAGCCGCAGGTTCGCCGCATGGCCGACGAACAGGTCGCGCACGCTGTCGTAGACGTTCATCGCCTCGCTGCCGACGCCTCGCAGGCGCTCGACGGAGTCCACGAGCAGCACGACCTTGCGGTCGGGATCGCCTTCGCGCTCGCGCACGAACTCGACCGCCTCGGCCACGAATCCGTGCGCTTCCTGGACCAGCTTCGCGACGTGCCCGCGGGCCGCCTTCTGCAGCTCGCTCTTGAAGTGCGGATCGTTCTTCAGCGACGCCTTGACGGTGGTCGGTCCGAGCTTGGTCGTCACGGCATCCAGCTGGACCTCGGACTGCAGGGAGTGAACCAGTCGATCCCAGTGGCCACGATCGCCGGGGGACGCGTCGTAGCGCTCGGCGATGCGTTCGGACAGTGCTCCGGTGACCGAGACCAGGAAGTCGCTGATCTCGATCTCCTTGGTGCTCAGCAGGTATTCCGACATGTCCGCGTAGAAGACCGTCGTGCCGCTCTCCTCGAGCCGGTGCTGCAGGCGCCGCATCTCGGTGCTCTTGCCGGTGCCGCGTTGTCCGGTGATCAGGCAGACGCCGCCTCCTTCCTGCCACTCGATCTCCTTCGCGATATCGGCGATCGCGTCCCGGTCGGGACGTTGGTTGACGCTCTCGACGTAGATGCCCCCGGCGAACGGGGAGCTTCCGGAGTCCGTCTATACTCCCCGGCCTCCGGCCGCGTGCCGCCCGAAGCCTCTCTCCCATGCAGCAGTTCGTCGCCCGTCACCGCATCGGCATCTCGCGGGTCCTGTTCGCGATCGTGCTCGGGCTGATCCTGCTGACCCGGCATCGCTACGTGGAACCCGGGCTCTGGACGGGGGTCACCGGCGCGCTCGGCTTCGTCGCGCTGATCGTCGCGGCGCTCGGGCGGCTGTGGTGCTCGGTCTACATCTGCGGGTACAAGACGGCGCGGGTGATCAGCACCGGGCCGTATTCGGTGGTGCGCAACCCTCTCTACGTGTTCAGCCTGATCGGTGCCGTCGGCATCGGGCTCGTCACGCACTCGCTTCTCGTGATCGCGGCGATCCTGGTGATCTTCCTCGGGGTCTACCCGCTGACGGTCGCCGACGAGGAGGCGCGGCTGGAGGAGGCGCTCGGCGAGGAGTACCTCGCCTACAAGGCGCGCACGCCGCGCTTCGTGCCGGCGCCCGGGCAGTTCTCGAACGTCGACACCTACTCGATCAACGTGCCGCCGCTGCAGAGGGCCTTCCTCGACGCGGTGTGGTTCCCGCTCGGCTACCTCGCGCTGCAGGGACTCGCGTACGCGCAGCAGAGCGGCGCGCTGCCGGTGCTCGCGCACGTGCCCTGACCGACTCTGCCGACCCTCTCGCGACCACCCTCGGACGAGGGTCACCGGGCGACTACCCCTGGGTGGGTGCCGCGGCCCGCGCCTGCGCCCGCGCCTTGAGGGCGAGGCCGAGCTGGCGTTCGCGGTACAGGATGATCAGCCCCGCGACGATGACGATCCCCGCGCCGATCAGCACGGTCGCGGTCGGCGCCTCGGCGAACACGAACCAGCCGATCGCGAGCGAGAGCAGGATCGAGGCGTAGTCGAACGGGGCGATGACGGCGAGCTCGGCGTGGCGGTAGCTCTCGGTCAGGAAGATCTGGCCGGTGCCGCCGAGCACGCCCGCGAGCACGAGCAGGAGCGCGGCCTCGGGCGGTGGCACGCGCCAGCCGAACGGCGACGTCAGGAGCGCGCAGCAGGTCGACGTTATCGTGAACCAGAAGGCCACCGAGGCGGTCGTCTCGGTCGCGACGAGGCGGCGGGCGAACACCTGGGCGAACGCCGACAGGAGAGCGGCGGCCAGGGCGGCGAACGCACCGAGGGTCTGCAGCCGCGTGGCCGCCTCGCCGCTCTCCACCAGGCCGAGACGCGGCGACAGCACGAGCAGCACGCCGACGAGCCCGAGCGCGATCGCCATCATGCGGTAGGCGCGCAGACGCTCCTTCAGGATCAGCGCGGCGAGCAGCGTCGCGAACAGCGGCGCCGCGTAGCCGATCGCGATGACCTCGGAGAACGGCAGGAGTCCGATCGCGACGAACCCGAGGGTCATCGCGGAGACGCCGGCGAGGCCGCGCTTGGCATGCCCCAGGGGGTCGGAGGTCTTCAGCATGCCGGGCAGTCCACCGCGCAGCCCCACCCAGAGCAGGATCGGCGGCAACGCGAACACCGAGCGGAAGAACACCACCTCGCCGACCGGCACCGCGTCCCCGGCCGCCTTGATGCACGAGAACATCGTCACGAACAGCGTGACGGAGAGCACCTTCATCAGGATGCCGAGCGGTGCGTTCAACGGTGGCAGGTCACGATCGGGCGCCCGGTCGGCGAGAACCCGCCATGATAGTGGCTATCGCGGGCCGTCGGCGCCGATCGCGGTCGAGTCGCCCGGTCCGGTCGCCACCTCGTCGGGCGAGCGGCGCCGGACCCGGGCTCAGCCCTTCGTCGCGCCGAGCGTCAGGCCCGCGATGAAGTGCTTCTGCATGGCGAAGAACATCAGCACCGGCGGCAGCGCGGCGAGCAGGGAGGCGGCCGAGACGAGCTGCCACTGGCTGACGAACTGCCCGTTCAGCGAACGGACCCCGGCGGTGATCGGCAGGAGATCGTCGCCGTTGATCAGCACCGTCGCCCAGAAGTAGTCGTTCCACAGGAACGTGAAGATCAGCACCGACAGCGCCGCGACCGCCGGGCGCACGAGCGGCAGCACCACGTGCCAGAAGATCCTCCACTCGCTGACACCCTCGATCCGTGCCGACTCGATCAGCTCGTACGGCAGCGCCTTCATGAAGTTCCGCATGAACAGCGTGCAGAACCCGGTCTGGAACGCGGCGTGGAAGAGCACGAGCCCGGTGATCGTGTCGTAGAGGCCGGTCTGCACGGAGAAGTCGCGAACCGGCACCATCAATATCTGGAACGGCACGAAGTTGCCGGCGACGAACAGGAAGAACAGCGGCACCGCCCAACGGAAGCGATAGGCCGACAGCGCGTAGCCGGTCAGGCAGGACAGGGCGACCGCGATCGCCGTCGCCGGCAGGGTGATCTTCAACGAGTTCCAGAGGTAGTCGACCGCCTTCGACTGGGTGAAGACCGCCGAGTAGTTCTCGATCAGCTGGAAGCTGGATGGCCAGCCGAACACGTTGCCGGCATTGATGTCGCCGCCCGGACGGATCGAGGTCAGGAAGATCGCGATCAGCGGCAGCAGCCACACGATCAGCGCGACGGGCAGCACCACGTTGTAGGCCACGCGGACGCCGGGGGAGGATTTCTCTATCGGTTTGGGAAACATGTCGCTCTCTCCTCGGGTTCGCTCAGCGTTTCTCGTCCTGGTACATCCGGTACAGGAAGTAACTGATGTAGACCAGCATGATGATGAACAGCACCGTCGCGATCGCCGAGCCGTAGCCCATGCGGAAGCCGTACTCGGAGAGTGCCGTCTCGAACATGAAGTAGGCGAGCACGTTCGAGGAGCCGTACGGACCGCCACCGGTCATGATCGCGACGAGATCGAACGAGCGCAGCGCGCCGATCACGGTGACGACGACGGCGATGAACGTCGCCGGCTTCAGCTGCGGGATGATCACGTACCAGAGCATCTTCCAGCCGCGCGCGTTGTCGAGCCGAGCCGCCTCGATCTGGTCCGGGGAGACGTTGTTCAGGCCCGTCAGGTACAGGATCATGCAGTAGGCGATCTGCGGCCACAGGCCCGCCGCGATGATGCCGTAGGTGACCAGGTCCTCGTCGGCGAGAATCGCCGGCGGCGTCGCGCCGAAGAACTCCCAGACGATGCCGACGATGCCGAAGCTGGGATTGTAGAACCACGTGAAGATCAGCCCGACCACCACCTGACTGATGACGAAGGGGAAGAAGAAGAGACTCTTGTAGATGCGGATGCCGGGCGCGGTCTGGTTCAGGAACAGCGCGATGCCGAGACCGAGCGGCACGGCGAGCATGTACAGCACGAGCCAGAGGATGTTGTTCCACAGCGAGGTGTAGAACCGGTCGTCGTCCAGCAGCTCGACGTAGTTGGCGAGCCCGACCCAGGTCTTCTCGCCGAGCCCGTCCCACTCGAAGAACGAGATCCAGATCGACTGGAAGATCGGGATGACGACGTAGAGCGAGAAGAACGCGATCCCCGGGATCAGGAACAGCCAGGGCGCGAGCGCGACGCGGTTCTTCCTCCACCAGCTCTGTCGGTTCAGGTCGCCGGGACCCGTCGTCGTCATCGGTGTGCTCATGAGCGTCTCGTGCTGGGAGTCGTGGTGCGTTTGCGGGAGACCGGCCGCCCGTCGGGTCGATCGACCGGGTCCGGGTCGTGTCGTTCGCGGAGTCGCTCGTCCGGACCCGGTTATCCGGGCCCGGCCACCCGGCGCCGAGCGCACGTCGGGATTCCGGGTCATCGGTCCCGGACCGGTTCCCGTCCTCGGCGACATCCGAGCGAGGAAAGGGGCGGTGGGCCTCGTCGGGACCCGCCACCCGCCGTTCAGACGTCTCGCCCTGCCCTGCGGCAGGACGAGACGCCCGTGTCCGGCCTTACTTGGACGCGCGCTCCTGTACCTTGTCCAGACGCTTGACGATGTCGTCGAGGCGATCGGGCTTGACCATGAACTCCTGGAAGCCTTCCATGCCCGCCTTCGCCATCTCGGCGGACGCGTCCCGGTCGTAGAACTGCGCGAGGCCGGCGGCCGTCGAGAGCGTCTCGAAGCCCTGCTGGAGGAACTTGCTGTCGCCCACCTCGGAATCGGCGTTCGGCGGCAGCTGGCCGATCGTCTTGTTCCACTCGGTCAGGATCTCCGGCTGGGCGATGAACGCGAGGAACTTGCGGGCGTTTTCCTTGTTCTTCGCACCCGACGGGATGAACAGGGCGTCGGCCGGGGCATCCTCCGCTCGCTCGACGTCGGGGTCGATCGTCGGGAAGGGGACGTAGCCGATCTGATCCTCGGTGAGCCCGGCGTTCATCATCGCGTCGACGGCGAAGTTGCCCATGACGTACATGGCGGCGTCACCGCTGACGAACGGGGCGAGCGCGTCCTGCCAGCTCATCGTGGCGTGGTTCTCGATGAAGTAGCCCGGCTCGATCAGCTCCTTCCAGTGCTCGAAGACGTCCATGACCTTCGGGTCGGAGTACTTCACTTCGCCGGCGGTCAGCGCGTTGTGGAAGTCGTAGCCGTTGGTGCGCAGGTTCAGGTAGTCGAACACGCCGCCCGTGGTCCAGAAGTTCTTCGTGCCGATCGTGAAGCAGGTGATGTCCGCCTCCTTGAGGGTGGCGCATCCGGCCAGCAGCTCTTCCCAGGTCTCCGGAGGCTCGACGCCGTTCTCCTCGAGCACGTCGACACGGTAGTAGATGCCCCACTGGTAGTAGGTGTACGGCACGCCCCACTGCTTGCCGTCGCGCGTCATCGTCGGCTTGATCGACGCGAAGCTCTCGCTCAGTCCCTCGGATTCCCACAGGTCCGAGATGTCCTCGAACAGGCCGGCGTCCACGAACGGACCCATGCGGTTGCCCGGATACCAGGCGGTGATGTCCGGGGCGTCGGCCGTCAGGAAGTTCCTGATCGCCGTCTTGTGCGCCTCGCGGTCGGTGATGTTGACCTCGACCTCGAGATCGGGGTTGGCTTCCTTGAACTTGGCGACCGCGTCCTCGAAGCCCTGCTTCGGGCCGGGGTTGAGGTCGTCGAAGTTGATGACGAGATCGGCCGCGAGGGCGGGGCCTGCGAGCGCGGTCGTGGCGGCGAGCGCCGTCGCGATGCGCGAAAGGGGTCTGAACATGATGCTGGCATTCTCCTTGGGTTGCAGATGCCCGCGCTCGCGTGAGTGCGGGCGGTACCGGATCCGGACTCGGGCGGAGCGGGGGGCGGGAGCGCGGGGCTCCGGACTTCCCGTTCATGCGTCCGATTCCTGCTCGTCCCGACTGACGCCTCGAGGTGCCGCGGGCGGCGTTACAAGATCTTGGAACAGAGTTCCATGAACAATATCATTCCCGATTCGGCGAGGCCAGCCGTTCGGCACCCGAAACCGGCCGCGCGGCACTTGTCGGGTAGCTCGTGGTCGATGATGACGAGCGTGCACTGTCGCGCGGGCGCCCCTGCGTGCATGCTTCGCCGTCCCGTATCGAACCCTCCACCCCTTGCAGGCGAGTCTCGATGGTGCGTTTTCCCGTGTCCCGACCCGTGCTCCCGAGATCGTCGATGCGTGTCGTCGCTCCTCTCGCGGGCGCCCTCGCGCTCCCGCTCCTGATCGCCTGCGGGAGCGGTTCGCCGGGTGTCGAGGCGAGCGGCGCCCCCGGTCCCGACATGCCGGGGAACGTCGACGGGACGCCGATGTCGCCGCCCGGCGTGCTCGGGCCATTGCCCTCGCCGCCGCTCACGCCACCGCCCTCGGAGGATGACGAGCCCGTCGTCCAGGACGCGCGTCTCCACACCGGAACCGATCGACCCGTGCTCGTCGACCGGCGCGGTCCGCCGGGGCCGCCACCTCCCCCCGAACTCGACGAGGCGGCGTTCGCGGCGGGTGCCCCGGCTCCGGTGGTCATGACCGCGCCCGGCGTCGACGCGACCGGCAACGGCCTGCCCTTCTTCGAGGGGCTCGAGGACGTCATCGTCGTGCAGGCGGGCGAGCTGCTCGAGCTCCGCTTCCAGCCGGTCGACCCCGACGGCGGCGAGGCGGACGACTTCTTCCCCACCTTCTATTTCGGCGCGCGCTACGTCGACAACGACGACGGCTCGAAGTCGTTCCTCTGGCGCCCCTTCCAGGCGGATGTCGGCATCCGTGACTTCGTCGCCTTCGCCACCGACGCCCAGGAGCCGGGGCTCCGGGTCGCCTACACGACCCGCATCAAGGTGGAGCTTCCGAGCGACCCGGCGACGATCGAGAACGTCGCGCCGTTCATCAGCGGGACCGATCCCTACACGGTGCGTGTCGGCGACCCGGTCGTCGCGGAGATCACCGCGACCGACGCGAACGACACGTTGCCGACCCTCGAGATCGCGAACCTGCCGCCCGGCGCGACGCTCGTTCCCGATCGCGACCGCCCCGAGACCCACGTGCTGCGCTTCGTGCCCGACACGACCGGACTCGTCGAGCTCGAGGTGATCGCCCGCGACGCGCTCGAGCCGACGCTGATCGGAACCGCGTCGATCGCGATCGATGTCCGTCCGGCCGTCGACTTCCAGCGCGAGGGAGCCCGGCTCCGCGAGCTCGCCGCGGCGCGCGACTTCCGCATCGGTCATGCCTCCTCGCCGCGCTACCACACCCGTCCCGACGGCGCCCTCTACGAGGACATCGCCGCGGCCGAGTTCAACATCGTGACCCCCGAGAACGCGATGAAGTGGGACTACGTCAACCCCTACCCGGGCGACTACCGCTGGGCGGACCCCGACAACCTCGTCGCCTGGGCGAAGGCGAACGACATCGTGGTGCACGGTCACACCCTCGTCTGGTACGCCCAGCTCCCGCCCTGGGTGCTCGCGAGCGACGTCGACACGCGCGAGGGACACATGCGCGAGCACATCGACCGGCTGCTGACGCGTTACGCGGACGACGTGGCGCTCTGGGACGTCGTCAACGAGGCGCTCGACGACGACGGCACCTACCGTCGCTCCGTCTGGTTCGAGGCCATGGGGGAGAACTACGTCGACATCGCCTTCCGTCAGGCCCGCGCCTCGGCGCCCGACGCGACGCTGATCTACAACGAGTACGACACCGAGACGACGGGGCCGAAGGTCGACGGGCTGTTCGCGCTGATCGATCGGCTGCAGGCCAACGGCACGCCGCTCGACGGCATCGGCTTCCAGATGCACCTGTTCTCCGACTTCGACGACTTCGAGACGCTCGCGACGAACATGGCCGCCGTCGCCGCGCGCGACCTGGACGTCTACGTCACCGAACTCGACGTCTCGCTCAGGGACGACGGGGCCACCGAAGCCGAGCAGGCGGCGATCTACGAGGGCGTGCTGTCGGTCTGTCTCGCCGAGCCGCGTTGCCGGGCGTTGCAGAGCTGGGGGTTCACCGACCGCCATTCCTGGCGCCGTCAATGGGACCCGCTCCTGCTCGACGCGGCCTACCAGCCGAAACCGTCCTACGAGGCCGTGCAGCGCCGGCTCGGCGAGAACTGACGGACCGTCGCTCGCCGACGGAAACGGCCACGGGCCACGTACGACCGAGCACGGCCAAGTACGGGCGCACGGGCGCCGCTATCCTGTCGACGGCACCGCGAGTCGGCGGCACCACGGACCGGCGGTCACGACGCGCCGCCGCGATCGGCGGCCGGGCTCGTCTGGGAAACCCAGGCGGCGAGGCGGGCGGGCGCGAGGACGCGCTCGCCGAACAGGAGCGGCGTGTCGGGCGAGAGTCCGGCGGAGCCGGGCAGCCGCGCGGCGAGATCGGCCGTCTCCGGCCCGACGTTGAACGCGAACGTGACGGCGCCGAGCCGTCTGAGCCGCAGGCCCGCACCGAGGTCGTGGGTCGCGACACCGGCCGCGTCGAGGATCGGGGCGAGCAGGGGGCGGAGCGCGTCGCGTCCGGGGATCGCGTTGACGTAATGGACCGGACCGTCCGCGTAGTGGAACCCCCAGCCGTCGGCGAAACGCGCGAGCGGCTCCAGCGGCGACTCGACGTGCTCGCGCCAGGCGTGGGTCGCCACCGTCTCGGGACTCTTGCCCGCGTCCGCCATGCGGCGCGCTGTCGGACGCTCGAACGGCGGCAGGGTCTCGGTACGCACGATCCGGATGTCGATCAGGTCACGGAAGCTCCCCGGCGGCAGCGTGTCCGGGATGCGGAACTCGGCGTCGCGGGAGCCGGTGCGCGGGAACAGCACGACATGGGCGCCGGCGTCGCGGGCGGCGACGAGTCGGGTGACGAGCGCCGGATCGTCGATCGTCGAGTTCGGCAGGAGGATCGCGCGGTAGCCTCCGAGATCGGCCGTCGGGGCGACGATGTCGATGTCGAGCCCCAGGCGGCGGCAGGCGCCGTGCACGTCCTGGGCGAAGACGAGGGGATCGTGGGTGATCGCCCCCGGCTGGACGGTTCGCTGCACGCGATCCCCGGCATAGTCGAACACCAACGCGACCGGAGCCCGCCGCGTCCTCGTGTCGAGTCCGTCGAGGGTGCGGAGCTCCTCGCCGACGATCCGTACCTCCTCGGCACCGACATCCTCGCCGCCATCGGGCAGCAGGAGCCCGGTGTGGGTCTGCTCCTGGGCGAACGGCGCCTGCCGCCAGCGGAACCAGCTCATGACCTCGGCGCCGTGGGCGAACGCCTCCCAGCCCCAGTAGCGGACCATGCCGGGCAGGGGGGCGGGGTTGTAGGGCGCCCAGTTGACCGGTCCGGGCTGCTGCTCCATGACCCACCAGCGGCCCCGGCAGCAGCCACGGTAGAGATCGTGATGGAAGGCGGCGTTGTCGGGTGTGCCGGTCCTGAGGTAGTCGACGCGGTCGGTCGGGTCGGCGTCGTCGCGGGCGAGGAAGCCGAGCGGGTAGCTGTCCCAGGTGGCCACGTCGAGGTGTTCGGCCACCACGTGGTGGTCGAACTGGACGAAGTTGCCCATGAAGTTGTGGGTGACGTCGCGCCCCGGTGAATGCACGCGGATGATGTCCGTCTGCACGCGATCGAAGTCGCGGACCTCGTCGCTCGCGAATCGCCAGAACGCGAGCCGGTGCGCCGGCGCCGTTTCGGTGACCGCGCCGACCGGCAGCGGAATCTGCGTGAAATCGTCGTACTCCATGCTCCAGAACACCGTGCCCCAGGCCGCGTTCAGGGTGGCGATGTCGCCGTAGCGCACCGCGCACCAGTCGCGGAACGCGGCGAGGGCGCTGGCCGAGTACGAGATCGCCGTGTCGTGGCAGCCGTACTCGTTGTCGGTCTGCCAGGCGACGACGCCCGGGTGCCCGCCGAGGCGCTCGGCCAGCACGGTGACGATGCGCGCGCACTCGTCGCGGTAGGCGCGCGACGAGAAGCAGTAGTGACGGCGCGAGCCGAAGCCGCGCGGGCGTCCGTGCTCGTCGACGGCGAGCATGTCCGGGTGGCGTTCGAGCATCCACGCGGGCGGCGTCGCCGTCGGCGTGCCGAGCACCACCTCGAGACCCGCCGCGTGCAGCGTGTCGATCGCGCGCTCGAGCCAGTCGAGGTGCAGCGTGCCGTCGGCGTCCTGGAGCCTGCTCCAGGCGAACTCGCCGATGCGCACGACGCTCAGACCGAACTCGCGCATGTGGGCGGCGTCCGCCGCCCAGCGACTCTCGGACCAGTGCTCGGGGTAGTAGCAGACGCCGGTCTTCATCGGTCGGGGTTCACCGTTCGAGGTTCATCGGCGACGGGGCATCGGCGACGGGGCGTCGGCGACGGGGCGTCGAGCGGGGGCGTCGAGCGGGGTCATCGGTCGGGGCCACCGGTCCGGGTTCGCCATCCGATGGGCGTCAGAGTCCCGCCGGTGGCCAGCTCGCGACGTCCGCGGCGCGCAGCTGCGCCGCCGCGTGCTCCGGCTGCACCGGGTTGACGATGTTGTTCGAGCCCGACTCGAAGCCGGCGAGGAACTTCATCTTGTCGGGGTCCCTGAGCGGCGGATGGAAGGCCAGGTGGAAGCACCAGTGGGCGTCGGCCGGGTCGTCGTCGCAGGGGGCGTTGTGCAGCAGCGTCACGTTCGGTGCCGAGCGCCCGAACAGGACGTCGTAGCGGCGTACCTGTCGCTGGTAGAGCGCGGCCAGGTCGTCGAGCTCGACGTCCGTCATGTCGCCGACATGCCCGACGTGGCGGTGCGGCACGATCCACGTCTCGAAGGCGAAGCGCGCGGCCCACGGCACGATCGTCGAATGGTGCGCGCCGCGCTCGACGACCAGGGCGGACTGCACCGCGTCACCGTCGAGCAGGGCCTGGAGCAGGGAGGCGTCGTCGTTCGCGGCCGCGTAGCGTGCCTGTGCCTCGCGCATCCGCATGGCGGTATCGGTGACGAAGTCGGTGGCGTAGACCTGTCCGTGCGGGTGCAGGTTGGAGACGCCGATCTCGGTGCCCTTGTTCTCGAAGATCAGCACGTTCCGGATGCGCGGGTCGGCCGCGAGCGTGCGGTACTCGTCGCGCCACAGACGCGTGACCGATCGCATCTCCTCCGGCGCGAGGCTCGCGAGCGTCGCGTCGTGGCGCTCGGACCAGCAGAGCACGCGACAGCGTCCGTGGGCTGGGCCGGTACGGGTGAGCGGGTCGACGGCGTCTCCGATACCGGCCTCGGTGTGCCCGGCGCCGGGACGATCGCTTCCGGGACGACAGGACCCCGGACGCGCCGCGCCGGGCTCGGGCGCGTCGAACGACAACGACGGGAAGTCGTTGTCGAACGCGAAGGCACCGCGGTAGTCGGGGTTGACGGCACCGTTGGCGCGCGTGACCCGTGGGCAGAGGTAACAGCCGGGATCGTGCGCCGGCGGACGGGTGGTGCCTCCCTGCGCGAGCGCGCCGGACCAGGGGCGTGCGGCCGAGCTCGCGGAAACGATCACCCATTGATCGAGCAAGGGTTGCCAGCGCCGTTGCCAGTTGGCACCCGCGAGCGGGTCGCCGCCGGCAAGCACGCCGTCCCCCCCGGTGTCGTCGGCTCGAGCGTCGTCGGCGGAGGAGGCGCTCATGCGTTCGCACCGGCGTCGCGCGCCGCGCCCGGGGCGCCCCGCCCGACGCCGGGCCCGGGTCGGATGGTGTAGAAGTCGGCCGTCAGGCCGGTGGCCTCACGGTAGGCGCGTCCGACCGCGCGCTCGAAGGCCGGCACGGCCGCGCTCGGCAGGAGCGTCACGGTGCAGCCGCCGAACCCCGCGCCGGTCAGGCGGCTGCCGAGCACGCCGGGTTGCTCGCGGGCGATGCGCACGAGATGATCGAGCGGTTCGCTCGATACCTCGAACAGCTCGCGCAGCGACTCGTGCGAGGCGTTCATCAGATGGCCGAACGCGCTCAGGTCGCCCGCCTCGAGCGCCGGTACCGCGGACCTGACCCGCGCGTTCTCGTCGGCGACGTGGCGGGCGCGGCGGGCGGCGACCGGGTCGTCGCCGAGCGCGTCCGCGTGCTCGGCGAACGCTGCGGGGGTCAGCTCGCCGAGGGCCTCGATCGGCAGCCTCGTCCGCAGTGCCGCGAGCGCCCGGGCGCACTCGGCGACCCGATCGTTGTAGGCCGACTCGTTGAGCTCGCGCCGCTGGTTGGTGTTGCTGACGATGATCGCGTGCTCGCCGAGTCGCAGCGGCACCTGGCGGTGCTCCAGCGAGCCGCAGTCGAGCATCATCGCGTGGCCTTCCTTCGCGAACGCGACGGCGAACTGGTCCATGATCCCGCACTGCATGCCGACGAACTCGTTCTCGGCGGCCTGGGCGAGCTGCACGAGCTCGAGCAGGGACCGTCCCGCTCCGAACAGGGCGTCGATCGCGAACGCCGTGACGACCTCGATCGAGGCCGACGAGCTGAGTCCGGCCCCGTTGGGGATGTTGCCCGCGTACAGGCAGTCGACACCGTCGAGCTCGGTGCCGCCCTTGCGGAATCGGTCGAGCACGCCGAGCGGGTAGTTGATCCAGTTGTCGCCATAGGTGCGATCGATCTCGTCCTGGCCGAGCTCGGCGGTCAGGTCGAAGTTGGTCGAGGCGAGGCGGTAGCGCGAGTCGTGGGTGCGGCGCGCGATCAGGAGCGTACCGCGGTCCACCCCGCAGGGGAACACGAGTCCGCCCGTGAAGTCGGTGTATTCGCCGATCAGGTTGACCCGACCCGGTGCGAAGAACACCTCGGGCTGGAGGTCGGGGCGGCCGAAGCGCTCCAGGAATCGCTCGGTAAGCCGCGCGACGTCGAGCCTTTCCTCGTCTCTCACCGTCGATTCTCCTCGTCGCTCCCGTGATCCGTCGTCTCGCTCGCGAGCGCGTCGTCTCCCGTGTCCGTCCGCATGCCGCCGCCCATGCCGGCACTGACGCCGACACCGGCCTCGCGCGCCTCGTCGACGAGCTGCCGCGATCGCTCGAGCGTCGGCGCCATCGACACCTCGGCGGCCAGTGGTTCGACGAAGCAGCCTATCAGCAGCGCCGCCTGCGGCGGCAGCACCGGCAACGGCACGCCGACCCGCATCAGGAGCTCTCCGCTGGTCGTCGCCGGACTTTCGCACCAGGGCGGGATGCGCTTGTTGAACGGGGCGAGGTCGGCGACGTTGATGCTCTCGAGCGAGAGCCGGTAGCGACGCTCGGGATCCAGCCCGCGAAGGGGCAGGTGGCCCGGACGGTTGGGCTGCATGTTGCCGACCGCGACGACGCTGTAGAGCGCGCGCTCGCGCCGTTCGTCGACGAGCCCGCTCGCCAGCATCGCGCTGGTGAGGCTGGTGAGTTTCCACCATGTGGCCTCGGCCATCCAGTGGCGATGGCGCTTGTAGAGCTCCGTGTAGTGCCGGAGCGTGATGACATCGTGGGGGTCGAGCACGCGCGCGTCGAGCTCGAACCCGAACTGCCCCTGCAGCGCGACGACGGCACGCGTGTGCAGATTGGTCACCCGCCCGGTCAGGTGCGCCGTCTTGTGTCCGACGTGAGCGCCCATGATTTCCGGTGGCAGGAAGCGGAGAAACCCCTCCTGGATCAGCGTCCGCTCGATCGGGTCGATGTTGTCGCTCGTCCAGATGCGACCGGTATGGGCGAGCACGCCCAGGTCGGCGCGCGCGCCGCCCGAGGCGCAGGACTCGATCTCCAGATCGGGAAATGCGGTGTTGAGCCGCGCGAGCAGCGCGTACAGGGCAGGGGGCTGGGCGGCGGCGCGCGCGCGGGTGCCGTCGCCGGCGAGCACGAGATCGCGGTTCATGTCCCACTTGATGTAGTCGATGCGGTACTCGTCGACGAGGCTCGCGATGCGTCCGAAGAGGTACTCGGCGACGTCGTCGCGAGCGATGTCGAGGGCGAGCTGACCGCGGGCGAGCGGCGTCTCGATGCCGTCGACGTGCAGCGCCCACTCGGGGTGCGCGCGGTACAGGTCGCTGTCGGGGTTGATCATCTCCGGCTCGAACCAGAGCCCGAACTCCATGCCGTGGTCGCGCACCCGCTCGACGATCGGATGCAGCCCCTCGGGGTAGATGCTCTCGTCGACGTACCAGTCGCCCAGGCCCGCGGCGTCGTGGCGGCGGTGGCGGAACCAGCCGTCGTCGAGCACGAAGCGCTCCGCACCGACGCTCGCGGCCGCGTCGATCAGCGACAGGAGCGCGTCGATGTCGTGATCGAAGTACAGCGCCTCCCAGCTGTTGGCGTGGATCGGGCGTGGCCGGCGCGTCCAGGCGGGCAGTACACGACGGCGCGCGTAGCGGTGGAAACGCTGGGTGCAGAGGTTGGTGCCGTCGGCACGCGTGAACATCACCGGCGGCGTCGTCGTGCTCTCGCCCGGGCCGAGAATGCACTCCCCGGGCAGCGTCAGGACGCCCGCCTGCAGCGCGATCTCGCCGTCGGACATGCGCTCGACGCGCAGGCTGAAGTTGCCGCTCCAGGCGAGATGGGCGAAGAACACGTCGCCGCGTTGCGCGCCGAACCCTTCGGTACCACAGACGATTCCCGGGGCGTGTTCGTGGCTGGTGCGTCCGTGCAGGTTCGAGATGTCGATGCGTCCGGGGGAGATGCGCCGCCGGTGCGACTGGTTCTCGAGACCCCATCGGCCGTGCTGGGTCAGGCACTCGCGGTAGGGGGTCGGCAGCGGCAGCGTGGCGCTCGCCAGCCAGTCGACGGTGTAGGGGGTGGAGCCGGTGTTGCTCAGGGTCGTCGCGAGGCTCGCCACGTCGCTTGCCGGGTCCAGCGTGAGCGCGAGCGTGAGTGCCAGTCCGGCGCGCTCGTCCGCGAGCGAGATCGTCAGCGTGTCGCCGTCGGCCTGGATGCCGCGGCTCTCGAAGCGGTGGGCGAAGTCGGCGCCCGCACGGTGCCCGGCGAGGGCGGGCGAGCCGCACCAGCCGCTGCTCGCCTCGGGGAACATCGTCAGTGCCGTGACCGCGTCGAGACCGCCGAAGGCGAGCGCGGTATCGTCATGCAGCAGCAGCGAGTCGAGGTCGATGTCGTCGGCCAGGCGCACCCCGCACCAGTACAGCCGCGGTATGCCCTCGCGCTCGAGCACGAGCAGCGTGGTGGCGTCGCCGTCGAGGCGTCGGAACGAGGAGGTTTCGGACATCGCGGTTCCGGTTCGGGCGGCGCGTTGCGCCCTGACGCCAATGATGGAACAATGTTCCAAAAAGTATAGGAGCGACCGTCAAAAGTCGTCAAGCGAAAGGGCACACGTCACAGGGTCGATGAGCGATATCCGGAAAGCGCGCTCGGGAGGGGAGCGGAGCGACGAGTCGTCAGGCGAGGGTTCACCGCCTGCCGGCGGCACGTCCCGCGAGCGCTCGCGCGTGCTGGCGTCCGGGGCCGGGGCACGCCCGGCCGGAGCCGTGGTCCGCGCCTTCCGCCTGCTGGACCTGATCGTGGCCGAGGGACCGCTCCGCTTCTCCGAGCTGGAGGAGCGGAGCGCGCTGCCGAAGGCCACGCTGCACCGTCTGCTCAACGATCTCGCGGACGAGCGCCTGGTCCGCTTCGACGAGCGCGCGTCGAGCTGGGCGGCGGGGTATCGCATCCTCGAGATGGCCAATCGCATCTGGACGCGCTCGGACATCCGCGTGCTGTCGCGCGATCAGCTGATCGCGCTGAACGCGACCAGCGGCGAGACCGTGCAGGTCTCCGTGCTCGCCGACACGCACACCGTCGTCATCGATCACGTCGAGAGCAGTCGCAGCGTCAGGCATTCGAGCGGCATCGGCACGCGCGCGCCGCTCTACTGTACCGGGGCCGGCAAGGTGCTGCTCGCCTGGTGCGACGAGTGCCAGCGCAAGCGCATCCTCGATCGCACCTCGTTCGCCCGACGCACGCCGAACACGATCACCGCGCGCGGCGCACTCGAGCGCGAGCTCGCCGCCATCAGCAAGCGCGGCTACGCGATCGACGCCGAGGAGCATTTCCTGGGCACCTGCTGCATCGCCGCTCCGGTGGTCGATGCCTCCGGTCAGGCGATCGCCGGCATCTCGATCACCGCCCCCACCTTCAGGACGACGCCCGACGGGCTCGCCGCCTGGGGTGCACCGCTCGTCGCGGCCGCCGCCGAGGTGAGCCGACGCCTCGCTCCGCACACCGGTTCGTCGCACGAGGCTTCGCACTGACGACAGACGTTTCCGCACGGCCACGGCACGACGGAGACATTCCGCACACCTAGAGAGGAGCTACCGAAATTATGGCTGAAGTCGAGCTGAAGAAGGCCTGGAAGCGCTACGGCGACGTCGCCGTCATCCACGGTATCGACCTGCAATTGGAGAGCGGCGAGTTCGTCGTCTTCGTCGGGCCTTCCGGCTGCGGCAAGTCGACTCTCCTGCGCATGATCGCCGGGCTCGAGGAGGTCTCCGACGGCGAGATCCACATCGGCGGGCGTGACGTGACCCACGTCGAGGCGGTCGATCGCGGCATCGCCATGGTGTTCCAGTCCTACGCCCTCTACCCGCACATGACGGTCGAGGAGAACATGAGCTTCGGGCTCCGCATGGCCAACACCCCGAAGGACGAAATCGCCGAGAAGGTGGACTTCGCCGCCAGGACGCTGCAGCTCGACAAGCTCCTCGATCGCACGCCGAAGAACCTCTCCGGCGGCCAGCGTCAGCGCGTGGCCATCGGGCGCGCGATCGTCAGGAACCCCGACGTCTTCCTGTTCGACGAGCCCTTGTCCAACCTCGACGCCGAGCTCCGCGTGGAGATGCGCCTGCAGATCGCCAAGCTGCACAACCAGCTCAACGCGACGATGATCTACGTCACCCACGACCAGGTCGAGGCGATGACGATGGCCGACCGGATCGTGGTCCTGCGCGCCGGTCACGTCGAGCAGGTCGGCTCGCCGCTGGAGCTCTACCACCACCCCGACAACCTGTTCGTGGCGGGCTTCATCGGCTCGCCGCGGATGAACTTCCTCGACGTGACGGTGCGCGAGGGCAGCGCGAGTCACGCGGTCGTCGAGCTGCCCGGTGGCGGCACGGCGACGATCGCCGTGGACGCCTCGCGGGCGGCGACCGGCAGCAAGGCGACGCTCGGCGTGCGTCCCGAGGATCTCGCCCGCACCGAGGGCGACTTCACGCTGCCGATGCACGTCGACGTGGCCGAGCGGCTCGGCGGTTCGACCTTCCTGTACGGCAAGTGCGGGGGCATGGACAACTTCGTCGCCCAGCGCGAAGGGCTCGACCGGACCCGTGACGGGGAGGACGTGGAGATCCTCGTCGCGTCGGACACCTGCTACCTGTTCGATGCCGAGGGGCTGGCGTACCACCGCCTGACGAGCTCGGGTCGCGCCGTCGCCTGATGAAGGTGTGAACCGTTCGATCCCGACTCCGGGCGAGATGCGGCGCCGTTCGACTCCGAAGGCGTCGTCTCGCTCCTTTCGTGGGAGGCGTCCAGCGACATCCCCCCTGTGGGGGATGGGCAATCGTCCGAACGGTTGCTAGCGTCTCGGGCTGGAACCGGACGTTCGGCACGGAGATCGGATCTCGCCGACATTCGGCGACGTCATGCGAAACGGATGCGGAACGGCATCGGAGAAGAGCGGCGAGGCGCGATCGACCTCGCGCCCGGATCGCCGGTGGCCGGATTCCGGTTCATGGATCGATCGGCGGCGACGTCCGCAGCGCGAGCCTGACGAGATCGACACGAGAGCGCGTGGCAGTCTTTCCGAGAATCGCCTTCGACTGTGACTTCACCGTCTCGACGCTCACCCGTCGGCTCTCGGCGATCTCCGCGTGCGTCCTCCCCGCGACGAGCATGTCGCACACCGCACTCTCCGCCGCGCTCAACCCGTACGCGACAGCCAGTCGAGCGGTCGATACGTAGGTAGTCTCGCTCGGGTCGATCAACGTCAGCAAGGCGTACTGTTCGGGTCCGTCCAGTTCCCCGAGCGCGTCGCGAAGCGGTGCGACCTCGAGCAGCACGCCCGTGCCGACCGCCTCGTTCGCGTCTTCTCCTCGCATCTCGTCCGCGCCGACGCTCACGCGTAGTTCGACGATGTCGCGTCGTCCCGATGCCGTCCGCAACACACCGGCGATCGCCCCGGATACGGTGGCGGCGACCGTCTCGTCGGCGAAGAAGAGCCTCCCGGTGCGCGACAGAGCGACCCCTTTGCCCGTGTCGAGAACACGTCGCGCTTCCTCGTTCGCCAGCGGCACCACACCGTCCGCACGGACGAGGCAGAGGCCGACCTTGACCCGGTCGAGCACCCCGAGCAGGGCATGGTGACGATGTCGGAGCTCGACGAAGGTACGTCCGAGTTCGATCGCCTTCGCCATGTGCGGCACGAATTCCGCGATTCGGGCGCGGATCGCCTCCGGAATCTCCTCGTGCTCGACACCGAGCTGAAAGAAGGCGATCTCCGCCCAGCGACGGTTGTCGTCGAGTCGCGCGCCGAGGCGCCGGTAGAACCCCAGCCGTTCGCGTCGAAAACGAAAGTCGTCCCGCCCCTTCAGGCTCGCGATGTCGGGGTAGATGAAGGTGTCGTCGAAGATCTGCTGACGCGGCGCGTCGTGAGGAAACGACGCGAACTCCTCGGCCTCGCGCCGTTCGAAGCGCCGGAAGTACTCCCGCATCGTCGCCGCATTGTCCCGGAACAGCCGGCTGCGAGCGTAAAGCTCGTACGGGCTCGCCACACCGTCCGCGCTCGGCACCTTGTCGCCGACGGTGAGTATCGCGCTGACGCAGCCGCTCGCCTCGACCAGCGCATCGAGCGCCGGTTCCCATGCCGCCTGATCGCCGACCGCGTCGTAGAGGTGCAACAGAGCACGACTCGCCACTGCATTTTCGGCCTTCACGTCAGATCCTCCGCTCGAATCCTCGATCTGCTCGCTCGCACACCTCCGTCGAGACCGGCACACGCGCCCTCTCGATGGCCGGACAGGCCGTCCGGAGCGTCAGTCGCCCTTCGTCGCCACCGGCCCGCCGGCCTCGACCCAGGCCGTGAACCCGCCGCCGACGTGGGCCGCCTCGAAGCCCATGTCCTGCAACGCCGCGGCCGCCAGTGCCGAACGCCAGCCCGACGCGCAGTGCAGCACGTAGCGCTTGTCCTCGGCGAAGGCCGGCTTGTGGTACGGGCTCTCCGGGTCGACCCAGAACTCGAGCATGCCGCGCGGGGCGTGCAGGCTTCCGGGCACGAAACCGGTGCGCTCGCGCTCGCGCACGTCGCGGATGTCGACGATGACGACATCGGGATCGTCGGCGAGCCGGATCGCCTCGATCACGTCGATCTCCTCGATGCGCGCGCGCGCGTCGGCCACCAGTTCCGCGGCGCTTCGCTTCAGTCTCTTCATCGCTTCGTCCTCTTCCAGGTATCGCTCAGGCACGGCCCGTTCCCGAACAACGCGCCGTCGCGGACGTCGGCCGGCTCCGCCGACGGCCCGCCGGCACGTCCGTCAACGTGTTCGCTGCACGTCGTTCAGCGCCTCGCCGACCGCGTCGAACATCGCGTCGATCTCGTCCGGCTCGATGATGAGCGGCGGGCAGAAGGCGATCCCGTCGCCCGGTACGGGGCGGACGATCAATCCGTGGGTCCGGGCCGCCGCGACGACCCGGACGGCGATCCTCTCGTGCGCGGGAAAGCTCTCCTTCGAGCCCTTGTCGGCGACCAGCTCGATCGCGCCGATCAGCCCGACGGCGCGCGCGTGGCCGACCAGCGGGTGATTCGACAGCGCCTGGATCCGTTCGGCGAACTGCGGGGCGAGAGCGCGCACGCGCCCGACGATGTCCCGTTCCTCGTAGATCGCGAGCGTCTCCAGCGCGACCGCGGCGGCCACCGGGTGACCGCCGTAGGTGTTGCCGGTACCGAACGTGCCGAGCCGTGTCGAGTATTCCTCCATGACGTCGTAGAGCGCGTCGCTGACGAGCACGGCACCGATCGGCAGGTAGGCCGCGGAGAGCTGCTTGGCGCAGGTCATCAGGTCCGGGCGGATGCCGACGGTGTCCGAGCCCCACCAGGCGCCCGTGCGCCCGAAGCCGCAGATGACCTCGTCGGCGATGAACAGGATGTCGTGGCGGCGGAGCACCGCCTGGACTTTCTCGAAGTAGGTGGCGGGCGGGATCAGCACGCCGCCGGCCCCCATGACGGGCTCGGCCACGAACGCGGCGATGGTCTCGGGCCCGGCCTCGAGGATCGTCGCCTCGAGCTCCTCGGCGAGTCGCGTGGCGAAGGCCTCGTCGGATTCGCCGGTGCGAGCACCGCGGTAGGCGTGCGGCGTCTCGACGTGGATGACCGGGATCGCCGGCAGGTCGAACCCGTCCTGCGCGTAGGGAAGCCCGGTCAGGCTGCCGGCGGCGATGGTGACGCCGTGGTAGGCACGCTTCCTCGCGATGATCGTCTTCTTCTCCGATCGCCCGAGCGCGTTGTTGACGTACCAGACCATCTTGATCGCGACGTCGATCGCCTCGGAGCCGGAGTTCACGAGGAACACCCGCCCGATGCCCTCGGGGGCGAGCTCGGCGAGCTTCGCCGACAGTTCGATCGCCGGACCCGTCGAGCGGTGGCCGAACATGTGCGAGTAGGGCAGCTTCTCGAACTGCCGCGCCGCGGCGTCGGCCAGGCGGCGCTCGCTGAACCCGAGCGACGCGCACCAGAGCCCGGACATGCCCTCGAGATAGCGGTCCCCGTGATCGTCGAAGACGTGCACGCCGTCGCCGCGCTCGATGATGAACGGTGCCTCGCTCGTGCGGTGGGCGGCGAGCGGCGTGAACGGGTGCAGCGCGTGACGGCGATCGAGTTCGGCGAGCGTGTCGGGGTTCATGGGCGTGATCTCAGATCAGCGTGACGAGCGCCGGGTCGCGGCGCTCCTCGAGGTGCGGCACGGTGTTGAACTCGACCAGGCGCGCGTGGCGACCGTCGAAGTGCAGCGTCGTGATCGAGGCGTTCCGGATACGCCAGATCGCGTCGAGGGTGTGCGCGAAGTCGAGTCCGAGCACCGTCGAGACGAGCGTCGAGACGACCCCGCCCGACGTGAAGAAGACCAGCCGCTCGGCACCGGCGTGATCGGCGTGCGTCTCGCGCACCGCCTGCCAGCCGCGCGCCGAGAAGTCCGCCCAGCGCTCGAGCCCCTCGCGCCCGGGGCGGGCGCGCCCGGCGGCGATCGCCGCGTCGTCCGCGTCGCGCCAGCGCTCCATGACCCGGACGTAGTCGACGAACGTGAACGACTGCCAGTTCTCGGGATCGCGCGGGCCGTCGCCGAACACCTCGCCGACCGAGTCGTCGTCGTACTCGTCCAGCGCCTCGAGCTCCTCCCGCGTGCCGTCGAGACCGGCCGCCCCGAGCGCGAGGCTCGCGGTGTCGCGCTGGCGCTTCAGCGTGCCCGACCAGGCACCGTCGATGGAGATCCCGTGGCTCTTCCACCACGCGCCGAGCAGCCGTGCCTGCTCGCGGCCGGTGGCGGACAGCCGGTCGTAGTCGGAGGTGCCGGCCGAGGCTTGGCCGTGGCGAACGAGGTGCAGCGTGGTCACGCGCGGGGGGATCGGTGCGGGCGGGTCCGGGCGAGGATAGCTCGTCCGGACCCGAGCGGCGCATCCGCGGTGTCCGGGATGGCGAGGCGGGGTGGATGCCGGCGAGTCGGAGTCGCCTCGAGCCGTGCCGGGCAGACCGGGCATCGCGAGCCGGGCGTGACGTCCGCGACGGCATCGCGATACCCGATTCGGCATCGCGATACCCGATTCGCCCGGAAAGGGCTCCGGAAGCGTGACCGGATCCGCACTGACCGGCCGCGCCGATCAAGGCCGCCGTCACACGCGTCGTTACCGACCGACATGGTCACTCCATTTCACGACCGGGTCGTGCGTCCTTGAACGCCCGTGCCCTGGCGACAGCCGGCTTCGAGGTGCCGGATGCCGTGACCGCCGGCGCGGCGGCGCCGGAGGCGGGCGGGTTGAAGCGCATCCTGCTGGTCGACGACGAGGCGCACGTGCTGCGTGTCATGCGTCTGAGCCTCGACCGGAACGGCTACGAGGTCGACACCGCGCTCGACGGCGAAGTGGCGCTCCGCATGCTGCGCGAGCAACGCTACGCGGTGCTGATCGTCGGCGCCGAGCTCGCCCCCGGCGGACAGGGGCTGTGCGCGTCGGTGGTCCGGATGTTCGGATCGTCGGCGCCGCTCATGCTCGTCATGGACACCGACCGCGGCGCAGAGTGTGACGGGGGGGGGGACGGGGAGGGTGCCTGGCACGAACCCGCGCCGGGCGTCGAGCGCGTCGAGCGTCCGGTCAGCCTGCGCTGGATCGTCGCGCGTCTGAACGAGTACTTCGGGGACTACGAGCGCCGCTGACGGCCGTGGCCGCGTGACGACCGGCGATTCACTCCCGGCGCCGTCCGATCCCGGACGTGCGTGCGACGAGATCGGACGCGAGCGCGACGACCGCCCCGCCGGCGGCCACCGCGATCAGCGATCCGGTCATCGGCCCGCCGAGCTCGGCGTCGAGCGCGTCGCGCAGCAGCAGGCCCGCGAACCCGCCGACGAGTCCGGCGACCGCGCCGGCACGCGCGCCGATGCCACCTCGTCCGAACAGCATGGCGACCCCGGCACCCGCCGCGGCTCCTATCATGCAGAACAACAGAGGGGCGATCAGTCGCATCGTCTTCTCCCTTACGTTCGCGAACCGGGGCACGTGCCCCGTCGGTACAGTCATGGCTCCGGACAACTCGTCGTCGAACCCGATCAAGGGTGTCGGCCTGGCACTGATCGGCTTCTCGGTCTTCTCGCTGCACGACGCGCTGACCAAGAGCATCGACGGGCTGCCGGTATTCCAGGTGGTGTTCTTCGTCGTGCTGTTCAGCTTCGTGCCGTTCACGTTCATGCTCGCCGTCGATCGGGCCGAGCGATCCCTGCGCCCGCGGCTGCCGGGGCTCGTGGCGCTCCGCTGCCTGTTCAACGTCGCCGGCCTGCTCTGCGTGTTCGGCGCGTTCGAGACGCTGCCGCTGGCCGAAGTCTACTCGCTGATCTTCTCGGCGCCGATCCTGATCACGCTGCTGGCGATCCCGATCCTCGGCGAGCGCGTGCGGCTGTTCCGCTGGTTCGCGATCGCGCTCGGGCTCGTCGGGGTGCTCGTCGTGCTGCGCCCGGGCGGCTCGAGCCTGACCGTCGGCCACGCCCTCGCGCTCGGCGGTGCCGTCTGCATCGCCTCGGGGGCGATCGTCACGCGCCGCATCGGCGCGCGCGAGCACACCGTGACCCTGCTGCTCTACCCGATGCTCGCCAACATCCTGGTCTGCGGCACGGCCATGCTGTTCGTGTACGTGCCGATGAGCGGCGAGGCGCTGATCAAGTGCGCGCTGATCGGGCTGCTGAGCGTGCTCGGCCAGTCGCTCGTCATCGGCGCGTACCGGGCGAGCGAGGCGCAGTTCGTCGCGCCGATGCAGTACAGCCAGATGCTCTGGGCACTGGTCTACGGGGCGACGGTGTTCGACGAGAGCGTCGACTCGACGGTGCTGCTCGGTGCGACCATCATCGTGCTGTCGGGGCTCCTGTTCATCTGGCGCGAGCTGACCGCCTCGCTGACCATGCCGGTGCTGCGCACGCGGAACCTCCGTGTCTCGGGCGGTCCGCAGGGCATCTCGCACGAGACCGACCCCGCCGCGCTGTCGCGCCAGCGCGTCGCCGAGAACATTCGTGCCTCCGGCCACGGAGCCGATCGAACCGATGCTTGACCACGCCCGGGCGGCCGACTAGGCTCGCCGCATGAACGACCGCACGCTCCGACGACTTCTTAGCCGCCCGGCCTCTACGTAGAGCGCCGGGACAGCCGTTTCCGTTCGCGGTACCGCCCCGGTACCGCGGTCGTCGTCAACAGGACCCTCCCGCCACCGCAGGCCGGAGCGGTCCGTCCGGGACCCCGCCCCACTCCACCTCGGGCGCCGGCCCCGGCCGAGCGAGACCGTCGTCATGCATACCGACCCCGCCATCAAGTACCCCGCCTTCCCGCCCGTCGCGCTGCCCGATCGGCAGTGGCCGTCGCGCACCCTCGAGCGCGCACCCGCCTGGTGCAGCGTCGATCTCCGCGACGGCAACCAGGCGCTGATCGAGCCGATGGGCGCCGAGCGCAAGATGCGCATGTTCGAACTGCTCGTCGCCGTCGGCTTCAAGGAGATCGAGGTCGGCTTCCCGGCCGCCTCGCAGACCGACTTCGACTTCGTGCGCCAGCTGATCGACGGCGATCACGTGCCCGAGGACGTGACGCTGCAGGTGCTGACCCAGTCGCGGCGCCCGCTGATCGAGCGCACGTTCGAGGCGCTGGTCGGCGCGCCGCGCGCGATCGTGCACCTCTACAACTCCACCTCGACGCTGCAGCGCCGCGTCGTGTTCGATCTCGACCGGAGCGGGGTGCGGGACATCGCGACGAGCGGCGCCGAGATCGTCGCCGAGTGCGCCGCGTCCCGCCCCGACACCGACTGGCGCTTCGAGTATTCCCCCGAGAGCTTCACCGGCACCGAGCTCGACTACGCGGTCGAGGTCTGCGACGCGGTCACCGCCGTCTGGCGTCCGACGCCCGAGCGGCGCGTGATCCTGAACCTGCCCGCGACGGTCGAGATGTCGATGCCCAACGTGCACGCCGACCAGATCGAATGGTTCCTGCGCCACGTTCGCGACCGCGAGTCGATCGAGCTGAGCCTGCACCCGCACAACGACCGGGGCTCGGCCGTGGCCGCCGCCGAAATGGGGCTCCTGGCCGGCGCCGATCGCGTCGAGGGCACCCTGTTCGGCAACGGCGAGCGCACCGGCAACGTCGACATCGTGACCCTGGCGCTGAACCTGTACACCCAGGGCATCGACCCGGGGCTGGACTTCTCCGACATCTACGAGGTCATGCGCACCGTCGAGCACTGCAACCAGCTGCCCGTCCACCCGCGTCACCCCTACGCCGGCGAGCTGGTCTTCACCGCGTTCTCGGGCTCCCACCAGGACGCGATCAAGAAGGGCTTCGCGGCGATGCGCAAGAGCAACCAGCCGCGCTGGGAGGTACCCTACCTGCCGATCGATCCGGCCGACCTCGGCCGAAGCTACGAGGCGGTGATCCGGGTCAACAGCCAGTCCGGCAAGGGCGGCGTCGCGTTCATCATGGAACGCGATCACGGGCTCGAGCTGCCGCGGCGGCTGCAGATGGAGTTCAGCCGCGTGGTGCAGGAGATCAGCGAGAGGACCGGGGCCGAGGTCGACTCGGCGGCGATCCGCGAGGCGTTCGAGGGCGCGTTCATCCGCGCCGACGCGCCGCTGCGGTTCGTCCGTCACACGAGCGAGCAGGCGCCGGACGACGAGTCGCGCCGAAAGCTCGTCGCCACGGTGCGCTTCGACGGCGTCGAGCGCGAGATCGAGGGGCACGGCAACGGACCGGTCGACGCGTTCGTCGACGCGCTGAACTCGACCTTCGACGTGGACTTCCGGGTCGTCGACTACCACCAGCACGCCACCGGTTCGGGCGCCGACGCGCAGTCCGCCTGCTACTTCGAGGTGCAGGCCGGCCGCGGCGAGACGCGCTACGGGGCGGCGCTCGACTCGAACATCGTCGTCGCGTCGCTGAAGGCGGTCTGCAGCGCGTTCAACCGCTCCGTGGAAGACGATCTCATCGCGCCGTCGGCCTGAGCGTCGGCCTGAGCGTCGTCCGGGCCGGGTTCATGCTCGGAGCCCGAGCGCGGACCGGCCTCCGGGGGGAGCGATGGGGCGCGGCCCTCGGAGGCGGCTCGCGACGCACGCGACCCGACATGCGCGCGCTCAGTGTCGGTGCGATAGAGCCGTCACGCGCCGCGCGGGCAGGAGCAGGTGCACGGCGAAGCCGCCGGCCGCCGCCGCGAGCATGTGCCAGAGCGGGTGCGTACCCGTCGGCGGACGGGGGCACAGCGGCAGGTCGGCGGTGCGTGCGGCGAGGGCGAGGGCGAAGGTGACCGCGGTGGCGACGAGCAGGCGGGCGGCACCGGGTGGCGCCGCACCGGTGCGGCGAGCGATCGGTCCGAGGGCGGCGAGCAGCGCGAGGGTCGGAAGGTAGAGCAGCGAGCCGTGCAGGATGTGGGGAAAGCGGGCGCAGACGAGCGTCGCGACGAACCAGACGAGCAGTGTCGCGACGCGCACGGAGCGCGCGAGGTGCAGCACGCGATCGAGCGCGAGCGCGATGGCGAGCGACACGAACAGGGCGATCGGCACGAGATCGGCGAGTTGTGTCGCCGGCGTGGGCCACGCGTGGTACAGCGCGCTGCCGACCGCGATCGCGAAGGGCAGCCCGACCAGGGCGATGTCCGCCGTCGAGGTACTGCCGGAGACACGCGAGCCTTCGTTCGTCGAGCCCCTTCCGGCCGCACGCCGGCGCGAGATCGCGTACAGCCCGAGCACGACGAAGGCGAGGTTGGAGACGACGTTCCACGGCTCCGCCCCGCTCGCGAGACGTTCGCAGTACGGTACCAGCGCACCGTAGGCGGACGGCGGAGGCAGGTTCAGCGGGCCGCTCCGGAGTGCGCGGGGCGCTCGTGCGACGGGCCGGGTGGTGGCCCGAGATGTTCCGGCAGTCCGACCGGCAGCGTGACCGGCGGCGTGGGCGGTGCAGGCGAGCTGCTACCATCGTCGATGCCCCGCAACCCGGCGTCCGCATGGAACTCGAACTCTTCCTGAACCGACTGGCGACGCGGCCCGAGACGATCGAGTTTCCCGACGTCATCCGTCTCGTCAACGCGCGCTACGACTTCGTGCCGACCGCGTTCAGGAACCACGACCTGCACAACGAGGCGGGGCAGAACTCGGGCGCCTGCCGCGTGTTCGCGTTCGCCCGCCTGCACGATCTGGACGAGGCGCGGACGCTCGCGCTGTTCGGTGCCTACTACCGGAGCGACGTGCTGCGCACCCCGGACGGTGACAGCCACCCGAACATCCGCCAGTTCATGCGGAGCGGATGGGCGGGAATCGAGTTCGACGGCACGCCGCTGCGCGCGAAGGCGCGGCCCGGTCACGCGCGGTAGAGACCGACGAGTCCGGCGAGCAGCCCGATCAGACCGCCGAACACGCCGCCCCAGACGACCAGCCAGCCGAGGTGGCGACGGATCATCTGCTGCATGATGTCGCGCACCATGTCCGGCGTCAGCTCGTCGAGACGGGCGCGCAGCAACGCGTCGAGCCTGGCCGCGAAACGCTCGCTGGACGCCGCGCTGGTCAGCTGCTCGGCAACGATCGCCTGCACGCGCGGCGAGCGCGCGGTGTCGACCATGAAGCGCCGCATGCGCTTCTTGAACGGTTCGCGAAGCGGCTCGAGCGCCGCCTCCCCGCCGACCATCGCGAGCATGTTCCCGAACGAAGACTCGACGATGGTCGCGACGAGCTGGCCCCAGGCGGCGTCGAGATCCAGGCTCTCGATCATGGGCACCAGGTCGATCACGGGCTCCGACGGTGCGCCGCCAGCGTCCGCCCGCGTCGGGTTCGCCGCCTCTTCGCTCGTTCTCTCCCGCCTCTGGCGGGCGCTCAACGCGGCGATGCGCTCCGGGTCGAGCAGGTGCTCGCGCACCATGCGCAGGATGCCCGCCTTGAACTCCTCGAAGTGCAGCGCGATCACGCCCGAGCCGTAGAGCCCCGGCACGCGCTCGAACAGCATGTGCACGGCCAGCCAGTTGGTCAGCGCACCGGACAGGGCGAACAGTCCGACGCTCGACACCAGCGCGCCGGCCGTGCCGTCGAGCGCGAATCCGACGACCACGAGCGCGAGGGCGACGAGATTGGGGGTGAGATTCTTGTCCAGGGTCATGGCAGCGGAGTCTAGCCAAGGGCGCTCGGCAACGTGCGCGAGTCGGCACAATCGGCCGCCCGCGTGACCGCGCCGACGCGGCCGCCGAGGCGAACCCGGACGGCGGGTAGCCCCTGCGGCAGGTATTCGGCGGCAGGCGCGGTCAGATGCGCGTCTTGGCGGTGCGTCCGGCGAGCTCGCGCACCAGCGTCGGCACGAGGTAGCCGGGCAGGCGCTCGATCAGCGTGTCCACGAGCGCCCGGGCGCGCGCGTCGTCGATGGCGAAGTGCGCGGTACCGTCGACCGGATCGAGCACGTGCAGGTAGTAGGGCAGGACGCCCGCCCGGTACAGGCGTCGCGACAGGGCCTCGAGCGCGTCGGCCGAGTCGTTGATTCCGGCGAGCAGCACGCTCTGGTTCAGGAGCGTCACCGGGCTGGCGACGAGCGGGGCGAGCGCCCTGTCGACCGTGCCGTCGATCTCGGCCGCGTGGTTCGCGTGCAGCACCAGCGTCACGCGGCAGCGGCTCGCGGCGAGGCGCGCGACCAGGGCAGGCGTCACGCGTTGCGGCACGACCACCGGGAAGCGGCTGTGCACGCGCAGGAGCTCCACGTGCGGGATCGCCTCCAGCTCGTCGAGGAGCCGTCCGAGCGGCCCGTCCTTGAGCATCAGCGGCTCGCCGCCGCTCAGGATCACCTCGCGGATCGTCGGGTCCGCCTGGATGTGGGCGAGCGCGGACGCCCGGGTCGCGGGCGACAACCGGTGTTCGTCGTACGGGAAGTGGCGGCGGAAGCAGTAGCGGCAGTGCACCGGACAGACGCTCGTCGCGGTCAGCAGGACGCGACCGGCGTACTTGTGGATCAGGCCCGGGCACGGCGAGGCCGCCCGCTCGCCGAGCGGGTCGGCGGTGTAGCCGTCGACCTCGTCGCGCTCCTCGCGACGGTTCAGCACCTGCAGGAGAAGCGGATCGTCCGGGTCGGCCGCGCGCATGCGCCGCACGAACGTCCTGGGCACGCGGAGCTCGAACGGATCGGGCGCCGCGCGCGCGTGCAGCGACGCGGCGTCGAGCCGGAGCAGGGCAGCGAGCGTGTCGATGTCGGAGACCGCGTCGGCGACGACGGCGGGCCACGGTTGATCGAGGCAGGCGTCGAGCCCGCCGTCGAGCCCGGTACCGGAGGCGGCGTCCGAGACGGTTCCGGGGCCTGCGAGCGGGCCGGCCGCCGGGAGGTCGGTCCGCCCGTCGCGCGGGCTGCCGCCGAGACCGGTGTCCGGGTCGTCGTCGGGCGTTCGTGGTCGCCGTGTCAGCTCGATCGGGCGAGCGTTCAGCGCCTCGTTCTCCGCCGCGAGGCACGCTCGCCGCGGCCACTCGCCGAGCCGCCGGCGAGCGAGAGATCGCCGCCGAGCTGGGCGCGCGCTCCCTGACTGATCTCGCCGAGTCGCGCGACGATCGTGCCGGCGTCCGGTGCCGTGCCCTTCTCGTGGGTATCGAGCGTCCGGCGCATCGCCGCGACATGCGCCGGCGTGGTGCCGCAGCACCCGCCGACGATGCGCGCGCCGGCATCGACCACGAGGCCGGCGTAGTCGGCCATCAGATCCGGCGTGCCGTCGTAGACGATCTGCCCGTCCTGCCAGGTCGGGATGCCGCAGTTGGCTTTCGCGACGAGGATCGGCGCCGCACCGCCCCCCCGCGAGGCGTCGGCCAGGTTCATGATCGCGGCGACCACCTCGGCGGCGCCGACCCCGCAGTTGCTGCCGACGGCCATCACGTCGGTGCCGAGACCGCTGGCGACGCGAATCGTGTCGGCCGGCGTCAGACCCATCATCGTGCGCCCGTTCGTGTCGATGCTGACCGTGCAGACGATCGGCAGCCCGCTCTCGCTCGCCCCGCCGACCGCCGCCTCGATCTCCTCGGCCGACGACAAGGTCTCCAGCCAGAGGATGTCGGCGCCACCGGCGGCCAGCGCGCGCGCCTGCTCGGCGAAGGCTTCGCGGGCGGCGGCGACGCTGACGGTGCCGTTCGGCTCGAGGATCTCGCCGGTCGGGCCCATCGATCCGGCGACGAGCACGTCACGCCCGTCGGCGGCATCGGCCGCCTGCCGGGCGATCCTCGCCGCCGCCTCGTTCAGCTCGGCGACGCGGTGGCCCGCCTCGTGCAGCGCCAGGCGGAAACGCGTGCCGCCGAACGAGTTGGTCAGGACGATATCGGAGCCCGCCTCCACGAACGAGCGGTGCAGCGCGGCGACCCGTTCCGGATGGTCGACGTTCCAGAGCTCCGGCGCGTCGCCGGTCTGTAGGCCCGTGGCGAAGAGGTTGGTGCCGATCGCACCGTCGGCGAGCAGCACGCCGCGCTCGTCGAGCAGGCGCTCGAGGCTGTCGGAGGGGCGGATTTTCATCGGCGCGAGCCTAGCACGGGAGGATGGGGTGAAGGACGAGACAGGCACGTCCTCGGGTACGGCCACGCTCGACGTCGGCGTGGTCGCGGACGAGACGGGTCTCGACGCGCTCGCCGACGAGTGGCGCGCGCTCGGTGCCCGTGCCTGCAACGGCTCGGTGTTCCTGTCGTGGGAGTGGCACCGCACGTGGTGGGACGTCTTCGGTGGCTCGGGCGCCCGGCTGCATGTCGTGACGGTGCGCGAGCGCGGCGCGCTGATCGGGCTCCTGCCGCTCTACCGTCACGGGGCCGGCCCGACGGCGACGCTCCGGCTCAGCGGCAGCGGCGAGGCGAGCGCGGACGAGGTCGTGACCGAGTACGGCGACGTGCTCGCCAGCGCGGCGCACGCGGTGCGTGTCGGAGACGCCGTCATCGGCCACCTCGCGACGTTCGACGGCTGGCGCCGGGTGGTCCTGCCGTGCCTGCTCGACGACGCGCTGATCGTCGCCGCCTGCCGCCGTCGCACCGGACTCGCACGTCTCGAGTGCTCCGCCGGGGTGCGCTACCGCATCCGTCTCGACGACGGCGAGGCGGGCTACCTGGAGCGCGTGGGCGCGAGTCGTGCGCGCCGCATCGCGCGTGCCCGGCGAGCGCTCGAGCGCGACGGCGGGCTCCGCGTCGAGCCCACCGTCGATGCCGCCGACCTCGCGGTGGCGTTCGCCGACCTGGCCACGCTCAACGACGAGCGCCAGCGGGCGCTCGGGCGTCGCGGCGTGTTTCTCGCCGAACGCTTCCGGCGCTTCCACGACGTGCTCGGCGCCCGCCTGTACTCGCGCGACGCGCTCGATGTCGTGCGCTTCCGCCTCGGCTCGCGGTTGCTCGCCGCGCTCTACTGCCTCGACGACGCGAGTGGCCGTCACTACTACCAGAGCGGTTTCGTCGGCGAAGGCGCCAACCGCTACCTGACGTTGACGATCGCGCACCTGGCGGAGATGCGACGTGCCCGCGATGCCGGTCATCGCTGGTACGACCTGATGCGCGGCCACCCTCCCTGCTACAAGGACGCGTTCGGTTGCGAGACGACGCCGATGCTCGACCTCGCCCTGTACCGCACCCCGCCGGAGCGGGAGATCGCGCTGCGCTGGCGTGGCCTGCGCCGAGCCGTGCGACGGGGGCTGACGCGCCTGCGGTCCTGAGGAGATCGACGCGCGTCGACCAGCGGCCCGGTCAGGCGGCTCGTTCAGGCGGCTCGTTCAGGCGGCTCGTTCAGGCGGCTCGGCCAGGCGGCATGGCCAGGTGGCCCGGTCAGGCGCGCAGCCTCTCGTTCGCCGGGTCGTACGGCGACTCCTCGATCACCGTCGCGTCGAAGCGCTCGCCGAGGATGCGGATCGACATCCTCGTGCCCGCGGTGGCCAGGTCGGGACGCACCATCGCCAGCGCGATCGACTTGCCCGTGCGGGCGCCGAACCCGCCGGACGTCGCTCGTCCGACGAGCTCGTCGCCCTGGTAGATCGCCTCCGAACCGCGCGCGTCGAAGCCGTCGGTGCCGTGCACCTCGAGCGTGACGAAGGCGTTCGAGAAGCCCTTGTCGCGCCAGTCGATCACCGCCCGGCGGCCGATGAAGTCCGACGCCTTGTCGAGCTTGACGAAGCGATCGAGCCCGGATTCCAGCGCGCAGTACTCGATCGAGAGCTCGCGCGGGATCAGCCGGTACGACTTCTCCAGGCGCATCGAGTCCATCGCGCGGATGCCGAAGGGGCGGATGCCGTGCGGCTCCCCGGCCTCCATCAGCGCGTCGAAGATCGTGTTCTGCATGTGGATCGGGTGGTGCAGCTCCCAGCCGAGCTCGCCGACGAAGTTGACGCGGAGCGCGTTCGCCTCGGCACGACCGACGCTGATGCGCTGGCCAGACAGCCACGGGAAATCGGCGTCGGCGAGGCTCGTGTCGGTCAGCGACTGCAGGACCTCGCGCGATTTCGGACCGGCGAGCACCAGCACGCCGTGCTCGGCGGTGATCGTGCGGAGCGTGACCGAACCGTCCTTCGGCAGGAGCTTGCCGAGGACATCGCCGTCGTGGCGTTCGAACGCGCCGGCGGAGACGAGGTAGTAGTCGTCCTCGCGCACGCGGAACACGGTGAACTCGCAGCGCACGCCGCCGCGGCTCGTCAGGAGGTAGGACAGTGCCATGCGCCCGTTCCGCGCCGGCACCGTGTTCGACAGGATCGACTCGAGCCACGCCGCCGCTCCCGGACCCTGCACGGAGAACTTCGAGAACGCGGTCATGTCGAGCAGCCCGACGTGTTCGGCGACGTGCCGCGCCTCGGCCATCGCGTGCTCCCAGCCGCTCGAGCGGCGGAAGCTGAGTCGCTCCTCCGCGCCACGCTCCGGGTGCCCCTCGGGGACGAAGAAGTTCGGGCGCTCCCAGCCGTAGACCTGCCCGAAGACCGCGCCGCGTTCGGCCATGCGCGAGTGGCACGGCGACGTCTTCAGCGGACGTCCCGCCGGACGCTCCTCCTCGGGGTAGTGGATCGTGAAGACGTTGGCGTAGGCCTCCTCGTTCTTCTCCTTGAGGTAGCCGCGACTCGCGTACGGCCCGAAGCGGCGCGGGTCGACGCCGGTCATGTCGATCGTGGGCTCGCCCTCGACGATCCATTCGGCGAGCTGCCAGCCGGCGCCGCCCGCGGCGGTGATGCCGAAGCTGTGGCCCTCGTTGAGCCAGAGGTTCTCGTGACCCCAGGCCGGGCCGATGATCGGCGAGCCGTCCGGGGTGTAGCAGATCGCCCCGTTGTAGACCTTCTTGACGCCGGCCTCGCCGAAGATCGGCACGCGCTCCATCGCCGCCTCGATGTGCGGTTCGAGGCGCTCGAGGTCCGGCTCGAACAGCTCGTACTCGCTGTCGTCGTCGGGACCGTCGAGATAGCAGCAGGGAGCGCCCTTCTCGTACGGGCCGAGGATCAGCCCGCCGGCCTCCTCGCGCATGTACCACGACGCGTCCGAGTCGCGGAGCACGCCCATCTCGGGCAGCCCCGCGGCGTGACGTTCGCGGATCGCCGGGTGCGCCTCGGTGACGATGTACTGGTGCTCGACCGGGATGACCGGGATGTCGAGCCCGACCATCGCGGCGGTCCTTCTCGCGAAGTTGCCGCTGGCGAACACGAGGTGCTCGCAGGTGACCTCGCCCTTGTCGGTCGTGACCAGCCACTCGCCCTCGGGCGTCTTCGAGATCGCCGTGACGGTGGTGTTGCGGTTGATCTCGGCCCCGCCCGCGCGGGCGCCCGCGGCGAGCGCCTGGGTCAGGTCCGCCGGCTGGATGTAGCCGTCCTCGAGGTGCTGGATCGCCCCGACCAGGCCGTCGGTCTCGCACAGCGGCCAGATCTCCTTGACCTGATCGGGGGTCAGGAACTTCACCTCGACCCCGATCGTGTCGGCGACCCCGGCGTAGTAGCGGTACTCGTCCATCCGCTCCTCCGTGGTGGCGAGGCGGATGTTGGTCACGCCGGACAGCCCCACGTTCATGCCGGTCTCGGTCTCGAGCGACTTGTACAGCTCGATCGAGTACTTGTGGATCTGCCCGACCGAGTAGCTCATGTTGAACAGCGGCATCAGGCCCGCCGCGTGCCACGTCGAGCCGGACGTCAGCTCCTTGCGCTCGATCAGCATGACGTCCGACCAGCCCTTCTTCGCCAGGTGGTAGAGCGTGCCGACCCCGACCACGCCGCCTCCGACGACGACGACCCTTGCCCGTGATCTCACGCGTCTCCACTCCTCTTCCGTACGTATGGCCCCGGACGAGCGGGACGTCGACGGGCAGTGTAGACGAGCGTCCGCCGCCGCCGGCGGCACGGCCCCGGATGCAAGCGACGGCGAGTTGCACGACTGCGCCACCGGGGCGCGGACGTCGGGTCACAGGCTCGCCGGACTCCCTGCCGGACTCCCTGCCGGTGGCGGACCGTGCGAGCGACGGGCGTTTCCCGTGACACCGTTCGCGGAAAGCCGGCGCCACCGAACGTTTCCGGTGCGCCGGCCGATAGCGTCGTGGCAGGGCAGGGAAGTGCCGGGCGGTGCGCGGTCGGCGCGTACCGTTACGATAGAATGACGCGCCCCGTGACGGGCGCCCGCCGAGGTGCACAGGAATGTTGTTCGGACTGGGTCGCCCCCCGATACCCAACGCGATCGACACCCTCCAGGTGCCCGGCTACGTCGGGTGCATGGGACTGGTCGGCTGCCCGGGCACCCGTATCGATCAGCCTCCGTCGGGCAGTCGGCGTCTGATCCAGGCGGATCTGCAGGAGATCATCGACTGGGGCGCGAACGGGGTCGTCTGCCTCGTCGAAGCGCACGAGTTGAAGATGAACCGCGTCGAGGTGCTGCCGGACATGGTGAGCGCGGCGGGAATGTGGTGGAAGCACCTGCCGATCATCGACATGGACATCCCGAGCCAGCACTTCGAGGACGTCTGGGCGGTCGAGGGCGAGCGCATCCGTCACGCGCTCCGCATCGGCGAACGCGTCGCCTTCCACTGCTACGCGGGCCTCGGCCGGACCGGCATGATCGCCGCCCGCATCCTCGTGGAGTTCGGCGTCGAGCACGAGGAGGCGATCCGGCGGGTACGGGCCGACAACCGCCGCCGCATCCAGACCCGCGGTCAGGCGAACTTCGTCAGGAACTGCCACTCGCTCGTCTGAAGGCCGCTCCCCGCGTCGCCGCCAGCCATCCCGGAGTCGCGTCGCGCAATCCGGTCGCCCGCGCGCGACGCCATGATGGGCGCAGCGGCCGGTGCCGCGAGGCACGGGAGCGAGATGACGATGTCGGCTGACGGCGATGTGACGAGGGGAACCGATCCCGAGGTGGAGGCGGCGAGCCGCGGCGCGTCCCGTCGTCGCGGCGGCGGCGGGCGGGCGGCCAAGCGCGCGCGGGCGGCGGCGGGTCAGGCGCGCGAGCCGTGGATCACGCGCGGCATCCCTTACTTCGAGGTGATCGGCGAGGAGGGCCTGGCGACGATCGAGGCCAACGCCGAGACGATCCTCGCCGAGATCGGCATCGACTTCCGCGACGACGCCGAGGCGCTCGCGCTGTGGCGCGAGGCCGGTGCCGAGGTGGACGGCGAACGCGTGCGCTTCCCGCGCGGGCTGTGCCGCGAGATCGTGCAGGACAGCGCGCCGCGCGAGTTCGTCCAGCACGCGAGAAACCCGGCCAACAGCGTGACCATCGGCGGAGATCGCACGGTCATGGTTCCGGCCTACGGCCCGCCGTTCGTGCGTGACCTGGACAAGGGTCGGCGCTACGCGACGATCGCCGACTTCGAGAACTTCGTGAAGCTCGCCTACCTGTCGCACTCGCTGCACCACTCGGGCGGCACGCTCTGCGAGCCGACCGACGTGCCCGTCAACAAGCGTCACCTCGACATGGTCTACGCCCACATGCGCTGGAGCGACAAGGCGTTCATGGGCTCGGTGACCGCACCCGAGCGGGCCGAGGACACCGTCGCGATGTGCCGGCTGCTGTTCGGCGACGACTTCGTCGATCCCGCGACGGGCGTCGAGCGCACCGTCGTCGTCAACCTGATCAACGCGAACTCGCCGATGGTGTTCGACGGCACGATGCTCGGCGCGGCCAAGGTCTACGCCCGGGCCAATCAGGGCTGCGTGATCTCCCCGTTCATCCTCGCCGGCGCCATGTCGCCGGTGACCGTGGCGGGCACGGCGGCGCAGATCCTCGCCGAGGCGCTCGCGGGCCTCGCCTTCGTGCAGCTCGTGCGTCCCGGCGCGCCGGTGGTGTTCGGCACGTTCGCCAGCTCGGTGTCGATGCAGTCGGGTGCACCGACGTTCGGCTCCCCCGAGCCCGCTCTCGTCATGTACGTCGCCGCCGCCCTCGCGCGCCGTCTCGGCGTGCCGTTCCGGAGCGGCGGCGGGCTCTGCGCGTCCAAGGTGCCCGACGCGCAGGCCGCCTACGAGGCGGCCAACACGCTGCAGGCGGCCGCGCTCGCCGGGGTCAACTTCATGCTGCACACCGCCGGCTGGCTCGAGGGGGGGCTGGCCATGGGCTACGAGAAGTTCATGCTCGATGCCGACCAGGCGAGCATGGTCGGCACGCTCCTCAGAGGGGTGGACATGTCGGAGAACGGGCAGGGCCTGGACGCGCTCCGCGAGGTGGGCCCCGGCAACCACTTCCTCGGCTGCGCGCACACCCAGGCGAACTTCGAGAGCGCCTTCTGGCGCTCCTCGCTCGCCGACAACAACAGTTTCGAGCAGTGGCAGGCGGAGGGCGAGCAGGACGCGGCGGTCCGCGCCAACCACGCCTGGAAGGCCGCGCTGGCGGGCTACGAGGCCCCGCCGATGGACGCCGCGGTTGACGAGGCGCTGACCGATTATATAAAAGAGCGCAAGGCTTCCATGCCGGACGCCACACACTAGCCGCGGAAAGGACGAGTTCCGGACACGCGGCCTTCACCGCGCGACGTCGGTCGCGCGTCGTCCTTCGCGCCGGTCGCCGCGCGTCGTCGAGCGTGCCGACCGCCGTGCGTCCCGTCCCGCTTCCGCCGACCGAACGTCGGGGCGCCCTGCCGGATCGAGCCCCATCGCCAGACCTCGCCCCATGCCCGCGAACCGCCCGTCATGATCGGCTCCGCCGACGCGACGGCGCGCATCGCGTTCTATCTCGTGCCACGCTTCTCGATGATGGCCTTCGCGAGCGCGGTCGAGGTGCTGCGGATGGCGAACCAGCTGTCCGGGAAGCCGCTGTACGCCTGGACGCTGGTCTCGAGTGACGCCCGGGCGGTCGCGGCGAGCAACGGCATCGCCATCGACGTCGCGTACGGCAGCGACTCGCGCGAGCGCTGCGACGCCGCGTTCGTCTGCGCGGGTCTCGACGCGCATCGCGTCGACGACGAGCCGGGGTTCGCGTGGCTCCGGCGTCACGAACAGGTCGAGGGCGTCGCGCTCGGAGCGCTCTGCACCGGGACCTGGCTGCTCGCCCGCGCCGGGCTGCTCGACAGCTACCGCTGCACGATCCACTACGAGAACCTCGCCGCCGCGCGCGAGGAGTTTCCCGCGCTGGTGATCTCGGCGGAGCTGTTCGAGATCGACCGGACCCGCTACACCTGTGCCGGCGGGACCGCGCCGCTCGACATGATGCTGTCCGAGATCGGGCGGCGGCACGGTGCGGGACTCGCCAACGCGATCGCCGAGCAGTTCATGTGCGAGCGCATCCGCGAGCACCACGATCGCCAGCGCGTGCCGTTGACCCAGCGCATCGGCGCGAGTCAGCCGAGGCTCGCCGAGGCGGTCTCGCTGATGGAGGCGAACATCGAGGAGCCGATGACGCTCGACGAGCTGTCGCGACACGTCGGGCTGTCGCGCCGTCAGCTCGAGCGTCTGTTCCAGCGCTACCTGCACGTCGTGCCGACGCGCTACTACCTCGATCTGCGGCTCGAGCGAGCGCGCCAGCTACTGCTGCAGACGAGCATGCCGATCGTCGACATCGCGCTCGCCTGCGGGTTCATCTCCGCCCCGCACTTCTCCAAGTGCTACCGCGACGCGTTCTCGCTGCCGCCGCGCGACGAGCGGCGCCGGGCGGCGGGTCTCATCGGCACGCGACCGGCGGCCGAGGCGAGAGCGGCCGAGGCATCGGCGGCGGAGGTCCCGCCGACCGACGCCTCGCCGGCGGACGCCGCCGCGGCGAAGCCCTCGTCGACGAGCGCCGCGTCGGCGGACGCCGCGTCGCCGGACCCCGACGGCGAGGGTGACGATCAGACGAGCGAGAGCAGTCCGAGCTCGTAGACGATCAGGCCGGCGTAGAGCCCGACCAGGGCGGCGAGTATCGAGCGCGCACGCATCCCGAACACCGGCAGGTTGCCGGTCGCGACGAGAAGCACCGCCGGTACCGCCGTCAGTGTCATCTTGACGGCCGTGAACGCCCAGACGCCGTGACCGAGCACGGCGTTCATGAACGGATTCAGCTCGCTGCCCCCGGCGGCGAGCAGTATCAGCGTGAACAGCGAGTCGAGGATCGACAGCCCGACGAGGGTGACGGCGAGGACCAGCATGCCGGAGTCGAAGCGATCGAGCATCGGATAGCGACGATCCTCCGAGCGCCGCGCGCTCGTGCGACGCGGCTCGACGAGGCTGTGGCGGAGCGTCTCGAGGGAGTAGCTGCGTCGATCGGCGCGAGCCTCGCGACGTCCCGGCGCCGTCGCGGACCGGTTCGACGACCCGCCCGCATGGCCACCCGCCGCGCCGCCTGCCCGGCCGCTCACTCGATCGCCCGTCCGGCCTTCCACATGGCCGCCCGTGACACCCGCCACATCCTGCATCGTTCGCTCGATCATCGGTGTTCGCATCCGGTTACGGCCGTCGAGTGTAGCCATCCGATCCGCGGCAGAACGTGACCTGTTTCGTCTGACGGGCTTCGTATATGATGCGCGCACCTCGTACCGCGCCGCGCGGCGTCGGCCGTTCTTCCATCCGACCGAGGATCGGCGAACTTGGAGTACTTTTCCCAGCAACTGATCAACGGCCTGACGCTCGGCTCGATCTACGGGCTGATCGCCATCGGCTACACGATGGTGTACGGCATCATCGGCATGATCAACTTCGCGCACGGCGACATCTTCATGGTCGGCTCGTTCGTGTCGCTGATCGTCATCGTCGGGCTCGGACTGACCGGGGCGACGAGCGTGGTGATGCTGATCCTCGCGCTGCTCCTCGTGCTCGCCATCGCGATGGTGCTGACCTCGGTCTGGGGCTGGGCGGTCGAGCGCATCGCCTACCGCCCGCTCCGCGGCTCGTTCCGGCTCGCCCCGCTGATCACCGCGATCGGCATGTCGATCGTCCTGCAGAACTTCGTGCAGATCGTCCAGGGTGCGCGGGTCAAGCCGTTGCAGCCGCTCGTCTCGGGCGGCTACCAGCTCAGCGAGGGTGCCGACGGCGGCTTCGCCGTGCAGATCTCCAACATCCAGATCCTGATCCTCGTCATCACCGTCGCGCTGATGCTCGTGTTCACGTGGATCATCAACAAGACGTCGCTCGGGCGCTCGCTCCGCGCCTGCGAGCAGGATTCCAAGATGGCGTCGCTGCTCGGCATCGACGTCGACCGGACGATCTCGCTGACCTTCGTCACCGGCGCCGCCCTGGCCGCCGTCGCGGGCTTCATGTTCCTGCTCTACTACGGCGTCATCGATTTCTACATAGGCTTCCTGGCGGGCGTCAAGGCGTTCACAGCGGCGGTGCTCGGCGGCATCGGGTCCCTGCCCGGGGCGATGCTCGGGGGGCTCCTGATCGGGCTGATCGAGACGTTCTGGTCGGGCTACTTCAGCGTCGAGTACAAGGACGTCGCCGCCTTCCTGATCCTCGCGATCGTGTTGATCTTCCGTCCCTCGGGACTGCTCGGCAAGCCCGAAGTCGAGAAGGTCTGAGACGATGTCCACGAGCAGCGACAGCGCGGCGAGCGGACAGGCCCCGCGCGCCAACCCGAGCGCCACGGCGAACGATCCGGGCAGCGACGCGCTCGCGCAGTCGGCCCGTACCCCCGAGCGCGAGCGGACACCACCGAACCTCCTGAAGCGCTCGCTGATCGACGCGGCCAGGGCCGCCGGCGTCGCGCTCGCGATGTTCGTGCTGATCGTCGGGCTCCGCACCGTCACCGCCTCCGGCGGGCTCGGGCTGGTCGGCGAATGGCCGCGGCTGCTGATGCTCGTCGGCATCGTCTTCGTCGGACGCCTCGCGCTGAATCTCCTGTTCTGGCAGCGCGATCCGGTCGCGCGCGCGAAGAAGCGGCGTACGCTGATCGGCACGAAGGGGCGGGAGTGGTCCGGTCTCGCGATCGGCGTCGTCATGTTCGCCATCGCCGTGACGCTGCCGTTCCTGATGGAGGTCTTCGCCCCGGACCGCCAGCGTCAGGTGGTCGACATCGGCATCCTCGTGCTCACCTACGTGATGCTCGGCTGGGGCCTGAACATCGTCGTCGGGCTCGCCGGCCTGCTCGATCTCGGCTACGTCGCCTTCTACGCCGTCGGCGCGTATTCCTACGCGCTGCTCGCGCAGTACTTCGGGCTGTCGTTCTGGATCTGCCTGCCGCTCGCGGGCATCCTCGCGGCCTTCTGGGGGATCATCCTCGGATTTCCGGTGCTGCGCCTCCGCGGCGACTACCTCGCGATCGTGACGCTCGCGTTCGGCGAGGTCATCCGCGTGGTGCTCCTGAACTGGTACGACTTCACCGGCGGCCCCGACGGACTCTCGCGCATCCCCCGCCCGAGCTTCTTCGGCATCGAGTTCAAGCGCGGGGAAGGCGGGTTCGCCGACGTGTTCGGGCTCGACTACACGTCGATGCATCGCATCATCTTCCTGTACTACCTGATCTTCGCGCTGGCGCTGCTGACCAACTTCGTCACGCTCCGGATGAAGAAGCTGCCCGTCGGGCGTGCCTGGGAGGCGCTTCGCGAGGACGAGATCGCCTGCCGCTCGCTCGGCATCAACACGACCAACGTCAAGCTCAGCGCGTTCGCCCTGGGGGCGATGTTCGGCGGATTCGCCGGTTCGTTCTTCGCCACGCGCCAGGGGTTCATCTCGCCCGAGAGCTTCACCTTCATCGAATCGGCCGTCATCCTCGCGATCGTCGTGCTCGGCGGGCTCGGCAGCCAGAAGGGCGTGGTGTTCGCCGCGCTCGTCATGATCGGCGGGTTCGAGGTGCTTCGCCAGTTCGAGGAGTACCGCATGCTCGTGTTCGGCTCGCTGATGGTGCTGATCATGGTCTGGCGTCCGCGCGGGCTCGTCTCGAACCGCCGTCCCTCGGTGTTTCTCGAGAAGAAGAAGACGATCTCGAGCGAGTTCGTCGCGCAGGGCGAAGGGCACTGACATGACCGCTCCCGGCTACGTCGACCAGGCGAACACGATCGTCACCGGCACCTCGCGCAACTGGCTCTCGGAGCCGGTGCTGCAGGTCGAGCACCTGACCATGCGCTTCGGTGGCCTGGTCGCGATCGACGATCTATCGTTCACGGTCGGGCGGGGCGACATCACCGCGCTGATCGGCCCGAACGGGGCGGGCAAGACCACCGTCTTCAACTGCATCACCGGCTTCTACAAGCCGACCGAGGGGCGGATCGCGATGGCCCACACGGCGGCGGCCTTCGATCACGTCGAACGGGCGACCGAAGGCGGTACCCGCCATCTCGAGGGCGAGGGGCTGTATCTCCTCGAGCGCATGCCCGACATCGAGATCGCCGCGCGCGCGAAGGTCGCGCGCACCTTCCAGAACATTCGCCTGTTCGGCGGCATGACGGTGCTGGAGAACCTGATGATCGCGCAGCACAACGCGCTGATGGACGCCTCGAAGTACTCGGTCGCGGGGCTGCTCGGGCTGGCCTCGTATCGCGAGGGCAACCGGGCGGCGATCGAGCGGGCGCGCTACTGGCTCGACAAGACGGGCCTGACCCCGCGTGCCGACGATCCGGCGGCGGACCTGCCGTACGGGGACCAGCGCCGGCTCGAGATCGCGCGCGCGCTGTGCACCGGCCCGAAGGTGCTGTGCCTCGACGAGCCGGCAGCTGGGCTGAACCCGAGGGAGTCGCTCGAGCTGAACGAGCTGCTGCTCGACATCCGCAACACGGACGGCGTGTCGGTGCTGCTGATCGAGCACGACATGAGCGTCGTCATGAGCATCTCCGATCACGTCGTCGTGCTCGACTACGGGCAGAAGATCGCCGACGGGGCGGCCGATGCCGTGCGCGACGATCCGAAAGTCATCGCCGCCTACCTCGGCGTGGAGGACGAGGAGGTGGACGCGGTCGAGGCCGAGGTCGGGGTCACGCATCCGCACGCCACGGGTTCTCTCTCCGGTTCGTCGCCCTGTCTGTCCTCCGGCCCCGGGGAGGGGCCGGCATGAGCATGCTGCTCTCGATCGAGGACGTGCATACCTACTACGGCAGCATCCAGGCGCTGAAGGGGGTCGACCTCGAGATCCGCGAAGGCGAGATCGTCAGCCTGATCGGTGCCAACGGCGCGGGCAAGTCCACGCTGATGATGACGATCTGCGGCACGCCGCGAGCGCGCTCCGGGCGCATCGTCTACGGCGGTCGGGACATCGCCGGGACGCCGACCCACGAGATCATGCGGATGGGCCTCGCGCAGTCGCCCGAGGGCCGGCGCATCTTCCCCCGCATGACGGTGCGCGAGAACCTGCAGATGGGGGCGCTGATCAACGAGTTCGCGTTCTTCGAGGAGGACCTCGAGCGCATGTACACGCTGTTCCCGCGCCTGAAGGAGCGGGCGGGTCAGCGCGGCGGAACGCTGTCGGGCGGCGAGCAGCAGATGCTCGCGATCGCGCGTGCGCTGATGAGCCGGCCCCGGCTGCTCCTGCTCGACGAGCCGTCGCTCGGACTCGCGCCGCTGATCGTCAAGCAGATCTTCGACGTCATCGGCCAGCTCAACCGCGAGACGGGGCTGACCGTGTTCCTCGTCGAGCAGAACGCCTACCACGCGCTGAAGCTCGCCGCGCGCGGCTACGTCATGGTGAACGGACGCGTGACGCTGTCGGGCACCGGGGCGGAGCTGCTCGCGAGTCCCGAGGTCAAGGCGGCCTATCTCGAGGGAGGAGGGCACTGATGGAAGGCATCCTGTTCGAGAACGGACTGCTCGCCTTCCTGGCCGTGACCTGCGCGATCGGCGGTGGCATGGCGTTCGCCGCGGGTGGAGCCGTCGCCGACGGGTGGAAGTCGATGGCGCACCTCGTCTTCTACACCGTGCTGCTCACCGGTGCCGATCGCTTCCTGCACTACGCGCTGTTCGAGGGGACGCTCCTGTCGGTGCGGCACTTCGTCGTCGACTTCCTGATCCTGCTCGCCTGCGCCTGGCTCGGGTTCACGCTCCGGCGGCGCTCCCAGATGAGGCGTCAGTACGGGTTCCGGGACCGGGGCGACGCGCGCGACATCGGACGCCAGCCCGGCGCCGGCAGCTGATCGCAGGCCCCCTGATCACGATCATCGGGGCGGGAGCCCTCGACCTCGATCACGTCGCGGTTCGTCGCTTCCGCGTCCGGACGCCGGAGCGGTTTGTGAGGGAAACTCCGCGGGTTACAATGGTGACGTCCTGTCATCGGACAGCGGAACGCCGGGATGCCCGTCGCGATGTGCGTGGCGAATCTCCCGCGTTCGACACCCATCCACTCAGGAGTGATGCATGAACAAGACTTCGAGCGCGGTCGCGGCCGCGGTGCTGCTCGCCGCCACCGGCGGTGCGTCGGCGGCCATCAAGATCGGCACGGCCGGCCCCATGACGGGTCAGTACGCCTCGTTCGGCCAGCAGATGAAGGCCGGTGCCGAGCAGGCGGTGGCCGACATCAACGCCGCCGGCGGCGTCAACGGCGAGATGCTCGAGCTCTCCGTCGGCGACGATGCCTGCGATCCGAAGCAGGCGGTCGCGGTCGCCAACCAGATGGCCGGCGACGGCGTCGCCTTCATGGCCGGTCACTTCTGCTCCGGCTCCTCGATTCCGGCCTCCTCGGTCTACGCCGAGGAAGGCATCATCCAGATCTCGCCGGCCTCGACCAACCCGAAGTTCACCGACGAGCGCCCGGCGGACGGCATCTTCCGTGTCTGCGGTCGTGACGACCAGCAGGGCGACGTCGCCGGTCAGTTCCTGCTCGAGCGCTTCCCCGACGCCAAGATCGCCTTCGTCCACGACAAGAGCGCCTACGGCAAGGGCCTGGCCGACGCCACCCTCTCGGTCTACGAGGCCAACGGCGGCACGTCGCTGATGTACGAGGCCTACACCGCCGGAGAGAAGGACTACACGGCGCTGGTCACCAAGCTCAAGAACGAGAGCGCGGATGTTCTCTACGTCGGTGGCTACCACACCGAAGCGGGCCTGATGGCGCGTCAGATGCGCGACCAGGGCATGGACACGGTGCTCGTCTCGGGCGACGCGCTCGTCACCGACGAGTACTGGTCGATCACCGGTGATGCCGGCGAGGGCACGCTGATGACGTTCTCGCCCGACCCGCGCAAGAACGAGGGCGTGGCCGAGCTCGTCGAGACGTTCCGTGCCGCCGGCACCGAGCCGGAAGGCTACGTGCTGTACACCTACGCCGCCATCCAGGCGTGGGCGCAGGCCGCCGCGGCCGCCGGTGACGACTGGGCCGACTACGACGCGATGGTCGGTGCGCTGAACGACGGCACCTTCGAGACCGTGCTCGGCGAGCTGAGCTTCGACGACAAGGGCGACGTCACGCTGCCCGGCTACGTCCTCTACGAGTGGAAGGACGGCACCTACGACTACCTGCAGTGATGGCAGGGGGTCGGACCACGGCAAGTGGTTGACCCCGCAAGGAATCGGGTCTGAAACCGGCCCGATTCCGACGCTATCGGGCGGTCTTCGACCGTGATTTCCGCCCTTTTGGCGAGTACGTGGACGGGAGCCCTCGAGGCTCCCGTCTTTCGTTACGGGAGGGTTCTTCGTCCAGGGAACCGGCGAATAGCGGTCGTGAAAGCGATTTCCGGTCGACTCATCGCTTGGGAATCAGACGCCTGGCGTGGTCCGACCCGCCTTCGAGCAGGCGGTACCAGCTCATGCCGAGCGCCATGGCCAGGTTTCCCATCGGCAGCCGCCAGTGGCGAAGGCGCTCGAACGTCTCGAGGCGGCTCGTGTCGCCGCTCAGCGCGTCGACCAGCACCTCGCCCGCGACCTGCGAGGTCGCGATGCCGTGTCCGGAGTACCCCTGCGCGACGAACACGCCGTCGCGGAGCCGGCGCACGATCGGGATGCGGTTCGCGACGATCGCGGCGGTGCCGCTCCACGCCCGCTCGATACCCACGCCGCGAAGCCGCGGGAACGTGCGCTCGAGAGCCGGTCGCAGCGCACCGGCGACGTCCGCGATGTCCCTCCCGGAGTAGTTCGTCCCGCCACCGAACAGCAGCCGCCCGTCGGCGGTCGGGCGGTAGTAGTCGAGCACGACACGGCTGTCGTAGACGGCGAGCCGCTCGGGGTTCAGCGCCTCGAGCGTCGCCGCGTCGAGCCGTTCGGTGACGAGATTGCCGAGTATCGCCGGCAGCACGAGGCCGGCGAGCGCCCGCCGCTCGAGACGGTGGTAGGCGTTGCCCGCCAGCACCACCGCGTCCGCCCGGACGTGGCCGCCCGCGGTGGTGATGCCGGAACCCGGATCGCGCCCACCCGACACGATGTCGAGCACCTCCGAGTCCTCGAACACGAGCGCACCGAGCCCGGCCGCGGCCCTGACCTCGCCGCCGCAGAGCTTCAGGGGATTCAGGTGCAGGTTCCGCAGGTTCAGAACGCCGCCGTGGTAGAGCGGCGTCTCGAGACGCGCGTGCACCTCCTCGCGCGTCAGCCAGCGCGCCTCGCTCTCGTCGAGTCCGGCCGCCCGAGCATCGGCGAGTGCCGCCTGCAGCCCCTTCACGTGTGCGGGCGCCCAGGCGGTGTGCAGATGCCCCGATCGAAGCTCGCAGTCGATGGCGTATCGGCGCACGCGCTCGCGGACGATGGCGTGACCTCGCCAGCGGAGATGGCGAACGAAGCGCGTCGCCTCGTCGCGTCCGACCTGGCGGGTGAGCTGGCGGAGCATCGCGGCGTCGCCCGAGAGGCTGCCGGTCAGCTGCCCCCCGTTTCGTCCGCTCGCGCCCCAGCCGATGCGGTGCGCCTCGACGAGAGCGACCGAGACCCCGCGTTCGGCGAGCCCGAGCGCCGTGGCCGCGCCGGTGAGTCCGCCGCCGACGATCGCGACGTCGACGCGGTGCTCGCCGCGGAGGGACGGGTAGCGAGGCGCCTCGCAGAGCGCTGCCGCGTGGTGGCTGTCGACGTGTTCGGTCACGAGATCGGGCGCCGAGTCGATCGCCGGCCAAGGTGTCGGGCAGCTACCCGGGCCGGACGGAAGTGACGGTGGAACGCTGCCCGCCCGGCCACGCGCGGGTCAGACACGCGCGAGGCACGCCGTCCAGTCGGCCTCGGTCACCTGACGGTTGAACGCCCAGGCCTCGTGCCGCTTGATCGCGGTGTAGGCGTCGAGGAAACGCTCGCCGACGAGCTCGCGCATGAACACGGACGTGGACGCCGTGTCGATCGCGGCGACCCAGTCGTGGGTCAGGTGCCGGGCCGAGGGCCGACTGCCCGGCGCGAGCGGCTCGAGCGACGGCGCCACGCCACGCTCGAGTCCGTCGAGCACGCCGGCGAGGATCGCCGCGAGCGCCAGATGCGTGTTCGCGTCGGCGCCGGCGACGCGGTGCTCGAGACGCGCACCCCTGCCGCGGGTCTCGGGCAGGCGGATGGCGACGCCGCGATGATCGAGCCCCCAGTCGGCCCGGCACGGCGCGAATCCCCCCGGCTGCAGCCGGCGGTAGGAGTTGCCGTGCGGGGCGAGCAGCAGTTGCGTGTCGTCGAGCGAGTCGAGGAGACCCGCGACGGCGTGACGGAGCCGCTCGGGCTCGCCGTTCCCGGCGTCGAACAGGCTGGCGCCACGCTCGTCCAGCACGCTGACGTGCACGTGCTGACCGCTGCCGCCGTGCTCCGTGTAGGGCTTGGCCATGAACGTCGCGAGGAGCCCGGACTCGAACGCCGCCCGGTCGACGACGCGGCGGAACAGGAGCGCCTCGTCCGCCGCCCGGAGCGGATCGTCACGGTGGGCGAGGTTGATCTCGAACTGCCCGGGGCCGATCTCGGCGAGCGAGGTCTCCACCGGCAGTCCGAGCGCGCGGGCGTGATCGTCGATGCGCGCCAGCACGTCCTCGATCCGGTCGACGGCGCGTGGCTCGCAGAACTGGGAGTCGGCGTGCTCTCCGGCGACGCGCAGGCGTTCGGGTACCACCGGTCGTCCGCGCTCGCGCGTGCTCGCGTCGAGCAGGTAGAACTCCAGCTCGACGGCCACGACGGGGCGCCAGCCGCGCGCGTGAAACCTCGCCACCTGGCGGGCCAGCACCGCGCGCGAGTCGAACGGACTCGGTGCGCCGTCCGCCTCGTGCAGGGACGCGAGCGCCTGCGCGACGCGCGGGTTCCAGGGTTGTATCCGGAACGTGTGCGGCTCGATGACGCAGAGTCCGTCCGGATCGCCGATCGACAGCGACAGGCCGGTCAGCTCGTCACGATCGTCACCGCCGAGATCCTGCGCCTGGGTCGACAACGGCAGTCGAGTCTCGCCGGCCTCGAGCTTGTCGCGCCGCGCCATCGGCAGGCGCTTGCCGCGAAGGCGCCCGTGCCAGTCGACGACGAACACGTCGACATGCGCCACCCCGTCGAGAGTGGCGTTCGAGCCCGCGTCAGCCGTCATGAGCGGAGGTCGTCGTGCGTCGCGTCGCGCGGCAACAGCCGCATGTCCCCGATCGACCAGTGCGCCGTGACCGGCGCGTCGACGCCGATCCGCTGCAGCGCATCGCCGGTCCCTTCGTCGACCACGGCGCCGAGCGAGCTGCCGTCGCCGAGCGCGATCTCGACGATCGAGTGATCGCCCTGGAAGGCGATGTCGCCAAGCCGTCCGGAGACGTGCACGTCGCTCGCGGGCAGACTGCCGTCGGTGACGGCGATGTGTTCGGGGCGCACGACGAGCACCGCCCCGTCCGTGCCCTGCTCGCCGGACGCGACGCCTGCCGGAAGCTCCCCGGGCAGCGCGAGCTGGCCGAGACGGTCGACGTCAAGCAGGAGCCCCGTGCCGTCCCGCTCGATCCGTCGCACGTCGAACGCGTGCACGCTGCCGATGAAGTCGGCAACGAACGCGTCGGCCGGACGCCGGTACAGCTCCGGCGGCGTCGCCACCTGACGAAGCCGTCCGCCCTCGAGCACGGCCACCCGATCGGCCATCGCGAGCGCCTCCGACTGATCGTGGGTCACGATGACGAACGTGATGCCGACCGTGTCCTGGAGCTTGACGAGCTCGAGCCGCATCGCGTCGCGAAGCTTCGCGTCGAGCGCCGACAGCGGCTCGTCCAGGAGCAGGAGCCGCGGACGCTTGATCAGTGCGCGGGCGAGCGCGACGCGCTGGCGCTGCCCGCCCGAGAGCTGCTCCGGGCGGCGGGTGGCGAAGTCGGCGAGCCGTACCTGCTCGAGCGCGGCGACGACGCGGGTCTCGATCTTCTCCTTCGGCACGCGCTCGACGACGAGTCCGTAGGCGACGTTCTCGGCGACCGTCATGTGCGGGAACACCGCGTAGGACTGGAACACCATGTTGACCGGTCGCTTGTTCGGAGGTCGCCTCGTGACGTCCTCCCCGTCCAGCACGATCCGTCCGGTGGAGGGCGTCTCGAACCCGGCGATCGTGCGGAGAAGCGTCGACTTGCCGCAGCCGGACGGGCCGAGCAGGGCGAAGATCTCGCCCGGCGCCACGGCGAGCGAGATGTCCCGGAGCACCTCCACGGCACCGAAGCGCTTGCCGACGCTCTCGATCGACAGGAGGGGGGCGTTCTCCGCCCCGTGCCCCGCCAACCCGGCCGAGGGCTCGTCGAGTCCGGGCATGCCGGCGGCGCGAGTCGTGTTCAAGAGGCGATCCTCTGGTAGCGCAGCGCGAGGAACGTCAGCACCAGCGTCATGAGTATGAGCACCGTCGAGGCCGCGTTGATCTCCGGCGTGACCGAGAAGCGCACCATCGAGTAGATCTTGACCGGGAACGTCACGGTGCCGGGGCCGGAGGTGAAGAACGTCACCACGAAGTCGTCGAGCGACAGCGTGAACGACAGCAGGGCGGCGGCCACGAGTCCGGGGCGGAGGTGAGGCACCAGCACGTCGCGGAACGCGCGCCACTCGCTCGCCCCGAGATCGCGCGCGGCCTCGGCGGTCTCGGCGTTGAACGAGGCGAGACGCGTGCGGATGACCATCGCGGCGAACGGGAACGAGAACGTGATGTGGGCGATGACGATGTTCGAGAGGTTCAGCGGCCACGGCGCGTCGCCGACCCCGCTCCAGCCGAAGCGGGAGAAGAACATCGCGAGCGCGACCCCCATGCAGATCTCGGGGATGACGATCGGCAGCGTGACGAGCCCCTCGACGGCGCTCCTGAACGGGAAGCGGAAACGCCACAGGAAGACTGCGGCCAGGGTGCCGAGAACGACGCTCGCGACGGTCGACAGCACGGCGATCGTGATCGAGTTGCCGAACGCGAGCATCAGCTCCTCGTTGCCGAAGGCCTTGGCGTAGTACTTGGTCGTGAAGCCCTTCCAGATGACGTTGCCGCCGCGGCGCGAGTCGTTGAACGAGAACGCGATCAGCACGAGGATCGGCACGTACAGGAATACCGCGCCGATCAGGAACACGATCCTGAGTGACCATTTCCGGCTGTAGTCGAACGGACCCTTCGGATCGCCGCGGCTCATCGTGAAGGTCCGCCGCCGCACTCGGACGCCACCCGATCGACGGTGGCCCGGCCGTTCGTGCCGCTCGGCTCGCCGCCCGTCGCGCCGTCCTCGCTCACGCCGCTCTCCCGCGCTCTAGCCGCCTGGCGCGGGCGGCGTCACCGAACGCCCGCGCCGCGATCAGGATGAACGTCACGTACAGCAGCACCAGCGACAGCGCCGAGCCGAACGGCCAGTCGTTGGCCTTCTTGAACTGGCGCTCGATGACGTTGGCGATCATGTCGACCTGACCGCGCCCGAGCAGGTCGGGGGTCAGGAACTGGCCGAGCGCCGGGATGAACGTGATCAGTGCCGCGGTCAGGATGCCCGGCAGGGCGAGCGGCACGAGCACGCGCCGGATCGTCGTCCACTGGCCCGCACCCAGGTCCATGCTCGCCTCGAGGAGCGAGCGGTCCATGCGCTCGAGCGACGAGTAGATCGGCAGGATCGCGAACGGCAGCGAGACGTAGACGATGCCGTAGACGACGCCGGCGGGCGTGCCGAGGAGAGTCAGCGGCACGAACCGCTCGCCGAGCGCGGCCGCTCCGTCGAGACCGATCGCGTCGAGGAACGCTCGCCCCTTGCCGTGCAGCCAGCCGAGCACGTCGTTCAGGCGCCCGCGCGTGCCGAGGATGTTGAGCAGGGCGTACGTGCGGATCAGGAGGTTCGTCCAGAACGGCAGCATGATCGCGAGCAGCAGCCACGGCTTCGCCCCGTTCGACGCGGTCGCGATGACCAGCGCCATCGGCAGGCCGACGACGAGACAGATGACGGTCGCGACGCCGGCGAGCCAGAGCGAGCGCCAGAAGAGTCCGAGGATGACCGGGTCGGTGATGCGCGCGTAGTTCTCGAGCGTCCAGGTCGTCTCGATGCGCGTGATCGTGACGTTCTCGCCGAAGCTGTAGAGCCCGATGATGCCGAGCGGGACGACGAAGAACAGCCCGAGCCAGAGGAGCACGGGCAACCCGAACGCGACGAATGCAAGCGGGCGGCGACGCGCGCTCTCCAATGCTCGGTCCGCCGCCGTGTCCGCCCGCTCCCGGCCGCGCCTAGCCTGCCGCCTTGACGCGGGTCCAGGCCTCGTCGATCTTGCGCATGCGCTCCTGACCGGGGAACACCGACGCCTCGCTGTTCTTCATCGCGTCCTCGGCGGGGAAGATCACGGGGTTGGTCTTGTAGTCCTCGCTCATCAGCGCCTTGGCCGCGGCGTTCGGTGTCGCGTAGCCGATGAACTCGGCGATGCCCGCGCCCACCTCGGCGTCGAGCAGGAAGTCGATCAGCGCGTACGCGTTCTCGACGTTCTTCGCCCCGACCGGGATGGCGAGCGTGTCCTCCCACAGGAGCCCGCCTTCCTTCGGCAGCACGTAGCCGATGTCGTCGTCCTCCTCCATGATCTGCTGGATGTCGCCGTTCCACTCCATCGCCAGATCGACCTCGCCGCCGAGCAGGAGATCCTGCCCGTTGTCGGGGGCGAACGCGGTGATGCGCGGCTTCTGGGCGATGAGCATCGCCTCGGCGGCGGCGAGGTTCTCGTCGCTCCAGTCGTTGAGCGAGTGACCCTGGGCCTTCATCGCCATCTGCAGCACCGTCGTCGGTTCGCTGAGCAGGGCGATGCGCCCGGCGTACTTGTCCGACTCGAGGATCTCGTTCCAGGACTCGGGCGGCGCCTCGACGGCGGACTTGCGGTAGCCGATGCCGATGGTGCCCCACATGTAGGGGAGGGAGTACGTGCGGCCCGGATCGAACGAGGGGTCCATGAACAGCGGGTCCACGTTCGCGATGTTCGGGACCTTCGAGTGATCGAGCGGCATCAGCAGCTCCGCCTCGATCATCTGCTCGACGTAGTCGTTGGTCGGGACGATGACGTCGTAGCCGGGGTTGCCGCCCCGCAGCTTCGCGAACAGCTCGGCGTTGTCGGCGAACAGGTCGTACTGGACCTCGATGCCGGTGGCCTTCTCGAAGTCCTCGAGCGTGGTCTCGCCGATGTAGGTGTCCCAGTTGTAGAAGTTGACCTCGCCCTCGGCGGCGAACGCGCCCTTCGGGAGCTTCAGGCCGATGCCGACGGCGGCGGAGCCCGCGAGGAAGCGGCGTCGTCCGGGAGACGGGCGGCCGTGCGAGGGATGACGTTGACGATTCATCGGCGGATCTCGAGCGTGCGATCGGCCGATCTTATCTCACCATCGCCAGCGCCGCTCGAAGCGGTCGACGACGCTCAGCGGCCCCGCGCTCGCGAGCGAATGGCAGCCGAGCCAGCCCGAGCCGGACCCGGGCAGCAGTCGGGTGATCGGCGTCTCGCGGTAGAGCTCCGGGGTCAGGGTCTCGATGCGCGCGATGTTGATGCCGTGGCCGTAGCGCACCGCGCCGTACTGGCTCGGGCGGTAGTGTCGCCCGCCGTCCTCGAACACGGGGCCGGCCATGCGGGCGCGGTCGATGCCCGTGATCACCGGGTTCAGCGCGTGCGGCCGCCAGGGACCGGTCAGCGTGTCGGCGTGATAGATCAGGAGCTCGTCGCGCTTGGTGACCGCGCGATCGCTGAAGCGGCTGGTGAACAGCCACCAGCGTCCCGCGTGGCGGTGCAGGGTGCTGTCGGCGAGGTCGACGTCGTCGAGCAGATCGCACTCGTGCCGCCACTCGTCCGGGAAGCGCGTCGCGCGGTAGAGGCTGACGGTGCGTCGCGAGGCGGTCTCGGGAATCATCCAGTGCTCGCCGTCGTGCTCGAACACGAACGGGTAGGAGAGGTGGAACGGCTCGACCAGCACGCGCCGCGCCGCGCTGATCCGCGCGCCGTCCGCGTCGAGGCGCGCGACGGAGATGTGGCCGTGCGGATCCCCCGGCGCGAGCTCCTCGAAGAACACGAAGGTCTCGCCGTCGTGACGGCAGAGATGCGGGTCGGCCCAGATGCGGTTGCGCGGCGAGTCGATCGCGCGCCACCGCTCGAGCCGGACACCCTTGATGCGCTCGAGCACGCTCGCACGCGAGCGCTCGTCCGTGCCGACGATCGCGGCGAGCTCCCAGAGCTCGTGGCTCACGCGATTGTCGAGCCCCTTGAGGCGGCGGCGTCCGAGCAGGCGCAGCGCGGCGAGCGCGTCGTGCCAGCCACCTCGCCCGTCGGTACCGTCGTGCCCGTGACAGGCGTCGCGGATGGCCGCGTCATGCTCGTCGCGGAACACCGCCTCGTCACCGTCGTCGGTGCGGGCATCGTCGCCCGGCTGGCTCGCGGCCTCGATGGCGCGTGGGTCGTGACCGTGGGCGAGCCAGTTCAGGCGCCCGGTGAGAACCGCCGGCAGCGCCCGGAAGGCCGCCTCCGTGAGGTCGGTCAGGGAATGGCTCTGCAGGGGCAGGGCGTGCGAGGCGAAACGCTCGAGCTCCGCGTCGGGCGAGCCGGTCTCGCCGCGCCAGAGATGCAGCCAGAACAGCGGTGCACTCGCGAGCAGCGCCCGTTCCACCCGCTCCTCGAGCCGCTCGACGCGAGCGGACCAGAGCGGCGTTCCGCTCAGGCGACGTTCGAGCGCGGCGTCGCGTACCCCGGCATCGAGCAGGACGTCGATGTCTCCGGACACGCCGCGGCGTGCGGAGACGGACGTCACGGCGAGCCCGGCCGGCAGCGCCCGCGCGCGGCGTGCGTGCGGAGCATGCCTGGGCGAGTCGACCAGCGTCGAGCGCACGATGGCGCCGGCCACGCGTCCGCCGGGCGTGCGAGCGGGCTCCGTGAGCGCCCGCGAGGGCGCCTTCGCGGGCGCTCCCGCTGCAGACGCCTCGCTCGCCTCCTTGTCGGTGAGAAACACGTGCGGGCGCAGCCGCGGATGGGCCACGAGACCGTCGAGCAGCGTGACGATCCACTCCGGCGGGGTGTGCGTATCGAGCACGATCCCCACGGCCAGCATGTCGGTACCGCTTCCGCTGGCGGCGCGGGTGTGGCCGCTCTCGAAGAGGGTGGCGTCGACGACGCCGACCACGGGCGTACTGCCGGTCGGGTCGGTCGATGTGCCGTCGGCGTCGATGAAGCCGACAGGTTTACCGGTCACGGGCATGGTTCTCATCCTGGAACGGTCCGTGTGCAAGATGTCGGCCCGATCTCGGTTCTGAAGTGCTCTGACTGTCTCGCCGAACGTGGTTGGTCGCTATACTCGCCGCGGTTTCCCCGAGACTATAGAGGAGTCCGGACATGAGCTTGCAGCCGGCGCCGTTGAACTGGACGACCGAGGAGTATGCCTCGTTCGGACTCGTGCCGCATGTGGGGCGTCACGGCTACCACGAACGCGAGATGTTCTCGACCGAGCGTATCGTGGCGCTGCTGGAGCGTCACCCGCGCGAGCGCCTGCAGGCGTTCACGATGGGCGAGGACCCGACCCGGCGTGACGAATGGCGCGCCGTCGACATCGATCCGGAGACGAGCGGGGCGGATCTGTGGCGGGCGGTCGAACGCGGTCGACTGTGGCTCAACGTGACACGCGTCGACGAACACGAGGCGGAGTACGCCGAGCTGATCGGCGGCATGTATGCCCACCTGAAGGCGAACTGCCCGCAACTCGGCGAACCGCGTCCCAATTACAGCACCCTGCTGATCAGCTCGCCCGGCGCGCAGGTCTACTACCACCTCGATGCCGAGCCCAACATGCTCTGGCACCTGGGCGGCAGAAAGCGTGTCTGGATCTATCCGGCGATGGATACCCGGTACGCTTCTCAGGAATACCTGGAGGACATCTACGCCGGCGAGGTCGACGAGAATCTCCCCTACGACCCCGCCTTCGACGCCGATGCCGAGGAGTACCTGCTCGAACCGGGCAGCGTCGCGTCGTGGCCGCACAACGCCCCGCACCGCATCGTCAACCTCGACATGAACGTCTCGCTCGCGACGAGCTACTACACACCGAACATCTACCGCCGGCAGTACGTGCAGCTAGCCAACCGCTTCGTGCTGCGTGGACTCGGCGTGCGCTCGCGCAGCATGGCCGAACGTGGCGTCATGCCCTCGCTCAAGCGCTTCGCCTACCGCGCGGCCAATCGGCTGCGCCCGTTCCCGCGCCGCGATCGCTCGGGCACCTACGTGACCGACTTGCAGATCGATCCGGATGCGCCGCTGGGGCTGCGCCGGCTGGATTCGTCGCGGCACGCCTCGTTCTCCAGCAGCGCGGGACGGGAGCCGAAGGTCCCGACCAGGGCGTCGACCGCGATGTCCGCGAGCGGCTCGGGTCTCGGCGCCTGAGCGGCGTCGAGGGCGGATCGTCCGTCTGCCGCCCGTCCCGAGCCCGGTCGCCGGTCACGCGCGCGGGCGTACCGCGCGATCTCGGCGGTAGCGCGTGGCGATCGTCGCGAGCAGCTCGCGCCAGGCGAAGGTGCCGCGTTCGAGTGCCGACAGCCAGGGCAGCCAGGGCAGCCAGTCGACGAGGCCGACCGACGGTGCGGCGATCGATCCGATCCTGGTGCCGCAGACCGCGTAGCCGACCCGTTCGAACGCCCGCGTGGCACGCGCGAGGTGCAGCTCCGAGGTCACCAGATGAATCGTCGGGTGTGCCGCGGGCGGCAGCAGCGCGGCGAGCGCCCGCGCGTTCTCGCGCGTGGAGCGGCTCGTCGGTTCGCGCACGATGCGCGCGTCGCTCACGCCGCGATCGTGCAGCAGCACCGCCATCAGGTCGGCGAGCGAGTGTCCGTTGTCACCACCGCCGAGCACGTGGAAGCGCGTGCCCGGCCGCGCGAGGTCGACCGCACGCTCGACCCGGCGCAGCGAGTCCTCGTGCAGGAGCTCGTAGGCGTTGTCGCTGTCGCGCCAGGCGTCCATGCCGCCGCCCGGAATCGCCATCGGCAACGGTGTGGCCGACGGGTCCGCGAGGGCGAGCATCCGTCGACACTCGGGTGCGCCGCTCGACTCGATCTCGAGGCGCGCGAGCAGCGCGTTCGCCGGTACCGGTGACGCGGCGAGCCACAGCACGAGCGTCGCGCTCAGCGCGGCGAGCCCCGCCGGTACGTTCCCCGCGCCGCGCCGCGCGAGCGCGACGAGCGTGACGAGCAGCAGCACCGCGACGATGCCGAGCGGCTGGATCGCCCAGTCCACGAGCGTCGGGATCATCTCGGCGGCCTCCTCCGATGGCGGATCGGGCGACTCGCTCGAGCTCCTGCTCGTCGACGATGTCGCCGGGCTCGACGCGCTCGCCGCCGACTGGCACCGTCTCGCGAGCGGCGATCCGCAGGCCGGCGTGTTCAACGGCTGGAGCTGGAACCGAGCGTGGTGGACGCACTACGGGCACCTCGGCACGCTGCACGTGCTGGTCGCGGTGGCGGGAGGCGTGGTGCGCGGCATCGCCCCGTTCTATCACACGCGCTCGCGATTGCTCAGGGTCGTGAGCCTGCCGACGTTGCGCCTGCTCGGGCGGGGTGGCGACACCTCGCCGGACGATCTCGATCTGCTGGCCGAACCGGGTTGGGGCGAGCGGGTCGCGCCGCTCGTCGTCACGCACCTGCTCGACGTGTCCGGCTGCGCGCGCCTGGAGCTGACCGACCTACCGGAGGACTCCGGGTTCGGTGCGGCGCTGCTCGGGGAGGCCGCGCGGCGCGGCCACGTCGCGCCGGCCGTGCGCACGCAGTCACGCCCGGTCGGTGCGCTGCCCGCGAGTGTCGCGGCGTGGCGATCCGGCGTGACGCGCAACGCGCGCAAGCAGCTCCGACGTCGGCACAATCGCCTGGCCGACGCCGGTCACGCGACCTTTTCGCTGTGCGCGACGCCCGCCGAGGTCGAGGCGGCGCATGCCGCCCTCGTGCGTCTGCATCGGGCGCGGCGCGCGAGCCTCGGGGAGGAGGGCGGGTTCCGCTCGGAGCGCTACGTCGCGTTCCATGCCGAGCTGATGCAGGCGTTGCTCGCGCGCGACGAGCTCCGACTGGGCGTGCTCGCGCTCGACGGCCAGCCGATCGCCGTCGAGTACGCGTTCGCCGCGCGCGGCACGCTCGCGTTCTTCCAGAGCGGGTTCGACCCGGCTCACGCCACGCTCGCGCCCGCCCACCTGCTCATGCACTGGATGATCGAGTCGTCGATCGAGGCAGGCGTCGGGCGGATCGATCTGCTGAAGGGCGATTACGACTACAAGCGAGCCTACGCCACCGACACGCGAACGACGCGCTCGATCGATCTGTGCACACACGCGCCGCTCGCCCGCGTGATCGCGCTGGCGCGACGGACGAAGGCGGCCCTGCAACGGCTGCGAACGCGCGCCAGCTCGGTGTAGCGTCGCGTTCGCGCGCCCTGCACGAGCGGTTCGCGGGAGCCGTGCGGAGCGTTCCCCGAATCGATCACGAGCCGGCCGACGGCCGACCGATGGCTGATCACGGGCGAACCACGGGCGAACCACGGGCGAAAACCATGGGCGAAAACCATGGGCGGATCAGCGCTCGCCGTCGCGCTCGCTCCGTCCGCGCTCGCCGAGCACGCGCGCGAGCACGCGCGCGACCAGCCCCCGGGGAGCGACGCGCGGCAGCAGCGTCATCAGACGGTTGGCGAGACCGGGCACGTGCGTCGGTCCGCGGCCGAGCCGGGCGAGCGCCTCGCGCGCGACGCGCTCGGGCGGCATCGAGCCGCTGCCCGCCCCGGGACGCCCGCTCGCGTCGAAGAAGGCGGTGTCGGTACGCCCCGGGGCGAGCGCGAGCACGTCGATGCCGCTGCCCCGGAGCTCGGCCCAGAGCGACTCGGCGACGAGCAGGTCGAACGCCTTGCTCGCCCCGTAGACGGCGTAGTTCGGGGTCGGCAGGAACCCGGCGATGCTGCTGGTGAAGATCACGCCGCCGCGCCCGCGCGCGAGCATCGGCGGCAGCAGTCGGTGGGTCAGCTCCAGCGTCGCGCGGCAGTGCAGGTCGACCATGCGCAGCATGACGTCGAGCGGCGTCTCGACGAACGGGCGTCCGTCGCTGCCGATGCCGGCGTTGTTGACCAGCAGCGTCACGTCGATGCGTGACGCGGCGAGCCGCTCGACGAGCTCGCGCGGGGCGCCGGGCGCGGCGAGATCGGCGGCGAGCGTGTGCACGGTGACGTCGTGCGCGGCCCGGAGCTCGTCGGCCAGGCACCGCAGGGCCTCTTCGTCGCGAGCGACGAGGGCGAGGTTCCGGCCGGCGGCGGCGAGCTCGCGGGCGAATGCCGCACCGATGCCGCGCGAGGCGCCGGTGACGAGGGCGGTGTCCGGGGGGGTCTCCGAAGCTGCGCCCGTGATCACGCGCGCCGGGCGCGGCGGCGCGCGCGTCGCCCGCGCTGCGCGTCGGTCTCGGAGCGACTGTCGGTGCCCGGCGGACGTACCGGCAGCGTGACCACGCGACCGAGCTCGGGAAAGGCGTCGACCTTGTGCGGGAACGCCATCGCGTCGACGAAGTGGCGCTGGAACTCCGGCTCCACCGCCGTCTCGATCTTCTCGACACCGCGCACGATGCGCTCGATCGTGCGCCGTGCCTCGCGATCGAGCAGGGCCGTGCGGGCGCCGGTGCCGGCGGCGTTGCCGGCCGAGCCGACCGCGTCGAGCGCGCAGTCGGGGATCAGCCCGAGCACCATGGCGTACCTGACGTCGATGTGACTGCCGAACGCGCCGGCGAGGCGGATGCGCTCGACGCGCTCGACGCCGAGCTTCTCCATCAGCAGCCTGACCCCCGCGTACAGCGCCGCCTTGGCGAGCTGGATCTGGCGGACGTCGTTCTGCGTGATACGCACGTGTGGTCCGCTCGCGCCCGTCCCGCCGATCTGGCCGCCGATCTGGCCGCCGACCTGGCCGCCGTTCGAGCCCTCGTTCAGCACGTAGGCGAACGTCCGCCCGTCGGCGACGATCCGCGGCGAGCGCGCGGCGAGTTCGCCGCGCACGACACCGTCCGCGTCGATGACGCCGGCGAGGAACATCTCGGCGACGACCTCGATGATGCCGGAGCCGCAGATGCCGGTGACGCCGACGCCGTCCGGGTCGGCGGCGAACGACGCGGAGTCCGACCAGCCCTCGCGGCCGATGACGGCGAAGCGCGGTTCGAGCGTCTCGGGGTCGATCCGCACGCGCTCGATCGCCCCCGGTGCCGCGCGCTGTCCGGCGGCGATCTGCGCGCCCTCGAACGCGGGACCCGTCGGGCTCGAGCAGGCGAGCAGCCGCTCGCGGTTGCCGAGCACGATCTCGGCGTTGGTGCCGACATCGACGAGCAGCGTCACAGGCTCGGCCCGATCGGGCCGTTCGGCCAGCATGACACCGGCGGTGTCGGCGCCGACGTGCCCGGCGACGCAGGGCAGCAGGTAGGCGCGCGCCTCGGGGTGGGCGCGGATGTCCAGCTCGCTCGCCCGTGCGGTCAGCGCCTCGTCGGTGGCGAGCGCGAACGGCGCGCCGCCGAGCTCGACCGGGTCGATGCCGAGCAGCAGGTGGTGCATGACCGGGTTGGCCACGAGCACGATCTCGAGCACGTCGTCGCGCTCGATGTCCGCCTCGCCGCAGACATCGCCGAGCAGCCTGTCGATCGCGCCGCGTACCGCATCGGTCAGCTCGACATCGCCGCCGGGGTTCATCATCACGTGGGAGACGCGACTCATCAGGTCCTCGCCGAAGCGGATCTGCGGGTTCATCGCCCCGCCGCTCGCGAGCACGCGGCCGTCGACCAGGTCGCAGAGGTGGGCGGCGATCGTGGTCGAGCCGACGTCGACGGCGAGGCCGTGCACCCGCTCCTTGTACCCGGGGTGCACCGCGAGGATCTCGCGCCCCTCGCGCACCGCGACGGTCACCCGCCAGTCCCCCCGGCGTAGCGTCTTCTGCAGCGTCCGGAGCACGCCGAGCCCGCTGTCGAGCTCCGCGCCGGTCTCGCCGCCCAGGCCGTGCTCGCGCGCCAGCGCCTCCTTGAGGCGCCGTAGATCGCCGGACGGCTCGTGCATGTCCGGCTCGCGCACGTCGACGACGTGCAGGCGTACCGACGGGTTCAGCGTCAGCACCTCGGTGCCGACATCCTTGCGGATGACCTGGCGGTGCACCTGACTCTCCGGCGGCACGTCGACGACCAGGTCCCCGCGGATCACCGTCTGACAGCCCAGCCGGCGGGCGTCGACGAACGCGCCGTGAACGCGCTCGTAGCGCGCCTCGACCCGGGTCGGGTCGCCGGCGTGCTCGCCGCGGGCGACGATCCCGAGCTTCGGGAACTCGCCCGCCGGCAGGCGCACCTGGCAGCGTCCGCAGAGCCCGCGTCCGCCGCAGACCGAGTCCAGGTCCACGCCGAGCGCACGGGCGGCGGCGAGCACCGGCGTGCCGACGTCGAACGAGCCGCGCTTGCCGCTCGGCATGAAGGCGATGCGCGCCTGCCGGACGGGCGCGACGCTGTCCTCGCCCGCGCCGCCGCCGACCGACGAGTCGTCTTCCGGCTCCATGCCCCTCACGCCTTCCGTCTCGCCCACGCGCCGTTCCCGCTCAGTGTTGTCCGCTCAGTACCGACCGTGCCCGACATGACTACGCGCGCCGCCGCCGCCCCTGCCGTCGTCCGCGTCCGGCGCCCTCGGGATCGGCCCCTTCGGCGACCGGTGCGCGGTACTTCCTGATCCACGCGAGGCAGTCGGCGTCGTTGCCCATCAGCACGTCGGCGGCCATCACCGAGCGCATCACCTCCTCGTGTATCGGGTTGGTGATCGCCGAGGTCATGCCGGCGCCGATCGCCATCGACAGGAAAGCACCGTTGATGCCGTTTCGCTCGGGCAGCCCGAAGCTGACGTTGGAGGCGCCGCAGGTCGTGTTGCAGCCGAGCTCGCGGCGGATGCGCCCGAGGATGTCGAACACCTGACGGCCCGCCGTGCGCATCGCCCCGATCGGCATGACGAGCGGGTCGATGACGACGTCGCTGGCCGGGATGCCGAAGTCGGAGGCGCGCTCGACGATCTTCTTCGCCACCTTGAAGCGTTCGTCCGGGTCCTCCGAGATGCCGGTCTCGTCGTTCGAGATCGCCACCACCGCGGCGCCGTGCCTCGCGACCAGCGGCAGCACGCGCTCGAGCACCTCGTCCTCGCCGGTGACGGAATTGACCAGCGCCTTGCCCTGGTACACCGCGAGCCCGGCCTCGAGCGCCTCGATGATCGACGAGTCGATCGACAGCGGCACGTCGGTGATCGACTGCACCAGCCGGATCGCCTGGGCGAGCAGGGCGGGCTCGTCGGCGAGCGGGATGCCGGCGTTGACGTCGAGCATCTGCGCGCCGGCGGCGACCTGCGCGAGCGCGTCGCTCTCGACGCGCGAGAAGTCGCCCGCCTTCATCTCCTCGGCGAGGATCTTCCGACCTGTCGGGTTGATGCGTTCGCCGATGATCGTGAACGCTCGATCGGAGCCGATCACGTGCTCGCGCGTGGCCGAGCTGATGATGGTGTCGGTCATGGAGATACCTGGTTCATTAGATGAAGACAAGCACGACCCCGGAGGGGCGTTCTCGCGAAAGTGTCGACGAAGGTCGCCGGGACCGCCTCCACGCCGGCCCCGGACCGATTCCCGGAGAGCGAGGCGTTCGCGCCTCGTGGCCGGGCCGGTGGCCGAAGCTCCGGTGCGACCCCCGACGCGCGACGCGATTCCCCCGACGCGATCCCCGACATGATCCCCGACATGATCAACGGGGCGATCCGCAGGCCGGCGACCCTCACGAGGCGATCACGTCGGAGCGTCGCTCGAGCTGACGCTCGACGTCGGCGTTGCCGTCGTAGAGGCCCGGATGCCAGGGCACGCGGCCGCGGAGCACGCCCGAGCGCTCGACGATCTCGGGCACGCGGTGCTCCTGGCGGTAGGCCATGACGTGCAGCCCGTGCACGCCGCGCATCTCGCCGATCTCCTGCATCAGCTCGACGCAGAGGCGCACGCCTTCCTCCTTCGGATCGTCGGCCCCGGCGAGACGCTCGATGACGGCGTCGGGGATGTGCACGCCCGGCACGTTCGCCCGGATCCACGTCGCCGTGCGGGCCGAGGCGAGCGGGCCGACGCCGACGAGCACGAACACGCGGTCCTCGAGACCGAGATCCGCCACCCGCTCGAGGTAGGTGGCCAGGCGAGGCACGTCGTAGCAGTACTGCGTCTGCACGAACTGGGCGCCGGCGCGGACCTTCTTGGCGAGTCGTTCGGGTCGCCAGTCGTAGGGCTCGACGAACGGGTTGGCCGCCGCGCCGAGGAACACGCGCGGCGGCGCGTCGATCTTCCGTCCGCTCTGGAACGTGGCCTCGTCGCGCATCGTCCGGGCGATCTCGAGCAGCGACATGCAGTCGAGGTCGAACACGGGCTTGGCCTCGGGGTGGTCGCCGGTCTGCACGCCGTCACCCGACAGGCACAGCATGTTCGTCACCCCCATCGCCGCACCGCCGAGGATGTCGCCCTGGATCGCGATGCGGTTCTTGTCGCGACAGGAGATCTGCTGGATCAGCGCGTAGCCCAGGCGGGTCAGCAAGGCGCAGACCGAGAGGCTTCCCATGTGGCAGTGCGCACCGCTGCCGTCGGTGGCGTTGATCGCGTCGACGGCACCGTCGAACAGCGCCGCGCGCTCGTAGACCGCGTTCGGATCGGCGCTGTCGGGCGGGGCGAGCTCGCCGGTGACGACGAACTTCCCTTCGCGGAGAAGACGCTCCAGCCGGCCCGGGGAGCTGTGCCCGGGCAGGATCGGCAGCGGGTAGCCGGGCACCGGGTCGTTCTCGTAGCTCATCGGGACGGGTCCCGCGAGCGGCGTCCATCGGTACCGGTGTGCGCGATCTCGGGATCGCTCGCGGTGGTCGGTGCGGCGTCGCCCGTCGCGGCGGCGTTCACGGAGCGTACCGGCACGACGTTGCCGAGCGCCTTCTCCGACGTCTCGCCCGCGGCGGTCTTCTCGCGCACCACGCGCAGCCACGACGAGCTGCCCTGCAGGCGGTGATCGACGGCGAACTGCACGGCGCGGATCGCGTCGCCGCCCTTCATCCGCTGCGCGCCGGCCCAGCCCTCGACCCAGACGCAGCGCATCTCCGGCTTCACCTCGCAGTTGCCGTCCGGCCGCACGCCGCCGCAGGGGCCGTTGCGGATGGTCTTCGGGCAGTTCATCGGACAGGACATGCCGGTGCTCGACAGCGCGCACTGGCCGCACATGCGGCAATCGAACAGCGCCCCCTTGACGACCCGCTCGACGGCGGCGACCGGCTTCTCCAGCCGCTCGTGCCCGATCCGTTCCAGCACGGGCGCGGCGGCGAGCAGCGCGCGCTCGACCACGCCGTAGACGGACTCCATGAAGCGGGCGTGACGGACCGACCACTTGCGCAGCGCGTACACGGTCAGCTCCCTTCCGGCACGAGGCCCTTGGTCTTGACCACGCGTTCGAGCCGCTCGTCGTCGAAGGCCCCGACGAGCTCGGCGGCGGCGCTCTCGGCCTCGCTCTTCAAATCGCTCCCGCACGGCGAGCGCTCGCGCCGCCAGTCCTCCATGTAGGCGTCGCTGCCGCCCTTGCCGGCGCGCATCGCGGCGCGATCGATGGCGTGCTGGAAGCGTTCCGGCAGCATGACCTTCTCGGTCTTGCGCCCGGCCTTGGCCATCACCTGGGAGGGGATGTCGCGCCAGTAGATGCGGATCAGCTCGGGCATGCGCTCACGTCGGGTCCGGTGGCAGGGGAGATCGGGTGGCCGCGACGCGGATGCCGCGCAGGGCGTTCTCGAACGGCGCGAGCCCGGTGCGGTGAACCTCGAGCGGCAGCCCGAGCGCGAGAGCGGCGGCGCGGGCATCGGCGAGGCCGACCGGGTCGGAGGCGGACGGCGCGCCGTCGGCGGACGCGTCGCCGGCGCCCCCGCCGCGCTCGTGACCGTCCTGCTGGGCGAGGTAGAGGACCCGCGTGTAGTTGCCGAAGTAGGCGTCGCGCAGCTCCGGGTGCCGACGGATGCCGAGCTCCTCCATGATCAGGCGCTCGAAGTTGGCCGCGAGGTAGTCGGTCAGGTAGAACGTGCCGGGCTCGGGTTCGGCGAGCGCGTCGAACGTGTCCGGCCCCGCGAAGAAGGCGTAGCAGTGCGCGCCGGGCAGGCGCTCGACGCCGTGGCGTTCGAGCATCGCGTCGAGCCGTCCGCCGGTACCGCAATCGCCGTAGGCGACGAGCACGCGCGCGTGCGTCTCGCGGGCCGCGAGAATCTTCTCCTCGACGCCCGGCACGATGCGCCCGGGCGTGTTGTGCCAGCGCGCCGGCAGGCACGCGACGTCGACGTGGTCCCAGGCGCTGGCGTGCAGCACCGCGACGAGCTCGCGGGCGAGCGCGCCGCAGGCGATGACGAGGGTACGGTCCACGGTGGCGGCGTCGGCGGAGGGGATGGCGGTGGACGGCCGGGTGTCCCGCGGGCGTCCGCTCGACTCAGCCGGCGGTCGCGCGCTGCTGGCGCCGCTCGGCGACGAGTGCCTTGGCGGTCTCGACCGCGACGGCGGCGTCGCGGCAGTAGGCGTCGGCCCCGACCGCGTCGCCGAACTCCTCGTTCAGCGGTGCACCGCCGACGAGCACGATGAAGTCGTCGCGAAGGCCCTGCTCCTTCAGCGTGTCGATGACGACCTTCATGTACGGCATCGTCGTCGTCAGCAGCGCCGACATGCCGAGGATGTCCGGGCGATGCTCCTCGAGTGCGGCGAGATACTTCTCGACCGGGTTGTTGATGCCGATGTCGATGACCTCGAAACCCGCGCCCTCGAGCATCATGCCGACCAGGTTCTTGCCGATGTCGTGGATGTCGCCCTTGACGGTGCCGATGACGACCTTGCCGATCGACTCCGCACCGGTCTCGGCCAGCAGCGGGCGCAGGATCGCCATGCCGCCCTTCATGGCGTTGGCGGCCATCAGCACCTCGGGGACGAACAGGATGCCGTCACGGAAGTCGACGCCGACGATCCGCATGCCCTCGACCAGGGCCTCGTCGAGCGCGCGACTCGGGCTCCAGCCGCGACCGAGCAGGATGTTCGTCCCCTCCTCGATCTCCTCCTTCAGGCCGTTGTAGAGATCGTCGTGCATCTGCTCGACCAGCTCGCCGTCGTCGAGCTCGGAGAGGACGATGTCCTCCTCGTCGTCGAGGTTGTCCTGTTCGGCCATGATGGTGTTCCCGCGAGGTCGATCGTTCGCGCATAGTAGGGCCACGGAAGCCCGCCCCGCCAGGGAGCGCTGACGCCGCGACGACCTGTCACGTAGTCGAATGCGACACCGGCGGCCCCCGAACATCGACCCGACACCGGAAATCCGGCCGTGTTCACGGGAATCCGGCCCGGCGCGAGACCCTCAGCGTCCCTCGAACCGCGGCGCCCGCTTGGCGAGGAAGGCCGCGAGCCCCTCGGCGAAGTCGGCCGTCGTGCCGGCCGCCCTCTGGTAGTCGCGCTCGAGATCGAGCTGCTCGTCGAGCGTGCGCGTCGCCGAGAGGTTCAGCAGCTGCTTGGTGTAGGCGAGCCCGAGCGTCGCGCGCCGGGCGAGCCGTGCGGCGAGCGCCTCGCTCTCGGCCGCCAGCGAACCGTCGTCGACAGCGCGCCAGATCATGCCCATCGCCTCCGCCCGTTCGGCGCCGACCGGCTCCCCGGTCAGCGCGAGCGCGCGGGCGCGGGCGACGCCGACGAGCCGCGGCAGCGCCCAGGTGCCGCCCGCGTCGGGCACGAGCCCGAGTTGCTCGAACGCCTGCACGAACGTCGCCGAGCGGGCCGCGAGCACGATGTCGCAGGCGAGGGCGAGGTTGGCGCCGGCGCCGGCCGCCACGCCGTTGACGGCGGCGATCACCGGCAGGTCGAGTGTAGCGATCGCGCGCACGACGGGGTTCAGTCCGCGCTCGACGATCTCGCCGAGCTCGGCTCCGGCGGCCGCACCCGATTCGTCGCCGATCTCCGCGAGGTCCTGCCCGGCCGAGAACGCACGTCCGGCCCCGGTGATCAGCACGGCTCGCACCGCGCCTTCCGACAGCCGCGCGCGCGACAGCGTCTCGCCGAGCTCGCCGAGCATCGTCGCGGTGAACGCGTTGAGCCGTTCGGGACGCTGCAGGGTGATCCGGAGCACGCCCTCGTCGTGGGCGAGGCTCAGGTGGTCGGTATCGGGCAGGCGCATGGCGTCGGTTCCTCCGGGCCGCTCGGGGTCGGGTCAGTTCACGCCCCGCGGGCGCGCCGAGCGGAACAGGCTGGCCAGCAGGACGAGAAGGAAGGCGCCGAGCAGCGCCCGCAGCAGGTAGTCGGGGGTGTTCGTGTCGATGAACGTCGCGCGCCCGAGCAGCACCGGGAAGAACGCGCCGAGCGAGGCGCCGACGACGCCGAGCAGGATGTTGACGACGAAGACGGCGCCGCTGCCGCGCAGCACCACCGCGGCGACGCCGCCGAAGACGATGCCGATCAGCAGCATCAGGATCAGGTTCGCGACGGGCAAGGGCAGACTCCGGACGGGTGATGTGTGACGAGGGGACCACTCTACCTGCCGAACGCTGTAAATGATGCAGCACGGGTGCGAGCCCGCCGTTCGCTCGTCCAGGGTGGGCGCCCGTCCAAGACTATCCGGAACCGCCAGCATGCGCCCGATTCGACCGCTCGTCGCCCTTTCCTGTGCCGCGTTCCTGTTCGCGGGCTCCGTCCTGGCGCAGGACGACGAGACCGATGAGGTCGAAGAGATGGAGGGCAAGGTCGAGGAGGTCGTCGAGGACCGGGCCGCCGAGGAGGACAGCGACGGCGAGCCGTCCGATGCCGACGTCGGCGAGGCCTCCTACAACACCGAGGACTGCTCGCCGGCGTCCGGCGGGGAAGACGGCGAGGCCGAGGGCGAGGAAGACGACGACGACGACGACGACGACGACGACGAGGCCGGCGAGCAGGACATGGACGAGTGCGAGCCGGTCGTCAAGTGAGCGGAAGGAACGACCGCGAGCCGGGCGACGACGAGCGTGACGCGGGTGCGCCGTCCAGCGGTGCCGAGGTCGACGGGGCCGGTGCCGACGAGAGCGGCTATCGGCGCGACGACTACTGGCGCGAGGAGGCGCGCGAGGGTACCGAGCCGGACGAGGTGCCGGAACCCCCGCAGGGCTACTCGTTCGAGACCGCCGAGCAGAAGGCGAAGGCCGACGCCGGTGACGGTGGCGGTAATGATGGCGACGGCAAGGGACCGGTCGCGGAGCAGGGCGACGCCGGTGGCCGCGACGACGCTCGCATCGTCGACGACTGAGCGTCCGGTAGAGCGGTTCCGCGTGGCTCCCGTCCCGTAAAGGCCGGCCTCGCGGTTCCCCCTCTTCGCGTGCGCTTCCGCCCGAGGCCCGCGCGGACCTCAGGCGTTCGCCGCGAGCGGACGCGCCGAGTCGAGGAGCTTGTGCACCTCGTTGACGGCGAGCGACAGCATCGCGAAGTCGATGTCGCCGCTGCCCTTCATCTCGCCGATCAGCGTCCGGTACTTGCCGACCGCGCCCGCGCGGGCACCGGCCCACGCCTCGACCCGCGCGGGTGCGGCATCCTCGTCCGGCGTCGCACCGACGACCTCGGCGGCGAGGTGACGCTGCTGGTAGTGCAGGTCGCTCCGGAGCTCGCTGGTGGCGAGCGCGTGCCAGTGCGAGGCCGCGCGCAGCTCGCCGATGCGTTCGCGCAGCCAGGTCAGCTCGAGATGCTCGCCCAGGCCGAAGTACACGGCGGCGGTCTCGTCCACCGGGCGTCCGAGCGAGCGGCCGATCTCGACGATGTCGAGCGAGGAGGACATCGGCACCACGCGCGCGACGGCGAACGCCAGCGGCTCGGGCACCCCCGCGTCGACGAAGAACGCGAGGCGCTGGTCGAGCGTCTCGCGTTGTGGCGCGGCCAGGCAATCGGGCATCGCCTCGACGAGTTCGTCGAGCCCGCCCCGGAAGCGCTCGATCGTCGCGTCGATGCTCTCGACCGGGTGGCGGGAGCGCAGCAGCCAGTGGGTCGCCCGCTCCACCAGGCCACGCACGAGGATGTGCATGCGGTACTGGACGTCGGCCGGCACGCGGTTGTCGAGCGCCTCGATCTCGCACCACAGCTCGGGCATGCGGAACGCCTCGCGCACGACGGTGAACGCGCGCACCACGTCGGCCGATCCGGTGGCGAGTTCCTGTGCCATCCGGAACCCGAACGTCGGTCCGAGGCGGTTGACGAATTCGTTGGTGAGCACCGTCGCGACGATCTCGCGCCGCAGACGGTGACCGCGGATGCCATCCGCGAAATCGGTGCGCAGCGGCGTCGGGAAGTAGTCGAGCAGCACGCTCTCGAGCGCGTCCTCGTCGGGCAGTGCGCTCGCCAGCAGCTCGTCGTACATGGTCATCTTGCTGTAGGAGACGAGCACGGCGGTCTCCGGTCGCGTCAGGCCGCGCTCGGCGGCGAGCCGCTCGGCGATCTCCTCCGCGTTCGGCAGGTACTCGATGTCGCGATCGAGCCGGCCGCCGCCCTCCAGGAACTGCATGAACCGCGACTGTTCGCCGAGGCTGCCCGGGCCGTCCATCTGCGCAAGATCGATGCACTGGGTCTGCAGGTAGTTGTCCTTCAGGACGAGTGACGCGACCTCGTCGGTCATCGACTCGAGCAGGCGGTCGCGCCCGGTGGTCGTCATGTCGTCGGCGGCGACGGCGGCGTTGACCAGGATCTTGATGTTGACCTCGTGGTCGGAGCAGTCGACGCCGGCCGAGTTGTCGATCGCGTCGGTGTAGATCAGCCCGCCGTCGGCCGCGTACTCGATCCGCCCGCGCTGGGTGAAGCCGAGGTTGCCGCCCTCGCCGACGACGCGGCAGCGGAGCGCGCGCCCGTCGATCCGGAGCGCGTCGTTGGCCCGGTCGGCGGCGTCGGCGTTGGTCTCGGTGGCCGCCTTGACATAGGTGCCGATGCCGCCGTTCCAGAGCAGGTCCACCGGTGCCTTGAGGATCGCCGAGATCAGTGCGTTGGGGGTGAGCGAGCCGTCGACGAGCGCGGCGTCCTCGATGCCGAGCACGCGCCGCGCCTCGGGCGAGAGCCGGATGCTCTTGTCGCCGCGCGAGAAGACGCCACCGCCGCTCGATATCAGCGAGGCGTCGTAGTCCGACCAGCTCGAACGCGGCAGCGCGAACAGGCGGTCGCGCTCGGCGAAGGCGGCGGCGGCATCCGGCGTCGGGTCGATGAACACGTGGCGGTGGTTGAACGCGGCGACGAGCCGGATCTCCTCGGACAGCAGCATGCCGTTGCCGAACACGTCGCCGGCCATGTCGCCGATGCCGACGGCGGTGAACGCCTCGGTCTGGGTGTCGAGTCCGAGGTCCCGGAAGTGGCGCTTGACCGATTCCCACGCACCGCGCGCCGTGATGCCCATCTTCTTGTGGTCGTACCCGACCGAGCCACCCGAGGCGAACGCGTCGCCGAGCCAGAAGCCGTACTCGTGGGCGACCGCGTTGGCGTGATCGGAGAACGTCGCCGTGCCCTTGTCGGCGGCGACCACGAGGTAGGGGTCGTCGCCGTCGTGACGAACGACGTCCGGTGGGGCGACGACGGCACCGTCCACGAGGTTGTCGGTCACGTCGAGCATGCCGCGCAGGAACGTCCGGTAGCACTCGACGACGATGCCCTGCGCGGCCTCGCGTTCCTCGGGCAGTGCGCGCTTGACGTAGAACCCGCCCTTGGAGCCGACCGGTACGATGACGGCGTTCTTGACCATCTGCGCCTTCATCAGCCCGAGCACCTCGGTGCGGAAGTCCTCCCGCCGGTCCGACCAGCGGAGCCCGCCGCGGGCGACCGCACCGCCGCGCAGGTGCACGCCCTCGACGTCGGCCGAGTAGACGAATATCTCGACCATCGGGCGCGGCAGCGGCAGGTCGGGCACGCGGTGCGAGTCGATCTTGAACGACAGTCGCGCGAGCGGCTGGCCGTCGGCGTTCGTGCGGTACGCGTTGGTGCGGAGGATCGCGAGCACCAGCGCGCGGAAGGCCCTGAGGATGCGATCCTCGTCGAGGCTCGCGACCGCGTCGAGGGCGGCGTCGATGCGCTCCTCGATCACGTGCGTGTCGCGCGAATCGGCCGCCGGATCGAACCGACGCTCGAACAGCTCGACGATCAGCCGCGCGATCGGCGCGTTGGCCACGAGGCTGTCGATCATGTACGCCTGCGAGAACGGTACCCGCGTCTGCAGGAGGTACTTGCACAGCGCCCGGAGCAGCACCACCTGGCGCCACTCGAGCGAGGCGGCGAGGATCAGGCGGTTGAACCCGTCGTCCTCGACCGCGCCGGACCAGATCTCCCCGAAGGCCTCGCTGATGCGGATGGCCGCCCCCTCGTCGCCACCCGCCACGGCGTTCGGCCCCACCGCCTGCTCGACCGTGAACTCGTGGATCCAGACGGAGCCGCCCGCGGAGCGGTCGGAATCGGGTCCGGTGGCGGCGGAGCGGATCTCGAACGGGTGCTCGGCGACGACACGCAGTCCCATGTTCTCGATCACCGGGATGACGTCCGACAGCGAGGCGGGCTCGCCGCGCACGAACAGCTTGAAGTTGATCGTGCCGGCATCGGTGACGATGTGACGGTAGAAGCTCATGACCGGGGCATTGCCGATCAGGCGTGTCTCGATGAAGTCGATGTCGGCGGCGGCGGCGCGGGCGGAGTAGTCCTCGCGGTAGCCGGGCGGGAAGGCGCGGGCGTAGCGCGCGGCGAGCGCGATCGCGCCGGCCTCGTCGTGGCGCTCGCGGAGGCTCTGCTCGAGCCGATCCTCCCAGGTGATCGACGCGCGACGCAGGCGCTGCTCGATGTCGGCCCAGTCGATCTCGCGGGCGAGCGGAGGATGCTTCCTGATGACGAAGTGCAGCCGCGCGAGCGCCGACGAGGACGAGAAGCGGATGTCGTACCCGGTGCTCGTGCCGTCGACGTGGTTGGCGAGGATGCGCTCGATGTCGAAGCGGAGCTCTCGGCTGTAGGCCTCGCGCGGGATGAACACGAGGCAGTTGCAATAGCGACCGAGCGAGTCGATCGAGCTGAACAGGCGCACCTGACGCCGCTCGTGCAGCTCGACGATGCCGCGCGTCATCTCGAGCAGGCGTCGGGAGCCCGTCTGCAACAACATGTCGCGCGGCAGCATGCGCAGCGTCGCCGCGAGCGCCTTGCCGTCGTGCGAGTCGGGGGCGGTGCCGGAAGCGCCGATGACGCGCTCGACCCGTTCGCGCAGCCACGGGATCTCGCTGATCGCCTCGTTCTGCAGGCCCGACACGAAGATCCCGAGCGTGCAGTCGACCGAGATCACCTTGCCCGCCGCGTCGCGCTCTGGAGAGAGCACGAGGTCGGCCGGTTCGTGACGAAGGAGCGGCGCTTCGCGCGCGGCCTTGCAGACGATGACCGACCCGTGCTCGTCGTCGAACATCGAGTCGACGTCGGTGGCGAGCAGGTCCTCGACCGACCAGGCCGCGGTGCCGGCGGCCGCGTCGAGGAGACCGAGCGGAGCCTCGATCGTCGCGTCGCCGACGGCGTCCGCGGTGGCGTCGTCGGCGCGTCGCGTCGCGGCGGGCAGGTGCACGCGTCCGGCACCGAGACAGAGGAAGTGGCGGGCGTCGAGCCAGCGCACGAACGCGGCCTGCTCGCCCTCGGGCAGCGCCTCGGCGAGCGCGTCGAGCCGCTCGCGCATCGCGTCGCCGTCGCGCTCGACCAGGTCGAGCATGGCGAACACGTGCTCGACCCGCTGGCCCAGACCGGCGAGCGCGCTCTCGTCGACCCCGTCGATCTCCATGTGGATGAACGACTCCGCGCGCCGCGTCTCCTCGTCCGCGCCGTTTCCCGCGACACCACTCGTCGCGTCGTGTCCGGCGAGTCCGCCGTCGATGCCGATCACCCGTCCGCTCGCGTCGCGGCGGACGTCGAGGATCGGGTGGAAGATCAGGTGAACGTCGTGACCGGCGGCGACGAACGCGCCGCGGAGCGACGAGACCAGCCACGGGCGATCCCGCGAGACGACCTGCAGTACCGTATGCGGGGATTGCCAGCCGTCGCGTTCGAATACCGGATCGGACACGCGGTGGACGGGGGCGCTGCCGTCGCGCTCGTCGGCGAGCCGCCAGTGCGCGAGCGCGGCACCGGCGATGTCGTCGTCGGCGCGCCCGTCGAGCTCGTCGCTCGGGGCATGGTCGAGCCACAGCTCGATGAAGCGCTCCAGCAACGGCCTGCGCTCTCCTCCGGTGCCGCGAGGCAGGGCGGCGAGCACCGCGGCAAGCCGCTCCTCCCGGTTGCGGGCGGGAACGGGTCCGGGAGGCTCGTGAGACAGCATCGTCGCGCTCGGGGTGGGGGCCGGGAGGAGGGTAACACCCGTGGACAAAACGGCCACGGGCGTTGCGGCCCGCGTGACGGACCGCCAGAATCACCCCATCGTCGCCCGCGCGCGACCTTCGCCTCTGCCGATGCCATGTCCGACCCCCGAACCCCGTCGATGCCCTCGAGCGTTCCCGGACGTCGCTTCGCCGCCGCATCGACGGTCCCGGCGCGTGCCCGGCGCATCCTCGCCGCCGTGCTCTGCGCGCCTCTCCTGGCCGGCGCCTGCACCACCGTCCAGACGACCAAGCCGGGCGTGATCGGCGTCGATCGCAAGCAGCGGATGTCCGTCCTCGTCTCCGAGGACGAGCTGGTCGCCGGCGCCGCGACCGCGTACTCGCAGGTGCTCGCGGCCGAGCGGAAAAAGGACACCCTGAACACCGATGCCCGGCAGCTCGCCAGGCTCCGTGGCATCGCCGGCCGGATCATTCCGCAGGTGGACGCCTTCCGGCCCGAGGCGGAGGGCTGGGACTGGCAGGTCAACCTGATCCGGGCCGACGAGCTCAACGCCTGGGCCATGCCCGGTGGCAAGATCGCCTTCTACAGCGGCATCATCGACAAGCTGTCCCTGAAGGACGACGAGATCGCCGCGATCATGGGTCACGAGATCGCCCACGCGCTGCGCGAGCACTCGCGCGAGCGCGCCTCCGAGCAGGCGACCACGAACGCGATACTGTCCGCCGGCACGATCGCCGGGAGCATTCTCACCGGCATCGACCTGCGCGGCGCCTCGCAGGCCACCCAGCTGGTCTACCAGACGACGTTCGGTCTCAAGCACAGCCGCGAGCACGAGATCGAGGCCGACCGCATCGGTGTCGAGCTCGCCGCCCGGGCCGGTTTCGATCCGACCGCGGCGATCCGCGTCTGGCAGAAGATGGCGACGGTGACCGGTGGCAAGAGCGGACCGGAGTTCCTCTCCACCCACCCGTCGAACGAGTCGCGTATCGAGGATCTGAAGGTCTACTCGGCCAAGGTCATGCCGCTCTACCGCGCGGCCGGCTGAGCGTCCGGCGAGGGTGACCGGGCGGGACGCGTTGCCGGGTAGCCGTCGGCGCCTCGGTCGAGGTCGCGACCGGGGCCGCGACCGGGGCCGCGACCGGGGCCGCGACCGGGGCCGCGACCGGGGCCGCGACCGGGGCCGCGATCAGGGCCGCGACCGAGATCGTGGTCAGGGCCAGGGTCACGGTCGAGGTGCCGGCCGAGGCTCTCGCCCGGCTTCCGGCGCGTCCGTCCGGCGTCGCTCCCCGAGCACGAACGCCGCGGTCGTCGGGTCGAAATCGTGACGCTCGATCGTCAGCGGTCGGGGGTGCGCACCTGCGATCGTGCTCGCGTCGCCCGATCGCTCGTCGTCACCGGCAACGCCGTCGGGGACATCCACCACGTTGAACGAGTTGGGGCGGGCGTGTCGCAGCCGACGTGACAGCGCCGTGCCCGCGTTGAGCACCCAGAGTTCGCCGCGCGCATCGTCGCTCGCCGCATCGCTCACCCGCTCGCCCGTGCGGCCGCGTCGCCCGAGCCGTCGTCGCGCGCCCCCGCGCCCGTGCCCCTCGCCGCCACGGCGCAGGAACGCCCGGTGCTCGTGCCCGCTCAGCACCAGTCGCACGCCGGAACGCCGCCAGTGCTCGAGCGTGCGTCGGTCCTCGACCGGCGAGCCGTCCGCGCGGGTCGTGCCGAGCGGATGATGGGCGACGACGATCGTGACGCTGCCCGGCGGTGCCGCGCGAGCGTGGGCGGCGACGGCGAAACGGCGGCCACGCGTGACGTGGCCGCCGGCGTGCCGCTCGCGCCGCACCGAGTTGACCGTGACGATGCGCAGCGCCCCGTGCTCGACCACTGCCGTGCCGGTCGGCCCGAACGTCTCCCGATAGCGCCGGAACGGCCACAGCGCTCGGGCGACAGGGTTGTAGAGCGGGATGTCGTGATTGCCGGGCACGACCACGTGTCGTCCGGGCAGCGCATCGAGGAAGCGGCGCGCGGCGGCGAACTCGGTGCGCCGGGCGCGCTGGGTGAGGTCCCCGCTGACCACGACCACGTCCGGCGCGAGCGCGTGCACGGCTCGCTCGAGCGCGGCCAGCACCGCCGGCGACTCCGTCCCGAAATGCAGGTCCGACAGATGCACGATGCGGCTCACGTGGCGTCTCCGCCGGCTGTCCGGCCGGCCGTGCCTCCGGACGCCGCACCGATCGTCGCCCGTCCGGGTGCTTCTCCTGAGGGGGCGCCGGAGAGCCCGCCGGCCAGCTCGTCGGCGCGTGGTGGTCGCAGCAGCAGAAGCGGCCGCGGTTCGACCGAGAACGCCAGCGGCAAGGTCTCGCGCACGATCTCGCCGTCGAGGGCGACGCTGATGCGCCGGGCACGGCGGCGCGGGACGTCGATGTCCATCGTGTCGAACAGGAAGCTCTCGAGCTCGGGCGTCGCGCGCACCTCGCCGCGCTGTCCGCGCAGGATCATCGCGAGCAGCGTGGCGCGTCCGACCGGGTGCAGGAGCACGGCGGCGAGCTCGTCGACGCCGTCCGCCGGCACGTCGGCCACGCCCACCAGCTCGAGCTGGAACGCGTTGTTGCCGACGATGAACGTGGTCGCGACGGCACGCCGCGTGACGCCGTGGTGGCGGATCGAGAGCTCGAGCGGACGGTGCGAGCGGAGCGCGCTCAGCGCCGCGGCGAGCATCGCGACCGCGCGCCGTCGCCCGAGACGGCGCGTCAGCGTCTCGCGCTCGGACAGGAGTCGCGCGTAGAGCCCGATGCTCGCGTTGACGAGGAAGCGCCGCTCGTTCAGCCGCCCGATCCGGATCGGGTGCGCCGTGCCGGAGGCGATCAGGTCGAGCGCGCCGTCGAGCGTCTCGGGTACGCCGTGGGAGCGCGCGACGAAGTTGTAGGTGCCGGTCGGCACGATGCCGAGTGCGAGACCGTGCTCGAGCGCCGCGCGGGCGACGAGGTTGACCGTGCCGTCGCCGCCCACCGCGACGAGCGGGGCGCCGCATTCGGCCGCGCGAGTCGCGGCCGAGACGATGGCGCCGTGCAGCGACTCCCCGTCCCCGCGAACGAAGAAGTCGACGCCGAGGCCGCGGGCGGCGAGTCCGCCGGCGATCCGCTCGTGCAGGCGCGCCGCGTTCCCGTGGCCCGAATGCACGTTCTGGAAGACGACGGGGTGGGAGGCGGCCACGACGGGCGAGTGTAGCCGGGCCGGTGAGCGACGGGTGGTCGGTGAGCGATCATCGGATGCGCCACGGCCGTCCGGTCGAGAGGGGGATCAGCCGATGCCGCCGAGTCGGGAGACGACGACGGCGCCCGCCGCGAGCAGCACCAGCGCGGCGATTCCCGGGCTCGCGACGCTCATCGCGCCGCCGGCCGCGTCACGAGCCGGGTTCGAGCGAACACGCGAGGGTCGCCAGACCACGATCCAGGTGAGCAGCGCCCCGCCGATGGCGCCACCCAGATGGCCCCAGAACGAGATGATCGGCACGAGCAGCGGAATCGCCAGGTTCAGTATGACCAGACCGAAGGTGGGATGCCGGCGCGGGTCCTCGCCCCGGGCGTGCAGCGCGACGGCGTAGGCCGCGGCCACGCCCATGACGACACTCGACGCGCCGAGCGTCTGCTGACGCCAGTCGAAGGTGACGACCGCGAGCGCGCCGCCGAGCAGCGCACCGATCGCGATCAGCGTGAACCGGACGCTGCCGATGCCGCGCTCGAGCGGGGCGCCGAGCGCGTAGAGCATGAACAGGTTCAGGCCGACGTGGAGCAGGTCGCCGTGCAGGAAGGCCGACGTCACGAGCCGCCACCACTGGCCGTCGGCGACGGCCGGTCCGTACAGCAGGCCGGCTGCCGTCAGTCCGTCGCCGGTGGCGCCCTGGCCGAGGAAGGCGAGTCCGGCGACGGCGATGATCGCGAGCGTGACAGGGCAGCCGGCGGGAAGCGTCAGCGTGTTCACGGGCGGTGCGGATCAGGCGCCGAAGCGCTTGCCGATCGCGCGCAGCTCGTCACCGGAGAGCCGCGCGCCGACCTGCGTGACGAGTGTCGTGGCCGCGGCCCCGGCGAGCTCGCCGCAGCGCGCGAACGCCATGCCGTGGGTCAGTCCGTGCAGGAAGGCGCCCGCGTAGACGTCGCCCGCGCCGGTGGCGTCGACCGGCGTCACCGGGTCGGCCGCGATCTCGATCGTCCGTTCGCCGTCGTGCAGCACCGCGCCCTTCGCGCCGCGCGTGATCGCGAAGCGCTTCGCGAGCCCCTTCATCGCCTCGACGCTGTCCTCGATGGTGGTGGTGTCGAACCAGGCGTGCGCCTCGTCCTCGTTGGCGAAGGCGAGATCGAGCCCGTCGCCGACGATCTCCGCCAGCCCGTCCTTGAAGAACTTCACCATGTTGACGTCCGACAGCGTCAGCGCCACCGGAACCCCGGCGCCGCGCGCGACCTCGGCGGTGCGCACGGCCGCGGCCCGCGCGTCGACCTCGGGCACGAGATAGCCCTCGATGTAGACGTGTCCCGCCTCGCGGATCGCCCCCTCGTCGAGCGCCGCCACCGAGATCTCCCGCGTGATGCCGAGGAAGGTGCTCATGCTGCGCTCGCCATCGGGCGTGATCAGGATGATGCACTTGCCGGTCAGGCCCGGCTCCAGCGCGTTGTCCGCGAGGTTGGTCTCGAGCCCGTTGGCGACGAGATCCGCGACGAAGAAATGGCCGGTCTCGTCGTCGGCGACCTTGCACGAGTAGAACGCACGGCTGCCGAGCTGGGCGGCGGCGACCATGGTGTTGGCCGCCGAGCCGCCGCCGCAGGGCCGCCCCTCGATGCCTTCGAGCCGTCCGAGCAGCTCGTGGTGCCGCTCCTCCTCGATCAGCGTCATCAGGCTCTTGTCGACACCGAGTTCGGCGAGCATCGTTTCGGGGACCTCGTACTCGAGATCGACGAGGGCGTTGCCGACGCCGTACACGTCATGACGGGCCATGGAGAGAGGTTCCGGTTCGGATCGCGGCGCAGTATGTCTGCTCGGGCCGGCGTTGTCCGCCTGTCGGGACACGATCGTCGACACGCTCCGCCCTTGACCGAAGGGCACGAGACTGTTGTAGTGACGCGGATGATAACGTTAACGAGCAGACGTTCGGAGGCTGGACCGTGAGTCGATCTCCTTCGAGGGACGGGTCCGGACGCCTGTCCGTGGCGATCATCGGCGGCTCGATCCCGGGGGGCATCACGGCGGCCCCGCTCGACGCCGCCGGGCACGACGTCACCGTGTTCGAGCGCTCGCGCGACACGGCCTGCCAGCCGGTCCGGGTGTGCCGCGCGCCGGCGCACGCGCGGGAGGGGCTCTGTCTCGTCGCCGACGCCGCGATGCCGATCCGGCCGCTGACCGCGGTGCCGGCATGTTCGAGGCCTGCGGGAACGCCCGCACGCTCGCGGCGGCCACGCGCGAGGACGGCCCGCTCGAGGCGGCGCTCGCGCGCTGGTCGGACGCGCGGGCGGATCTGGACGAGCGCATGGCGAAGACCGGTCACGCGCTCGAGGACGTCATGATCCGGAACACGATCGACCTGGTGGCCTCCGGCGTCGAGGCGGTCGGGCGCCGGTGGCGCGAGAGCGTCGACTTTCCCGCGGAGTACAGCTACTTGAAGAGTGCCTGAGCCGATGGCGACGAAGAACGGCGCACCGCCGCAGCCGAGCGGAGCCGACGTGCCCGCCGAGCCCGGGGCACCCGCCGCGGTGCTCGACGCGACCAGCGCGACGGCACGCGGGGCGACGGCGAGCGAGACCGTCGGCGGCGACACCGATCCGGCGTCTCGATCGTCCGCCGCGGCGGCGGACGGCGTGTCGCTGCGTGGCGTGTCCAAGTCGTTCGGGGAGACGATGGTCATCCCCGGCATCGACCTCGACATCGGCGAGGGGGAGTTCGTCGTCATCGTCGGGCCGTCCGGCTGCGGCAAGTCGACGCTCCTCAGGATGATCGCCGGGCTCGAGAAGACCAGCGGCGGGCGCATCCACATCGCCGGTCGCGACGTCACCCGGGTCAAGCCCAAGGAGCGCGACATCGCGATGGTGTTCCAGTCCTATGCGCTGTACCCGCACATGGACGTCGCCGGCAACATGTCGTTCGCGCTGCGCCTCGCCGGCACCGACAAGCGCGAGATCGACAAGCGCGTCGCCGTCGCCGCCGAGATGCTCGGCATCGAGGACATGCTGGCCCGAAAGCCCAAGGAGCTGTCGGGCGGCCAGCGCCAGCGGGTCGCGATGGGCCGGGCGATCGTGCGCGACGCGTACTGCTTCCTGTTCGACGAGCCGCTCTCCAACCTCGACGCCAAGCTCAGGAGCCAGATGCGCACGGAGCTGACGCTCCTGCACAAGCGTCTCGATCGCACGATGATCTACGTCACCCACGACCAGATCGAGGCGATGACGATGGCCGATCGCATCGTCATCATGTCGGCGGGCATCGTGCAGCAGGTCGGCACGCCGCGCGAGGTCTACAACGAGCCGGTCAACCGCTTCGTCGCGGGGTTCATCGGCTCCCCGGCGATGAACTTCCTCGACTGCGAGCTCTCGCGCGAGGGCGACGGGCTCGTCGTCACCGGCAACGGCTTCCGGCTGCCGGTCTCCCCGCGCCTGACGGCACGCTTCGCACCGGCCGTCGGCAAGTCCGTCGTCGCGGGCCTCCGGCCCGAACACTTCATCGGTCGGGGCACGCGCTCGGCCGAGTCCGGCGTCGAGCTCGCGCCGATCCACCTCGACGTCAGCGTCGCGGAATACATCGGTTCGAGCCAGTTCCTCGCCGCGCAGATCGGCGGCGTGCCGGTCACCGCGGCCGTCGAGGCCGACATCGACGCCGGCGCCATGTCCAGCGGCGAGTACCTGTTCGACACGAGCCGTCTCTACCTGTTCGACCGGGAGTCGGGCCTGACCTGCTGACCCCGCCATCACGTCCGAGCCGTCCGACGAGACGGCCGGGCACCGACCGTCCACTTCGAGGAAAACCACCACGATGAGCATCCGCAAGATTCCCGGGACGCTGCGGCGCGCCGCCACCGGCCTCGCCGTCGGAGCCGCGCTCGCCGCCACGACCGCCGTCGGCACGGCCCATGCCAACCCCTACGAGCCCTACGAGGGCGAGACCATCGTCGTCAGCTGGCCGGCGCTCTCGCACTACCAGGCGGCCGAGGGCCTGGTCGACGAGTTCATCGAGGAGACCGGCATCAACGTCGAGCTCGATCCGCTCCAGTACCTCAAGCTCCGCGACGCGCAGCTGCTCGAGATGAGCAAGGACGAGGGCGAGTACGACGTCGTGGTCTGGGTCGTCATGTGGAAGGGCGAGTACGTCTCGAAGGGCCTGCTGACGCCGCTGTCGCAGTTCTTCACCAACGGCGCGCTGGTCGACCCCGAGTACGACATCGACGACATCGCCGACGCCTACCTGCAGAACGGCGGCGTGGTCGGCGGCAAGAAGGGCTACATGCCCGGCAAGTCCGGTGCGCTCTACGGCATCCCGTTCGGTGCGGAGACCTCGATCCTCGCCTACCGCAAGGACATCTTCGAGGAGCAGGGGCTCGAGCCGCCGACGACCTACGACGAGCTGCGCGAGATCATGCCCAAGCTCAAGGAGGCGGGCATCGGCGCGATGACCTCGCGCGGCGCGACCGGGCACCAGGTGACGGCCGGCTGGCTGCTGCACCTCGCCCCGCTCGGCGGCAAGATCTTCGACGATCAATGGAACCCGCAGATCAACAGCCCCGAGGCGGTCGAGGCGGCCCAGATCATGCGCGAGATCACCCAGACCGGCCCGACCGGCATTCCCTCCTACGGCTTCTCCGAGGCGAGCGCCGCTTTCCTGCAGGGGGACGCCGCGATGTACCTGGACACGCTGAAGATCGCCTCGATGTCGCGTGACGAGAAGCTCTCGACGATCGACGGCAAGGTCGGCTACGCCCTGCACCCGACGGACACGACCTGCGGCTCGGAGACGGGCGGCTTCGCGATGGGCATTCCGGCGAACTCGCAGAAGCAGCAGGCGGCGTTCCTGTTCATCCAGTACATGACGAACAAGATGGGCGACCAGCGCATGGTCGAGCTCGGCGGCGATCCGATCCGGATCTCGACGCTGACCAACCCGGAGAACGTCGAGAGGTTCCCCGAGTACCCGGTGGTCGCCGAGCAGCTGCCGTGCGCCGACGCCGACTGGCGCCCGCTGATCCCCGAGTGGAACGAGCTCAACCTCGACGTGCTCGGCCAGGCGCTGACCAAGGTCATCACCACCGACGACCCGATCCAGCCGATCATGGACGAGGCCAACGAGCAGGCGCGCGCGATCATGGAGCGGGCCGGCTACTACACGTGGCAGGACTACCGCGCGAGCAAGTAGTCCGCGGGTGACGGCGCCTCGGCCTTCGGGCGTCGTGCACCGGCAAGAGACGGGTGCGCTTCCTCGCCGAAGCGCGCCGTCGTCGGACGGGGGCGGAAGGGCGCGCCACGGCGACGCGCCCTTCCTTCCCCCCGGCATTCCGTCCCCGCGGCCTCGCCGTTCGCCGGGACGCCTCCTTTCGCCCGTGCCGCGTCCGACGGGCCTCACTTCCCCGATGAGCCATGGCCGCTGAGACATCCCGGCAGGACGGCCGACAGGACGGCACGGGCACGTCGGACGACGTGCCGGAGAAGGAGCCGTTCGACGCCTCCGGGCTGACGCCGTACCTGTTTCTCGCGCCCGCCGTGCTGGTCATGTTCGCCGGGCTGGTGTTCCCGGTGCTCGACGCGTTCTACCTCGCCTTCTTCGACTGGGAGATCGGCCGGAAATTCGCGACGGCGCCGTTCGTCGGTCTCGAGAACTTCGCCCGGTTGATGACGGACCCGGCCGTGCGCGAGTCGATCTGGGTGACGCTGAAGTTCGGCTTCTGGACGATCACGATCGAGATGACGCTCGGCGTCGGTCTCGCGCTGATGCTCGAGAAGCCGATCCGCGGCGCCTCGATCTTCCGCACCATCTTCATCCTGCCGCTGATGGTCTCCCCGGTCGTCGTCGCGCTGATCTGGCGCTACCTGTTCGACGCCCGCGTCGGCTGGATCAACTACTACCTCGGCAAGGTCGGCATCGAGCCGCTGGTCTGGCTCGGCGACCCGGAGCTCGCCTTCTTCGCGATCGTGCTGACCGACATCTGGCAGTGGACGCCGTTCATCTTCATCATCGTCATCGCGGGCCTCCAGGCGCTGCCCGGCGAGGTGCTGGAGGCGTCCCGGATCGATGGCGCGAACTGGTGGCAGCAGATCTTCCTGGTGAAGCTGCCGATGATCAAGTCGATCCTCGTCATCGCGCTCCTGATGCGCCTGATCGACGTCTTCCGCGCGCTCGAGGTCATGTACATCATGACGGGGGGAGGACCCGGCCGATCGACCGAGCTCCTGTCCCTGCACATCTACAACCGCGCGTTCGCCACCCAGCAGCTCGGCTACGCCTCGGCGATCTCGGTGCTGCTGATCGTCATCGTGTTCATCCTGAGTCTCGGCATCCTCAAGCTCAACAACCCGATGGGGAACCGCGCCGATGTCTGAGGGCAACGTGGCCGCGCACGACAGCCGGGCCCAGATGCTCTGGCACTACGCGGGATTGTTCGTGCTCGCCGCGATCTGCCTCGCGCCGATCTGGATCATGCTCGCCACCTCGTTCAAGAACGACGTCGTCGTGCAGCAGGCCGAGCCCCTGTGGTTCTTCTTCGTGCCGACGCTCGACAACTACGAGTACATCCTGACGCGCGGGAACTTCGACACCTACCTGACCAACTCGGTCATCGTCGGCGTCGTGTCGACGTTCCTGACGCTGTTCTTCGCCGGCATGGCCGCCTACGCGCTCGCGCGCATCGAGTTCAGGGGGCGGGGATTTCTCGCCAACTCCACGCTCGTGGTCCGGATGGTGCCGCCGGCGGTGCTCGCCGTGCCGGCCTTCAGCATGGTCGCCTTCCTGTCGATCGACAGCGACCTGGCCGTGCTGATCTTCTTCTACACGGCGCTGAACCTGCCGTTCGCGATCTGGCTCCTGATCGGCTTCTACAAGCAGATCCCGGTCGAGCTCGAGGAGGCGGCCATCGTCGACGGCGCGTCCCCGTGGCAGGTGTTCGCGAAGGTGCTGTTCCCGCTGATGAAGTCGGGCTACGCGGTCGCCGGGATCTTCACGTTCCGCATCGCCTGGAACGAGTTCATCCTTGCGCTCCTCCTGACCGGACGCTCCTCCCGAACGCTTCCGGTCGGGGCCGCCGGCTTCATCACGGACACCGGCGTCGAGTGGGGCAACATCATGGCGATGGGCACGCTGATCGTCATTCCGCCGCTCCTGTTCACGTTCTTCGCCGCACGGCAGATCATCGCCGGCATGACGGCGGGGGCCGTGAAGGGCTAGTGGTCCGTCTCGCCGAGCCCGACAGTATCGGCGAGAAGGACCACCGGTGATTTCCGGTCATCCGGCGCGGCCGTGACGACGCTCTGGGAGCACGAGCGGGACGGCACGCGCTACAGCGTCCGCAGCGCGGGGGCATCGATCAGGCTCTACTCGAACGGCGTCTTCCACAGCCAGTGGAATCCGGATCGACCGTTCGCGGGTGGCGTCTGGGACTGTCTCGGGTTGCCGCTGCTGTACCGATCGATCGCGACGACGCGGCGCGTGCTGTTGCTCGGTGTCGGTGGCGGAGCGGTGATCCGTCAGCTGGAGCGTCTCGCGCCCGCGGCCGCGGTGACCGGCGTCGAGCTCGATCCGGTACACCTCGAGGTCGCACGCCGCTGGTTCGGGGTGGGGGAGGAGAGCGCGGCCACTCTCGTCGAGGGCGACGCGATCGCTTGGCTGCGCGGGTACCGCGGCGAGCCGTTCGACCTGATCGTCGACGACCTGTTCGGCCACGCGAACGGCGAGCCCGAGCGGGCGCGAGCGTTGACATCGGACTGGATCGCGACGCTCAGGGACGCGAGCGAGGTCGGCGGGCTCGTGGTCGTCAACTGCGTGGACGGGCGCGAGTTGAAGGCGGCCGCACCGGCGTTCGCGGACGAGGGCTTCGGGCACGCGCATCGCTGGTCGCAGCCGGGCTACGAGAACGCGATCGGTGTCTTCGCCCGCGAGCCGCTGGTGCCGCGCGAGTGGTCGCGCCGGCTCGAGGGTCTCGCGCTCGATGCGCCGGACGAGCGTCGGGCACGCGCGATCGTGCGCCGTCCGCTGCGCACGTGACGGGTGGCTCCGCGGCCGGACCGGCACTCGGTAGAGCGATCGGGCGGCCAGGTGGGGTGGTCAGGTCGAGCGGCCAGGTCGAGCGGCCGGGCCGATCAAGTCGATCAGGGTCGGTGCGCGTCAGAAGCTGAGCGAGAGCTGGAGGCCGGCCTGCGCGTGCTCGATGCCGGCGAGGCGCGCGCCGATCTCGAGCGGTCCGAGTCCGAGCCCGAGGCTCAGTCCCGTGGCCGCCTCCGAACGGGCGAAGTCGTGGTTCAGCCCGCCGCGCAGCGCGAACGCTCCCCTGGCGTGCTCCGCGCCGAACGCGAACACCTGCGTCGGAAAGCTGTCGATGTCGGCCTCGTTCAACGCCAGATCGGCGTTCAGGGTATAGGCATCCCGCTCGAACGCTCCGCCGATGACCAGCTGCGGGTCCGTCTCGAAGAGCACGCCCTCGCGTGTCTCGGTGGACTCGGGCACGACGTTCCTGAGCACGGCGGCGACGCGGATCGGCACGCGGGAGAGCATCAGAGATCCACCGACGTCGAACGTGAACGAGGAGTCCTCGACCTCGCTGTCGTCGAGCCGCTCGCTGCTCGACTGCCCCTCTTCGAACTCGTCGGCGAGCGTGGAGTTCACCCCGTAGGCGACGATCGACGAGAGCTTCGGCGTGACGCCGACGTCGACCGCGAATCCGCCGATGTCGAGCGTCGTGGCGATGCTCGCGCCGAGCGTCACGCGGGCGAGCGTGCCGCCCTCGAGGTCGGAGGCGAGCACCTCCTCGGGACGCACGACGTCGACCGTCCGGCCTTCGGTGTCGATCGAAAGCGCCGCGGTGTCCTCGATCTCGCCGCGGGTGAGCTCGCCGTCGGCGAGCACGTTCTCGAATTCCTCGAAGTAGGTGCGATCCGCGTCGGTCGCCGTGAGCTTGCCGCGGCCGGTGCCACGGGCCGTCAGGTGCAGCGCGAACGGATAGGGGGTACCGGTGAACGCGAGCCCGACGCCGGTGTCGACCTGGGCGCTGAAGTTCTCGCCGTCGACGCTGTCGAGGATGTCCAGCGCGCGCGCCGACAAGGTCGAGAGCGTGTCGAGTCCGTCGAGACAGATGCTGTCGCGCGTGGAGTCCTCGAACGGCACGCAGGTGACGTCGCTCAGGTCGATCTCCTCGACCGCCCGCTCGATGTCGTCCTCCAGCGTCCGGTTGGCCTCGTCGTCGGCGATGTCGATCAGGCCGGCATCGTCGCGTGTCTCGACGCTCATGCCGAAGGCGAAGTGATAGCGCTCGCCGCGCCGCTGCATGGCCATCAGCGCGGCGGGGTTGGCGAGCGCGCCGGGCGCCCCTTCGCCATCGGCGATGACCGAGCCGCCGAGTCCCAGGGCACGGGCGTCGACGGCGTGTGCGGCGCCGCTCGCCGTGACGACGAGGGTGGCGATGACGGCGAGGGGTGCGAGAGGCTGGAGGTGACGCATGGGGGTTCTCGACAGAGCGATCGAAAGTCGGGTCGACTGGCGCGCGAGCCGCTGCAGGAACCGTACCGCGGGCGCGGCGCCCGCGTCCGTGTCGCGGCGGCGATCCGTCACCACCGCCGCGGGGCGACCTTCGCTATCGCGCGGGCGCCGCGTCGGCGGCGGCCCGAGTCGTGTCCTCGTCGCCGGTGGTGCAGGCCACGACCGCCGTCAGGATCGCGTGGCGCACCTGCTCGCCGAGCACGGCACGCGCCTCGCGCTCGACCTCGCGCATCGTGTCGGTGGCCTGCAGGCGGGTGCCGTCGGCGGTGACGAAGCCGCGCGCCTCGAGCGTGCGCAGGAAGGTGTCGAACAGGTACTTGTCGTACAGGTCCCCGGCGTCGCGCCCGTGCGTGCGGGCGAGGCGGGCGGCGGAGATCCGGCAGCGCGTCTCGAGCGTCTCGCGCCCGATCGCGCCTCCCGGGGCGCGAGCGAGCAGTGACGCGCAGAGGTAGTCGCGTTCGAGCGCGGGCATGACCACCTGGGCGAGCCGCAGCAGCGAGACCGCCTCGCTCGAGCCGGCCGCCGCCCGCTGCCAGCCGCGGCCGTCGTCGCGGTGGAGGAGGAGCCCGTCGCGGGCGAGCGCCTCGAGGGTCTGCGACAGGGCCTCGTCCGAGACCTCGGCGTCGAGGAAGAGCTCCGCCTGCAGGAACGGGTAGGTCAGCGAGACGAGCCGCCGCAGCGACTCCTCGTCACGGGTCCGGCTGTTGGTGAAGGCGGCGGCGACGATGGCGGGCAGGGTCAGCAGGTGCAGGATGTTGTTCCGGAAGTAGGTCAGCGGTGCCGCCTGCCCGTCGCGGATCGAGACCAGCGGGCCGAGCTCGTCGGCCTCGGTCGCCACGAAACCCAGCTCGTGGGCGTGGGCGACGACGCTCGCCGGCTCGATCGGCGGCACGACCACGGTGGTGTTGGCGTGCGCGGTCTCGAGCAGACGGTGGTACAGGCGGATCTGCCCTTCGAGCGCGTCGCGCGCGGCGCTGCCGCGGGGCGTCGAGAGCAGGGCCGTCGCGAGCAGCGAGATCGGGGTCACGCTCGCCGCCTCGTTGATGCGCCGCATGATCGTCGTGCCGAGCTCGTCGACGACGGGCTTCAGCCAGTCGGGCCGGGTGTCGCCGACGCTCTCGTCGCGCCAGCCGCTCCGATGGTGCGTGAGCAGTGCGTCGAGCTCGATCGGCTCGCCGACGTTGACGTGCACCCGTCCGTAGTCCTCGCGCAGCTTCCCGAGCGACTTCAGCAGGGCGAACACCGTCTCCTTCCGCTTCTTGCCGCCGGCCAGCTCGCTGGTGAACGCGCGTCCCTCGAGAAGGCGCTCGTAGCCGAAGTAGACGGGCACGAACACCACCGGCGTGCGCGGTTCGCGGAGATAGGCGTGCGCCGTCATCGCGAGCATGCCGCCCTTGGGCGGGAGCAGGCGCCCGCTCCGGCTGCGCCCGCCCTCGACGAAGTACTCCAGCGAGTGCCCGCGTTGCAGTATCTCCTTCAGGTAGGCGTTGAACACGGCGGCGTAGAGCGGGTTGCCGGCGAACGTGCGGCGCAGGAAGAAGGCCCCGCCGCGGCGCAGGATGCCGCCGACGAACGGCAGGTCCAGGTTGACCCCGGCGGCGACGTGCGGCAGCGAGAAGCCGCGGGTGTAGAGCAGGTAGGAGAGGAGCAGGTAGTCGATGTGGCTCCGGTGGCACGGCACGTAGACGATCTCGCGCCCGTCGGCGACCGAGCGAAGCCGCTCCACGCCATCGAACTGCACCCCGTCGTAGAGCTCGGTCCAGAGCCGCGTGAGCGGACCCTGCAGCATGCGGATGGTCGGGTAGGAGACGTCGGCGGCGATCTCGTGGGCGTACTTGGCGGCGTTCCTGCGGGCGCGTTCGAGCCGCCTGGGTTCCCCGTCGGCCTCCGTCTCGACGGCGCGTCGCACCGCGCCGTCGGCGAGCACGTGGTCGATCAGCATGCGTCGGTGCGACTGGTCGGGACCGAGGGTCGCGAGCCGGCGCTGGCGGAAGTGCACGCGCAGGGTGCGGGCGAGCTTGCGCTGCAGCAGCTCGGTCGAGGCGTCCGCCGCGGCGGACGCGCGCAAGCTCTGCAGCGAGAGCGGCTCGCTGATGCCGACGAGCGTGTTGCGCCCGTGCACGAGGGTCGTGAAGAACTTGCGCGTGCGCCCGGCGACCTGCCAGTTCTCGGTGTAGAACAGCCGCCAGAACGAGGACTCGCGCTCGGGCGCCCGCCCCCAGTAGACGGCGACCGGGACGATCTGCAGATCCTCGGCACCCTCCTTCGTGGCGGCGGCCACCAGTCGGCCGAGCCTTGGCGACATCCACGCGCGGTGCTGGCGGAACATCGCGCCCTGCCGACGCTTCAGGACATCCACCGACGAACGCTCGGCGACGCCGGCGTAGAGAAGGTCGTCGCCCGGTCTCGGCAAGCCGTGTTCGCGACAGATCAGGTCGAGCGCGGTCCGGTCCGCGAGTCCGCCGACCTCGAGGAGGTAGAGCACCGGACGGCTCGCGTCGATCAGCGTGGCAGGCGCCTCCGGCACGACCTCGGGGCGCATCCACAGGCCGAGCACGCTCGCCGGCAGGCGCTCGAGGAGGTTGGCGGGTCGCTGTGGCATGATCGGCGCGGATCCGAGACGTCGGGAAGCATACCGTGGCACGCCTTCGTACCCGTGACGAATCGGAGCTCGGGAAGGCGACGCTCGCCGCGCTGGAACCGCTTCGGGCGAACGGCGCGCTGGCGCCCGTCTACCTCGAATCCGCGGCGAGCGAGCCGGCGCTCAGGGCGTATCTCGGCATGGAGGCGGCGGCGCGCGAGGGCTCGCTCGCCGCCCGCGAGGTCGAGGCCGCCAAGCCTCTCGTCAGCGCCCGCCGCGGTTGCGACTTCTGCTCGAGCGTGCACGCGGCGAGGGGACGCCGTGCCGGGCTGGATGCGGTGGCGCAGGCGGCGATCCGTGCCGGCGAGCCGCTCGGCGAGCCCCGCCTCGACACGCTGCTCGACATCGTCCGGACGTTGCTCGAACGGCCCGGCCCGCTCGACGACGCGACCCTCGAGCGCGCGCGGGCCGCGGGCATCGACGACGGGAACCTCGTCGACCTGACGCTCGTCGCGGCGACGATCTTCTTCACCAACGTCACGAACCACGTCAACGACACGCGCCTTCCCTGACATCTCGGTCGCGCCGTGCCGGCCGGCCCGCGCCGCCGGCCGGGCGGGGCGGCGCGACCCTCGCGGCGGACGTCCGCTACGACCCGTCGAGCAGCGCCCCGCCGGTGGCCACCGAACCCTGCCCCGTCCATCCCTCGCCGCGCGCACCGACGCCTCTCGCGCGATCCTCGACGAACAGCTCGCAGGTCCCGAACGCCACGCGATCCAGACCCGCGAGCAGCATGCCCTCGAACACGCCGGTCTCCGGATTCTGCCCGAAGTCGCTGAGCCGGTCGTCGTCGGCGTGGCAGTCGGGCACGATGCCGCCGAACACGCTCTCGCCGGCGGCGTTGAAGGCTTCGGCCTCGATGGCGTTCAGCCGCTCGCCACAGCGATCGCGCCCGCGCTGGATGTAGGGCTTGCCGGAGGTGCGCGACGGGCCGATCACGCTGACGTTCATCAACGGCGCGAGGCCGCCGGCGACGATCTCCGACGACGAGGCGGTGCTGTCGGTGGCGAGCACCACGAGGCTGCGCAGGCCGAGCCCGGCGAGCTCGTCGTCCACCCGCAACTCGAAGTTCTCGGTGGCCGCGTACTTGTCGTTGTAGCGGTAGCTCTGCAGCACCGCGCCCGGCTGACCGTTGTCCAGCGCCAGGGTCGCGAGCTGCCGGGCGACGCTGATGCGACCGCCGCGGTTGTAGCGAAGATCGAGCACGAGATCGGTCACGCCCGCCTCGGCGAACTCGGCGAACACGTCGAAGATCTCCGCCTCGGACGTCTCGAGAAAGCGATCGAAGAAGAAGTAGCCGATCACGCCGTCGTACTCGCCGTTGGCGTAGGTCTCGACGTGACGCACGGTGTCGATCGCGTACTCGGTGGCGACGAAACGCTCCGTGAGGCGGGCGCCGCTGTCCCGCCGGGTGAACGTCCACGACGCGTCGCCGGGCGCGTCCGGCGTGCCGAGGACGGTCTCCTCGAAGAAGTCCCGGTCCGTGAGCGCCTCGAGCGCCGGGCGGCCGGCGATCTCGACGATGATGTCGCCGCGCTCGATGCCGGCCCGACCGAACGGACTGTCGGTGATCACGCGGGTGATGCGCGGGACGCCGTCGCCGTCCTCACCCCAGTTGTAGCCGAGCCCGAACTCGCGGCCTTCCTCGAACGCCAGGTCGGACGCGTCGGCCGCGGTGATGAACGAGAACGGGTCACGCTCCTCGAAGCGGACCGCCCGGAGGAGATCGCGCGGCGAATCGAAGGTGCTCGGGTCGACGATCGGCACCTGATCGTAGAACAGGTAGTAGTCGAGCATGTTGTCGTAGACCCAGGCGTTCTGGTCCTCCGTCGAACAGCTACCGGTTCCTTCCTCCGGCATCGCGACGGGGCCCATCTCGCCCGAGCCGTTCTCCGGCGTCACGCCGGGGCTCGCATCGGCCGAGCTGCCGCCTCCGCAGGCGGACAGGAGCGGCCCGAGGGCGGCTGCCGCCAGGAACGCGCGAGCGGTACGTGGAAATCCGGTTCGCATCGCGTTTTCTCCTCTGCCGTCGCGAGATCGCCTTCGAGTATCCCACGCGTGCCCGGGGCCGGGTAGTGGATGGGGCCGGATCGGTACGATTCCCGGGAGGGCGGCGCGGGCGGCGGGAAAAGGCGTCGACAGGCGAACGACGGCAAGGGTTCCGTGGGAGGCGGTTCGGGTGCGGGGCGCACGCGGGCCTGCCGGGGTCGCCCGGATTTCGCTAGTCTTCCGGACACCCCGCCATCGAGAGCCTTCCGCACATGACCGACAGAGCGCCCGCGAGGAACGTGCTGGGCGAGCCGCTCGAACCCTGCGGACTCGACCCCGTCACCGGCTTCTACCGCGACGGATGCTGCGACACCGGGCCCGAGGATCGTGGTTCGCATACCGTCTGCGCCGTCGTGACGGACGAGTTCCTCGCCTTCACCGCCGCGCGCGGCAACGACCTCTCCTCACCGGTACCGGCCTACGGTTTTCCTGGGCTGAAGGCGGGGGATCGCTGGTGTCTCTGCGCGAGCCGCTGGCGCGAGGCGCACGCGGCAGGGCAGGCGCCACGGGTGTACCTCGCCGCCACGAACGAGGCGGCGCTCCGGCTGATCCCGCTCGAGGAGCTCACGTCGATGGCGTCCGACCTGAACTGACAGCGCGATCGTTCGCGTCGGGATCGCCGTCGAGCTCAGCCGCCGTCGCTCTCCTCGCTCTTCGAGCCGGCCCGCTCCACCTGCCGGACCAGCGTCCGGCCCGCCGCCAGCCCGAGCTTGCGCGTCTGCCGGAGCCGCGCGCGCCAGCCGCCGGTGTCCGCGCCGCGCTCGACCCGGCGGCGGTTGAACTGCGCGAGCGTCGCCTCGTCGGCGAGGGACATGATCTCGGCGGCGATCGCGTCGACGTTGTAGGTCGGGGCATCGCTCCCGGCCGGTGCGGCGAGGCAGGTCGGCACGGCGGGCGTCTCGTCGTCGAATCCGATCGCCGCGCGTGCGCCTTGCAGTGCGCGACGCATCGTCACGGCCTTCGGGCGCTCGCTCTCGAGATCGTAGGGCGGTGACCACTCGCCGCGCGGCGGCAGGCGATCGACGTGGGTCAGGGCGAGGAGGACGGGCGGCATGCGCCGTTCGGGGTGCTCGGCGAACCAGCCGGCGAGCTCCCCCTGCAGGCGCTCGTCCGGCGCCCGGGCGGGCTGGGTCGCACGCGCCGTCCAGAGGATCAGGTCCGCCTCCCGGGCGACCGCGGCGAGGCGCCGCAGGCGCTCGGGGTCCTCGTCGATGCCGGGGGTGTCGACGACGTGCAGCGCGGCGCCGTCGGGGGCCGCGAGCACGTGCACGGTGGTGCGGTCGGTCGTCGGCAGCAGATCGACCTCGGCCTCGAGGGTCTCGGCGAGGGCGTTGACGAGGGAGGACTTGCCGGCGCTGACCTGTCCGACGATCACGACCCGGAGCGGTTCGGCGGCCTCGGGACGGCGCGTCTCGTCCTCGCGCACGGCGCGGCTCCGGTAGACGGCGAGCTCGTCATCGGAGACCTTCAGGCGGCCGCTGTACAGATCGATGCCGACCTGGGCGATCTCCTGCAGGAGCAGGCGCTTGAGATCCTTCTGCAGCGAGGCGCCGGTCTCGTCGAGCACGCGGCTGGTGAACTGGTCGCGGAGCTCGCCGATGGCGGCGCCGACGGGGTTCGCGAGACGGGCGACGCGACGGGCGCGATCGAGCCAGCGGACGCCACGGCGGATCTGGTCGCCGCGCTCGCGCAGCGTCATCAGCGAGGCGAGGGTGATCCGGTCGGCGAACGGCACGTGCTCGTGGACCACCCGGCGGTAGCGATCGCTCGCGATCGACGTGACCAGCAAGGCCTCGGGCAGGGTGAAGCGCAGCCGCGCGTCGGCCTTCGGGCCATGGTACTCGGCGGCGACGGCCGAGAGCTCGTCGGCGGCGAGCCCGGGGAAGCTCTCCCAGTCGGGGTCGGTCGCGAGGACGCGTTCGATCGCGGCGCAGCGGCGCTGCCACACGGCGCTGTCACGCTCGGACCAGTCCGGGCGTTCGGCGAGCTGATCGGGCAGGTCCTCGCCCGAGAGCGCGCCGAGCTCGCCGTCGGCGTCGGCCGCGAGCTTCGCCTGGGCCTTGTCGAAGGCGCGGCGGGCCTGCCTGCGCGGCAGGTTGACGAAGATCGCGTAGCCGGCGAGCGTCACCGCCAGCCAGCCGAGGAGCAGGGCGATCAGGTCGCCGTCGCGCCACAGCGCGTACAGCCCGAACACGGTCAGGCTCGTCACCGGCAGCACGACGACGAGCAGGAAGTACCAGAACGCCCCGGCCGCCGCGCCGTCGAAGCGGGTGCCGCGGGTGGCGCGCGACGCCTTCCGGACGAGCTTCGTCGGCAGCTTCACGGACCGTCTCCGCCGCGCGAATCGCGGCGACCCCCGTCACGCGTCTCGCCCGGAGCCGCGTCGCGTGTCTCGCCGGATGTCTCGCTCGAAGCCGTGCCGGATGCCTCGACCGATGCCTCGTCCGGCGTCTGGTCGCGGGTCTCGTCGAAGGCGCGGCGAAACGCCTCGCGCAGGTCCTCTGTCGCGACGGGCTCGCCCGCCACGCGACGGAACAGGTAGAGGCAGGCGGCGCGTCCGAGGGCGTAGGTGCTGGCGAAGCTGATGCTCGCGGCGGCGGCGGCACCGGCGGTCTGGCCGTAGACCGGGATCAGCTTGGCCAGCTCGCGCCCGCTCAGCGACAGAATGTAGCGGTACAGGAAGCTCGAGCCGAGCACGGTGAGGAATTCCTTCGCGGTACGCCGGTCCCAGGGCACCCCGTAGCGACCGGCGAGGGCGTGCAGCATCTTGCCCTGCACGCTCGGCACGGCCACCAGCCCGACCGCGGGGACGAGGTCCACCGCCGCCGCCGCGCTCGCGTAGCCGAGCACCTCGCTGCGCCGGGTGGCGAAGGCGCGGCTCTCGCGGTCACCGGTCGCGTGCACGGCGAGCGCCCGCTCGAGCGCGGGGACGAGGTCGATCAGGGCGCTCCTGAGTGCCGGCAGACCGACGTCCGGGTCCTCGAACCCGTCGTCGGGGTCGGTGAAGTCGATCTCCACGGCCGGCACCGCCCGCCCGAGCGCGTCGGCGACGGCATGGGTGTTGTGGGCGACGGCCCGGCGGCGGGCGGCGGCGTCGGGAACCGCGTGCAGGGCGGTGTGCACGTGCAGGATGGCGAGGTTCCGGGCCGCGTCGCCGAGGCGTTCGAGCGCGTCGGTGACGGTTCCCTGGGAGGGGTCGTCGACGCGCGTGATGATCAGCAGGGCGTGGCTCGCCGAGCGACAGGCGGCGAGGTCCTCGCGCGGGTCGTAGCGCGGCTCGCCGAGTCCGCGCGTGTCGAGAAAACGCATGACAGGCTGGTCCCGCGGGTGATCGTAGAGCGAGGCGGCGCTGGTGCAGGGCTCGAAGCCGTTGCCGATCTCGGCCCGCGAATCGCCCGTCAGGCGCTGCACGATCGAGGTCTTGCCGGCGCCGGTCTTGCCGAGCAGCCACAGGACCGGCACCCGCGCGCGGCGCGCGGCGAGCACCGCCTCGAGCTCGGGGCCCACCTCGGGGCGGGCGATCTCGCGGAGCCAGCCGCGCAGTGTCGGGACGACGCTCATCGGTGGCGCTCGCCCGCGCCGTCACCGACCCGGAACCGGTGGGTGGCCCGGCGGGTGGCTCCGCGAATGGCCTCCCGGACGGCCGCATGGCCGAGCTCGGGAAGGGAATATACTGCGCGGCCGATCGCCGTCCGTCGCCCGCACTGTCCCATGCGCGAACTGATCGAGCTCCAGACGGGCCAGGTGGCCTTCATCAGCGGTCTCATGTCCGGCTTCTCGCTGTCGGTGGCGGCGCACGTGCTCCGCTATGGTATCCGCAGCCGTGTGGCACAGGCCGTTTTCCTGATGCTGCTGCTGTCGTCCCTGTTGTTTCTGCTCGCCCTGTACGTCGACGTGCGCCTCGGCATCGAGCTCGCCGGCATCGAGTCGGTCGAGGCGGAGACGGCGCGGCGCATCGTCGAGGTGCGGGCGATCGGCACGACGGGCGCCACGGTTGCATTGTTCCTGTTCGTGGTCGCGATCGGCCTGCTCGGCTGGCTCGCCACGCCGCTGACCGGCACGATCGGCTCCTTGCTCGCGGGCGGGGTGTTGTACGCGCTCTGGCTCGTCCGGTCGCGCGTCGGCGACATCATGATCCTGCTCGGCACGGCCTGAGCGGCTGTCCGGCTAGACAGAGAACCCATCCCGTGTTGCGCTTCTTCGAACGAAGGATCCCGCCGTTTCCGGACGCCCCGCCAGGTCGCCCGCCCGAGGCGCTGGTGCCGTTCCTCTGGCACTACTCCCGCGACGCCTGGCCCTGGCTCGTGACGATGTCGGGGCTGACCGCGGTCATCTCCATCCTGGAGGTGAGCCTGTTCGGCTTCCTCGGCAACCTCGTCGACTGGCTCGGCAGCCGCGATCCGGAGACCTTCCTCGGCGAGGAGGGCGGCCGGCTCGCGTTCATGGGGCTCGTGATCCTCGTGCTGCTGCCGCTCGCGGGTATCCTGCAGTCGACGATCCAGCACCAGGCGGTGCTCCCGAACTACACCATGCGGGTGCGCTGGCAGGCGCACCGCTGGATGCTCGGGCAGAGTCACGCGTTCTTCCAGGACGAGTTCGCCGGGCGAGTCGCCACCAAGGTCATGCAGACCTCGCTGGCGATCCGCGACGCGGTGCTCAAGGTGCTCGACGTGCTCGTCTACGTGGGCGTCTACTTCGTCGGGGCGATGCTCCTGATGGGCGCGGCGAGTCCGTGGCTGATGGCACCGTTCGTCGTCTGGCTCGCGCTCTACGTGGCGATGCTCCGCTTCTTCCTGCCGCGCCTGAAGGCGGTCTCCAGGATGCAGGCCGACGCACGCTCGGAGATGACCGGGCGGATCGTCGACAGCTACACCAACATGGCGACCGTCAAGCTCTTCGCCCACAGCGGGCACGAGGCGCGCTACGCGCGGGAGAGCATGTCGGGCTTCCTCGACACCGTCTACCCGCAGATGCGCTACGTGACGTGGATGAACGTCGCGCTGGACATGCTGAACGCGCTGCTGCTGTTCTCGGTCGGCGCCGCGGGCATCGCGCTGTGGATGAACGGCACGACGGCGGTCGGGGCGCTCGCCGTCGGCGTCGGGCTCGTGCTGCGCCTGCAGGGCATGTCCAACTGGATCATGTGGGAGCTCTCGGGGCTGTTCGAGAGCATCGGCATCATCTATGACGGAAAGTCGATGCTGTCGAAGCCGCGCGAGGTCCTGGACAAGCCGGACGCGGACGACCTGGCCGTGCCGGCCGGGCGCATCGAGTTCGAGAACGTGCGCTTCCACTACGGCAAGGAGAGCGGCGTCATCGACGACCTGTCGGTCGTCGTCGAGGGCGGCGAGAAGATCGGGCTGGTGGGGCGCTCGGGGGCGGGCAAGACCACGCTCGCCAACCTCATCCTCCGTCTCTACGACGTCGAGTCCGGACGCGTGCTCGTCGACGGCATGGACGTGCGCGACGTCGCGCAGGAGTCGCTCCGGCGGCACGTCGGCGTGGTCACCCAGGACACCTCGCTGCTGCACCGCTCGGTGTTCGACAACATCGCCTACGGGCGGCGCGGGGCGAGCGAGGCGGACGTGATCGCGGCGGCCACGCGGGCACGCGCCCACGACTTCATCCCGGATCTCGAGGACTCGGTCGGGCGGCGCGGGTACGAGGCGCACGTCGGCGAACGCGGGGTGAAGCTCTCGGGCGGTCAGCGCCAGCGCATCGCCATCGCGCGGATGTTCCTCAAGGACGCGCCGATCCTCGTCCTCGACGAGGCGACCAGCGCGCTCGACAGCGAAGTCGAGGCGGTCATCCAGGAGAACCTCGCGGCGCTGATGGACGGCAAGACCGTCATCGCGATCGCGCACCGGCTCTCGACGATCGCGGCGATGGATCGGCTGCTGGTCATGGACGCCGGGCGCATCGTCGAGGAGGGCACGCACGCGTCGCTCTCCACCGGAAGCGGGCTCTACGCCCAACTCTGGTCACGCCAGTCGGGTGGCTTTCGCGACGCCGGGTCCGCGTCGGGATCCGGTCAGCTCGAGAGCGCCTGATCATGTCGTGCGTGTTATAAATCGAGGGCCGATGCCGCGCGCATCCGTCAATCCACCGACGAAGGGACGAAGCCCGATGAAGACACGATCGATCGCGAATCACTTCCCCGGGCGCCGCGCCACGGGTACCGCCGTCGGCGTCGCCGTCGCGCTCGCCGCGACCCTCGCCGGCACCGCCGCGCACGCGGCGGCCCACGCCGAAGGTTGCGACATGGAAGGCGTCTCGGCCGGCGTCAACGTGCTCGGCAACGAGTTTCCGGCGATCCAGGCCGTCATGGCCACCGCCCGGGAATGCGCCACCGACACGCTGACGATCGAGAACAACCTGACCACCGAGCACAAGGACATCCAGGTCGCGGCGCTCACCGCGAACCCCTCCGAATACACCGGCGCGTTCGTCGCCAACAGCTCGCTGGTGCCCCTCCTGAACGCCGATCTCGTGCGCCCGCTGAACGATCTGGTCGAGCGGTACGGGGAGGACATCTCCGATCGCCAGAAGATCGTCATCGACGGCGACGTCATGGCGATCGCGTTCATGGCCAACGCCCAGCACCTGATCTACCGGAAGGATGTGCTCGAGGAGGCCGGCATCGAGCCGCCGGCGAGCTACGAGGACATGCTCGCCGCGGCCGAGACGCTGAAGGAGGGCGGTGTACGGTATCCGCTGACCGGCACCTACGGCTCGGGCTGGAACCTCGGCGAGGAGTTCGTCAACATGTACATGGGCTACGGCGGAGAGCTGTTCGAGGCGGGTTCCGCCGAGCCCAATCTCGACAACGAGGAGGCGGTCAAGGCGCTAGAGACGATGAAGGCGCTGACCGGGTACATGAACCCCGACTACCTCACGTTCGACTCGAACGCGGCCTCGAGCGAGTACGAGGGCGGCAAGGCGGTGATGATGAACATGTGGGGCTCGCGGGCGGGCAGCCTGGTCGACGACGAGGGCGCGGTCGAGGGCGTGGCCGAGAACACCGCGTTCGCCGCGGCCCCGACCGTCGGCGGCGGCAGCACGCCGGCCACGACGCTCTGGTGGGACGGGTTCGTCATCCCGCGGAACGTCTCCGATGCCGATGCCGAGGCGACGTTCCGCGTGATCGCCCAGGCGCTCTCCGCCGAGACCGCCAACGCCAACGCCGAAGCGGCCGTCTGGCTCATCGACGGCTACGAGCCGACGGTCACCGCCGGCGGCGTGCTCGCCTCGGCCGAGGGTGGCGCGAAGCCCTACCCGATGCTGCCCTACGTCGGGTTGATGCACACCGCGCTCGGTAACGAGCTCGTCGAGTTCCTGCAGGGCTCGGAGAGCGCCGAGAAGGCGCTGTCGGACGCCGCGGCCTCGTACATGACGGCGGCGAAGGAAGGCGGCTTCCTCTAGGCAGGCGATTCCCGGCATCGGGGCGAGGCGCCCCCGGTGCCGGCGCAGGGCCCGACCTGACTGCAAGGCGAGACGCCCTGCCGCGACACGCGGGGGGCCGGACGACACCTGAAGGCCCACGGAGACGGGATCGATGCCGCACCGCACGTTCTGGATGTTCCTCGCCCCGTCGGCCGTCGCGATGCTCTTGTTCATCGCGCTGCCGATCATCTCGGTCATCGTGCAGTCGCTCTACATCGAGAACGAGAAGGTCCTGATCACGACCGAGTCGTGCGGACCGTTCGGCTGCACCGAGAACGTCAAGGTGGACGAGGTGGCCACGGCACGCCTCCTCGAGGAGCGCCCGCTCGGGCGCTTCAACGGGCTCGGCACGTACACCGACAGGAACCACCTCGCGTTCGACGAGGTCGCCCTCGCCTGGCAGAACCGCGAGAGTCTCGCCGACTTCGGCGGCGAGCTGATGAACCTGCCGTTCTACAAGGCACTCGCGTTCACGCTGACCTACACCTTCGCGACGACGCCGATCGTGCTGATCCTGGGCTTCCTGCTGGCGCTCGCGGTCAACTCGCTGCACCGCTGGGTGAAGGGGGCCGTGATATTCGCCACCTTGCTGCCGTTCATCGTGACGCCGCTGATCGGCTCGCTCGTGCTGTTCTGGATGATCGACTCCGACGGCATCATCGGCGCCTCGCTGCAGTGGCTGTACGACGACCCGCAGCTCAGCCTGAAGGCCTCGCCGACGCTGACCTGGATCACGCTGATCGTCTACGGTATCTGGCACACCACGCCGTTCGCGTTCATCGTGTTCTACGCGGGGCTGCAGACCGTGCCCGGGGAGACGCTCGAGTCGGCGATGATCGACGGGGCGACGCGCTTCCAGCGCACGATCTACGTGACCATCCCCTACCTCGCGCCGCTGGTGCTGTTCGTGCTCCTGATCCATCTGATGGACTCGTACAAGGTGTTCGAGCCGGTCGTCGGGTTCAGCGCCGAGGCCAACGCGACGTCGCTCGCCTGGCTCGTCTACAACGACCTGTCTCAGGAGACGAAGCTGTTCGGCTCGGCCGCGGCCACGTCGATGCTGACGATCGTCGGGATCGGCATCATCCTGATGCCGGTGGTGTATCGCACGTGGCGCGACTTCCGCTCGTGACGGGGCACGTGGTCCTCACCTTCACGCATCGCTTCGCCTTCGCCGGCCATGTTGCCGGCCATGCCGCCGGTCAGGCCGGCGAAGGCATCTCGCACGAGCTCTCCGGGGAAACGCGGATTCGCCCCGGCCGGACCGCACACGATCACCAGGAGCCTCTCTTGAGCGAAACCCCTTCCGACAGGATCTCCGTGGCATCGATCGCGGGGCCGGTTCGATGAGCGGCGCCACCAGCGACATCGCGAACAAGCGCTCGACGGGCCTGATGGTCCTGACCTACGCGTTCATCGTCGCCTGGCTGATCGTCGCCGCGTTTCCGTTCTTCTGGACGCTGTGGGGCTCGTTCAAGGTCCAGGCGGACTTCTTCTCGAAGAGCGACTGGACCGACGCGATCACCGGCGTTCGTACCGCGGCGCGCTACGGGGGGGAATTCACCGGCGTCGCCTACGAGGGCGCCTGGATTCGGGAGAACTTCTGGCGCGCGGCGATCAACTCGCTGATCGTCACGGTCTGCGTGACGATCATCTCGCTGACCTTCGGCACCCTCGGCGGCTACGCGCTCGCCCGCTCGACCTACAAGTACGCCTTCGTCGTGCTGATCATCGCGCTGATCTTCCGCGCGATGCCGCACATCACCCTCGTCTCGGGCTACCTGCTGCCGTTCTTCAAGCTGAACATCTGGGGCTACCTGCCCACCGCGATCATCGTGCTCGTGGCGATCAACCAGCCGTTCACGCTGTGGATGCTCCGCTCGTTCTTCATGAACGTGCCGCGCGAGCTCGACGAGAGCGCGATCGTCGACGGCTGCACGCGCGGTCAGGCGTTCCGGCACGTGATCATGCCGGTCATGTGGCCGGGGGTCATCACCACCGGACTGTTCAGCTTCCTGCTCGCCTACAACGACTTCGCCGTCACGGTGACGATCCTGTCGCAGCAGAACCAGACGATGGTGCCGAAGATCGCCAGCTTCCTCGGCACGACCCAGACCGAGGGCAACGTGATGTTCGCCGTCGCCTCGGTGGTCTCGGCGACGGCACCGCTGTTCGTGCTGGTGCTGGTTTTCCAGCGCAACATCGTCAGCGGGCTCACGGCGGGGGCCGTCAAGGGCTGATGACGCGGCCGTCGGGCGCTCGCGTCCACCGCATCCGGCACTCGGACGCCCGGACGCCCGGACGCCCGGACGCCCGGACACTCGGACGCCATCCGTTCGCCGTGCCGAACCAGGAACATCCTGAGGGTCCCGTCGCCAACTACCGCACCGCCGGGCTGGCCGACATGGCCGCGGCCATCCGCGAGGATCGTCCCCGTCGCTGCTCGCTCGAGCTCGCGCTGCACGCCGTCGACGTCATGACATCGATCCTCGACTCCGCCGAACGTCGCGCGTTCGTCGACATCGAGACCCGTTGCGAGCGCCCGGCGCCGCTCGACCCGGCCGGCGCCCGCGCGCTGCTCGGGTGGGTCTCGTCCGCACGATCCGCAACCCGATCCTTCCCGGGTTCGATCCCGATCCCTCGATCTGTCGCGTCGGCGGCGACCACTACATCGCCACCTCGACGTTCGAGTGGTACCCGGACGTGCAGATCCACCGTTCGCGCAACCTCGTCGACTGGCGTCTCGTGGCCCGCCCGCTCAGACGCGCGAGCCAGCTCGACCTGCGTGGCGATCCCGATTCCGGCGGCGTCCGGGCACCGTGCCTGTCGCATGCCGACGGACGCTTCTGGCTCGTCTGCACCGACGTCAAGCGCCTCGACGGCGCGTTCAAGGACGCACACGATTTCGTCGTCACGGCGACGGACGTGGCCGGCGACTGGTCCGAGCCCGTCCACGTCAAATCGAGCGGCTTCGACCCGACGCTGTTCCACGACGACGACGGCCGCAAGTGGTTCCTGAACCTCCTCTGGAACCACCGCGCGTCCTCCCTCGGGCAGAGCCCGCGGCACAGCCCGTTCGGCGGCATCGTGCTGCAGGAGTACGACGCGTCGGCGGAGCGCCTCGTCGGCGAGCCACGCATCGTGTTCACCGGCAGCGAACGCGGGCTCGCCGAGGGGCCGCACCTGTTCCGGCGCGACGGCCGGTACTACCTCGTCGTCGCCGAGGGCGGCACGGGTTACGAACACGCCGTCATGCACGCGCGAAGTCGACGCATCGATGGCCCGTACGAGCTGCACCCCGACGTGCACGTCATCACCGCCGATCCCGCGAACGGCGGCTCGCTGCAACGGGCCGGTCACGGGCAGGTCGTCGAGACGCCCGCCGGGGAGTGGTACCACACGCACCTGTCGGGACGCCCGCTCGCGCTCGACGACCTCGCGCGGCGGCGCTGCACGCTCGGCCTGGTGGCATACTACGGTCGTCACCGCTTCCACTTCCTGCAGCTCACCCGTGGCGACGAGGAGCTCGGGCGCGTGCTCCGGGTCATGAGCTCTGCGAGGGCGACTGGCCGGGCTGGCGCCCTGACCTGGCGACCGGACACGCCGGTCGTCGTCTCCGACGGTCCGATCGCGACGCGCTGCGACGTCGATGGCGATACCCTCCGGTTCGCGTGGCGTTCGGCCGATGCCGAGGCCGAGGCGGATGGTGGAGACGGCGGCGGTGCGAGCGGCTGGCGATCGATCGGTGGCATGCTCGACGCGAGCCTGCTCGCCGACGAGGCGGGCCGCGGCGAGCACGCGAGCTTCACCGGCGCGTTCCTCGGCATGCTCGCGTTCGACCTGACCGGACACGGACGCCACGCCGACTTCCTGCACTTCGGCTACGAACCTCGCTGATCGGCGGCATCGCTCCGACGGCACCGACCCGACGACCGACGGCACCGCGATGAATTCGACACCACTCACGCTGACGCTCGACGGTGGCTGGACGCTCGCCCTCGACGGAGAGGCCGCCGCCATCGGCGTCACGCGAGGCGTGCGTCGCGACGATCCGGCCCCGGACGTGCCGGACGCGGTCCCGTTCGCGCTGCCCGGGGACGTGCACACGGCACTTCTCGACGCCGGCGTCATCGACGACCCGTACTTCGGCGACAACGAGCTCGCGGTCGACTGGGTCGATCAGCAGGCGTGGCGGCTGAGCCGGACGTTCACGGTGGAGACGGGCGACGGGGATGCGTCGCACGCGACGCTCGTGCTCGAAGGCGTGGACTGCATCGCCAGCGTGCACCTCAACGGTCAGGTCGTCGGCGGCTGCGCGAACCGCTTCGTCCGCCACGCGTTCGATGTGGGCGACGTGCTCGTCGCCGGCGAGAACGCGCTCGAGATTCGCTTCGCCGTCGCCCGCGACGTGGCCGAGCGCGCCGCCGGGGACTTCCCGTTCGAGCTGCCGTGGCTGTCGTGGAACTGCCGCGTGCCGCACGTCAACCAGATCCGCAAGACGCCGTGCCACGCCGGCTGGGACTGGAACATCTGCCTGATGCCGGTCGGCGTGTACGGGGGCGTGCGTCTCGAGCGGCGTGCGCGTCTGCGCCTCGACGACATCGCGGTGCGGCGCCGCTTCGACGGGGACGACGTGCGGGTCTCGCTCGACATCGGTGTCGAGGTTCACGTGCCGTGCACGATCGACTGCCGGGCGACGCTCGCCGGGGCGACGGTGGCGTCGACCGTGACCCTGTACCCCGGCACGGCGTCGATCGCGCTCGCGCTCGAGCTCCGCGATCCGGACCGCTGGTGGCCGGCGGGGAGCGGTCCGCAGACGCGTCACCGGCTGACCGTCGAGATCGACGGGGAGCGGCGCGAGCACCTGATCGGCATCCGCGAGACGCACATCCGTCGCACGCCGGACGCGGCGGGCACGAGCGCCGGTGCGCCGGGCGAGGGTTTCGCGATCGAGGTCAACGGGCGGGCGCTGTTCATGCGCGGGGCCAACTGGATTCCGGGCGACGCGTTGCCCGGTCGAGAGACGTCCGCGGCGCTCCGCGAGCTCCTCGAGTCGGCGGTGGCGGCGAACATGAACATGATCCGCGTCTGGGGCGGCGGACAGTACGAGAGCGACACGTTCCATGAGCTCTGCGACGAGCTCGGGCTGCTCGTCTGGCAGGACTTCATGTTCAGCTGCAACCACTACCCGGCCGCGAATCCGGCGTGGCTCGATTCGGTGCGCGTCGAGGCGCGCCAGCAGGTCCGGCGACTCTCGCGCTTCGCCTCGCTCGCGCTCTGGTGCGGGGACAACGAGCTCGTCGGCGCGCTCGACTGGTGGGCGCTGACGCGCGCGAACCGGGATCGCTACCTCGCCAACTACGTGCGGCTGAACGGCGCGCTCGAGGAAGCGGTGCGCGAGCAGAGTCCGGACATCCCGTGGTGGCCGAGCTCGCCGGCCAAGGGACCGCTCGACTACGGCGACGGCTGGAAGAACGACGCGGCCGGTGACATGCACTTCTGGGACGTCTGGCACGAGGCGAAGCCGTTCACGGTCTACCACGACGTGCGCCCGCGTTTCTGCTCCGAGTTCGGATTCCAGTCGTTTCCGTCGATGCCGGTGATCGAGACCTTCGCCGACCCCGCCGATCGCAACGTCTCGTCGTCCGTCATGGACATCCACCAGCGAAACGTCGGCGGCAACGCGCGCATCGTCGAGACGCTGCTGCGCCACTTCCGCTTTCCCGACTCGTTCGAGCGCACCGTCTACCTGTCGCAGGTGCAGCAGGCGATGGCGATCACGACCGCCGTCGAGTACTGGCGCACGCTCGCCCCGCGCTGCATGGGTGCCCTGTACTGGCAGCTCAACGACACTTGGCCTGTCGCCTCGTGGGCCTCGCTCGAGTACGGCGGCGGCTGGAAGCTCCTGCACCATGCCGCGCGGCGCTTCTTCGCGCCGGTCATCGTCGCGATCGTGCCCGACGACGCGCCGGCGGGCGATGGCGGCGACGGGTCGGAGGCGGCCGGACAAGCGCCGGCCAAGACCCTGTCGGCCGAGCCGGAGGGGCGGGCGCCCGAGCGCGTCGTCGTGCGCGCGGTCGGGGAGCCGGACGCGCCGGTGGAGCTCGACGTCACGCTGCGCGCGATCGACGTGCTCGACGGCACCGTGCGCGCGACCTGGACGGATCGCGTCACGCTCGTGTCGGAGGCGGGTGTCGACGTCCGCCGCGTCGCGCTCGCCGACGTGCCGTCGAACTGCTTCCTGCAGGCGCGCTGGAGCACGGCGCGCGCCTCGGCGCGCGCCTCGGCGCGTGCAGCGGCGGACGCGGAGGCGGGCACGGCCGCGGGTGCGGCGGACTCCGCCGCGGGCGAGAGCGAGTACTGGCCCACGCCCTACAAGCGCTTCGACCTCGGCGAGCCCGCGATCACCTGTCGCGTCGTCGCGGGAGAGCGGACGGGGGTGGAGACGGTGCTCGAGCTCGAGAGCGATCGACCGGCCTTCTTCGTCTCCGTCGAGCTCGGTGGACGACGCGTCTGGTCGGACGGCGGATTCACGTTGCTGCCCGGCGAGACGAGACGCCTGCACGTCACGAGAGAGCTGGCCCATCCGGCCGTGCCCGATGTCCTGCCGCTCGCCGTCGCGCATCTCTGAGAACGCGCCGACGATCGCGCTCGCGGAGCGTGCGCCGACGTTCCCCGCGGATCAGCTCTTCTGCTTCGCCACCCAGGCGACGTGACGTGCGACGGCCGGGTCATGCCGGAGCGCGGCGAGCGTGTCGAGCTCGCGCGCGAGCGTCATCTCGTCGTGCAGGCGGTGCAGGCCTCGATGGCAGCGGCCGCACACGTCGATGCCTCGGTTCAGCTCCTCGCGCGTGTACCGCTTCCGAAAGCGCGTGCGGCGATGCATCTTCTTCGGAATCAGATGGTGGAAGGTCAGCGCCGTGACGCGTGCGCACAGCGCGCAGGGTCCGTGTCCGCCCCGCCCCATCAGTCGCGTGCCGGCACGGGGGCGTGCGGGTACCGTGCACCCGCACGTCCGTACCCGCCGGTGGGTGAGCCGCTCATCGTGCGGCGAGTCTCGTGATCCATCGCCCCTTGCCGTCGGGCTCGCCCGCAGTGAGCTCGACAGTAGCGAGGCGCTCGACCCCTGGCAAGGCCTCGCGCCGGATTCCGGACGACGCCGCGCCACGCGTCGATCGGTACGCCCCGGCAGTCAAATTTACCGTCCGGCAGGTGGCCGATGCCGAGCTCTCGCCGGCTCGCTAAGCTGCGTCCTGCTCCGAAGGACAACGAGAACATCATGAAGGCACTTCTGTTCGGATCGATCGGCGTTCTGGTCGACTCGTCGGCATTGCAGCACAGGGCCTACAATCGCGCGTTCGACGAGCTCGGGGTCGACTGGCACTGGGAGGAGGAGCGTTACCGGCGCATGCTGGTGCTGTCCGGCGGACGCGAGCGCATGCATCGCTACGCCGCCGAGCTCGGCAAGGACACGCCGTCGGACGACATGATCGCGCGCATCCACGACACGAAGACGAGGCTGTTCGACGAGGCGCTCGAGAGTGGCGAGGCGGTGGCCCGTCCGGGCGTCGCCCGTCTCGTCGACGCGGCACGCGAGCGCGGTATCCGGCTCGGTTTCGTCACCAGTACCGAGCGCGCGAACGTCGGGGCGACGGCGAAGGCGGCCGGTCTCGAGACGAGCGACTTCGACGTGATCACCCATCGTGGCAACGTCGGGAAGGAGAAGCCGGATGCTTCCCCCTATCTGAAGGCGCTGTCCGGTCTCGGCATCGAGGCGAGCGAGGCGATCGCGATCGAGGACACCGAGCCCTGTGTCCGATCGGCGATCGACGCGGGCGTGCTCTGCATCGCGACGCCGAACTCGTTCGCCGGTGCCCAGGATTTCTCGGCGGCCGTGTCCGTGGTCGATCACCTCGGCGACGAACGGCGGGCCGCGCGCACGCTCGCCGGCGTCGACGTCGTCAGCGCCGGAATGGTCACGCTCGACACGCTGGCCGAGCTCCTGGAGCACGAGACGGCGTCCGATCCCCTCGCCTCCTGAGCGGCGTGCCGGCCGGCCCGTCGAGCGGTCTCCCGGGCACGCCGGCATGAGCCGGCTCGATCGGCGGGGTATCGAGCGCGGAACCGTCGAGCTCGGCGCCCGCGACGCGACGTTCGAGCGGATCGCCGCCGATTGCGGGCCTCCGCCGCTCTGGCTCAGACCGCAGTCGCTGCGCACGCTCGTGCACGTCGTGCTCGAGCAGAAGGTCTCGCTGGTCAGCGCGCTGGCCGTCATGCGGCGTGTCGACGCCTTGTGTCCGACGTTCGAGGCGCGGGCCTTTCTCGACGTGCCGGAAGCGGCACTCCGCGAGGCCGGCGTCAGCGAGCGGAAGGTCGGCTATTGCCGGGCGCTGGCCGCGGCGATCGCCGACGGCTCGCTGTCGCTGCCCGCGCTCCGCCGGCTCGACGACCGCGAGGTCATGGCGCGCCTGACGGCCGTGCGCGGCATCGGTCCGTGGACCGCCGGCATCTACCTGACGATGGCGCTCGCGCGGCAGGACGCCTGGCCGAACGGGGATCGGGCGCTCGCCGTCGGCGTGGCCGAACGCTGGGAGCTCCGACAGGTGCCCGATCATCCGGCACTCGATCGCATGGCCGAGGGATGGCGCCCGTGGCGCGGGGTCGCGTCACGTCTGATCTGGCACGCCTATCTCGCGCGGCGCACGCGCTGACGCACGGGTGATCCGTGCCGCGATGCGATACGGTGCGCCGCGGGCGTCGTCGAGTGAGCGAGCGGTGAGCGGTGAAGGGGATGGGGCGACACGCTGGGTCGCCGTCTGGGCGTTGTTCCTGTCCGGTTGCACGCTCGCGCTGCACGCGGGCAAGGTGCCGTCCGCGCTCCTGCCACTGCGCGAGGAGCTCGATCTGTCGCTGACCGCCGCCGGTGCGATCGTCGCGACCTATGCGGTGCTGATCGCGCTCGGCGGCATCGCGGCCGGTCTGCTCGTCGGCGTCGTCGGGCACGTGCGCTTCGCCGTCGGCGGCACCGCGCTCGCCGGTCTCGGCAGTCTGCTCGGTGCCACCGCCGACGCCTTGCCGCGGCTCCTGACCGGACGCGTGCTCGAGGGGGCGGGGTGGATCATCGCCGTCGTCGCGCTGCCCTCGCTGCTCGCGCGGCTGGCGAACACCGCCGATCGGCCGCTCGTCATGGGGCTGTGGGGCGCGTTCGTGCCGGTCGGAGCGGGCAGCATGCTGCTCGTCGCGCCGGCGATCCAGGGACTCGCCGGCTGGCGCCTGTCGTGGCTGGTCGCAGGATCCGTCTCGCTCGCGGCGAGCGTGATCGTCGCGCGTGTCTGCCGACGCGAGCGCGACCGCCTCGTACCCCTGGCACCTCCCGCGTCGTCCGTCCGCGAATCGCTCCGGCCCGTGGTCCGGTCCCCGTTCGCCGACGCGCTCGCGGATCTCGGCCGCCCGGACGCCTGGCTCGTCGGCGCGTGCTTCCTGCTCTACTCGTTCCAGTTCACGGCGGTGACGTCGTTCCTGCCGACGTTGCTCGTCGAGACCGCCCGGTTCGCGCTCGGCCCGGCCGCCGCGCTGACCGCCTTCGTCATCCTCGGCAACGCGCTCGGCAACGTCGCGGCGGGCTATCTGCCGCGTCGCGGTGTCGGCCACGTGCCGGTCCTGGCCTTCGCGGCGCTCGCGAGCGGAGCCGCCGCGGCCGTCGCCTATCAGGCCGGCTGGCCGGTACCGCTGCGGATCGCCGCCGTGTTCGGATTCTCGGTCATCGCCGGTCTGGTTCCCGGAACCCTGTTCGCGACGATGCCGCGCGTCGCGTCGTCACCGGCGACGCTCGGCGTGCTGATCGGACTGATGTTGCAGTGCGCGGGGGTCGGTCAATGGCTCGGACCACTCGCGCTGCCGGCGGTCGTCGAGCGTCTCGGAAGCTGGTCGGCCGCCGCCCTGCCGATCTCGCTCGCCGCCGTCCTCGGCGCGGTCGCAGCGTTCGGGCTGCGCCGCCTGCCGGCCCGCTGAGCGGTGCGTCGCGCGAGAATCGCGAGGCTCAGATCGCGCGCCCTCCGATCGCCCGCGCGACGTGCTCGGCGAAGCGCCCGGCCGGCACGAAGCCGACGACGCGCGCGCCGGGAATCTCCTGTCCGGCAGCGTCGTAGAAGACGATGCCGGGCGGACCGAACAGGCCGAACTGTTCGAGCAGCGCCTGATCGGCCGCATCGTTCGCGGTCACGTCCGCCTGCACGACGAGCGCGTCGCCGAGCGCCGCCTGCACGGCCGGATCGGTGAACGTGAACGCCTCCATCTCCTTGCAGCTGACGCACCAGTCGGCGTAGAAGTCGAGCATCAGCGGTCGCCCGGAAGCGCTCGCCTCGGCCACGGCGGCGCCGAGCCCGTCGGGCCCCTTGACCGGCCGGAACGCGAGGCCGTGCTCGCCCGCGGCGGCGATGCCGCCATCGCCGCCGCGGGCGGCGAGCGCACCGAGCGGAGCGCGGTAGTTCGCACCGCCGGCGAGCGCGCCGACCAGCAGGGCGACGCCGTAGACGGCGACGATCAGGCCGGCGGCCTTGCCGAAGCGTTGCGCGCCGCCGCTCTCGCGGGTCAGCGTGTCGGTCGCGCCGAACAGCACGCCGCTGGCCAGCGCGAGCGCGCCGGCGAGCGCCATCGTCACGCTCGGCGGCAGGAAGCGCGAGAGCATGTAGACGGCCATGCCGAGCAGCACGATGCCGAACACCTGCTTGACGCGCTCCATCCACATGCCCGCCCGCGGCAGCAGGGAACCGGCCGACAGGCCGACGAGGAGGAGCGGCACGCCCATGCCGATCCCGAGCGAGAACAGCGCGACGCCGCCGACCGCCGCGTTACCCGTGTCGGCGATGTAGATCAGCGCCCCGGCCAGGGGGGCGGTCATGCACGGCCCGACGATCAGCGTCGAGAGCAGCGCCATGACCGCGACACCGCCGACCTCGCCACCCTGCCGCGAGTTCGACCAGCCCGTGAGCCTCTGCTGCAGCCCGCGCGGCACCTGCAGCTCGTAGAGCCCGAACATCGACAGCGACAGCACCACGAACAGCGCGGCGACCACCGACAGCACCACCGGGTCCTGCAGGAGCGGCTGCACGTTGTAGCCGGACAGACCGACGATCACGCCGAGCACGGCGTAGGCGCTCGCCATGACGAGCACGTAGACGAGCGAGAGCCGGAACGCCCGCCCCGTCGTCATCGACCCACCCTGTCCGACGATGAGGCTGGACAGGATCGGGATCATCGGCAGCACGCACGGCGTGAACGCGAGCAGGATGCCGAAGCCGAAGAACATCGCCGCGTTGAGCCAGAGCCCGCGGCTCGCGAGGAGCCCGGCCAGTCGGCCCTGCTCGGACTCGAGCGGCACGGCCGCGAGCGACCCGCCGCTACCGACCGCGTTCGCGTCGTCGGCGGAGCCGCCGGTGCTTCCCGCGAAGCCGAGGTCTCCGGAGCGGTCGCCGGGAACGGCTTCCGAACCGTTCGTCGGGCCGCTTCCCGCACCGCCTTCCAGGCCGTTCGCCGGGCCGTTCGCCGGGCCGCCGTCCTGGCTGCCTCCCGCCGCGCCGCCGAGCCCGGCGACATCGTCGTCGAAGACGACGTGCAGCACGCTCTCCTTCGGCGGAAAGCAGACACCGATGTCGGCGCAGCCCTGCCACGAGATCGTCAGCGTGGCGTCGCCGTCCGGTGCGGCCGGCGCGTCGAGCGGCAGCACGATCAGCGTCTCGTCGCGCCAGACGGCGACATCGCCGAAGAACTCGTCGTGCTGGATGCTGCCCTCGTCGAACACCGGTTCGCCCGCCACCGCCTCGCCGGCCCCGTCGAGCGCGAGTCGGGTCTTGTCGCGGTACAGGTAGTAGCCGGGCTCGATGCGCCAGAGCACCTCGATGCGCCCGGGCGAGGCGTGCGTGACGACGGCCGTGTAGGCGACATCGGGCGACAGGAGCTCGGGCTCGCCGGAGGCGCCGCCGCCGAACAGGTCGGTCAGCGCACTCGTCGATCCACCGGGAGACGCGGGTGCGTCGGTCAGGCCGGTCCGCGCGTCGCCCGACCCGTCCGGCACGCCCGCGAGGGCGGCGCCGGCGACGAGCACGACCGACAGCAGGAGGGCGAGCAGGGTGAGAGGTCGGTTCATCGGTCGCTCGTGTTGCGGGTTTGCGGATCGGACGCGCCGGTCGCGTGACCGATCGCGTCCGATCCGGGTGTCGATGCTGCCATGAACCTGCGGTGGATGCGGCTTCGGCGACGTGCTCCCGGTCCGCCACGACCGACTCGCCGGCCTTGCCGATCGCGCACCGTCGGTGGCACCTCGCCGGACACGCTCGAGCGATCGCCCTTGTCCGATGCCGTGATCGTCGATAGGTTCACGGGGAGACGAGGACACTTTTCATGCCGTTCCTGTTGCTGTTCATCCTGATGCCGATCCTCGAGATCGCCGTGCTGCTGAAGGTCGGCGGGCTGATCGGTGTCCTGCCGACGCTCGCGATCGTCGTGCTCACCGCGGTCATCGGCACGCGCATGCTCCGGCAGCAGGGCACGGCCACGCTCGAGCGAGCCCGCGCGCGGTTCGGCAGCGGCGAGATGCCGGCCACGGAGATGCTCGAGGGGGTGCTGCTGCTGGTCGGCGGCGTCATGCTGCTGACGCCGGGGTTCGTGACCGACGCGTGCGGCTTCGCCTGCCTGATCCCGGCGTCGCGCCGCTGGCTCGCCGAGCGGTTGTCGGCGCGCGCGGTCGGCGTCGTCGTCGGCGGCACGCGGACGGATGGCCTCGGTGGCATGGGCGGCCAGGGCGTTCCGGGCGGCACGTCCGGAGGCGCCGGATCGACGTCGTCCGGCGCGTCGAGGACCGGCGCCGGAGAGGACGTCATCGAAGGCGACTACCGGCGCATCGACTGACCGCGACACCGCCGTCCCGTCCCGTCGACGCGCTTTCCGAACCTGTCCGCGAACCCTTTCCGGATCGCCCTCGCGACCCCGTCCGGCCGATCATGTCGAGACGGCAACCCCGGATCGGCGGTACCTGGGGGTTGATTTCGGGAAGTGCGTCCGTATCATTGGCACTCGTTCGGCGAGAGTGCTAACAGCGCCTCTCGGCGATCGTCATCACATCAACCGTACCGGAGACAGCACTGCATGAATATTCGTCCGTTGCATGACCGCGTGGTCGTCAAGCGCATGGAAGAGGAGCGCACGAGCGCCGGCGGCATCGTGATTCCCGATTCGGCGACCGAGAAGCCGGTTCGCGGCAAGGTCATCTCCGTCGGCAAGGGCAAGATCGCCGAGAACGGCGATGTCCGTCCGCTCGACGTCAAGGCCGGTGATCAGGTCCTGTTCGGCAAGTATTCCGGCACCGAGATCAAGATCGACGGCGAGGAAGTGCTCGTGATGCGCGAGGACGACATCATGGGCGTCTTCGAGTAGGGAGCCGCGAGGGCCAGGTCCCTCCGGTCGCGGCGCCCCGGCGCCGTTCGCCGCGAGTCGCCACCGGGCCCCGCGGACCCGCCCGGCGCTTCCGGTCCGGCACGCGTCGTCCGATCCGCGACCGATCCCCCACTTCCGATCCGTCATTCCCGCCGGTGCTCGTCGGTAGAGTCCTCGCGACTCCCGCTCGTGACGACCCGGTTCACCCCTGATTAAAAAGGAACCCGATACATGAGTGCCAAAGAAGTCCGCTTTTCCGATTCCGCCCGTCAGCGCATGCTCAAGGGCGTCGACACCCTCGCCAACGCCGTCAAGGTGACGCTCGGCCCGAAGGGTCGCAACGTTGTCCTCGACAAGTCCTTCGGCGCCCCGACCGTCACCAAGGACGGCGTCTCCGTCGCCAAGGAGATCGAACTGGAAGACAAGTTCGAGAACATGGGCGCGCAGATGGTCAAGGAAGTCGCTTCCCAGACCTCCGACATCGCCGGTGACGGCACCACGACGGCCACCGTCCTCGCCCAGAGCATCGTCCGCGAAGGTCTGAAGTCGGTCGCCGCCGGCATGAACCCGATGGACCTCAAGCGCGGCATCGACAAGGCGGTGATCGCGGCCACCGAAGAGCTGGCCAACATGTCCAAGCCCTGCAACGACACGAAGGCGATCGCCCAGGTCGGCAGCATCTCGGCCAACAGCGACGCCTCGATCGGCGAGATCATCGCCAACGCGATGGAGAAGGTCGGCAAGGAAGGCGTCATCACCGTCGAGGAGGGCAAGTCGCTCGAGAACGAGCTCGAGGTCGTCGAGGGCATGCAGTTCGATCGTGGTTACCTCTCCCCGTACTTCATCAACAACCAGGACGCGATGTCGGTCGATCTCGAGGAGCCCTACGTCCTCCTGCACGACAAGAAGATCTCGAACATCCGCGATCTCCTGCCGGCACTCGAGGCGGTCGCCAAGAGCAGCCGACCGCTGCTGATCGTCGCCGAGGACATCGAGGGCGAGGCGCTCGCCACGCTCGTCGTCAACTCCATGCGCGGCATCATCAAGACCTGTGCCGTCAAGGCGCCGGGCTTCGGCGATCGCCGGAAGGCCATGCTGCAGGATCTCGCGATCCTGACCGGTGGTCAGGTGATATCCGAGGAAGTCGGTCTCTCGCTCGACAAGATCACGCTCGAGGACCTCGGTACCGCGAAGCGCGTCACGGTCGACAAGGACAACACCACCGTCGTCGACGGTGCCGGCGAGAAGTCCGAGATCGATGCCCGGGTCGAGCAGATCCGCACCCAGATCGAGCAGGCCACCTCCGACTACGACAAGGAGAAGCTGCAGGAGCGGGTCGCCAAGCTCGCCGGCGGTGTCGCCGTCATCAAGGTCGGTGCCGCGACCGAAGTCGAGATGAAGGAGAAGAAGGACCGCGTCGACGACGCGCTGCACGCCACGCGCGCGGCCGTCGAGGAAGGCGTCGTGCCGGGTGGCGGTGTCGCCCTCGTCCGCGCCATCAAGGCGATCGAGTCGCTCAAGGGCGACAACCACGAGCAGGACGTCGGCATCGGCATCGCCAAGCGCGCGATGGAGGAGCCGCTTCGTCAGATCGTCTCGAACGCCGGTGACGAGCCGTCGGTGGTCGTCGCCAAGGTCCGCGAGGGCAAGGACAACTACGGCTACAACGCGGCCTCGGGCGAGTACGGCGACATGATCCAGATGGGTATCCTCGACCCGACCAAGGTCACGCGCTACGCCCTGCAGAACGCCGCATCGGTCGCCGGTCTCATGATCACGACCGAGGCGATGATCGCCGACGCGCCGAAGAAAGACGACGGCGCCGCCGCCGGCGGCATGCCGGACATGGGCGGCATGGGTGGCATGGGCGGCATGATGTGACGATTCGTCACGGTCGTCCGTCCCGCTAGCGGGACGGATTGCCCCGGGGGGCCATGGAGGGCCCCCTCGCCATGGGCCCTCGCGGCCCCGCACGACCGAAACCCTCGCTCCGGTAACACCGGGGGCGGGGGTTTCGCGTTTTCGGGCCGTGAACGGGTTCAGAGAGGGGCCGGAGCGCCGCTAAGGAGTTGACGGATCGGGGGACGAGCCCCCGGTCGGGACCCGTCGGCGGAACGGATCGAGCTCTTGGACCTTGGCACTCTGACGAAGACGGTACTGCGCTCCGGCACGGCTCGCCTGCTGTCCGGGTCGGTGCTGCTCGCCTTGCTCGCGGTGCAGCTCGTGTTCATCGTGCCGGCCGTGGTGTCCGACCACCACGCCTCCATCCGTGCACTGAGCTCGCTGGAGCGCACGCGGCTGCAGGCGGCGCTGCGCTACAGCGCGCGCGACGAGCTCGCCGCGCGCGACGCTCTGCTGGCCCCGCCGCTGGTCGCCCTCGTGCTGAGCGATGCCGACGGACAGATCCTGCTCACGCTGGGTGACGGGACGGCCGTCGAGGGGGCCGGGAGCGCCTTGCCCTGGACCGGCGCCGCACGCCTGGTCGAGGCTCGCTGGTGGCTCGACACCGAGGACGAGCCGGTGAACGCCGCCGTCACGTTCGACACGAGCGACGTCTGGAAGCGCAGCGCGCTGCACGCGCTGGCGCTGCTCGGCTTCGCGATGGTCGCGAGTCTCGTCGGAGCCCTCTTCGCGCTGATCGGCACGGCGCGCTATCACCTTCGACCGCTCGACGAGCTCGCCACGCTGCTGCGCGACAGCCGCATGGCGAGCGAGGGGGGCATCCCGGACGCGATCGAGTTCACCGACAGCGACGATCTCGCCGTGCTCGCCACCGAGTTCAACAGCCTGATCGAGGCGCAGAAGAAGTCGGCCCGCCAGGTCAAGGTCAAGCAGCAGTACCTCGAGTTCGCCGCCCATCACGACACGCTGACCCACCTGCCGAACCGCCTGATGTTCGAGGACACCCTGAAGGCGACGGTACGCGAGGCGGTCGCCGACGACCTGCAGTTCGCCGTCTTCCTCGTCGATCTGGACAACTTCAAGTTCTTCAACGACCAGTACGGGCATCTCGTCGGGGACAAGATGGTGGCCGAGGTGGGCAACCGCCTCCGGACGATGATGCGCGACATCGATCTCGTGGCGCGGCTCGACGGCGACGAGTTCGTCGTCATCCAGAAGGACGTGCCCGATCGCGCCTCGGCCGAGGAGGTGGCCAAGCGCCTGATGGGCGTGGCGACGGCGCCGTACGAGTACCGCGGCTTCACGCTGAAGGCGGCGGTCTCGGTCGGCATCTCCTGCTTCCCGCTCGACGTGCACGGGGAGCAGGCCGAGGAGATGCTCGGCGAGGAGATCGTCAACAACGCCGCCGTCGCGCTCCAGGAGGCCAAGAGCAACGGCAAGAACCAGTACCAGCTGTTCAACGAGTCGATGAGAAGCCGTCTGACCGCCCGCATCCGGCTCGAGCAGGACCTGAAGGTGGCGCTGGCCGAAGGCCAGTTCGAGGTCTTCTACCAGCCCAAGATCAACATCCACACTCGGGCGGTGACCGGCGCCGAGGCGCTCGTGCGCTGGCGCCATCCGGTCAACGGCTTCATCTCCCCGGAGATCTTCGTGCCGGTCGCCGAGGAGGCCGGCATGATCATCGAGCTCGGCGAGTGGATTCTGCGGACCGCCTGCCGCCAGACGCACGAGTTGCACATGGACGGGTATCCCGGCCTGAACGTCGCGGTCAACATCTCCGCCATGCAGTTCACCGACGGCAACCTCCTGCCGATGGTCAGCCGCGCGCTCGCCGACACCTCGCTCGCTCCCGAGCTGCTGGAGCTCGAGATCACCGAGAGCGCGGTCATGCACGACCCCGAGGAAGTCATCCATTCCCTCCACGAGCTCAGCCGGTTCGGCATGCGCCTGGCGATCGACGACTTCGGAACGGGGTATTCCTCGCTCGCCTACCTGAAGCGCTTCCCGGTCGACACGCTGAAGATCGACAGGGCGTTCATCACCGACATCTCGAGCGACAACGACGATGTCGCGATCGTCGAGGCGGTGCTCGGGCTCGGCAAGCACTTCGGCATGAAGGTCGTCGCCGAAGGCGTGGAGGACGAGGAACAGTTGCAGTTCCTGAAGGACCAGGGGTGCGATATCGCGCAGGGCTACTTCATCTCCAAGCCGATGTGTCTCGAGGAATACCAGAGCTGGCTGCAGCGCTGGCCCTACGGCATGCACGCGCAGAGCCCGACCAGTCTCGAGGCGATGGATCCCGCACCGTTCCTGAAGGTCGTCGCGGGTCGGCACGCCGCGGACTGAGCGTGCCGCCGTTCGACCCGTGGCCGAGCGCACGGGGCGATTCGTCGGAGGCGCACCTTCGCGTGCGCCGCTCCGCCTACCTTTGGACCGTGTACGTCCGGGCGCACCCTTGCTAGCGTGAGACTCCCGGCCGCTTCGGGGACGGACTCCGAGCGGCCGTACCCGGCTGCCGACGGAACACGACGATCTTGATCAGCGACGAGGATCTGGCCGACTGGCGCACGCGAGCGCTGTCGGTGGAGAGTGCCGTGAGCGCGGCCGTGGTCGGTCAGGACGACGTCGTGCGGCTGATCGACATCGCGCTGTTCGCACGCGGCCACGTGCTGCTGGAGGGCGATGTCGGCGTCGGCAAGACCACCGTGCTGCGCGCGTTCGCCCGCGTCGTCGGCGGCGATTTCGAGCGCGTGGAGGGCACGGTCGACCTGATGCCGGGCGATCTCGTCTACCACGCCTGGGTGGACGCCGACGGACAGCCGCGCATCGATCCGGGGCCGCTCCTGCGTCACGGGGAGTCGCTGACGACGTTCTTCTTCAACGAGATCAACCGCGCCCGTCCACAGGTGCAGGCGCTGCTCCTGCGCGCGATGGCCGAGCGTTCCGTCTCCGCGTTCGGACGCGAGTTCGCCTTCCCGCACATGACCGTGTTCGCCGACCGCAACCGCGTCGAGCGCGAGGAGACGTTCGAGCTGGCCTCGGCCGCGCGCGACCGGTTCATGTTCGAGCTGAACATGGCGACGCCCGCGGCACCCGACGTGCGTCGATCGCTGGTGTTCGACACCCTCTTCCACGACGTGGACGCGTTGCTCGACGGCATCGGCCCCGAACCGATCTGCCGAGGTGACGAGCTCGGGGCGGTCGGCGCCGCGATCCAGCGCTTCGTCAGGGGCAGCCCCGCGATCGAGCGCTACGTGCTCGATCTGTGGCGCGCGACCGAGCGCCCGGCCGAGTTCGGCGTCCGCATCGACGGCGTCGACGTCGAGCGCCTCGTGCTCGCCGGCGCCAGCCCCCGCGGCATCGGCGCCCTGGTGCGGGCCGCTCGCGTCGCCGCCTGGCTCGACGGACGCGACTACCTCGCCCCCGAGGACCTGCACGCGGTGCTGCCGTCCGCGCTCGGTCACCGCATCTTCTTCCAGCCGATCTTCGAACTGCGACGCGCCGAGATCGCCCCGCGTCTCGTCGGCGAGATCATGAACCGCGTCGCCTCGCCGTGACGCCGGGGACGATCGCGGAGTTCGTCTATCGCGTGCCCGGTTCGGCCGGCGGAGCGCGTCCCGGCGCGCACCGGGGGCGCGGCATCGGCCCGGGTCTCGACATCGCGGCGCACCGGCGGCTGTTCGACCAGCCCGACCCGAGACGGCTCGACCTGCGCGCGAGCCTCGCCGATCCGCGTCGCGAGTGGCTGGTCCGGACGACCCGGCAGCGGGCGGCGGTCACGCTCGAGGCGATCGTCGACGTGTCGCGCTCGATGCACGCGGGCGGTGGCCGGTCGGGACTGGCGCTGGCGGCGGACTTTCTCGACGCGCTCGGCTACAGCGCGTTCCGGAGCGGCGACGCGGTCGGTCTGGGCGCGTTCGATCGCGCCGCGCGCGAGGACCTGGTCCGGCCGCCACGCTCGGGCCGCGGTGCCGGGGCCGCGATGGTCGAGGCGATCGGGACGTGCCGGGAGGGCGAGGCGGTCGGCGGCGACCTCGGCGGGCTCGCCGACTGCGTCGGACGGCTCGCCGGGCGGCGTGCGCTGGTGTTCGTCGTCTCCGACTTCCACTTCGATCTCGAGGGCCTGCCGCGCGTGCTCGAGCGCTTCGGGGAGGCGACGGTGGTCCCGCTCGTGCCGTGGGACCCGCTCGAGCTGGCACCGCCCGACGGGCGTGGCTGGCTCGCGCTCCGTGACGCCGAATCCGGGCGTCGCCGGCATGTCTGGTTGCGCGAGGGCACCCGACGGCGCTGGCGCGAGGCGGTGGCGACGCGGCGTCTGGCGATCGACGCGGCGTTCGGTGCCCACGGCGTCGCGCCGTTCCACCTGAGTGGCCGGTTCGATGCCGAGGCGCTGTCGAGGCACTTCCTCGAGGGAGCGGCGTGAGCGCCGGGTGCCCGCGCGTCGTCGCGCTCGTGCCGGGTGGGGTGACCGTGCGGTCGGCCGTGGGCGGAGCAGCGCTGCTCGTACTGGTCGGCGGCCCCGCCGTGGCGCCCGCGCAGGAACCCGTGGTCGGCGCGGAACCCGCGGTTGCACCCGTGACCGTACGCGCGGGCACGCCCGACGCCACCTTCGCGGCCGTGCCTGCAGCGACACCCGTCACGGTCGAGCAACCGGCGCGCGCCTTCGCCCGAACGATCGGCGACGTGCTGGTCCAACGCATCGCGATCGCCGACGGTGGCGATGGCGACGCGATGGTGGACGCTCTGCCGGCCGGACGCATCGGCGCGTGGCTCGAGCGCTTGCCGGCACACGTCGAAGAGACTCCGGACGGGCGGCACGTGCTCGAGCTGCGCTATCAGGTCGTCAACGCTCCCTCCGAGCCGCTGACCATCCGCCTGCCGCCGCTCGCGCTCGGTGACGGTGCCGTCGAGGTGCCCGAGTGGCCGATCGGGCTCGTGCCGCTGACCCCTCGCGAGCTCGTCGGCGAGGGGGATCTCCTCGCGTTGCGTCCGGACCGGCGGCTGCCACCGTTCGACACCGGCGCCCGGCGCGCGCGACTCGCGGCGACGGCGTGGGCGCTCGCGGCCACGGCGCTCGCCTGGCTGGGTTGGTGGGCGCTGCGCCGCCGTGCCGATCGTGTGCGGCTGCCGTTCGCGCGCGCCCTGCACGAGATGCGTCGCGTCCCGGCCGCCGGTCGCGACGAGGCGGAGGAGACCTGGACCGCACTGCACCGTGCCCTCGACGACACCGCCGGCGGCACCGTGCACCGCGCCTCGCTCGAACGCCTGCTGGCGGCCGCGCCGTGGCTCGTGCCGTCACGGGACGCGATCGAACGGTTCTACGCGGCGTCCGCCGCGCGCTTCTTCTCCCGGCCACCGCGCACCGAGCCGTTTCCGGTGGCCGAGCTCGGCCGGACGCTGTACCGCGCAGAGAAGCGGAACGCCGGCTGATGGCGACGTTGCCGTTCGAGCTCGCGATGCCGCAGGCGCTGGCGCTCCTGCCGCTGGCGCTGTTGCCGCTCGTGCCGCTCGTCCCGGCGTTCGGCCGGCGCGGTGACGAGCTCGGCGTCGGTTCGACGCGATGGTTGCCGCGCGACCCGCTCGGCACCGTCGCCGAGTGCCTGTGGCGCGTGCTCGCGGTGGCGACGATCGCGTGCCTGGTGGTCGCGCTGGCGCGACCGGCGACGGAGGGCACCCGGATCGAGCGCGTCGGCCGCGGAGCGGAGATCCTCGTGCTGCTCGACCGCAGCTCGAGCATGGACGCGCAGATCCGTCTGCCGCCGCCCGCGCTCGGCGAGGCGCCGCGCGCGGCGATCACCAAGAACGGCGTCGTGCGCGAGTCGCTGACCCGGCTCGTCGCCGAACGTCCCGACAACCGCTACGCACTGACGATGTTCAACGCCGCGCCGATGCCCTCCGTGCCGTTCGGCGACGATCCGGCGCTGGTGCGGGCGGGGCTCGACGCGAGCGGTATCGGGCGTGGCCCGAGCGATACGGAGATGGGGCGAGCGCTGATCGCCGCCGTCGAGACCTTCGACGGACGGGCCTACACCGGCAGTCGCGCGATCATGCTCGTCTCCGACGGCGGTGCCCGGCTCGACGAGGAGACGCGGGAGCGGATCCGGCGCGGTCTCGCGCGGAACCGTGTCGCGCTCTATTTCGTCTACATCAGGAGCAGTCCGAACAGCCCGAACCTGGAGCGCGTGTCGACCGTCGCGGCGGAGCTCGCGAGCGATGTCGCCTCGCTCGAGGAGATCGCGCTGCACGTCTTCTTCGGGAGCCTGGAGAGCGAGTACCGCGTGTTCGAGGCGGATGATCCGGAATCGATGTCGACGGCCGTGACCGCCATCGACGAGCGACAGAACCTGCCGCTGACCTGGTTCGAGCGCGTGCCGCGGGTCGATCTCACGCGCCCCTGGCTGGCCCTCGCGTGTGCCGGCTCGCTCGTGCTTCTCGGGCTGTCGGTGTTGCGCCGGGGGGCGACGTCGGCGGTTCGGGTCACGCCCTTGCCTCGGTCCGGTCCCGCGCTCCCGTCCGGGACCACGCTCGCGTCGCCGTCGGCCGGGCGCCCTGCCGTCGCGACCGCCGCCGACGGAGCCGGCGCATGAGGCGCGCGCCGGTGCACGCCGTGTTCGCCCTGGTCGCGAGCGTGCTGGGCGGCGCGCTGGTCGTCCAGCTCGTCGAGCTGCGGCGGATCGAGCGCGACAACCGCGCCATCGCCGGCGTGCCGGCGACGCTCGGCGACAAGTCGGCCGATGCCGCCTCCCCGGACGCGCCACCGCGGGCCCGGCTCGCCCGTGCCGTCGCGTTGTCCGCGGGCGGGGAGCCGGTGGCGGCCGAGGCACTGCTCACCGAGCTCGCCCGCCGCGACGATGCGGTCGGGCGCGCCGCGCGCTTCGATCTCGGCAACAGCTACCTGCGTCAGGGGCTCGCGGCGGAAGGCGATCCGGCGCGCGCGCGCGCGATCGTCGAGCTTGCCAAGCAGCGCTATCGGGATCTCCTGCGCGAGGACCCCGACGACTGGGACACACGCTACAACCTGGAGCGGGCGCTGCGCCTCGCTCCCGAGGGCGAGGAGCGCGCCGAGCTCGAGCGCATCCCGCCGCTCAAGCGCGTCGACGTCGTGTTTCCCGGATTCGAGGCGGAGGACCTGCCGTGACGCGAGCACCCGCGCGGTCGCGGGCGTGGCTGCGGTGGCCCGGTTGGCCGCTCGCGCTCGCCGCCGTGCTGCTGCTCGCGGCGCTCGTCCTGCCCCCCGTCGATCGACCGCGATCCGTGCATCGCTACCAGGTGACGTTCGACATCTCGCAGAGCATGAACGTCGCGGACGTCGAGCTCGGCGGACGGATGGTGACGCGGCTCGAGCTCGCCAAGGCGGCGTGGCGGGAGCAGCTCGGGCGTCTGCCGTGCGGCTCGAGCGTGGGCTGGAGCGTGTTCGCCGCGCAGCGCGCGATGACGCTGGTCACGCCGCTGGACGTCTGCGAGCACTACGACGGGCTGGTCGCCGCGCTCGACGCGATCGACGGTCGCATGCGCTGGCAGAACGCGTCGAGCGTCGGCAAGGGCCTGCACCAGAGCCTGCGCGCGGCGCGCGCGATCGGCGACGACGTCGCGGTCGTGTTGCTCAGCGACGGGCACGAGGCGCCGCCGCTGCGGGCCGGGGCGAGCGGCATTCCGAAGACCGACGGGATCGATGTCGGCGGCGTGCTGATCGGGGTCGGCGGCGCGACGCCGGTGCCGATTCCGCGAACCGACGAGGAGGGCCGTACGTTCGGCTTCTGGACCGCGGAGGAGGTCACGCAGCGTCCGGACGCGCCGGGCGGCGCCGGTGGCGAGGAGCTGTCGTCGCTGCGCGTCGAGCATCTCGAATCGCTCGCGCGCATCGCGGGTCTCGGCTACGCCACGCTCGCGTCGCCGTCGTCGCTCGGTGGCGCGCTCGACGGCAACTCCCATGCCGCGCGCGAGGTGGCGGTGCCCGTCGACTTCTCGTGGATACCTGCCACACTGGCACTCGCGGCGCTGTGCTGGCGGTTCGTGCCGCGGCGTGTCCCGGTGCCGGCGCCGATCTCGATGCCTGTCCGGAACGCCCCGGCGCGGCGGCACCGCGGCGGCGTGGGCAGGGGAGCGGAACGGGGCCCGGACAGCCGCTCGGATTGAAGTGCGGGAAGGCGTCGGGACAGGCGCGGGACCGGAGCCGGAGACGAGTCGAGCGGCGAACGCGGGACCAGGGAGAACGATCGACGATGGCATCCGCACCGACATCCGCGTCGGGGAGCGATCCGGACGAGGGCCGCTGCCCGTGGTGCCTCGGCTCCGCGCTCTACGTCGACTACCACGACGGCGAGTGGGGCGTGCCGTGCCGGGACGAGCGCACATTGTTCGAGATGCTGAACCTCGAGGGAGCGCAGGCGGGCCTGAGCTGGATCACGATCCTGAAGCGCCGCGAGGCCTATCGTCGGCTGTTCGCCGAGTTCGACCCGGTCGCGCTTGCCGCCTTCGGCGCCGCCGACGTCGATCGCATCGTCGCCAACCCGGAGATCGTGCGCCATCGCGGCAAGGTCGCCGCCGTGCCCGGCAACGCGCGGGCGCTCCTGCGCATGCACGAGGCGGGGGAGACACTGACCGAGCTCGTCTGGAGCTTCGTCGACGGGACGCCCTTGCAGAATCACCCCACGGCGATGGCCGACGTGCCGGCCAGCACCGACACCTCGAAGGCGCTGTCGAAGGAATTGAAGCGCCGCGGCTTCGCCTTCGTCGGCCCGACCATCGCCTACGCGTTCATGCAGGCGGCGGGCCTCGTCAACGACCACATCGTCAGCTGCCCACGGCAGGCGGAAGTGGCGGCACTGTCCGGCTGAGCTCGCGCCGGTCGTCGCAGAGCTTCCGGAAGGAGCGGCCGCGTCCGGCCACCGGCCGTCACTGCCCGAAACTCTTGGCGCCGTCGGCGAGCCAGGCCGTCTCCTCCGGCGTCGACGGGCGGCCGAGCACGGCGTTGCGGTACGGGTAGCGGCCGAAGCGCTCGACGATGGCCGCGTGCTCCTTCGCCGAATCGAGCGTCGCGCGGGCGAACTCGGCGAGTTCGGGCGGGGCGTCGTCGACCGGTCTATCGCTCCCGGCACGGAGCAACCGCGCCGCCCGCCCGGCTGTCGTGCCACGCCCTCTCGAACGGTGCGCGTAGACTCGACGCCTCCCGCAAGCCCCCGACGAACGGCGACACGACGTACCGATGGCAATCCTCGACGGTACCGTCTGGGCGGCGCTCGCGCCCTGGCAGCTCGGCGCGCTCGCGCTCGCCTTCCTCTGGAGCGGCTTCGTGCGTTCGGGGCTCGGGTTCGGCGGTGCGGCGCTGACGCTGCCGTTGCTGCTGCTCGTCATCGACGACCCGCTGGTGTTCCTGCCGACGATCGGCTGCCAGCTGATCGTGTTCTCGGTGCTGACGATCGCGACCCGGCTCTACAACGTCGACTGGCGCTTCCTCGGCGGGCTCGTCCTCGCGCTCGCGCTGCCCGTGGCCGCCGGGCTGGTCGGGCTCCTGAACCTCGCGCCCGGCGTGCTCTCGCTCGTCGTCTACGCGGTGACGCTGTGCTACGGGCTCATGTACCTGCTCGATCGCGCCATCGTCAGCCGCTCGCGGACGAGCGACGTCTTCCTGATCCTGCTCGGCGGCTACGTCAGCGGCGTGTCGCTGACCGGGGCGCCGCTGATCGTCGCGGTCGGTGCGCGACGGCTTCCGCCCGCGCGTCTCCGCGACACGCTGTTCGTGCTCTGGATCGTGCTCGTCGTCGTCAAGCTCGGCACCTTCGTCGCCGCCGACGTGAACCTGCAATGGCCGCTGTTCGTCGCCACGCTCCCGTTCGTCACGATCGGTCACGTGTGCGGGCTGCGGCTGCACGCGAGGCTCGTCGCCGGCGGAGCGACGGGGTTCCGACGGGTGGTCGGGGCAGGGCTCGCGGCCGTCTCCGTCGTCGGGTTGCTGTCGACCCTTTGATATACTCGCCCGCCGAGCCGGAGCCCTCCGGCCGCGTCCACCCTTGACGAGAGAGCGCACCATGACGTCAGCGATCGCGGATCCCCGCGTCCCCGTCGATACCTTGCTCGAGCGCATGCTGCCGGCTCGCGCGAGCGACATGCCGCTCGTCCGGAACGTGCTGGTCGTGCTCGCCGGCAGCGCGCTGCTGACGATCTCGGCCAAGCTCCAGATCCCGTTCTGGCCGGTTCCGCTGACGCTGCAGACGATGGTCGTGCTGTGCCTCGGCATGGTGCTCGGTCCGCGCCTCGGTGCGCTGGCCGTCATCGCCTATCTCGCCCAGGGCGCCGTCGGCCTGCCGGTGTTCGCCGGCACGCCCGAGAAGGGCATCGGCATCGCCTACATGCTCGGCACGACCGGCGGCTACCTCGCGGGCTTCGTCGTCGCCGCGTTCGTCACCGGACTGCTCGCGCGGCGCGCCTGGGACCGGAACGTCGTCGGCACCGTCGGCGCGATGCTCGTCGGCAACGCCGTCATCTACGCCTGCGGACTCCTCTGGCTCGGCAGCGTCGTCGGTTGGGACAAGCCCGTGCTCGCCTGGGGCATGACGCCGTTCCTGCTCGGAGACCTCGCCAAGATCGCCGTCGCCGCCGCGCTGATGCCGACCCTGTGGCGCCTGTTCGGGCGCGGCGCGTGATGCGCCCGACGACGACGCCGCCGCCGTCGCGGGCGCGACGCTCCGAAGACGCGAGCCGCGTCGGCGGCGGTACGCTCGCCGCCCTCGTCGCGAGCGCCGCGATCGCGCTCGGCGGTTGCGCGGCGGGCGGTGGCGGTCCCACCCTCGACGACCTGAAGGGTGCCGCCGGCAGCGTGCTCGGCGGTGACGGCGAGGCCGGTGCGCTCGGCACGAACGAGATCGTCGCCGGCCTCAAGGAGGCGCTCGCCACGGGCTCCGAGACCGTGGTCGCCCAGCTCGGTCAGGCGAACGGCTTCGCCGGGGATCCGCGCATCCGCATTCCGCTGCCGGAGTCGTTGCAGAAGGCGAAGGACATCGCCTCGAAGGTCGGTCTCGGCGGGCGCTTCGACGATCTCGAGACGAAGCTCAACCGCGCGGCCGAGGAAGCCACGCCGAAGGCCAGGGATCTCTTCCTCGGCGCGATCCGCTCGATGAGCGTCGACGACGCGCGCGGCATCCTGCAGGGACCGGACGACGCGGCGACGACCTACTTCCGCGGCAAGACGGGGACGGAGTTGCAGGGCGAGATGAGCCCGATCGTCGACAACGCGCTCGCCGAGGTCGGCGCGGTCTCCTCGTTCAACTCGCTCGCCTCGCGTTACAACGCGATTCCCGGTGTGCCGAAGCTCGACGCGGACCTGACCGGCTACGTCGTCGACGAAGGCATGGACGGCATCTTCACCTACCTCGCCGAGGAGGAGAAGGCGATCCGGGAAAACCCGCTCAAGCGCACCTCGGAAATACTGCAACGCGTGTTCGGCAGCCGGTAGACTGCCGCGCATGACGAGCCATGCCCTGACCGACCGCCATGCCTTCTCGCGCGAGGAGCTGATCGCCTGCGGGCACGGGGAGCTGTTCGGACCCGGCAACGCGCGCCTGCCGTTGCCGGACATGCTGATGTTCGACCGCATCACCGACATCACCGTCGACGGGGGCGAGCACGGCAAGGGGCGTATCGTCGCCGAGCTCGACGTGATGCCCGAGCTCTGGTTCTTCGCCTGCCATTTCGAGGGCGATCCGGTCATGCCGGGCTGTCTCGGGCTCGACGCGCTGTGGCAGCTCGTCGGCTTCTTTCTCGGGTGGAAGGGCAACCCCGGGCGCGGGCGTGCGCTCGGCGCCGGTGAGGTCAAGTTCTTCGGGCAGGTGCTGCCGACGGCGACGACGGTCACCTACGAACTCGATATCCGGCGCCTGATCGAGCGGAAGCTCGTCATGGGCATCGCCGACGGGCGGATGCTCGTGGACGGGCGCGAGATCTACACCGCGAAGGATCTCCGCGTCGGGCTCTTCACCTCCACCGACGACTTCTGACGGGACGCTTCATGCGACGTGCGGTCATCACCGGTATCGGCATCACCTCCTGTCTCGGCAACGACAAGGAGACGGTGACCGAATCGCTCCGGACGAGCCGCTCGGGCATCTCCGCGCGACCGGAATACGCCGAGGTCGGCATGCGCAGCCGGATCGCCGCGGCACCCACGATCGACCCGAAGGAGGCGATCGACCGGAAGCAGCTCCGGTTCATGGGCGAGGCGGCGGCGTACGCCTACCTCTCCATGCGCGACGCGATCGCCGACGCCGGGCTCGAGCAGAGCGAGGTGTCGAACGAGCGCACCGGCATCATCGCCGGCTCCGGCGGCGGCTCGACGCTGAGTCAGGTCGAGGCGGCGGACATCCTGCGCGCGAAGGGCATCCGTCGGGTCGGGCCGTACCGCGTCACCCAGACCATGGCGAGCACGGTCTCCGCCTGCCTCGCCACCCCGTTCCGGATCAAGGGCGTCAACTACTCGATCGCCTCGGCCTGCTCGACCAGTGCGCACTGCATCGGCAACGCGCTGGAGCTCATCCAGCTCGGCAAGCAGGATCGCGTGTTCGCCGGTGGCGGCGAGGAGGAGCACTGGACGCTGTCGTGCCTGTTCGACGCGATGGGCGCGCTGTCGTCGAGGTACAACGACACCCCGGAGAAGGCCTCGCGCGCCTACGACGCCGATCGCGACGGCTTCGTCATCGCCGGCGGTGGCGGCATGGTCGTCGTCGAGGAGCTGGAGATCGCGAAGGCACGCGGCGCGACGATCTACGCCGAGGTCGTCGGCTACGGCGCGACCAGCGACGGCCACGACATGGTCGCCCCGTCGGGGGAGGGGGCCGAGCGCTGCATGAACATGGCCAGGGCGACCGTCGACACGCCGATCGACTACGTCAACGCCCATGGCACGAGCACGCCCGCGGGCGACATCACCGAGCTCCGCGCGATGCAGCGCGCCTTCGGTGACGCCATGCCGAACGTCTCCTCGACCAAGTCGCTCTCCGGGCACTCGCTCGGGGCGGCCGGTGTGCAGGAGGCGATCTACGCGCTGCTGATGCAGCAGGCGGGGTTCGTCGCGGCGTCGGCCAACATCGAGAACCTCGATCCGGCGGCGGAGGGGCTGCCGGTCGTCAGCGAGCGGATCGACGACGCCCGTCTCGACACGATCATGTCCAACAGCTTCGGCTTCGGCGGCACCAACGCCTCGCTGGTGTTCCGCCGGGTCTGAGACCCGCTCGCCGGCGAATGGCCGGCGAGGCCTCCACGTCGCCCGCGCTCCCCGTGAGCCGGTGGGCGAGTGGCGCCTCCGTCGTGATCCCGTAGCCGACGCATCCGTGCCGATCACCGGGTGATCGTCGATCGCGTGTCTCGGCCCGCCTCGCGGGCGGATGCCGATCGTGCCTCGCGGGCGAACCGCGCCACGACGATGCCCGCGATGTCTCCGCTGCACCGAAAGAGTGCGAGGGGCGGTCTCCTCGCTGCCGTGCGGATCGATGCCGGGTGGCCCAATCCATTGTATCGGCTGCGTTTTTTGGTGTACCCGGTGAGTGGCCCCGCAGATGCAGGGCGTTCCCCGTCGCGCGTGCCACACGGTCGTCGAGTACCGGCACGCCGCATCGGGAACTGAGACTGATGAGTCCTGCCGCCGCGCTCGCCGATCGCTGGTCACGCCGACTCAACCGCGGGGTCGAGGCGGTGTGTGTCGCGCTGCTCGTGCTGCTCGTGCTCGACGTCTGGCTCGGCGTGCTGGTGCGCCACGTGCTGCCGCTCCCGCTGACCTTCACCGAGGAGCTCGCGCGCTACCTGATGATCTGGATGGCGCTGCTCGCGGTGTCCTCGGGCATCGTCCACCGCGAGCACATCGGCGTGAGCTTCGTGTTCGCGCGACTGCCACCCTCGGTACGGCGCGCGCTCGCGCTCGCCTTCGATCTGATCGCGCTCGCCTTCTTCCTCGTGCTGTTCTGGTACGGGCTCGGGTTCGTCGAGCGAGGGTTCAAGCGGTTCACGATGATCGGCGGGCTACCGAAGGCCTACCCGTTCGCGGGCGTGCCGCTGGCCGCGGCCGTGGCCTCGGTGCAGCTCGTGCTGGTCGGCGCGCGCGACGCGCTGTCGCCGCTCGCGCCGGAGACGGTCGCCGAACCGCTCGTGGGACTGGCGACGGACCGAGACCCGTGATGATCGTGCCGATCGTGTTCTTCGCGCTGCTGACGATCGGTCTGCCGATCGGCTACGTCATCGGCGTGGCGGGCGTCGTCGGCATCCTCGGGATGGGGCCGCGCTTCCTGGCGATGGCACCGGAGCGGATGTTCGCCGGTCTCGATCTCTTTCCCTTCCTCGCCATGCCGTTCTTCATCCTCGCCGGCGAGATCATGAACCGCTCGGGCATCACCCTCGGGCTGGTCAGGCTCGCCGACGCGCTGGTCGGCTGGCTGCGCGGCGGCATGGCGCACTCCAACATGGTCGCCTCGGTGCTGTTCGCGGGCATCACGGGCTCGGCCACGGCGGACGCGGCCGCGTTCGGCAACACGCTCGTCCCGGCGATGGAGAAGGCCGGCTACACGCGCCGCTTCGCCTGCGCGGTGACGGCCGCCGGCTCGATCATCGGGCCGACCATCCCGCCCTCGACACTCGCGATCATCTACGGCTCGATCATGGGCGTCTCGATCGCGGGGCTGTTCGCCGCCGGCATCCTGCCCGGGCTCCTCATCTGCGGTATCTGCATGCTCGTCATCGCCGCTCTCGGCAAGCGCCTCGATCTGCCCGCGGGCGGACCGCGCCCGAGCTTCCGGATCGTCCTCGCGGCCCTGCGGGAGGGCTGGCTCGGTGCGGTGCTACCGGTGTTCATCCTCGGCTCCATCCTCGGTGGCGTCGCGACGCCGACCGAGGCGGCCTCGATCGCCGTCGCGTACGCGCTGTTCGTCGGCGGTGTCGTCAACCGCGCGCTGTCGTGGCGGGATCTCTACCTGATCGGCGTGCGGACGACGCGCATCACAGGCGTGATCTTCCTGATCATCGCCGCGGCGACGATCCTCGGCTGGTGGATGACCTTCAACCGGATTCCGCAGGCGGTGGCCGCGGGCGTGCTGTCGATCTCCTCGGACCCGGCGGTCATCCTCGCGCTGATCCTCGTGCTCCTGCTCGGCATCGGGCTGTTCATGGACATCAACGCGTCCCTGATCATCCTCGCCCCGGTGCTCGCGCCGCTGACGCTCGGCATCGGCATGGACCCCGTGCACGCCGGCATCGTCATCATCCTCGCGCTGAACATCTCGCTGATGACGCCGCCGGTCGGTGCCTGCCTGTTCGTGCTCGCCTCGGTCACCGGTGAACGGGTCGAGGCGATCTCCTCGGCGCTGTGGCCGTTCATCCTCGCCGAGTTCGCGGTCCTCGTGCTGGTCGCCTACTGGGCCGACCTGACGCTGTTCATCCCTCGCCTGCTCGGGCTCTGACGAGCGGGCGGGTTCGCCACCCGGTGCACCGCGCCGGAAGGACCCGTCGCGAATCCGCGACATCGCATGGAGAAGACGACGATGAAGAAGACCTCGAAGACCCGGATCGGTGCGCCGCCGAACGCGCCGGTCGTCGCCCGGAGCGTGACCCGCGGAGCGGCCGCGAGCGCTACCGCGAGTGCCGACTCGGGCGCGATCCCGAAGACGATCCTCGGGGCGCTCCTGAGAGCGGCTTCGAGAGCGACCCGGGGGAGGACGCCGAGGGCGATTCCGGTCGTCGGGGTCATGGCGGCGGCGCTGTCGCTGCCGGTCGCGGCCGCGGACATCACGCTGCGCCTCGCCCATCTCAATCCGGAAGATCCGTTGCAGAGCCATTCGGGCGCGATGGCGTCCGTGTTCAAGTCGCTGGTCGAGTCTTCCTCGAACGGCGAGATCGAGGTCCAGCTGTTCCCCAACGGCCAGCTCGGCAAGGACAACGAGGTGATCGAGCAGGTCAGCGCCGGCATCGTCGAGGCCACGATCTCGTCGGCCGGTGGCATCGCCCAGGTCTACCCCCTCGTCGGCGTGTTCGACATCCCGTTCGCCTTCCCGAACATCGGCGTCGCCTCGCGCGTCATCTCCAAGGAGTCGGACTTCGGCAAGACCTTCATCGCCGACATGGAGGACGAGACCGACATGAAGGTGCTCGGCCTGATCGACTCCGGCGGCTTCTTCGCGTTCACCAACTCCAAGCGACCGATCACGTCGATCGAGGACATGGAGGATCTGCGCATCCGGACGATGACGCTGCCGACGCACGAGGCGATGATCAGCTCGCTCGGCGGGCAACCGACGGCGCTTCCGTGGGCCGAGGTCTACACGGCGCTGCAGACCGGCGTGGCCGACGGGCAGATGAACCCCGTGCCGATCATCGCGTTCGCCAAGTTCGACGAAGTGCAGAAGTACCTGAGCATCACCAACCACGTCATCACGCCCTACGTCTGGCTGATGAACGGCGAGTTCTACGCGGGCTTGAGCGAGGAGCACCGCACGCTCGTCGACTGGGCGTCGGAGGTCGCGACCGAGGCGGGGCGTTCGATGTCGCGCATCATCGAGGCGTCCGACGCCGGGTTGCCCAAGCTCGCCGAGACGATGGAAGTCAATGTCGTGCCCGCCGAGGAGATGGAGAAGTTCGCCGCCGCGGCGCAGCCCGCGGTGCGCGAGCTGATCGAGAAGGAGTACGGTGCCGACGGCGTGGCGATGCTCGACGCCTTGCTCGCGTCGGTCGAGGCCGAGCGTTTCTGAGGAGCGGTGGTGGAGCGGATTCGATGAACGGCACGGAGGCGATCGTCCTGAATCCGGCGGCGAGCCCGCCGCACGAACGGGACGCCGCGGCGTCGGCGGTGCTCGACGAGGACGGGCTCGCCGAGGCGCGGGCGGCGATCACCCGCTGGCCTGACTACCGTCCGACGCCGCTCCGCTCGCTCGACGGACTCGCACGGCAGGCGGGGGTCGCCTCGCTTCACTACAAGGACGAGGGCGAACGCTTCGGGCTCGGCAGCTTCAAGGCGCTCGGCGGCGCGTACGCGGTCGAGTGCCTGATCGCCGGGCACGCCGACCCGGCGGCCGTCACGGTCTGCTGCGCGACCGACGGCAACCACGGACGCTCGGTCGCCTGGGGTGCGCGCACGTTCGGCTGCCGGGCCGTGATCTTCGTGCACGCGACGGTCAGCGACGGGCGCGTCGCGGCCATCGAGCGCTACGGCGCGCGCGTCGTGCGCACGGCCGGCAACTACGACGAGAGCGTGCGCGAGGCGCAGCGCGTCGCCGACGAGCGCGGCTGGTACGTCGTCTCGGACACCGCGTGGCCCGGCTACGAGGCGGTGCCGACGCGGGTCATGCAGGGCTACGAGCTGATGGCGCTCGAGGCGCTGGAACAGCTTCCCGCACCGCCGACACACGTGTTCCTGCAGACGGGTGTCGGTGGCATGGCCGCGGCCGTCGCGGCCTGCCTGACGCGGCGTGCCGACGGTCCCCGGCCGCGGTTCGTGCTGGCCGATCCGGAGCGCTCGGCCTGCTGGGTCGAGAGCCTGCGCGCCGGCGAGCCGGTCCGGATAGACGGGGAGCTCGACACGTTGATGGCGGGGCTCGCCTGCGGCGAGGTGTCGCCGCTCGCCTGGCGTGTGCTGCGCACGCTGGCCGACGCCGCCGTGGCGGTGCCCGACGCGGCGGCCACCGGTCTGATGCGTCGGCTGGCGAGGCCAACGCTCGCCGGTGACGCCCGCGGTGACGTCGCTACCGATGGCGGGGAGGACGAGCCGATCGTCGCCGGCGAGTCGGCGGTCGCCGGTCTCGCGGCCTTGCTCGCGCTCGCCCCCGGCTCCGTCGCGCGCGAGACGCTCGGCCTCGACGCACACTCCCGCGTGCTCGTGTTCGGCACCGAGAGCGATACCGACCCGGAGCTCTACGAGCGTATCGTCGGGCGATCGTCCGACGACGTGCGCGCGGGTCGGACGGCGGACGGCGAGCGATGACGGCGCGCCGTCTCGTCGTCGCCGCCGCCCAGCTCGGGCCGGTCCAGCCGGAGGACGGGCGCGAGCGGACGGTCGGGCGACTGATCGCGCTGCTCCGCGAGGCGCACCGGCGCGGCGCGACGTTCGTCGTGTTCCCCGAGCTCGCGCTGACCACGTTCTTCCCGCGCCGGTTCATCGAGGACGAGCGCGAGCTCGACGCCTTCTACGAGTCGAGCGTGCCGGGGCCGGACACGCGCGAGCTGTTCGAGGCGGCGGCGGCGCTGGGTGTCGCGTTCTACCTCGGTTTCGCCGAGCGTGTCGAGGAGGCGGGCCATGTGCGGCGCTTCAACACGTCGATCCTCGTCGATGAGCGCGGTGCCGTCGTCGGGCGATATCGGAAGGTGCATCTGCCCGGCCACGCCGATCACGAGCCGTGGCGGCCGTTCCAGCACCTCGAGAAGCGCTACTTCGATCACGGCAACCTCGGGTTTCCGGTCTTCGACGCCCTCGGCGGCACCGTCGGCATGTGCCTGTGCAACGACCGGCGCTGGCCCGAGACCTTCCGGGTGCTCGGCCTGCGCGGCGCCGAGCTCGTCGCGCTCGGCTACAACACCCCGCGCCACTACCCGCTCGCCCCGGAACACGATCGCCTGCAGGACTTCCACAACCATCTCTGCATGCAGGCCGGCGCCTACGCCAACGGTTGCTGGGTCGTCGCCAGCGCCAAGGCCGGCATCGAGGACGGTTGCGAGCTGATCGGCGGCAGCTGCGTGATCGCGCCGACGGGCGAGATCGTCGCGCAGGCGCAAGGGCTCGGGGACGAGGTCGTGCTCGCCGACGTCGACCTCGAGCGCTGCCGGGAGATCCGCGACAACATCTTCGACTTCGCCACCCATCGGCGACCGGGCGACTACGGTCCGCTGAGCGACTGACCGGTCGCGTCGCGTCGGACCCGGGCCGGGCCGAGCCGAGATCGGGGCGGGATCTGCCCGGGGTCGAGTTTCCCGGGGCTATCCCGCGTCGAACAGCGGAAAGCTGACGCCCGTCGCCCAGGCGAGGCACGACCCGAGTCCGATGCCGGCGGCGAGCGGGCCGTGCCGTCGGGCGATCCAGCGTCCCATCAGGCCGTGAACCAGGTAGAACAGCACGATCACCGGCAGGACGATGAACAGGAAGCCCAGCCGCGCGGGATCGATCCACACCGCCAGCCCGAGCGAGGCGACGAACGCCACGCGCGGGACGACGCGTTGCCACCAGCGGCCGTGACCGCCGCCGGACAGGAGGCTGTCGGCGAGCATGAACGGCACGGTGCCGACGCACAGCCACAGGATGATCGGCAGGCGTTCGGCGGTCGGGAGGAAACTGGCCGCGTGGCGATCGAGCGCCACGCCGAACACGCCGATGCCCCAGAACGTCAGCGCGACGATCGCCGCCAGGTCGATCCGTGCGGGAAGACGCTTCCAGGCCTTCAGCAGGAGCAACTGGAGCAGACCGAGCAGCGCCAGATGGACGACCAGGTAGTCGGCGACGAGTACCGGCAGCCAGCCGAATTCGAAGCGGGTCGCCGCGACCGGCACCAGCAGCGCCGGGATCAGCACCGCGCCCGCCCACGCGAGCGGACGCGGATCCGCGGGTCGGACGTCGGGCGAGGCGGGCAGGCGCTCGACTAGCGATCGGAACAGCGACACGATGCCGCCGAGCAGGAGCAGTATCCAGAGTCCGGGCCGCACGATCGATCCGTCGCGGTCGCGATCGAAGGTGTCGTCGAGCCATTTCCGGATCTCGCGCAGCGTCGCCGCGCTGTACAGCACGCCGACGTGCTCGACGTGCGGCGCGAACACGGCCCGGCGGCTGACGTCGCCGCTCGTGACGGTCGAGCCTTCCGGCGCGTCGGCGTCCACCTGCGCGAGCGCCGTTCGCGCGGCGGCTCGCAGCCGACCTTCCCACTCGCCGTTGACGATCAGCAGCCGCTCGGGCAGCTCGGGCGTGACGGCCTCGGAGAACATCGAGATCGCCACGACCGCGTCGACCGGCGTGCCGGCGTCGCGCTCCTCGATCGCGGCGCGCACGACGATGTCGGTGGCCATCGAGTGACCGAGCAGGGCGACACCGCCTCGCGCACCCGGCAACGAGCGCGCCATGGCGAGCACGCGGCGTGTCTCGGCGACGAGCAGGGCGGTCGTGCCGTCGATCGTGGTGACGTCGCCGGACATCGGCACCGGATTGCGCCCGTGCCCCTCGAAGTCGAAGGCGACCACCGTGTAGCCGGCCCGCGCGAGCGTCAGCGACGACGCGTGCATCAGCTGGCGCGAGCCGGCGAAGCCGTGCGCGATCACCACGAGCGGCCCCGCGCCGTCCGGCTGCCGGTAGACGGTGGCGGGCGTGCCGCCCGCCGTGCGCACGGCGATGTCGAGTCCCGCGCGTTGCCGCTCCAGCGCGATCAGCGAGGCGACGATCGCGAGCAGCGAGAGGGCGAGAAGCAGCGTGGCGCCCGCGCTGCCACCGCGCCGTGCAACGGTGCCGCTCCGGCCGCTCCGGCCGTTCGCGCCGGGTGATCGCGTCATTCGGCGTCGATGCGGATGCGTGCCAGCACGGTGTCGTCCACGTCGACGATGACGATCTCGCCGGACGCGGCGAACCCGCCGGTCAGGGCCGTGACGTTGACCTGATGGGTCACGAGTATCGCCGGCGCGGGCTCGGCGGAGGCGAGCCGCTCGTCGATCCACCGTCGGAGCGCCTCGGTCTGCGCCTCGGCCGATTCACGTGCCTGGAAGAACGAGTTCAGCGGCGTCAGCGCGCGCACCTCGCCGAGCCCGAGCAGACGCCCCGTCTCGAGGCAGCGGCACCAGGCGCTCGAGTACACGTCGACCTCGCGCGTGCCGAGCGCGCGGGCGACGTGCGCGCCGATCGTCCGGGCCTGCGCCCGCCCGGCGTCCGAGAGGTTCCGCTGGGTCGTGCAGTCGTCGACGTCGAAGCCGGCCGGGTCGCCCGTGCCGGGGGCGAGCGCGTGGCGCATCAGCGCGGCGGCATCGCCGCGTGCGACCGCTTCCCAGGCGTCGCGCGTCGCGTCGTCATCGGCCGCGCGAACGGCAGCGGCGAACGGCACGAGCGGGAAGGCGAGCAGCAGGGCCAGGAAGAACGTCGGCGGATGCATGGCGGGAGGTATCGTCGGTCGCGGGCGTCACGACGAACGGTACGCCATCCGTCCGGAATCGGACGGACGGAGGCGACTCTCGAAACGGACTCTTGCGCCGACCCCGAGCCGATCCGCCGAACTCGAGCCGATTCCGAGTGGACTCCGAAACGGAACGCGAAGTGGAATTCCGGCGCCGGCGTGTCTGCCGCGCTCCCGCGTCGTCCTGCGTACCTCGTCGCGCCGGAGGTGGTTACACTTCGGCGTACCGATGATGCCTTCACGCACCTTCACCCTGCTCGGCACCGGCTCCTCCGGCGGCGTTCCGCGGGTGGGCAACCAGTGGGGTGACTGCGACCCGTCGCACCCGCGCAACCGGCGCCGGCGCTGCGCGCTGCTCGTCGAGCAGCGGAGCGCGTCAGGGGAGGTGACATCGGTGCTGATCGATGCCGGCGCCGATCTTCGCGAGCAGCTGCTCGCGAGCGACGTCCGCTCCCTCGACGGCGTGCTGCTGACGCACGCGCACGCCGATCACATCTTCGGCCTCGACGACCTGCGTCAGCTCGCGCTGCTGATCCGCCGCCCGATCGACGTGCACATGGACGAGGCGACGTCGTCGATCGTCATGGCCGCGTTCGGCTACTGCTTCCGCCAGGCGCCGGGCAGCAGCTATCCGCCGTTCTGCATCGAGCGGCGCATCGTGCACCCCGAGCCGTTCGGCATCGACGGGCCGGGTGGTCACGTGCCGGTGCGCACGCTGCTGGCCGATCACGGCGACATCCACGCCTTCGGCTTCCGGGTCGGCGACGTGGTGTACCTGCCGGACGCGAAGCGGGTCGTCGACGAGGCGAGCCTGGAGGCACTGGCGGGCGTCGACGTGCTGATCGTCGACGCGTTGCGCCGCCATCCGCATCCGGCGCACATGAGCGTCGACGAGGCGCTCGCGTTCGTCGAGTGCGTCGCGCCGCGCCGCGCGATCCTGACCAACCTGCACAGCGACCTGGACTACGCGACGCTCGCGGCCGAGCTGCCGGACGGCGTCGAGGTCGGGCACGACGGACTCGTGATCGAGCCCGGCTGACCCGGGGCGTCCGGGCCGCGGGCGCGCCGCCCCGGGCGCACCGTCGCGTTCTCCGCCACACGAGCTATCCTCCCGCGTCTCTCGCGACGTCCGTCGCGCCGACCGCCGGCAGCCGCTACCCGTGACCGCTTCCTCGCCCTCCCTCGCCCGACGCATCGCCGACGCCGTCGGCGCCACGACCGATCAGGTCGAGGCCGCCGTCGCGCTCCTGGACGGTGGCGCCACCGTGCCGTTCATCTCGCGTTACCGCAAGGAGGCGACCGGCGGGCTCAGCGACACGCAGCTGCGTCTTCTCGAGGAGCGCCTCGGCTACCTTCGCGAGCTCGACGACCGGCGCGCGGCGATCGCGAAGGCGATCGACGAGCAGGACAAGCTGCACGACACGCTTCGCGACGCGCTCGCCGCGGCGACGACGAAGGCCGAGCTGGAGGACCTGTACCTGCCGTTCCGGAAGAAGCGCCGCACGAAGGGCGAGATCGCCCGCGAGGCCGGTCTCGAGCCGCTCGCGGATCGCCTGTGGGACGACCCCTCGCGGGCGCCGGACGAGGAGGCGTCCGGATTCGTCGACGAGGCCCGCGGCGTGGCCGACGTGCAGGCGGCGCTCGACGGCGCCCGCGCGATCCTGCTCGCCCGTCTTCGGGAGCGACTCGTGACGGAGGGCTTCCTGTGCGCGAGCGTGCTCGAGGGCAAGGAGGCGGAGGGGGCGAAGTTCTCCGACTACTTCGATCATCGGGAGAGGCTCTCGAAGGTGCCGGGTCACCGCGCGCTCGCGATGTTCCGGGGACGCGCCGAGGGTGTGCTGTCGCTGAAGATCCTGCTGGCCGAGGACGACGGTCACGGCGACGCCGGCTGCATCCGGAGCGTCGCCTCTCACGTGGGCTTCGTCGATCGGGGACAGCCCGCCGACGCGTGGCGCGCCCGGGTCGTCGCGTGGACCTGGAAGGTGAAGCTCTCGTCGCGCCTGGAGACCGAGCTCTTCCTGGCGCTGCGCGAGCGCGCGGACGCCGAGGCGATCGGCGTGTTCGCCGCGAACCTTCGCGATCTCCTGCTGGCCGCGCCGGCGGGCCCTCGACCGACGCTCGGGCTCGACCCCGGCTACCGGAGCGGCGTCAAGGTGACGGTCGTGGACGGCACCGGCAAGGTCGTCGCCCACGACACGATCCATCCGCACCAGCCGAGAAACCGCTGGAACGAGTCGGTCACGACGCTCGCGGCGCTCGCGAAGCGGCACGCCGTCGAGCTGATCGCGGTCGGCAACGGCACGGCGAGCCGCGAGACGGAGAAGCTCGCCGACGCCGTCATCGCCGCGGCGGCCGTACCGGGGATGACGAAGGTGAGCGTGTCCGAGGCGGGTGCCTCGGTGTACTCGGCCTCCGAGATCGCCGAGCGCGAGTTTCCCGATCTGGACGTGACGATCCGCGGCGCCGTCTCGATCGCGCGCCGCCTGCAGGATCCGCTCGCCGAGCTCGTCAAGATCGACCCGAAGGCGATCGGTGTCGGGCAGTACCAGCACGACGTCTCCCAGGGCGCGCTCGCGCGCAGCCTGGAGGCGACGGTCGAGGACTGCGTCAACGCGGTCGGCGTCGACCTCGGCACGGCGTCGGCCGCCCTGCTGTCCCGTGTTGCAGGGCTGTCCCCCACGCTCGCGGCCAACATCGTGGAGCACCGTGACACGCACGGTGCCTACCCGACACGCGAGGCGCTGAAGAAGGTGCCGCGGCTGGGACCGAAGGCGTTCGAGCAGGCCGCGGGGTTCCTGCGCGTGATCGGCGGCAGCGACCCGCTGGACGCCTCGGGCGTGCACCCGGAGAGCTACCCCGTGGTCGAGCGCATCGTCGCGCACGCGAAGCGTCCGCTGTCGGAGATCGTCGGCGACGGGGCGTGGCTGCGCGCGCTCGACCCGGCGGCGTTCACCGACGAGCGCTTCGGCGAGCCGACGGTGCGCGACATCCTCGCCGAGCTCGAGAAGCCGGGGCGCGACCCGCGCCCCGAGTTCCGCACCGCGACGTTCGCCGACGGCGTCGAGAAGATCGGCGACCTGCTGCCCGATCAGGTGCTCGAGGGGCAGGTGACCAACGTCACCGCGTTCGGCGCCTTCGTCGATGTCGGCGTCCACCAGGACGGGCTGGTGCACATCTCGGCGCTCGCCGAGACCTTCGTCAAGGACCCGCGCGACGTGGTCAAGACGGGTGACGTGGTCCGGGTGAAAGTGATGAGCGTCGACGTCGAGCGTCGGCGGATCGCGCTGTCGATGCGACTGTCCGACAGCGCGCGGGACGCGGCGGGCGACGGAGCCACGCGGCGTGGCGCCCGCGCCGCACCGGCGTCGCGTCGAGGCGGCGGGCAGGGCGGCGGGCAGGGCGGCGGGCAGGGCGGCGGGCAGGGCGGGTCCGGGAAGTCGCGCGCGGGAGCGCGGAACGGTTCGCGCGACGGGCGGGGTACGGGCGGCGGTGCACGGCCTGCACGACCGGAGCCCGAATCGGCACTGGCCCTGTCGCTGAAGGAGGCGCTGGCGACGAAGAAGTGACGGCCGTCGGTACGCGCCGGTCGATGGCCCGGCGGCGTCGCGGAAGCGACCGCTCCGGGCGAAGCTCCGCGGGCACTCAGTAGCGAAGCGGCGGCTCGTCCAGCGCCGCGTGCTGCTCGCGCAGCGCGAGCACGTGCTCGTCCCAGAACCGGGTCTCGGCGAACTGCGGAAAGCCCTTCTGGAACGCCGGGTCCTCCCACCGGCTGGCGAGCCAGCCGGCGTGGTGGATCATCCGGAGCGTGCGCAGCGGCTCGATCAGCTCGAGTTCGCGGAGATCGAACTCGCGGAACTCGTGGTAGCCGTCCAGCAGGTCGCCGAGCCGGGCCTGCGCCCAGTCGCGCGTCCCGGACAGGCACATCCAGAGATCCTGGACGGCCGGTCCCGTGCCCGTGTCGTCGAAATCGAGCAGCTGCGGCGTGCCGTCGGCACCGAGGAGGAGGTTGCCCGGGTGGAAGTCGCCGTGCACGCGGAGCTCGTCGGCGTCGACCTCGTCGAGGCGCTCGGCGACGACGTCGAGCAGCTCGTCGGTCAGCGTCGCCCAGGCATCGGCCACGTGCCCGGGGAGCAGCGCCGAGTCGAGCAGGAACTCGCGTGGTTCGTCGCCGAGGCGTTCGAGACCGATGTGCGGGCGGTGCTCGAACGGACGCAGGTCGCCGACGAGGTGCATCCGGGCGAGCGTGCGACCGATCACGGCGAGGTGCTCGGGGTCGTCGAGTTCCGGCGGGCGGCCGCCCACGCGCGGGTAGAGGGCGAGGCGGAACGGACCGGAATGGAACAGGGTGCGGCCGTCGGGGGTGGCGAGCGGCGCGACCACCGGCAGGTCACGCTCGACGAGCTCGGCGCAGAACGCGTGCTCCTCGAGGATCGCCGCATCGCTCCAGCGGCCCGGTCGGTAGAACTTGGCCACGACGAAGCCGCCGGCGTCCAGCCCGACCGAGTAGACACGGTTCTCGTAGCTGTTGAGGGCCGAGACGCGCCCGTCGGTCGGCCAGCCGGCCTCGTCGATGGCGTCGAGCAGTCGATCCGGGCCGAGCGTGCGGAACGCGAGGGCTTCGTCGTCGGCACTCGCGTCTTCGCCGCCGTCGACGTCTTCAAAAGGCGATTCTGAGGGGTCTTGTCCGATCGGAAGAAGCCTCTTCTCGCCGGCATCTGCCGCCAACGGTGCGCAACGGGCACGATTTCGGTGCTATCTTCGCGGTGCTGCCCCTGACGTCGCTCGTGCCCGCCCGTCGGTGCCGCTGCCGCCGTCTCCGGGCGTCCGGAGCGGGATGCGAAGAAGTATGTCACAGGTGCTGGTGCTCAACGGTCCGAACCTGAACCTGCTCGGACGGCGCGAGCCGGGTACCTACGGGGCGGCCACGCTCGCGGACGTCGAGGCGATGCTCGCCGATCAGGCCGCCACCGCCGGTCTCGGGATCGACTTCTTCCAGAGCAATCACGAGGGCGCGCTGGTCGACCGCGTGCAGGCGACGTTCGAGGACGGCACCCGCGCCGCGATCATCAATCCCGGCGCCCTCACGCACACCAGCGTCGCGCTCCGCGACGCCTTTCTCGCCGTCTCGCTGCCGTTCGTCGAGGTGCACCTCTCGAACATCCACGCGCGCGAGTCGTTCCGCCACCACTCCTATCTCTCGGACGTCGCGATGGGCACGATCGTCGGGCTCGGCCCGCTCGGCTACTCGCTCGCGCTGACGGCCGTCGCGGCCCGCCTCGCCACCGACGCCTGACACCGCTCCCGAACCGGACTCCCGCATGGACATCAGAAAGATCAAGAAGCTGATCGAGCTCCTCGAGGCGTCCGACGTCGCCGAGATCGAGATCGTCGAGGGCGAGGAATCGGTCCGGATCGCGCGCCACTCGTCGGCGCCACCCGCCCCCGCGCCGGTCCATGTCGCGCCGCCCCCGCCGCCGAGCCCCGCGACGCCGGCACCCGCCACGCCGGGCAACCCGTCCGCCGCGCCGGCCGACGAGAACGAGCTGATCCCGCCGGGATCGATCATGGAATCCCCGATGGTGGGAACCTTCTACCGCTCCTCCACGCCCGGGGAGAAGGCGTTCGTCGAGGTCGGCTCCGTGGTGGCGAAGGGCGACACGCTCTGCATCATCGAGGCGATGAAGATCATGAACCGGATCGAGGCCGAGGCCGGCGGCACAGTGCGGGCGGTGCTCGTCGAGGACGGCCAGCCGGTCGAATACGGCGAACCGCTCATCGTCATCGACTGAGCGCGCACCCCATGGTCACTCCCATCAAGAAGATCCTGATCGCCAACCGAGGCGAGATCGCGCTGCGCATCATGCGCTGCTGCCGCGACCTCGGCATCGAGACCGTCGCCGTCTACTCGACCGCCGACCGTGACCTCAAGCACGTGCGCCTCGCCGACGAGGCGGTCTGCATCGGTCCGCCGCGCTCGAGCGACAGCTACCTGAACATTCCCGCGATCGTCAGCGCCGCCGAGATCACGCGCGCCGAGGCCATCCACCCGGGCTACGGCTTCCTTGCCGAGAACGCCGACTTCGCCGAACGCGTGGAGTCCTCCGGCTTCCGCTTCATCGGACCCACGGCCGACGTCATCCGCCTGATGGGCGACAAGGTCAGCGCGATCGCCGAGATGAAGGCCGCCGGCGTGCCCTGCGTGCCGGGATCGGACGGCCCGCTCGGCGCGGACGAGGCCGTCAACCTCGCCCTCGCCGACGAGATCGGCTACCCGATCATCATCAAGGCGGCCGGCGGCGGCGGCGGGCGCGGCATGCGCGTCGTGCGCTCGGGCGACGCGCTGATCGAGTCGATCGCGATGACGCAGAACGAGGCGAAGTCGGCGTTCGGCAACCCGGTCGTCTACATGGAGAAGTTCCTCGAGACGCCGAGGCACATCGAGTTCCAGGTGATCTGCGACGAGCACGGCAACGCGATCCACCTCGGCGAGCGCGACTGCTCGATGCAGCGCCGTCACCAGAAGGTCGTCGAGGAGGCGCCGGCACCGGGCATCGACGCCGAGACGCGCGCGGACATGGGCGCGCGCTGCGTCGCCGCCTGCAAGCGCATCGGCTACCGCGGCGCCGGCACGTTCGAGTTCCTCTACGAGAACGGCGAGTTCTACTTCATCGAGATGAACACCCGCGTGCAGGTCGAGCACCCGGTCACCGAGATGATCACCGGCAAGGACATCATCAAGGAACAGATCTTCGCCGCCGAGGGGCGCGTGCTCCGCTGGGAGCAGGAGGACATCGTCATCAACGGCCACGCGTTCGAGTGCCGCATCAACGCCGAGGACCCGGTGACCTTCGCGCCGTCGCCGGGGATGATCAACCAGTACCACCCGCCGGGCGGGCTCGGGGTGCGGGTCGAGACGCACATCTACAACGGCTACGTCGTGCCGCCGTACTACGACTCGATGATCGCCAAGCTGATCGTCGCGGCGAACTCGCGCGAGTCGGCCATCGCGCGCATGCGCGGGGCGCTGAGCGAGGTCTTCGTCGACGGCATCAAGACCAACATCCCGCTGCACATCGACATCTTCGCCGACGAGGCCTTCCGGAAGGGCGGTACCGACATCCACTATCTCGAACGTCGTCTCGGGATCGAGTAGTTGAACGGGGACAGCTGGCCCGAGGTCGGGGTCCCGGCCACACCGGACACCAGCGACACGCTCGAGGCGTGGCTGTTCGAGGCGGGCGCGCTCGCCGTCACGTTGCACGACGCGCGCGTGGACGACGACATCTCGCACGCCGTGCTCGAACCCGCCCCGGGCGAGGTCCGGCTGTGGGACGCGCTGACGCTCGTCGGGCTGTTCGCGCAGGGTGACGACGACGCCGCCCTGGCCGTCGCCCTCGCCGGCGCCGCGGAATCGCTCGGACTGTCGCTTCCCGAGTACCGCGTCTCGCGCCTCGCCGAGCGCGTCTGGGAGCGCGCCTGGATGGCCGACTACGCGCCGATGCGGTTCGGGCCGCGCTTCTGGGTCTGCCCGCATCACCACGCCGCGGTGGACCCCGATGCGGTGACGCTGCGTCTCGATCCCGGGCTCGCGTTCGGCTCGGGCACGCACGCGACGACGGCACAGTGCCTCGCCTGGCTCGGGCGGGGGACGGACGACACGCTGACGCCGTTCGCCGGCCGCCGCGTCATCGACTACGGCGCGGGTTCGGGCGTGCTCGCGATCGCCGCGGCGCTGCTCGGCGCCCGCGACGTGCGCGCCGTCGACATCGATCCGCAGGCGCTGCTCGCGACGTCCGCGAACGCCCGCGCGAACGGTGTCGACGCGCGCCTCGCCGTCTCCCTGCCCGACGCGATGGACGACACGCCCGCCGATGTCCTGCTCGCCAACATCCTGTCGGGACCGCTCGAGTCGCTCGCCGAGACGTTCGCGCGACATCTCGTGCCCGGCGGCACGCTGGTGCTCTCGGGGTTGCTCGAGAGCCAGATCGAGTTGCTGCTCGTACGCTACAATTCATGGTTCGATTTCGCTCCCGGGAGAAGCCGCGACGGCTGGGCACTCCTCGAGGCGACCCGCCGCTCGAGCGCGTGAATGGGCAGAGCCAGCACATACAGCGACGCGGCGGGCAGCCCGCAGACCTGCTGCACGACCTGTCGGACGGTGTTCGAGGTCTCCCCCGAGCTCCTGTCCGCGTCCGACACGCGCGTGCGTTGCGGAGAGTGCCTGAGCATCTTCGACGCGCTGGCGAACCTGCGTGATCCGGAGGAAGAGATCGAGGCGCTCGCGGAGGTGCCCGAGGAGGCGTTCGAGGAGGCGTTCGAGGAGGCACCTGCGGAGGCGGTACCCGAAGAGGTGACGGAACAGTCGCCGGAAGAGCCGCAGAAAGAGCCGCAGGAAGAGCCGCAGGAAGAGCCGCGCGAAGGGATTCCCGACGAGGCGGCCGCCGACGAGGCACCCGTTGGCGAACCGTCGTCGGGCCGAACTCCCGCGCCGGCGTTCGGAATCTCCGACAGGAAGCCGGTCGCCTCCGGCAAGGCCCCCACGGGTCTCGATCAGGGCGTCACGCCGACCGCGCACGAGCTGGCCGAGCACGACCTGTCGGCCGACGAGGCGGAGCTGGCCGGGATCGACTCGCCGGCCGACGAGACCGGCACGCTCGACGTGACGTACTCGGACTTCGACCTGTTCTCCGGCGACGCCCAGCTTCCCGAGGTCGCCTATCTCGACGAGACGACGGACACCCCCGAATTCGACTTCGACACCGTCGACGTCGATGCGGACGAGACCTTCAGCGACACGCTGTTCGCCCACGACGCGACGATCGAGCCGGACGCGCTGGCCGACGCCACCGATGTCGGCGCGACGGCAGCCTTCGACGAGGACGACCTGCCGTCCGACGACACGTCCGCGAGCGCGCCCGGTCCCGATCCGGACTTCGTCGACGACGACGAGCCGGTCGAGCCGCTCGTGTTCCGGTACCGTGATGCCGAGGAGAGCGGATCGGACAGGCGGGCGGGCAGGAAGGCGGGCGCCACCGCAGAGGTGATCGCCGGCGCCGGGAGGGGGGCCGGAGCGAACGTCGACACGGGCTCCGGTACCGAGCCCGTCACGGACGAGTCATCGACCCGCGCCACCGCGGGTGACGCGAGCGTCGGCGCCGGTCCCGCGACGGGAGCCGGCACCGACGGGTCGATGGCCGTGCCGACGCCGAACCTCGGCGAGAAGTACGCGTCACCGCCACCGCCGCGTACGCCGTGGCTGCTGCGCTCGCTGCTGCTGCTCGTGCTGGGCGGGCTGCTGATCGGACTCTACGCGTACCGCGAGCGCGACTCGCTGCACGACGATCCGCTGACTCGCCCGGTGCTGCTGGCCGCGTGTCGCGCGGTCGGCTGCACGGTGCCCTCGCGCGTCGACCTGGCATCGCTGAAGCTGATCGAGAGAAAGGTGTTCACCCATCCGACGGAGTCGGACGCGCTCGTCATCAACGTCACGTTCAGGAACACGGCCACGTTCGACCAGCGCTACCCGGTGCTCGTGGTGCGCCTGCGCGATCGACTCGGGCGGATCGTCGCCGAACGCGACTTCGCCCCGTCGGACTACCTCGAGAGCTGGGCGTCGGGCGACACGATCGAGGCAACGCGCAATCTCAGCATCAGTCTCGAGGTCGACGACCCTGGTGACGGTGCCGAGAGCTACGAGTTCGAGTTCCGCGAGGCGGCCGGCTGACGACCCGCGTACCGGCGGTCCGCTGCTCGTTCGTCCGGTTACGGTGGCAGGCTTTCTGGTTTAGGATGATCCACCCGCTGCCTGTACGGACGTCCCCTTGAGCGAAGCCGCGACGGATTCCGCGATCGAGATCGGTCCCTACCTCCTGAGGAACCGTGTCTTCCTGGCCCCGATGGCCGGTGTCACGGATCGCCCGTTCCGCGATCTCTGCGCACGCGAGGGCGTCGGCTACGCGGCCTCCGAGATGATCTCGAGCGACACGCTGCTGCACGCGAGCGCGAAGACGCGGCATCGGGTCGCGCGCGCGGCGAACGATCTGCCGCACGCGGTGCAGATCGCCGGCAGCGATCCGGACCGGATGGCCGACGCCGCGGCCTTCAACGTCGCCGCCGGCGCCGAGATCATCGACATCAACATGGGTTGTCCGGCCAAGAAGGTCTGCCGCGTCGCGGCGGGTTCGGCGCTCCTGTCCGACCCTGCGCGCGTGCGCCGCATACTCGCCTCCGTGGTCGCCCGGGTCGACGTCCCGGTCACGCTGAAGATCCGCACCGGCCCCACCCCCGAGACGCGCAACGGCGTCGCCATCGCGCGTCTGGCGGAGGCCGAGGGCATCCGCTGCCTCGTCGTGCACGGGCGCACCCGCCAGGATCGCTTCCGCGGCGAGGCCGAGCACGACACGACGGCCGCGATCGTCGACGCCGTGTCGATCCCGGTCATCGCCAACGGTGACGTGCGCTCGGCCGCCGACGCGCGTCGGGTGCTCGAGCGCACCGCCGCCGCCGGCATCATGGTGGGGCGTGCGGCGCAGGGGAATCCGTGGATCTTCCGCGAGATCGTCGCCGATCTCGGCGGCCGGTCCGCGCCGCCGCCGCCGACACCGGAAGAGGTGCACGCCGCGCTGGCGACCCAGATCCGCGGCTGCCACGCGCTCTACGGCGAGTACCGCGGCGTGCGCGTCGCGCGCAAGCACATCGCCTGGTACTGCCGCGGCTTCCGCGACGCGGCGGCCTTCCGCGAGTCGGCCAACGGCTGCGACGACGCGGCGCGGCAGCTCGCGCTCGTGGACGCCTTCTTCGAGCGACCCGGATCGTTCGCGGTGGCCGCTTGAGCGTGCCGGCGAGGCGGCACGGCGCGAAGGCGTCGGTGGCGAAGGCCGCGCCGACGCCGACCACGCCGGCGAAGAGCGGCTCCGCACGCCGTCCGGCGGTCGAGACGAAAGGCCGCGTCGTGGCGGGTGCGTCGAGCCGGGACCTGCCCGCGAAGAAGACGTCCGGTCGGGCCGCGTCCAAGGCGACCGCCACCGGGACGACGTCGGCGCGTGCGGCGTCCCCGTCCATCGACGCGGGCACCGGCACAGCGATCCAGCGCTGCGTGCGCGAGGAGCTGAAGCGCCACTTCGTGCTGCTCGACGGCGAACCGCCGAGCGATCTGTACCGGAAGGTGATGCAGCAGGTCGAGGCGTCGTTGCTCGACGCGGTGCTGCGCGAGTGCGGTGGCAACCGGAGTCGGGCGGCGGCGTGGCTCGGGATCAGTCGCGGAACGCTTCGTGGCAAGCTCGCCGATCTGGACGCCGACTGACCCCGGGAAACCCATCACGATGGCGAATGACCTTCCGCGCTGCGCTCTGCTGAGCGTGTTCGACAAGCGTGGTATCGAGCCGTTCGCGCGCGCGCTCGCCGAGCGCGGCTTCACGCTGCTGTCCACCGGAGGCACGGCGCGCGCGCTGCGCGAGGCCGGGCTGGACGTCACCGACGTGTCCGTGCACACCGGGGCGGCCGAGATGATGGGGGGGCGCGTCAAGACGCTGCACCCGAGCGTGCACGGCGGCATCCTCGGTCGTCGGGGCGAGGACGACGCGGTCATGGCGGAGCGCGGGATCGCGGCGATCGACATCGTCGCGGTCAACCTCTACCCGTTCGCCGAGACCGTGGCGCGCGCGGACGCGACGTTCGACGACATCATCGAGAACATCGACATCGGCGGTCCGGCGATGCTGCGTTCGGCGGCCAAGAACCATGCCTCGGTCGCCGTCGTCACCGATCCCGACGACTACGAGCGCGTGATCGCCTCGCTCGACGCCGACGAGGCGGCACGCCGAGCGCTGCGCTTCGAGCTCGCCGTCGCCGCGTTCGAGCACACCGCGCGTTACGACGGCACGATCGCCGAGCATCTCGGACGGCTCGTGGAGGCGGGTCCCGCCGCCGCACCGGCCGACTTTCCGCGCACGCTGAACCGCCAGCTCGAGCTGATCGAACCGCTTCGCTACGGCGAGAACCCGCACCAGCGCGCCGCCTTCTACCGCACGCCCGGCGCCGCTCCGGACACGATCGCGGGAGCCCGCTTCCGCCAGGGACGTGCGCTGTCGTACAACAACGTGATGGACGCGGACGCCGCGCTCGGCTGCGTGCGCGCGTTTCCCGAGATCGCCTGCGTCATCGTCAAGCACGGCAACCCCTGCGGGGTGGCCGTCGCGGAGACGCCGCTCGCCGCCTACGACCGCGCCCACCGCACCGACCCGACGTCGGCCTTCGGGGGCATCATCGCGTTCAACCGACCGCTCGACGCGAAGACGGCGCGCGAGATCGTCGCGCGGCAGTTCGTCGAGGTGGTCATCGCGCCCGGCATCGCCGACGCCGCCGTGGAAGCGTTCTCGGTCAAGCCCGGCGTGCGCGTGCTCGACTGCGCCGCGCCCGTGAGCGGCCACGGGGGCGGCCACGGGGGCGGCCACGGGGGCGGCCACGGGGGTGGGCACGGGAGCGCGGAGCCGGTCGCGCACGAGTGGCAGCTGCGGCCGGTCTCGGGCGGCCTGCTCGTGCAGGAGGACGATCGACGCGAGATCGCGCGCGAGGAGCTGAAGGTGGTGACGTCACGATCGCCGGACGCGCGCGAGCTCGACGATCTGGTGTTCGCCTGGCGTGTGGCGAAGTTCGTCAAGTCCAACGCGATCGTCTACGCCCGCGACGGGGCGACCGTCGGCGTCGGTGCCGGGCAGATGAGTCGCGTCTACTCGGCCCGCATCGCCGGCATCAAGGCCGCCGACGAGGGGTTGGAAGTGGCCGGAGCCGTGATGGCCTCCGATGCCTTCTTCCCGTTTCGCGACGGCATCGACGGCGCGGCCGAAGCGGGTATCGCCGCCGTCATCCAGCCCGGCGGGTCGAAGCGCGACGACGAGGTCATCGGTGCCGCCGACGAGCACGGCATGGCGATGGTGTTCACCGGCGTCCGCCACTTTCGCCACTGAGCGGCTGCCGGACTCAGGCGTGAGCGCCGACGAACAGCAGGAGGAACCCCGCGTTGTAGAACGCGTGCAGCGCGAACGCCGGCCCGACGCGACGATGACGCTCGTACACGTGTCCGAACACGAGCGAGGGCACGAGCACCGCGGCGGCCCACGACGGCGGCTGGCTCCAGAGGTGAGCCGCGGCGAAGGCGATCGAGGCGAGCACGTTGGCGCCGGACAAACCGAGGCGGCGCCGCGCGAGAGCGGGCACGCCGAGCAGCGTGCCCTGCAGGGCGCCGCGAAACACGATCTCCTCGAGCAGCGGGTAGACGACGACCCCGTACGCGAGCGTCATCGTCGCCGGCGTGCCATCGGCGAGCGGCAATCCGAAGGCCCACAGCAGCGTCCAGCAGAGCGGGCCCGCGGCGAACGCGGCGATGACGTGGCGGTCGCGGAGAACGGGGCCGACGGGACCGCCGGGGAGTTCGCGCGCCGCCCCCGTCACCCTCAGTTCACGCTCTCGAAGATCTCGATGCGATTGTTGCGCTCGCGCCCCTCGTCGGTGCGGTTGTCGTAGAGCGGTCGCGCGCCGCCGAACGAACGCAGCACGATCCGGTTGGCGCGAACGCCGCTCCGCTGCACCAGATAGGTGCCGATCGTCTTCAGCCTCGCACGCGTCAGGATCGACTGATCGCGAACGCTGCCGCTGTCGTCGGTGTGGGCGAGCAGCTCGATGCGGGCGGCCGGGTACTCGGTGAGCAGCCCGGCGAGGTAGTCGAGCTGCTCCACGCCGCCCGCGGCGAGATCGGCCGTTCCGGGGTCGAACCTGAGACCGCTCAGCACGCCGTCGAGCAGGGCGCAGCCGTCGTCGCGAACCGGGAAACCCGGTGCCGAGCGGGCGCAGATGTCGTCGGCATCCGCGATCCCGTCCCCGTCGGCGTCCCCGTCGGTGACGGCGGGTTCGGGAGCGGTGGCAGGCGTGGGCTCGGGGGCGGCGGACGCTTCGGCTTCGGGGGGCGAAGCCGGCCGGTCCGCCGTGGCGGGCAGCGGCAGCTCCGTTCCCGCCGGCAGCTCGATGGGGGCTTCGCGACGCGACGAGCCGGCACCGGGCGGTGCGCTCAGCGGCTCGAGCGGCGCCGCCGTCGTCCCGTCGGACAGGGGTGGCGCCTCGGGCAAGGTGTCCGCGTCCGGAAGCGCCGTCGTTCCGGGCGCGGGAGGGACGACGGTGCCGGGCGGCAGCGAGAGCGTCTCGGGAAGCGTCGCCGGGTCGGGCAGCGGAGCGTCGGGGGGCGACCCCGGCAGTCCCGGTGCCGCGGCGATCGTGTCCGGCAGCTCGCCCGGTTCGAGGAGCACCGCCGGATCGGGCGCGGGCGGACTGGCGGGCACCGCGGTCGTCTCGACCGGTGCGGACACGGACGGCGTCCGCGTGGCCAGCGGCGCCGGCGTGGGGGGCAGGCTTCGCCGCCCGCGTCCCCCGAAGCGGGTGACGAACGACAGGTTCACCGAGCCCGCGTCGCGATCGTGATACAGCCCCTCGGCGCGGAGCGCGACGTTTCGCGTCAGGTAGAACTCGAGGCCGGCGCCGGCGCCGAAGTTGACGTCCGAATCGACCTCGAGCTCGACATCGGTATCGCGCTGCATGACGCCGAGGCCGAACCGCCCGTACGCCGATACGCCGAGCACGGTACCGCGAGGTGCCCGGTCGCGCGAGTCGAAGAAGCGGTACAGGACAGAGGCGTCGGCACCGGTGTACGCGACGTCCCGCCCGTCGTCGAACCCGGTCTCGCCGAGCCCGTGCAGTTGCAGCTGCACGCTCGTGCGTTCGTCCAGGTCGCGCCCGGCGAACAGCGTGCCGCTGCCGACCGGGTCATCCCCGGCGTCCAGTCCGCTCTCCACCGCATCGGGGCGCAGGATCGCGGCGCCGCCCCCGATGCCCAGGTACCACTGATCGTCGAGCGCGTGCACCGGAGCGCTCGCGACGAGCAGCGCGGTCAGCGTCGCGAGCGGGTGCGTCGAGGAGCGGGCCGTGCGGTGAGTCACGGTTCGGAGGTTCGGGAGGGTGCGCGCGGCGGGAGCCGCCACCGACCGTCGGAGAGTCGAGGACATGACACTGACTATAGTTCGCCCGAGCCCTCCCGGAGCCAGCGGGCGACGTCGGTCGCGCAATACGTGAGCACCCCGTCACAGCCCGCGCGGCGAAACGCCACCATCGTCTCCGTGACGACGGCGCGCTCGTCGATCCAGCCGTTGGCCGCCGCCGCCTTGAGCATCGCGTACTCGCCACTGACGTGGTAGGCGAACGTCGGCACCCGGAACGTCTCCTTGGCGCGACGCACGATGTCGAGGTAGGGCAGCCCCGGCTTGACCATGATCATGTCGGCCCCTTCCTGCAGATCGGCAGCGATCTCGTGCATCGCCTCGTCGCCGTTGGCGGGGTCGAGCTGATAGCTCTTCTTGTCCGCCTTGCCGAGCGCGGCGGCGGCGCCCACGGCGTCGCGGAACGGGCCGTAGAAGCTCGACGCGTACTTCGCCGAGTAGCTCATGATCTGCACGTGGCGGTGATCGGCCGCTTCCAGCGCCTCGCGGATCGCCCCGACCCGACCGTCCATCATGTCCGACGGGGCGACCACGTCGGCGCCGGCCACCGCATGGGAAAGCGCCTGGCGCACCAGCGCGTCGACGGTCTCGTCGTTGACGATGTAGCCGCTCTCGTCCATCAGGCCGTCCTGCCCGTGCGGCGAGTACGGGTCGAGCGCGACGTCGGTGATGACGCCGAGCGTCGGGTGGGCCTCCTTCAGCGCGCGGATCGCCCGCTGGGCGAGCCCGTCGGGGTCCCAGGCACCGGCGCAGTCGTCGGTCTTGGCCGCGTCGTCGGTGACGGGAAAGAGCACGACCGCGGGCACGCCGAGCGCGTGCGCCTCGCCCGCCCGGGCGAGCAGACGGTCGACGCTCAGCCGCTCGACGCCGGGCATCGACTCGACCGCCTCGGTGCGGTCCTCCCCCTCGATGACGAAATACGGCTGGATCAGCATGCCGGCGTCGACGTGGTGCTCGGCGACCAGGGCACGGGCGAAGGGCGCTCGGCGCGAGCGGCGCGGACGGCTGCCGGGGAACGGGGCGCGGACGCCGTAGAGTGCGTGATCGGTCACGTTTGAGGAGTCGTCGGGGTTGGCCGGAACGGGCAGGCGTTCACCTTCGCGAGCGCTGCGTCTGGGCGAGCGAGGTCAGGCCGCGCTACCATCCCGGGTTCTATCACACGCACTCGTCGTGCGCATCCGGAAGCTGCTCGTGAGCGAACGCGCGAAGATCCTTCTCTACACCGTCGTCGCGAGCGGCGTGTTGTGGATCGCCGTCGAGCGCTTCATGGGCACGACCGCCGACTACGCGTCCCGCCTGGACATCAGGAGTACCCCTCGGGATCCCGACTGGGACCCCGAGAACGAGGTCGTCAACGCCAAGGCTCCGATCAACGCGTCCACCGCGGCGCGCGCCGGGGCCGGCCGGAACGCGTCGGTCGAGGGCGTGCCGGCCGTGGCGGCCGCCTTGCCCGCCGAGCGCGAGGTTCGCGAGAGCCGCGCGGAGGACGACGGCGAGGCGCCGCCGGAGCGCGACGGGGACGAGGAGCGCCTGAGCGTCGTCAGTGTCGAGCGAGTCGACAGCGACAGCGACATGCGAGAGGTGGAGGCCGTTGCCTACGCCGACGACACGGACCGGGAGGAGGCCACGGACCGGGAGGAAGGCACGAGCCGCGAGGAGGAGCTGGTCAGCGGTCGCCTGACGACGCACGCCCTCGACCTCACGCTGGCCGGCTGCGCGGTCGCGGTGGCCGACGCCGACGGGCCGGTCGCCGAGTTGAGCGCCCGCCCCGACGTCACCATCGCCGTGTTCTACCGCCACGCATCGGTCGCGATCAAGGGCGCGAGTCTCAGCAGCATCGACGCCCTGATCGACACGTTCCGCCGCTGCGAGTCGGGACTGCTCGTCGCCGAGCACAATCCCGAGGGGCGCACCGACGTCGACGACGAACGCATCGTCGAGCGGCGCGCCGAGGAGCTCAAGTACTATCTCCTGCAGCGCCGTGTGCCGAAGGAACGCGTGAGACTCCCGGAACGCTCGTGATCAACCGCTATACCGTCATCGGACAGCCGATCGCCCACAGTCTCTCGCCGCCGATCCACGAGTTGTTCGGCGAGCTGACCCAGCGCCGGATCTCCTACACGCGCACCGAGTGCACGCCTGCCACCTTCGTCGAGACCGTGCGTGACTGGCAGGCGAACGGTGGGCGAGGCTGCAACGTCACGATGCCGTTCAAGGAGCTCGCGCCCGAGGCTTGCGATCGTCTCTCGCGCGCGGCCGAGCGTGCCGGCTCGGTGAACACGATCCTGATGCATCGTGACGGCAGCCGCGTGGGTCACACCACCGACGGGGCGGGCCTGCTCGCCGACATCGGGAGGAACCGGCGCCGACCGCTCGCCGGTCGGCGCGTGCTGCTGCTCGGTGCGGGCGGTGCGGCGCGCGCCGTGGTCGAGCCGTTGCTCGGTGCGCGGCCGGCCGCCCTGCACGTGACCAATCGCACGGCTGCCCGTGCCGAGGCGCTCGCCGACGCGTTCGCCTCGTTCGGACCCGTCACGGGCGCCGGCATCGACGCCCTCGACGCCGAGGCGCCGTTCGACATCGTCGTCAACGCCACGGCCGCGAGCCTCGCGGGCGAGCTTCCGCCGTTGCCCGACACCCTGCTCGCACCCGGCGCGCTCGCCTACGACATGACGTACGCCCCGGGAGACACGGTATTCATGGCGTGGGCGCGCGAGCGCGGTGCCGATGTCGCCGACGGATTCGGCATGCTCGTCGAGCAGGCGGCCGAGGCGTTCGGCATCTGGGAAGGCGTACGGCCGAAGACGCGCATGGCCTGGGCGCGACTGCACGACGTGCGCACGCGCGCCACCGACGGCGCCGACGGGCGCGTCGATATCCAACGGAGATCCTCGTGAACGGACCCATCCCGGCCATCGTCCGCGCCACCGCGTGCGCCACCGCGTGCGCCACCGCACACTTCACCCGCCGCCGGTTCGCCGGTGCGGTGCTCGGCGGGCTGGTCGCGCTCGCGGCGTCCATCGCCACCTACGCCGCGGCGGACGGGCAGGCGCAGCCACCGCTGCCGACGATCGACGTGCGGGTCGGCGGCGTGCCGCTGACCGTCGAGATCGCCAGTGGCGGCGAGCAGCGCTACATGGGATTGAGCTTCCGCGAACGCCTCGACGAGAGCGCGGGCATGCTGTTCGTCTACCCCGATGAGCGCCCGCTGACGTTCACGATGCGCAACACGCTGCTGCCGCTGTCGATCGCGTTCATCGACGACGGACTGGTCGTGCGCGAGATCATCGACATGGACGTGGGGCCGGGGCAGCTGTTCGACTCCGACCGGCCGGCGCGCTACGCGCTGGAGGTCAACCAGGGCTGGTTCGACCGGAACGGCATCGAGCCGGGTGCCGTCGTCACGATGCCCTGAGACCGCGGCTCCCGCCGTACGGTATCGATCTCGAGCCGACCCGGAGCCGATCTCGAGCGGACTTCGGGGGCGCGTCCGGATGCGTTCCGGCCGGAACGCATGCGGTAGCATGACGACACGCCCGCCGCCACGCCGCCATCCATGCCCGCTCCTCCCGAGATACTGACCTTTCACGACGGCCGCTGGCACGACGGCAGCGTCCCGGTCATGCGCTCGGGCGATCACGGTGCCTGGCTCGGCACGCCGGTGTTCGACGGGGCGCGCCGCTTCGACGGCGTCGCCCCGGATCTCGACGCGCACTGCGCACGCGTCAACCGCTCGGCCGAGGCGCTCGGCATGGTCCCGACGCTCTCCGTCGGGCAGATCGTCGAGCGCGTGCGGGAAGGCTTCGAGCGCTTCGCGCCGGATGTCGCGATCTACGTCCGGCCGATGTACTGGTCGACCGGCCACGGGGCGGGGTTCATCAGCGCCGAGCCCGACAGCACCGACTTCTGCCTCTGCCTGCAGGCGATGCCCATGCCCGGCCCCGAGACCGCCGCCCGCCTGACGACGACGCGCTTCACGCGCCCGACGCTCGAGGTGGCGACGGTGGACGCCAAGGCGGCGTGCCTCTACCCGAACAACGCGCGGATGATGCGCGAGGCGGTGGCGAAGGGGTTCACCAACGCCCTCGTCACCGACGCGCTCGGCAACGTCGCCGAATCCGCCACCAGCAACGTGTTCATGGTGCGCGACGGCGAGGTGTTCACGCCCGTCCCGAACGGCACGTTCCTGAACGGCATCACGCGTCAGCGCGTCATCGGGCTGCTGCGCGAGGCCGGTACGGTGGTGCACGAGACGACCCTGACGCTCGACGATTTCCGCGGCGCGGACGAGGTGTTCATGAGTGGCAACATGTCCAAGGTCAATCCGGTCTCCGCGTTCGACGACACCGAGTACGGGATCGGTCCGGTCACGCGCCGCGCGCGCGAGCTCTACCTGGACTGGGCGCGGCGGGGAGCGGCGACGTGAACATGCCGCGGCGTCCGCTCGGCCCGAGCGGAATAGAGGTCAGCGCGCTGTGCCTCGGGACGATGACCTGGGGCTCGCAGAACACGAGCGCCGAGGCCGCCTCGCAGATCGATCTCGCGCTCGAGCGCGGCGTCGACTTCATCGACACGGCGGAGATGTATCCGACCACGCCGCGCGCGCCCGAGACCCATGGCGACACCGAACGCATCGTCGGCGAGTGGATCCGGCGCTCGGGTCGGCGCTCCGACATCGTCCTCGCCACCAAGGTCAACGGCAACGGTCACGAGGCGGACGACGACATCACCGGGGCGAAGGTCCGCGCCTCGCTCGAGAGGAGCCTGGAGCGACTCGGCACCGACCACGTCGATCTCTACCAGCTGCACTGGCCGAACCGCGGCAGCTACCACTTCAGGAAGCACTGGACCTGGGACCCGAGCGGGCAGGTGGGACCGTACTCGCGCGAGCACGTGCGCGGCAACGTCCTCGACGTGCTGGAGACCTGCGAGGCGCTGATCCGGGAGGGGAAGATCCGTGTCGTCGGGCTCTCCAACGAGAGCGCCTGGGGCGTCATGCAGTTCGCGGAGCTGGCCCGTGCGCGCGGGCTGCCGCGCGTGGCGAGCGTGCAGAACGAGTACAGCCTGTTGTGCCGGCTGTTCGATACGGATCTGGCCGAGGTCGCCCATCACGAGCGCGTCGGGCTGCTGGCGTTCTCGCCGCTCGCCGCCGGCATCCTGTCGGACAAGTACTCGGACGCCTCGCCGCCGAAGGGCTCGCGGCGCGCCCTCGACGACACGCTCAACGGTCGCTGGACGGCGGCCAGCGCGGCGGCGAGCCGGGCCTACGCGGCGCTCGCGCGCGAGCGCGGCATGGAACCCGCACAACTCGCGCTGGCGTTCTGTCTCGGGCGCCCGTTCACGACGTCGGTGATCGTCGGGGCGACCGACACGGCTCAGCTGGAGACCGATCTCGCCGCCGCCGACATCGTTCTCGACGCGGACACGCTCGCCGGCATCGACCGCATCCACCGCGCGCACCCGATGCCGATGTAGCGCTCGTCGCGGCGATCGGTACGGGACGGCCCGGGCTCTAGAAAACACACAATTCCCTGTTGTCCGAGCGCTTCTCTCCCTACCATCGCCCGCGATCCCCCATCACGACGATCGGCGAAGCCGGGAGACGCTAGACATGCAGAAGGGCGACGGCAGGAAGAGGGCGAAGCGCACGGGTGCGGGCACCGGAGCGGGTGACCGGGCGGGCGCCGGCGCGGATGCCGGGAAGGGCGCCGGGAAGGGCGCCGGGAAGGGCGCCGCGGCCGACCCCGTCGCGGGCCCCGTCGCGGGCGATGCCGACGGCCGCCGCCGGGCCGTCGTCGAGAACGTCACGCCGCGCGTCGACGGTGGCCGCTTCGCCGCCAAGCGGGTCGTCGGCGACACGGTCACGGTCGGCTGCGACGCGTTCACCGACGGGCACGATCGCCTGAGCTGCGTGCTGCTGCACCGCAAGGCGGGGGAGACGCGCTGGCACGAGGCACCGATGCACGCGCTCGTCAACGACGCCTGGATGGGCGAGTTCCCGGCCGATGAGCTCGGGCGCCACGAGTACGCCGTCGAGGCCCGGGTCGATCACTTCAAGACCTGGCGGCACGATCTCGGCCGGCGCGAGGACGAGAGCGACATCGCCGTGCACCTGCTCGACGGGGCGAAGATGCTCGACGCCGCCGCCGCCCGTGCCGGCAAGGGCGAGGCGGGTCGCACGCTCGCCGCGGCGGCGACGGTGCTCCGCGACGAGAAGCGCTCCGTCGCCGAGCGTCGCGACGCGGCGCTCGACGAGACGCTCGGCGCGCTGGCCATCGAGCACGGCAGCCGTGCGCTCGCCACGCGTTCGGAGGTGTTGCCGCTGGTCGTCGACGACCGCCTCGCAGGGTTCTCCGCCTGGTACGAGTTCTTCCCGCGCTCGAGCGTCGTGCGCGGCGACCCGGCCGCCCCGGTCGGGGTCAGCGTGACCGAGGACGGTGGACAGCTCCCGCACGCGACGCTGCGCGATTCGATCGAGCGGCTCGACTACGTCGCCGGGCTCGGCTTCGACATCGTCTACCTGCCGCCCGTCCACCCGATCGGCCGCGTCGACCGGAAGGGGCGCAACAACACGCTGACCCCGGACGACGCCGACGTCGGCGTGCCGTGGGCGATCGGCTCGAGCGAGGGCGGACACCTCGCCATCCATCCCGAGCTCGGCACGCTCGCCGACTTCCGCGCCTTCGTCGACGCCGCGCGCGGCAAGGAGCTGGAAGTGGCGATGGACATCGCCTTCCAGTGCGCCCCCGATCACCCGTGGGTGGAGGAGCATCCGGACTGGTTCCGCCGCCGCCCCGACGGCAGCGTGCAGTTCGCCGAGAACCCGCCGAAGAAGTACCAGGACATCTACCCGTTCGACTTCGAGTGCGACGACTGGCAGGGGCTCTGGGACGCCCTGAAGGGGGTGTTCCTGCACTGGATCGAGCGGGGCGTGCGCGTGTTCCGCGTCGACAACCCGCACACCAAGCCCTACCCGTTCTGGGCGTGGGTCATCGGCGAAGTCAAGCGCGAGCGTCCCGACGCGATCTTCCTCGCCGAGGCGTTCACCCGCCCCAAGCTCATGCACCGTCTCGCCAAGCTCGGGTTCACGCATTCGTACACGTACTTCACCTGGAGAAACACCCGGGCCGAGCTCGAGGAGTATCTCCTGGAGGTCAGCCGCGGGCCGGGGCGCGACTACATGCGTCCGAACTTCTGGCCGAACACGCCCGACATCCTGCACGAGACGCTGCAGGAAGGCGGGCGCGGTGCGGCCGCGCTCAGGCTCGTGCTCGCCGCGACGATGTCGTCCAACTACGGCATCTACGGCCCCGTCTTCGAGCTCGCCTACGCGACGCCGCGCGAACCCGGCAGCGAGGAGTACCTCGACTCGGAGAAATACCAGATCAGGCGCTGGAACCTCGATCGCGCCGACAGCCTCGCGCCGCTGATCGGGCACGTCAACCGTATCCGGCGCGACCACCCGGCGCTGCAGGACACGTACAACGCCCGCGTGCACGGCATCGACAACGAGCGTCTGATCTGCTATTCGAAGTCGGCGCCGGCGTCCGCCCCGGATGCCGACACGCTGCTCGTCATCGTCAACCTCGACCCGCACGATGCGCAGTCCGGCTGGACGTCGCTCGACCTCGGCGCGCTCGGGCTCGAGCCCGATGTCGAGTTCGAGCTGTTCGATCTCCTGAGCGGCGAGACCTACCGCTGGCAGGGTGCGCACAACTTCGTCGCGCTCGACCCGCGGCGGGGACCGGCGCATGTCTGCGTGGTCCGCCCGCTCTGAATTCCCCGAACCCGGAACCGCCTCGATGAGCGAACGACATGACGACGCGCACGGTGCCGACGACGCGCTCTGGTACAAGGACGCGATCATCTACCAGACGCACGTCAAGGCCTACGGCGACTCGAACGGCGACGGCATCGGCGACTTCCGCGGCCTGACCGCGCGCCTCGACTACATCCAGCAGCTCGGCGTCAACACCGTCTGGGTGCTGCCGTTCTACCCGAGCCCGCAGCGCGACGACGGCTACGACATCGCCGAGTACGAGGCGATCCACCCCGACTACGGGACGATGGAGAACTGCCGCGAGTTCATCGAGGAGGCGCACAAGCGGGAGCTGCGCGTCATCACCGAGCTCATCATCAACCACACCTCCGATCAGCACGCCTGGTTCCAGCGCGCGCGCAACGCCCCGAAGGGATCCCCGGAGCGCGAGTTCTACGTCTGGAGCGACGACGATTCCGTCTACGCCGACAGCCGCATCATCTTCACCGACACGGAGACCTCGAACTGGGCCTGGGATCCGGTGGCCAAGCAGTACTACTGGCACCGCTTCTTCTCCCACCAGCCGGACCTGAACTTCGACAACCCCGCCGTCATGGAGGCGGTGCTCGGAATCATGGAATACTGGCTGGACCTCGGCGTCGACGGACTCCGCCTCGACGCCATCCCGTACCTGATCGAGCGCGAGGGCACCAGCTGCGAGAACCTCCCCGAGACGCACGACATCCTCAAGCGCATCCGCGCGGCGCTCGACGCGAAGTACCCCGACCGGATGCTGCTCGCCGAGGCCAACCAGTGGCCCGAGGACGTGCGCGAGTACTTCGGCGACGGCGACGAGTGTCACATGGCCTATCACTTCCCGGTCATGCCGCGGATGTACATGGCCGTCGCCCAGGAGGACCGGCACCCGATCATCGACATCATGGGGCAGACGCCCGACATCCCCGCCAACTGCCAGTGGGCGATCTTCCTCCGGAACCACGACGAGCTGACGCTCGAGATGGTCACCGATCGGGAGCGCGACTACATGTACCGCATGTACGCGCACGATCCGCGCATGCGCATCAACGTCGGCATCCGGCGCAGGCTCGCGCCCCTCCTCGACAACGACCAGGGCAAGATCCGGCTGATGAACAGCCTGCTGCTGTCCCTGCTCGGCACACCGGTGATGTACTACGGCGACGAGATCGGCATGGGCGACAATATCTACCTCGGTGACCGCAACGGCGTGCGCACGCCGATGCAGTGGAGCCCGGACCGGAACGCCGGGTTCTCGAAGGCCGATCCGCAGAGCCTCTACCTGCCGCCCGTCATGGACCCGATCTACGGCTACGAGGCGGTCAACGTCGAGGCGCAGTCACGCTCGCCGTCGTCGCTGCTGAACTGGATGCGCCGCATGATCGGCGTCAGGAAGCGCCATCCGGCGTTCGGGCGCGGCACGTTCCGGTTCCTGCAGCCGACCAACCGCAAGATCCTCGCCTATCTCCGCGAGCACGAGGACGCGGACGGCGAGACCGACGTGATCCTCTGCGTGGCGAACCTCGGCCGCACGCCGCAGCCGGTGGAGCTGAACCTGGCCGAGTTCGAGGGGCGCGTGCCGGTCGAGCTGATCGGGCGCACCGAGTTCCCGCGCATCGGCGACCTGCCGTACCTGCTGACGCTGCCGGGGCACGAGTTCTACTGGTTCGAGATGACCGAGAACGACTCCGAGCCCGAGTGGCGTACCGAGAGCGAGGCGGCGGAGCTGCCGCTGATGGTCATGGCGAGCGGCTGGGACAGCCTGTTCGTCGAGCGTCACGCCGGCAGTCAGCGCGCGCTGGCCGAGCAGCTCGTCGGACGCTTCCGCTCGGTGCTCCCCGACTTCCTCGGCAACCAGCGCTGGTTCGCCGCCAAGGGCGAGCGGATCGCCCTGGTCGAGATCGAGCGCCTGCACGTCTGGGAGCACGCCGGCGGCAGTTGGCTGCTGGCCTGGATCGACGTGTCGTTCGAGGCCTCGGGGGATCGTCCGGCGCTCGAGCCGCAACGCTACTTCCTGCCGCTCGCGATCACATGGACCGAGGACGGCGACGAGCTGACGCCGGCGGCCAAGGCGGCGAGTCTCGCGCGGGTCCGGCGCCACGCCCGCATGGGCATGCTGCACGACGCGTTCACCGATGCCGCGTTCTGCCGGGCGCTCGCGCACGCGATGGTCATCGGGGAGAGTGTCGCGCTCGACGGTGACGCCGGCGCGGAGAAGCTCGCGTTCGAGGCGGACGCACAGCTCGGGCAGCTGCTCGGACTCGATGACGGCGACGACGTGGCGAACGCCTGTCTCGGGCTCGACGTCGAGCTGGCCGGAACCCAGGGCAGCAACACCGCGGTGGTGCTGAGCCGTGGCGAGGGCGATGTCGGTGACGACACGGCCGTCGACGCGCTCGACGGTGGGAGCGGCGGCGCGCACCGGGTATTCCTGAAGGGCTACCGGCGCCTGCAGCGCGGCGTCGGTCCGGAGCTCGAGATCGGACGCTTCCTGAACGCCGCCGGCACGAGCGATGCCGGCGGCGCACCGCGCTTCGCTCCGCTCGCCGGTACGTTCGAGCTCGTCGGCACGGAGGGCGGCGGGGCGCTGGCGATGCTGCAGGGTCACGTCCGCAACCAGGGTGACGCCTGGACGCTGACGATCGGTCACCTCGAGCGGTTCGTGGAGGATCACCTGGCGATCGAGGCGCTCGAGGCGACACCGCGCGCCTCCGACCACGACGCGCCGGGCATGCACGACGGGTTCATGATGCTGATGACGACGCTCGGGCGACGCACCGCCGAGCTGCACCGTGCGTTCGTCATGGCGGACGACGCCGACCCGGCGTTCGCGCCGGAGACGGTCGACGCCGACGACATCCGCACCTGGACCGAGGAGGCTCGCCGCGACGTGACCGAGTCGCTCGAGCGACTCGGCGCGCGCGTCGACACGCTCGAGCCCGAGACGGCGCGCGACGCGACGCGCCTGCTCGGTGTCCGCGACGCGCTGCTCGCCCGCATCGACGACACCGCCCGCACGCTGTCGGAGTCGGCTGGCGCGGGTCTGCTCAAGTCGCGCGTGCACGGCGACTACCACCTCGGGCAGGTGCTCGTGCGGCGCAACGACTTCGTCATCATCGACTTCGAGGGCGAGCCGAGTCGGAGCCTCGAGGAGCGGCGCCGCAAGTACCCGCCGATGAAGGACGTCGCCGGCATGCTGCGCTCGTTCGACTACGCCGGGGCGACGGCGCTCGCCCGCGCGCTCGAGCTCTGGCCGGGCAATGCCGGGACGTTCGTCGACGGCATCGCCGACTGGCAGCGGCGCGCCGTCGCGGCCTTCCTCGAGGGCTATCGCGTGCCGGGGGCCGGGCCTGCGCTGTGGCCGGAGAGCGGCGGCGAGGCGCTCTTGACGCTGATGACGCTGGACAAGGCGCTGTACGAGCTTCGCTACGAGCTCGAGCACCGTCCCGACTGGGTCGGCGTGCCGGTGCGAGGGCTGCTGCGCCTGACCGAGGGCTGACGCTCTGCGGTCCGGCCCGCGAGGGTGGTCGGTCCGGGTCGCGGAGACCGGGTCGCGGAGACCGGGTCGCGCAGACCGGGTCGCGCAGACCGGGTCGCGCAGACCGGGTCGCGCAGACCGGGTCGCGCAGACCCTGGACGCTTCAGCGGAACAGCGGGTGACGGCGCAGCACCCAGGCCTGATCGGCGCTCAGCGTCCAGGGCAGGGTGTCGGCGTCGCCGGAGTGGAACATGACGTTGCCGGCGCCGCCGGCCGCACCGCAGTCGAGCGGGTCGGGAACGGTGCAGCGCGGCGTGTCGTCGAGGAGATCGAAGGTCGTGCCGTCGACCTCGCTCGGATGGGCGAGACCGGCGAAGTGCCCGAGCTCGTGCAGGAGGTTCGCCGCGAGCAGCTCGACGACGGTGTCCGGGTCGAGCCGGTCCGCGGTCCAGGCGCGCTCGCCGATGAACACGCAGCCGTTCGGCGAGGTGTCGTCGAACGGCGACCCCGGCTGCGGGGCGAGCCCGGTCAGCCAGTCCTCGCCCTCGGCATCGACGATCTCCGCGACGAACGCGACGTGCAGCGGTGGTCGCGGCGGGTTCGCTTCGGTGGACGCGCGCGCGGGTGTGCCCGTGGACTCGCCGGACGCGGGCGCCGCCGCGGGCGCCGCCGCGGGCGCCGTTCGGGAAGCGCCCGGCAGCGCGCGCCGGGCCGAGTGGCAGGCGGCGGTGATCTCGATCTCGTCGTCGAGCTCGGCGAGACGCGTCGACACCGCCTCGGCGGCGACCGTCACCGTCACCGTGCCGATGCCGAGCGCGTGCGGCGCGAGCATGTCGTCGAGCGCGGCACGCCAGTCGACGTCGACCGAGCGGGCGAAGCGCGCGCCGCGGAAGTCGGGATCGGGGTGCAGCACGTGCACGTGCACGTCGATGCGCTGCGGACGACGGTCGAAGGGGACATCGTCGTCCCCTTCGCGCCCGGGCGCGCGCTTGATCGTGCGCTCCACGCGGGCGAGGCCGGCATCGGCCGGATCGGTCTCGAACGCCACCCGGTAGACGCCCGGGACGAGCGGTGTCGAGGGTGACGCGGGCAGGAACAGCGCGAGCTCGCCGGCTCCGGTGAGCGGCTCGGTGGCGACGGTGCTCGCGAACGCCGTCGCCTCCCAGCTGTCGCTCGCGAACGTCGTGTCGTGCAACGGCGTCCCGTCGGGTGCCGTCACCCGCGTGATGCCGATGCCGTCCTCGGGATGCTCCAGCACGAACGTCAGGAGGAGCGAGACGTCGCCCGGGTCGAGTGTCGCCTCGACGTGTCCGTCGGACGCGACGGCGTCGACGTCCGCGTACGCGACGGTGCGCGCGCCGGCGGTACCCGATCTTGCGCCCGCGACCGCATCCACATCGATCGAGACCCCGGAAGCTTCGCGAGCTCCCGTCGGCGCGGACTCCGCACTCACCGTCGATGGACGGTCGCAACCGACGGAACCGGCGAGCGCGACGAGCAGCGCGCTCGCCGCGAAGGGCGCCGGCACCGTTCTCCGCGCCTGTCCGCCTCCCGCCCGCGAGGAGCCTTCCTCGCGGGCGGAAGGCACGGCGTCGCTCAAGCGCCGCTCACGCGTCGGCGAGCCAGTCGCGCACCGGCAGGATGCGCGTCGTCAGCGCCTCCTCGGGCGAGCCCGGCTCCGGCTCGAAGCGGTACTCCCAGGTCACCGCCGGCGGCATCGACATCAGGATCGACTCGGTGCGCCCGCCCGACTGCAGCCCGAACAGGGTGCCGCGATCGAGCACCAGGTTGAACTCGACGTAGCGTCCGCGGCGCATCAGCTGGAAGGCGCGCTCGCGCTCCGCGTACGGCGTGTCGCGACGGCGCTCGACGATCGGCCGGTAGGCCGGCAGGAAACTTCCGGCGACCGAGCGCATCAGCCCGAACGCGTGCTCGAAGCCGCCGCGGTCGAAGTCGTCGTAGAAGAGCCCGCCGACGCCGCGCGCCTCGCCGCGATGCCTGATGAAGAAGTAGCGGTCGCACCAGTCCTTCAGCTCGGCGTGCAGCCCGTCACCGAACGGCTCGACGGCGTCGTGCGCGGTGCGGTGCCAGTGCACGCAGTCCTCCTCGAAACCGTAGTAGGGCGTCAGGTCGAAGCCGCCGCCGAACCACCAGATCGGTGCCTCGCCCGCCTTCTCGGCCTTGAAGAAGCGCACGTTCGCGTGCGTCGTCGGCACGTACGGGTTCCGCGGGTGCAGGACGAGCGAGACGCCCATCGCCTCCCAGCCGCGGCCGGCGAGCTGCGGACGAGAGGCGGTGGCCGACGGCGGCAGCTTCGTGCCGTTGACGCGCGAGAACGCGACGCCCGCCTTCTCGAACAGCGCGCCGTCGGTCAGGATGCGGGTGATGCCGCCGCCGCCCTCCGGGCGCTGCCACGCGTCGCTCGCGAAGCGGGCCTTGCCGTCGAGCCGCTCGAGGTCGGCGCAGAGCCCGTCGTGGAAGCCGGTCAGGAAGCGCTGCACGGCCTCGCCGTCGACGGCGTCGCGGCTCGGGTCGTCGGCCGGTTTGCCGGTCGGGTCGCCGGTCGGGTCGGGAGTCGGGTCGGGAAGTTCGTCGGACACGTCGCGCTCGTCGGGCCGGTGGCGGGACGCCGAGCCTAGCAGAGCGTCGCCGCCGCGCCGGTTCGTCCCGTGCGCCGAAGACGAGGTCTCGGCGTAATTCGCGTGGCGGGCGATCCGCGACGCGACCGTCACGCGTCACGGGCGATGAGTGTGCACTCCATCACGCTTCCGGCCGGTCGTTCATGATCCAGCGGAACCCCCTTCTCGCCGTCGCGCTCGCGGCGGGGCTCGCCGCGAGCGCGCACGCGGACGTCGTCGTCGACGAGGTGATCGGCATCGCGTCGGGCGCCGACGCCGAGTACATCGTCGAAGTGGGTGATCCACCGCCGGGCGAGAGCACCACGATCACGGCGATGACTGGTTCGAGTCGCTCGAGGCGATGCGCGTCACCGTGCCCGAGCCGCTCGCGATCGCCCCGACCAACCGCTTCGGCGAGCTGTTCACGGTGGCCGACGGTGGGGCCGGTGCGTCGGGCATCGGCGAGCGGCTGACGCTGAACATCGTCCCCGACGACAAGTCCGTCGGCGGGCAGCCGGGCGGCAACATCCGCGTGGCCTTCCTGTACGACCCGGAGCGTGTCGCGCCGGACGGTGCGGCCGCGCCGCTGACCGACCCCGACGATCAGGCGACGAACCCGCTGAACCCCTTCTTCGGCACCCGGCTTCCGCTGGTCGCCGACTTCACGTTCGAGGGACAGGATTCACGTTCGAGGGACAGGACATCACGGTCATCGCCAACCACTTCTCGTCAAAGGGCGGCAGCGCACCGATCCTCGGCACCGAGCAGCCGTTCGACGCGCGTCAGGAGGATGTCGAGGTCAACGGCTCGCTGGACGAGCGACAGCTGCAGGCCGAGGCGGTCGACGCGTTCGTCGCGGCGAGGCTCGAGGCGTCGCCCGGCGCGAACGTCGTCGTGCTCGGCGATCTCGACGAGTTCGAGTTCGTCTCGCCGCTCGCCGTCATCCTGTCGAGGCGTCTCGTGAACACGACGTTCGCGGCGCCCGAGGACGAGCGCTACTCGTTCGTCTTCCAGGGAAATTCGCAGCAGCTCGATCACGTGTTCGTGAGTCCGAACCTCGCGGACGACGCCGAGGTCGACATCGTGCACGTCAATGCCGAGTTCGCCGAGACCGACGGACGGGCGAGCGATCACGATCCGGTGCTCGTCACCGTCTCGCTCGCACCCGCGGACGAGGTACGGGGCGCCGACCTGAACGGCGACGGGCAGATCGATCGCGCCGACTACCTCGCCTTCGTGCGCGCCTTCCGCACCCGGATCGGCGACCGACGCTACGACCCGGCCACCGACTTCGACGAGGACGGTCGCGTGCGACGTGACGATCTGCGCCACTTCCTCGCCCTGTACCGCGAGTCCCTGGAGAGCCGGCCGCGGGGCGACGTCGACGGTGACGGTCGCGTCGATCTGCGTGACCTGCGCACGCTCGATCGGGTGCGCAACGCGCGTGCGGGTCAACGGGCCTACCGACCGGAAGCCGTTCTGAACGCGGACGGGCGAGTCGACCGCCGGGACCTGCGCCTGCTCGTCGCGATCCTGATTCACTGACCGGTGTCGCGCGGGCGGCTCGGGCAGCCCGCGCTTGACGTATGCTCGCCGGATGACGAGACGGACGCTGCTGGACGGAGGAATGGGACAGGAGCTGTCGCGGCGGAGCGCGTCTCCACCGACACCGCTGTGGTCATCCGAGGCGTTGATCGACGAGCCCGAGCTGGTGCTCGAACTCCACCGCGAATACATCGATGCCGGCGCCGAGGTCATCACGCTCGCGAGCTACACGGCGACGCCCGAGCGGCTCGCCCGGCACGGGCGTTCGGCGGCGTTCGAGTCGTTGCAGCGGGCGGCGCTCGATGCCGCACACGGTGCGCGTGATCGGGCGGGACGTGCCGACGTGCGCATCGCCGGGTCGCTGCCGCCACTGGTCGGGAGCTACCGTCCCGACACGACACCGCTCCGGGGCGCCGCCCTCGCCAGTTATCGGCGCATCGTCGACTGTCAGGCGCCCGGGGTCGACCTGTTCATCTGCGAGACGATGGCGTCCATTGCGGAAGCGCACGCGGCGGCCACCGCCGCGCTCGAGAGCGGTCTGCCGACATGGGTCGCGCTGACCGTCGACGACGATCGTTCGGGAAGGCTCAGAAGCGGCGAGTCGCTCGTCGACGCGCGCGCGGTGCTCGAACCGCTCGGCATCGACGCGCTGCTCCTGAACTGCAGCACACCCGAGGCGATGGATGCCGCCTGGCCGGAACTCGTCGATGCCACCGTTCCGATAGGCGCCTACGCCAACGCCTTCACGTCGGTCGCGGCACTCGAGCCCGGTGGCAGCGTCGACGTGCTCGCGGCGCGCACCGATCTCGGCCCGGAGGCGTATGCCGAGCGCGCCGCTCGCTGGCTGCGGGACGGCGCGACGATCGTCGGTGGCTGCTGCGAGACGACACCCGCGCACGTGCGTGCGCTGGCGGCGCTCGCGAGCTGATCGGCCGAGGTGCGAGCGGACCGCCGAGGTGCGCGAGATCAACGTTGGCACCAGATCGACACGTGGGAGCGATGCCGGCTCCGGTCGGCCCGGATCGCGGCAGGCACGGGGGACGCACGGGGCGGAACCGGTTGCCCGGGCCGTCACCGGCGGAAGGTTTGCCGCGACGTCGGCTCGTTGCTACCGTCGGCTCGCATGGACGATCCACCTTCCGATCCGCGTCCCGATTCACGCCGTGGCCCGGGCACCGACCCGCGCACCGACCCGCGACCGCTGCTGGACGCGCTGCGCTCGGCCTTCGAGGAGGCCACCACCGACGACGCGCGAGGGCAGGCGTTCGTCGCGCGACTGTTCGCTCGGCTCGATGCTCCCGGGGAGCCGTGCACGCCCCGTGGTTCCGCCGCCTCGCGCCTGCCGGCCTGCCGGCATCTCGCCGAGGCCGTGGCGCCGGCGACCGCGCGAGCCCCGATCCGCGCCTCGGATCCGAGGCCGGCGACGCCGACTCCCGGTGCAGCGGCTCCCGGTGCGGCGACACCTGGCGCGGCGACACCCGACGCGGTCTCGGCCGTCGCCCGCGCCCTCGAGCGGCTGGCACCCGCGCTCGACTGGTATCGCCGGATCGGCAGCGAGGCGCACGGGCACGCTTTCCACGACGGCCACGCCGACGCGTTCGTCATCGGCGACGGTGGACTCGAGACGCGGGCTCGAGCGGCCGTCGGCGTCAGCCTGATGGCGCCGGGGCTCCGCTACCCTGACCACCACCACGCGCCCGAGGAGCTCCACCTGGTGCTCTCGCCCGGCCACTGGCGTCACGGCGCGTCGGCGTGGTTCGAGCCCGGCATCGGCGGCACGGTCCACAACGTGCCCGACATCGTTCACGCGATGCGCTCGGGCGAGGCGCCGCTGCTCGCCATCCGGTGCCTGCTCGACGGGTAGCGTGATCGGCGTCGCCCGGGGGCGTCTCAGTCGATCAGTTCCACCCGCCGCGCACCGGTCAGCACGTCCGGTGCGACGACGTGCCCGAGCGCGCGAAGCTCGTCCGACGGCGGCACCAGGTCCGGAACCTGCACGACCGTGGCCCCCGAGGCGAGCGCGGCGCGCGTGCCCGGTCCCGAGTCCTCGAACGCGCAGCAGCGACGCGCGTCGACCTCGAGGCTCCGCGCCGCCGTCAGGTAGATCTCCGGCGCGGGTTTGGGCTCGACGACATCGTCACCCCCGGTGACGGTGCGGAAGAACCGCGCGATGTCCGTGCGCTCGAGCAGCTCGCGAGCCTGGGCGCGATGGGTGGAGGTCGCCACCGCACAGGGCAGCGCGAGCGCGGCGAGGCGTTCGAGCAGCTCGACCACGCCGGGCCGGATCGCGACGCCGTCGCGCTCGAGCTCGCGCATGTGCACGGACCACTCGGCGCGGAAGTCCTCGAGCGAGACCCGTCCGGCGAGCGCCGTCTCGAGCATCGGCATCGCCAGATCGCTCCTCAGCCCGATCATCCCCCGGAACACCGCCGACTGATCGCCGAGCTCGAGCGCGCGCGCCGTCCGCACCGCCGCCTCGAAGATCGGACGCTCGGTGTCGAGCAGCAACCCGTCCATGTCGAACAGGACGGCGTCGAAATGTCGGTGTGCGCTCACGGAGGCCGGATTCCGGTTCGGATGCAAGGTGTCGATCTACTCGTCGAAGACCACGATGATGCGTCGGTTCTGCCGGCCCTTCTTCTCGATCTTCCGCACGCGAAGCGGGCCGATCTCGGCGGTGGATGCCACGTGCGTGCCACCGCAGGGCTGCAGGTCGACGCCCGCGAACTCGACGAGCCGGATCGTGCCCGAGGCGTCGCGCGGCGGCTTCACGGACATCGTCCTGACGAGATCCGGCCGCGCGTCGAGTTCCGCGTCGGTGATGCGGCGCGTCGTCACCGGCACGTCGCGCGCGACCAGTGCGTTCAGCCCCTCGGTGATCGGTCCCTTGTCGATCGGGTCGGCGAGGTCGAAGTCGAGGCGCGCCCGATCGACCTGGATGGAACCCGACGTGACCGGTGCGTCGATCAGCGAGCAGAGCAGGTGCAGCGCGCTGTGAAAGCGCATGACCCGGTGGCGACGTTCCCAGTCGAGCTCGAGCGTGACCGTGTCACCCGGGCGCACGGTGTCGGCGAGGGCGGACGGGTCCTCCGCCACGTGCAGGTGTTCGCCGCTCTCGCGCTCGCGACGCGTGTCGACGATGGCGAGGCGACGCCCGTCGGCCGTGACGACGTGTCCGGTGTCGCCCGGCTGACCGCCGCCGAGCGCGTAGAGGACGCTTCGATCGACCTGCAGTCCGCGTTCGTCGACGGCGGTGACCGTCGCCTCGCAGGCGCGGAGGTAGCTGTCGTCGCGAAAGAGGGGGAGGGTCGGGTTCATGTCACGGGCTCGGCAGGATCGGGGGAGACGGCGTCGACGAGTCGTTCGTCGCGCGTGCAGGCGTTCACGCCGCCGCCCTGTCGTCCGTCTCGACGTCGATGTCGGCACGCGTCGCGCGCGCGTCGGCGTCCGATGCTATCAGGCGTGACGCCGGTCTCCGTCGGCGGGTCGCCACCGACACGGTGTCTCGCGGATCCGTCATGCGGATGCGGGTGCGGTGTCGCGCTCGCCCGAGTGACAGCTCGGCGTCCGCGGGCAGGCGCCGCTCCGCGGGCAGATCATGCGCGCCTCCGTCTCTATCCCGCGGTCGAGCCACGCGATGTTCAGGAGCCTGGCCACCTGCCGGAGCGCCCCCTTGATGTCGGGCGGGATCGCGACCGAGCCGCCGTTCGCGATGCACGCCGCCTTCAGCGCGCCGGCGACCTCGACGGCATCGACTCCCTGCGCCACCAGCGCCGGGTTCACGTCGATCCCGGCGCAGAGGACATGGTCGATACCGGACAGGTCGTCGACGTTGACCGACTCGCAGCAGTAGATCCTCGGTTCCGAGCCCACGTCCATGACCGAGATCTGCGCGGAAGGCGTGCCGGCACGGGAGCCGATCATCCGGAACACCGCCCAGTGCCGACACGGGTCCTGCACGAGTCGCATGTTGCCCCAGGGAAGCGGGATGCCGTTGCCGCGGTAGACCGCCTGCAGTCGCCCGGGCGGGTAGGCGTCGAAGTAGTGCCAGTGCGTGTAAGAGGACACCGCCGTCATGCGCCGCATCGCCACGGCGGTGGTCACGTCGATCGCCTCGGCCACCGAGGTGTCGTGGGCGCGTTGTTCGAGCAGGCGCCGGAACGGTACCTTCGGGCAGAGCAGGGCGCCGGCGAAGAAGCTGCACTCGAAGTCGCGCCAGGCGTGCACGATGTCCTTCGAGTCGAGCGCCGAGGAGGAGTCGATGTCGAGTCCGAGATCGCGTGCCTCGCGGCTCGCGAGCGGGCCGGTCGTCATGACGCTCTTCACGCCGTCGCCGTCGTGCAGGACCTTGTGTCCGATGTAGTGGGCGAGGTCGTACTTGAGCCGCGCGGGTTGCGATTGCATCAGGCGGTTGACGTAGATCGTCGACGGCGGCTCGAAGAACGAGCGCACGACCGTCGTGTCCTTCAGCGTCAGGGTCCGCGCGATCGTCCTCGGCAAGCGCGTGAACCACTTGATCGTCATGCCCATGCTCTCGCACAGGCCGGTGAGCGCCTCGACGTCGAGCGGCATCTCCTTCTTCCCGACCGTCTCGGCGGCGCGCTCGAGCTCCGGGAAGTGGTTCTGGTGGTTCTCCTGGTGCGCGCGGATAAGGAGATGGGCGAACTGGCGTCCGGACACGCCCGTCTGCGAGAGCATCTCGGGGATGGCGCTCTGCAGGATCTGCGTCGAGAACAGGAAGGCGGGCTCGAGCGACATGCCGCGGGTGCCGCCCCGGTTGCCCTTGTCGGGAACGGTGGCCGTCTCGTCCGGAACATCGTCGAGGAACCACTCCGGCGTCTTCTGGAAGACCTCGGCGATGACGCCGAGCATGCCGGGCGCCGGATGCCGCTTGCCGCGCTCGATCATCGACAGGTACGAGACCGAGGGCGCACTTTCGAGATCGACCTTCATGCAGCGCGCCGACAGGTCGTCGAGGGTCAGGTTGTTGCGCTTTCTGAGGTTCCGGATCTTGACTCCGAGGAAACGGGCGTTGCGGATCGCGGTGTTCTTCGACATTCGACACCTTCCGTTTCAGTGAAATTCACTGTGTGAAATTTCCGATGTGAAATTCTATTCGATTCTTCCCTAGGCTGTCGCTACACCTTGAGACCACCACAGCGAAGCAGAGGACAGTCGTCATGGGAATGAGCCAACCCTTCCGATCCAGCGCCAGCTGGGACCAGGCCGTCGAGATGCTCGACATGACCTTTCCCCTCGCCGAGGGCTCGCACGGCAGCGCCGCCGACTATCTCGTCTACCTCGAGCACCTGCTCGTCATCCGTGCCGACGGCTCCTGCACCGGGCTCGCCCGCCCGGGCCAGTTCGTCGAGGCCGGCGGCAACGAGGAGTCCCCGCAGTCGATCCTGCTCGAGCAGGGCGGCCTGCAGGTCGAGATCGAGCCCGAGCGGCGCTGCCCCGAGGCCGACGCCCGGCGCGAGCACCGGCTCCAGCTCCTGACGTCGATCGCCGCTACCTGATCGAGACGCGTCGTTCCGGGCGCCGTCCCGGAACGCGCCGATCTCCGGGCGACGGGTCCGGAACGACCCGACGCACCCTTTCACCTTTCACCCCGAACCGACCCCGGAGCGACCACCACGAATGCAACTCTACCGAACCCTGACGACCGAAGCGGCCGACGCCATCGCCTCCAACGGCGATCGCTGGGGCGCGATCGATCCCGAGAACGTCGCTCGCATGAAGCTGCAGAACCGCTTCCTGAGCGGTCTCGACATCGCGCGCCACACCGCCGGCATCATGCGTCGGGACATGGCCGCCTACGACGGCGACCCGAGCCGCTACACCCGCTCGCTCGGTTGCTGGCACGGGTTCATCGGTCAGCAGAAGCTGATCTCGGTCAAGAAGCACTTCGGTACCACCGACGGCTGCTACCTGTACCTCTCGGGCTGGATGATCGCCGCGCTGCGCTCCGAGTTCGGCCCGCTGCCCGATCAGTCGATCCACGAGAAGACCGCCGTGCCGGAGCTGATCGAGGAGCTCTACACCTTCCTGAAGCAGGCGGATGCGCGCGAGCTCCGCCACCTGTTCAGCGAGCTCGACACGGCGCGCGAGGCCGGCAACCAGATCCTCGAGAAGCAGGTCATGGACCGCATCGACGGGTTCCAGACGCACGTCGTGCCGATCATCGCCGACATCGACGCGGGCTTCGGCAACGAGGAGGCGACGTACCTCCTGGCCAAGAGGATGATCGAGGCGGGCGCCTGCGCGCTGCAGATCGAGAACCAGGTGTCCGACGTCAAGCAGTGCGGCCACCAGGACGGCAAGGTCACCGTGCCGCACGAGGACTTCCTGGCCAAGATCAACGCGATCCGCTACGCCTTCCTCGAGCTCGGCGTGGACGACGGCATCATCGTCGCGCGCACCGACTCGCTCGGCGCCGGCCTGACGCAGAAGATCCCGGTGTCGCGCGAGCCGGGCGATCTCGGCGACCGCTACAACGCGTTCGTCGCGGGCGAGGAGATCACGTCGGTCGAGGATGTCTCCTCCGGCGACATGGTGATCCGCCAGGGCGACAAGCTGATCAGGACGGCGCGCCTGCCGAACGGCCTGGTGCAGTTCAAGGCCGGCAGCGGCGAGGACCGGGTCGTGCTCGACTGCGTGACGTCCCTCCAGAACGGGGCGGATCTTCTGTGGATCGAGACCGAGAAGCCGCACGTCGGGCAGATCGCCGAGATGGTCGATCGCATCCGCGAGGAGGTGCCCGACGCGAAGCTGATCTACAACAACAGCCCCTCGTTCAACTGGACGCTGAACTTCCGCCAGCAGGTGTTCGACGCCTGGACCGGGGAAGGGCGCTCGACGGAAGGCTACGAGCGGGACGACCTGATGAACGCGAGCTACGACGAGAGCGAGCTGTCGGCCGAGGCCGACGAGCGCATCCAGGCCTTCCAGGCGGACGCCGCCGCGCGCGCCGGGGTCTTCCACCACCTGATCACGCTGCCGACCTACCACACCGCGGCGCTCTCGACCGACGAGCTCGCCAAGGACTACTTCGGGGAGCAGGGCATGCTCGCCTACGTCCGCGAGGTGCAGCGGCGCGAGATCCGTCAGGGGCTCGCCTGCGTCAAGCACCAGGACATGTCCGGCTCGAACATCGGCGACGACCACAAGGAGTACTTCTCCGGCGCCCAGGCGCTGAAGGCCTCCGGCAAGGACAACACGATGAATCAGTTCGGCTGAACGGAGCCGGCGGGAGGGCGCGGCACCGTCGCGGTCGCGCCCTCCTGTCCCTCACCGTTCGTCGTCCCTCGCCCTCGAGGAGAGGGGCGATCGGAAGTCGCCGACGTCCACGGGTCGGCCATCACGCACGGACCGCCGCTCGTCGGCACGGGGCGACCGACCCCGACCGGCGACGCGAGCCGATGGTGACCGTCCGGCCGGTGCCGTCTCGACGACGGGTCCGACGGTTCGCCACGTCGATGTCACTCGCCGTGGCGAGAGAGCCTCATGTCGTGATGACCGCGTAGCATTCCTCCCCGTCGTCGCTCTTGCCGACTTCCCGGAAGCCGACGCTCGCGTAGAAGGCTCTGGCCGTCCCGTTGTCCGCGGCGTAGCAGATCTCGATCTCGCTCGTCTCGCGTTCCGCCCGGATGTCGTCCAGTGCGGTTTCGAGCGCCTTTCGTCCGACACCTCGCCTCTGGTGGCCGTGCTCCACCATGAGGCGCCAGATGGACGTCTTCGTCTCGCCGACGTGAACCCACATGACGAAGCCGACCGGCGTGCCGTCCAGGCAGATCGCCCGCGGTCGATGCGTGCCGGCGTTGTAGTGCGACTCGACCAGTGACCAGATGTTGGGCGCGAGCCTGTCCTGCTGATCGTCGGGCAGGTACAGGTCGCACACCGCTTCGTAGTTCTCCCTGGAGATCGCTTCGAGGGTGACGTTCATGGTCTCCTCGATCCGATCGCGACCGCTTCCCGGCGAGCGTCGTCCGTGAGATCCGGAGGCCGCTCGGTAGGCTGGACCGTCACGCGTCGGCGGCCGCTCCGGCGGTCGGGCGAGCGAGCCCGGCGTAGTACGCCTCTATCAAGTCGTTCGACACCATGCCGTTCATGCCGCTGGCTACAGGGATCGATGGACCGGCCCGTACTGCCACGCTTCGGCGTGGTCCTCCGTCAGGGGCTCTCCCGTCGTGCCGAGCTTCCAGCCACGGGCGATGTACGCGATCTCGAGCAACTCCATTGGCGTCAAAGTCTTGCCGGATTCGTGAGCTAGCTGGACCAGGTACCCGCCTGCATCAACGGATGAAGGCATGCGCGACTCTCCTCGGGATGCGGCTCGTGCAGCCCGTCATGATGCGGATATTCGCGTCCGCAATGGCCTTGCTGTTCGTTTTTTACAGTCATCCGCGCTCGACAAGTGTGCGCCAGTCGACGGTGACAGGTGCGTTCCGGGGCCGGCACGCGTATCGGCGGGCGATTTCGAATCGAGGCACCGACCGATCGGGCGCTCGCTTGAATTCGTGCCGCGTCCGGCCGATCATGCGAGGTTTTCCCCGGAGGCTGTCCCCCCGTCCATGAGCGCTCGTACCCCCACCATCGTCTACACCCTGACGGACGAGGCCCCCGCCCTCGCGACCCACTCCCTGCTGCCGATCGTGCAGGCGTTCACGAGCGCCGCCGGCATCCGTGTCGAGACCCGCGACATCTCGCTCGCCGCACGAGTGCTCGCGCAGTTCGGCGATCGCCTGGGCGCGGGGCAGGAGACCCACGACGCGCTGAGCGAGCTCGGCGAGCTGGCCACGCGCCCCGAGGCGAACATCATCAAGCTGCCGAACATCAGCGCTTCGATCCCGCAGCTGAAGGCCACCATCAAGGAGCTCCAGGGCCAGGGCCATGCCATCCCGGACTACCCGGACGAGCCGACCGGCGACGAGGAGCGCGACATCCGTGCCCGCTACGACCGCGTCAAGGGCAGTGCCGTCAACCCGGTGCTTCGCGAGGGCAACTCGGACCGGCGAGCGCCGGCGGCCGTGAAGAGCTACGCCCGTGCGCACCCGCACTCGATGGGCGCCTGGTCGGCCGACTCCGCCTCGCACGTCGCGCACATGACGGCGGGCGACTTCCGCTCGAACGAACGCTCGGTGACGATTCCGGACGACACCACGGTCCGCATCGAGCACGCCGCCGACGACGGCACCGTCACCGTCATGAAGGACGACTTCCCGGTCACGGCCGGCGAGATCGTCGACGCGACGTTCATGAGCCGCGAGGCGCTGAGCGACTTCCTCGCCCGCGAGATCGAGGACGCCAAGGCGAAGGGGGTGCTGTTCTCGCTGCACCTGAAGGCGACGATGATGAAGGTCTCCGACCCGATCCTGTTCGGCCACGCGGTACGCGTGTACTTCCGCGAGCTGTTCGAGCGGCACGGCGGGGCGCTCGCGCGTGTCGGCGCCGATCCGACCAACGGCCTCGGCAGCATCCTCGCCGCGATCGACGAGCTGCCGGCCGACGAGCGCGACGCCATCCGCCGGACGATCGACGAGGCGCTCGCGACGGGGCCCGCGATGGCGATGGTCAACTCCGACAAGGGCATCACCAACCTGCACGTGCCGAGCGACGTCATCGTCGACGCGTCGATGCCGGCGATGATCCGCACGTCCGGGAAGATGTGGAACCCGGAAGGCCAGCTCCAGGACACCAAGGCGGTGATCCCCGACAGCTGCTACGCCGCCGTCTACCAGGAGACGATCGAGTTCTGCAAGACGCACGGCGCGTTCGACCCGACCACCATGGGCACCGTGCCCAACGTCGGGCTGATGGCCCAGAAGGCGGAGGAGTACGGCTCGCACGACAAGACCTTCGAGCTGTCCACCGGTGGCACGATGCGCGTCATCGACGGCAACGGCGACGAGCTGACGAGCCATGCCGTCGAGGCGGGCGACATCTGGCGCATGTGCAACGTCAAGGACGCGCCGATCCGCGACTGGGTGAAGCTCGGCGTCGGGCGTGCCCGCGCCACCGGCAGTCCCGCGATCTTCTGGCTCGACGAGGGGCGTGCGCACGACGCGGAGCTGATCCGCAAGGTGAAGGCGTACCTGAAGGATCACGACACCGACGGCCTGACGATCGAGATCATGTCGCCGGCGGAGGCCACGCGCCACACGCTGGAGCGTCTGAAGGACGGCGAGGACACGATCTCGGTGACCGGCAACGTGCTGCGCGACTACCTGACCGACCTGTTCCCGATCCTCGAGCTCGGCACCAGCGCGAAGATGCTGTCGATCGTGCCGCTGATGCAGGGCGGCGGCCTGTTCGAGACCGGGGCCGGCGGTTCGGCGCCGAAGCACGTGCAGCAGCTCGTCGAGGAGAACCACCTGCGCTGGGACTCGCTCGGCGAGTTCCTGGCGATCGCCGTCTCGCTCGAGCACCTCGCCGAGGCCGCCGACAACCCGCGGGCGAAGGTGCTGGCGACGACGCTCGACGCGGCGACCGGCAAGCTCCTGGCGGAGAACAAGTCGCCGTCGCGACGCGTGCGCGAGCTCGACAACCGGGGCAGTCACTTCTACCTCGCGCTGTACTGGGCCGAGACGCTCGCCGCCCAGGACGACGATGCCGAGCTGAAGGCGCACTTCGCGCCGCTGGCGAAGCGGCTCGCCGACGACGAGGAGGCGATCGTGGCCGAGCTGAAGGAGGTGCAGGGGAAGCCGGTCGACATCGGCGGCTACTACCACCCGGACATCGACAAGTGCGTGGCCGTCATGCGCCCGAGCGCGACGCTCGGCGCGGCGCTCGCGTCGGTGTCGTAGCGCGGCGATGACCGGCGCCGAGCTCGTCCGGACCTTCGAGCGGAACGGCTACGTCGTCGTCCCCGATCTCGTCGACCGGGAGCACGTGCGGCTGCCGGTCGAGCGCGAGTACGAGGCGCTGCTGGCGAACTTGGTCGACGGCTGGGTCGCGAGCGGCGCGCTGCCGGCCGCGGCCCGCGACGGCGACTTCGTCGAGCGTCTCGTCACGAGCTACGCGGCGGGGCTCGACTGGTTCCAGCCGTTCGACATCTCGCTGCCGCCGGGGGACATCACCGCCGACACGCCGTTCCACGCCGGCGAGGCCGTGTTCCGGATGATGACCGATCCGGCCGTGCTCGATGTCGTCGAGCGGCTGATCGGGCCGGAGATCAGCTCGAACCCGATCCAGCACGTGCGCATCAAGGTTCCGCCGGCGACGCTCCACGAGAACGAGTCGCGCGCGCACATCACCGCCACGAGCTGGCATCAGGACCGTGCCGTCGGTCTCGAGGAATCGGATGGGACACGCATGGTGACGGTCTGGATCGCGATGAACGACGCGACGCTCGAGAACGGTTGCCTGTGCGTCGTTCCGGGCAGTCACCGCGAGCCGATGCGGACGCACTGTCCGGCCGGGCAGTTGTCGATTCCCGACACGCTGTTCGACGCCGCGACCGCCGTTCCCGTGCCGGTACCCGCGGGCGGTGCGGTGCTGCTTCATCCGCTGACGATTCACGGTTCGCGGCCGAACACGACGGACGGCATCCGCTGGAGCTTCGACCTGCGCTATCACGCGACCGGCGAGCCGTCCGGGCGGCCGATGTTCCCGGAGTTCGTCGCGCGCAGCCGGCGCGACCCGACATCGACGCTACGCGATGCGGCGAGCTGGCGCGCGCGGTGGGAGGAGGCCCGGGACAGGCTCGCCGGGCAGGGGGCGCCCGTCGCCATCCATCGCTGGGACGGGGCGGGTGCGGTCTGTGCCTGATCGGTCGCCGTTCAGTCGTCCTCGTCGCGGCGGGTCGCGATGGTCGCGCCGAGCGCGTCGGCGTGCGCCTGGCAGTAGACGCACTTCCTGACGCCCGACACCGCCCGGCGCCGCGCCTCGGGAATCTCCTCGTCGCACTCCTCGCAGTGCTTGCGACTCGTCAGCGTCGCCCGCAGTCGCGCCTCGGCGAGTCGGCCTTCCATGACCTTCTCCATCGGATCGAGTCCGTCCTCGACATCGAAATCGGTATCCGACATGACCTCTTCTCTCTCGAATCGCGTGACGAGCGTTGCCAGTAGCCAGAGCCGTGCCGCGGATCGGACCGCGCGCGTGCAACGCTGTGACGTGTTCGGTATTGTCGCCGATCGTCCGGCCTCGTCGACCACTGCATGGCAACCGATCCGCACTTCGGCCCGCGTGCCGTGCCGCCGTCGAGCTGGCGTCGATGGCTCGCCGCGGGCGTCGCGCTGACGACCCGTCGCGTGGGCGCGTTCGTCATGCTCGGCGCGGCGGGCGCCATCCTGCACGCGGTGCCGGCCGGCATCGGACTCGGCGTCATGGCGGTGCCGCTCGTGCTCGGGCTCGGCTGCCTCGTCGCCGAGTGCGGCGATCACGCTCGCCCGGTCCTCGGCGCGCTCCGCGACAAGCCGCTTCGCGTGCACGCGAGGCTCGCGCTGATCGGTGTCGCGTTCGGGCTCGGCACCTGGATCGCCGGCATCCTGGTGGTGTTGTTCGCCGGCGCCGTCGGGGTCGATCCGACGGGCGTGCCGCTGCCGTCCACGACGTCGTCCCGGAGTCTCGCCGAGGCGCTCTGCGCGTCGTGGCTCCTGTCGGCGGGCGTGACGCTGTTCGGGGGCGCCGTCGTGCTCGGCCTGCTCGTGCCGCTGGTCGCGCTCGGCGAGCTGCCGGTCGGCATGGCGTTCGTGCAGGCGATCGCCGCCATCCGGCTCAACCCGTTCGTCGTCTTCGCCACCGCGGCGCTCGCGTGCACGGCGGTCGTCGGTCTCGTGACGCCGTTCCTCGCGATCCCGTGGACGGCGATCGTGTCGGCGACGCTGTACGTGGCCTACCGCGACGTGTTTCTCGGTCGGAGCGACAACGCACCCTTGCCGGCCGGCCGAGCCGCGACGGCGCCCGCGCTCGGCGCCTGAGCCCGGTGGCGGCGCTCGATGCTCGGGTTCCGACCTCCCGGCTCGATGTTCGGGTTCGACGCCCGAACCTGCCCGATGACCACCGCTACCGGGATCGGCACGGATCGCGTGCCGGCTCCGGACGAGGTCGGGACGGCTCGATCGTGTCGATCCGAGTTCGGTGATACCGTCGGGGGAAGGCCGTGACCGGTACCGGACGCGGAGCAGGCGAGCGATGGGCAAGATCGAGTTCTCGGCCGACGAGAAGAAGGAGCTCGTGCGGCGCATCCAGCTGTACTTCCGCGAGGAGCTCGATCAGGAGATCGCGCAGTTCCCGGCGATGTTCCTGCTCGACTTCTTCGCCGAGGAGATCGGCCCGTGCTTCTACAACCGCGCGCTGCTCGACGCGCAGGCCGTTCTCGACGAGCGCATGGACGGCTTCCGCGAAGCGCTGGAGTCGATCGAGAAGCCGGTCGACTTCGGACGCTGACGTCGTCGCCGACGCGAGGCCGCCTCGCCACCTCGCCGCGATCACCATGATCGCGACGCGGAGGTCCGGTGTGGCGGGGCGCGCGGATTCGACACGGGCGCGGGGCGGCGGACGCGCCCCGGCGGGTCGCGCTACCGGACCAGTCGCGTGTCCGCGTGCACGGCCACCCAGCCGAACCAGAAGGCGCGGTGCGCGGGCAGTCGCTCGAGCCGCGTTCCGTTCTCGCCGGTCACGGCCCCCTCGTCGAGGGTCCATGTACCGCCTTCGGCGTCCGTCGCGCGCGCACCGCCGTCGTAGCTCGCGAACGTCACGTCGTCCGCGCGGTACGCACGGTTGGCCCCGCTCGTGTCGGTCAGCACGACGATCCGCTCGCCACCGAGGGTGTCGTGATGGACCGGGCGGGTGGCGAGGAAATCGGCGTGGATGGCGAGCGTCTCGGCGTCGTCCGCGTTCGCGGTCGTCGTCCGCAGGGCGAGGATCTCGGCCTTGTTGTCGAGTCGCTCGTCGAGACTCGGCACCGTGAACATCAATTCGTCCGTGGCGAAGTAGTCGCGGTAGGCGACGCCCTCGCCGTAGTCGCGACGGTGCCCGGTATCGATATCGAGCACGGTGGTGTCCGGATGGCGCCGCCGCCATTCGCCCCAGGTCGTCGTCACCACCGCGCGGCGCGCGAGCGCGATGCCCTCGCCGACCAGCGGTCCGATCACGGGCTCTCCGCGTGTCGTGCTCCACAGCGACTGCGTCGCGCGGTCGTACATGAGCTTGTTCGAGCGGTACAGGAAGCCGCTCGTGCCGAGCTCGTGACGGGTGCCGTCATGGTTCGTCTCGTACGGGATCACCGCGCCGCAGAGCGTGCAGTAGACGCCGGCGATCTCGACGCCGCCGATCGTGTCGACGAACATCTCGTGCCAGGCGAGGATGCGCTTCGGATAGGCGCGGGCGTCGCCGTCGATCGCGATGCCGAACACGACATCGCCATCCGCCAAGTAGTCGGCCGCCTCCGCGGTCAGCATCGCGGGATAGCGGAGCGGCGGTATGCCGTCCTGCCGAACGCCGCCCCAGCGCACTTCGTCGAGGCGGATGTCGGTCGCCCGCGCGTCGTCGAAGTAGCCACCGAACAAGGGGTCGATGTTGCGGTACAGGCGCGACTTGAAGTCGGCGTAGTGTGGGTGGCGCACCTCCGGTCGCGACCAGACGTCGCGCCACCATCGATCGATGTCGCCGCCGAAGCGCTCGCCGGTCCGTTCCCCGAGGAGCGCGAGCAGTGTCGGCCGCGTCGGCGAGCTCCAGTCGAGACGCAGCGTCTCGATCGCCATCGGCACGAGCGAGGGCGTCCAGTGATTCCCGATCTCGACGATCGTCGCGAACGGGTCGGTGGCGCCGCGCGTCAGCAGGGACAGAAAGGCCCCGGGGGCGTCGAAGGCGTCGGCCGAGCTGTCCGTGGCGGCCGGCACCGCGCTCGACGAGGTCGCGGCCGGCGAGTCCGCCTCCGGCGCCTCGGAGGAGGCCGCCACGTCGATCGTGGTCGCCGCGGGCACGGGGGCCTCGTCGGGCTCTGCCGGTGCCGCCGTGTCCGCGACGACGATCGTGGTCGACGCGAGCACGAGGGACTCGCCGGGCTCTGCCGACGCCGCCGCGTCCGCGACGAGCGTGGTCGCGGAGAACGCGGTCGCCGACCGTGCCGTCGCGGACGACGTGGTCGCGGCGGTGCCGCCGAGCAGCAGTGCCGTCAGCAGCGGCGTGATCGATCTCGTCATGACGGGGTCGGTGCGGCGTGGAGTCGTCGGTTCCGATCGCGGCGGGCGCCGACGGTTCCGTGCCGGTCGACCGGTCGACGGCGTCGCGGCGCCCGTGCGCGGTCGCCGGGTCCGCTCCGACGAGCGGTACACGAGCTCTGGCCGACGCGTCTGGCTAGCGCAGCCGCCGCCCCGTGCGCACGTCGATGATCGTGCTCGGCGAGCGTCGTCCGCCGACGTCTCCGGCGACGATCGCATCGACGGCATGGGCGCCGACTCCGAGCTCCAGCGCGACCGACGCGGCGTCGCTCAGGGCGGTGCGGCCGCTCACGTTGGCGCTGGTCGACACGAGGGGGTGACCGGAGCCCTCGCACAGCGCGCGCACGACGGGGTGGGCGCTGACCCGCACGGCGATCGTCGTGCGTCCGCCACGGACCAGCGCGGCCGCCTCGACGGCGCCGCCCGCGGCATCGACCGGTTCGGCCGACCACGCGGCCGGCACCACGAACGTCACGGGACCGGGCCAGGCGAGGTCCATGCGCGAGCGCCACGCCGGCTCCAGCGGTGCGAGCCACGGATCGAGCTGGCGCGCGTCGGCCGCGACGAGGATCAGGCCCTTCTCCGGCGCGCGGCCCTTGACCGTGAGCACACGGTGGAGCGCGTCCAGGTTCGACGGGTCGCAACCGATGCCGAACACCGCCTCGGTCGGGTAGGCGACGACGCCGCCCGAGCGGATCAGCGCGACGGCGCGGGCGATGTCGACGATCGGCGGCGCCGCACCGGCCGGCGCGGACGAACCGTCGGGACGTTCCGCGTCGCTCAGGAGCGGGCCGCCGCGACGATCTTGACGGGGCGACCGCCGCTCCCATCGTCCGCGCCGTCGTCACCCCCGGTGCCGTCGCGGTCGTCGGACACGTCCCGCCCGGCGGGCGTCGCCGCTTCGACGGGCTTCTCGGTCACCGCCTTCCGCGCGGCCGCCTTCTTCGCCGCGGCGCGCTTCTTGGCCGCCGCCGACTTCTTCCGCGTCTTCTTCTTCGCGGCCGGCTTCTTCTTCGCCGCGGTCTCGGCCGCGCTCGCGGACGCCTTCGCGCTCGCCTTCTTCTTGCCGCGCACGCGCCGCTCGGGCGCCTCCTCGAGCCACTTCAGGCAGGTCTCCAGATCGAGCTCCTTCGCCGTCTCGTGCTGCTCCTTCGGAATCTTCGCGTTCTTGCTGCCGTCGGTGATGTACGGCCCCCAGCGCCCGTTCAGGATCTGCACGTCCGTCCCCTCGAAGTGCTTGACGAGGCGGTTGGCGTCGATGACCTTCTTCTCGGCGACGAGTTCGAGCGCACGCTCGAGGGTCACGTCGTAGGGGTTGTCGTCCTCCTTCAGCGAGACGAAGCGGTCCTTGTCGCCCTTCTTGCCGGTGCCGAACTTGACGTAGGGTCCGTAGAGCCCGCGATCGGCGACGATGCGTTCTCCCTCGGGCGTCTCGCCGAGCCTGCGCGGCAGCTCGAACAGGCGCAGCGCCTCCTCGAGGGTGATCGAGCTCATGCGCTGGTGCTTCTCGAGGCTCTTGAACTTCGGCTTCTCCTCGTCGTCGCGGTGACCGATCTGCACCATCGGACCGTAGGGGCCGAGGCGGGTGACGATCGGGCGACCGCTGTCGGGATCGGTGCCGAGCGGGCGCTCCTCCACCGCCTCCTCCTTGGAGACGTTCTCCATCTTGTCCTCGACGCGGTGCTTGAACGGACCCCAGAACTCGTCGAGCAGCGGCACCCATTCCTTCTCGCCGCGGGAGATGGCGTCGAGCTCGTCCTCGAGCTCGGCGGTGAAGTCGTAGTCGACGTAGCGGTCGAAGTGCTTGGACAGGAAGCGACTGACGACGCGGCCGGTGTCGGTGGGGTGGAAGCGCCGGCTCTCGATCTCGACGTAGTCCCGCGACTGCAGCGTCGAGATGATCGAGGCGTAGGTGGACGGACGCCCGATGCCGTACTCCTCGAGCGTCTTGACCAGGCTCGCCTCGGAGTAGCGCGGCGGCGGCTCGGTGAAGTGCTGGGTCAGCCTGATGTCGTGCAGCGGGATCACGTCGCCCCTGGCCAGCTCGGGCAGGATCTTCTCCTCCTCCTCGCTCTTCTTGCGGTCGTCGGCGTCCTCCTGGTAGACGCTCATGAACCCGGGGAAGGCGATCGTGGAGCCGGTCGCGCGGAAGCGGTTGTCCTCGCCGCAGGCGAAGTCGACGGCCACCTGATCGATCGTCGCGTGGGTCATCTGGCTGGCGACGGTGCGTTTCCAGATCAGGTTGTAGAGCCGGTACTGGTCGTCGTTGAGAAAGCGCTTGAGATCGTTCGGCAGACGCATGACCGAGGTCGGGCGGATCGCCTCGTGCGCCTCCTGGGCGTTCTTCGACTTGTTCTTGTAGACGTTGGGGCTCTCGGGCAGGTAGTCGGCGCCGTAACGTTCGGGGATCAGCGTGCGCAGCTCGTCGAGACAGTCGTTGGACAGCGTGATCGAGTCGGTACGCATGTAGGTGATCAGGCCGGTCTGACCCTCGCCGATGTCGACGCCCTCGTAGAGGCCCTGGGCGGTGCGCATGGTGCGCTGGGCACCGAAGCCGAGCTTTCGCGACGCCTCCTGCTGCAGCGTCGAGGTCGTGAACGGCGCCGTGGGGTTGCGCTTTCGCTGCTTCTTCTCGACCTCGACGACGGTGAGGGCACGTCCGTTCGCCTCGGCGTGGGCCATCAGCATGCCGTGCACCTCGTTCGCGTGCTCGCCGTTCGTGACGGTGAACTGCTTGACCTTGTCGTCGCCGAGCACGGAGAGGCGGGCGGCGAACGGCGTCGAGTCCTTCTCGAGCTCCGCCGTGATGCTCCAGTACTCCTTCGGCACGAAGGCCTCGATCTCGTCCTCGCGCTCGCAGATCATCCTGAGTGCCGGGGTCTGCACGCGACCGGCGGACAGCTTGGGCTTGATCTTCCGCCAGAGGAGCGGAGAGAGGTTGAATCCGACCAGGTAGTCGAGCGCACGGCGCGCCTGCTGGGCGTTGATCAGGTCGATGCCGAGCTCGCGCGGGTTGGCCACGGCCTCCTGCACGGCACCCTTGGTGATCTCGTGGAAGACCACGCGCTTGACCTCCTTGCCCTCGAGCGCGCCTTCCTCGCGGAGGAGCTCGACCAGGTGCCAGCTGATCGCCTCGCCCTCGCGGTCGGGGTCGGTCGCGAGCAGGAGCGTGTCGGCCTTCTTCAGCGCGCGCTTGATCGCGTTGACGTGCTTCTCGTTGCGCTCGATGACCTGGTACTTCATCGCGAAGCCGTGTTCGGGATCGACCGCGCCTTCCTTGGGCAGGAGGTCGCGCACGTGCCCGTAGGAGGCGAGCACGGTGTAGTCGCCTCCGAGGTACTTCTCGATGGTCTTGCCCTTGGCGGGGGACTCGACGATGACGAGATGCTTGCTCATGTGACTGCGCTGGGTGTCGGTCGCTGGGACCGGGGCGATCCGCGAGGGAAGGTCGGCGGCATTCTTGACGAAAAAGGCCGGAGCGTCCAATCGGGAACCGCTCGACTGCCCTTCAGCTATCCTCGGCAAGGGTCGTGCCGTCGAGAGTCCGTCGCGCGAGGCGGCGGAGTGCCGGAAAACCGCCGTGGCGCCGACGGCCGCCGTCAGACGGTGCCCCGGGCCGCGTAGCGCCCGCCGCTGTCGACGACGATCGTGCCGGCGATCTCGAGCCGCGAGAGCGCGGCGATCAGCGTCACGACGTCTAGCCCGCTGCGCTCGAGCAGCCGCTCGAGCGTCGCGGGCCCCGAGGCGAGCCCCGCGGCGATCCGCCGCTCGGCATCGCCCTGCAACGCGGGCGGTGCGGGGGCGGGAGGCGGAGGGGGCATCGGACGGGGTGTCGCGAGGGGCATGCTCGCCGTGGCCTCGGCGAGCGTCCGCGCGAGCGGGGCGGCGAGCGTCTGCAGCACGTCGTTCGCCGACGTCACCAGGGCCGCCCCGTCGCGGATCAGGGCGTGGCAGCCGGCGCTCGCCGGGTTGTCGACGGCGCCCGGTACCGCCATGACCTCGCGCCCCTGCTCGAGCGCGTGACGGGCGGTCGTCAGGGAGCCGCTCGGCAGCTTCGCCTCGACCACCACGACACCGAGGCTCGCGCCGCTGATCAGCCGGTTGCGCTGCGGAAAGCACCAGGGTCGAGGCGGGTGCCGGAGCGGGAATTCGCTGGCCAGGGCGCCGCCGCGCGCGAGCATCGCCTCGGCCAGGTCGCGATGACGTCGCGGGTAGATGTCGTCGGCGCCGGTCGCCATGAACGCGAGGGTCCGGCCCCCGCTCTCCAGTGCCCCGGCGTGGGCCGCGGCGTCCAGGCCCAGCGCGAGCCCGCTGACGACGACGACGCCGCTGGCGGCGAGCCCGGCGGCGATGCGGCGGGCGTGTTCGCGACCCCCGTGAGTCGCGTCGCGCGAGCCGACCACCGCGACGGCGGGACCGGCGAGCGTCTCGCTCGCGCCGCGCAGGTACAGCACGGGCGGCGGGTCCAGGGTCTCGGCGAGCGCCGCGGGATAGCGCGGGTCGTCGATCGCGACGACGTCCGCCAGCGGATCGTCGGCGAGCCACCTCAGGGTCTCGTCGACGCGTCGGCCGGTCGCGCTCGCGCCCAGGGCGGCGACGTGTGCGGGCGTCAACGGTCCGCGCGGGCCGGCGAGCGCGGTGCGGGCCGCGCGCGATGTCCGGGCGTCGCCGCCGAGCGCGTCGGCGAGCAGGTGGCCGAGTGGCGCGGGATCGGGGAAGCGCTCGCGCAGCCGCCGGCAGACGGACGGACCGACCGGGGCGGACAGGGCGAGCGCGAGCCAGGCACGCACGGGCGCGGGCGGTACGCGGAGCGGGGGCGCGTGCGCGCCGGGTACGTCGTCCATGACGGGGTGACCGCGGGTCCGGCCCCCGGTCACCGGCATGGCGACTCCGCGGGGCGTGTCAGATACCGGTGACGACGTCGTTCATCATCACCGGACGGGTCGATTCCATGACCAGGCCGTAGCTTACCTTCTGGAACGTCTCGAACACCATGACGACACCTGTACGGATGTTCGGCAGCATCACCTCTTCCTGCCCGCCGCGGCCGCGCGGGTCGATCAGGGTGCCGCCGCGCGTCTCGATGGCGAGCACGTCGCCGATCGCGAGACCGGCCCTCTCGCCGAGGTTCAGGACGACGACCTGATCGCGTCCGGTCTGACTGATGGCGTTGACGAGCGAGATGATGCGCCCCTGGCCCTTGAGCTTCGGCAGCCTGGTCACGTACTGGTGAGCCATGCCCCGGCCGCTCGAGGGCAGGAGGATGTCGCCGGATATCGTCTCCATCTTGTTGCTCGTGATGGCGAGCGTCGACGGATCGCCGATGTTCAGGAGCTTGGCGTCGGCGACGTGGGAGACCTCGTAGCCGAGCGTGTCGCCGCTGATCGGATCGACCAGCGCCTTGCTCCTGCGATAGATGCCGTAGCGGGTCTGATCGCGTGTCAGGCCGCCACGGGCGTAGATCTGCTGCCCGGCCGAACTGATCAGGTGCTGGTCGTAGTTGCCGACGACGTAGGGCGCCCGGCGGATCGTGTCCAGATCGACCACGCGAGGCTTGATGAGGAACTGGCGGATCGCGTCGCCGGGAATCGTCGGCACGGCATCGTCGAGCGACTCGCTCCGGATGCGCGGGGACAACCGCGTGACGCCCTCGCCGAGTGCGGAGCCGAGCTTCGGCTCGCCTTCGGGGCTCTTGGCCGAACCGTCCGATGCGGTCGGACGGATGACCTGGCCGTTGCGCGTCAGCACGAGGGTGGGCCGTCCGTTCACGTACTCGAGCGCGAGCTTGTCACCGGGGTAGATCAGGTGCGGATCGGCGATCTGAGGGTTGTAGCCCCAGATCTCCTGCCAGCGCCACGGCTCCTTCAGGAAGCGGTCGGAGATGTCCCAGAGGGTGTCGCCACGCACGACCGTGTAGCTGTCGGGCGCGTCGGCGTCGATCGCGTCCCCGTCGAGCCAGGCGCGCGGCACCACGGTGGTGTAGCCGCGGTCGAGTCCGTCGGCGCCGAAGCGATCGGACACGTCGAGATCGGGCTCGAGGACGCGGACGCCGGGGCCGCCCGCACCGCAGGCGACGACGAGGGCGGTCAGGCCGATCGCGGTCAGCGCGCGGACGGCACGGCGCCACGCCGCTGCTGCACTCGTTCGTGGGGCCATCTTCAGGCACTCTCCCGGCAATGTGTGAACAGGTTCTGCACGGTTGATCGGCCGACCGGCGGGATCCTTGACTGTCGAGCGGACAGGCAAGCGCCGTGCCCGGCGAGGACGTCCGACTCGCGCCCGGCGGTGTCCCGACCGCTCGCGGCGTGCTCTCGGACCGTTCCCGGACCGGCGTGCCTGGTCCGGGCGCGCGTGGTTCCGGCACGGGTCCGCCGCGCCCTGGGCGTGCGGGGCGCCCTGCTAGAATCGGCCGATCGACTTTCCGGACCCGACCGCCGTGCCGCCGCTGGATATCCTGATCTACCCCGACCCCCTGCTCAGGCGCCGCGCCGCGCCGGTCGCGGATGTCGACGGGGACGTCGCCGCGCTGGTCGATCGGATGTTCGAGACGATGTACGACGCCCCCGGGATCGGGCTCGCGGCGACCCAGGTCGACGTGCACCGGCGCATCGTCGTCATCGATGTCTCCGAGGAGAACGACCGCCCGCTGACGCTCGTCAACCCCGAGCTTCTGGTGGTCGAGGGCATGGGCGAGATGCAGGAGGGGTGCCTGTCGATCCCCGGCGTGTTCGAGACCGTCAAGCGTCCCGAGCGGGTGCGCGTGGCCGCGATCGATCGCGAGGGTGAACCGTTCGAGCTCGACGCGGAGGGCCTGCTCGCGGTCTGCATCCAGCACGAGATCGACCATCTCGACGGCAAGCTGTTCGTCGACTACCTCTCGCCGCTGAAGCGCAACCGCATTCGCAGGAAGATGGAAAAGCGGCTTCGCGACGGTCCGGAGGACGAGCCGACCGACGGCGAGGACGAATCCCGGCATGCCTGACGCGAACCGCGGGCGCGCGCTCCGGATCGCCTTCGCCGGCACGCCCGCGTTCGCCGCGGCCTCGCTCCGGGCACTGCTCCGCGGCCCGCACGACGTCGTCGCCGTCCTGACCCAGCCCGATCGTCCGTCCGGACGCGGGCGCAAGCTGACCGCGAGCGCGGTCAAGACGCTCGCGGTCGAGCACGGTGTCCCGGTGCGGCAGCCACGCACGCTCCGCGACGCCGTGGCCGTCGCCGAGCTGGCGGCCTGCGAGCCGGACGTGCTCGTGGTCGTCGCCTACGGGCTGATCCTGCCGCCGGAGGTGCTGTCGCTGCCGCGCCTCGGCTGCCTGAACGTGCACGCGTCGCTGCTGCCGCGCTGGCGCGGGGCGGCGCCGGTGCAGCGCGCGATCCTCGCCGGCGATATCGAGACGGGTGTCTGCATCATGCAGATGGACGCCGGGCTCGACACCGGCGACGTGCTCGCGCGTGCCGCGACCCCGATCGGTGCCGACGAGAACGCGAGCGAACTGACCGCGCGACTCGCCGGGCTCGGTGCGGATCTGCTCGGCCCGGCGCTGGATGCGCGGGCGAGCGGCACGCTGGTGCCCGAGCCGCAGCCCGCGGAGGGCATCACGTACGCGCACAAGCTTGACAAGAGCGAGGCACGACTCGATTTCTCCACCGAGGCCGCGGCGGTGCACCGTGCCGTGCGGGCGTTCCACGGCTGGCCGGTCGCCGAGGGCAGGCTCGAGGGCGAACGCGTGCGCGTGTGGCGGAGTCGTCTGCCGGGGAGCGATCGTCCCGCCGAGAAATCGCCCGGCGATCTCTCGGCCGACGCTCGGGGTGACGCTCGGGGTGACGCTCGGGTCGGCACTCCGGGCAGCCTGCCGGAGGCCACTTCCGGCGAGATCGTCCGGGTGGACGCCGACGCGCTCGCGGTGGTCACCGGCAGCGGCACGATCGAGCTGCTGGAATTGCAGCGACCCGGTGGCCGGGCGCTCGACGCCGGCACGTTCGCGCGCGATCGGGCGCTCGTCGGGCGGCGCTTCGAGCCGCTCGCCCACGCGTCGGCGGACGGCGAGCGATGACCCGCCCGTCGACGGCCGTCTCGCGGCGATCGCGTCCCCCTGCCGCCCGCGTCGTGCCGGGGGTCGACGTGCGCGTCGCCGCGGTGCGCGTGATCGAGGCGCTGCTCGGCGGCGGCGGCTCGCTGACGCGGTTGCTGCCGCCGGCGCAGGCGGCGCTGCCGGAGGCGGACCGGGCGCTGCTGCAGGCCTTCGCGTTCGGACTCGCGCGCTGGTCGGTACGGCTCGACGCGCTGCTCGACGAGTTGATGGAACGTCCGCTCAAGAAGAAGGACGTCGACGTGCACCTGCTCCTGCAGCTCGGGCTGTTCCAGCTCCTGCACACGCGGACCGCCGATCACGCCGCGGTCGACGCGACCGTCGCGGCGACTCGCGCGCTCGACAAGCCGTGGGCGCGCGGACTCGTCAACGCGGTGCTCAGGAACGCCCTCAGACGGCGCGAGGCGCTGCTCGCCGGGCTCGACGAGGGGGCCCGGCTCGCGCATCCCGCGTGGCTGCTCGAGGCGCTCGTCCGGGACTGGCCCGAACGCTGGCGCGAGATCGCGGCGGCGAACAACGAGCAGGCGCCGATGGTGCTGCGCGTGAACCTCGCGAAAGGCTCGCGCGAGGCGTACGGCGAGCGCCTCGTCGCGGCCGATCTCGCCGCCGCGGCGCTCGACGCCTCGCCGGCCGCGCTCGCGCTCGAGCGCGCGGTACCGGTCGGCGCGCTGCCGGGGTTCGAGGACGGGCTCGTCAGCGTGCAGGACGCCGCGGCGCAGCTCGCCGTCGGGTTCCTGATCGACGCGGTGGCGCCGGGCGTGCGGCTCCTCGACGCCTGCGCGGCGCCCGGCGGCAAGACCGCGCAGGCGCTCGAGAGCGGGCACTTCGGGGAGGTCGTCGCGCTCGATCACGATGCCGAGCGGCTCGGGCGCGTGCGCGAGACGCTCGCGCGGCTCGGGCTCCACGGCCGCGTCACGCTCGCATCCGCCGACGCGGCCGACACCGATGCCTGGTGGGACGGCGAGCCGTTCGACGCGGTGCTGCTGGATGCGCCGTGCACCGGTACCGGCGTGATCCGCCGTCACCCCGACATCAAGCTGCTGCGGCGCGCCGAGGACGTCGTCGCGCTCGCCGCCGAGCAGCGACGCCTGCTCGAGGCGCTGTGGCCGACGCTCGCGCCGGGCGGGTCGCTGCTCTACGCGACCTGTTCGGTGCTGCGCGCGGAGGGCGAGACCCGGATCGCCGACTTCGTCGGGCGCCACGCCGACGCCACGCTCGCGCACGAGCGGCGCGTGCTGCCCGGCGAGGGCGCGGGCCCCGACGGGCGCGGCGGCATGGACGGGTTCTACCACGCACGCCTGGTACGCACGGCATGAGGGCGATCGCCGCCCTCGCGCTCGCCGCGCTCACGGCGCTCGGCGCGTGGATCGTCGCCCGCGAGCCCGCCGGCTTCGAGTCCGATGCCTGGCCATCCGGCGTCCGGGCATCCGGCGTCCGGGCATCCGGCGCAGTGGAGTCCGGTGTCGGGGAGTCCGCCACGGCGCCGACCGCGGGCCTCGCGATGCCGGAGAACCCGACGAGCGGCGGCATCGTGTTCCGCGAGGCCGGGCTCAGGCGCACGCCGGGCGCATGGCGACTCGATGCCCACGCCGAGATCGAGCTGCCGCGGGCCATCCGCTCCGGGCTGGACAGCGGCGTACCGCTCGAGTTCGTGCTCGAGGTCGAGCTCGCCGAGTCGCGGCGCTTTCTCCCCGACCCCGTGCTGCTCGACGTCGAACGCCGTTACGGTCTCGTCTACTACGAGCTGACGCGCCATTACCGCGTGCGCTCGCTCGATGACGGCACGGGTCGCAACTACCGCTCGCTCGGCACCGCCCTGGACGGGCTCGGCAGGTTCGCCGGCATCGCGCTCGGCGGTCTCGAGACGTCCGCTCCGGGTGGCCCCGGCGAGCGCGGCACGACCGGCGCTCCGCCGCTGGTCGCGCGCCTCGCGCTGCGGCTCGACGGGCGCGCGCTGCCGCTGCCGCTGCAATCCCCGTTCGGCTCCGCCTGGCGCCTGGCGAGCGCCTCGCACGTCTGGACGTTGCCGCCGACGCCCGGTACCGCCTCGTGAGCGGCAGGTTGCTCGGCACCCGCCGGGAGGCCATCGTCGAGCGACGGGCGGCCGGCACCGTGCCGGGCTCGCGGCGCACGCTGACCAGCGCCCTGCTGATGGGGCTGCTGTTCGTCGTGCTGATCGTGTCGCTGTACGCCCTCGGCACGATGGCGCTCCGGCTCGATCGCTTCGGGCGCTACTACCACTGGCTGCTCGGTGGCAACGCCCTCGCGCTCGCCTTCATCGGCGTGCTGATCGGGCTGAACGGCTGGCGTCTCGTCGGCGAGTTCCGTCGCCAGGTGGCCGGCGCCCGGCTGACCGTCAAGCTCGTCGTGCTGTCGGTGCTGCTCGCGCTCGTGCCGGTGACGCTGGTCTACGGTTTCTCGCTCCGTTTCCTGCGCGCGAACATCAACAGCTACTTCGATCTCGAGATCGATCGCACGCTCGACGACTCGCTCGAGCTCGCCCGCGAGGCGCTCGACCTGCAGATGCGCACCCTCCAGCGCGACACGTTGCGCGTCGCCGACGAGCTCGTCGGCGTCGACGACTCGGCCGCGGTCATCGCGCTGAACGTGCTGACCCGCGAGACCGAGGCCTCCGAGATGACGCTGATCGGGTCGGACAACCGCATCGTCGCCTCGACCGGGCTGCTCGGCGACATCACCGTGCAACCCGATCGCCCGGCCGACGACCTGATCGCGCGTGCCCGCCAGGGGCTCTCCTACGTCGGTGTCGACCCCGCCGAGGACGGCGAGCTCTACGTGCGCGTCGTGACGCCGGTGTTCTCGAGCGACGCCGCGCGCGAGCACTCGGTGCTGCAGGCGCTCTATCCGGTCTCGCGCCGCTCCTCCGATCTCGCGATGAGCGTGCAGTCGAGCTACCAGCAGTACCGTCAGCTGGTGTTCCTGCGCCGCCCGCTGATGCTGAGCTCGATGCTGACGCTGTCGCTCGCGCTGGTGCTGTCGGTGATGATGGCCGTCTGGTTCGCGTTCTGGGCGGCGCGGCGCATGATGCTGCCCGTGCACGACCTGGTCGAGGGCACGCGCGCGGTCGCCGACGGCGACTACGCGACCCGCATCGACCGGCGCGGCAAGAACGACGAGCTCGGCTTTCTCGTCCAGTCGTTCAATCACATGACCGTGCAGCTCGCCGAGGCACGGCGCAACGAGGAGAGCAGCCGCCGCCAGGTCGAGCGCCAGCGCGCCTGGCTGCAGGCGGTGCTCGGGCAGATCTCCTCGGGCGTCATCACCCTCGATGCCGACGGGCAGGTCCGGAGCGCCAACGCGGCGGCCGTGGCGCTGTTCGGCGCCGAGCTGAGCGCGCTCGAGGGACGCCTGCTCGCGAGCGCCCGGAACGGCGCCGGCGTGCTCGCGCAGTTCGTCGACGGCATCGACGAGCGGCTGTCCCTGCCGATGACGGGCGACGACACGGCCACGGCGGACTGGTCGGCCGAGCTCGAGGTGATCGACGAGAGCGGGCGGCGCTTCCTCTTGTGTCGCGGCGCGGCGCTGGTCGATGCCGCGGGCGTCACGACCGGGCGCGTGCTGGTCATCGACGACATGACCACGATCATCGGCGCGCAGCGCGATGCGGCGTGGAGCGAGGTCGCGCGCCGTCTCGCCCACGAGATCAAGAACCCGCTGACCCCGATCCAGCTCTCCGCCGAGCGCCTCCGCCACAAGTTCGCGCGGAAGCTCGACAGCGACGACGTCGGCCTGCTGACGCGTCTGACGCAGACGATCGAGAACCAGGTCGATGCGCTGAAGTCGATGGTCGACGCGTTCGCCGCCTACGCCTCGGCGCCGCGGCTCCACATGGCCGACACGGACATCAACGCGCTGATCCGCGAGATCGCCGAACTCTACCGCGGCGACGCCGACGTCCGCGTCGAGCTCGATCTCGACACGAGCCTGCCATCCGCTCCGCTCGACACGCCCCGGCTTCGCCAGCTCGTGCACAATCTGCTCAAGAACGCGCTCGAGGCGCAACACGGCCGGCCCGAGCGGGTCGTGCACGTCGCCACGCGCGCCGCCGTTCACCGAGGACGCGCCATGCTCGAGATCGCCACCCGCGACGAGGGACCGGGGTTCGCCCCCGAGCTGCTGAACCGTGTGTTCGAGCCCTACGTGACATCGAAGCCGCGCGGTACCGGGCTCGGACTCGCCATCGTCAGGAAGATCGTCGAGGAGCACGACGGCGTCATCCGGGCGGAGAACGTCGATGGCGGCGGCGCGGCGGTGACGATCATGCTGCCGCGTCCGGGCGCGGCCGGAAGCGCGGCGTTCGCGCTGCGCGGCGACGCGGCGTGAGCCAGGGTCGTCCGGGCGGTGCCGCGGTGCTCGTCGTCGACGACGAGCCGGACATCCGGGGACTGCTCCAGGAGATCCTCGAGGACGAGGGCTACGCCGTCTCCGTCGCCGACAGCGCCGCGAGCGCCCAGGCGGCGGTCGACGAGGCGCGTCCCGATCTCGTGCTGCTCGACATCTGGATGCCCGACACGGACGGGGTGACGCTCCTGAAGTCGTGGAACACGAGCGGCACGCTCGGCTTCCCGGTCATCATGATCTCCGGCCACGGCACCGTCGAGACCGCCGTCGAGGCGACGCGCCACGGCGCCGTGGACTTCATCGAGAAGCCGGTCTCGCTCGCCAAGCTGCTCCTGACCGTCGAGAAGGCGCTCGCCGACGGCTACCCGGGAGCACCGGGCGCGAACGGCGATGTCGGCTCGCAGGCGGCGCCCCGTCGGCTGCCGCTGCTCGTCGGCACGAGCGAGCACGTGCGCGAGCTCCGCGAGCGGCTGGAGGAGGAGAGCGGGCGCACCGAGTCCGTGCTCCTCGTCGGCGAGACCGGCAGCGGGCGCACGCTGTTCGCGCAGTACCTGCACGATGGCTCCATCGGCGGCGCGGCCGACCGTGGCGCCGCGAACGGCGAGGGCGGCGCTCCCCGTCCGTTCATCCAGCTGCGCTGCGACACGCTGTCGAGCGCGAGCGCGCATCGCGAGCTGCACGGCGACGAGCACGGCGGTTCGCCGAGCACGGGGTACCTGGAGTCGGCGGCGAGCGGCACCCTGTTCCTCGCCGACGTGGAGCTCCTGCCGCCGGGTGCGCGCCAGTGCCTGCGCCAGGCGATCGAGAGCGGCGGGTTCGTGCGTCACGGCGGCTCGACGCGGGTGCCGCTCCGCTGCCGGCTCGTCGCTTCCGCGCGCGCACCGCTCACCGAGCGTGGCAGCGGGTTCGATCCGGTGCTCGCCCGACAGCTCTCGGGCGCCACCGTGCCGCTGCAGCCGCTCCGCCGCCACCCCGAGGACATTCCGGCGCTGCTCGAGAGCTACGTCGACTGGCACGTCTCCGAGGAGGGGCTCGGCTACCGCCACTTCGCGCTCGCCGCGCAGAATCGTCTCCGCAACCTCGACTGGCCGGGCAATCTCCTGGAGCTCAAGAACCTCGTGCAGCGTATCCTGCTGCTCGGCGGGCCGTCCGAGGTCGAGGTCGACGAGGTCGATCGCGCGCTCGGCATCGTGTCGGGCTCCGGCGCGATGATCGCGCTCCGCGACGATCTGCCGCTGCGCGAGGCGCGCGCGGACTTCGAGCGGCAGTACCTCCTGAGCTGTCTCGGTGCGACCGGTGGCAACATCGTCGAGCTCGCCCGCCACGTCGGCATGGAACGCACGCACCTGTACCGCAAGCTCAGGAGCCTCGACATCGACCTCGACAAGGTACGCGACTAGTGAAGATCATCGTGCTGGGCGCGGGTCAGGTCGGGCGTACCGTCGCCATCAGCCTCACCGAGGAGGACAACGACGTCACCGTCGTCGACACCGATCGGCAGATCCTCCAGGAGCTCGCCGACACGACCGACCTCCGCACCGTGGAGGGACCGGCCTCCTTTCCCGAGGTGCTGCGGCGCGCCGGTGCCGAGGACGCGGACATGATCATCGCCGCGACCGACTCCGACGAGACCAACATCGTCGCGATCCAGATCGCCTACACCCTGTTCAGGACGCCGTCGAAGATCGCCCGCATCCGCTCGCAGGACTACATGCGCGAGACGAACCTGTTCACCAACGAACACATCCCGATCGACGTCATCATCAGCCCCGAGCAGCTGATCACCGAGCACATCGAGCGCATCATCGAGCACCCCGGCGCGATCCAGGTCGTCGACTTCGCCCAGGGGCGCGTGCGGCTGGTCGGCGTCGAGGTCACCGCCGACGCGCCGATGGTCGATCAACCGCTCTCGCGCCTGCCGGATTTCCTCGGCGACATCGAGACGCGCGTCACGGCCATCTACCGCGGCGAGGAGCGTGTCGTGCCCGACGGCTCGAGCGTCGTGCGCGAGGGCGACGTCGTGTTCTTCCTCGGCAAGCGCAAGCATACCGGCAAGGTCATGGCGCAGTTCCACGACGTCGACGAGCCGTGCCGTCACGTCATGATCGCCGGCGGCGGCAACATCGGCCTGCTGCTCGCCCGCAAGCTCGAACGCTTCTACCGCGTCAAGGTGATCGAGGCCGACGAGACGCGCGCCGAGTTCATCGCCGGCGAGCTCGCCAGCGCCATGGTGCTGCACGGCGACGCGGCCAACAAGGAGATGCTGGTCGAGGAGAGCATCAGCGAGATGGACGTCTTCTGCGCGCTGACCAACGACGACGAGGCCAACATCCTCTCGGCGATGCTCGCCAAGCGCATGGGCGCGAGAAAGGTCATGTCGCTGATCAACCGCCCCGCCTACGTCGATCTGGTCGAGCGCGACGTCATCGATGTCGCGGTCTCCCCCCAGCAGATCACGATCGGCGCCCTGCTGACGCTGATCCGACGTGGCGACGTGGTCGCCGTGCACTCGCTCAGGCGCGGCTCGGCCGAGGCGCTCGAGGGCGTCGCCCACGGGGACGCCGAGACCTCGTCGCTCGTCGGGCGTCCGATCGGCGAGCTGAAGCTTCCGAGGAGCGCGAACATCGGTGTCGTGGTGCGTGGCGAGAAGGTGCTGGTCGCCCACCACGACCTGGTGATCGAGCCGGACGATCACCTGATCGTGCTGGTCACCGACAAGCGCCAGATCCACGAGGTGGAGAAGCTGTTCCAGGTCGGCGTCACGTTCGTCTGAGCGAGCGAGCCGATGCCCATCCAGCTACGAGTGGTACAGCGTGTCGTCGGCGCGCTGCTGACGCTGTTCAGCGCGAGCATGCTGACACCGGTGCTCGTCGGGCTCCTCTACCGCGACGGGGCGATCCTGCCGTTCCTGGGCGCCTTCCTCGCCACGCTCGCGGTCGGGCTCGCGCTGTTCCTGCCGGTACGCGGCCGGCAGGGACAGCTCCGCCTGCGGGACGGGTTCGTCGTCGTCGTGCTGTTCTGGGCGGTGCTCGGGATATTCGGGGGCTTGCCGTTTCTCCTGTACGGTCCGCTCGAGCTCTCGGTCGCCGCGGCGGTCTTCGAGTCGATGTCGGGCCTGACGACCACCGGGGCGACGCTGATCGTGGGACTCGACGCGCTGCCGCACTCGATCCTGTTCTACCGCCAGCAGATGCAGTGGCTCGGCGGCATGGGCATCATCGTGCTCGCGATCGCGGTGCTGCCGATGCTCGGCATCGGTGGCCAGCAGCTCTTCCGCGCCGAGACCCCGGGCATCTCCAAGGACAAGCTGACCCCGCGCATCGCGCAGACGGCGAAGGCGCTCTGGTACATCTACCTCGGGCTGACCGTCGCCTGCTCAGTCGCCTACGCGCTCGCCGGCATGAGCGTCTTCGACGCGATCACGCACGCCTTCTCGACCGTCGCCATCGGCGGCTTCTCGACCCACGACAACAGCATCGGGCATTTCGACAGCAGCCTGATCGAGATGATCGCGACGCTCTTCATGTTCATCTCCGGGGCGAACTTCGCGCTGCACTTCGCCGCGGCCAGGAACCTCGACGCGCGCTCCTACGTCGCCGACGAGGAGTTCCGGGTCTACACCGCCATCCTGCTCGCGCTGACGGCGATCACGGCGGGCTATCTCTACCTCGCCCAGGCTTCCGACGCGAAGGACTCGTTCGTCAACGGCATCTTCCACGTGGTCTCGATCGGCACGACCACCGGGTTCACGTCGGAGGCGTACTTCGAGTGGCCGACCTTCCTGCCGGTGCTGCTGCTGTTCGCGAGCTTCATCGGCGGCTGCACCGGTTCCACGGGAGGTGGCATGAAGGTGCTCAGGGTGCTGCTGCTGTTCAAGCAGGGGCAGCGCGAGCTCCGGCGGCTCCTGCACCCGAACGCCAAGATCATGGTCAAGATCGGCGGCAAGGCGATGTCGAACCCGATGATCGATGTCGTCTGGGGCTTCTTCGCCGCCTACGTGGCGCTGCTGACGATCATGCTCCTGCTGATGATGGCCGCCGGGCTCGACCAGGAGTCGGCGTTCTCGGCGGTGGTGGCGTGCCTGAACAACCTCGGTCCGGGGCTCGGCGTGGTCGCGGCCAACTACTCGACGCTCGGCGACTTCGAGCTCGTCGTGCTGAGTTTCGCGATGCTGTTCGGACGCCTGGAGATCTTCACGCTGCTGGTGCTGTTCACGCCCGCCTTCTGGCGTCGCTGAACGGGGCGCGTCATGGGCGACGATCGAGACGAGAGGCGAGACGACGAGCGGCAAGGCGGACGGCAAGACGAGCGACAGGGCGGGCGGCAAGGCGGGCGGCAAGGCGGGCGGCAAGGCGGGCGAGACGAGGTCCAGGTCGACGGACGAGGCGAACGACGGGACGACGGGAAGGGCGAGACGAGCCGGCGAGCGCCTGCCGCGAAGTGGAACGCGCGCTACGCGTTCTCGGGCGACGCGGTGCCGGCACCGGCCGAGGTCCTGAGCCGGCACGCGAGCCTGCTGCCGGTGCCGGCGGAGGCAGGCGACGCGCTCGACCTGGCCTGCGGACGTGCGGGCAACGGCGAGTGGCTCGGCGCACGCGGGTTCCGGGTCAGCGCCTGGGACGCGAGCGAGGCGGTGATCGCGGCGATCCGTGCGCGCCCGTCGAGTCGCGTCGCGACCTGCGAGGTCCGTGACGTGGTCGCCGAGCCGCCGCCGGCCGACGCGTTCGACATCGTCGTCGTCGCCCGCTTTCTCGAGCGTGCCCTGTGCCCGGACATCGCGCGAGCGCTCCGCCCGGGCGGGCTGCTGTTCTACCAGACGTTCACGCACGGACTGTCCAACCCGGACTACCTGCTCGGGCCGAACGAGCTGCCCGCGCTGTTCCCCGATCTGCAGGTGCTCCGGTACCGCGAGCCCGCTCCGGGGCCCGACGGTCGCGCCGAGGCGATGCTCGTCGCTCGCCGCGCCGCTTGACATCGACGTGGCGCACGGGCGCGCGGCGCGCTATGGTCGGGGTGCGTTCTCACCGGACCGAGCCATGAGCCGGATCGACACCTTCGAGGCGATGCTCGCCCGCGGCCCCGACAGCGAGATGCTGCGCTTCTCGCTCGGCAACGCCTACCTGGCCGAGGAACGGCCTGTCGAGGCGAGCGCGCACCTGCGCCGCGCCGTCGAGCTCGAGCCCGGCTACTCCGCGGCGTGGAAGCAGCTCGGCCGTGCGCTCGCGGCGTCCGACGAACCGGTCGCGGCCCTCGCCGCGTTCGAGCGCGGCCGGTGCGCGGCCGAGGCCAACGGCGACAAGCAGACGGTCAAGGAGATCTCCGTGTTCAGCCGTCGCGTGCAGCGCCTGCTCGACGCCGGTCACGGCACCGACGGCGACGCCGACTGACTCACGTTCCGAACGGCTCGCGATCGAAGATGACCAGATGATCGAGCCGTAGCCTGACCCCGAACTCCTCGCCGACCGCGTGATCGTGGTGGGACGGGGCGAGGCAGAGCAGTCGCGTGTTGCCCGGCATGCGCAACGTGTAGAGATGATCGGCGCCGCGGAAGTCGCGGGAGACCACGATCGCGCGGTTCGGACTGTCGTCGTCGTGCAGGATGTCGTCGGGACGCACGAGGAGCTCGATCAGGGTGCCCGGCGCCATGTCCTCGGAGAGCTCGCCGCGGATCGTGCCGAGCTCGGTCTGGATGACGTTGTCCTCGAGCGTGTTGCCGCACAGGAAGACCCCCTCGCCGACGAAATGGGCGACGAAGCGGTCGGCCGGCGTGTGGTACAGGTCGTAGGCCGTCGCCCACTGCCGCAGGCGCCCCTCGGCGATCACGCCGATCCGGTCGGCGATCGCGAACGCCTCGTACTGGTCGTGGGTGACGAGCACGGCGGTGATGCCGTCTCGCTTGAGGATCTCGCGCACCTCGCGGGCGAGCTGCACCCGCCGCTCGGTATCCTGGCTGCTGAACGGCTCGTCCAGCAGGAGCACCGGCGGGCGCGGCGCCATCGCCCGGATCAGCGCGACGCGCTGCTGCTGGCCGCCGGAGAGCTCGTGCGGGTAGCTGTCGGCCCAGGGTTCCATCGCGACCAGCTCGAGCAGCTCGGCGACGCGCGCGGCGACCGCCTTGGCGCCCTGGCGGCGCATGCCGAATGCCACGTTGGCGCGCACCGTCATGTGCGGGAACAGCGCGAGATCCTGGAACACCATGCCGACGCGGCGCTCCTCGGGCAAGCGCTGTCCGGCAGGGGTGGCGACGTCGGCACCGGTGATCCGGATCGTGCCGCTCGACGGCACCTGGAACCCCGCGATCGCGCGGAGGATCGTCGTCTTGCCGCAGCCGCTCGGGCCGAGCAGGCAGGCGACGTCTCCCTCGGCGAGGGTGAACGAGACGTCGTCGACGATCCGCTGTCCGCCGAGATCGACCGACACGCCGTCGAGCTCGAGCTGCCGCCCCGCGGCCGGTTGTTCCGTGGCGGAAGCGTCCATGGGGGAATGATAGACCGGCGGGCGTACACTCGTGCGCGTGAACGAGGCGCTGCCAGGTCCCGCCCCCGGGACGTTGATCACCGAGCGGGTCGGCGAGGCGTCCGACACCGTGATCGCGGCGCTCGATGCCGCCGGCGTGAGTCGTGATCGGGAAAGGGTGGACGCGCGTCTCGAACGGCTGTTCGCGTTGAGCCCCTACGTCATGGAACGTTGCCGGCGTCACCCGGAGGCGCTGGCACGGCTGATCGGCGAGGGCGCGCTCGAGCGCTCGGGCGCGACGCGCGAGGCGCTGGTCGCCGAGCTTCTCGCCGAACCCGGCATCGGCGTCGTGCCGGCCGCGGGCGAGCCGGCCTCGGGCGAGCCGGCCCCGGGCGAGCCGGACTCGGGCGAGCCGGACTCGGGCGAGCCGGACTCGGGCGAGCCGGCCTCGGGCGGACCGATTCCGAGCGTGTCGTTCCCGCAGGTGCCTCCCGGACTCGGCGACGTCGCCGAGTCCGGGGCGCTCGCCGCGCTCCGCACGTTCCGCCATCGGCACATGCTCCGCATCCTGTGGCGCGAGCTCGAACGCACCGCGACGCTCGACGACACGCTCGGCGACCTGACGCGTCTCGCCGAGGCGTCGATCAGCGTCGCCACCGCGCTCGCCGAGGCGATCGAGGTACGTCGTTCGGGCACGCCGCGCGATGCCGACGGGCGCGAGCAGCGGCTGATCGTGCTCGGCATGGGCAAGCTCGGCGGCGGCGAGCTGAACGTCTCGTCCGACATCGACCTGATCTGCCTGTGGCCCGCTCCCGGCACCACCGACGGGCGGCGCGCGCTCGACAACGGCGAGCATTTCACGCGCGTCGTGCGACGCCTGACGAAACTCCTCGGCGCGGTCACCGTCGACGGCTTCGCGTTCCGCGTCGACACGCGGCTGCGCCCGTTCGGGGAGAGCGGGCCGCTCGCGATGCACCTCGACGCGTTCGAGCACTACCTGCTGACCCAGGGTCGCGACTGGGAGCGCTACGCGATGATCAAGGCGCGTGCGCTGACCGGCGAGCCCGCCGACAGGCAGGCCGTCGAGTCCTTGCTGCACCCCTTCGTCTACCGCCGCTACGTCGACTACGACGCGCTCGTCTCGCTCGCCGCGCTGAAGGACAAGATCCGGCTGGCGGTGGCGACCCGGCGCGACGCGTCCGGCACCCCGCGGCGCGACGACGTCAAGCTCGGACCCGGCGGCATCCGCGAGATCGAGTTCACCGGTCAGGCGTTCCAGCTGATGCGCGGCGGGCGCGAGCTCGCGTTGCAGCGGCGGCCCATCCGCGAGGTGCTGACGGCGCTCGGCGAGCTCGGGCTGCTGCCCGTGGACGAGGTACGGGGACTGCACGCGGCCTATGCCTACCTGCGTCGCGTCGAGAACGCGCTGCAGGGCATGCGCGACGAGCAGACGCATGTGCTGCCCGGCGACGCGGAGGGTCTCGCGCGGCTCGTCGCGATGCTCGGCGAGCCCGATGCGGACACGTTCCGCCGCACCCTCGACGCGCACCGCGATGTCGTCTCGCGGAACTTCGCGGTGGTGCTCGGCGAGGCCGGCACCAGCGAGCCCGCGGTGGGCGCGATCGAGGAAGGCGACGCCGGCGCCGGGGCGGCGCGCTGGCTCGAGCGGTTCGGCATCGAGGCCACGCCCGCGCTGACCGAACGTCTGCTCGGACTGGCGGGCGGGCCGTTCCACCGGCGGCTGACCGCGCGCGCGCAGGGACGGGTCGAGCAGCTCCTGCCGCGTCTGGCGGCCGCGGCGGCGCGGAGCGAGGTACCGGCCGTCGCCCTCGAGCGCGGGCTCGACTTCGTCCGGGCCGTCGCCGGGCGCAGCGCCTACCTCCAGGCGCTCGCCGACCGGCCCGCCGCGCTCGCCCGGCTCGTCCGCCTGTTCGACGCGAGCGAGTGGGTGGCGAACCTCGTCACCCGCCATCCGATCGTCGTCGACGAGTTGATCGGGCACGGCGCGGCGACCCTGTTCGACGACGCGCGATCGGTGCGCGAGGAGGCGCTGGCCGAGGCGGCACGACTCGCGGACGCCGACCTGGAGCGGCAGATGGACGCGCTGCGTCAGTTCCGCCAGGTGCGCGAGCTGCGCATCGCCGCGGCCGCGCTCGACGGGGAGCTGCCGCCGATGCAGGCGAGCGACCGGCTGAGCTGGCTCGCCGAGGCGCTCGTCGCCGCCGCGCTCGAGCTGGTCGCCGTGCCGCTCCGGAGACGCTACGGCGACGCGCTGCCCGAGCTCGTCGTCGTCGCCTACGGCAAGCTCGGCGGGCTCGAGCTCGGGTTCGGCTCCGATCTCGATCTCGTGTTCCTGCGCGGCAGCGAGGAGGGCGGGGAGGCCGCCGCGCGGCTGGTGCGGAAGTTCGCCCATTTCATGGGCACGACGACACCGGCCGGGCGCGTCCACGAGGTCGATCTCAGGCTTCGCCCGAACGGCGGCTCGGGCGTGCTGGTCGGCACGCTCGACAGCTTCGAGGACTACCAGCGGAGCCAGGCCTGGACCTGGGAGCATCAGGCGCTTCTGCGGGCCCGTGCCGTGTACGGGCCGGAGCCCCTGAAGGCGCGCTTCGAGGCGATCCGCCTCGCCGTGCTCCGCCTGCCGCGCGATCCCGAGACGGTGCGCGGCGAGGTCGCGTCGATGCGCGAGCGCATGCGCGACGCGCTCGGCTCGGGCGCCGCCCGGACGCCGGCAGCCCGGACGCCGGCAGCCCGGACGCCGCCTGCCCGGATGCCGGCCGCCATGCACCTCAAGCAGGACGCCGGCGGCATCGCCGACATCGAGTTCATCGTGCAGTATCTCGCGCTTCGGCACGCCGCCGACGCACCGTCGCTGGTACGCTTCACCGACAACGTGCGGGTGCTCGAGGAGGCCGGCAGACTCGGTCTGCTCGCCCCCGATGACGTCGCCGCGCTGCGTGACGACTACGTCGAGCTGCGCGAGCGCCTGCACCGTCGAGCGCTCGCGCTGGCCGATGCCGTCGTGCCGCTCGATCCTGCCCTCGAGGCGCTCTGCACGCGCGTGATCGGGCGGCGCGAACGTCTGCTCGGTACCGCGGTCGCTCCCTCGGGCACGCCGCCGCCCGATCCCCATTCCTGACAGCGACCTTCCTGACCATGCAACAGCCCAACGCCAGCACCCACGTGGAGATCACCGCCGATCAGCTGCCGGTGCATTGCCCGACGCCCGAGGCGTCGTTGTGGAACAGTCACCCGCGCGTCTACATCCCGCTCGAGGACTCGCCGGAGGCGACGTGCGCGTACTGCGGCACGGTGTACCGGCTCGTCGAGCGCAAGGTCGGTGCCGACATCGCCGCCGATCCGTCGGCCGGTGGCGCCGATCCGGCCGGCCCCGAGGCGGGCTGAGGCTCGTCCCGGAACCCGGGAACGCATCGCCCGGCCCGATGGCGGTCCGGTCGACGGTGATTCCGCGCGCGCCCGGTCCGCTCGCGACGCACTGGCGTTACCGCCCCGACGGCCTCCCGGCGTTCGACCCGGTGGTGTTCGACGAGCGCGCGCTGGCCGCCCGCGGTGCGCTCGCGGGCGGTGCCGCGGCCGGTCGCGGCAACACGCACTTCATCGTGCTCGAGGGCCACGCGCTGGTGCTTCGCCACTACCGGCGCGGCGGGCTCGTCCGCCACCTCTCGGAGCGTCGCTACGTCTGGACGGGTCTCGCCCGCACGCGTGCCGTGCGCGAGTTCGAGCTGCTGCGCGAGCTCGAGAGCGAGGGACTGCCGGTGCCGTCACCGTTCGCCTGTGCGGTCACGCGTCACGGCTTTCTCTGGAGCGGCAGTCTCGTGACCCGGCGGCTGGCCGGACGCACCCTCGCCGAGATTCTCGACGATGGCGGAAAGGCGCCGCTCCCCGCTCCCGCCGTGCCGTGGGCGGCCATCGGGCGCTGCATCGCGCGCTTCCACACGGCGGGCATCCGCCATGCCGACCTGAACGCGCACAACGTGCTGCTCGACGGCGACGAGGTGTTCCTGATCGACTTCGATCGGGCCGCTCGACGGCACCTCTCGACGTCGGTGGTTGCGCCGGCAGTCGCTCCGACCGCGGCTCCGGGAGCGGCTCCGGGAGCGGCCCCGGAGACGGCGGCGGAGACGGTCCGCGCGGAGGCTTCGACGGCGACGGTGCCGCCGCCGCGCTGGCAGAGCGGCAACATCGCCCGCCTGCGCCGCTCCCTCGTCAAGCTCGCCGGGCGCGGCGGGCGCGCGTTCGACATCGAGGGGTTCGCCGCGCTCGAGGAGGCCTGGCGGGCGGCGCTGTCGTCCGGTCAGGGGAGCGTCGGTCACGGAGCGCCGTCACCGAGTGCCGCGAGGTAGCGCGTGACCACGTCGGCGGCGTCGTTCGACACGTCGCGCGCCCGTTCTCCGCGGTGCGCGAGCGTGGCGTCGCCGTCCAGCGCGCGAGAGAGGAAGCGGGCGACGGCAACGGCGTCGTCGACCTCGACGATCGCCTCCCTTCGCCGGAGCGTGGCGACGATGTCGGCGAAGTTCGTCGTGTGCGGACCGACCACGATCGGCCGGCCGTGGCGGGCGGGCTCCAGCACGTTGTGCCCGCCGCGCGGGATCAGCGAGCCACCGACGAAGGCGCCGGCGGCGTGCGCGTACCACGCGTCGAGCTCGCCGAGCGTGTCGGCGAGATGCAGTCGTGCGCCCGGCGGAGGAATCTCGCCGAGCGAGCGACGCCGGATGTCGGCAAGCTCGCGGGCGATCGCCGCGCCGCGTTCGGGGTGGCGCGGGGCGATGACGAGCAGACCCTCCGGACGGGTCCGCAACCACGCGTCGGCGAGGCGACGTTCCTCGTCCTCGTGGGTCGACGCGGCGAGCACGTAGGGTCGGTCGACGAGCGCGGCGGGCGGTGCCGCGGGTCCGGAGCCGCCGGCGAACTTCAGCTCGCCGACGACGCGCGTGCGCACGGCCTCCGCGCCCAGCGCGAGAAACCCGCGGGCGTCGCTCTCGGCGCGGGCGAGCACGTCGATGCCGGCGAGCGCACGGCGATAGGTCGGCGCGAGCGGGCCGTCCGCGTGACGCAGGGTCTTCGCCGACAGTCGTGCGTTGACGATCGAGAGCGGCACGGCGCGCGCCTTCGCGCGGGCGAACAGCCACGGCCAGATCTCGGTCTCGACGATCCAGCCCGACGTCGGCCGCTCGCGGTCGAGAAAGCGGCGCGTGGCCCCGGGCCAGTCGATCGGCAGGTAGCGGTGGCGGACGCCGTCGGGTGCATGCCGGGCGAGCACGTCGGCGCCGGTCGGCGTGTTCGTCGTCACGAGCACCGACGAGACGTCGTCCGGTGCCGCGAGCATCGCCTCGACGAGCGGCAGCACGGTCATCACCTCGCCGACGGAGGCGGCGTGCACCCACGGTCGTGCCCGGGCATCGCGGTCGGCGGGGCTCGGCCCGTGGCCGAGGCGCTCCCGCACGTAGCGAGGACCGCCGTCGCGCATCGCGCGCACGGTCAGATGCACGAGCAGGAGCGGGGCGAGACACCGCAGGAGCACGCGATAGAGCGGGGGAGGGCCCGCGTCCGGAACGCCCGTCACGGCTGGCGGCGGTACGGGTCGGGCACGGCCGGCGTCGGCGGCTTGAACCGGCGGTGTGCCCAGAGGTACTCGCCGGGTCGCTCGCGCACCTGCGCCTCGAGCAGGTCGTTGACCGCCTGCGTCGCCGCCGTCTCGTCGCCGTCCGGCAGTGTCACGGGCGGCAGGAAGCGAAGCGTGTAGCGGTTCGTCGTCGCATCGCGGACGGGCACGTGCGGGATCACGGCGGCGCCGGTCATCCCGACGATGCGCGCGGTGCCCGCGGTGCTCAGCACCGGCTGCCCGAAGTAGCGCGTCTCGATGCCACCGCGCGCGGCCGGCACGCTCTGGTCCGGCGAGTACCAGACGATGCCGCCGCGGCGCAGGTGACGGACCATCGTGCGGATGTCGCGGTTGTCGATCAGGGGGTGGATCCAGCGTGTGCGCTGCCGGTGGAGGAGCGCGGCGTACAGCGGATTCTTCGGTTCGTCCTGCACGGCACCGGCGCTCCAGCGCGAGCCGATCGTGGGTGCGCAGATGTCGATCGCCGTGAAATGCGCCTGCAGCAGGATGACGCCGCGCCCGGCGGCGAGCGCGGCGTCGACGTGCTCGCCGCCCTCGATGCGGACACGTTCGAGCGCCGCACGTGGACGGAACCAGACGCAGGCGGTCTCCGCGACGGCCGCACCGCTCTCGCGAAAGGACTCGCGGACGATGGCCGCCCGTGTCGCCTCGTCCTTGTCCGGAAAGGCGAGATCGACGTTGACGCGGGCGATCCGGCGGCGCGAGGGCAGGAGACCGTGCAAGGCGTCGCCCAAGCCGCGGCCGATGGCCAGCTGACGGTCGAGGGGCAGGCGAGCGAGCAGCGCGAACAGCCCGATCCCGCACCATGTCGCCCAATGGCGCGGCGCGAGGTAGTCGCGCCACGGAAACGCCCCGGACGGTTCTCCGACGACGTGCGCCGCGGAGCCGCTCACGGCTGGCGGGACGGCGTCGTTCAGCCCTTGCCGGGCGTGTCGTCGGCGGGTGTGTCCACCGGCACGAGGAAACGGTTGATCGCCTCGAGGTCGTTCTCCTCGAGCGTGCCGGCCGCCGCCTTCAGGTTCAGCATGTTGATCAGGTAGTCGTAGCGTGCGCCGGCGTAGTCCGAGCGCGCGCTGTAGACGTCGCGGAGCGCCTGCAGCACGTCGATCGAGGTGCGTGTGCCCGCCCGGAATCCCGCCTCGGTGGCCTCGGCCGACTGCTGCGTCGACACCAGCGCCTGGCGCAGCGCCCGCACGCGGCTGATCGACGCCTGCACGCCCCGGTACCCGTCGCGCGCCTGCTGCACGGCGGCTCGCTCCTGGGCGACGAGCTGCTCGTCGGCGGAGCTGGCGCGCGCCCGTGCCTGGGCGACCTGCGCGCCGATGCGTCCACCCGTGTAGAGCGGCATGCGAAGCTCCACGGCCAGCTCGGCGACGGTCGCGTCCTCGCGCCCGAGCTGCGTCGTGCGCGAGCTCGAGCCGGTGCCGACCAGGTCCACCGTCGGGTAACGCGCGCCGCGCTCGACGTCGACCTGACGGCCGGCACTCTCGGCGGCGAGGCGCGCGCCGACGAGATCGAGGTTCTGTTCGGTGGCGAGCGCGACCCAGGCGTCGATGTCGGCCGGATCGGGGCTCGTGAGCGGCAGGTCGTCGGCGAGCGGCGCGAGCAGTTCCGACTCGACTCCGCTGATCACGCGAAGGGCTTCCTGGGAGGCCGACAGCCGGTTGGAGGCGGCGATCTCCTGCGCGACTGCGAGGTCGTACTGCGCCTGGGCGGTGCGCACGTCGGTGACGGGAACCAGTCCGACGTCGAAGCGGCGCTCCGCCTGTTCACGCTGGCGACCGATGGCCTGCAGCTCCGACTGGCTGAACTCGACGTCGGCCTGGGCGCGCAGCACGTCGAAGTAGCTGCTCGCCACCCGGAGGATCAGCGTCTGCTGCACGGCGAGGAACTGGGCGTCCGCCTGGCGCACGCCGAGGCTCGCCTGATCGACGAGGGCGGCGTTGCCGCGGTTGAACAGCGTCTGCGAGGCGCTGAGGCTGATGCCGCTGCTGTCGTAGGTGTCGTCGGTGAGGTCGGACTCGAGGTAGCCGATGCCGATGTCGGCACCGATGCCGAGCTGCGGGCGAAAGGCCGAGCGGGCGAGGGGGAGCTGCAGGCGGGCGGCCTCGTGATCGAACTCGGCGGCACGGATCGTCGTGTCGTGATCCAGTGCGCGGGCGTAGACCTCGGCGAGATCGCTCGCGTGGACCGGACCGGCGAGCATCAGCGAGACGGCGAGACCGAGCGCGGCCCGACCGAGCGCGGCCCGACCGAGCGCGGCCCGACCGAGCGCGGCCCGACCGGACGCGGCCCGACCTATCACGGGTCGAGCGGATGCCGGCCGACCCTTCGAAGGACGATCGCCGGGGCGTCGATCGGCAGGGGAGCCGCTGGGTACGGGTTCGGTTGTCATGGTCGTCCGGAAAGTCAGAAGACGAACGCCGTCGGGGCGCCGGTGAAGTTGACGAGCGGATCGACGCGCGTGTCGAACAGGCCTTCCGTCGCCCACTCCTCCTCGTGCACGCGGGTGACGACCACGGCTTCCATCGTCGGGCTGTCCGCCCGTCCGAGCACGGCCACGAGACGGCCGCCGATCGCGAGCATGCGCCGGTGACGGTCCGGCACCTGCACGACCGAGCCGCCGAGCAGGATCGCCTCGTAGCGCTCGCGCACGTCCCATTCGCCCGCGCCGTCCCGCTCCCGCGCGGTGACGTTCGCGATGCCGAGCGCGGCGAGTCGCGCCGCGGCCGAGGTGGCCAGCTCGGGCACGATTTCGAGCGTCTCGCAGTGGGCCGCCAGGCGGGCGATGCAGGCGGAGAGGTAACCGCTGCCGGTGCCGATCTCGAGCGCGTGATCGGTGATCTCGAGCGCGAGCGCCTGCAGCAGTCGCCCGTCGAGCGTGGGCTTGAACATGTACTGCCCATGACCGATCGGCAACGGGAAGTCGCTGTAGGCGACACCGCTCCGGTGCTCGTCGACGAAGGCCTCGCGCGGCACCTCGGCGAGCACGTCGAGCACGCGCTGGTCGAGCACGTCCCAGGGACGCACCTGCTGCTCGATCATGTTGCTGCGGGCTCGGATCAGATCCATGTCGGGTCAGCCTGAAGGTGTGATGACTCGGTGCGGCGAGGAGGGAAACGCCGAGCCGGCGCGCCGACCGAGCAACGGCAGGCGAGGATTATAGAAGGTCCGGTCCGGTCCGGACGCTCCGGGTCGATCGGTCGGCGTCCGGCCCTCGCCGGACGCCGTGGCGGGACGGGCGGAGCGTCAGTCCGCGCCGTCGTCGCCGGCCGGAGCGGCCGTCGCGGGCGTGTTCCGGGTCGTGCCGGACGAGCCGCCGTCCGCCGTCGCCCCGTCCGCCGCGGGCTTGCGGCCACGACGACGTCGCCGACGCTTCGGTCTGGCACCGTCGTCCGGCGCGACGCCGGCCGCGGCGGGCTTCGGTCCGGACGACGTCGCGCTCGCGTCGGCCGGGGGCGGCGCATCCGGAGCGGATGCCGATGCACCGTCCGTTGCAGGTTTCGGGCCGCGTCGGGGCCTTCCCCCGCCCCCGCCCTCCGGTCCGGGGCGCGATCCGCCGCTCGGTGGCGCCGCACCGCGGGATCCGGCGTTCCGTGACCCGGAGCCGCCGGAGCCGCTTCGACCGGCACTCCCTTGTCCGGCACCCCGTGGTCCGGCACCCCGTGGTCCGGCACTCCGTGGTCCGGCACTCCGGCCGCGCTCGCCGGGCCGCTCGACGCGATCGCGCTCGATGCGGGCCGGGCGCTTCGGCTTGACCAGGATCTCGTCGGTGATGTGGGCGAGCGGAATGCTCTGCCCGATGTACTCCTGGATCTCCGGCAGCGAGAACGAGTAGTTCTCGCAGGCGAAGCTGACCGCGACGCCGTCGGTGCCGGCGCGTGCCGTGCGCCCGATGCGGTGCACGTAGTCCTCGGCCTGCTGCGGCAGGTCGTAGTTGAAGACGTGGGTGACGTCGTCGATGTGCAGCCCGCGCGCGGCCACGTCGGTCGCGATCAGCACCGGGAGCTTCCCGGCCGTGAAGTCGGCGAGGATCTTCTGGCGCTTGTTCTGGCGCACGTCGCCCGACAAGAGCCCGCAGACGATGTCGTTGCCGACGAGGTAGCCCTCGATGCGCTCGGCGGTGCGCTTGGTGTTGACGAAGATCATCGAGCGCGGCGGCTCCAGGTCGCGGAGAAGGCCGAGGAGCAGCGGGATCTTCTCGTCGCTCGCCGGCTGGTAGAGCGACTGGATGACCTTGTCGGCGGTGACCTGCGTGGTCTCGGTCTTCAGCTCCTCGGGGTGGTTCATGTGCTCGTAGGCGAGCTCCATGACGCGATGCGAGAGCGTCGCCGAGAACAGCATGCTGGTGCGGATGCCGGGCTCGGGCATGCGCCGGAGGAGGTAGCGGATGTCGGCGATGAAGCCCAGGTCGAACATCCGGTCGGCCTCGTCGAGCACGACGATCTCGAGCGCCGAGAGGTCGTAGACCTTCTGCTTGAAGTAGTCGATCAGCCGCCCCGGGGTGCCGATCAGGACATCGACGCCGGCGGCCAGCTCGTCGCGCTGCTTCTCGTAGTCGATGCCGCCGTACACGACGGCGCACTTCAGGTTGGTGTGCGCGCCGAGCGAGTCGGCGTCCTTCTTGATCTGCATGGCGAGCTCGCGCGTCGGGGCGATGACGAGCATGCGCGGCTGGTCGGCCCGGCGATCGGCCGGGGCCGCGGCGAGCAGGCGCGAGAAGCTCCCGAGCAGGAAGGCCGCGGTCTTGCCGGTGCCGGTCTGGGCCTGGGCGGCGACGTCGCGGCCCGCGACGATGTGGGGCAGCGTGAGCGCCTGTATCTCGGTACAGTGCGTGAAGCCGAGCCCGTCGGTCGCGCGGGTCAGCACCTCGGGCAGGCCGAGCTCGACGAAGGAGGGAGTCGTGGCCGCGGGCGGCCCGTCGGAATCTGATGACATTCGTGTTCTGCTAGAGTTGATCGGGATGCGGGGCGAGGACCCGTGAATCGCGCCGGCGGGTCTTGCCTTCGGCCGGCACGACCCGCATGAAGAACCCCCGAGGTCAAGAACTCCGGGCGGATCATCACCGTGCGGATCGTCGCGGACGAGCGATCGCCTCGCGCGTCCCCGCCTGACCGGGCGACTTCGTGACGAGTCACCCGGGCTCGGGCACGTGCCTCGAGAGATGCCCCGAACCGTCGGCGGCGGACGTGTCGAAATCGTGTCCGCGCCCGACTTCCGAAGCCGAACACACATGCACTCCGGAGGTGCACATGAGCGACCATATTACATCCATTACCGACGACACCTTCGAACAGGAGGTCCTGAAGTCCGACGTGCCGGTGCTGGTGGACTACTGGGCCGAGTGGTGCGGGCCCTGCAAGGCCATCGGGCCGGTGCTCGAGGACGTGGCCCCCGGGTACGAGGGCAAGGTGCGCATCGTCAAGATGAACATCGACGAGAACCCGAACACGCCGCCGAAGTACGGCATCCGCAGCATCCCGACGCTGATGCTGTTCAAGAACGGCTCGGTCGAGGAGACCAAGCTCGGTGCCCTGTCGAAGAATCAGCTGACCGACTTTCTCGACGGCCACGCCTGAACGATGTCGGCCGGTGGCGCTCTTCGCGGGGGCGTCACCGGTCGCGCTGGCAGGTTCCTTGCTGCGGCGTCGGCGGGGACGCGCCGGCGGAACGCTGGACGCTGTCGGGAGAGCGTGCTAGATTCCGGGCCGTCCGTGCTGCCACGCGCCGCTTCCGTCGGCCCGCCGGTCCAGGCACTGTGAAGCGACACCCCGAGGTTCCCGGTGCCCGCGAGTCGGGTTCACCCCGTCCGAGTTCCGGAACCGCTCCGCCGGTGCCGCTCCGACGAACCCCCGTTCCCCCTCGTTCCGACCCGCCGCTCCGGCCAGGTCGCGAGTCTCCCTTTCCGGCCTTCGAGCCGTCTCCGTATCCCCGCGTTCATGAACCTGACCGATCTGAAGAAGAAGAACCCGACCGAGCTTATCGAGCTGGCCGAGTCGGTCGGTGTCGAGAACGTCGCGCGCCAGCGCAAGCAGGACATGATCTTCTCGATCCTGAAGGCGCACTCGAAGCAGGGCTCCGACATCTTCGGCGGTGGCGTGCTCGAGATCCTCCAGGACGGGTTCGGCTTCCTGCGCTCGGCCGACGAGTCGTACCTCGCGGGCCCCGACGACATCTACCTGTCCCCGACCCAGGTCAGGAAGAACGGGCTGCGGACCGGTGACACGATCTTCGGCAAGATCCGCCCGCCGAAGGAGGGGGAGCGCTACTTCGCGCTGGTCGAGATCGACGAGATCAACTTCCAGCCGGCGGCCAAGTCCAAGGGCAAGGTCCTGTTCGAGAACCTGACCCCGCTGCACGCCAACCAGCGCCTCGACCTCGAGCGCGGCAACGGCAGCACCGAGGACATCACCGCCCGCATCATCGACATCGCCGCGCCGATCGGCAAGGGTCAGCGCGGTCTGATCGTCTCGCCCCCGAAGGCGGGCAAGACGCTGATCCTGCAGAACATCGCGCAGAGCATCGCGGCCAACAATCCCGACGCCTACCTCATCGTGCTGCTGATCGACGAGCGCCCGGAGGAGGTCACCGAGATGCAGCGCATGGTGCAGGGGGAAGTCATCTCCAGCACCTTCGACGAGCCGGCCGCGCGCCACGTGCAAGTGGCCGAGATGGTCATCGAGAAGGCCAAGCGCCTGGTCGAGCACAAGAAGGACGTGGTCATCCTGCTCGACTCGATCACCCGCCTGGCGCGCGCCTACAACACCGTCGTGCCGTCGTCCGGCAAGGTGCTCACGGGGGGGGTCGACGCCAACGCGCTGCACCGCCCGAAGCGCTTCTTCGGCGCGGCGCGGAACGTCGAGGAGGGCGGCAGCCTGACCATCATCGCGACGGCCCTGGTCGACACCGGCTCGAAGATGGACGAGGTCATCTACGAGGAGTTCAAGGGCACCGGCAACATGGAGCTGCACCTCGAGCGCCGCATCGCCGAGAAGCGCGTCTTTCCCGCGATCAGCATCAACCGCTCGGGCACGCGCCGCGAGGAGCTGATGATGGATGCGGAGGAGCTCCAGAAGACCTGGATCCTCCGGAAGTTCATCCACTCGATGGACGAGATCGAGGCGGTCGAGTTCCTGCTGGGTCGCCTCCAGCAGACCAAGACCAACAACGACTTCTTCGAGTCGATGAAGCGCTAGCCGGGGCACATGCCTCCGCGGCCGTGAGCACTCATCCGCTGGCGATCGTGTCGCTGTCGTCGTCGATGCTCGCCTACGCGTCGGCGTTCGTCGGCAGCCCCGCGCTCGTCTGGCCCGCCATCGGCGTCGCGCTCGTCGCCGTGGTCACCGGCGCGCTCGCGAGGCGCGCCATACGGCAGGCGCCGGACGCCTTCGGCGGGCTCGCCGTCGCGACGGTCGGCCTGATCTCGGGGGCGGCCTTCGTGCTGCTCGGCGCCGCCCTCGTCGCGCTCGCGCGCCGCGCCGGCTGAGCGTCGCGCCGGGGGCGCGAAGCCTGCGTGCCGGGTGGTCGCCACCTCCGGCAGATCCGTGCCGACGGTTCGCTGCCGAACCGCGGCGCGCCCGGACGTCTCCACAACCGTTGCCGCACGCCGTTTCCGGGAGCGCAGGGCAGGGCCTTCGCGCGTGCGCGGCTCTCCGCCAGTCGCCGGAGCGCGGGTCAGTCCGGCTCGCGCGCGGGCACGCGGTGGCCGATGTCGTCCCGCCAGCGCACGCCCGGCCAGTGCACGGCGGTCGCGCCGGCGTCGGCCAGGCGCTTGGCCTCGGCGAGCGACGCGCCGCTCGCGGCGACACAGAGCACTCGTCCGCCGGCGGTCTCGAGCTTGCCGCCGTGGCGACGCGTGCCGGCGTGGAACACCGTGCAGCCGCTCCGTTCGGCCTCCTCGACGCCGGTGATCGGCGCGCCGACGCAGCCGCCTGCCGGGTAGTTGCCCGCGGCCAGCACGACGCCGATCGCGCTGCCGTCCGCCCAGCGCACGTCCACGGCGGAAGGGTCACCGTCGACGGCGGCCACGAGGAGCTCGGCCAGGTCGCTCTCCAGACGCATCATCAGCGGCTGCGTCTCGGGGTCGCCGAGGCGCACGTTGTACTCGACCACCCGCGCCTGACCGGCCGCGTCGATCATCAGCCCGACGTAGAGGAAGCCGACGAACGCCATGCCCTCGTCGGCGAGCCCGTCGACGGTCGGTTGCAGGATGTCGGCGACGACGTGCGCGTGCACCGCGTCGGTGACGACCGGGGCGGGGGAGTAGGCGCCCATGCCGCCGGTGTTGGGTCCGAGGTCTCCGGCGTCGCGCCGCTTGTGGTCCTGGCTGGTCGCGAGCGGCACCGCCGTGCGCCCCGACACCACGGCGATGAAGCTCGCCTCCTCGCCTTCCAGGAAGGCTTCGAGCACGACGCGCCGGCCGGCTTCGCCGAAGCGCACGCCGCCGAGCATGTCGGTGACGGCGGCGCGTGCGGTGGCGATGTCCTCGGCGACGACCACGCCCTTGCCCGCGGCGAGCCCGTCGGCCTTGACCACGACCGGGGCGCCGTGCGCGTCCAGCCAGGCGAGGGCGGCGGCCGGCTCCTCGAACGTCGCGTGGGCGGCGGTCGGGATGGCGTGGCGAGCCATGAAGTCCTTGGCGAAGGCCTTGCTGCCCTCGAGCCGGGCGGCGGCGGCCGACGGACCGAACAGCTTCAGGCCGGCCTCGGCGAACCGGTCGGCGATGCCGGCGACCAGCGGCGCCTCGGGGCCGACGACGGTCAGGTCGACCGACTCCGCGCGGGCGAAGGCGAGCAGCGCGTCCAGGTCGTCGGCGGGGATCGGCACGTTGGTGACGTTCGGTTCGGCGGCGGTGCCGGGATTGCCCGGTGCGCAGCTGACGCGGTCGACGAGCGGCGAGCGCGCGAGCTTCCACGCGAGCGCGTGCTCGCGTCCGCCGTTGCCGATCAGGAGAAGGTGCATCGCGCGTCGTCCGGGAGTCGAGCGGCTATTCTAGCGGCCGCGTCGATGTCCACTGTCGACCGCCGCTCACATCTGCGTCCCACGCACCGACACGGAGCCCGTCCTTGCCTTTCACCGACATCGAGACGCCGACGCTCGATCCGAGCGTGCCGAGGCGCGGCGGTCGTCTGGCCGACCTGTCCGTGTCCGCCGTCTCGATGGGTGTGCTGGTCGCGCTGATCGGCTTCACCAGCTCGTTCGCGATCGTGCTCGCCGGACTCCGCGAGTCGGGCGCGAGCGAGGCCGAGGCGGCATCGGGCCTGATGGCTCTGCTGATCGGTTGTGGAGCCTCGGGCATCTGGCTCGCCGCCACCCGGCGCATGCCGATCAGCGCCGCCTGGTCACTCCCCGGGGCGGCGCTGCTGATTTCCTCGGGCGGGACGATCGACGGGTTCGACACGGCCGTCGGGGCGTTCCTCGTGTCGGGCGTGCTGCTGCTCGTGGCGGGCGTCGTCCGGCCGCTCGGGCGCGCCATCGAGGCCATCCCGTCGAGTCTGGCGAACGCGATGCTCGCGGGCATCCTGCTGACGCTCTGCTTCGCGCCGGTGCGCGCGCTCGCCGCCGACGCCGAGCTCGTCGCGCCGCTCCTGCTGACCTGGTGGCTGGTCGGTCGCTGGCGACGCCTGTTCGCGGTACCGGCGGCCCTCGTCGTGCTGGTGCCGCTGGTGCTGTGGCGGGTCGACCTGCCGCCCGACTTCGGTGCCCGGCTGGCCGCGGCGGCGATCCCGGCCCCCGTGCTGGTCGTGCCGCGCTTCGAGTGGGCGACGGTCATCGGCATCGGCGTGCCGCTGTTCGTCGTGACGATGGCCTCGCAGAACGTGCCCGGCATCGCGATCCAGCGTGCCCACGGCTACCGGACACCGTCCGGTCCGCTGGTCGTCGTCACGGCGTGGTTCACGCTGCTGGCGGCCCCCTTCGGTGCCCACGCCGTGAACCTCGCGGCGGTCACGGCGGCACTGTGCGCGGGCGAGGACGCGCATCCCGACCCGGCGCGGCGCTACTGGGCGGCGATCGTCGCGGGAGCGGGCTACATCGTGCTCGGACTGCTCGCGGGCGTCGTCGTGCTGCTGGTGACGCTGGTGCCGCCGATCGTGGTCGAGGCGATCGCCGGTCTGGCGCTGCTCGGCTCGTTCACCGCGGCGGCGCTCGCCGCGTTCGCCGATCCCGAGGAGCGCGAGGCCGCGGCGGTGACGTTCCTGTTCGCGGGCTCGGGGTTGGCCTTTCTCGGCGTCGGCGCCGCGTTCTGGGGCCTGATCGCCGGCGGGGTGATGCTCGCGGTGACGCGTCTCGGACGGCCGGGCGAGGCGCCCCGTCGATGAGCGGCACGGCGCGGCACGATCGCCGCGTCCCGCGTATCGTGCGTGTCGTGCGCGCCGCCTTCGTCGGCGGCGCTCCCCGTCGACCGCTCCGTCGACCGCTCCGTCGACCGTCCCGTCGATCGCCCCGTTCACCCTTGCCGCACGCCGCATGAACCTTCCCTGTCGCTCGGCCCTCTACATGCCCGCGAGCAGTCCGCGTGCGCTCGCCAAGGGTCCGAGTCTCGCCGCCGACGCGATCGTCGTCGACCTGGAGGACTCGGTCGTGCCGGAGGCCAAGGGCGAGGCACGGCAGGCGGCGGTGCGCGCGCTCGCCGGGCAGGACTACGCTCACCGGGTACGCGCGCTCAGACTCAACGCGCACGACACCGAGTGGTACGCCGAGGACATCCGGGCCGCGTTCGACGCCGTGCCCGACGTGGTCGTGCTGCCGAAGGTGGAGTCGGCCGATGCGTTGCACGCGCTCGCCGACGCCCTCGCCGCGGACGCGCGCGGACGGGACGTGCGCATCTGGGCGATGCTCGAGACGCCGCGCGCGGTGCTCGGGGCGGAGGCCGTCGCCGGCGTCGCCGCGGCGGGCGTGCCGCTCGAGACGCTGGTCGTCGGCAACAACGATCTCGCGCGGGCCGGTGGCCTGCCGCTCGCGACCTCGCGCACCCACCTCCACCCCTGGCTCATGACGTTCGTGGCCGCGGCGAAGGCGAACGACCTGACGGTACTCGATGGCGTGTTCAACGACTTCGCCGACCTCGTCTCGTTCGAACGCGAGTGCCTCGAGGGCGTCGCGATGGGCATGGACGGCAGGACCCTGATACACCCCTCGCAGATCGAGGTGGCCAACCGCGCCTTCACGCCGGACGCGGATGCGGTCGCCGACGCGCGCGCGATCGTCGCCGCGTTCGAGGCGCCCGAGGCGGCCGGACGAGGCGCGATCCGGCTCGACGGTCGCATGGTCGAGCGCCTGCACCTCGACATGGCGCGGCGTACGCTGGCGCTCGCCGAGCGCGCGGCAGCCGTGGCGGATCGATCGTGAGCACCCGCGCCGCGGCGGCCCTGCCGCGCGGGGAGGGACTGTCGCACGCGCTGCTCGCGCTGTTCGTCGGCATCTCGGCGGTCGGACCGGTTGCCCTGAACGGGGTGCTGCCGGCGACCAGCGCCCTGATGACGGAGCTGGGGACGAGCTACGGGCTCGCGCAGCTCGTGCTGACCGTCTACCTCGCGGCCACCCTCGCCTCGCAGGTCGTGCTCGGGCCGATGGCCGATCGTCGCGGGCGGCGTCCGGTCATGATCGGCAGTCTCGTCGTGTTCGGCGTCGGCAGCGCGGGCTGCGCGCTCGCGCCGAACATCGAGCTGCTGCTCGTCGCGCGCTTCGTGCAGGGGTTCGGCGGAGCGGTCTGCATGTTCCTGCCGCGCACGATCGTGCGCGATGTCTACCCGCGGGACCGGGCCGCGAGCGTGATCGGCTACATGACCACGGCGATGATGGTCGCGCCGATGTTCGGCCCGGCGCTCGGCGGCTGGGTCACGGACGTGGCGAGCTGGCGCTGGATGTACTGGGGACTCGCCGTGTTCGGGCTGGCGCTCGCCGCCATCGCCGCACGCGCGCAGCCCGAGACGCTCGGGCGGGTGGACGAGGGCGGCACCGCCGTGGTGGGCTCGCACCGCGTCGCCGTCGCGGAGGCGCCGCCGCGGCGGGCACCGTTCGCGACGCTGCTCGGTGAGCGCGCGTTCGTCGCCTACACGCTCATGATGACCGGCACGGTCGGCGTCTACTACGCCTTTCTCGCCGGTGCGCCGTACGTCGCGATGGAGAGCCGCGGGCTCGAAGCCTCGACCTACGGCAAGTGGTTCGCGATGGTGGCGATCGGTTATCTCACCGGCAACCTGATCGCCGGGCGTTTCTCCGAGCGTGTCGGCGTGAACCGCATGATCCGACTCGGATTCGTGCCGTTCGCGCTCGGCATCGTGCTGTTCTGGGCGCTCGCGGGCTGGTCGCACCCGTTCGGGCTGTTCCTGCCGATGCAGCTCGTCGCGCTCAGCAACGGCATGTCGCTGCCTAACATGATCTCCGGGGCGATGAGCGTGCGCCCGACGCTCGCCGCCTCCGCGTCGGGCCTGGCGGGTGGCGTGCAGACGGCCTTCGGCGTGCTGCTGACCCTGGTCGTCGGCTGGGTCCTGCCGAGCGGGGACGCCTGGCTCGCGGTGATCGTGACGTGCTCCGGCACGCTCGCCGCGTTCGGGCTCTGGATCGCGAACGGCTCGTCCGCCGCCTCGCCGCCGAGCGGGCGCACCGAGGTGGCGGCGATCAGCGCTGGCCGCCGTTGATCCCGATCACCTGGCCGGTGATGTATCCCGACAGCGCGCCCGAGGCGAGGAAGAGGAACGTCGGGGCGCAGTCGGCGGCCGTGCCGAGCCGCTGCAGCGGAATCTGGCGGCGGGTCGCCTCGAGCTTCTCCGCGCTCGAGTACCGTGCGTGGAAGTCGGTGTCGATGACGCCGGGGGAGACGGCGTTGGCGCGGATGCCCGCCGGGGCGAGCTCTCGGGCGAGACCACGCGTGTAGGTCGCGACGAACGCCTTGGTCGCCGAGTAGATCGACGAGCCCGGACTGCCGCCCGTCGCGGCCGAGATCGATACCGTGTTGACGATCGCCGCGTCGCCCGACGCTTCGAGGGCAGGCAGCAACCCGCGCGTGATCCGGACGACGGCGTGCTGGTTCAGCTCGACGATGCGCGCGTAGTCGTCGTCCGACAGGATGCCCGCCGGGAAGCGCCCGAACATGGTGCCGGCGTTGTTGATCAGTGCGTCCACGCGCGGCGCGCGCGCCCTCACGAACTCGACGAACGCGCCCTGGGCGGCGGAATCGGTGAAGTCGCCCACCGTGGTCCCGATGTCTTCCGGAAGGCCCGCGGCCGTCGTCTGATCACGCCCGAGGTGCGCGATCAGACGAGCGCCGGCGGCGTGGAAGGCGAGTGCCGCTGCGCGGCCGATGCCGTGACCGGCACCGGTGATCACGACGGTGCGACCGGCGAAGAGATCCGGAGAGAACGGAAGGGTCGGCCGATCGCCCGATGGTGTGCCGTTCGTGCCGCCCATGACGCTTCGCCGCGGTTCAGCCTCCGCCGGTGCGCATCGTGCGCTCGCGGTAGGTATCCATGAACGCGTCGGCATCCTCTTCCGACTGGTCCGGAAACTCGAAGCGGACCTGCTCCATCGGCAGGTCGAGCGCGCCGAGTTCGCGATGAGGTTGCTCGTGCAGCGTGATGTGCACCGCCCTGCCGGCGCCACCGAGACGTATGCCTCGCCCGTCGACTTCCTGCGGTCGATCCTCGAACGCTCCGCTCAGCATGTCCTTGAACTGCTCTTCGGTCGCCTGCACGTCGATGACGCGTACCGGATGGCTCATGGCTCGGCTCCTCTGGGTTGCCCGTCGAGCGTGTGTCGCTCCGAGAGCGGGAAGCCTCGCACCGTTGCCGTCGGTCGCGCCACCGCCCGTGCGGTGACGCTGAACATCTTACCCGGTACCTCGCCGACAGGCGGCCGTGTCGCGAGCCCTGGCGGAACGGTCTGTCAGTACAGGCCGGGCGCGAATGCCCGCACGCGCTGGAGCCAGGCGCGCACGACGGGGCCACCTCGTGCGGCGAGCACGGCGTCCGCGCGACACGCGTCGAACAGGGCGGTGGCGACGAGCACGGCGAGGATCGCGAAGTTCGCCGGGGCGCGGTAGACGAGACACCAGCCGAGCGCCCCGGCGAGAACGGCCAGACGCATCGGATGACGCACGAAGCGGTACGGGCCGCGCATCCAGGACGGATCCGCCTCGGCCGCCTCCGGCGCGAGCGGGACGAGCCGCCAGTGTCGCGCCCAGAGCGCGAGGACACCGAGCATGACGGCCGCGTAGAGGAGAACCAGAGCGACGCCGGCACCCCAGTCGGCCGGGATGAAGGCGCTCTCGTCGGAGCCGCCCTTCGGCCAGAGCAGGGCCGGCAGCAAGGCTGCCTGGACGAGCGCGAGAACCGATCCCGTCAAGCGACCCCCGTCGGGCACGACGCTCCGTCAGTTGGCGGGCATGGGGTAGAGAAGCTCCTCGCCGACGTGGATCGTCGTGCCGTCCAGCTCGTTGATCGATTGCAGGGTCGCGACCGACGTGCCGAAGCGTGTGGCGAGCTTGCCGAGGTAGTCGCCGCTCCTGATGCGATGGCGGCCGTAGAGCGGTTCCCCGGCACCCGCCGACGATGCTCCCGTGAGCGCGGCACCGGAGCTCGCCGTACCGTCACGCGGTACCGCGCCGGGCACCGTGGCGGCGGAGCCGGCTCCGCGCTCGGTCCCGTGGGCCGCGTCGGCGTCCCCGGTGCCGTCGCCCGGCAGGCGTCGCACGCGCACCGCACCGTTCTCGGCCGCCATGACGGCGGTCTCGCTGCCCTGGCCGCCGAGACTGCCGGCGACGGCCGTGGCCATGGCCGGATCGTCGGGCGTCGCGTCGGCGAGGCGCTCCACCGGCGGGGGCGGGGCCGCGGCGATGCGCGGGGCACCGTTGCCTTGCTGCCAGCGGTAGACACCGACGACGAGCGCCGTCGTCGACACCATCAGGATGATCAGGTCGGATTTCGCGATCACGGGAAGGTCCTCGGGAATCCCCCGTCCGGGCAGGGCAGGGTCGTCGACGGAACGACGGTCGGGGCAGCCTGCGCGGCCCGTGGCGACGTTCGGTCGATTAGCCGTCCATGATAGCGACTGCCTCCGCCCTTCGTCACCTCGACGAACGTATCGACAAGTGAAACCGTGTGCCATGTTCGTGAAGCAGTTCCGGTTTCGGGTCCGTCAGAGCCGATCGAGCCAGCGTGCGCCGGTCATCGCGAGCGCGAGCAGCGGCGTCCGGGCCCGTCTGCCGCCCGGAAATCGCCCCGTCGGCAGTGCCTCGAGCAGCGTCAGGCGATCGTCCTCGCCGTCGAGCGCGGCGCCGATCGCCTGGCCGGTGGCGATCGCGAGGCCGACGCCGTGGCCCGAGTAGCCTCCCGCGGCGATCAGCCCGGGAGTGAGCCGCGCGACGTGTGGCAGGCGGCTCGGCGTGATCGCGAGCGTTCCGCCCCAGGCGTGCCCGATCCGGACGTCGGCGAGATCGGGGAACACGCCGAGCATCGCCCGTCGGGTGCGTCGCGCCATGTCGCGCGGGAAGCGGTAGCCGTAGCTCTCGCCGCCGCCGAACAGGAGCCGGTCGTCGGCCGTGCGCCGGAAGTAGTTGACGACGAAGCGGGAGTCGGCGACGGCGTGATCGCCGGGAAGGAGGGCACGGGCGCGTTCGCCGAGCGGTTCGGTCACGAGGATGAAGTTGTTGATCGGCATGACGTGCCGGGCGATACCTGGCACGAGCGCGTCGAGATAGCCGTTGGCGGCGAGCACGACGTGCTCGGCACGCACGCTGCCCGCGGCCGTCACCAGCCTCGGCCGGCGGTCCGGTCGCGTCGGACCGGGTCGCGTTCGACCGGGTCGCGTTCGACCGGGTCGCGTTCGACCGGGTCGCGTTCGACCGGGTCGTGCCCGACCGGTCCGGGCGAGCACCTCGATGTCCCCCGCGAGGGTCGGCCCCTCCATAGCGACCCCCCGGCTGGCGAGCCCCTCGATCCGGAGTACCTCGCTGTGTTCGTGCAGCGTCGCGCCCGCCCGCCCGGCGGCGTCGGCGAGCGCATGGGCGAGGCGCAGCGGATGCAGGTGTCCCGCCCCGTGATCGAGCACGCCGCCGTGGTAGTCGTCGCTCGCGACGAGTGCGCGGAGGGCGGCCCGGTCGAGCGGCTCGAGCGCGTCGTGGCCGTACTCGCGGGCGAGGTGCTCGGCCGCGCGATGGCGCGGGGCGACATCGCGTGCCCGGTGGGCGGCGTCGATGATGCCGGCGCGATATTGCAGGTCCGTGCCCGGCTCGGCATCCAGTTCGCGAACGAGGCGCTTGCCCTGTTCGGCGATGTCCCAGAGCGCGTGCGCGCGCGTCAGGCCGAGCGTGCGCTCGAGCGTCGGTTGATCGACGTTGAAGCCGCTGCCGAGCTGGCCGCCGTTCCGTCCCGACGCGCCCCAGCCGACGCGATGCGCCTCGAGCAGCACCACCGAGTGACCGCGCAGGGCGAGCTCGCGTGCGGCGGCGAGGCCGGTGTAGCCCCCGCCGACGATGCAGACGTCGGCCTCGACGTGACGCTCGAGCATCGGGTGGGACGACCCTCCGGCCGTCGCCGCGTACCACGACGGCGCGTGACGGCCGCGCTCGTCGTTCGCGTGCAGCAGCTTCACGACGGCGCCCCCCGGCGCTACACGTTCAGCAACAGGTGCTCGCGCTCCCACGGGCTGATCACCTGCAGGAAGGCTTCGCTCTCCTGTTGCTTGATCGCGCGGTAGAGCCCGCAGAACTCGGCGCCGAGCATCTCGGTGACCGGCGCGCTCCGGCCGAACAGTCCGAGCGCCTCGAGCAGATCCCTCGGCAGCGCGTGCGGCAGGGCATAGGCGTCGCCCTGCATCGGCTCCCGCGGGCGGGCGCTCGAACGCATGCCGATCAGCCCGCAGGCGAGACTGGCGGCGATCGCGAGGTAGGGGTTGCAGTCCATGCCGACGACACGGTTCTCGACGCGGCGCGCGGCCGCCGGGGAGAGCGGCACGCGGAGGCCGGTGGTGCGGTTGTCGACGCCCCACTCGAGGTTGATCGGGGCGGCGTCGTCGCGGATGAAGCGGCGGTACGAGTTGACGTACGGGGCGAGGATGCAGATCACGGCGGGCAGGTGCACCTGCTGTCCGGCGAGAAAGCCGTGGTAGAGATCGCTCGGGCCGCCGTCGGCATCGGTGAAGATGTTCGAGCCGTCGCTCGTCGCGACGATGCTCTGGTGGATGTGCATCGCGCTGCCCGGCTGATCCTCCATCGGCTTGGCCATGAACGTCGCGAAGCAGCCGTTCCGGAGTGCCGCCTCGCGGATCGAGCGCTTGTAGAAGAACACCTGGTCGGCGAGCTTGACCGGATCGCCGTGCTGGAGATTGATCTCGATCTGCCCGGCACCGCCTTCCTGGATGATCGTGTCGATCTCGAAGCCCTGGGCCTCGGCGAAGTCGTAGATGTCGTCGATGACCGGTCCGTACTCGTCGACCGCGCTCATGCTGTAGGCCTGGCGCGCGATGCCCTGCCGTCCGGTGCGCCCGATCGGCGGCTCGATCGGGAGATCCGGATCGGTGTTCGGCTTGGTCAGGTAGAACTCGATCTCCGGGGCCACGACCGGCCGCCAGCCGTGACTCGCGTACTCGGCCACGACGCGCTTCAGCACGTTCCGCGGGGCGAACGGGGACGGGCTGCCGTCCTGGAGGAACACGTCGTGGATGACCTGCAGCGTCACGTCGGCCGACCAGGGCGCGGCGGTCGCGGCGTCCATGTCCGGTACCAGCACTAGGTCGGACTCGGTCCACTGGTCCTCCATGTCGTCGATGTCGACGTAGTCGCCCGTGATCGTCTGGTAGAAGATCGACGTCGGCAGGTGCATCGACTCGCCGCGGGCGAACTTCCGCGCCGGCATCGCCTTGCCGCGCGACGTGCCGGCGATGTCGGCGACGATGCACTCGACGTCGTCGACCGGGCGACCGTCGAGCCAGCGGTGAAAGCTCTCGGGCAGCGGTGCCTTCCAGTCGTCGCGCGAGCGCGGGGTGCTCACGCGGCGGGCTCCGCCGCCGCGACCTCGCCGCGCAGGAACGCGCGGAACCCGTCGGCCACCGTGGCGCGAGCGTGCTCCACGTCGGCGGCGTCCTCGAGCGAGGCGCGCGCGGCGGCGAGGCGCTCGGGCGGTATCGCCTTGCCGCGGGTATCGAGCAGACCGGTCACCACCGAGACGTCGAACTCGGGGTGCGGCTGCAGCGTCCTGATCGTGTCGCCGATCGCCAGGGCGGCGTAGCGGCAGACATCCGACTCGCCGAGCACGCGTGCGCCGGGTGGCGGCTCGATCACCTGGTCCTGGTGGTAGGCCATCAGCGGCACGGCGTCCGCCGCGTCGTCGAGACGGTACTCGACGCGGCCGACCGACCAGCCGCCCGCGTGCTTCTCGACCCGGCCACCGAGCGCCTGGGCGACGAGCTGATGACCGAAGCAGATGCCGACGAGTGGTCGCCCTTCCTCGTGGATGCGCCGCACCAGCGCCTCGAGCGGGGCGATCCACGGGTGATCCTCGTAGACGCCGTGGCGGGAGCCGGTGATCAGCCACGCGTCGCAGGCACCGGGCTCGGGTATCGGGTCGCCGCCGACGATGTCGAAGAAGCGGTAGTCGAACGCGTCCGCGCCCAGCATCTGGACGAACAGGTCCGGGTAGTCGGCCACGGAGTCTCCGAGCTCCACGGGAGCGTGGCCGCAGGTCAGTATCCCGAGACAGGTCTTCTTCGTCGGTTGGGTGTTCACGTCGCTCTCCGGATGCGTGCTCGCCGCCTTCTTCCTCACTGACTTCCCTCCTCGCCGACGTCACCTTGCCCGTTCGCCGCCCGTTCGCCGCCTTCTCAGACGCCGATCCGGTCGCGCAGGGCGTACCACCACGAACCGGCCGTCGAGTACGGGGCACGAAAGCGCTGCCCGCCCGGAAAAGGGATCCAGGGGAGGGCGGCGAAGCGATCGAAGCGGGCGGTGTCGCCCTCGATCGCCTCGGCGAGGAGCCGCCCGAAGAGGTGGGAGCCGGTCACGCCGTGGCCGCTGTAGCCCATCGCGTGGAAGGTGGCGGGGCCCAGGCGGCCGAGCTGCGGCACGCGCGAGAACGACAGCGCGAAGTTGCCGCTCCAGGCGTGCGTGACGGGGACACCGCGGAGCGCCGGGAACACCTTCTCCATGTTCGGTCGAAGCTTGGCCTCGATGTCGGCAGGTTCCGTGCCACCGTACACCGTGCCGCCGCCGAACAGCAGCCGCCGGTCGGCCGACAGGCGGTAGTAGTCGAGGATGTAGCGCACGTCCTCGACGCAGGCGTCGCTCGGCAGGATCGAGCGGGCGAGTTCCTCCGGTAACGGCTCGGTCGCCATGACCTGGGTCGCGACCGGCATCACGCGCGGGGCCAGGGCGGGAACGGCCTTGCCGAGATAGGCGTTGCCGCAGAGCACGAGGGTGCGGCACGTGATCCGCCCGTGCGGGGTCAGCACCACGGGACGGGTGCCGCCCTCGCCCTCGATCGACGTCACCCGGGTGTTCTCGTGGATCGTGCCGCCGAGCGACTCGAGCGCCGCGGCCTCGCCGAGCGCGAGGTTCAGCGGGTGCAGGTGCCCGCCCGAATGATCGATCATCCCTCCGGCGTAGAGCGGGGAGACGACATGGGCACGCAGGGCCTCCCGGTCGAGCAGCTCATGGTCGTCCATGCCGTGCCGGCGCCAGAGAAGCTGCCTCTCCTCGAGCGCCCGCATCTGGCGCGCGTCGAACGCGACGTAGACGTTCCGCGCCTTCAGGTCGCAGCGGATGTCGTGCGCGGCGACGAGGTCGCGGATGATGCCCGCGCCCTCCTGCAGGAGCGAGCCGACGAACGCGGCGGTGCCGTCGCCGTAGCGCTTCGCGATCGTCCCGAGACTCGCGTTCAGGCCGTTGACGATCTGCCCGCCGTTCCGTCCCGAGGCGCCCCAGCCGACGCGCGCGCCCTCGAGCACCGTGACCGCGCGCCCGGCCTTCGCCAGGTGCAGCGCGGCCGAGAGTCCGCTGAACCCCGCACCGACGACGCAGACGTCCGCGTCGACATCGCCGCCGAGGGCCGATCGGGTCGGGCTTGCATTGGCGCTGGCCGCGTACCAGCTCCGGACATGCCCCGGGGCGGTGCCGGAAACGGCCTCGACGGCGGCGCCGTCGGCGGCATCCGGCAGGGCGTCCGACACGAGGGCGAGAGGCGGAGCGGCAGCGGGCGTGACGGGGGGCATGGACTCGGGTTCGGCGGTGTTCCGACGCGTCCTCGGCGACGGCTTCCGGCAGTCTCGATGGTAGCATGGGGCCCGGCCACGACACGCGCGCCGAAGGCTTCGAGGAGCCCGTTTCCCGATGACGTCGCCCGCCCTCCACCTCTGTCTGCTCAGCGTTCACGGCCTGGTCCGCGGACGCGACCTCGAGCTGGGTCGCGACGCCGACACGGGCGGCCAGGTGCTCTACGTCGTCGAGCTCGCCCGGGCGCTCGCCGCGCACGACGGCGTCGCCCGGGTCGACCTGGTGACGCGACTGATCGACGATCCGGAGGTGGATCCCGACTACGCCTTCGAGGAGGAGAGCCTCGGACCCGGCGCGCGCATCCTGCGCATCCCGTGCGGGCCGTCGCGCTACGTGCTGAAGGAGCGCCTCTGGGACCACCTCGACGAGTTCGCCGACAACCTGCTCGATCGCTACCGCAACGACGACTCGACCCCGCACCTCGTGCACAGCCACTACGCCGACGCCGGCTACGTCGGCACCCGCGTCGCGCACGTGCTCGGGCTGCCGCTGGTGCACACCGGGCACTCGCTCGGACGGGTCAAGCGCCGGCGCCTGCTCGCAGGCGGGGTGTGCGCCATCGAGATCGAGGAGCGCTACGCGATGAGCCGCCGCGTCGCCGCCGAGGAGCGTACCCTCGCCACCGCCGCACGCATCATCACCAGCACCCACCAGGAGATCGAGGAGCAGTACGGGCTCTACGACTTCTACCGGCCGCGGGCGATGCACGTCATCCCGCCGGGAACCGATCTCTCGCGCTTCCACCCGCCCGAGGGCAGCGAGCAGCGAAGCGATGTCGCCCGGGCCGTGCGGCGCTTCCTGCAGGAGCCGGACAAGCCGATGATCCTCGCCCTGTCGCGGGCGGACGAGCGGAAGAACATCGCCACGCTGCTGCACGCCTACGGGCGCGACGACGCCCTGCGCGAGCGCACCAACCTGGTGCTCGTGCTCGGCAATCGCGACGACCTGACCGAGCTCGACGGCGGTGCGCGCGACGTGCTGACCGAAGTGCTTCAGCTGATCGATCGCTACGATCTCTACGGGTCGGTGGCCTATCCCAAGCACCACTGCTCCTACGAGGTGCCGATCCTCTACCGCCTCGCCACGCTGTCCGGCGGCGTATTCGTCAACCCCGCGCTGACCGAGCCGTTCGGGCTGACGCTGATCGAGGCGGCGGCCTCCGGCCTGCCCGTGGTCGCGACCGAGGACGGTGGCCCGCGCGACATCATGGCCAACTGCGACAACGGCATCCTCGTCGATCCGCTCGACGCCGAGGGCATCGCGCGCGCCATCCGCGACGTGGTCGACGACTGGGAGGGCTGGCAGCGGCGCTCGGCATCCGGCCTCAGGAGCGTGCGCGAGCACTACGTGTGGAGCGCCCACGCCGAGCGTTACCTGCGCATGGTCCGCCCGCTCGTCGCGGACTCCGGCGCGCGTGCCGACGCGATGCCGACACCACCGGAGATCGCGCCGAGCTACGCCGACCGGGCGCTGTTCACCGACCTGAACGGCTGCCTGCTCGGCGACGGCGAGGCGCTCGCGCGACTGGTCGAGGTGATCCGTCCGAATCGCGGGCGGTTCCTGTTCGGGATCACCACCGGCCTCCGGCTCGACGCGACGCTCCGGCTGCTGCGCCGTCACGCCGTCCCGATGCCCGACTTCCTCGTCACCAGCACCGGCACGTCGATCACCTACGCCTCCAAGCTGATCGAGGACACGGCCTGGGCGCGGCGCATCGAGCGGCGCTGGACGCCGCAGGTCGTGCGCCGCGTGCTCGACGAGGTGCCCGGGCTGACGCTGCGCAACCGCGCCCAGCAGAGTGAGTTCAAGATCAGCTACGCGCTCGACCCGATGCTCGCGCCACCCCCCGAGGAGATCGCGTCGATGCTGTTCAGGGAGGATCAGTCGGTCAACGTCATCGCCTCCCACGGGCGTTACCTGAACGTGCTGCCGATCCGCGCCTCCAAGGGGCTCGCGCTCCGTTACCTCGCCGCCCGCTGGCAGATTCCGCTGGAGCGCGTGCTCGCGATCGGCGGCTCGGCGGCCGACGAGGGCATGATGCGTGGCAACACGCTCGCGGCGGTCATCGGTCAGGAGGCGCGCGTCGAGCTCGCCGATCTCGCCGAGAGCGAGCGGATCTACTTCACCGACGCACCGGCCGCCGGCGGGATTCTCGAGGCGATGGACCACTACGACTTCCTCGGAAACCTGCAGTCCGAACCGTCGCCCGCCGGTACGGTACCGCGCGAAAGCTCGGGGACGGATGTCGTCGAGGACGCTCCCGAAGACGCACCGGCATGAAACGTCTGCTCTGCACCGACCTGGATCGGACACTCCTGCCCAACGGTCCCGCGCCGGAATCGCCCGCGGCGCGCGCCGCCCTCGCACGGCTCGTCGAGGCCGCCCCGCTCGCGCTCGCCTACGTGTCGGGACGGAGCCTCGCTCTGGTGCTGGACGCGATCGAGGAGTACGCGCTGCCGGTGCCGGACGTGATCGCCGCGGACGTGGGCTCGAGCGTGCACCATCGCGACGGTGTCGGCTGGCGTGCCGATACCGCCTGGGAGACGCGTGTCGCCGACCACTGGCAGGGCGGGCGACAGGAGCGCATCGCCCAGCTGCTCGACGGTGTCGGCGGCCTGGTACCCCAGGACGGCGCGCGGCAGATGCCCTTCAAGCGGAGTTACACGCTCTCCCCCGACGCCGAACGCGAACGACTCGAGCGCGACGTGCGTACCCCGCTCGAGGCCGACGGCATCCGCGCGTCGCTGGTGTTCAGTCACGATCCCGAGGCCGGCATGGAGCTTCTCGACGTGCTGCCCGCCGGCGGCACCAAGCTGCACGCGGTGCGGCACGTGCGCGATGCGCTCGGCGTGTCGAACGGGGCGACCCTGTTCAGCGGCGACAGCGGCAACGATCTGGACGTGCTCGTCAGCGAGGTGCCCGCGGTGCTCGTCGCGAACGGCGACGAGGCGACGCGCCGGGCCGCGCTCGACGCGGTGCACGGCACGCCCCGCGCGAGCGGCCTGCACCTCGCCCGGGATCGCGTCGACGCGGGCCGCTTCGGCATTCTCAGCGGTCACTACGCCGGCGGCATCGTCGACGGGCTGCTGCACTTCCACCCGGAGCTCGCCGCCCACCTATACTGAGCGGCCCCAGCCGCCCGGTGCCCGCGTGCCGATGACCCGTCCGGACCTCCCCGCCGTCGCCCTGCACGAGCTCGCCCGCCTCGACGACACGGCACGCGCGACACTGCTCCTGCGTGCCGAAGACGACCTCGAGCCCTTCCTCGCCGGTGCCGCGCCGATCGTCGAGGCCGTGCGCACCGACGGCGACGAGGCGCTCGCGCGGTTCGGCCGCGAGTTCGACGGCGCCGCCGCGCTCGACGCGACAGGCATCGCCACGGGCCGTGCGGACATCGATCGGGCCTTCGACACGCTCGCGCCCGAGATGATCGACACCCTCGGCTACGCCTGCGACAACATCCGCCGCTTCCACGAGGCGCAGAAGCCGCCCGAGATGTGGATGAAGGAGATCCGTCCCGGCGTGCTCGTCGGCGAACGCGTCACCCCGATCGACACCGTCGCCTGCTATTCGCCGCGCGGCAAGGGCTCGTTCCCGTCGGTGACGCTGATGACGACGATCCCGGCCGTCGTCGCGGGCGTGCCTCGCCCGATCGTGCTGACCCCGCCCGGGCCGGACGGCGAGGTCGATCCGGCGACGCTCGTCGCGGCGCGCCTCGCCGGCATCGAGGAGATCTACAAGGCCGGCGGCGCGCAGGCCGTCGCGGCCGCCGCCCACGGCACCGCCACGGTGCCGCGCTGCCGGAAGATCGTCGGGCCGGGCAGCCCGTGGGTGGTCGCCGCCAAGCGCCTGCTCGCGGGCGTCATCGACCCCGGTCTGCCGGCGGGCCCGAGCGAGACGATCATCCTCTCCGACCCGTCCGCCAACCCGCTGATCTGCGCGCTCGACATGACGATCGAGTCCGAGCACGGAGCGGACAGCGGCGCCTTCCTGGTCACCTGGGATCGGGCCCTGGCGCAGGCGGTGCGCGCGGCGATCCCGCGCTACTGGGCGCGCATGGGCGACACGCTGGCGGAGTACTCGTCGAGCGTGCTGTCGGGCACGCGCGGTGGCATCGTGCTCGCCCCGGACGCGGCGAGCGCCTACGCGTTCGTCAACGACTACGCGCCCGAGCACCTGCAGGTGCTCTCGACGACGCCGTTCGAGCACCTGGCCCACATCCGCAACGCCTCGGAGATCCTGCTCGGCGAGCACGCCGCGGGCTCGCTCGCGAACTACCTGATGGGCCCCAACTGCGTGCTGCCGACCGGTGGTGCCGCGCACACCCACTCGCCACTCGGCGTGCACGATTTCGTCAAGAGCGCCTCGATCGGCCACGTGACGGCGGCGGGCCACGCCGGGATGGCTCCGCACACCCATCGCTTCGCCACCTACGAAGGGTTCGACGGCCACGCCAACGCGGTCTCGGTGTTCCGCACCGCCGCCCATGCGGGCGAGGGGCCGGAGACGCTCGCCGGCGCGAACGCGGGTGCGCCCGGCGCCGCACCGGACACGCCGCCCGGCACGCTGCCCGGCTGACACGCGCCCGCCGCAGCACGGCGGTGCCCTGACCGCGCCCTACTGACCGTACCCGGGCCGCGCTCGAACCGCGCTCGAACCGCTTCCGGGCGGCACCCCGGCCGTACGCGTACCACGCCTATACTGGGAGCCCGCCTTCTCGCTCCCCATGCCGATGCGTCCGCTCGATCGTCCCGGCCGATCTCCCGCGCACGCGCGCCGCGCGATGGCGGCCACCTCCCACACCGACGCGACGCAAGTCGCGCTCGATGTCATGAAGGCCGGCGGCAACGCGCTCGACGCCGCGATCGCCGCCTGCGCGATGCAGTGCGTCGTGGAGCCGGGCTCGACCGGCATCGGTGGCGACTGCTTCTGCCTGTACGCGCCCGGCGGGCGCGGCACACCGCTCGCGTTCAACGGCTCCGGCCGGGCGCCGGCGGGCGCGACGGTCGACGCGCTGGCCGCGCTCGGCGTGAGCGCGCTCGAACGCGGCTCGCCGCACTCGGTGATCGTGCCCGGTGCCGTCGACGCCTGGACGCGGCTGCACGCCGATCACGGACGCATGCCGTTCGACGAGCTGCTCGCCCCGGCCGTCGCCGCCGCGCGGAACGGCTTCGTGATCGCCTCGCGCGTGGCGTTCGACATCGCGCGCCAGGCGGAGTACCTCGCCGATCACGAGCGGGCCGCGCGCCTGTTCCTCGACGACGGGCGGGCCCCCGCCGTCGGCAGCATCCGGCGACTGCCCGAGCTCGCCGACGCGCTCGAGAGCATCGCCCGCGACGGGCGCGCCCCGTTCCACGAGGGCGAGCTCGCCCGCGGCATCGTCGACGAGTTGCAACGCCTCGGCGGCCTGCACACGCTGGACGACCTGGCCGCCGCCACCGGCGAGTACGTCACGCCGATCTCGAGCGAGTACCGCGGCCTGACGATTCACGAGTGCCCGCCGAACGGGCAGGGCGTGATCGCGCTGCTGCTGCTGAACATGATGCGCGACGCGCCCGTCGATCCGGACGGGCCGCTCGCCGTCTCGCGCATCCATCTGGAGATCGAGGCCTGCCGACAGGCGTACCAGGTGCGCGACGCGCACCTCGCCGATCCCGCCCACGCCGACGTGCCGGTCGACGCGATGCTCGATCCCGCCTACGCGCGCACCCTGCTCGACGCGATCGATCCCGCCCGCGCACAGGTACCGCCGCCCGTGCTGGCGCCGCCGCCCCACCGCGACACCGTCTACATCAGTGTCGTCGACGAGGCGCGCAACGTCTGCAGCTTCATCAACACGCTGTACTGGCCGTTCGGAGGCGGCATCACCACGCGCCACGGCATCGTGCTGACCAACCGCGGGCAGGCCTTCTCGCTGGATCCCGAGAGCCCCAACGTGATCGCGCCGGGCAAGCGGCCCCGCCACACCATCATTCCCGCCATCGCTTCGCGCGGTGACGAGGCGGCACTGTGCTTCGGCGTGATGGGCGGCGAGTACCAGGCGATGGGTCAGATGCAGTTCCTGACCCGCCACCTCGACTTCGGGCTCGACGTCCAGGAGGCGATGGACCTGCCGCGCTTCATGCCCGATCCGGACACCGGCGAGGTGGAGCTGGAGAGCGGGATCGACGCCGGGACGCGCGAGGCGCTGGCGGCGATGGGCCACGAAGTCACCGTCGCCGAGGTCCCGATCGGCGGCTCGCAGGCGATCGCGATCGATCCGGAGAGCGGCGTGCTGACCGGCGGCTCGGACCCGAGAAAGGACGGCTGCGCGGCGGGGTACTGAGGCTGAGAGGCACGCGCGCGGCCTTCCCGGCGTTCGAGCTCGACCACGCCGAGTTCGCCTTGTCGTGCGATTCGACGGTCCGATCGTCAAGCCGAGCCAGTGCCCGAACGAGCGGATTCGAACGGGTCGGGGCAAGACTCGTGCAGGAGATCGAGGCGACGAAGACCGCCGGGCGACTCGCCCGGTTCGAGAATGCGCCCGCCGAGTGCCGAGGTTCATCGCCACGGACCAGGGCCGAGCACCACGAACTGGCCGGCAACGCTGCCACGCTCCGCGCCCACGAACGAAGACACGAGCGCCAGGAGAACGCTGCGGTCTTCGGGTTGGTCTCCTCCGCGACGATGCCTTGCCGCAGCGCCTTCGGAGCGTCGGACTTCGAGCGAAGACCGGCCGAGCGCTCCGAGCGTTCGACCAGCCCCGCCTCCTCGACGAGCCTGCGATCAGCGGCGCTTGTCGTCGATGTCGACTTCGGTGTGACGGACCGTATCGCTGACCGTCTCCGTGTCCGTACGGGTGCGCTTCGACACATCGATCTCCTCCACGACGTGCGCTTCCTTGGCCACGACCGCTTCCTCGGCCGTCTCCTCGACCTCCACGGTACGCTCGCGGAAGGCGGCGTCGGCGTCATCGACCTTTCGATCGACGGCGCGGCGATTGATGTCCACCGTCTCGCTCGTCAGGGCGACGTCCTCCGATACCTGCTCCTCCACGACGTACGAACGAACCTTGACACGTCCGTGGCTGACGTCGCGCTTGCCGACCTTCAGTCGCTCCTCGGCAACCTCGATCGTACCGGCATCGGCCGCTGCCGCGGAGCCCGAACCCGCCTCGGCATCGTACCCGGCCCATCCTTCGTTCCGCCACGCCGTCGAGCGCTCGTCCAGATCGATTCCGTGTTCGTCGTCGAGCAGCTCGGTGGCGCGCTCGTGATCGGCGGCAGGAACCAGCGCGGAAACCACGTAGCCGCCTCGGTACAGCCCTTCTGCGTAGGTATGTCGGTCCTCCTCGGGCATGAAGAAGTCGCCGAGTGCTTCGAGAAAGCCCCGATCCTCTTGCGGACGCGTGCCCTTTCCGATCGAAGGGTCGTTGCCCTCGACCAGGCGAACGTTCGAGGCCTGCAAGTTCGCATCCTCCAGCCGTCGCATCGCCGCCTGCGCCTGTGCGCGATCGTCGAAGAAAGCGGTCACTTCGTAGTTCTGCACATTGTTCATGTCAGCTCAATCCTCGGTTCTGGTAGGTGAATGTGGGACGCGTGAACTCTCGGGCAGACGCTCGATGTCCACCTCCTGCCTTCGCAGCGAGACCGGCAGGGCGACCTGCTCGTTCTCCTCGTGTCGCTCGATGCGGATCTCCTCGACCAGCACCAATCGCTTCTCGACGAAGAGACGTTCCTCGAGCACGGGCACGATCGTCACTCCCGCTTCGGTGCGGATGTCCGGCAACGGCTCGCCCGGCTCCATCACGCGATCCATCGGAACGCGGGTCACGTTCGCGGTGGTACTCGAGAGCGTTTCCTCGACGAGGTGTTCTGCGGTTTCAGTGCGTGTGGAAATCCGGACTCGCCCGGTGGATTGCTCGCGAACGTCGACGTCGAGCTCCTCCTCGAGCACGGGCATCGTCGTCATGTCGGCATCCGCGAGGTCATCGCGCGTGCAATCGCCCGTCGTCGGCTCTCGTGGTGGAGACATGCCTTGATGCGCCTTTCTCTGTCGACCCGTCGAAAGCTATCAGGCGCAGACACCGTCAAACGGCCGGATGTGCGACTTACACGTCAAGCGATCCACGGACACCGACGGCACGCGCCGGCGAGTGCGAACGCTCGCTATCGGGGTGGGTGAACGCGCAAGGCGAGTCGCCGGGCGCGATCGGCAAGAATGCCGCTCTGCGGTTCCGCGCCACCACCGATCACCAGCGCCGTCGCGAAGACGTCGACGATGGTGAACAGGATCGACGTCGTGCCGAGAAGCGTCAGCACGATCTCGATGCTCGACGGTATCGCCCGGGATGGACGACCGGGCCGAACGGCTCCAGGCCGCCGGTGCTTCCCCGCGGACTCGCCTTGCCGCATGCGGCGCTTGGCCGGCAGCTCGCGGATGATGGTTCGCGTCGAGCGAAACCCCGCGCCGAGCTGCGCGATGCCGAGCATCACGAGCGGAAGCGCTGCTGCGGTGGTGTCGAGGAGCATGGCAGCCCGTCCGGATCGCGATCGTCACCGCACGGAACCGCATCTACGCGGAACCGGACACCCCGGGACAGCTATCGGCTGAGTTCGCGGAAACTGAAAGGGCGAAACGAGGAGCTGCGGGCCGTCGTCGAGAAATTGCGCGAGGAGGCCGGAGAGACGCTGATGTTCGCCGCGATCGCCGAACGGTTGAACGCGGCGGGCTACCGCACGGCGCTCGGCGGACTGTTCGGTCGCGCGACCGTGCACCGACTGCTCGGCGGCGGGTCGGCGCGAGCACCGGCGGTCCCGTCAGTCGACCTCCGGCTCGACATGGCGCAGGATGTCGCCCGGCTGGCAATCGAGCGCCCGGCAGAGGCGTTCGAGCGTGCCGAAGCGGATCGCCCGCGCACGCCCGCTCTTGAGCACCGAGAGGTTCTGCGGCGTGATGCCGACGAGCTCGGCGAGAGTGTTCGAACGCATGCCGTGACGGGCGAGCTGGACATCGAGATCGACGACGATCGGCACGGTTCCCTCAGATCGTCAGGCGACGGTCGACGTCCATCGAACGCCCGATGTCGACCACCCAGGCCACGAGAAAGACGAGCGCGATGAACACCAACGGGCCCGGAACGCCGTCGAGCGTCAGTGCGACGGTCGGCAGGTTCCACCCACCGAGATACAGCGACGTGGCGGCGAAGAGCTTGCGTGCCAGCCACGCCCCGAGCAGCACCCAGCCGATCAGCCGCACGCGCCGCACGCTCTCGTCCGTGAACACCCGAGCACGACGGAAGTCCCGGAGGATCTTCAGGCAAAGCGTCAGGCAGAAGATCGTCGTGAGCGCCGGGCCGAGAACGAGCGCGAACAGCAGAACCTTGTCGACGAGCGTCAGTGAGTACGTTCGCAGCTCCGCGAGCTCGAGCGACAAGGGCTCCCCTGCAGCGAGGCGCTCGAGCACCCACGAAGACCCTCCCGCTTCGGATTCGAGCGACGTCAACGCGACGCCAGCCGCGAGAAGGAAGGTGCACGACACCGTGATGCCGAGCACGCACGACAAGCTCAGCAGACGGCTCATCCGTGCGATTCTCGCGAAGCGCTCATCGACCTCTACGGCATTCACGGCGTTCTCCGGCGGCTCGATCGTTCCGGTGACAACGGTAGCATGGAATTATCGTTATTCGATAACTTTCGACCGACCGACGAGCGCGGTCCTCGTGGCACCGTTCACCGTCATCGACCGGCAGATCAGTGAAAGTCGCGAGATGCCGGTGCGGCGAGCTCGCCGAGCGGTGGCGAGAGATCCTCGAATGAGCAGGCGAGCAGGCGAGCAGGCGAGCAGGCGAGCAGGCGAGCAGGCGAGCAGACGAGCAGGCGAGCAGGCGAGCAGGCGAGCAGACGAGCAGGCGAGCAGGCGAGCAGGCGAGCAGGCGAGCAGGCGAGCAGACGAGCAGACGAGCAGACGAGCACCGAGCACCTCGCGTCGATAGCGCTCGACGACCGATCGAGGGGCATCGAGCTCGGTCACCTTCCGTGCAGCTTGATTCATGGGCGACTGGAGGAAAGGGAAAAATCACACGTCAAGCCCGGTCTTCCGACGCAGTCGGCCCCCTGTGGGCGTGAGCCGAAATTCCCCAGCCTCGCCTGGCTGCAGACAAGCGTCGGCGCCGGTCAGAACCCGCGCTCATTCGCGTGTGCCGCAGCAATGCGGGTCGGAGGGCAAGGGGCCGTCCGTGAAGTACGAGAAGCTACGGCGGTCGATCCCGCCGCGATATCCGTACCGCTATACTCGCCCCTTCTCCGGAGCCCCGGTCCGATGCGCTCACTCCTCCTCGTCGCCCACGGCAGCCGTCGCGCCGAATCCAACGCCGAGATCGGACGTCTCGCCGCGCGTGTCGCCGAGCGGGCGGGTGCGCGCTTCGACGTCGTCGAGCACGCCTTTCTCGAGCTCGCCGAGCCGCTCATCCCCGATGGCGTCTCGCGCTGTCTCGAGCGAGGCGCGACGAGCGTCAGCGTCGTGCCGTACTTCCTCGCCCGCGGCACGCATGTCGCCGAGGACATTCCCGAGCAGGTCGACATCGCGCGCGCCGCCCATCCCGACGCCGACATCCGCGTGACCGACTACCTCGGCACGTCCGACGCGCTCGTGGACGTGCTCGTCAGGCTCGCCGACGAGGCCTGATGGAACGCCGTGCCTGGCTCGGTCGCGTGGCCCGTGGCGGTCTCGGTGCGGGCGGCGCGCTCGCGCTGTCCGGAGCGCTCGCCGACGACGCCGCGCCGGAACGCGATGACCTCGACGCCGCGCTCGGGCGCTTCGGTGCGGACGACGCGGCAGCCGACCCGAGGCTCGTCGTCGATGTCGCCGCCGACGCCTGGAGCGGTGCGTTCGTCATGGTGCGCGTCGACGCGTCCGCGCTCGACGGCGTGCGCGTGCTGCACCTCCTCCGTGACGACCACGGGCCGGCGACGATCGCGTCGCTCGAGCCGCGCGGTGCGCTGCCCGCACGGCTGTCGTTGACGATCCGGCTCGAGCGCCCCTGCCGGCTGCACGCGCTCGCGCGGACGGCGAACGGCTGGGTGCGTGCCGAGGCCACCGTCGCGACGGTCGGCGCGCCGGGGTGCGGTTGACGTGCCGAGCGTGCGACTCGCCACCCGGAGCGTCGGTGACGCGCGCGAGCTCGAACTCACGTTCGACCACCCGATGGAAAGCGGCACGCGTACCGACGGGCAGGGCATCGCGATCCCGCCGCATCATCTCGTGCAGGTGACGCTCGCGGCCGACGGCGAGACGCTCGCGAGCCTGGAGCTCGGGCCGGCCGTCTCCCGCAACCCCGTGCTGACGCTCGCCCTGCCCGACGGCATCGCTGGCGCCACGCTCGAGCTCGAGTGGCGGGACAACCTCGGCGACAGCGGCACCCGCTCCCTCGTGATCGACGAACGGACGGCCGCGACACGATGATCATCGACGCGCTCGAGACTGACCCCGAGGGCTACCTTCGGCGTCGCGAGGACTGGTCGCGCGAGCTGGCCGAGGAGATGGCCGCCGCCGACGGGATCGTGCTCGACGAGGCGCACTGGGAGGTCATCGGGTTTCTCCAGGATTACTACGAGCAGTACGAGATCGCGCCGGCGATCCGCATTCTCACCAAGCAGATCGGCAAGCGCTTCGGCAAGGAGAAGGGCAACAGCCGCTACCTCTACGAGCTGTTTCCGCGCGGGCCCGCCAAGCAGGCGTGCCGCTACGCGGGCTTGCCCAAGCCGACCGGCTGCGTCTGAGTCGCCGCCGCCGATTCGCGTGGGCCGTGTGAAACGGACCGACGTGGTCGAGTGGGCCAGGACGTCGTCAGCGCAGCCAGATCTCGATCAGGCCGCTCGCGGGCGAAGGCTCGTAGCCGGTCAGGTCGATCGCGCGCACCGGGCCGAACACCGACTCGAGCACGACCGCGATGTCCCGCGCCATGCCCTCGTCCCCGGCGTGGAACCAGCGCACCTGATCGTCCCTCGTACCGGCCTCGACGGCACGCCGCTCGACGTCGAGCGCGCCGAGCTCTTCGAACAGGCCGGCAACGATGCCTGCGAGACGTTCGCCCTCGGGTCCGGCGTGGACGACGATCCGTGCCTCCGTGCGCCAGTCGCGGGAGCCGTCGTCACGCTCCGCGATCGCCTCGGCCAGGGCGGGTCGGATCGCGTCCGGTTCCGCCGCGACCGAGTCGGACGTGGTCGCGAGCGACAGCACGACGAGCAGCGGCACGACGGCGCACCGCATCAGGATCTGCGGGAAGACGCGACTCATGGCAGCGGCCTCGGTATCTTCTCGTCCTCACGTTCATCCGTCCTACGTCCACCCGTCGGGTAGAGACGCACGGCCGCGTCGCGTGGCGCGCGTGCGAGCCGTCGTGCCTGCCACCGTGCACGCCACGAGCTCTCCGCGCCGCGTGCCTGGATCAGCGCCTTGCCGAGCGCCCGGAGCTCCGGGGCGTTCGGCGTGTCGCTCCGGTAGAGTCGCTCCTCGAGCTCGCGCGATGCGGTCGCGAGAGCCGGCGCGTCGTCCCCGCGACGGCTTCTCCGCCAGCGTTCGAGCGCGCCACGGATCGAGCGTGCGTCGCCGCGTCGGAGCGCGCGTCGCAGCGCCGTCCAGGCATCGCGTTCGGTCGCGGGGCCGCGTGTCGCGGCGCGGGTGATCGTGGCCCCGGCAACCGTGCGGCCGCGTCGCCAGAGGAGCAGGGTGCTCGTCGCGAGCAGGGCGCACAGCGTCAGCGCGGCGGCCAGCGCGAGGCGGTAGCGGCGGTGCTCCGGCGACAGGTACGGCACGGCCACGGTGCCCGCCTCGACGACGATCGACTCGGCCGGCAGCGTCGCCGTTCGCCACCGGCGCGTGTCGATGTCCCACCAGTCGAGCGTCACCTCCGGCAGCGTCACCGATCCGGCGGCGGTGGCGACGATGACGGTCGACTCGGTCCGCGAGCCGTATAGGCCATCGGCCTCGAGGCGGGTGTCGAGACGCGCGGGCTCCGGGTAGGAGCGCAGGCCGTCGATGGACATGGACGCGAGCGGTGGTATCGCGCTCGGTCGCTGGCCGAGCGCGTCCACGCGCACGTGACGGGTGAACGGCTCGCCGGCGCGCACGGCACGATCGCTCCGCGCGCGATCGCTCGACAGGGTCACCCCGCGTGCCGGCAGCCACTCGCCGGGCGACTCCGGTGCGACCTCGACGGGGATGCGCCGCGGTTCGGTCGAGGCGGAGACGCGCGGGTTGCGGGCGCTGCCCGGACCGCCCGCCGATACCGGCAGTGTCGCGCGGAACCCGAGCGCCGGTACCTCGAGCGTGCCGGCACGGTCGGCGAACAGCGCATAGGTCGTCAGGGTGAAGCGATACGAAACGTCGTCGACCGTGCGGAGCTCTTCGTGGCGTTCCAGCGAGACGAGCTCCGCTCCGTCGACGGCGAGCGCGTCGGCGGTCACCGCGAAGGCGATGCTCGGCACACCGACGCTCAGCGTCAGCAGCACCTGCTCGTCGACGTGCGCGCGCGGGCGGTCGAGCTCGAGCGTGGCGAGCAACGGCGGCAACGTGTCCGGATCGGCCACGGCCTGCAGCGACATCAGCGCGACGAGGCAGGGCGGGAGGAGCCGAAGGCGGAAGACGCGCATCAGTGGCGTCCGGGCGCGGGCGTCGCCGTCGCACCGGTCTCGTCGTCCCGGGAGCGGGTCTCGGCGAGGTAGCGAAACTTGTGCCTCAGATAGCCCCCCGGATCCCGGGGCAGGGTGCGCAGCCACCGCTCGCCGTAGGGGGTCAGGACGCGATTGTCGTTGTCCTCGACGGGCGGGCGGGTGCTGTCGGCCTCGCGGCCGTCCGTCGGCTCGTCCGCGGCCGCGAGGGTCTCCGGCGATGCCGTCTTCGTCGCGTCGTCCGGGACGTCCCCGTCCGGCACGTCCGCGGGCTCGCCGCGGATGCTCGCCGCGCGGCCGTCGCCGCCGAGGGCACGCTGGTCCAGCGTGCCGGCGCCGGCGCCGGCGGCGCCGCCGACATTCTCCTGGCGGGTGGCGGCCGCCTGGCCGCCTGTCTCTTCCTCGCTCGACTCGTCATCCTCTCCGTCCGTGTCGCCATCGTCATCGTCGCCGCCGCGAGACGGTGGCGCCGCGCCACCCTCCGCTTCCGCCTCGCGCTCCAGCGCGTCGAGCAGCGCCTGCACCTCGTCACGGTTGAAGCGCGCGTCGTCGGCCCGCGCGTCGTTCCCGATGTACCGCTCCAGAGCGTGATCGTAGGCCCGCAGCGCGGCGGCCAGGTCGCCGCTCAGCGCGAGCGCGTTGCCGAGGTTGTAGTGATCGTCGGCGGTGACGGCATCGGCGAGCAGCTCGGCCGCCTCGGCAGGGTCGCCGGCGCGATGGAGTGCGACCGCCTTCCAGCGGCGGTCCTCGAAGTGTCCGGCCGCCTCGTCAGCGTTCCCGCGCGCGAGCGCGCGCGCGCCGCGCTGATCGGCGGTGAGCCACAGGTCGCGCCAGTCGAACGCGTGACCGTCGGGTGGCAGGAGAAGCAGGACCGGCACCGTCATCCACAGCGCGTTGCGACGGAATCCCCAGGCGAGCAGCGGCAACAGTGCGAGCACCAGCCAGTAGCCGGCGTCGTGGCGGGTGTCGGCGGTGGTCCCGTCCAGGGACAGGCGCGGGTCGAGCGGTCGTCCGGCCAGGGCGAGCAGGTGCTCTATGTCGCCGTCGTCGATCGTCAGCGGCGAGTAGCGACCGCCGGTACGCGCCGCGAGCGCGGCCAACGGCGCCCCGTCGAGCGCGGCGAGCACGGTCCGGTCGTCGGCGTCGCGCAGGTAGGCGCCGTCGCTCGTCGGTATCGGCGTCCCGTCAGCCGTGCCGACGCCGAGGATCGACAGGCGGAACCCCGGCGGCAGCAGGCGCTCGATCGTCGCGATCGCGTCCGGGTGCATGCCGTCGGTGATCGCGACGATGTCGCCGTGCTCGCGCCCGGCGCCGTCGAACAGGGTCAGGGCGAGCTCGACGGCGGCTTCGGGGCGGCTGCCGGAGCGCGGCATGATGTCCGGATGCAAGGCCGGCACCAGCGCCTCGATGACGCCCGGATCGTCGGTCAGCGGCGCGACGCGAAAGGCGTCGTCGGCGTACACGATCAGCGCACTGTCGCCGTCCTCGCGAGTGCGCAGCAGGTCGACGAGCTTGAGCCGCGCCCGGCTTAGCCGGTCGGGCACGACGTCGCGCGCCAGCATGGAAGGCGACAGGTCGAGCAGCAACACCATCGCCTGCCGGTCGCGCGCTCCGGCCGTCGGCTCGGCGCGCCAGCTGGGACCGGCGAGCGCGACGCAGCCGAGCGTCAGCGCCGCGCCGATCACGACGCTTCGCCTGAGCGTGGCGGGCGATCGGGCGACACGCAGGTGGGCGAGCCTGTCGGGCGTGATGCACCGGTGCCAGCCGGCGTCGCCGAGACGTCGTGCCGTCAGGCCGACGAGCAGCAGCAGCGGCGGGATCGCCACGAGCCAGAGCGGTCGCAGCAGTACGAACCCTGTCGTCGCGTCGTCCATGCCGCTCAGTGCCGACGGCCGAGCAGCGGCGGTAGCGCGCACAGGAGCGCCAGCGCGAGCGGCCAGTGGTACAGCGAGCGACGCGGCCGCAGCAGCCGCGCCTCCGGGGCCGGCTCCAGCCGGTCGAGCTCCGCGTAGATGGTCTCCATGTTCGCGGGATCGGTGGCACGGAAGTAGCGACCGCCGCTGGTGGTGGCGATGCGTGCGAGCGCACCCTCGTCCAGATCGCGCGACGCGTCGACCTCGCGCGTGCCGCCGGCAGGCTCGCTGACCGTACGGGCGCCGAGCGAGCCTACCCCGACGGTGTGTATGCGGACCCCGGCCTCGACCGCGACGGCGGTCGCGTCCTCCGGTTCGGAGCCGGCGGTGTTCGCCCCGTCGGTCAGCAGAACCAGCACGCGGCTGCCGGTCGGACGCTCGCGAAGCGTCGCGATCGCCAGTCCGATCGCGTCGCCGAGCGCTGTCGAGGAGCCGGCGAACCCCGGCTGTGCCTCGTCGAGCTGGGTCGATACCGAGGCGAGATCGAAGGTCAGCGGCGTCTGCAGGTAGCTTCTCTGGCCGAACAGGATCAACCCGACGCGATCGCCACGACGGCGCTCGACGAAGGCGCCGACGACGCGCTTGACGGCGTCGATGCGGGTCATCGACCGCTCGCCCTCGTGCATGTCGTCGATGCGCATGCTGTCCGACAGATCGACCGCCAGCAGGAGGTCGCGCCCGCTGCGTTCGACGGGCACCGGTTCGCCGAACCAGACCGGTCGAGCCGCCGCGGCCAGCAGCAGGAGCCAGGCCAGCGTGGCGAAGGCCGCGCTCGCGGGCGCGGCACCGCCGACCGGCTCGGGCGCCTGCACGAGCGTCTCGTAGAACGGGACACGGATCGCCGCGGCGCGCACCTCGAGCGGGGGCAACAGGTACCGCAGCAGCCAGGGCAGCGGCAGCAGTGCACCGATCCAGGGCCATTGCCACTCAAGCATCGTGCGACACCGGATCACCGCGAGACGCCTGCTCGTCTACCCAGTGCAGCAGCTCGCGGTGTATCGTCGCGACGCGTTCCGGCGGCCGACGGCGGTAGCCCGCGTCGGCCAGTACCTCGCGGACTTCGTCGGAGAACGGTTGCGTGGCCCGTCCGTCCAGCCAGTCCACCCAGCGCTCGCCGTGCAGACGTGCCACCCGTGCGCGTCCGCCGAGCCCGATCGCCGCGAGTCGCAACGCTCGCGCGACTCGCCGGTAATAGCGGGCCGTGTCGCGCGTGCTCTCCCATTCGTCGTGACAGGCTTGCAGTTCATTTCGCAGACCGGTCGCGCGGCGCCCGACGGGCCGATCGCGCGACGCGCGCACGAGCGCCCAGAGGCCGAGCGCGAGCATCATGCCGCCGAGCACCCACCAGCCCGGTGCCGGCGGCCACCACGCGACCGGCTCGGGCAGGTGCAGCCCGCGCAGGCGCCCGGCGAGCGCGGCACTCGGCGCGGTTTCCGGGCCGGCCGCGAGATGCTCGCTCATCGGCCGCTCGCTCGCGGACGGAACGAGTCGTCGGACGCCGCGCCCGGCTCGTCCCCGGTGGACATGTGCACGAGGGTCGCGCCGCACGCCGCCGCGTCGCCTTCCAGTCGCTCCAGCCGACGGGCACGTTCGGCGAGGTAGCGCGTGCGCCGGCCGCGCTCGATCCGTAGCGTGCGCCGATGTGCCCCGTCGCTGATGCCGACGGTCGCGGCGACGTCGAGCGTCTCCTCGAGCGGGTCGCTGATGCGGATCAGCGACAGCGCGCGTCCCCGCGCGACGGCGGCGAGGAGGGGGGCGAGCCGCGCGTCGTGGTCGGTGAAGTCGCTGATCAGCACGACGTCGTCACCGCCGCCGGCGTGCGCGAGACAGTCGTCGAGCAGCCGCACCGTCGTGACGCCTTCCGCCGCGCTCGCCGACAGCGTGCGGTTGGCTTCGGTCACGGCGTGCAGGAGCGCGAGCACCGCCTGCCGGGTGCGCCGCGCGCGCACGGCGACGACGTCCTCGCCGACCACCAGCCCGCCGACCCGATCGCCGCGGGCCAGTGCCGACCAGCACGACCACGCCGCCACGCGCGCGGCGGCGACCGACTTGAACGCGTGCCGCGCGCCGAAGAACATGCCGACGCGCTGGTCGACGACGACGAATCGGGTGCGCTCGCGTTCCTCGCTGTAGAGCTTGGTGAAGGTACGGCCCCGGCGCGCCGACGCGCGCCAGTCGATCGCCCTGATGTCGTCGCCGGCCTGGTAGGGGCGCACCTCGTCGAACTCGATGCCACGGCCGCGCGCCCGGGAGCGGCCGTCGCCGGAGGCGAGCCCCGTCACCGGATGTGCCGGCGGTGCGACGCGCCGGCCCGCCGGCCGTCGCAGCGCGATCAGCTCGTCCAGCGTGACGTGGACGTCCGGGGTCGTCATGCGGCGTTCAGACGAGCGGCACCACGTCGAGCAGGTGCTCGATCACGTCGTCGGCCGTGCGTCCGCGCGCCTGTGCCGCGAGCGTCAGGACCAGCCGGTGGCGGAACACGTCGGGCGCTATGGCCTGGATATCGCCCGGCGTCACGTAGTCGCGCTCGTCCAGCCAGGCGCGCGCGCGCGCGGCCCGGTCGAGCGCGATCGTCGCGCGCGGGCTGACGCCGTACTCGATGTCGGGCGCGAGCGCGGGGTCGTGGAAGGCGGGCTCGCGCGTGGCGAGGACGAGCTGCACCAGGTAGTCCTGCACGGACGGGGCGACGTGCGTCGTCATGACCGCCTCGCGCGCGGCGAAGATCTCCCACGCGCTCACCAGCGGCTCGATCGGTTCGGAGCGTCCGCGGGTGACCTCGTCGCGGGCCAGCTCGAGTATCGCGTTCTCGGTGGCCGCGTCCGGGTAGTCGACGACGACGTGCAGCAGGAAGCGATCGAGCTGCGCCTCCGGAAGCGGGTAGGTGCCCTCCTGCTCCAGCGGGTTCTGCGTGGCCATGACCATGAACAGTTCCGGCAGCGGGCGCGTGGCCGCCCCGGCGCTGACCTGCCGTTCTCCCATCGCCTCGAGCAGCGCCGACTGCACCTTGGCCGGCGCCCGGTTGATCTCGTCGGCGAGTACCAGCTCGTGGAACAGCGGGCCGGGGCGAAACTCGAACTCGCCGCTCTCGGGACGGTAGATCTCGGTACCGGTGATGTCCGAGGGCAACAGGTCCGGGGTGAACTGGATGCGCTGGAAGCTGCCGTCGATCAGTGCCGCGAGCGTCCGGATCGAACGTGTCTTCGCCAGTCCCGGGGCACCCTCGACGAGCAGGTGACCGTCGGCGAGCAGCGCGATCAGCAGCCGCTCGACGAGATGCGACTGACCGATGACACGTGCCGTCAGCGCCGCGGCGAGCCGCCCGAAGGCGCCGGACGCCGGGGCGGATGTCCACGGAGGAGCTGGCATGGGGTACGTTGATGAGCGTCATCAGCGAGGCGAAGCCCTTGGGTCGAGCATATCACCGCGTCCTCGCGCCGCTTCGGGCGTGTTCCATCGGGGCGTGCGCGATGGCGATCGGCGCGAGCGGGGCGCAGGCCGCGCCCGCACCGGGGGCGCTGACGCCCGCCGAGCGCGCCCGCGTCCACGAGGAGGCGGCCGACATCCTCGGCGGCTACAGCAACGTCGTCAGCCGCTGGGACGGTCCGATCCGCTCGCTGGTCATCGGCGGGCGGGACGGAGACGCGGCGCGTGTCGCGCGCGAGACGCTCGCCGAGGTCGTCGCGCAGACCTCGCTCGCGCACCTGCCGCTCCACCGCGCCACCACCGACGTGGCGCCCTACGTCGACGCGATCCGGCGCGAGCCCGACTACCGGTTCGCGTCGGCCTGCGAGCCGCCCGCCCGGACGGTCTGCGCCAACTTCGTCGTGCTGATCTCCGATCTCGCCGCCGTGCGCGAGCTGGCCGACGCGGTACCGCTGCGGGCCGTCTATCGGCGCTCGCTCGACGAAGCCGGGCGTCGGGAAGAGCCCGACGACGACGTGCACTGCTTCTTCGCGCCGTTCCAGGACGCCGGGCGCGAGATCGTCCGTGCCTTCGTGTTCGTGCAGGCGAGCCTGCCGCGGGACATGCTCCGCACCTGTCTGCAGGAGGAGATCTACCAGTCGTTCGGTCTGTTCAGCGATGTTTCCGGCTCGCGCTTCTTCTCGTTCGACAACCGGGTCGAGCCCAAGCGGATCACCGCCTTCGACCGGGCGTTGCTCGCCAGCGTCTACGCGCCCGAGGGGCGCCCCGGCGAACCGGTGTTCGTCACGATCGCGCGGTTCGCCGGTCGGCTCGACGCGATGCCCGCCGGGCGGGGGGAACCCGCGCGCTGATCGATCGCGTCGGCCCGCGAGAGCGCTCACCGATCTCCGGCACGCGGCTCTCAGGTTCCCGGCACGCGGCGCTGCAGCGCGAGTGTCAGCGCGAAGGCCGCGCCGACGAGCAGCGTCGGTAGCGGGCCGGCGACGGTGGCGAGGAAGATAGCGTCCACCAGCGCGATGCCGGCGATCATGCCGCCCACGGCACGCGGCATGTCGCCGGGAGCGCGGCGGCGCACGAGACGCAGCATGGCGAGCAGCCAGAGCGCGAGCACGACGCTCGGCAGCCACGCGAGGGGGTTTCCGGTCGTCGCGACGACGATGCCGTAGACGACGGGGGCCGCCAGCGGGGCGAGCGGCCAGAGGCTCTCGATCGGTCCGAGGTTCTCCTGCTTGGCGGTCCAGGTCAGCCCGATCAGGTAGGCGAGCAGCACCACGGCGCCGACGAACAGCGCTGGCGCGGGGGCGGGCAGCAGGGCGAAGCCGACCGTCACGTAGACCAGCATCCGGCACAGTCCCATCAGCAGCGGACCGAGCGGATTGCCCTTGTGCCGCAGGTCGTAGCCGACGATGGCCGCGACCAGCGCGAGCGCGGCGAGCGTCGCCCGGACACCACTTCCTTCACCGCCGAACGCGCACCACGCGACGAGCAGCACCGCCGCACCGAGCATGCCGAAACCGTAGGCTCGCACCGTCCCCGGCGCGACGGCCCCCGACGGGATCGGCCGCTCGGGACGCTCGCGCGCGTCGATCTCGCGATCGAACAGATCGTTCAGGAACATCCCGCCGGTGTAGGCGAGCGTCATCGCCACGAGCAGGGGGATCAGCCGTCCGTCCGGCGGCCAGGCGCCGGCGAGCGCGACGCCCGCGAGCGTGTCGGTCCAGACCGTCGGCAGGTTGGAGACGCGGCCCAGGCGCAGGAAGATCGAGACGTTCAAGCGCCGAGCAACTCTCCGCGAACCCACTCGAGCTCGTCGACGATCGCCGCGTCGATGCCGCGCTCGCGGTACGCCGGCGGCAGCACGTCCCAGGTGTAGGTCTCCACCTCCAGGTGCTCGCTGACGGGCGACCGCCGGTGCCTGGCGAGCGCCTCGCGGATGAACGACTGCGTGGACGAGAACTCGCCGAGGTCGTCGAGGAACACCGGCACGTGGAAGTGCACGCGCCATTCGCGGGGTCCACCGTCGCCGTCCGGGTCGCCGATCGTGCCGCCGGTCGTGCCGCCGGTCGTGCCGCCGGTCGTGCCGCCGTGCGGGCCGTCGGCCCCGGTCGTGGACAGGCTCGCCAGCGCCTCGGGCAGATCGGTGTAGCGGGTCAGCCGGCCGTCGTGCCGCTCGACCACCTGGTGTAGGTAGACGGCATCGACGAACGGGCGCAGCAACGACTCGGCCGAGGCCGCCGTGACGTTCTCGAGGCGTAGCCCCGCGCTGATCTGCAGCTTGCCGATCCGGATGCCGGCGCGCTCGAGCGTGTCGAAGCACGCGTCGCAGTCCTCGAACTCGATCGCCGCGTGACACAGGTCGAGGCACAGCGTCAGGTGCTTCCCGAGCAGCTCCACCGCCTCGGCATCGTCGACCCCGAGCGCGTCACCGAGCTGACGGACGGCACGGGGACCGTGGAGGTGTGCGGTGAAGAAGTCCACCGATTCGGCGATCGTCTCGAGAAAGCAGCACGGCTCGGGTTCCAGCGCGAGCACGATCGATCGACCGGTCCGGCGTTCGAGCCGGACGAGGTGGACGGCGTGCTCGACGAGGTGTGTCGCCATCCGCTCGATCGACGCCTGCCCGTCGACGCGTGCCTTGAACGCGCCGGGCACCGTGCTGATGCTGCCGTGCCCGCCCGCCGGCAGCAGCTCGGCAAGCACGTCGGCGAGCTGATCGGTGTAGCGCAGCCGCTCCGGATCCTGCCAGTCGGGCAGGTAGACGTCCTCCTTGACGCGGGTGCCGTGGAACCGCCCGTAGGGGAAGCCGTTCAGCGTGAACACGTAGCAGCGCTCCTCGTCCAGGAAGCCGCGCAGCGCGGCCAGCGCCTCGGGCTCCGCCAGCTCGCGCGTCGCCGCGGCCGACAGGCGCAGGCCGATCCCGAACGGGCCGCCCCGATCGCCGCCACGGCCGCTGTCTTGGCCGCTGCCCTGGCCGCTGTCCCGATCGCCGCCCTGGCCGCTCGTCCCGCCCTGGCCGCTCGTCCCGCCGTGGCCGAGCGCGTCGCGGATGCCGGGCACGTGCCGCCGGAGGTTCCGCTCGACCTCGGCCCAGCTCTCGCCGGGGTGGATGTTCGAGCAGTAGGTCAGGTGCCCCAGAGGCCGCCCCGATGCCGTCAGCTCCATCGCCGCTGCCGTCTCCGTTCCGCGAAGTGGCACCGAGGCTAGCACGGTGCGCACCGGGATCCACCCGTCGGACCCGTTCCACCGACGTGCCCCGGCCGGTATGCTCGGACCGATGAACAGGACTCTGGTGATACTCGTCGTGGGACTCAGTCCCGCGCTGGTCGGCGAGCACACGCCGCATCTCTCCCGGCTGGCCGCGCGGGGCGGTCTGCGGCCCCTGAAGGCGGTGACCCCGGCGGTCACCTGCAGCGCGCAGTCGACGCTCCTGACCGGGCTCGCGCCGAGCGATCACGGCATCGTCGGCAACGGCTGGTACTTCCGCGATCTCTCCGAGGTCTGGCTGTGGCGCCAGTCCAACCGCCTGGTGGCCGGCGAGAAGGTCTGGGAGGCCGGCCGCGCGCGCGACCCCGCGTTCACCTGCGCCAAGATGTTCTGGTGGTACAACATGTACTCGACGGCCGACTGGAGCGCGACGCCGCGGCCGATGTACCCCGCCGACGGGCGCAAGATCCCCGATCACTACGCCTACCCGTCGGAGCTGCACGACGAGCTCGACGCGAAGCTCGGTCAGTTCCCGCTGTTCAAGTTCTGGGGGCCGGCGGCGGACATCACCTCGAGCCGCTGGATCAGCGACGCGACGCGTCACGTGATGGAGACGCGCACGCCGACGCTGACGCTGACCTACCTGCCGCACCTCGACTACAACCTGCAGCGGCTCGGCCCCGATCTCGGGCACCCGGACCTGCAGCGCGATCTCGGCGAGGTCGACGCGCTGTGCGGCGAGCTGATCGACGCGGCCGAGGTCCAGGGGCAGCGCGTGCTGGTCGTGTCCGAGTACGGCATCACGCCGGTGAGCGACGCCGTGCACGTCAACCGCGAGCTGCGCCGCGCGGGCCTCGTGCGGGTGCGCGAGGAGCAAGGCCGCGAACAGCTCGACGCCGGCGCCTCGGACGCCTTCGCCGTCAGCGATCACCAGATCGCCCACGTCTACGTCAACGAGCCCGCGGCGCTCGAGCGCACGCGCGCGCTGCTCGAAGGGCTCGACGGGGTGGAGCACGTGCTCGACGAGGAGGGCAAGCGTGCCTGGGGTCTCGATCACCCGCGCTCGGGCGATCTCGTCGCGATCTCGCGCCCGGACCGCTGGTTCAGCTACTACTACTGGCTCGACGACGCGCGCGCGCCCGACTACGCGCGCACCGTCGACATCCACAGGAAGCCCGGCTACGACCCGGTCGAGCTGTTCGTCGACCCGGCGATCGGCTCGCCGAAGCTGGCGATCGGCTCGCGGCTCGCGCGCCGCAAGCTCGGCTTCCGTGCGCTGCTCGACGTCATCTCGCTGAAGGACACGCAGCTCGTCAAGGGCTCGCACGGTCGCCCGACGGACGCGCCCGAGCACGGTCCGGTGGTGATCGGCTCGGAGGCCACACTGCTGCCGGAGGGCGCCGTGGACTCGGCCGACTTCAAGGCGCTGATGCTGTCGTACGTGTTCGATGCGAACGCGTAGGCCACGGCGCGCGGATCGCCTCGCGAGGTGAGCCCCGCGGACCCGCAGGAGGACGCCGCGATGCTCGCCACCCTCGAGCGGGCGGGGTTGCTCTGGTAGGGCGCGGTGCCGCGGTTCACCGCGTTGACCGGCGGCGTGTCGTCGGACATCCGGAAGGTCGAGATCGGCGGGCGGACGTTCTGCGTCGAGCGCGCGCTCGAACGGCTGCGGGTCGATGCCCTGTGGGAGGCGCCTGGCGCGCTACCCGATCGTCGCCATCGAGGACCCGCTCGCCGAGGACGATCCGGACGCGATGGCACGCTTCAGCGCCGCGGCGGGGTCAGGCGTGCAGGTGGTCGCGGACGACTTCATCTGCACGGGCGCGGCGCGCATCGAGGCGGCCGCCGGGCGCGGTGCCTGCAACACGGCGCTGATCAAGCCGAACCAGGCGGGCACGCTGAGCGAGGCACGTGCCGCGCTCGCCACCGCCCGCGCGCACGGCTGGGGCTCGATCGTCTCGGCGCGCTCCGGCGAGAGCGAGGATGTCACGGTGGTGCACCTGGCCGTGGGCTGGGGCGTGCATCAGCTGAAGGTGGGCTCGTTCGCGCGTCCGCGGTCCGCGATCCGATCGGCTCGGACGGCAAGGGCGCGCCGAACGGGCCGCCGGAGACGAGATCAGGGCGAGAAGCGGTCGCTCAGCACGTACGCGACGATGCCCTTGCGCTCGTCGAGCGAGAACACGCTCCTCCAGGCCGGCATCTTCTTGAAGCCGTTGGTGACGCGATCGAACACGAAGTCGGCCGAGTAGCGGGCCGGCGCGAGCTTCGGCGCCTTGCCGGGATAGGCCGAGCTGCCGTGGCAGTGCCGGCATTGCTTCGACCACAGCGCCTCGCCGGTGCCGACGGCCTCGGCCGAGGCGAGGAAGTCGTCGTCGAACTCGGGCGCTTCCTCGCTCGTGTCGGTGGAGTAGGCGGGCAGCGTGGCGGCGGCGAGCGCCTCGGCGGACGGCGCCGCCTTCGAGCCGGGCGCGTAGGCCGGGGAGAACGTGATCAGGAACGCGAGCAGATCCTTGATCTCCTGCTCGGTGGCCAGCCCCGGAAAGGCCATCGTGGTGCCCGGCACGTAGCGCTCCGGACCGGCGATGAACTTGTAGAGACTGCGCTCGGCCCAGACGAGACCTTCCTCGCCCTTCGCGTGCATCGGCTCGGAGTAGTCGTGGCCCTCGGCCGTGCCTGCCGTGCGGCCGAACACGTGGTTCAGCGTCGGACCGATGCCGTGGGCGGCACCGTCACCGATCGCATGGCAGGCGGCGCACTGCCCGAACGTCTCCTTGCCCTTGATCGGGTTGTCGGCGGCGACGGCCGGACGGTCTGGAACGAGGAGCAGGACGAGCGTCGCGCCCGCGAGCAGCGTGGGCAGTCGGGCGGTGACGCTCGGGGAGCGTCTCGTGGTCGCGTTCGGTGTCATCGGTCGGGAGTTCGTGGGAGAAAGGCCATCGCTCGCGTGCGAACGATCGCGGGAAGCCCGCGCCGCCCGTCATCGGGACGGGCGGCCGGGTCCGTCAGCGGATGCGCGAGACTACTCGGCGGGCACGACCTTGTAGATGGTGTCGAGCGAGCCGACCGGGCCGGTCGTGATCGACGTCAGCGCGTAGACCTCGCCCGCGGTGTCCTGCGCGAAGGCGAGCATGTAGGGACGATCACCCTCCATGCCGACGACCTCGGTGTCCATCATCTCCCACTGCCCGCTCTCCCCCGGCACGCCGACGAAGACCTGTCCCTGCATCCGATCGAACGACTTGCTCCAGTCGCCGAAGATGTAGTTGCCCTGCCACGCTTCGTGCTCGCCGCGGTAGACGTAGCCGCCGGTCACCGAGATGCCCTTGCAGCCGTCCGGCTTGGCCGTGCAGTTGTTGTACTCCATCACCGGCATCGTGAAGTCCTCGTCGTCGCAGACGGCCGGGTGCTCGTCGGGCTTGGTGTAATCGAAGCAGTGCGTCGCCTCCATCGCGCGCCAGCCGAGGTTGTCGCCCTTGCCGACGACGTTGATCTCCTCGTAGCTGTTCTGTTGCACGTCGCCGCACATCAGCTTGCCGTCGCCCTGGTCGAACGAGCAGCGCCACGGGTTCCTCAGTCCCGAGGCCCAGATCTCCGGCAGCACCTCGTCGTTGCCGACGAAGGGGTTGTCGGACGGGATGCCGTAGTTCTTGCCGTTCTCGGCCGCGTTCACGTCGATCCGCAGGATCTTGCCGTGCGGCACGGTCATGTCCTGACCATTGCCTTCGGTGACGTTGTGGCCGATGCCCCAGTCGTTGGCGTAGCCGCCGTCGCCCATCGAGATGTACAGCATGTCGTCGGGGCCGAAGCCGATCCAGTGACCGTTGTGGTTGAACTGCGGCCAGTCGGTCGCCGTCAGGATGCGGATCGAGTTCGGGTCGGCGACGTTCGGATCATCGGCCGACATCGTGAACTCGGCCACCGTGTTGGTGTGGTCCCACCAGAACTCCTTGCCGAGGTCGGCATCGAAGTCGAGGTGCCCGCTGTAGGAGACATAGAACTTGCCGTTCTCCTGGAAGTCGGGATGGAAGGCGATGCCGAGCAGGCCGCGCTCGTCGAAGTCCGCGAACAGCGGCGTGATGAGGTTGCGGATGTCGAGGACGGGCGACGCCTCGAGCTCGCCTTCGGCATTGATCACGCGCACGCGACCGAACTGCTCGATGACGAACTTGCGGTCGTCCCCCGGTGGCTGGACCATCGCGAGCGGCGCGTTCAGGCCGCTGACGTACGGCTCGAGCTTCACCTTGACGGCTTCGGCCTGTGCGGTTCCACCGGCGATCAGCAGTCCGATTCCGAGCGTGACGGAAGCTGTCAGACTGGTCATTTTCATCGTGGCTGGATCTCCCTGGATGGGTGGCGACGGGCGAGTCTCGACCGCCGGAGCTGACCGCTCGTGCAACCGGCGACCTCGCTCGGGACCCGGTTCCGGGACATTCGAGCGCGGGCCTGTTCGACACGGTCTGAAATCCGCTCCAGTCGACGACTGAATTGCGCTTTCGGGCACGAATTTCGTGACCGATACGACAAGATGCGGAGCCGATCACGAACCTATCACGCGCTGTCGGAAACGACTCTGGCCCGAACGGTCCATGCCACCCGCTCCCGCCGCGTGACCGCCCGTGTTCGCTCGCACTCGCCGCGGGTCCTCGCCCGCTCGACAGGCCGCGCCGCTCAGTCGAGCAGCGACAGGATCAGCGGACGGTGCTCGCTCAGGTAGAGGCGGAACCACGCGGTGAACGCCTCGGGCGTGCGCTGCAGGCGCGCGAGGATCTCCGGGATCGTCAGCCAGGCGACCTCGGCCACCTCGTCCGGGTCGAAGCCGCCCGTGTCGCGATGCTCGTCGATCGCGCCGACGAAGCAGTGCACGTGCTCGTTCTCGTGCAGCCCGCCACCGACGTCGGCCTCGTACTCGACGCGTCCGAACTCGCGGAGCGGCGTCGCCCAGCCGAGTTCCTCCTGCAGCCGCCGCGCGGCGCAGGCGGCGACGCTCTCGCCCCAGCGAGGGTGCGAGCAGACGGTGTTCGCCCAGAGCCCGCCGGAGTGGTACTTGGTCGTCGCGCGCCGCTGCAGCAGCAGCCTCTCGCCCCGGAACACGAAGATCGATACCGCGAGATGCGGCACGTTGCGCCGGTGCGCCTCGAGCTTGCCGATCGGGTAGCTGCCGCGGTCCGCGTCGAGCGCGACGATGCGCTCGTGCAGGTCGCGGTCCCGGACACCGTCGGCCGCGTTCACTCGATGATCTTGGAGCGTCGGCGTGCGGACGCGGCATCGGCGGACGCGGCGTCCTCGACGCGCGGCTCGCGCCCGCCGCGGAGGATCGAGTTGCCCTCGTAGACCGTGCGCTGATCCACGGGGTCCGGATTCAGCCAGTCGTCCTCCTTCATCTGCCCGCTCTTGCCGTAGGCGGCGAGCGCGTTGGCGTAGCAGGCGAGTCGCACCTGCGCCTCGGGAATGCCGCGCTCGAGCGCGAGCGCCGCGGTCTTCGCGACACCGAGCGGATCGGAGATGCCCCAGTCGCAGGCGGAGTCGACGATGACGCGCTCGGCGCCGTACTCGGCCAGGATCTCGACCATGCGCACGTTGCCCATCTTGGTCGAGGGATAGATCGAGAACGCCGCCCAGTAGCCGCGATCGAGCACCTCGCGCACCGTCTCCTCGTTGTTGTGGTCGACCACGACCATGGACGGGTCCATGCCGTGCTCCTCGCAGACGTCCATCGAGCGCGTCGTGCCGCGCTTCTTGTCGCGGTGCGGCGTGTGGATCATCACCGGAAGCTCCAGCTCCTTGGCCAGCTCCAGCTGTGCGCGGAAGTAGCGATCCTCGAGCTCTGTCTGTTCGTCGTAGCCGATCTCGCCGATCGCCACGACCCCTTCCTTCAGCGCGAAGCGCGGCAGGATGTCCATCACCGCCTCGGCCAGCTCCTCGTTGTTGGCCTCCTTGGAGTTCAGCCCGATCGTGCAGTAGTGGCGGATGCCGAACTGCCCGGCGCGGAAGCGCTCGAACCCGACGATCGAGGACAGGTAGTCGATGTAGGTGCCGACGTGGGTGCGTGGCTGTCCGACCCAGAAGGCCGGCTCGATGACCGCGACGACGCCGGCGGCGGCCATCGCCTCGTAGTCGTCGGTCACCCGCGAGATCATGTGCGCGTGCGGATCGATGAACATCATCATGGGGAGTCCCAGGTCAGGGTGCCGTCGGCGATGCGTGCCGCGATGTCGGGATGACGCGCGAGCCGGTCGTCCGCGGCGGGGTCGGGGCTCGCGGCGAACGCGAGCAGGGCGGCCTCGCGCTCGCCCGCCGAGCCGTTCTCCAGCACGTGATCGAGATCCGCGAGCACCGCTCCCCGCGCGAACGGACCGACGCAGCGCCAGAGCTCGGGCGTCACCGCCCGACCCGCCGCCCGGCGCTCGTGCGCGTAGTCGAGCAGGATCGTCGCGAGCTCCTCGTTGGCACGCTCGTCGAGGCCCTGGATCGGCGCGAGCGTGCTGTCGACGAACAGCGCCTTGAGCACCATGTGGTTCCAGCGGTTGGTGTCGAAGTGCTCGCGCGGGTAGGGGTTCCTGTGCGCGATAGCCTCGAACACGGCGCGCATGTTGGTGCGCAGCCCGTCGCCGACCTGCGCGTCCAGATGCTCGTCGCGGGGCAGGAGCGGCACGCTGGCGAACAGTGTCAGCGACTCGGACAGATCCGCCGTGCGGCAGAGATCCCGGAACAGCTCGCCGAAGTCGTCGGGGCGGCGCGCGGCGACCCGGCACAGCACCAGCGCGCGCGCGGCGGTCTCGACGGTCCAGGCCGACGGGTCCCAACCTTCCCGGGCGCGCCACGCGGCGGCCAGCTCCCCGGCGTCGAGCGCGAGCTCGCCACGGCCGAGCTTGCGCGGGATCATGCCGAGCGTGACGTGCAGCTCCCGCTCTGAGTTCGAGCGTTCGAGCGCCTCGAGCCGCTCGTCGAGCCACCGCCGCGCGACGGGATCGAGGCGCGCGTCGAGCCAGCGCCCGAGCGCCGTGACGACGGCATCGCTCATCGACGCGTGCCTCCGACCGACGTGTCGGTCGCCGTGGCGACGGTCGCGTCGGCCGCGGTCCCGGCGCGCCGCGCGAGCCACTCGATGCAGCGGACGACCAGCGCGGCATCCATCTCGTGCACCTCCACCCCCTGGCCGAGCCCCTCCAGCAGCGTGATCGTCAGCTCGCCGCCGAGATGCTCGCGAAAGTCGACGAGTCCCCGCATCAGCTCGTGAGCGCCGTCGGCATCGCGCATCGCGAGCGCCGGGTGCCAGAGCCGGAAGCCGAGACGCTCGAGCAGGCGGCAGACCCGCTCGTCGGCGCCCGCCTCCAGGAGACCCGACGCGACCGAATAGCGCGCGTCGAGCGCGACGCCGATGGCGACGGCTTCGCCGTGACGCAGGTGATAGCGGGTCAGCGTCTCGAGGCGGTGCGCGGACCAGTGGCCGTAGTCGAGCGGGCGCGCGCTGCCGCTCTCGAACGGATCGCCGCCGCGCCCTATCTGGTGCATGTGCAACTCGGCGCAGCGCTCGATCATGTAGCGCATCGCCGTCTCGTCGAAGGCGGCCAGGTCGTCCGCGTGGCGCTCGAGCCAGTCGAAGAACTCGCCGTCGCGGATCAGCGCGACCTTGACCGCCTCGGCCATCCCCGCGATCTTGTCGCGCGCGGGCAGGGCGGTGATGAAGTCGTGATCGTTCAGCACGGCGAACGGCGGGGCGAAGGTGCCGACGTAGTTCTTCTGGCCGAACAGGTTGACGCCGTTCTTGACGCCGACGCCGGAGTCGTTCTGCGACAGCACGGTGGTCGGCACGCGCACGTGGCGGATGCCGCGGTGCGAGGTCGCGGCGACCAGGCCGACCGCGTCGAGGAGGGCGCCGCCGCCGATACCGACGACGTAGGAATGGCGATCGACGTGGCGCTCGACCAGCACGCCCTGCATCTGCTCGATGAAGTGCAGCTCCGACTTGATCGCCTCGCCGCCGGGCATCGTCACGGGCTCGCCGAGCAGTTGCAGCGTCCCGGCGTGCGCGTCGGCGTAGGCGGCGATGCGGGTGGCGAGATCGGGCAGGGCCTCGAGCACGCCGCCGTCGACGAACACCACGAAGCGGTGGCGTCCGTCAGGTTCGGGGCGAGCCAGCGTGTCGCGCAGCAGCGGGTTGTCGGTGGCGAACAGATCCCGCGTGAAACAGACCGGGAAGGCGTACTCGACCGCGAACCTCTGCCACACGGTTCCCGAGCGCTCCTCCGGTTCCTGCCGCCGTTCGCTCGTCATCCCGTCAACCGCCCGTCGAATGTCTGCCGACGCGCCGAGCATAACGGCGGACGGACCGATGCGGCTACAATCGTCGCCGGTCGGCTGTCGCCGCAGCGGGGTCCGCGATGCGTTACGTTAACACTGTCCTCTGCCTGCTGATGCTGCTGTTCATCGGCGTCCAGTACAACGATCCGGACGGTGCCGCATGGATGTTCATCTACGCGGTGCCCGCCGCCTGGGCGGGACTCGCCGCGCTGCGTCCCTCGTGGCTCGCCGGCCGTCTGCCGAAGGCGTTGCTGCTCGCCTGTCTCGCCGCGGCCGTGCTCGGCATCTTCCACTACTGGCCCGACACGCCGCGCTGGTGGGCGAGCGAGGTGTGGTACGAGGTCGAGACCGCGCGCGAGGGAATGGGCATGATGATCGTCGCGATCGTGCTGCTCGTCGTCTGGTCGAGTGTCCGGCGCCTGGGACCAACGGCCCAGGCGAGAGGTGCCGTCTGAGCGGTTCCCGCCACGGTCGCCCCGAGTCGTCGGCGTTCCGGCTCGCGCCCGTGCCGACGCTCTCTCTCGAGCGTTCCCGCGAATGATCCCGCGGGCGCTTTCGCGGGCTCGCTTGCGGCCCCTTTCTCGGAGAGCGCTCCTGCGGGCGCCCCTGCGGGCGCCCCTGCCGACGCCCTTGCGGGCACCCCTTCGGACGCCCTGAACGCGCTCTCCGCATCGTTCGCGCTGGCGCTCGCGGCCGCGCTTCTCTGGTCGATCGCGGCGACCGCGTGGCGCGTGCGCGCGTGGCTCCGCACCCCCTCCCCGATGCCGATTCCGCTCGCCCCGGCGCCGCGCACGCGTGCGGGCGTCGTCGGTCGGCTCTTCCTGGAGCTGCTGCTGTTCCGGAGCCTGGCGCGGGCCAGCCTCCTCACCTGGTTGCCGGCGACACTCTTGCACTACGGCCTGCTCGTCGTCCTGCTCGTGCACGTGCGGCTGCTGCTGCCCACGCTGCCGCTCTGGATGGTGCCGCTCCTGCGGGCGAGCGGCTGGGCGGCGCTCGCGCTGATCGTCGGGCTGGCGGCGCTGCTCGCGCGTCGCGCTCTCGTCGATCGTGTGCGGCGGATCTCGGCACCGAGCGACTACCTGCACGTGGTGCTGTTGCTCGGTATCGCCCTGTCGGGGGTGGCGCTGAAGCGACTCTGGCCGGTCGAGCTGTATCGGATCGGGGAGTTCGTTCGCGGGGCGCTGTCGTTCGACTGGCAACCCTTGCCGCCGCACGCGGGGTTGATCGTGCATCTCGTCCTGGCGATCGCGCTGCTCGTCGTGTTCCCGATCTCCAAGCTCGTGCACGCCCCGGGAATCGCGTTCGCGCCGACCTTCCACCAGCGCGACCCGAACGGGTGTCGCCGCGGACGGCGATCGCCGAGAACGTAGCGAGCGGCGACCCCACCGACCGCGGGGCGCTCCGGGGCGGGTATGCTGGGCGGTACGGCGTCTCCCGCCTCCACTTGCCGAGGCTCGCCCCACACGATGTCTTCCGTGCCGCCGGTCGTCGGCCGCTACCGCGTCATTCCGCTGATCGAGGAGGGCGCCGCCGCGGGCAGCCGCCCGCACCCCGCGACACCCGAGGTGCAGACGGCGCTCGGATTCCCGGCGACGCTGCCGCCCGACTGGAAGGCGCGTGCCCTGACGCGCCTCGGCGAGCTCGTCGCCGAGCGACGCGGGCTGCGCGTGTTCCTCGAGACCTGCACGAAGTGCGGTGCCTGCACCGACAAGTGCCACTACTTCCTCGGCACGCGTGATCCGAAGAACATGCCGGTCGCGCGCCAGGATCTGCTGCGCGCCGTGTGGCGCCGTCACTTCACGTTTGCCGGGCGCCGGTTCCCGTGGCTGGTCGGCGCTCGCGAGCTCGACGAGACGGTGCTCGAGGACTGGTTCCGCTACTTCCACCAGTGCTCCGAGTGCCGCCGCTGCACGGTGTTCTGCCCGAGCGGCATAGACACCAGCGAGGTCACGATGGCCGGACGCGAGATCCTCGCGAGCGTCGGCATCGGGCAGCACTACGCGCAGGAGATCGTCGTCAAGGCGAAGGGCGTCGGCAACAACCTCGGCATGAAGCGCGCCGCGCTCGCCGATGTTCTCGAGAACCTCGAGGAGGACATCCTCGACGAGACCGGGGTCGCCGTGCGCCTGCCGCTCGACGACGACACCGCCGACACGCTCGTCGTCACGCCGTCGGCCGACTTCTTCGCCGAGCCGCACGTCGACGGCCTGATCGGCTACGCGAAGGTGCTGCACCAGGCGGGCATCCGCTGGACGTTCTCGAGCACGGCCTCGGAGGCGGCGAACTTCGCGCTGTTCACCGGCAATCACGCGCACCTGCGCGACATCGCCCTACGCATGCGCGAGGCGGCCGTGTCGCTCGGCACGACACGGCTCGTGATCGGCGAGTGCGGTCACGCCTGGCGCGTCGCCTACTCGTATCTCGACACGTTGATCGGACCGCTCGCCGGCGGCGAAGGCGGTTTTCTCGATCCGGCACACCCGCGCGCGTTGCACGTCTGCGAGCTCACGCACGCGTTGTGGAAGGCCGGACGCATCACGCTCGATCCCGCACGCAACGCCGCCGTCGTCGCGACCTACCACGACTCGTGCAACGTCGCGCGCGGCGCCGGCATGGGCGACGTGCCGGGCGGCCAGTTCACGATCCCGCGCGAGCTCCTTGCCGCGAGCGTGCCGCGGCTCGTCGAGATGACGGGCGACACGACCGGGCAGCGCACGTTCTGCTGCGGGGGCGGCGCGGGCATGCTCGCCGACGAGCTGATGGACGTGCGCGTCGCCGGTGCCCTGCCGCGTGCCCAGGCGCTCGCCGACGTCGTCCACCGCGAGGGCGTCACCCACATGGTCGCGATCTGCGCGATCTGCAAGACACAGTTCGGGCAGGTGCTGCCCGCCCACGGGCTCGGCGAGGTCCGCATCGCGAGCCTCCACCAGCTCGTCGGCGACGCGCTCGTGCCGAGCGGAGAGACACGATGACGGAAGGGCGACTCCTCGACCCGGCCGACGCACCCCCACCCCCCGTCGCCGAGCGCCGCCCGGTGCCGCGCGAGGCGCACGGCACGGCGTGGAGCGACGACTACGCCTGGCTGCGCGCGAAGCGCTGGGAGCGTTGCGTCACCGACCCCGCGAAGCTGCCCCGCGAGATCCGCGCTCATCTCGAAGCCGAGAACGCGCACGCCGAGGGCTTGTTCTCCCCGCTCGCGGCGCTTCGGCAGGCACTCGTCGCCGAACTCCGTGGGCGCATCGACCCGGTCGACGTCTCGCTGCCGGACGACGATGGCCCGTGGACCTACGTAGAGCGCCTCGGCGAAGGTGACGAGCACGGCGTCTACGCACGGCGCCCTCGTGACAGCCTCGTCGCCGACGCACACGCCGACGCACACGCCGACGCACACGCCGACGCACACGCCGATCCGCTCGCCGCCGAGGCCGTCCTGATCGACTTCGAGGCCGAGAGCGCCGAGGCCGACTGCTTCGACGTCGGCACCGTCGAGCCGAGCCCCGATCACCGCCACCTCGCGTGGACCGTCGACACCGACGGCGCCGAGCTTCACCGCCTGCTCGTTCGCGACGTCGACACGCTCGAGGACATCGTCGAGATCGAGAACGTCGGTAACGTCTGCTGGGTCACGCCGAAGGTGCTCCTGTACACCCGGCTCGACGAACAGATGCGCCCGAGCTCGGTCTGGCGTCACGTGCTCGGCACCGATCCCGACGAGGACGTTCCGGTGCACGAGGAGGCGGACGCGCGCTTCGACTGCAGTGTCTGGACGAGCCGCTCGCGCGCGTACGCGTTCATCGCCGTCGAGACGAGCGACAGCGCGGAAGTGTGGTTCGTGCCCACGGCGACGCCGTTCGCCGACCCCGTGGTCGTCGAGCCGCGCGGCGAGGCCCACGAGTATACCGTCGAGCACCAGGGGGATCGCTTCCTGATCCTGACCAATGCCGACGGCGCGACCGACTTCCGCCTGGTCGAGACGCCGTGCGCCGCGCCCGGGCGCGCGCACTGGAGCGACATCGTGCCGCACGTCCCCGGTCGCACCCTGCTCGACGTCGAGGCCTATCGCGACTGGTTGATCTGGAGCGAGCGCGAGGACGCGCTGCCGCGCATCCGCTGGCGACGCACCGATGGCGGTGGCCATGACGACAGCGGTGGCGGTGGCTACCGCAAGCGTGACTGTGACGGCGAGGGACACGGCGAGGACAGCGGAGACGAGAGCGAGCAGGGTCGTGACGGCGTGCGTGACGGCGAGTTCGACGTCGACGAAACGGCCTATTCGCTGAGCCTCGAGCCTCTGGTCGAGTTCGACTCCGGCACGATCCGCGTCGGGCACTCGTCGCCGACGACTCCCGAGACCGTGTTCGGCGTCGATCTCGCCGGCGGCGTGCGCACGCCGCTGAAGACCGAGCGCATCCCGTCCGGTCACGATCCGGCGCGCTACCGGACGGCGCGTGTGCACGCGACCTCCGCCGACGGCAGCCGCGTTCCGGTGACGCTCCTGCACCTCGTGGAGACCCCGCTCGACGGCACCGCGCCGTGCCTGCTGAACGTCTACGGTGCCTACGGCGACGGCGTTCCGGCGACGTTCGACGCGAGCCGCCTGCCGCTCGTGGAACGCGGCTTCGTGGTCGCCACGGCACACGTGCGCGGAGGTGACGAGTGCGGTCGGGCGTGGTACGAGGCGTCGCGCTTCGGCGGACGCCGGCACGTCGCCGAGGATCTGGTCGCCGTCGGCGAGCATCTCGTCGCGAGCGGCGTCTCTGCGCGCGGTCGGATCTGTCTGGAGGGAGCCTCCGCCGGCGGGCTCGTCGTCGGTGCCGTCTTGAACGACGCGGCCGCCGGCAAGGCAGGGGGCGGGCTCTGGGGCGCGGCGATCCTCGACGTGCCGTTCGTCGACGCGTTGAACACGATGCTCGACGAGACGCTGCCGCTGACGCCGGCCGAGTGGTCCGAGTGGGGCAATCCGATCGAGGACCGCGAGGCGTTCGCGAACATCCGCCGGCACGCCCCGTACGAGAACGTCGCCGCCGGGCGCTACCCGCCGTTGCTCGTCACCGCCGGCATCGCCGACACGCGGGTCACCTGGTGGGAGCCCGCCAAGTGGGTCGCCCGCCTGCGCGCCCGGCGCACCGACGACGCGCCGATCGCGCTGTTCACGAACCTCTCGACCGGCCACTTCGGCGAGAGCGGTCGCTTCGCCTCGCTGGACGAGGAGGCGCGGGCGCTCGCCTTCGCGATCGCGACGGTCGGCTAACGCATCCTGAGGCCGTGCCGATTCGTCCGTGACGCCTGATCCGACCTGCTTCGTCCGACGGCTGCGGAGCCGTGGAAGTGGCGGATCGACCGAACGTCGGGATGCTCCGGTGGTCCGCCTCGCCGAGCCCGACGGCATCGACGAGACGAACCGCCGGCGACGTCCACGCGCCAGCCGGCCTGCCGGGGGTGGCGAGCTGTCGCGCGAACCGGAGATCCGGCGTACCATCCATGAATCACAGGTTCCTGGAGAGAGCGAGTCTCATGAGTGAAGAGAAAAGCTGCTGCGGTCCGGGTTACGCCTCGCCGGCCGAGGCCATGCGGGCCGAGCGCGAGAAGCTCCTGTACACCGTCGCGCTCTACGTCGGCACCGGCGTCGAGAAGCCCGACTACATCGCGACCGTCGACGTGGACCCCGACAGTCCGACCTACAGTCAGGTGGTCGCTCGAGCGGAGACCGCGGGCGTCGGCGAGGAGCTGCATCACACCGGCTGGAACGCCTGTTCGAGCTGCCACGACGATGCCTCGAAGTCGCGACGGTTCCTGATCGCGCCGGGTGTGCGGACGGCCAACCTGAACATCTTCGACACCTCCGACCCGCGCGCACCGACGCTGCACAAGACGGTCTCCGGCGAGGAGATCAAGGCGAAGACCGACCTCTCCGCGCCGCACACCGTGCACTGCCTCGGCAAGGACATCATCATCTCGATGCTCGGCAACGCGAAGGGCGAGGCACCGGGTGGCTTCCTGCACCTCGACGAGAACTTCGAGGTCGTCGGGCGCTGGGAGAACGACCTCGCCGGCATGAACTTCAACTACGATTTCTGGTACCAGCCGCGCAACAACATGATGGTCAGCTCCGAATGGGCGGCGCCGAACACGTTCATGCCGGGGTTCGACCTCGAGGACGTGGGCAAGGGCAAGTACGGTCACTCGATCCACTTCTGGGACTTCGAGAGGAAGAGCATCGAGAAGTCGGTCGACCTCGGCGAGGAGGGCATGATCCCGCTGGAGGTGCGCTTCCACCACGACCCGGCCTCGACCCACGGCTTCGTCGCGGCGACGCTGTCCTCCAACGTCTTCCACTGGTACCGGAAGGACGACGGCGAGACCGTGGTCGAGAAGGTCATCGACATCCCGACCGTCGACGTCGACGGGTTCCCGGTACCGATGCCGTCGCTGATCACCGACATCCTGATCTCGATGGACGACAAGTACCTGTACTTCTCCAACTGGCTGCACGGCGACCTGCGTCAGTACGACATCTCCGACCCCTCGAACCCGAAGCTCACCGGGCAGGTCTGGATCGGCGGCCTGCTCGGCAAGGCGCCCGAGGTCAACGGCAAGCCGGTGCACGGCGCACCGCAGATGATCCAGCTCTCGCTCGACGGCAAGCGCCTTTACGTCACGACGTCGCTGTTCAGCACCTGGGACAACCAGTTCTACCCCGACATGAAGGGCGAGGGCGCGAAGATGTATCTCGTGAACTGCGACACCGGGAGCGGCGGCATGAGCATCGACCCGGACTTCCTGGTCGATTTCGGCGACGAGCCGAACGGGCCGGCCCGCTGCCACGAGATGCGCTACCCGGGCGGCGACGTGACGTCCGACATCTGGCTCTGACGACAATGGCACTCACTCAAGCTGATCACCGCCGTTCGTAGGCGCGGCAACAGCATCGGGCCAGCGGTCTGGGCAGGTCGAGCAGAGATCGCGGTTTCGGGCGTCGTTTGATCGCTCGCGGTTCGCGTCGGCCGGGACGGCTGCGCACCCGACGCTGCGCGATCCGATCGAGCAGCAACGCTCAGCGCCGCTCGTCGAGCTCCTCCCCGAGCATCGCCCACGCGCTCCGCATCTGCGCGGCATGACGGAAGCTGATCCGGCGCCCTCGGCCGCTGACGCGGCCGGGGGCTTCTGCTGCCGACGGGCAGGAGGCGGCGGGACGCGGCGGCGATGATCGGTGCGGTCATGGTCGTTCTTCCGCTCGGAACGCCCGCCAGGGCGGAACGGCGCATCGGGCTTCGCGCCGATCATCCTCCACCGTACGCGCGGCAGCCGTTTGTCACTCCCGAGTGTGAACCCCCGGGTCGCCTCGTCAGTCTCGGACGAGCTCGACCCAGCCGTCGACGACCCGCACGGGCCAGCTCCGGAGCGGTGTCCGGGCGGGCTCTGCCAGCACCGCTCCGTCGCGCACGTCGAACACCGCGCCGTGCAACGGGCAGGCGAGGCAGTGCCCGGACAGCGCGCCGAGCGACAGCGACACGTCCTCGTGTGTGCAAGCATCGCTCACGGCGTGCACGTCGTCGCCGACACGGCACAGCAGGATCGGGGAGCCGTCGTGCAGGCAGCGCAGGAGCGCGCCGTCGGCGATCGCGTCGAGACGGGCCAGGCGACGTGCGGGACGTGAATCGGGATGCGCATCGGGCACGGCCGTCGGGTCGTCGGTCACCGTCGTCGTCCGGGCTCGTGCCGTGCCGACGGGTCCCCGGGCAGCTCCACCGACGAATCCGGCGTGGAGCCCCGTCGTTCGAGCTCGCGCTCGAGCAGGCGCACGTTCCGCTCGTTCGCCTTGAACACGAAATCGAACGCGTCGCCGATGATCGGCACCACGCCGACGGCGCTCTCTAGCGCGACGTTCGCCACCATGCGCGCGAGCACCGAGCGGCGGACGCCGAGGCGCGCGGCGGCGACGACGAGATAGCCCGACAGGCCGAGCCCGGCGAGGTCGCCGACCACCGGCACGAGCCCGACGATGCCGTCGAGCCCGATGCGGAACCCGCCCGGCAGGCGGATCGAGCTGTCGAGCAATCGCGCGTAGGCGCGCAGCTCCGCCTCGCGATCGCGAAGGCGGCTTTCCTCCCCGGCGGGATCGGCTGTCCCGCCCTCGTTCACCCCTCGGTCGTCTCCGTTCATTCCCCGTGGCTCCCTCGTTCGTTCGTCGATCCCGACGGCAGCGGTCGCTCCTCGCGCTTCTCGAACCAGGCCAGCCGCTCGCGCAGCCGCACGACGTCGCCGATGATGACGAGCGTCGGGGCCTGCACGTCGCCCGCCGCCACCTGCGCCGGCAGCGTCGCGAGCGTGCCGGCGATGACACGCTGCTCCGTGAGCGTACCCTGCGAGACGATCGCCGCGGGTTTCTCCGGCGGCAGGCCGTGGGCGACGAGCTCGCGGCAGATGACCGGCAGGCCGACGAGGCCCATGTAGACGACGACCGTCTGGTTCGGCTGCACCAGACTCCGCCAGTTCAGGTCGACCGTGTCGTCCTTGAGATGGCCGGTCACGAACAGGCACGCCTGGGCGTGGTCGCGGTGGGTCAGCGGGATGCCCGCGTAGCTCGCGCAGCCGGCCGCCGCGGTCACGCCCGGCACCACCTGGAACGGGATGCCGTGGGCGGCGAGCGTGTCGATCTCCTCGCCGCCGCGCCCGAAGATGAACGGGTCGCCGCCCTTCAGCCGCAGCACGCGCTTGCCGGATTTGGCGAGCGCGACGAGGCGATCGTTGATCGAGGTCTGCGGGAGCGCGTGATCGCGCCGTCGCTTGCCGACGTAGACGCGCTCCGTGGTCGCCGGCACCAGCGCCATGATCGGTTCGGAGACGAGCCGGTCGTACAGGACGACATCGGCCTGCTGCATCAGCCGAAGCGCGCGAAAGCTCAGGAGGTCGGGATCTCCGGGTCCCGCGCCGACCAGCCAGACCTCGCCCTCGTCGACGGTGGGATCGGGTCGAGCCAGCGCGTCGTCGAGCGCGCGTTCGGCCTCGTCGATCCGGCCCTGCAGCGCGAGGCTGCCGACTCGCCCGTTCAGCCGTGCTTCCCAGAAGCGCCGGCGCGCGCGACGTCCGGGGAGCCGCTCGGCGACCCGCGCGCCGTGACGGGCGGCGAGCGCGCCGAGCGCACGCCAGGTGTCCGGCAGGAAGGCCTCGATGCGGGCGGCGAGCAGGCGGGCGAGGGCGGGGGAGTCGCCGCCGCTCGAGATCGCCACCCGCAACGGTGCGCGCACGACCTCGGAGGGCACGAGCGCGCTGCTCGTCGCCGGATCGTCGGCGACGTTGACGAAGAGCTCGCGGGCCTCGGCCTCGAGGGCGACCGCGGCGTCGAGCGCGGCATCGCCGCTCGCCGCGACGACGAGGCGCGCGCCGTCGAGCGAGGCGGCGTGCCAGTCGCCCGTCGACACGCGACGCACGACCGCGCCCGCCGCCTGCAGGCGGTGCGATTTCCGCTCCGCCGCGCGCCCGTCGCCGACCACGACGACGGTGCGCCCGCGCAGGTCTAGGAACAACGGGTAGCGGTGCGCGTCCTCGGCCGCCGCCGTATCGCCGTCGCGCATGGCGGGCTCGGTTACCATCGTGGCCAGCGAGGGTAATCGCGAGCCGGTTCCGAGGCAATGAACGAACACAGCGCGACGGGTGACGAGGCGGGCTTCCTCCGGGAGGTGCTGCAGCGCATCGCGACCGGCCCGACGATGAGCAAGGATCTCTCGCGCGGCGAGGCGCGGCGGGCGATGCGGCTCCTGCTGGGGGGGCGGGCCGACGAGGTGCAGGCCGGCATCTTCCTGATCGCGTTGCGGATGAAGCGCGAGACGGACGAGGAGCTCGGCGGCATCCTCGAGGCGATCCACGACGGCGTCGAGCCGATCGACGTCGACGTCGACGCGCTCGCGACGATCGTCGATCCCTACGACGGTTACCTGCGCGGCACTCCCGTGACGGCGTTCCTGCCGGCCGTGCTGGCCGCCTGCGAGCTGCCCACGCTCACCCACGGCATGCGGGCGATGGGGCCGAAGTTCGGAGCGACGCAGGCGCTCGTGCTCGACGCCGCCGACGCGCCGCTCGCGCCGACCATGGCGGCGGCGCGCGACGCGCTCGCCGATCCGGCGGTCGGCTGGTGCCATGTCCTCCAGTCGACGATCGCGCCGGAGCTCGCCGCGCTCGAGGGGTTGCGTACCCGCATCGTCAAGCGGCCGTGCCTGACGACGATCGAGGTGGCGGTGCGCGCGTTCCGGCCGAACGGTCCGTCGCACCTCGTGACCGGATTCGTGCACAAGGGCTATCCGCCCGTCTACGCCCGGCTCGCCGCGAGCGGCGGTTTCGACACGTCGACGATCGTGCGTGGCGTCGAGGGCGGGGTCGCGCCGTCGCTCGCGCAGGAGTCGCGCGTGTTCACGAGCCGCGACGACGGGCAGCTGAACGAGATCGTGCTCGATCCGGCCGCGATCGGACTCGTGCACGAGGAGCGCGCCGTGCCGCTTCCGGCGGAGCTTGCCGACGACGAGACCCGGACCGTGCGCTCGGTGCGCGCGCCCGACAACCCGTTCGCGGTACGGCTCGCGCGCCACGCCGCCGAGGTCGGGCTCGCCGCGCTGGACGGCAAGGCCGGCCACGCTCGCGATTCCCTCGTCTACGCCGGGGCCGTGGCGCTCCTGGGAACGCGTCGTGTGCGTAGCCTCGCCGAGGGCGCGGCCCGTGTGCGCGAGGCGCTCGACGACGGCTCCGCGAGAACGCGGCTGTTCGCGCGCCCCGCCGGGTGACGCCCTTCGATTTCTCGGCCGCGATCGCGCCTCCGAGAATCGGGGTGCTCGGCACCGGCACGAGCGGCTGCGAGACGATCGAGCGAATGCGCAGGGCCGGTGTCCCCGGGGCGGTGTTCTACGATCTCGACGTGCGCGCTCCCGCGCTCGATCGGGGCCGCGTGAGCGCGCTGGTCGGCGACGTCGACCTGCTGTTCGCCATCGTCCATGTCGGTGACCGGCAGGCGGTCACACGGGCGGCGAGCATCGTGAACCGGGTTCGCGAGACGGGTGGGATCGCGGTGGTGCTGGCGGCGGCACCGTTCGAGTTCGAGGGGTCCTTCCGGGAGCGTGGCGCGGCGCGCGACCTCGTCGCGCTCGCGCGTCTGCCGGGTGCGCTGCTCGTGCTGCCGCAGCAGCGGCTGCTGTCGATGTTCCCCGCTCCGCCACCGCGGTCGGTCGCGTACGGGCTCGCCGACGACGCGTTGCTGCGGATCGTCGAGGCGGTCGTCGGATTGATCGACCGCTCGATCCTGATCGGCGTGGATTTCGCCGACGTGCGGCTCGTCATGGAGGAGCCGGGTCCGGCCCGAGCGGGCTGGGGCATGGGCCGTGGCCCGCGGCGAGTGCGACGGGCCCTGCGCGCGGCGCTCGCCGGTCCGCTGCTCGGCGCGCGCGATCTGGCGGCCGCGCGCGCCCTGCTCGTCAACGTCTCGATACCGACCAGTTTCGACATGTCCGAGTGGAGCGAGCTGTCGGACGCCGTTCACGCCCTGACCGCTTCCGACGACGTGCCCGTCGTCATGGGTTGCACGCGGGGCACGGGGTCGGAGCGTGAGCTCCGCGTGACGATCTTGGCGACCGGCATCGGCGGGAAGTGAGGTCCGTCTCGTCGAGGCCGACGACCTCGACGGGGCATGGACCCCTGCGAAACGTCGCCGTCGCCGCCACGTCAGAGCGGCGAGCGGTTCCGGAGCGTCTCCTGCCCGCGTACCGACGCGTGTGCGACGGCCAGCCGTCCGGCGAACGCCGCGTTGTTCAGGATCAGGGCGCGGTTGGTCGCCAGGCTGCGTCCGTCGCTCAGCTCGACGATGCGCGAGAGGAGCCACGGCGTCACCGCCTTGCCGCGGACGCCCTGCTCGTCGGCGTCCGCGAGCGCGCGCTCGATGAAGACGTCCATCTCGACCTTCCTGATCTCGTCGGCCTCGGGCACCGGCTGCGCCACCAGCACGCCGCCGTCGAGACCGAGCCGCTCGCGCGCGCCCAGGAACTCGACGATCTCCTCGGGGCTGTCCATGCGCAGCGGGGCGTGGAGGCCGCTGTCGCGTGACCAGAACGCCGGCAACGCGTCCTGACCGACCGCGACGACCGGCACACCGAGCGTCTCGAGCACCTCCAGTGTCCGCGGGACGTCGAGGATCGCCTTGGCTCCGGCCGACACGACGGTGACCGCGGTGCGACCGAGCTCCTGCAGATCCGCCGAGACGTCCATCGTCAGCTCGGCACCCCGGTGCACGCCACCGATGCCGCCGGTGGCGAACACCGCGATACCGGCGAGCTTCGCGACGATCATGGTCGCTGCGACCGTGGTCGAGCCGCTGATCCCGCGCGCGACCGCGACGCCCAGGTCGGCGCGCGACAGCTTCATGACCTCGGTGGCGACGGCGAGGCGCTCGAGCTGCTCGTCGTCCAGGCCGACGGTCACCCGTCCGTCGAGCACGGCGATCGTCGCGGGCACCGCTCCCGCCTCGCGCACGGCCGCCTCGACGGCGCGCGCCGTGTCGCGATTGGCCGGGTGCGGCATGCCGTGGGTGATGATGGTGCTCTCGAGCGCGACGACCGGCTGCCCGCCGGCGAGCGCGGCGCGGACGTCGTCGCGGAAGTGCAGCGGTGTGCTCATCGAGGTGTCTCCGGAGTATCGGGTATCGAGGTGAGCTCGGCTCGCGAGGTGTCGCCGAGCACGCCCGCCGCGGCCGGCAGGCCGGCTTCGCGCACGGCGGCGGCGAGGTCACCGTCGTCGAGCCAGCGGACGAGCGTCGCGCCGGCAAGCGCGTCGCCCGCACCGTTGACCGAACGGCCGACGTCGAGCGGTGGAACCGGCACGAGCGTGCGGCTCTCGGGTGTGTGGACGAGCACCGCGTCGGCGCCGTCGCTGAGCACGAAGCGGGTGCTGCCGAGCGCGAGGAGCGCGTCGCCGAGCGCGGCGATCGGTGCGCGAGTGTCGAGACCACCGAGCGCGGCGGCCTCGCGGCGGTTGCAGAAGAGCAGGTCGACGGCGGACAGGAACGGTCCGAGCCGCATCGCCTTCGCCGGCGACACGGCGAGCGCGACGCGCGGGGCATCGTCCGCGGTGTCGGTACGGGCGAGCAGGGCGCTCAGGCAGGCCGCGTCGAGGTTGGCGTCGAGCACGAGAGCCGCGGCCTCCGTGCCGGCGAGTCGCGCACGCACCGCGGCCGCGTCGAGCGTCTCGGCGACGGTGGTGTCGGCCAGTCCGACGAACAACTCGCCGCGTTCGTCGTGCACGACGGTGTAGCGTCCGCTCGCCCGCCCGTCGACGGTGTGCCGGCGAACGTCCACGCCGTCGGCGACGAGGCTCGCGACGAGCCAGGTGGCGTCGGCATCGTCGCCGAGAGCGGCGATCATCACGACATCGCGTCCGTGCACCGCGCTCCGCGACGCCCGTGCGTCCACCCGTGCCGCGACCGGTGCCGTGTTCGCGGTCGCGGCGAGGGCCGCGCTCCGGGCCACCGCCATGGTCGCCGCCCGGGCGACGTTCGCGCCGACCCCGCCGATGCGCCGCTCGCGCCGTACCGGGTTCGACGCGTTCGGCACCAGCGGACCGATCGGCCAGGTCAGCTCGTCGACGTGCAGCGCGCCGACGATCACCAGCGACGCCGCTCGTCCTCGCCCAGCGTGCGAACGGTCGGACGGTCGGTGCACGTCGCTGACTTCGGGCATCGAGGCGCTCGCGCGGGAGAGAGGGCAGGGTGCCAGTGTAGGTGACGCGACGGGCCGAGGTGGCGAGCTCCCCTGCCGTTCACCATGCTCCGATGACCGCGGTGCGCGATGCCGCTTCGGAGCCGACGTGCGTGCCGGACGACGAGCTCGCGCCTGTCCCGACCGACACCGTCCCGGACGTCGCTCCGGGCGAGATGGACGTCGCCGGGACGCTCGCCGACGCCGCGCAGGAGAGCGCTCCCGGACCGATAATGACGACGAGCGCCATCGTCGGGAGTGCCCGTGTTCCACATCAATCACGACATCGCGGTGTCGCGCCGTCTCCGCGCGACGCCGTTCACGTCGCGCGTGCGCGCCGCCGGCGTCACCTCGTTCACCGTCTACAACCACATGCTGCTCCCGGCCGTCTTCGTCTCGCCGGAAGAAGACTGCCGGCACCTGTACGAGGCGGTCCAGGTGTGGGACGTCGGCGCCGAACGTCAGGTCGAGATCGAGGGCCCCGACGCGACGAAACTCGTGCAGTGGATGACGCCGCGCGACGTCTCGGCCGTCACCGGCGATCGCTGTGTCTACCTGCCGCTCGCCGACGAGGACGGTCGGCTCGTCAACGACCCGGTGGGCATCCGCCACGAGGAGAACCGTTGGTGGCTGTCGGTCGCGGACTCCGATGTCCTGCTCTGGGCGCGCGGGCTCGCCCGCGGTGCCGGGCTCGATGTCCGCGTGCACGAACCGGATGTCTGGCCGCTCGCCGTGCAGGGACCGAAGGCCGACGACCTGATGGCCCGCGTGTTCGGGGAGGAGGTCCGCGACATCCGCTTCTTCCGCCACCGCCCGCTGGACTTCCGTGGACATCCCTTCACCGTCTCCCGCTCCGGCTGGAGCAAGCAGGGCGGCTTCGAGGTCTACGTCGACGACGCCGTGCTCGGCGTCGCGCTGTGGGATTCGCTGTTCGAGGCGGGGGAGGATCTCGATGTCCGCGCCGGGTGCCCGAACCCGGTCGAGCGCATGGAGAGCGCATTGCTGTCGTACGGCAACGACATGGACGCTCGCCACTCGCCGCTCGAGGCGGGACTCGGCGCCTACTGCTCGCTCGACGCGGACATCGATTCGCTGTCGCTGACCGCGCTGCGCGCCGAGCGCGATGCCGAGCCCCGACGCCACCTGCGCGGACTCGTGCTGGCCGCCCCCGACGCGGCCCGTCCGTTCGCGACCGACCCGTTCGGCCACGGCGTCTTCGCCGTCGCCACGGATGCGGGCGACTCGTTCGTCGGCTCGCAGGCGTGGTCGCCGCGCTACGGCCATCAGCTCGCCACGGCCATGCTCGACGAACCCCTGGCGAGCGCCACGTCGATCGGGATCGTGCTCGCCGACGGCACGACCGCCGAGGCGCAGGTGAGCGACCTGCCGTTCGACCTCGCCGCACTGAGCGCCGCGCGGCAGGGATGACGTCGCCGGTGGCCCGTGCGTGGACATCCGCGGCGCCCGATAGCCCGCGATGCAGCGCGTCCGGTGAGCTGCGCGTCGGGTCGCGGGCAGCGGATCGATCCTCGACCAGTCCGGCGCCGACGATCGCCGGCTCCGTATACTGCACGCTCGTCCTCCGATCCGACCCGCTCCCATGTTCAGACAGATCGCCGTCATCGGCTCCGGCACGATGGGTGCGGGCATCGCCGGCCAGATCGCCAACGCCGGTCACGAGGTGCTGCTCCTGGACCTGCCGGCGGAGGACGGCGAGCCGAACGCGATCGCCGACGCCGCCGTCGCGCGCCTGCTCGCCTCCGAGCCGCCGGCGCTGATGGAGAAGGCGGCGGCGGCGCGCATCCGCACCGGCAACATCCGCGACGACCTGGAGACGCTCGGCGACGCCGACTGGATCGTCGAGGCGATCGTCGAGCGACTCGACGTCAAGCGCGATCTCTACGCCCGGCTCGAGCGTACCGTCTCCCCCGACTGCATCGTCACGTCCAACACCTCGACCATCCCGATCCGGCTGCTCGTCGAGGGCAGGGAAGCCCCCTTCCGCCGCCGCTTCGCGATCACCCACTACTTCAACCCCGTGCGCTACATGCGCCTCCTCGAGCTCGTGCGCGGTACCGACACCGACGACGAGGTGGTCGAGCGGCTCGCCGCGTTCAACGAGGAGGCGCTCGGCAAGGGCGTCGTCACCTGCGACGACACGCCGGGGTTTCTCGGCAACCGGGTGGGCGTGTTCGCGCTGCAGGTCGGCATCGACGAGGCGCTCGGGAACGCGCTGCCGATCGAGACGGCCGACGCGCTGATGGGACGCCCGATGGGCATCCCGAAGACCGGCATCTTCGGGCTCTACGACCTGATCGGCATCGACCTGATGGCCGACGTCGTGCGCTCCCTGCGGGCGATCCTGCCCGAGGACGATCCCTTCCAGGCGGTCGGTGCCGAGAGCGACATCGTCAACGCGATGATCGCCGCCGGGCTCACCGGCGCCAAGGGCGGCGGCGGGTTCTATCGCCGCGGCGACGGCGGTGCGCGGCTCGCGCGGCGGCTCGACACGGGCGACTACACCGAGGCGGCGAGCGAGCTGCCCCTGCGCGCGGCGGTGGCGATCCGGGCGATCGCCGAGCGCGAGGAGCCGCTGCTCGGCCTCGTCGCCGGTGACGACACCGAAGGGCGTTTCTGCCGGAACGTGCTCGGACGCGTGCTCGGCTACGCGGCGAGTCTGCTGGGCGACGCGAGCGATTCCCCGCAGGCGATCGACGACGCGATGAAGCTCGGGTTCAACTGGACGCGCGGGCCGTTCGAGATGATCGACGCGCTCGGTGCGTCGCGCGTGGCCGACATGCTCGCCGCGACCGGTGCCGAGGTGCCCGCCGCGCTTCGCGACCCCCGGCCGTTCTACGCGGTGGAGAAGGGCGAGGTGCGCGTGCGCCGCGAGACGGGCGACGAGCGCGCGCCGCTCGACCTGCCCGCGGGCGTGGTCCGTTTCCATCTCGCGCGCCGCGCGCTCCGGCCGATCCTCGAGAACGCCGCGGCCAGCCTGTTCACGATCGAGGGGAACCTGCGCCTGATCGAGTTCCACAGCAAGGCCAACGCGCTGACCGACGAGTCGATGCAGGTCGTCGCCCTCGCCGCCGAGAACCACGGTGCCGGCGTGCTCGTGCACAACGATGCCCAGCACTACTCGGCCGGGGTCGACCTGAACGCCTTCCTCGCGCTGATCGACGCGGGCGACTTCGACGGCATCGACGCGTTCCTCGCCCGCTTCCAGCGCGCCGTCGCCGCGCTGAAATACTGCCCCGTCCCCGTCGTCGGTGCGCCGTCCGGGCTCGCGCTCGGCGGCGGGCTCGAGGTGCTGCTGCACTGCGACGCGCTGATCGTGCACGCGAACTCCGTGCTCGGCCTGGTCGAGTCCGGGGTCGGGCTCCTGCCCGCGGGCGGCGGCGTCAAGGAGACGCTGCTCCGCTGGAACGACGCGCTCGACGATCCCGACGCCGCCGCGTGGAAGGCCTGGATGAATATCGGCTACGGGGCGACCGGTTCCTCCCCGGCGCTCGCCACGAAGCTCCGCTACTTCCGCCCCGACGCCGACACGAGCGTCATGAATCGCGATCGTCTCTACACGGCGGGCGTCGCGCGCCTTCGCGAGCTCGCCCCGGGTTACGCGCCGCCGTCGCCCGCGCGCGCGACGCTCCCCGGCGGCGACATCCGCGAGCGCATGGACGCGTTCATGAGCGAAGGCGTCGAACGCGGCGACTTCACGCCCCACAACCGCACCGTCGCGCTGACGATCGGGCGCGTGATCACGAGCGACACCGCCGAGGCGATAGCGGTGAGCGAGGAGGAGCTGTACGCGCGCGAGCGCGCCGGCTTCGTCGAGCTCGCGCGCACGAGCGAGACACGCGCGCTGATCGCGCAGCTGCTGGGTGCCTGAGATGAACGGTCCGGATCCTCGCACGCTTCACCCGATCGCAGGCGTCACGCAGGTCGTGTACCTCGCCAACGTCGATCTCGGAGCGAAGGTCGAGATCGGCGACTACACCTACTACGACGACCCGGACGACGCGACCGCGTTCGCCCGGAACATCCTCTACCACTTCGACTTCGTCGGCGATCGCCTCGTCGTCGGCCGCTTCTGCGCGATCGCGCGCGACGTGAAGTTCGTCATGAACGGCGCCAACCACGCGATGGGCGGGCTCTCCACGTACCCGTTCTTCGTGTTCGGCGACGGCTGGGAGAGCGCGGCCCCGGCGGAGGGGGAGCTGCCGTTCAAGGGCGACACCGTCGTCGGCAACGACGTCTGGCTCGGCTACGACGCCCTCGTCATGCCCGGCGTGACGATCGGCGACGGCGCGATCGTCGCCTCGCGCTCGGTCGTCACGGCCGATGTGCCTCCCTACGCCGTCGTCGGCGGCAACCCGGCGCGCGTGCTCCGCACCCGCTTCGCGCCCGACGTCGTCGAGCGCCTGCAGCGTATCGCGTGGTGGGACTGGCCGGCCGGACGGATCACGGCGAACCTTTCGGCGATCACCGGCGGTGACGTCGAGGCTCTCGAACGGGCCGCGTAGGTCGGGCCGCGCAGGTCGGGCCGCGCAGGTCGGGCTGGGCCAGAGTCCGGTCGTCGCCGCGACGGCCTGCGCGGCGACGCCGGCAGCATGGCACGGCGCGATCCTGCAAGGCGCGCCTTCTCGAATGTGCAGGTGACGGTCGCTGTGCCGGACCACGTCGTAGTCCCCGTCCTGCGCGACTCGAGCGTCTCAGTCGCGACAGCGCCCGACGAACGAATCGGAGAGACGCTGCATCGACGGTGCGAACGGGAACCGCGACCGCTCGCTGCCGTCGCGCGTCGTCACGGTCACCGTGTAGGTCGAAGGATCGCCGTTGTCGGCGTCCATGACGAGCTCGCTGCCGTCCTCCGCCCGGATGCTCAACGCCCCCGTGATGAACGCCTCGCTCCTCACCGACGGACCACCGGAGACGAACCGGACGAATTCTCCGGATTGCGCGACGCTCAAGGTCTTGCCGTCCGTCGCCGGCGAGCGCAGCGAGAAGCTGCCGGACGCCTGCTGCACCTCGACCTCCGTGAACCGGTCCTCGCCCGATCCGCCGCTGTCTCGAAGCGCCAGCTGGCCGCAGGTCAGCACGATATCGTTGCCCCCACCGGACGAGCCGGACCCGAGCTCGAGAGTGCCGTCGGGCAGCGAGTAGTTCAGGGACTCGCCCGTGAACGCGAATCGTCGCCCCGGCTCCGTCAACCCTCGTACCGGCACGAACGACACGGTGCCGTCGAGCTCGAAGACCCGATCCTGTCGGTCGATCACGAGATCGATTCCGCCGACCTCGACGACCTCCTCGGACGCCTTCGAAATGCTTCTCAGCAGCGTGCCGTCGAAGGTCGTCGTATCGAGCTGGCAAGCGTCGAACTCGTGGCGCTCGAAGCGGCTGGCGGACGTGGCGAGGTCTTGAAGGCCGTACACCGCCGTTCCGCCGTTGTCGCAGACGAGCGTTCGGGGGGTGATGGACCGGGTCGCGCCCGTATCCGGGATGTCGAGACCGAGCTCGCGCGGCAGATCGCCGAGCGCCAGGGTCTCCTCGGCGTAACCCTCGCCCGCGATCACGTCGAACGCGGCGACGATCAGCCGCTCGGCGCCGGCGGTCGTGATCGTCGGCGGCGGCACGCGTCCTCCGTCCGTCATCACGGTGATCGACGCGACCGCCGATCGATCGCCGCTCGACGTCACCCGGGCAACCTCGTAGCGGTACGTGCGCCCGGCCTCGAGGTTCGTCTGGTAGAAGCTCGTGCCGTCCTTGATGCCGATGACCTCGCCGTCGCGACGTACCTCGTAGCGCGTCTCGACGCCCGGTGCCGGGCGATCCCAGAACAGCTCCAGCGAGCGCGTTGAGTAGACGTCGACGCGCAGGTTCACCGGTGCCGCCTCAACGGCGTCATCCTCCGGCTCGCCGATGGTGACGAACCGTGCCGGCTCGCCCTGCCAGTTCGGCCTGTACGTCAGGAGTCGATAGCGGCCGGCGGCAACGTCGCAGGCACCGCCGTCGAGCCAGGTGGCGCAGACGGTCGGGCCGCCACCTTCGGCCTGGATCTGGGCGAACGGCAGGGCGGTGTTCGACGGCAGGGTGTACGGCACGGCGTGAGCCGTGGCGACGGTGCTCGCGCCGACCAGCACGGCCGTGATCGACAGCGTGCGCGGTACGTTGCTCATGACGGTATCCAAGTCGGAGGCGTCGCGGCGCGAGGCTGTCGCCGTGACGGGTGTCGCGACGATACAGCACGGCTTTCCGGACCGAGCCGCCGGATCGCAAAACTTGATGACGGTGCGCGAGGTGGCGCGCGGGAGATTCGCGAGCGCTCCGCTCGAGCGGCCGCCCACGCGCACGACCTGGGAGGGCGACTCTCAGGTCGGACAGCACCCACGTCGAGGCGGGCGAATCCGCCCGCGGTCACCTGTTCGACGCGAACCGGCGTCGATAGTCCGCCGGACTCGCCCCGACGCGCCTTCGGAAGTGGTGCCGCAAGGTCGCGGCGGTGCCGAGCCCGACCCGCTCGGCGATGCGTTCGACGGGGAGCGTCGTCGTCTCGAGCAGCTCGCGTGCCGCATCCACGCGAGCTCGCGCGATCCACTCTCCCGGCGTGGTGCCGGTGGCCGCCTTGAAGCGGCGCAGGAAGGTCCGCTCGCTCGCGCCGGCGCGAGCGGCCAGTTCGGCCACCCTCACGGGCTCGGCGATTCGTGTCTGCAGTTCATCGAGCAACGGCGCGAGCGAGCCGCCGTCGTGCCGATCCACGGCACGCTCGACGTACTGTGCCTGGCCACCGTCCCGGTGCGGCGGGATGACGAGCCGGCGCGCGATGTGACTCGCCACCTCGGGACCATGGTCCGTCCTCACGAGGTGCAGACACAGGTCGAGCCCAGCGGCGCTGCCCGCCGACGTCAGCACGGTTCCCGAGTCGACGTAGAGCACGGCCGGGTCCACGTCGATGGCGGGATGGCGACGGGCGAGTGCGTCGGCGTAACGCCAGTGCGTCGTGGCGCGTGCACCGTCGAGCAGTCCGGCAGCGGCGAGCACGAACGCCCCGGAGCAGATCGACACGAGGCGGGCGCCACGCGCGTGCGCATCGACGAGTGCCCGAAGCAGCGCCTCGGGCACCGGCGCATCGATGTCCGGCCAACCCGGTACGACGACCGTGCCCGCGCTCCCGATTCGCTCGAGGCCGCCGTCGGCGCGCATCGCGAAGCCGTACTGACCGCTCACGGAGCCGCCGTCGATCGAGCACGTGGCGAAGCGGTACCACGACGGTCCGAGCTCGGGTCGCGGCAGACCGAACACCTCGGCGGCACAGGCGAACTCGAACGTGCAAAGCCCGTCGGTGACGAGCGCGACGACATCGGATCCGACGGCAGGCGAGCAGACGGGACGGGGTGGCATGATCTGTACGGTATCAGGCGTTTCCGCCACTTGTCCGTTCCGAGGCGGGCGACGACCCTGTCGGTTCTCACACCTCGGGCCTGCCCTGCCATGACCAATGCCGTTACCGCCGTACCCGCCGCGCCATCAGAGATCGCGCTCGCGCGCTTCGAGTCCGAGCTCACCTTCGGGGCCGACTGCCGGGACACTCACGAGGCGATGGCATCGGGCGATCCCGGCTTCGTGCTTCTCGACGTGCGTGGCCCGGCGCTGTACGCCAGGGGACATCTGCCGGGCGCCCTCAACCTCCCGCACGGCAAGATCGTCGAATCGAAGCTCGCGGGGTGGGCGCGAGACACCCTGTTCGTGGCGTACTGCGCCGGCCCTCACTGCAACGGGGCGGCACGGGCTGCCACGCGGCTCGCCAGGCTGGGCCGACCGGTGAAGATCATGGCGGGCGGGGTCACCGGGTGGCAGGACGAAGGGTTCGAGCTCGCGACCGCCGAGTGAGTTCCGGGAAGCGCCCGGCACCGTGCTCACGGCGACCGCTGTCGCCCGCCCGGGGCAAGCGAGGATCGACGGACGACCACTCGGGTTCGTGAGCCCCCGCCCGGACGGCCGATGAGGCCGTCCGGGTCTTGCCGGAAGCGACACCGGCAATCCTCGTCACTCTACCTTCGGCCTCGAAGGCTGCACGACCCGTGAGGTGATCGCGCGATCGCGGGTGGCCGAGGTGAGCGTTCGGGCCGCCACGGTCGAGGCGATGGGGTGGACGGGGCGGCCGAATCCGCCAGGCCGATCACCAGCGGTGATACTCTCCGGCCTCGCGCGTCGGCTCGGGACAGGCCGGGTGATCGGCCTCGCCAGGGTACGCAGCCGGGGAATCGCCGCGCGTTCCGGGCCGCACGTGAAGTCGCGTGGTCGCGGCGATCTTCCATCATGTACGCGATCCTGCGGACGCCGATTCGCGGGTGCCCTCAGGAGCCTTGCTTTGACTCGACCTCGATTCAAGCGTCAGCCGCATCGCGGGCTCGTCATCGTCGCGATCCTGTCCACCTTCGTGATGGCGGGATGCTCGACGCGTCAGGTGGTGGATCCGCTTTCCGGCTCCACCGCGCAGCGGCTGGTGACCTACAGCCTGAATCGGTTCATCGAGGAGTTGATGGCGCAACCGGCGATCGCCGAGATGCGGGGCGAGTCGGTCGTGCTGGGTGTCCACTTCCTGAGCGAACACCCGCTGATCGACTACGCGACGCGATTGATCACCGCGGAAATGCAGTTGACGCACGACATCAAGGTGGCGGCGCCGGACGAATCACCGACACTCGGGCTGGACGTGTTCTTCAACTCCATCGGCACGGACAACGACGACTTCGGGTTGTCGGTGCCCACTCTCGGCCTGGCCGGCTCTTCGGAGTCGATCAATATCCTCGCGCTCGACATGTACCACGGGATCACCGAGGGGTACGCGATCGTCACGTCGGCCGACGGCGGCAGCATACGAAAGACCGAGCGTGTGCTGGCACGCATTCGACGGGACAACGTTTCCACGCCCATCATCGACTTCCCGCTGAATCAGCTGGAAGACTGACCTCGTCGGCGACGCCTCCTTCCGATGCCGGCATCGGTGTGTCCGTGTTCCCGCCCGAGCGACGACGAAGCGCGCACGGTCACGCGACGCACGGCCTCCGGTCGCGCTTCGCGCCGTTTCGCCACGCCCGCTCACGTGGCGGCACCGCGCGCCAGCCCGAACGCGATCGCGAGCATGACCGTGCCGACGGCCGCGTCGAGGACGCGCCATGCGTCGGGACGCGCGAACAGCGGGCGGGCCAGGCGGGCGCCGTAGCCGAGAGCGAAGAAGAACGTGAAGGAGGCGAGGATCGCCCCGCCGGCGAACGCGACACGCCGCCCCTCGAACGTGCTCGACACCGATCCGAGCAGCACGACGGTGTCGAGGTAGACGTGAGGGTTGAGCCACGTGAAGGCGAGGCAGGTCGCGAGCGCCGCGCGCCACGACGGGGCGATCCGTCCGCTCGCCTCGAGCCCGGTCTCGCCACCGCGCCAGGCGGACAGCCACGCGCGTAGCCCGTAGACGACGAGAAAGGCGACCCCCGCGGCGCGGAACACCGGATCGATCCAGGGCGCCTCGCGGGCGATGGCGCCGAATCCGGCGACCCCCAGGGCGATGAGGACGGCGTCCGACAGCGCGCAGGCGAAGCAGACGAGCGCGACGTGCTCGCCGCGAAGCCCTTGACGGAGGACAAAGGCGTTCTGCGCCCCGATCGCGAGAATCAGGCCGAACCCGACGAGGAACCCCTGTACCGCCGCCATTCCCTGCATGTCGATCCTCGTTGCCGTGCACTGCCGAGGCGCGGATGGAGCGGCGCGCGATCGAGTCCGGTCGACAGCCGCCGGCCTCGGGCATCGATCGCACGTCCGCCGATGCCGTGGAGTCTCCGTATGCCTATGCCGGAAACCGATCGAAGAATCCGAGCAGACGCTCGTTGTGCACGTTCTCCGCTTCACTGCGATGCAGGGGATCTTCCCCTTCGTCGAAATGGACCTCGAGATGTCCGCCGCGCCCCGCCAGTCGACGCTCCAGTCGTCGGGTCATCTCGACATCCCGGCTGCGATCCTCCGTCCCGTGACTCAGGTAAAGGGGATCTAGATAGGCTTCGATCGGAATCGGTGTCGTCGGCTCGAGCGCCTCGGACGACCCGCGCCAGGACCAGGCTCTGTCCCCGGGGTCCCACGGTTGCCGGCCCGGATCCCCGCCGTCGCGATAACGCCTGGCGTCGAACGCCCCGCACACGACATCGGCCGGACTGTGAGCGGCCACCGCGTCGGCCTGTCCCGCGGAGGCGTCGGCCGCCATCAGCGCGGCCAGGAGCAACGCGTGCTCGCCGCCGCGTGACACGCCGTACAGGCCCACCTTGTCCGTGCAGAACTCGAACTCGCGCAGCGCCAGCAACGCCTGTTCGGTGCGATCGATCGGGACATCCCAGATACTGCCGGCGTTCCAGGCATTGCCGCCCGTCGAGTAGGTGTGCGGGTAGGCGAGAAATCCGTGTGCGGCGAACAGAACCGCGACTCGGTGAGACCAGCCGGACAGGCCGCCCTCGGAGCCGTGGAGGATCAACACCGCGGGGAAGGGGCCGTCGTCGGCCGGACCATAGGTCGTTCCGAACTCCGGCAACAGCCGGCGTACGATCTTCAACATGCGAACCGGTACTCCGCGTGCGTGGCGAGACGCCGTGTCCCTGTTCGGTCGGCGTGCTCGAGGGCGTCATGTAGATCACGTCGTCGAGCCCGCGGGACACTCGACGGGTCGAGAGCGGATGTCCGCGGAAGGCGAGGGCGCGGCCGCGAACCTCGTCGCCGAGATCGGTCGCGTCGAGGGACCGGGCGCGCGAGCCGCGCGCCTCAGGCGAGATGCTCGAACAGTCGCGCCACCGCCTCCGCTCCCGGGTCGTTGTGTCCGGCGAGCTTGTCGGCGCCGACGTAGCTGGCCCGGCCGGCGCGCGCGCGCGTGATCCCGGCGGTCGAGTCGGCCCCTTCCCGTGCGGCCTTCGCGGCGGCCGCCAGCCCGTCGCCGAGCGCGTCGAGCGCGGGTGCGAGCGCGTCGATCATCGTCCGGTCGCCGGGTGCGGCGCCGCCGACTTCCTGCACGCGCTCGAGTCCGGCCCGGAGCGCGGCGATGCGGTCGTGGCCGCCGGCCGACGCGTCGCCCGCCGCGGCGAAGTAGATCGCGAGCAGCACGCCGGAGGAGCCGCCCATCGTCTGGGCGAGCTCCGCACCGATCGCGCGCAGGAGCTGAGTCTCGTCGGCGAGCGGCAGGCGATCCAGCGCGTCCTGCAGAGCGTGCGCGGCGCCGGCGAGCGTGGAGCCGGTGTCGCCGTCGCCGGATTTCGCGTCGAGCGCGTTCAGGTCCTTCTCGGCGGCGATCAGGATGTCGCAGCAGCGCTGCAGGAAGGCGCGTCGCGCGGCGTTGTCCGACGCCATCGGCCGGATCGGCCGAAGCCCGTCCGGGAGAGGCCGCACGTCGACTTCGCCGATCCGGTGCGCGCCCGGCCAGGCGGCGGGTTCGACCTCGGCCCGCAGCGCCCGCTCCGTGGCCTCGTCCACCGGCAGCAGCGATACCGAGAACCCCTGCATGTCGAGCGAGGTCATCAGCGGCGCGGGCCCGATCAGCCAGGTCAGCCGATCCGCGATCGACGAGCGCGCGAGCTCGTCGGCGAGCACCGCCATCTCGAGCGGCGTCGCGCCGCCGAGGTTGTTCAGGAGCACCGCGTGCGGGCCGTCGGCCATGCCGCTCGCGAGCTTGTCGACGACCAGCCGCACGGCCTGCGCCGCGCCCTCGAAGTCCACCTGATCGATGCCCGCCTCGCCGTGTATGCCGAGCCCGAGCTCGGCCTGACCGGCGGTGATCCGCGTCTCCTTGGGCGAGCCCGGCACGGTGCAGGTGTCGAGCGACATGCCGATCGTCCGGACGCCCGCGATGACCTTCTCGGCCGCGGCCGTGACGGTGCCGAGGTCCTCGCCCGCCTCGGCGAGCGCGCCGGCGACCTTGTGCACGAACAGCGTTCCGGCGACGCCACGCGCCTGGGGCAGGTCGGGCAGGGCGATGTCGTCGTCGACGATGACCATCTCGACCTTGAGTCCGAACGCACGGGCGCGCTCGGCGGCGAGCCCGAAGTTGAGCCTGTCCCCGGTGTAGTTCTTGACGATCAGCAGACACCCCGCCTTGCCGGTGACGGCGAGGATGCCGGCGAGCACGGCGTCGACCGAGGGGGAGGCGAACACGTCGCCGCAGACCGCCGCGGTGAGGAGGCCGCGCCCGACGAACCCCGCGTGCGAGGGCTCGTGCCCGGAGCCGCCACCGGAGACCAGCGCGACCTTCCCCGGATCGCGCTCGCCGCGCACGACCACCTTGATGTGCGGGTAGCCGTCGAGCCGGGCCAGGCGCCCGCCGGCGGTGCGCAGCTGACCGTCGATCGCGTCGGTGACGAGCGACTCGCGGGTGTTGAGGAACTGGCGCTGACTCATCGGATTCGCTCCGTTTGATTTACGCGACGCGGCTGCCGTCGGCGGCGAAGAACAGGAGATTCCCGTCGGGGCGGATGTTCACGGTGTCGCCGCTGCCGAGGGTGGTGTGCACGTCGGTCAGCGTGACGACGTCGTGACCGCCCAGCGAGAGGTGCAGGCGAGTCTGCTCGCCGAGGTGCTCGACGCGCGTGACGGTACTCGGCGCGCCGTGCCCCTGGGCGATGTGCTCGGGGCGGAGCCCGAGCGTGGTCGCGCCGGCCGGTGCGCCGCTCCAGGCCTCGCCGAACGCGTCGACGGGCAGGGTGTTGATGCGCGGTTGCCCGAGGCGGGAGGCGACGTGCAGGCTGACCGGATTCTCGTAGATCTCGCGCGGGGTGCCGAACTGCACGAGCCGGCCCTCGTCGAGCACGCCGACCTTCGTGGCCATCGTCATCGCCTCGACCTGGTCGTGGGTGACGTAGAGGAGCGTCGCGCCGAGATCCGACTGCACGCGCTTGAGCTCGACACGGAGCTCGGCGCGGAGCTTCGCGTCGAGCGAGGACAGCGGCTCGTCCATCAGGTAGATGGCGGGATCCCTGACCAGCGCCCGCCCGATCGAGACGCGCTGCATCTCGCCGCCGGACAGGGCCGTCGCCTTGTTGTCGAGCTTGTGGGAGATGCGCAGCACCTCGGCGACCTCGGCGACCTTGCGCTCGATGTCGGCCGCGCCGACGTCCTGGAGCGGCGACTTCAGCGGGAAGGCGAGGTTCTCCCCCACCGTCATGTGCGGGTAGAGCGAGTATTGCTGGAAGACCATCGCGACATCGCGCTGGGCGGGCGTCAGGCCGAGCACGGAATGACCGCCGATGCGGATGTCGCCCGCGTCCGGCGCGTCGAGCCCGGCGATCAGCCGGAGCGTGGTGGTCTTGCCCGCCCCGGTCGGGCCGAGCAGCACCACGAAGTCGCCGTCGCCGATGGCGAGGCTGACCGCGTCGAGCGCGGTGCTCGCGCCGAAGCGGCGGGTGACGTCGTGCAGCGAGACTTCGGCCATGGATCAGGCGCTCTCGTTCAGGGCGGAGGCGAGCGCCCGGCCGGAGCCCGCGTCGAAGAGGGTCAGCGTGCGCTCGTCGAAGGCGAGCCCGAAGCGCTCGCCGGGGTCGATGCGGGTGGTGGCGGGCAGGCGCGCCTTCAGCTCGCCGTGCGCGCTCTCGAGGGTGACGATCTGCGTCGTCCCGAGGTATTCGGTGGCGAGCACGCGTCCGCGGTAGTCGCCCGTGTCGGACAGTCGCACGTGCTCGGGGCGCACCCCGAGGGCGAGCGCGCCGCTCGCCGCCTCGCTCGCACGCGGCACCGTCACCCTGTGGCCGTTCAGGTCGAGCGTCGTCGCGCCACGCTCCACCTGGCCGTCGAATCGCAGCACGTTCATCGCGGGCGAGCCGATGAACTCGGCCACGAACAAGGTCGCGGGCCGGTCGTAGATCTCCCTCGGAGTGCCGAACTGCTCGATCACGCCGTGGTTCATGACGACGATGCGGTCACCCATCTGCATCGCCTCGAGCTGGTCGTGGGTGACGTAGACGGTCGTGGCGTTCATCCGGTCGTGCAACGCACGGAGCTCCTCGCTCATGCGCTCGCGGAACTCGGCGTCGAGCGCGCCGAGCGGCTCGTCCATCATGAACGCCTTGGGGTCGCGGACGATCGCCCGTCCGAGCGCGACGCGCTGGCGATCCCCGCCCGCGAGCCCGCCGACCGGCCGGTCGAGGATGTCCTCGATGTCGAGCAGCTTCGCCACCTCGGCGACCTTCGCGCGCACCTCCCCGCGGCGCATGCCCTGACTGACCAGCGGGTAGCTGATGTTCCGGCGCACGTTCATGTGCGGGTACAGCGCGAACATCTGGAACACGAACGCGATGTCGCGGCGGCTCGCCGGCAGGCTCGCCACTTCCTCGCCGTCGATGAGGATCTCCCCCGAGGTGGGGAGCTCCAGTCCGGCGATCATGCGGAGCGTCGTCGTCTTGCCGCAGCCCGACGGACCGAGCAGCATGAAGAACTCGCCGTCACCGATCGTGAAGCTGGAGGACTCCACCGCGACGAAGTCGTCGAACGTCTTCCTGAGGTTCCTGATGACTATCTCGGCCATGTGCCCGCCCGCCTCAGTCGCGAAAGTGGCTGACGACGATGAACATCACCGTCCCGACGAGCGTCGTCACGAACGAGTAGGTGAACGCCCACATGACGAACGGCTGCATCAGCATGAACACGCCGAGCGCGATCAGCACGGTCGCGAGCGCTTCCCACGGCCCGCGCCTGAGCCCGATCAATCCGGAGAAGAATGCGCTCATTTGCGTACCGCCCCGAAGGTGATGCCCCGAAGGAGGTGCTTTCTGAGCAGCACCGTGAAGATCATGACCGGCAGCAGGAAGATCGTCGCGCCCGCCGCCACCGCCGGCCAGTCGAGCCCGCCGACGCCGATGATCGTCGGGATGAACGGCGGGGCGGTCTGGGCGGTTCCCGAGGTCAGGAGAACGGCGAACGCGTACTCGTTCCAGGCGAAGATCAGGCAGAAGATCGCGGTCGAGGCGATTCCGGTCGCCGCCTGCGGCAGCACCACCTTGTGGAACGCCTGGAAGCGCGTGTACCCGTCGATCAGCGCCGCCTCCTCGTACTCGCGCGGAATCTCGTCGATGAACCCCTTCAGGAGCCACACCGCGAGCGAGATGTTGACCGCCGTGTACAGGAGGATCATGCCGAGATGGGTGTCCGACAGGCCGAGCGTCCGGTACATCAGGAAGATCGGTATGGCCACCGCGATCGGCGGCATCATCCGCGTCGACAGGATGAAGAACATCAGGTCGTCGGTGAACGGGATGCGGAAGCGCGAGAACGCGTAGGCGGCGAGCGTGCCGAGCACGATCGACAGGAACGTCGAGCCGAAGCCGATGATGACCGAGTTCAGGAAGCGATCGCCGAACTTCGACGGACCGACGATCGCCATGTCGCGGCTCCTGACGATCTCCTCGGCGAAGTTCTCGGGCGGCGGCATCTCGGCGAGCTGCGAGGGGCTGACCCGCGTGCGCGTCGTGAACAGGTTGACGTAGCCCTCGACGGTCGGCGAGAACAGCACCTTCGGCGGGTAGCTGATGCTGTCCGGCGGCGACTTGAAGCCGGTCAGGAAGATCCAGAGAAGCGGCAGCATCGTGATCAGCGCGTACGTGATCACGAGAAAGCCCGCGATGCCCTTCTGGCGGGCGGACGGCTCGGTGATGGACCAGGCGCTCATCGGCTCAGCGCTCCTTGACCTTGTTGAGCGCCTTGACGTAGATGCTCGCCAGGCCGAACACGGTCACGAACAGCACGATCGCGAACGCCGACGAGTAGCCGGTACGCCACTTCTCGAACGCCTCGCGCTTGAGGTTGATCGAGGCGAGCTCGGTGATCGACCCGGGTCCGCCGCCGGTCAGCTGCACCACGAGATCGAACATCTTGAAGTTCTCGATACCGCGGAACAGGATCGCGAGCATCAGGAAGGGCAACACCATCGGCAGCGTCAGCGTGAAGAACTGGCGGAGCTTCGACGCCCGATCGATCTCGGCCGCCTCGTAGATGTAGTCCGGAATCGAGCGGAGTCCGGCGAGGCAGATCAGCATGACGAACGGCGTCCACATCCACGTGTCGACGATGACGATCGACCAGGGGGCGAGATCGACCGAGCCGATCATCTCGAACGAGGACGGGTCCTGCCCGGTGAACCACGCGACCACGTAGTTGAACAGCCCGATCTGCGGCTGGTAGAGAAAGGTCCAGAAGTTCCCGACGACCGCCGGCGACAGCATCATCGGCAGGACGATGATCGTCGTCCACAGGTCGTTCCCCTTGAACTTCCGATTGATCAGCCACGCGAGGGCGAACCCGATCACCACCTGCAGCACGATCGTCCAGATCAGGAAGTGCGCCGTGGCCTGCATGCTGAGCCAGATGTCCGAGTCGTTCAGGATGCGCTCGTAGTTCCTGAGCCCGACCCACTCGACGTCCCGGTTCGGCCGGTTGGCCCGGTAGTCCGTGAACGACAGGTACACCGTCCAGAGCAGCGGGAAGATGTTGATCGCGAGCAGCAGGAAGATCGTCGGGCCGACGAACAGCCACGCGATCGCCCGGTCGGAGAGCCCGACGACCCGCCGGGCGAGTGCCGGCGGCGTCGCGCCGGCGGCGCGATCGGCGAGGGTGTCGTTCATGCGGACGGTGTCCCCGGTGCGAGAGAAGGGTGGCGCGAGAGAAGGGCGGTGCGGCAGGACGAGAACGGCGCTGCGCGTGCGTGCGAACCGCGCCCCTCGCCCGGTGGTCCCGCGCGGCGTTCCGCGACGACCGCCCCGGCCGTCGCGGAACCTCGCGCGTCCGCCGCTAGAGCTTGCCTTCGTCCTCGAACACTTCGGTCCAGTCCTCGACGAGCTTGTCGAGCGCCTCCTGGGCCGTTCCCTGATCGGCCACGACGTAGTCGTGCAGGCGCTTCTGCATCGCGATCAGGAGCTCCGCGTAGGCCGGCTCCTGCCAGAAGTCCTTGACGTTCGCCATCGCCTCGAGGAAGTCGCCCGCGAACGGCTGACTGTCGACGAAGCCGGGGTCGTTCAGCACGCTGTTGTGCGCGGAGTAACCACCGAGCTCCCACCACTTGGCCTGGACCGAGGGTTGCGCGAACCACTTGATGTACTCGAGCGCCGCCTCCTGCTTGTCCGAGTAGGAGACCACCGAGATGCCCTGGCCGCCGAGCGTCGAGCCTTCGACGTTCTGCTTCGGGTTGACGAAGAAGTCGATCTTGTCGCCGCCGACGTCCGCGTCCGCGTAGAGGCCGGGGAAGAAGGCGAACCAGTTCATCGCCATCGCCACCTGTCCGGACTTGAACGCGTCGAGCGACTCGCTCATGTAGCTGTTGGTGTAGCCGGGCGGGGTGCAGCACTCGTAGAGCTCCTTGTAGAACTCGAGCGCCTCGACCGCCTCGGGCGAGTTGACCACGCCGTCCATCTCGTAGGAGCCGGGCTCCTTCTCGTATTGGAACCCCCACGGGTAGAGCGCGCCGGTCACGCCCATCGTGATGCCCTCCGAGCCGCGCTCGGTGAAGATCGACGCGCCGTAGATCGTGTTGCCGTCGATCTCCCGCCCCTGAAAGAACTTGGCGATCTCCATCAGCTCCTTCTGCGTGGCGGGCTCGCCGAGCTCGCGCCCGTACTCTTCCTGGAAGGCTGCCCGGAGATCCTCGCGCGCGAACCAGTCCTTGCGGTAGAACCAGCCGTTGGCGTCGCCCATCGCCGGCAGGGCGTAGTAGTTGGGCTCGCCCTTCGGCCACGTGGAATAGGCGTGGACGGTCGCCGGGGCGAAGTCGTCCATGCTGATCCCCTCGGCGTCGAAGAAGTCGTTGAGCTTCACGTAGTGGCCGTTCTCGGCGCCGCCGCCGATCCACTGGCTGTCGCCGATCAGCAGATCGCAGAGCTGGCCGCCGGAGTTCAGCTCGTTGAGCATCCGGTCGGCGAAGTTCGGCCACGGCACGAACTCGAAGCTGACGTCGTGACCGCTCTCGCCCTCGAACTCCTTGCTGAGCTCGACGAGCGCGTTGGCCGGGTCCCAGGCGGCCCAGCACAGGGTCAGGTCGTCCGCGCGGGCGCCGTTCGCGGCGAGCCCCGCCCCGAGTCCGAGCGCGGCGAGCGCGGCCATGCGTGCAGGTGACTTCATCGTGGTTCCTCTCCTCGGTCGGCCCGAGCACGCCCGGAGCCGTTTGATGTGCGTACCTCAATTTCTGAGGTACGTACGTCAGAATAGCTCCTGCGATTTTTCGAGTCAACAGTTCGCCGGGAACGCCTGCGGGATCGAGAGGCCGTGCGCCGGATCAGTCGATGGCCGGCGGCAGGTTCTCGCGGAGCACGACGTCGATGCGGATGTTCTCCTGCCCGGCATCGATGTCCAGCCGATCGCTCCGCGCCTTCAGTACCCGGAGCGCGCTCCGCACCACGTGGCCGAGGTTCTGCGTGATGACCGCGTCGAAGCGGCCGTCCACCAGCGCCTCGCGCGCGTGCGGCGTCAGCTCGTGGGCGACGACGACGAGCCGCTCGCTCAGGGCGCGCCGCGCGATCACGCCGGTCAGCGCCCGGTGGCCGCCGCCGAGCGAGTACAGGCCTCGGACCCCTTCGCGCACGTCGAGCGCCGCGTCGAGCACGCGGGCGACCACGTCCGGATCGTCGTGCCCCTCGAGTGAGGGCAGCACCTCGATCGCGGGGAAGCTCTCGGCGATGATGCGGTCGAGCCCGAGCCGTCGCTCGACGCTGTCGCGCGCCTGCGTGGACCCGGCGAGCACGATCACGCGCCCGCCTTCGGACCCGAGGAAGCGCCCGAGCAGCAGCCCGGCCGTGCGCCCGGCGGCGATGTTGTCGATGCCGACGAAGTGATCGCGGGCAGTGTTCGGCAGGTCGGAGACCAGGGCCACGACCGCGATGCCCGCGCGTGCCAGCCGCGCGATCGCGTCGCGCACGTGCGGGGTCTCGGGCGCCATGATCGCGACGCCGTCGGTGGTCGCCGGGTCGAGCGCGTCGAGCGCGCGCACGAGCGCGTGCGGGTCGCGCGGCGCACACTCGTGCACGTCGACGATCGTGCGCTCGGTGCGGACCGCGTGCGCGGCGGCGTCGATGGCCTGCCGCAGCGCGACGCCGAACTGCCCGTCGCCCGCCGGCACGAAGAAGGCGAGGCGGTAGTGGCGCTGACGGGCGAGGTTCGCCGCCGAGACGTCGCGGACGTAGCCGAGCGACTCGATCGCCTCGGTCACGCGCGTTATCGTCACGGGGCGCACGCCCGGTCGCTCGTTGAGCACGCGATCGACGGTGGCCAGACTGACGCCGGCGACGCGTGCGATGTCGTTGACGGTCGGTCTGGACAAGCGCTTCTCCTTCGTGACGACAGCATAGCGTCTGACGAGTTGAGTCGAGAATCCGGCACTCCGGCACTCCGGCACTCCGGCACTCCGGCACTCCGGCACTCCGGCACTCCGGCACTCCGGCACTCCGGCGCTCCGATGCACCGATGCACCGATGCACCGGCGATCCGGTACTTGGCGTTCGGTGCCCGGAGATCCGGCGACCGGAAGGTGCGGAGGTGCGCCGGCGCGGTTGCCCGCCCGCGCCGGTGCGCGGTATCGTCGAGCGGCAACCGATCCGCCGACCGAGGAACGCGCCCCATGTGCGATGCCCGTCTGATCGACGCGGTGAAGGAACGCGTGCTCTCGCGCCGCGGGCTCCCGAAGGGCGCCGCCGGCGCGACGCTCGCCGCCGGTGGCCTTGCCGCCGCGACGAGGTCGAGCGTCCGGGCCACCGCCCGGGGGGACATGAGCGGCCTGACCCACGAGCTGCACGAAGGCTTCCCGACGTTCAGCGGCGATCCGCAGTTCTCGCCCCGGCGGCTGACGAGCTTCGGCCGGGAAGGCCGCGACGCCTTCGAGCTGGCCGCCAACGAGCACACCGGCACCCACCTGGATGCACCCTTGCATTTCGGCGGAAACGGAATGTCCGTGGCGGAGATCCCGGTGGCGAAGCTCGCGCGGCCGCGAGCAGGACGCCGGAGGCTCGAACGCGTGGCCGGTCTCCACGCGGCGCCGCCCGCGGGCTCGACGGTCGTCGTCGGTGCCCCGAGGCATCGCGACGTTACCGGCGGATCCTCGCGAGCGCTCGCGCCGAGTTGATCGCCGATGCGAGCGGCACGCCGTCGACCGTCGGCTCGCGCGGCTTCGGTTTGCGCGGCTTCGGTTCGCGGGACGAAGAAGCATCGGTGAGCGGCATGTCGCCGGCGGAGCCCGGCGCGCACGCGCTGCTGGGCGCCCGCGAGATGCAGGCGGTCGACGCGCGAGCGATCGCCGACGGCGCCGACGGCTTCGCGCTGATGAGGCGTGCCGGGGAGGCGGTCGCCCGGCACGTGCGCCGTCTCGTGCCGCGCGGCTCGCGCATCGCGATCGTCGCCGGTTCCGGCAACAACGGCGGAGACGGGGCGGTCGTCGCCGGGCGGCTTCGCGAGGCGGGGTTCGAGCGCACGACGCTGATCCGTGCGGGCGGCGCGGTGCGAACGGGCTCGGACGCCGCGCGCGCCTTCGACGAGTGGCGAGGCGAGACGCTCGTCGTCGCGCCGGATGCGCCGGATGCGGCGGATGCGGCGGATGCGTCCGAGGCGGCGGCGCTGACCGATGACGTCCGGCAGGCGATCGACGGCGCCGATGTGGTCGTCGACGCTCTGCTCGGTGCCGGTCTGTCGCGCGACGTCGATGGCGTCTTCGCCGATCTGGTGCATGCGATGAACGCGGCCGGCGAGCGTGGTGCGTCGCTCGTCGCGGTGGATCTGCCGAGCGGCACCGACGGCGATGCGCACGTCGTGCGCGGGGCCGCGGTCCGGGCGACGCTGACCGTGACGTTCGTGCGCCTGAAGATCGTTCACTGTCTCTACCCCGGTCGTGCGCTCTGCGGGCAGGTCGTCGTCGAGGACATCGGCATGCCGGCGTCGGCGCTCGCGGCCGTGCTCGATGCCTCCGCCGAGCGCTGCCACGCGAACCATCCGTCGCTGTGGCGCGACGCGTTGCCACGACCGGAGGCGACCGCACACAAGTTTCGCCGCGGGCACGTGCTCGTGCGTGGCGGCCCTGTCCACCAGACCGGGGCGGCGCGGCTGACGGCGACCACGGCGCTCGGTGCGGGCGCCGGACTGGTCACGCTCGCGAGCGCGCGCGATGCCGTCGTGGTCAACGCCGCCCATCTGAGCGCCGTCATGCTGCGCCCCTGCGACACGACCGACGAGTGGCGTGCGCTCGCCGACGACGAGCGCATCCGTGCCCTGGTCGTCGGACCCGGCAACGGCGTCGACGCGGCGACCGCCGGGGCGGCGCGGGTAGCGCTCGCCTCGGGCCGGGCCGTCGTGCTCGATGCCGACGCGCTGACCTGCCACGGTGCGCTCGAGAAAGCCGGCGCCGCGGCGTTCGTCGACGCGATGCACGCCGCGCGGGCCACGCTCGTGCTGACGCCGCACGAGGGCGAGTTCGAGCGACTGTTCGGCGACATCTGCCCCGATTCCGAGACGTCGCGACTGCACCGCGCGCGGGCGGCTGCGGCGTCGGCCCGCGCCGTGGTCGTGCTGAAGGGGGCCGATACCGTGGTCGCCGCACCGGACGGGCGCGCGACGATCAACGTCGACGCGCCTCCGTGGCTCGCGACGGCCGGGGCGGGCGACGTGCTCGCGGGCGGCATCGCCGCGCTGCTCGCCCAGGGGATGGCGCCGTTCGAGGCCGCGTCGGCCGCGGTCTGGCTCCACGCCGAAGCTGCCCGCGAGCTCGGCTGGCCGCTGACGGCGGAGCGCCTCGCACCCGCTGTCGGACAAGCGCTCGGTCGCCTCGTCGATCCCGCACCGCCGCCGCTTCCGCGGCTCGCGTTCAGAACCCGTAGGTGAAGCCGACCGAGGCCTGGGTGTCGTCGATCGCGTCGATGTCGTCGTCGGCGAAGGTGATCCGGCTCGCCCGATAGCCGAGCCTGATCGCGCCACCCGGCACCCGGTAGAGCAGCGCCGCCTCGGCGCGCAGCTCGCCGAGCCGCGATCCCTGCAGGACGTCGACGTCGAGCTCGAGCCGCGCGACGTCGGCGAGTTCCTTGAACGCGCCGGCGCGGACGACACCGAGTCCCTCGCTCTCCTCCACGCCGTCGCTCTCGCCGGGCAGCGCCTCGAAGCGTGTGCTGCGCCCTCCGCCACCGACCTCGACGCCGAGTCCGGCCGTGGCGCTGTCGTACACCCGGTAGCCGACGCCGCCGACGAGCGACACGCCGCGCTCGATCCTGATCGGCCGGTCGACCCGACCTTCGGCCTCGCCGAACGCGTACAGTCGCTCGTCGAGCCAGTACCTCGGCAGGTAGCCCGCCCGGTAGCCGTTGCCGCCGCTGTAGCGAAGCCATTCCGCGTAGACCGACTGGGTCAGCGGCCGCCGATCGTTCGTCGCGCGCAGACGCAGGCTCGTCGCGTTGCTCCCGTCGCGAATCACCGTGCCGCCCTCGATGCCGAGATCCCACTCGGCGGCGACCGGCGTCGCGCCGGACGCGACGAGCAGCCCGACGGCGAGCGACAGCCGGACACGCGGTGTCGCGCGGGAGCGGAGTGCGGGGCGGCTGACGGTCATCGGACGAGGGCGCTGGGTGATGGCGGGCGTGCAGACTAGCATCCGGGGGAGAAGGCACCGGGCGGGGAACGGTGGCGAGGGGCCGTCACCGAACCGCCACGAACGATCCCGTTCCCGCCATCGCGTCGCCGCGCGCTGTGGTGCCGCGGTCCGCCGGACGATCGCGAACCGTTGGCCGGCTCACTGATTGAGCGGCTCGGCGCCTCCGGGATGGGCGAGCAGCCGATCGAGCACTCCCTCGACACGGGCGAAGGCTCGACGGTCGACGTTCAGTGCGGTGCCGGCGGCCTGCACCTGGGGCGTGTCGGTGACGAACACGTTGCCTCGCGTGACGTAGCGTCGCGGGGCGCTTTCGTCGGGGAAAGTGGTGCCTTCGCGTGTCAGCCAGGCGATGACACCGGTTGCCCCGTCGGCGATCGACGCGCGCGCGAGCAGCGGGGTCCGCTTGTAGCGCCCGAGCGTCGTTCCCCGGGCCAGCACGGTCAGGCGCTGGCCGTCCTCGGTGTCGCAATGGATCAGCGTGCGCGAGCCGTCGTCACCGAGCGTCGCGTCGATCAGCGTGCGGCCGACGCGGGCCCGTCGGTCGATCGTCAACAGGCACGACGTGTCGGCGTAGAAGGCGGCCGACAGATGGATGTCCGTCTCTCCCTCGCCGTCACCCGTCGTCAGCGCCGTCACCACGGACGTCGCACTCGCGAGAGTCACGAAGGCGGCGACCACGAGAGCACCTCGCACGGCGCACTGGCAACGGCGGTTCACCGGAGCGGAATCGCGTTGTCTGCCTTGCCGCCCTGGTAGGTCGCGGACAGCTCGGCATAACGTTCGGAAAGGCTCGCCGCGCGCGCCTCGAGCGCGGGTCGCGCGTCGGCATCGAGCCCGGCGATCATGGCGCGGATGCCCGCGCTGTCCCAGAACGCGTTGCTGCGACGGTAGCCCCCGGGTTCGACGCCGAACACCTCCTTCAGGATCACCAGGTCGTGCGGGATCGCGAACGCGTCGCGCGAATCCTCGTGGCTGAACAGGTAGACGAAGTTGTCGAACCCGCTCCACGTGATCGCCGACAGGCACAGGCTGCACGGTTCGTGCGTTGCCAGGAACACGAGCTCGACGGGTTTCGGGCGCGTGGTCTCCGGCATCTCGTGGTAGCGCTCGAGCAGGTGCATCTCTCCGTGCCGGAGCGGGCTCGAGGTCTCGTCGTTGGTCTCGGCGAGCACGGTCGACAGGTCGGACTTCGCGAGCAGCGCCGCACCGAACACCTTGTTGCCACGGGCGACCCCGCGTTCGGTCAACGGCAGGACGTCCCGCTCGATGACATCGAGCAGTCGCGCGACGAGTGCGGCGTCGATCGGCGGGAGTGGCATGGGTGGTGAAGGGCGGGCGGAAAGAGGTGTGGGCGGGGGGCCGCCAGCTCGTGATAGCGTACCGCGCCCGATCGTCCAAATGTGCACGGACTGTCATGCAAGTGCTCGATTCGTTGATCGCCAGCGGCCGGATCGTCGACCTGATGGGGGTGTTCGTCGCGCTGGAGATCGTGGCACTGGTGATCTACTGGCGCCGTACCGGGCGAGGTGTGGCGCCGGTGCCCCTGCTCCTCAACATCGGGGCGGGTGGTTCGCTGATGCTCGCCTTCCGGGCCGTCCTGGTCGGTAGCGGCACGTTCGCGGTCGCCGGCTGGCTCCTGTCGTCACTGGTCTTCCACGTCGCCGATCTCGCGCAGCGCTGGCGCCGCTGACGGGAGGCGCCGCCCGGGACCGCCGTCAGGAGGCCGCGGCATCGGGCCGTGTCCCGGACCGCCCTCCTGGGGTCTCCACCCGGGCCGTCACGCAAGGCCGTCACGCAAGGCCGTCACGCGGAGCCGCCACTCCTGAACCATCGCTCGGGACCGTGTCCTTGTCAGGCGATTCCGGCCGGACCTGGAGCCGCACCGCGCGTGCGGCGGCGCTGCAGCACGACCTTCCCCTGGTGGAAGATCAGCAGCGTCATGCCGAGTACCGTCGGTGTCGCCCACAAGATCGGATTGAACGCGTGGGCCGGCATCAGGTTGACCGCCCCGAACGCGAGGAAGGCGGTGTAGACCGAGATGCCGGCTCCGACCAGCCCGCGCGTGTGCTGGATCAGCCACTCGTTCGCGAGCGGGGTTTCCCGGAAGATGTAGCGAAGGTTCAGCACCGAGATCACCAGACCCACGGCCGGTATGCCCATCATGACCGGCTGCCCGAGCTCGACGCCGTGCCAGAGACAGTTCGCCGCGGTCAGGAACGTCAGGATCTGCAGCACGACGTTGAGCGATTCGCGATCACGTGCGTGCGCGCGACGGTTCCTGATCACGAGCATGCCGTAGCGAGCGAGCGTGATCGTCAGCGTCGCCAGATACAGCATCATCCAGCCGAACAGCCCGCGCACGAGTGCCGCGTCGTCGCTCCACGGATGGGTCTCCAGCGGCCAGCGCAGGGAGACCAGACTGATGCCGACGGCGATGATGCCGGTCACCGTCAAGGCGCGGGCGAACACTCGTCCCCACGAGCGGTGCAGCGCACCGCCCTTCTTCGCGAACAGGGGGACCCATAGCGTCACGAGGCCGATCGTGCCGGACACGATATGCAGGGCGACCAGTGCGTCGAAGAGCCACATGCGGCGACACTGACACCCTGCCGCGCGAACGTCAACCAGGCCTGACACAGGAGGGTGTGGACGTGCTAGAACGACGGTTATCGAGCACCGACCGGACCGCCTGACCATGAGTGCAGCCCCTCACGCCGTCGTCATCGGCAGCGGATTCGGTGGACTCGCCGCCGCCGTTCGTCTCGGCGCGCGCGGCTATCGCGTCACCGTGGTCGACAAGCTGGAAGGGCCGGGCGGACGCGCCCACGTCTATCGTCAGGACGGCTACACCTTCGACGCCGGTCCGACCATCGTCACCGCCCCGTTCCTGCTCGAGGAACTCTGGGCGCTCTGCGGCAAGCGCTTCGCCGATCACGTGGACCTGCGCGAGATATCGCCGTTCTACCGCATTCGCTTCGACGACGGCTCGCACTTCGACTACTCCGGCGATCACGAGGCGATGAAGCGCGAGATCGCGCGCTTCGACCCGGACGACATCGAAGGCTACGAGAAATTTCTCGCCGTCAGCGAGCGCGTCTACGCGGTCGGCTTCGACAAGCTGCTGAACGTCTCCTTCGACCGTCTCTGGAAGATGGCGCGGCGGCTGCCGGAGCTCGCGTTCGTGCAGTTCTACCGAAGCGTCCACGGGCTGGTGGCGAAGTACATCAAGCACCCCCAGCTCCGTCAGGTGTTCAGCTTCCACCCGCTGCTCGTCGGTGGCAATCCGTACTCGACGACGGCCGTCTACACGTTGATCGCCCATCTCGAACGCCGTCACGGCGTGCATTTCGCGATGGGCGGAACCGGCGCGATCGTCAGCGGAATCGTCGAGCTGATCGAGGGGCAGGGCGGCACGCTCCGCTACGAGACGGCGGTGGACGAGATCCTCGTCGAGGACGGTGATGCCTGCGGTATCAGGCTCGCCTCGGGCGAAGTCCTCCGGGCCGACGTCGTCGTCTCCAACGCCGACAGCGCGTTCACCTACCGCCACCTCGTGCCGGAGCGCTATCGGAAGCGCTGGACGAACCGGAAGATCGCGCGTTCGAAGTACTCGATGAGCCTGTTCGTCTGGTACTTCGGTACCGACCGGCGCTACGAAGACGTGCCGCACCACATGATCCTGCTCGGCCCGCGCTACAAGGCATTGCTGACGGACATCTTCGATACCCGGGTGCTGGCCGAAGACTTCAGCCTCTACCTGCACCGCCCGACCGCGACCGACACATCGCTCGCCCCGGACGGGTGCGACGCGTTCTACGTGCTGTCCCCGGTGCCGAACCTCGGCGGCGACGTCGACTGGACCACCACGGCCGAGACCTACCGCCAGGCGATCGAGAAGAGCCTGTCCGAAACGGTGCTGCCCGGGCTCGAGTCGCACGTGGCCACGTCGCGAATGCTGACCCCGTTCGATTTCCGCGACCGTCTGTCATCGATCGAGGGGGCGGCGTTCGGCCTGCAGCCGATCCTGACCCAGACCGCCTGGTTCCGTCCGCACAACCGGAGCGAGGACATCGGACGGCTGTACCTCGTCGGTGCCGGCACCCACCCCGGAGCCGGCATGCCGGGCGTGATCTCGTCGGCGAAGGTGCTCGACGAGGTGGTGCCCGATCCGGCGGCGCTGCAGCGCCGCGATTCCTCTACCGGCGCGAGAACATCGTCGGTGGCCTGAGCGCCTCCGCCGGCGAAGTGACATCGATCGGGCCCGTCCCGCGCCGATGAACGCGCCGACGGTGCACGACCACCGGCCGGCCGTCCGTCGCCGATGCGGGGCGGCGCCCGGCCGGATGCCACCGCTCAGGGAGAGGCGGCCCGCGTCACGGGCCAGGTTCGCCCGGGCGATCTCGCTCGGTGATCGGACGATCGAGGCCGCCACCGGTTCGCGAGCTGGTGACGCGTCGAGACCCCGCGTACGAACGGCATCCTCAGCGTCTGGGCGGTAGCTGGACCGGAATGCCACGGGCCTCGATGTGAGCGGCGAGCGCTTCGGTCCTCGGACTCTGAAGTGTGCCTGGACCTTCGATCATTTCCTTCGTGTAGACCATGTCCTCGTGCGAAGGCTGAATGATCTCGAGAAAGCGCAGGCCGATATCGAAGTTGCCCAGCTGCAGAGCCGTCACGTACAGGGACGTCTGGCCCGAGCCGAACAGATGCGGATCGGCACCGGCCTCGATCAGGATGTCGAACGCCGCCAGATTGCCGTTCACCATCGAGCAGACGGTGGGGAGTCCGACCGCGCTATCGTGAGGGTTCACGAGATCGGGTTCGGCACCGTGGTAGAGCAGGGCGCGGAGAAAGTGCTCCTTCCCCGGCTGCGTCGCCGCACACATCGACCATCCTTTCTCGAACTTGGCGACGACCGCATTGACGTTCGCTCCATCGTCGATCGCGCGTTCGAACTCATCGACGTCATCGGTGAGTATCGCGTCAAGCAATCGCCGACCTTCGTCCGTCTTGTCGAAATCGGCCACAGATGCTGTGGCGACGGCACACGTCAGTGCCAGGAATAGCCCTCGCAGTGTCGTGTCACCAGTGTTCATGCTCCGCATGCAACCTCCCGTAGTGTGTCAATGGATTCGATCACCGACTCCATCAGATGAAGTCGGACCGCCTCTGATGCGAACCACGGCGAGCTGCGATCCTTCTGCGCTGCCAGCCATGCCTCTCGTGGACGCGGCAACGTGTAACGCTGTCCCGGAGCCGGATGCGCCTCCTTCGGCGGTCGTCCCAGATGCACATCGTGATTAGGTGGAAAATACCCGGGTGGAAAGTGGGGTTTGTCCTGTATTTTAGTAACCAACTCTCCGTCCACCGACAGATTGCTGACGAGCCCGCTCGCGTCCTCGAATTTTAACTCCAACGTTTCGGCGGTTTTTTTATGAAGGGCCGCCGGGTTGAAGACCACGGCCTCGTCGTACGTCGTCAAGGCCGCGACCGTCGCGAGCCCGCCTCCGAGAGAATGGCCGGTGTAAGTGATCTCCTCTTTCGGCAGAAGCCGGGCCAGCTCTTTCGCCAAGCGCTTCGCTTGCCGGTACTGCGACGTCACCTCTCCTGCAAACTGCATCAGGTCCTCTCTGATGTCACGAGCATCGTCCGTTCCCCTGAAAGCCACGACGTATTCACCGGTCCTTGTGTGCCGGCTGACCTTTGCCGCGAATCCCTCTCGCTCGAGTAGCTTCGGATCGATGCCGAGCTCCGCTGCGCTCACACTCCGGTACATCGTCACGCAAGCCGTGCCGGCATACGCGCACCTCGCGAGAAGTGCCAGCTCGTGATCCTTCTCCAGTTCGTCGCAGGTACGTCCGCCGGGCAATGTGCAGAACCGCGACGCCGCGCCGGTCCCGGCCTTCGACTTCGCACGAGGCGAGATCGGCACCGGCGGCCGAACCACCTTGTTCGCGATATCCTGCAACTCTCCCAGCTCGGCGAAACAGCTCATCTCGCCCGTGGCGCAGGCGCCGTCGCTGCCCTCGGCCCGCGCCCCGCCCCTCAGCTCGATCATGAGCGTGTCGATCGACACGCCGTTCCGATCGACATCGAGCACCGTGCCGCGGAAGTCGGTCCGAACCGTCACCGTGCGGCCGAGCTCGTCGATGCCGACGAGCGTGTAGGGATCGTCGGGCAGGGGCGCGAAGGTCGTACCTGCCGCGGTATCCGGGACCGGCGAGTCTTCCGTCACGTCGGGGCGAAGACGCGGCATCGTCGACACGTCGGGCGACACGTCGGGCGACACGTCGGGCGACACGTCGGGCGGCAGACCGGGCGGTGCCGGCAGTCGGCGGACACGCTCCTCGCAGTCCTCGCACCGCCGCTCCGTGATCGTCACCACCTGTGCGTCGTTCGCGCTGGCGGGACCATCGCCCGAGTCGTCGACGATCCAGCGGTACACGCTGGTCGCGCCACGTTCGCGCCGCACGCGCGCCTCGCCCGAGCGGCCGTCGTCGGCATCGACCCTCTGCACCTCCAGCGCCTCGCCCGTGCTCTCGTCGCGGTAGGCCACCGCCCGGCCGCTCTCGTCGTAGCTCCACGTGCGTGTGCCCGCCGCATCCACGCGGCTCGTCAGGTGATGCGGCCACGTCCCGTCCTCGTGGCCGAACCTCACGACGCTCGCGTCCGGGTAGACGACGACCGAGGGATTGGCGCGATTGTCGTAGCGGAACGTCACCTCGAGTCCTCCCGGCAGGAGCAGGGATTCGAGGTGCCCTGGCACGGTGACCCCGTCGCTCTCGTCGTAGTCGGGAAGGCCCGCCCGGTCGGGTGTGTAGCGTAGCCTGAGCACGCGCCCGAACGCATCCGTGACCGTCACGAGACGACGCCGCTCGTAGTACAGGTTCAGCGTCTCGCTCGGTACCCCCTCGAGCTCGAACCGTACCGGCCATGGTCCCTGGAACGTGACGCTTCGTCCGTCCGGTCGATGCCAGACGTGACGGTTGTCGACACCCTCGACATGGCCGTCCCGCTCGCCCGGCGACAGGTAGCGGCGCGGACCGCCTTCCGCGCCGGAAGGCGCCGCCGCGAAGACGATCAGACGTCCGTCGCTCTGGGCGATCCGCAGCGTCTCGGCATCTAGCCGGGCCAGATGAACCTGGTACGAGTGACGCCAGCCGGGCCCCAGGCCGAGATCGTGATCGGCAAGGGCGCTGTTGTAGTGTCTGGAGAAGGCGAGTGCCGAGCCGACGGCGCGGAAGTCGTCCTCGCGCTGGTACTTGTTGCCACCGACGGTGTCGATCGGGTTGCCGACATACCGTGGCGCGGCACCGCTTCTCGGGTGAGAACCGGGATCTCGGGAGGCGCCGCAGGACGGTGCGCCGGGGGTGTCCACCAGACAGACGGGGAACTCGCTGCTTCCCGCGTGGGACGAGACGAGCGTGAGGAGCACGACGATCGCGCGGGAGAGGGCGCGCATCCCGACGTCGAGGTGCCGCGCCGAGCGAAGGAAACCGCTCCGGACGAAGACACACGCTTCCACCGCTACCCGCTTCCCTGTCCGGTGCACTCGATCCTCCCTGGATCGGTCGTCGTTACGCGAGCGACTCCTGTCACACGCCGTCGGTGAACTCTAGCGGACCTCGGCCAGCCGGAACGAGAGCTGCGTCACGGGACGTGGATCGCGAGTCGGGTCGTCGCGGTACGCGTACCCGCTTCGCCTTCGCCGCGGTCGTGATCGCTCGTCGGCGCTCGCGCGACCTCGCTCGGGTATGCTCCGGCGCACCGAGAACGAGTCCGCGGGAGCGCAGATACCTTGACGATCGAACGGGCAGATCCGAGCCGGCTGTTCTCTCCCCTGCGCCTCGGCGAGCTCGAGCTCGCCAACCGCGTCATGGTCTCGCCGATGTGTCAGTACAGCGCCGTCGACGGTGTCGCGCAGCCGTGGCACGCTGTCCACCTCGGCCAGCTCGCGCTCGCCTCGGCCGGTCTCCTGATGCTCGAGGCGACGGCGGTCGAACCGGGCGGACGCATCACGCCCGGCTGCCTCGGGCTGTACGACGACGCGACCGAGATCGCGCTAGCGGACACGCTCCGGACGCTCCGCGGGCTGAATCCGGACGTGCACCTGCCGCTCGCGCTGCAGCTCGGGCATGCCGGCAGGAAGGGCTCGAGCCACAAGCCGTGGGACGGCGGCCGGCAGATCCCGCAGGCGGAAGGTGGGTGGGAGACGGCGGCGCCGAGTGCCGTCCCGCACCACGACGGCGAGGAGCCGCCGTGCGCACTGGACGCGGTTGGCATGGCGGCGCTGGTCGATCGGTTCGTCGACACCACCACCCGTGCGGCGCGGCTCGGGTTCGATGCGCTCGAGCTGCACGCGGCGCACGGTTACCTCCTGCACCAGTTCCTGTCGCCGGTGGCGAACCGCCGGGACGACGCCTACGGTGGCTCGCTCGAGAACCGCATGCGCTTTCCGCTGGAGGTGCTCGGGGCGGTGCGTGCGACGTGGCCCTCGGAACGTCCGCTCGGCGTCCGGCTGTCGGCCACGGACTGGGACGCGGAGAGCGACTGGACGATCGAGGCGTCGACGGCGTTCGCCGTGGCCTGCGAGAAGGCCGGTGCCGATTTCATCGACGTCTCGAGCGGCGGCGTGTCGGCGCGGCAGGAGATCGCGCTCGAGCCGGGCTATCAGGTGCCGTTCGCCGAGGCGATCCGGCGTGCGGTCGACGTGCCCGTCGTCGCGGTGGGGCTGATCACCGAGCCCGCCCAGGCGGGGGCGATCGTCGCGGACGGGCGGGCCGACATGGTCGCGCTCGCCCGGGCGCTCCTGTGGAACCCGCGCTGGGTCTGGCACGCGGCGGCCGAGCTCGGCGGCACGGTGAACGCCCCCGTCCAGTACTGGCGGAGCGAACCGCGCGACGCACGCGGCGTGCTCGGCGAGACGAGCACCGGGCAGCGCTAGTGGTCTGTCTCGCTGATACTGGCGGGCTCAGCGAGCCAGGCCGCCTCGAGGACAAGGCGTCCGTACCCTGGAGAGGATGAAAGTGAAGGCGTGCTGGACTGCTCCGAACGAGAACAACGCAGGCATCGGGGCGGCCTGGCTCGCCCGGAGGGAGCCCTCCGGCGCCGCTCCGCCTGTGTTGCCCCTCCTCGGCGTACACTCGCACGCCTTCGTCGGGGCGCCTTGGCGGAGCGGCGCCGAAGGGCTCCGAGCCCCTCGCCATCATGGAGAGGGACCGCTGGGAGGGGGCAGCACCGGAAAGACTGTCTCCATCACCGGATCGGCCGTGCGAGCTCGATCACGGACAGGGTCTCCGGCGACCGCACGGGTTGTAATATCGCCTATTCCGGCATCTCCGAGCTCACGAGTCTCGTAGTGAACCGGCATCGATCGACGCCTCCGTCGACCGGCACTACAGGAGAACTCACCATGAAGCGATTCACCCGGGCACTCGCCGCCACCGCCGTCCTCGCCACCACGCTCGGCGTCGCCGGCTGCGCCGCGACCCCCGACGAGAACTCGGTGATCGTCGGCGGCGCACCGATGCTGCCGACCCGCGACATCATCGACAACGCCGTGAACTCCGCCGATCACACCACGCTGGTGGCCGCGGTCCAGGCCGCGGATCTGGTCGAGACGCTCAAGGGCGACGGGCCGTTCACCGTGCTCGCCCCGACCAACGACGCGTTCGACGCGCTGCCGGCCGGCACGGTCGACACGCTGCTGGAGCCCGAGAACAAGGCGACCCTGCAGGCGATCCTGACCTGTCACGTGGTTGCCGCCAGCGTCATGGCGAGCGATGTCGTCGGCATGATCGAGGACGACGGCGGTGCGCACGACGTGGGCACGGTCGGTCCGTGCAAGCTCGTCGCCACCAGCGAGAACGGTCAGGTCATGTTCACCGACGAGAACGGCACCACCGCCACCGTCACGCAGGCCGACGTGGTGCAGTCCAACGGCATCATCCACGTCATCGACGCGGTATTGCTGCCGAAGCAGTAAGTCGGCGGCGGGCGGGGACCGATCGGCGAGCCGGCCGGTCCCCGCCGTCGATCAACGCCAGATCGTGTCGCCGGAGTCTCCGCCGTAGTCGAAGTCGTGCCAGTCGTCCGGCAGGGCGCGACTGGTACTGCGCCCGCTCGGTTGCCTCGGTCGCCTGGTCTCGTTCGGTCGGGTCATCCATTCGAGCAGATCGGCTTCGTCGTCGTTCGATTCGTCGATCAGATCCAGGTCGTCGTAGTCGTCCTGGTGAGGGTCTCGCTTGTAGGTTCTGCCCATGCTCGTGGTCCGGAAAGACGGAAGTGGCGTGCGCGCTCGCACGAGCGAAATATCGGCCGAGGCACCCGCCGGGTCAAGAGGTCGAAATGGCGTGAACGCGACCGGACTTGTCCTCTGGCGACATCGAGGGGACGGGTTCGATTACCCGTTCTCGACCAGCGCCGGACTCGTCCAGTGGCGCCCGGGAACCGCCTCGATCAATTCGCGCGTGTAGGGGTGGGCGGCGCGCTCGAACAGCGCCGCGGTGTCGCCCTGTTCCACTACCTTTCCGAGCCGCATGACGGCGATGCGGTCGCAGACCTGGGCGGCGACGCGCAGGTCGTGGGTGATGAACACCATCGACAGCTGAAGCTCGTCGCGGATGCGGGCGAGCAGCTCCAGCACTTGCGCCTGCACCGAGACGTCGAGCGCCGAGACCGGCTCGTCGGCGACCAGGATCTCGGGGCGCAGGGCGAGCGCGCGGGCGACGCCGATGCGCTGCCGCTGACCGCCCGAGAATTCGTGCGGGAAGCGCTCGAACGCGCCGCCGTCGAGACCGACGAGCTCGAGCATCTCGCGGGCGCGCGACTCGGCGACGGCACGGGACTCGCCCAGCACGATCGGGCCGTCGGCGACGATGCGTCCGACGCGGCTTCTCGGGTTCAGCGAGGCGAACGGGTCCTGGAACACCATCTGCACCTTCGCCCGATAGGGACGCATGGCCGCACGCGCCAGCGGACGCAGGTCGGTGCCGCGATAACGGATCTCGCCCGCCTCGGCGTCGACGAGCCGGACGATGCAGCGCGCCAGGGTGGACTTGCCCGAGCCCGACTCGCCGACGATGCCGAGCGTCTCGCCCGCGTCGAGCGTGATCGAGACATCGTCGACGGCGCGCACCGCCCTGGTGGTGCCACCGAGCCCGAACCAGGCCTTGCCGCCGGCGTAGGTCTTGGAGAGGTTCCGCACGTCGAGCACGGCCTCGCCGGACGGGGCGCGGGCCGGGCGCGGCACGAGGCTCGGCACGGCGGCGATCAGGCCGCGGGTGTAGGGGTGGGAGGGGGCGTTCAGGACACGGGTGGCGGCGTCGATCTCGACGATGCGCCCGTGCTGCATGACGGCCACCCGGTCGGCGATGTCGGCGACCACGCCGAAGTCGTGGGTGATGAACAGCACGCCCGTGTCGTGCTTCGCCTGCAGCGCCTTGATCAGCGCGAGGATCTGCGCCTGCGTGGTGACGTCGAGCGCGGTCGTCGGCTCGTCGGCGATCAGCACCTTCGGCTCCATGGCGAGCGCCATCGCGATCATCGCCCGCTGGCGCTGGCCGCCGGAGAGCTCGTGCGGGTAGGCGCGGAGCATGCGCTCGGGGTCGGGGAGCTGGACGTCCTCGACCAGCTCGATGGCGCGGGCGCGGCGGCGGCGGCGCGGCAGGTTGGCGTGGAAGCGGATGACCTCGTCGATCTGGCGACCGACGCGCATGACCGGGTTCAGGGCGGTCATCGGCTCCTGGAAGATCATCGAGATCTCGCCGCCGCGCACGGCGCGCATGCGGGCGGGCGAGGCCTTCGTCAGGTCCTCGCCGCCGAAGCGGATCACGCCGCGTTCGTAGGCGACGTACGGGGCGGGCAGCAGGCCCATGACGGCGCGGGCGGTCAGGGACTTGCCCGAGCCCGACTCGCCGACCACGCAGAGGATCTCGCCGGGGGCGAGCGCGTAGCTGGCGTCCTCCACGGCGTAGGGACGTTCGGCGCCGGCGGGCAGGCGCACGTGCAGGTTCTCGATCTCGAGGACCGGCGGCGCGCTCATCGCTCGCGGAGCCGGGGGTTCAGCGCGTCGTTCAGGCCCTCGCCGACGAGGTTGATGGCGAGCACGGTCAGCAGGATCGCGATGCCCGGGAAGGTGCAGACCCACCAGGCCGAGCGGAGCACGGTGCGACCCGCGCCGATCTGGAACCCCCAGCTGATGACGTTCGGGTCGCCGAGACCGAGGAAAGACAGCCCGCTCTCGATCAGGATCGCCGTGGCGACCATCAGGGACGCCGTGACGATGATCGGCGAGAGGCAGTTGGGCAGGATCTCGCGGATCATGATGCGCGCGTCGCCCATGCCGATGACGTGACAGGCCTGCACGAACTCGCGGTTTCGCATCGACGCGAACTCGCCGCGCACGAGCCGGGCGACGGCCGGCCACGAGACCACGGCGATGGCGATGACGATGCTCGCGATCGAGGGCTTGAGGATCGCCACGAGCAGGATCGCGAACAGGAAGGACGGGATCGTCTGGAACATCTCGGTCACGCGCATGACGATGTCGTCGATCCAGCCGCCGAAGTAGCCGGCGATGCCGCCGAGCACGACGCCCAGGGCGACGGCGACAGTGGTCGCGAGCAACCCGATCAGCAGCGACACGCGGGCGCCGTGGGCGATGCCGGCGGCGACGTCGCGGCCGAGGGTGTCGCTGCCGAGCAGGAAGCCGTTCTCCCCGGGCGGCGACATCGAACGGCCGACGAGGCGGAACGGATCGTCTGGGAAGAACAGCGTGGCGGTAGCGGCCAGCGCGATGACGGCGGCCAGGATGACGAGCCCCATGACGGCGGAGCGGTTGCGCGCGAACAGCGTCCAGAAGCGTCGCATTCAGCCGACCTCAATGCGCGGGTCGAGAAAGGAGTAGAGGAGGTCGATCACGAGGTTGATCGCGACGACGAGCAGGGCCGAGAGCAGGAAGATGCCGAGCAGCAGGTTCAGGTCACGGGCGAACAGCGCCTCGAAGGCGAGCATGCCGAGTCCCGGCCAGGCGAACACCGACTCGACGATGACGGAGCCGCCGATCAGCGCGCCGATCTGCACGCCCGCCATGGTCAGCACCGGCAGGAGGGCGTTCCGGAGGATGTGCACGAACACGATACGGCGTTCGGTCAGGCCCTTGGCACGCGCGGTCGTGACGTAGTCCATGCCGGCCTGCTCGAGCATCGAGGCGCGCATCAGCCGGGTGTAGAGGGCGAGGTAGAAGAGCGACAGCGTGATCACCGGCATGACGAGGTGGTGGGCGATGTCCTTCACCCGGGCCCAGCCCTCGTGGAAGGCGGCGAAGTTCTCCATGCCGCTGGTCGGGAACCAGCCGAGGCGGAGCGAGAACACGACGATCATCATCAGTCCGACCCAGAAGAGCGGAGTGGCGTAGGAGACGAGAGCGAACACCGAGATCAGGTTGTCGCGCCAGGTGTTGAGCCCGGAGGCGGCGAGCAGGCCGAGCACGATGCCGAAGCCGACCGCGATCAGGATCGTGCAGACCATGAGGAGCAGCGTCGGCATCAGGCGATCGAACACCAGCGTCGCCACCGGCATGTCGTGGCGAAACGAGTAGCCGAGGTCGAACGTCAGCACGTTCTTCATGTAGACGGCGAGCTGGACCGGCAGGGGCTGATCCAGCCCGAACTTCTCGCGAAGCTGGGCCATGTACTCCGGCGTGGCCGAGCCCGCCTCCCCCGCCAGCACGTCGACGGCGTCGCCCTCGGCGAGCTGGAGGAGGAAGAAGTTGACGACGACGATCGCGATCACGACCGGGATCGCCTGCACCAGGCGCTTGAGGACGTAGCGCGCCCGGCGTGCGGCCATGCTCATGCAGGGGTCGGCCTCGTTCCGAGACCGGCTCCGCGCATCGTCCCGGATTCCACTCCGGATATCACCCCGGATTCCAGCCCGGATTCCAGCCCGGATTCCAGCCCGAAGTTCGGCCCGAAGTTCGGCCCGAAGTTCGGCCCGCGGCTCGACCCGCGGTTAGATCCGGACTCCGGAGCAGGCTCCGAACCGGGCATCGTCTCGCGCCTCGCCGCGGGTCTCACTCCTCGAGGTAGGCCCGGTCGAACGAGCCGTAGGCGCCCATCGCCGAGACGGTGTGGTCCTTGAGCTTCTCGTTGTAGACCGTCAGGAACTCCATCTCGAACAGGTTGACGACGGGGAGATCCGCGGCGAGCTTCTCCTGCATTCGCGTGTAGATCTCGCCGCGCTCCGTCGCGTCGGCCGAGGTCGCGCCGGCGACGAGCAGCTCGTCGACCTCGGCGTCGCTGTAGCGGGTCGCGTTGACGAACGGCGTGCCCTGACGGATCTGGTCGGTGCCGTAGTGGCGGTGCACGCCGATGACCGGATCGGGGAGCTGATAGAAGTAGTTCACGTTCATCGCGAAGTCGTAGTCCGAGTAGACGCGCTTCAACCACGTGGGCACGTCCTCGTAGCGGAGCTCGAGCTCGATGCCGATATCGCCGAGCGCCTGCTTCATGTACTCGCCGGCGCGGCGCCAGTCCTCGCCGTAGGGAATCAGGTCGAGCACGGCCGTCGTGCCCGGCTCGATGCCGGCTTCCTCGAGAAGTGCCTTCGCCGCGTCGACGTCCGGCGACGCGGGGTAGGCGTCGGGCATCGCCGCGAACAGCCCGAGCGGCTCGTAGTTCGACGAGAGCGCGCTTTGCGCGGGCTTGCCGTAGCCGAACCAGATGTTGTCGATCAGGAACTGACGGTCGAGCACGAGGGAGACCGCCTTCCTGAGCGCGACCTCGTCGAACGGTGCCTCGGTCGTGTCGAACTCGATCAGCGCCATCGGGTTGATCATGGCGTAGCCGTCGGTCGTGACGCCGATCGCGTCGTTGTCCTTCAGGCGCACGACGTCGACGTTCGGGATCGCGCCGAAGGCGCCGTAGTGCACCTCGCCGTTCTCCATGGCGGCGGTGCGCGTCGAGGCGTCCGGGATCACGCGGGCGACGATGCGGTCGAGCAACGGGTAGCCTTCCTTCCAGTAGTCCTCGTTCTTGTCGAGGCGGATGTACTGACCCTTCTTCCACTCGACGAACTTGAACGGGCCGGTGCCGACGGGGTTGTTCGAGAGATCGGCCTCGCGGATGTCCTTGCCCTCGAGCAGGTGCTTCGGAACCATCGGCGACTCGTAGGCGGAGAGCGCGCGGATCATGTACGGCGCGGGGCGATCGAGATTGAACACGGCCGTCAGCGGGTCGGGCGTGTCGATCGAGCTGACCTCCTTGAACGAGTTGGGGCCGCGCGGGTGGAACTGCTTGAGCACCTCCATGATCGAGAACTTTACGTCCTCGGACGTGAACGGCTCGCCGTCGTGCCAAGTGACGCCCTCCTCGAGCATGAACGTCACGGTCAGGCCGTCCTCGCTGATCTCGTGGCTCCTGGCGAGCTCGCCGACGGGGTTCAGGTCCAGGTCGTAGTCGAGGAGACCGTTGTAGATCTTCGGTGCCACGAGCCCGATCGGGCCGGACGTCGAGAGGTAGGGGGCGAGTGACGGTGGCTCGGGCTGGGCGATCAGCACCATCGTGCCGCCGGCCTGCTGGGCGTGCGCGGCCTGCAGCAGCAGCGGTGTCGCGACGAGCGCTGCGAACAGGGCGTGGTGTCGGCGTCGGATCATGCGTCGTTCCCTCGGTGTCGTGGGGCGTTCGGCGGACTTCCGCATGCTACGTTAGCCCTGTTCGCGCTCGGCGTACAGGCGTCCCTTGGGTCCATGGTCGGGCGCACCGGGGTCGGCGGCGTGATCTCGAGGAGGGGGAAAAGGGGCGTGGACGACGATGGCCGGACGCTTGCACGGCAACGCGAGGTTCCGCTCGCGGGCTACTCCGACCGTCTGTCGCTGCGCGGCGGCGAGCGCATCGCGTTCAAGGTCTCGACGACGTCGCCCGGGCGAACGATCCGGGCACGCCTGACTCGCTCGATCTCGGCCGACCCGAACCCGGCGGGGCCGGGCGTCGTCGAGATCGCGTGCGAGCGGTACTTTCCGCCGGTCGAGTTCGAGGGGCGTCGTCAGGTGTTGCGGGCGGGCTCGCACGGCTTGTCGGACGAGTCGATCGGGGTCGGGCGCGAGCCGGTCGTCGTGCTCGAGGTGCTCGTCTGGCCGACGTTGCGAAGCGGCACGACGCAGTGTCTGCTCGCGATGGGCGAACTCGCGCTGGAGCTCGACGCGGACGGTCGATTCGCGGCCCGGCTGGGTCGCGTCGCGGTTCGTCTTCCGGAGATCGCGGTGCTGCGTCGCTGGGCACGGCTGCGCGCCGTGCTCGATCGTGGTGCGGGCGAGCTGTCGCTCGTCATCGCGGACGCCGCGGGTGCGGAACAGGGAGCTGTTCGCGAACGGGTGGAATCGGCATCGATCTCGGGAGCCGCGCAGGTGTCGGTCGCGGCGCGGCTGCAGGGCGGTGTGCCGGTCGAGCACTTCAACGGCAAGCTGGAGGCGCCGGCGGTGTTCGCCGGGGCGAGCGAGGATGCGCTCGCGGTGCGCGTCCGCTGGGACTTCTCGCGCGCGACCTCGACCACGCGGATCGAGGACACGGGGCCGGACGCGCGTCACGGACGGCTGGTCAACCTGCCGTCGCGGGCGATGACCGGCGCGTCCTGGGACGGCCACGAGACGTGCTGGCGTCACGCGCCGGCGCAGTACGGGGCGATCCACTTCCACGAGGACGATCTGGTCGACGCCGGCTGGGCCACCGATCTCGAGTTCGAGGTTCCCCTTGACATGCCGTCCGGCATCTACGTCATGCGCATCGACGACGGCGAGCACGAGGACGCGATGCCGTTCTGGGTCTGCGCGCCGAAGGGTGCGCCCACGGCGTCGCTCTGCGTGCTCGTCTCGACGTTCACCTACGCGGTCTACGGCAATCACGCCCGCCCCGACTGGGCGCCGGACTGGCAGGAGCGCGTGGCCGACTGGGACGCCTGGCCGTGGAACCCGGCGGAGTACCCGGGCTACGGGCTCTCGACCTACAACGACCACGCCGACGGCTCGGGCATCTGCCACGCGTCGCACCGGCGGCCGCTGTTCAACCTGCGGCCCGGCTACCTGACCTTCGCCGAGCCCGGACACGAGGGGTCGGGCTTGCGTCATTTTCAGGCCGACAGTCATCTGATCGCCTGGCTGCACGCCAAGGATATCCCCTACGACGTGATCACCGATCGAGAGCTGCACGAGGAAGGCGTCGACTGTCTCGCGCCGTACCGCGCGGTGACGACCGGCACGCACCCCGAGTACCACACGGCGGAGACGCTCGACGCGCTCGCGGCCTACCGTGACGGTGGCGGCAACCTCGCCTACCTCGGTGGCAACGGTTTCTACTGGCGGGTCGCGCTGCATCCGGAGGAGCCGTCGGCCATCGAGATCCGACGCGCGGAGGCAGGCATCCGGGCCTGGGCGGCGGAGCCGGGCGAGTACTGGCAGGCGTTCGACGGCGCCTACGGCGGGCTGTGGCGACGGAACGGGCGTCCGCCGCAGGCGCTCGTCGGCGTCGGCTTCTCGGCGCAGGGGCAGATGAACGGCTCGTACTACCGCCGCCGCTCGACCGATCCGGCGTTCGACTGGGCGTTCGAGGGGATCGACGGTGAGGTGATCGGAGACTTCGGCCTGTGCGGTGGCGGGGCGGCCGGGTTCGAGCTCGACCGAGCCGACATCCGGCTCGGCACACCGGCGGATGCCGTCGTGCTCGCCTCGTCGGAAGGGCACGGCGAGGACTTCGTGCTCGTGCCGGAGGAGATGCTGACGCACCTGACCACGCTTCCGGGACAGCCGGCCGGAGAGCTCCTGCGCGCCGACATGCTCTGGCACGCGACGGGGGCCGGTGGCGCGGTGTTCTCGGTCGGCTCGATCACGTTCTGCGGCGCGCTGCCGTGTGGCGGGTTCGAGAACGACGTCTCGCGGTTGCTCGAAAACGTGTTCGGGCGGATGCTCGGCCGGGGCGCCTCGGCGGCTTGACGACCGTGACGGTCGAGTGCCGCGGCAACTCCCTGTCGGCCGCGGCCCGGCGGCCCGGCGGCCCGGCGATCCGGCGATCCGGCGATCCGGCGATCCGGTGGCTGTAGCCGGGGCCGGTTTCGGCGGTCCGATCGTCCGGCGGTCTCGCGGTCAGAGGTCGTGGCCCGGGTTCCGGTCGCGGAGGCCAGGGGCTCTGCGCTCCGAGCCCGTGGCGAAGGCGACGATCGCGTCGGCGAGCCTGTCGAGCGCATCCACCGTCCGCACGCCCGGTGCGGCCGCGCCGTCGAGCGTGCTGAACTCGGTGCAGGCGACGATCTGGACGACGGCGCCGCGTCCGGCGAGCTCGGCGGACGCGGTCGCGATCAGTCGCCGGGCTTCCTCGCCGGGGCCACCCGCCTTGATCCGGCGGATCGCCGCGAGCGGGCCGGCCGGATCGGCGGGCCAGAGCGGTACGCGGGCGCGGGTCACGAGCGGGTCGTCGAACAGGCGAAGGCTGGCGCTCGCCGGCGAGCCGAGCAGTCCCACCGCGTCGTTCTCCCCGGTGAGCGCGTGAGCCGCGTCGACCGCGAGCGCGATCATGTCGAGAAGCGGTATCGCGACCGCGGCACGGATGGCCGGGGCGTAGTGGTGAGCGGTGTTGCAGGGCATCGCGAGCGCCTCGGCGCCGGCCCGCTCGAGCCTTCGCGCCATCGCCACGAGTGTCGGCTCGGGGTCGTCGCCGTCGCCGTCGATCAGGCGCGCGATGCGCGAGGGCACCTGCGGGTTCATGTCGACGAGGAGCGGAACGTGGTCCCGATCGTCGTCGGCCGTGATGCCGTCGAGCACGAGCCTCTGCAGCGCGATCGTGGCGGCGGGTCCCATGCCGCCGAGGATGCCGACCGTCCTCACGCGCCCGGGCACCCGGCGTCCGGGCATCCGGCGTCCGGGCACCCGGCGTCCGGCCGTCGGGCGAACGGGTTCTCGTAGAGCGCGTCGTGCGACTCGACGCCTTCCTCGATCACGCAGTCGCTCTTCGGTCGCGCCACGCAGAGCAGCACGTAGCCCGCGCGCGATTGACGACGGTTCAGGGCGGTGGCGTTCGGCTGGCGCACCTTGCCGGACACGAGCTTCGCCGCACAGGTGATGCAGCCGCCGTAGTCACAGGCGATCGGCAGCTGGATGCCGGCGGCGAGGGCGGCGCGGTGAATCGGCTGATCGGCCCCGACCTCCAGGGTCACGCCGTGGTTGACCAGCTCGACGCGAAAGGTACGTTGCTCGCTCATGGCTCAGTATGCCGTGTGCCATGCGATAGTGTCGCCGGTCCACGTGTGAGGAATTCCGGGATGGCCGTCGCTTTCGACACCCGCGAGCCGCCGCTCCTCGTCGAGTCCGTCGCCGGTACCACCTGGCTGACGCTGAACCGGCCGGCGCGCTTCAACGTGCTGTCCGAGGAGATGCTCGCGGCGCTGCAGTCGGCGATCGACGATATCGACGACGCGACGCGGGTCGTGGTCGTGCGGGCGAAGGGCCGGGCCTTCTGTGCGGGGCACGACCTGAAGGAGATGCGGGCGCGCCCCGAGAAGGCGTACTACGCGGATCTCTTCAGGCGTTGCAGCGGCGTGATGCAGTCGCTCGCCGCGCTGCCGCAACCGGTCATCGCCGAGGTGCAAGGGCTCGCGACCGCGGCCGGCTGCCAGCTGGTGGCGACCTGCGATCTCGCCGTCGCCGCCGACTCGGCACGCTTCGCCGTGTCGGGCATCGACGTCGGCCTGTTCTGCAGCACGCCGGCCGTGGCGCTGTCGCGCGTCATGAGCCGCAAGCGGGCGTTCGAGATGCTCGTGACGGGCGAGTTCATCGACGCGGCGACGGCGCTCGACTGGGGTCTGATCAACCGGGCGGTGCCGCCGGAGGTGCTCGACGCCGCGGTCACGACGCTCTGCGACCGGATCAAGGCGAAGTCGGCGGTCGCCGTCGCGACGGGCAAGGGGCTGTTCGGTCCGCAACTCGAGCTCGGTGTCGCCGACGCCTACGCGCTCGCCGGCGAGACGATGGCCTGCAACATGATGGCCGACGACGCGGCCGAGGGCATCGACGCGTTCATCGGCAAGCGCCCGCCACGCTGGACGCATCGGTGACGAGCACACTCGACATCCGTACGGGTCCTGTTTTCACGATAGCGGGCGGGCGCGCTTCGAGTCGGACGTTCCGGGCGCAGCGGGTGGGTGCCCCGGACTCCTCCCGTCGACGTTCGACGGGCGCCGCTCCGGACGGCGCGGGCACGTTTCGTGGTTGTCCCGTACCCGTCCCCGTCCCGGTACCGTCCTTCGCATGTCCGACGCGCCCCCCGAGCCCGTGCGCCGTCGCGCCCCGGGCCGCCTCGAGCTGGCCCTGCTGACGCTGCGCCTGAACGCCCGCCCGATCGGCTGGGGCGCCGGGTTGCTGAGCGTCACGCTCGCCCTCGCCGCGGTCGGCATCCTGCAGATCGTGAAGGACGGCGATCCGATCGAGCGGGTCGGCACGATCGTGGAGGTACCGTCCAGCCAGTCGATCCACGTGCGGGTGCGGCTGGAGACCGGGGACGACGTGCTGGTGCCGCGGCGCGGTCGCACGCGGCTCGTCGAGGGCGATCGGGTGACGGTGCTCGAGACCGTCAGTGTACTGTCGACGGTCGGCTACCGGCTGGCGGAGGCTGACGCGCGGTAGGCCCGGACCGCTCGTCCCCCGGTCCGCCAGCGCGTCGTGAGACGGCGTGCACGACCAGCGCGGTTCCCGCGCCCTCGCGGCGCCTCTGCCCGGAAGTCGCGGCGGCGTACAGCCGACCTCGGTGCCCGTCGTGGCCGGCGATGCACGCACCGATCAGCGTTCCCTCGTGGATCGCCACGAACGTCGGGTCGGCTCCGGCCGGGCGTCGTACCGGCGGGGCGGCGGCCACGGTTCGTGCCGCGCGTGCGTCGCTCGACGCCGACGAGAGCGTGCCACCGTGCCCGAGCGGCTTGTCCGGGAACGCGCCGCGGTGCGCGTGACAGGGAATCCTTGCCCCGTGCGCGTCAGACCGAGCTGATCACCTGGGTCAGCTCGGTCTCGTCTATCGGTTTCACGAAGTAGCCACGAATGTGGTACCGCTCCGCCGTCTGCGTGTCGCGCACGTTCCTGGACGTGGAGAGGATGAAGATCGGAACCGACACGAGCGCCTCGTCGTCGGCGATCGCGTCGAGAAACTCGAACCCGTTCATCCGGGGCATGTTGAGGTCGAGCACGATCACGAACGGTGGTGTCAGCCGCGGTGGTTCGACCGGGGTCCGCAGGATCGCGAGCGCCTCCTCGCCGTCCTGGGCCCTGATGATCGGCAGATCGATCGAGAGGCGGCGCATCATCCGTTGGACGACCATCACGTCGACATCGTTGTCCTCGACGAGCAGTATCGTCAGGTCGGTTCGTGGCATCGGTGTCGGGTCTCCTAAGCCGCTCGCCGCAGGCTCGCGACGGGCCAGTCGAATCGAAAGGTCGTGCCGTGTCCGGGTTCGGACTCGATGTCGACCTGTCCGCCGAGCTGCTCGACCGCCTTCCTGACGATCGCCAGCCCGATGCCGCTGCCTTCCTGCACCCTGTCCGTCTGCAGCCGCGTGAACGACTTGAAGATGCGCTCGTGAAAGCGCGGCTCGATTCCCGGGCCGTCGTCGCTCACGGCGAAGCGGTAGAACGCGCCGTCGTGCGTGACCGAGACCCGCACCCGGGCGTTCTCGCGATCGTGGTGATACCTGAACGCGTTCTCGATGAGGTTCGTGAACACCTGGCCGAGCCGGGTGGCGTGGGTCTCGAACGTCGGCAGCTCGCCCTCGATCACGACCTGGTCGGCCCGCACGCCGAGCGAGCCGTCGTCGACGATCTGCCGCACCAGCGCCGCGACATCCACGCTCGACAGCGCCTCGTCGCGCACGCCGACGCTCGAGTAGTCGAGAATGCCGGTGATCAGCGCCTGGCTCTTCAAAGCCTGTCGCTCGAGGCGATCGAGATTGCGTGCGATCTCGGGATCCGCCTCCGGGGAGGCGAGATAGCCGCCGAGGTCCTCCCTGAGCATGAGCGTGAGGTTCTGGACGTTCCGGACCGGCGTACTCAGATCGTGGGAGGCGACGTGGGCGTAGTCCGAGAGCTCATCGTTGGTTGCGGCCAGCACGAGCGCCTGATCCGCGAGCTCGTCGTTGGCACGTTCCAGCGTCGCGATGGTCCGCGCGATCGTCGCGGCCATGGGGCGGAAGATGAACAGCACCTCGAGCAGGAGCACCAGCAAGCCGACGCCGAACAGCACGCTCTGGAGTCGGGCGAGACCGTGCATCTTCTTCTCGAACTCGTGCTCGTAGCGTGTCACGACGGCGTCCAGCCGCTCGAGGAAATGCTCCGGCACGGCCATGGCCACCACGCTCGATAGCGCAGAGAGTTGCAAGGCCGCGAGGTCCTGCGAGCGGTAGGTCTCGAGAAGGTGCCGTCCGCGTGCCAGGTAGCCACGCACGGCCGCATCGAGGCCGTCCTGGTCGAGGTAGGCGGCGTAGTGCACGTCGCCTTCTGCTGCGCGCTCGCGCCATTGCCGGGTGAGGACGCCGTGGTTGGCACGCATGAGCTCCAGCGCCTCCGCGAGCACGTGCGCGTGTCGGTCGGCGTCGGCCCGTTCAGGTGCATGCCGGAGCTCGAGCGCGTGCAGCGCGATCCGCTGCGAGAGCATGCGCTGCATGCCACTGATGTTGATGATGCGCCCGTCCTGCTTCATCGCCTGGGTCCGTCGCTCCGACAGCCAGTAGTTGATCAGCAGGATGCACGCGACGAGGGAGAGCGCCACGGCGTAGCGGTGCGTCATCATCGATCGGATGGGTCTTCGCATGAGCCGATGTTCGAGGTGCCGCCCGCCGGGTCGACAAGGCGGCCGCGCGTGCAGGGTTGAACGTGTGTGGACCAGACGCCGAACGCGACCGCGAACCGGCAGCCTGTCATGCAGCCGTCGCCGAGACGATAGTGCTCGCTCGTGCAACGCCGCATGGTGCTCTTCCTTCCAGCCGCAGAGAGCTCTCGGATGAAGACTCTCGTATCGCTTGGTAGCGGAAGCACGCTCCGGAACCTGTGCGAAAGATAGTGATACGGCGGACGTCGTGTCGAGAACGTCGACCGGTGCGCATCGTGACGCGAGTTCGCACCGGAGGATGGGACCGGCACCGGCACCACATGCGCCGTCACGGTCGCTCACGACCCGAGCGAGCTCCGGCTGCGCTTTCCGGCACCGCTCGACGCGAGCGACGCTCGCCCGACGTTCGAATCGCTCGCCCCGCCGGCTGGTCCGTCAGCGCTCGAGATCGGCGACGAGGGCGTCGGCGGCGAGCTGGCCGGACAGCGCCGCCATCGGCACCCCCGCACCCGGATGGACGCTGCCGCCGGCGAGGTAGAGACCGCGCACGCGGGCGCGCGAACCGGGGCGATTGAACGAGCCGGCCCAGCCGTGCGTCGGGCGTCCGTACAGGGCGCCGTCGGTCGCCGGGAACAGCGCCGCGAAATCGTCGGGGGCGGTGATCGCGCGGCCGGCCTCCTCGTCGGTGACGAGGCCGTGGCGGGCGAGCGCGTCGTCCATGCGTGCCTCGGCCGCCGCGACTTCTTTCGACGTGTGCGCGCGGGCCGGTGCGTTGACCAGCGCGAACAACCGTTCGGAGCCCGGTGCCGCGCTCGGTATCGCCCGGGGTGCCGTGCCGGGTGCCGCGTCCGGTGCCGCCCGTGTGTCGGACCAGTCCGACGCGGCACTCCCTGCCGCGACATCGCCGGTGCGATCCTGCGCGCAGACGTAGACCGTCGGGTCGTCGGTGCTCTCGCGTCGGCGAAAGATCGCGTCGAACTCGTCCGGGTAGTCGCCGCCGAAGAAGACGGTGTGATGCGCGAGCTCGAACCCCGACGGGCGGGCGACCTGGCAGCGCGTGACGGCCGACAGCGAAGGGTCGGTGCGGGGACGGGTCGCGCGGGTCACGGCCTCGCCGAGAAGGCCCGTCGTCAGGGCGGCGGTATCGCCGTTGAAGACGACGGCATCGGCGGGCAGGCGCTCGCCGTCCTCCAGCACGACGCCGCTCACGCGATCGTTCGCCGTCTCGATGCGGGCGACGCCCGTGCCGTGGCGGCAGTCCACGCCGAGCGCCGCAGAGCGTTCGGCGAGCGTGCGGGCGAGCGTCTGCATGCCGCCTTCCACGAGCCAGACGCCGGCGCGTTCGACGTGCGCGATCAGCATCAGCGTCGCCGGTGCGCGGAACGGGGAGCTGCCGCAGTAGGTCGCGTAGCGGGCGAACAGCTGGCGAAGGCGCGGATCGTCGAACGTTCTCGCGAGCGAGGCCCACAGGGTGGAGAAGGGCTCGGTGCGGAGGAGACCGGGGAGCCCGCCGACCCCCGCGCGCAGGCCGAGGGTGAGCGGGTCGGGGCGCGGGGCACGCATGAAGGTCGTGTCGAGGGTGTCGAACATCGCCTCGCTCTTCGCCGCGAAGCGACGGTAGGCGTCGGCGTCCTTCGCGCCGGACAGCGTCTCGATGGCGGCGGCCGAACGCTCGACGTCGGAGAACAGGTCGAGCGGTTCGCTGCCGACCCAGGAGTGGCGGGCGAGGAGCTCGGCGCGGTGCAGGGGCAGGTGCTCGTCGAGCGCGAGGCCGGCGCGGGCGAACAGGTCCTCGAACACCCAGCGCATCGTGAACACGGTGGGACCGGCGTCGAAGGCGCGGCCGGCGACCGTGACGTGGCGCATGCGTCCGCCGGGCGTCGCGTGCCGCTCGACGAGGGTCACCGGCAGGCCGCGGGCGGCGAGGGCGAAGGCGGCGGCGAGCCCGCCCATGCCGGCGCCGATGACGATGGTGCGGGGGGAGGCGCTCATCCGGTGGTCGCGGTGCGCCGGTGCACGTAGGTCTCGTCGTAGCGGCGCGCGAGATGCTCGCCCGCGAGCCACGGCTCCGCGCTGCCGGCGGGCGCGATGTCGGCATCGTGGCGCGGGTTGAAGAACAGCGGCACCGACAGGCGCTCGTTCGCACCGCCGACGACGCGGTGCGGGGTCGCGACGACGCGGCCGGCGGTCCAGTGCTCCAGCATCTCGCCGAAATTGACGGCGAAGGTGCCGGGCGGGGCGACCACCGCTACCCAGCCGCCGTCGCGCGTGGCGACCTCGAGGCCGGGCGAGCCGTCGGTCGCCAGCAGCGTCAGGCAGCCGTAGTCGGTGTGCGGGGCGATACCGAAGTCGGCGGCGCCCGAGTCGGCGGGGCGCGGCGGGTAGTAGTTGCCGCGCAGGAGCGCCATCGGCTTGTCGAACTGCTCGTCGAAGTGGTCGGCGGGCTCCCCGATCGCCTCGGCGACCGCGGACAGGAGGCGAAGGGAGACCGCGCAGGCGCGTTCGTAGTAGTCGACGATCACGCCACGGAAATCGGCGGGTTCGCTCGGCCAGAGGTTCGGGGCGTAGTAGGTGCGCGACGCGAGCGGGTCGTCCGGCGGAAGCTCCGGACCCGAGTCGAACACTTCCTTGAAGTCGGGGTTGGCGGTCGGATCGACCTGCTCGGCACCGCCCGCGCCCCAGCCCCGGTTCGAGCCCGTCGCGGCCATGTTCCACCGCTGCTTGGCGGCGTCCGGCTGCACGAAGAAGCGGCGGTAGACGTCGAGCACCCGCTCGATGTCCGCGGCGTCGAGCGCGGTGCCGGCGACGGTCATGAAGCCGATGTCGACGGCGGCGACGCGCACCTTCTCCAGCTCCGCGGCGCGTGCCCGCCCGCGGCCGTCGAACAGGACGCGCGCGTCGATCGCGGGAATTCGCATCGGTCTCTCCTCGGGGGCAGCTCGGCGGGCGGTCACGCGTGGCGGCCGCGGGGGCAACTCGGGGGGGCGCTCACGTGGCGCGGCGCCGTATCCGGCACGCGATCTCGTGGGCGGGGCGGGTGGTCAGCCGCGCGACCGGGCGCACGCGTTCGGGGGCGAGCGTCTCGATGTCGTAGCGGCGCACCAGCCGGGCGATGATCAGCACCGCCTCGGTGGTCGCGAACGTCGCGCCCACGCAGACGCGCGGACCGATGCCGAACGACATCATCGGTCCGCGCCGCTCGTCGTCGGACTCGTCGCGCTCGAAGCGGTCGGGGTCGAAGCGATCGGCGTTCGACCAGAGGCGTTCGTTCCGGTGCGCGGTCCACGGCGAGATCATGATCATCGCGCCGCGCCGGACGCGGCGCCCGCCGATCGTCGTCGCGCGCGTGGCCACGCGCGGCAGGAACGTGATCGGCGGGTAGAGGCGGAGCGCCTCGCGGAACACGTTCCGGAGATACGGCAGGCGACGCAAGTTCTCGAACTCGAGCGGGCCGTCGCCGACGACATCGTCGACGTCGCGCCGGATGCGCGCGACGATTCCGGGGCGGCGCGACAGTACGAAGAAAACCCACGTCAGGACGCTCGCCGTGGTCTCGTGTCCGGCAAGGAAGAACACGCCGATCTGGTCGATGAGCTCCTCGCGATCGAACGGCTCGCCGGTCTCGGTGTCGCGGGCCGCGATGACGGCGGCGGCGATGTCGTCGAGCGCGAGGGCATCCGCCGCGAGCCGGGGATCGAGCAGGTCGCCGATGTGGGCGCGGATGCGGGCGCAGGCCTCGCGCACGTGCGGCGGCTGCTCGATGTCGGCCCACGGCCTGCCGACGATCAGCTGCCACAGGTCCACGCTCGCCACGCTTCGCTCGAACGCCAGGAAATCGTCGAACACGCTCCGCGCGACCGACGAGGACAGGGGCTCGGAGAAGATCGTCCGGCAGATGACGTCGGCCGTCAGGTGGCTGGTCGCCAGATCGAGCGAGAACGTCTCGCCGCTCGTCGCGCGTGCGTCGAGGTCGTGCTCGAAGTCGTCGACGGCGGCGACCATCGAGTCGAACGCGGCGTGGATGCGCATGTGCGAGAACGCCGGGTCGATCATCGCCCGCTGCCGCCGCCAGCGCTTCCCGCTCGACACGAACACCGAGTCGCCGACGAGTCCCTCGAGTGCGCCGACCATCAGGTCGTTCTTCGGGAAGATGCCCTCGGGATCGGCGAGGATGTCGCGGCACAGGGCGGGGTCGTTGACCAGCAGGATCGAGCGGCGCGACCAGCCCAGCCAGGTGAGCGGCTCGCGATAGGCCGGACGCGGCACGAGACTGAGGAGGTCGCCGTCGCCCTGCCGGATCACCCGCACGAGCGAGCGCAGCGGCGTGTCCGGGGTCGGGGCGGGGGGGCGGTAGAGAGAGGCGTTCGCGCTCATGCATCGGGGTGTCGGTGATCCTCGGATCATACCCCGCGCCTATACACTCGACCGCATGCCGTCCTCATCCCCCCCCGCTCGCGCAGAGTCCGCGCGCCGCATGGACCGCGCGCGCGGCAAGTGCGCGCTGCTGACGCTCGGGCGGCTGCCGGTCGCGCTCGAGATCGCTCGCGCGCTGCACGCGGACGGCTGGCGCGTCGTCGTCGCCGAGCCGCTCGCGTGGCATCTGTGTCGCGCGTCGCGGGCGGTGGCGCGGAGCATCGTCGTGACGTCGCCGACGCGCGACGTGGCGCGCTACACGACGGATCTCCTGCGCGCCGTCGAGGAGGAGGGCGTCTCGCTGATCGTGCCGGTGTCCGAGGAGATACTGTTCGTCTCGGCGCTGCGCGAGCGACTGCCGACGGGCGTGACGCTCGCCTGTGCACCGTTCGAGAGACTGATGGCGTTGCACGACAAGTGGCGGTTCGCCGAGCGGGCCCGGGAGCTCGGACTGGCGGTGCCCGCGACCGCGCTCGGATCGAGCGAGGCCGGTGCCGCGATCGCGCTCGACGGGGCACACGTGGTCAAGCGACGGCTGTCGTGCTCGGGGGCGGGTGTCGTGCTGCACGCGGCGGCGCGACCGCTCGACGAGGCGGTGCGAAACGAACGCTGGATCGTGCAGCGGCGGCTCTGCGGGGCGTCGCTGTGCGTGTCCGCGTTCGTCGTCGGGAGCGAGGCGCGTGCGTTGGTCGGGTATCGGGGACTGATCGCGTCGGGCAGCGTGTCGGTGCTGTTCGAGCGGGTCGCGTTGCCGGACGAGATCGTCGCGTTCGTCGAGGCGTTCGTGCGCGCGAGCGGACACGTCGGGCTGATCGCGTTCGACTTCGTCGCCGACGCGGCCGGTGCCTGGCACGCGATCGAGTGCAATCCGCGCGCGACCAGTGCACTGCACCTGCTCGAGCCCGCGACGATCGCGGACCGGTTGCTCGGGCAGGTCGGGCAGGTCGCGTCCGGTATCCGGCCGATCGGGACGCGCCGTCAGGAGGCCTGGTCGACACTCGCGGTGCTGCAGGGGCGGGCGCTGCGCGGTCGGTTGTCGCGCGTCGACTGGCGTCGGATCGCGACGACGCCTGACGTCGACTGGTCGCTCGACGACCCGCTGCCGTTTCTCGGCATGGTGCCGCTCAACCTGCCGTTGATGTGGCGGGCGCTCCGGGCCCGCCGTCCGATCACCGAGGTGACGATGGCGGACATGGGATGGTACGAGCCGTCCACGGGTGGCGCGGGCGAATGAGCGGGTGCGACGTCGACATCGTGGCCGGGAAGGCGGCGCGCGAGGCGGTCACGGCCGAGCTCGCCGCGCTGATCGGCTCGGTGACCTTCGGCTCCGCCGGCCTGCGCTACCGGCGTCTCGGTGTCGTGGCCCAGCTCGCGCGGTTGCACGACCCGGTGTACGTGACCGCGCGTGCGGGCGGTGCGCTCGTCGGAGCCTGCGTGCTCGACCGGCGGGTGCTGCTGATCGGAGGCCGGGAGACGGCGGGTGTCTATCGGGGTTCGCTCTGCGTGACGGCCGAGCGCGTCGGCCTGGGCATCGGGCGCGCGCTCGCCGACGCGGCGCGGGCGTGGATCGCGGCGGAGGCGGCGCGCGCCGGCGGGGCGCCGAGCCTGTCGTGGGGATGCATCGAGCGCGACAACGCACCGTCGCTCGCGGTGCTCCGGGCGAGCGGTGCGCGGGATGCGGGCGGACTGGCGATGCCGATGCCGTACCGGCAGTGGCCGCGCGAGCGGTGCGCGCTCGATCCGCTCCGCGAGGGGCGCGACCCGCGCGAACGCGAGCTCCTGGCCGCGACGCACGCGGATGCCGCGGTGCGCGACGTGACGCCGAGCCGGCTGCCCGGATTCGCGCTGCTCGATGCCCACGGCGTGCGGATCAGTGCGCGGGTCGCCGAGGCCGCCTACGCGATCGAGACGATGGGGCGAACCACCGATGCGCTGGTGCGTGCCTTCGTCACGCCGTTCCCGGTCGCGCGCCGGCGTTTCGATCCGGCGAACTTCCGTCACGTGCGGCTCGTCGACGTGGGGGTGCGAGAGGGTTGCGAGCGCGATTGGCCGCGCTTCGTCACGACGCTGCTCGCGCGTCACGGCGTGCATTTCGCGGCGTTGTTCGTCGATCCGGGTTCGGCACTCGCGGCGCGTCTGCGGGTGAGCGGATCGTCCGCGTCGCTGCGAGTCATGGTGCGCTGGTCGTCGCGCCCGGACGATCAGGTGGCTGCCGTCCTTCCGCCGGACCGGGGGTGTGCGGGGGCGCCCGCAGGGGCGCCCGCAGGGGCGCCCGCAGGGGCGCCCGCAGGGGCGCCCGCCGCCGTGCTCGCCCTCGCGCCGATCGACGGCTGATCCGTGTCACGAGATCCCGCTGGCCGTCGAATTCGGGCAGGGTCACGGACGCCGACCTCACCATCGTGAACGGCCGATCGGCCGACCGGGACCCCGACATGACGGCTCGCTTGACCAGAACGATGCTGCTGGCTGTCGCGATCGCGAGCCTGTCCGGCTGCGCGTCCGTCCGATGGCCGGACGACACGACCGAGGGCGACCTGACGGGGTTCGCCGGCCGAGATCTCGGCATCATGCGATTCCTGCGCGGACCGACACCGGGTCGGGACGGGGGCGAGAGCGGAGCGTGGGGCGAAGGCACCGCGCTCGGGACCGCCATGACGCTCCTGTTCGGGATCGCGGACTCGTGACGGACGGCCGAAGGTCGGAGAACGCCCGAGCGCCGAGCGGTGTCGCCGCGGGTCGACCGACTACCGTTCGTCGAGCGCGCGAAGCGCCCGTCTGACCGAAGTCGCGAAGCCGGGTTCGGCGGCGTCCTCCGCACGGAGTTCGGCGCTGCCGAAACCCCAGATCGGGCCGGGCCAGTTCGGGTCGCCCGGGGAGCGCGCGACGACGTGGCCGTGCAGTTGCGCGACCACGTTGCCGAGCATCGCGACGTTGACGCTCTCGCAGCCGCTCGCGCGCTGCAACGCCTCGCCGGTCGCCGTGACGGCGTCGAGAAAGCCGCGTCGTGCGTCGTCGGCGAGATCGTGCAGTTCCGTCGCGCGTGTGTCGCGCGGCACGAGGATGATCCACGGCCAGCGCGTGTCCCGGGCGAGGAGCACGTGCGCGTGCGTGGTGTCGAGCAGCGGGCTCGTGTCGCGGACCAGACGCGGGTCGAGCGTCACGCGTCGAGTCTGTCGACGGCGCGGCGGACGAGTCGCTTCAGCAGAGGCAGCTTGTAGGCGTTGTTCGACAGCGGTGCGGCGCCGGCGAGACCGGCGTCGATCGCGGCGTCGAGCGCGGCCTCGTCGCCGGGCGCGACGTCGGCGAGCCGGGACTCGAGCTCGCCCAGGCGCCAGGGAATCGCGGCGACACCGCTCGCGGCGAGCCGGAGCGTGCGCTCGCCGTCCGCACCGCTCGACGCCACGGCCGCGACGCCGACCAGCGCGAACGCCCAGACCTTCCGGTCCATCGCCTTGAGGTAGACGCTCCGGGCACCGTCCGCCGGTGCCGGCACGGTGACCGAACGGACGAGCTCGTCGTCGCGGACGACGTTCTCGCCACGTCGGCCTTCCTCGGGCTCGGCGAAGAATTCGTCCATGGCGAGCGTGCGCTCGCCGTCCACGCCCCGCAGCGTGACCTGTGCCCCGAGTGCCGTCAGACAGGTCGCGAGATCGGAGGGATGCACGGCGACGCACGGACCTTCGCCGAAGATCGCGTGGTGCTCGTTGCGCCCGGACTTCGCCGGACAGCCGTCGCCGCCCTTCAACCAGCAGTCGACGTCCGCGTTCCGGTAGTACCAGCAGCGCGGACGCTGGAGGAGGTTGCCGCCGACCGTCGCGCGCTCGCGAAGCTGCGGCGTCGCCGCCTTCGAGGCGGCCTCGGCGAGCAGCGCGAGCGGCGGGGCGAAGCCGTGACGTTCGATGTCGGCGAGCGTCGCGAGCGCGCCGATCGTGACGCCGCCGTCGGCCGCCGTCTCGATCGTTCCCGGCAGGTCGAGCGACTTGACGTCGACGAGCCGCTCGGGCGTGGTGATGCCGATCTTCATGCGCGTGAGCAGGTCGGTACCGCCGGCGTAGGGACGGGTCGCCGCATCGAGCGAGCCGATGGCCTCGTCGACGGCGGCCGCGCGAGTGTAGTCGAAGGGTCTCACGAGGCGTTCTCCGCGGTGCCGGACTCGAGCGCGTCGATCATCGCGCGGCGCGTGACGGGCAGACCTTTGAACCGGATGCCGGTCGCGTCGTGGATCGCGTTCAGGATCGCCGCCGCGGCCGGGATCAGCGGCAGCTCGCCGAGGCCCTTGGCACCGGTCGGGTTGGCGTGCAGGTCGGGCAGGTCGACCATCGCGTGCTCGATCTCGGGCACGTCGGCCGAGGTCGGCACGAGGTAGTCCTCGAGGTTGGCGTTCAGCACGATGCCGAGGGCGTCGTCGACGACACGCTCCTCGGTCAGCGCGAAGCCGATGCCCTGGGTCACCCCGCCGATGACCTGACTGCCGGCGGTCATCGGGTTCAGCACGCGTCCGCAATCGGGGGCGGAGACGATGCGCACCAGCGTCACCTCGCCGGTGTCGGTGTCGACCTCGACCTCGGCGGCCTGCGCACCGAACGGGCGGATGCTCCGGTCACCGGGATTCGCGAGGCGGCTGCCGTGACCCTGGATCGTGTGCGGAGCGATCTCCTCGACCAGATCGGCGAGCGCGATGACACGCCTCTCGCCCGCCCTCTCGCGAACGCCGCCGTCGTGCCACTCGAGCGCGTCGCTCGAGGTCTGCCAGAGCGTCGCGGCCGCCGCGACGAGCTGCTCGCGCGCGTTCTCCGCCGCCGCCTTGACCGCCGGGGCCAGGGTGGGGACGGTGAAGCTGCCCGCGCTCGGGGGCGAGTACAGGCCCGAGGCGGTGTCGCCGAGGCGCACGGCGACCTGCCCGAGCGGCACGCCGAACACTTCGGCGGCGACTTGGCCGAGCACGGTGCGCGTGCCGGTGCCGATGTCCTGGGTACCGGTGACGACGTCGATGCTGGCGTCGGCGTTGACGATCGTCATGGCGTAGGCGGGCGGTGCACCGGAGCCCGCCATCCATTCGTGGGCGGCGAGTCCGAAGCCGCGTCGACGCGGACCATCCGCGGCGGCACGCTTGCGGCCGCTCCAGCCGAACGCCTCGTCGAGCTTCTCGTAGCAGGTGGCCAGCCCTTCCGGGGACGACCAGTCCTTGTCCTGTGTCTGGTCGGTTCGTGTGTAGTTGCGGCGCCGGAGCTCGAGCGGATCGATGTCGAGCTCCTTCGCGAGCGCATCCATCGCGCTCTCCAGCGCGAACGCCGCCTCCACGTAGCCCGGTGCGCGGAACGCGACGGCCGGGCCGAGGTTGACGTGCACGCGTGTCGTCTCGGTCGTGACGTTCGCGCAGGCGTAGAGATGCTGGTAGAGACCGGCGATGTTGCTCGCCTCGCCCGGTGTCGAATAGGCGCCGCAGGTGCACAACGCCTCGAGCGTGATGGCGGTCAGCGTGCCGTCGCGGTTCGCGCCGAGCCGGACGCGCTGACGTGTGGGGTTGCGGTTGCCGGCGGCGAGATTCTCTGCCTCCCGGTCCAGCATCAGCTGCACCGGCCGGCCCGTCGTCCTCGCGAGGAGCGTGGCCAGCAGCGTCTGCTTCCACGGCACCTGCTTGGCGCCGAAGCCGCCGCCCATGTGCTGCTTGATCACGCGCACGCGGTTCTGCGCGAGTCCGAGCTTCCGCGCCATCCGGTCGCGCACGGCGAACACGCTCTGCGTCGACTCGTGGAGCACGAGATCGTCGCCGTTCCACGTCGCGACCGTGCCGTGCGCCTCGAGCGCGTTGTGCAGCGCGGTCTGCGACGTGTACGTCTCGTCGACGATCACGTCAGCCGACGCGAGCGCGCGCTCGGCGTCGCCGCGCGCGTAACGCGCGGGTTCCTCGGCGAGGTTGCCGCCGAGTCCGGTGTCGTGGATCGACGGCGCGCCGTCGTCGTTCGCCCGGGTCATGTCGGTGACGTGCGGGAGAACCTCGTAGTCGACGTCGATCAGGCGGAGGGCGTCCTCGGCGATCAGCGCGGTCTCGGCCGCGACGGCGGCGACCTCGTCGCCGACGAAGCGCACCGTCTCGCCGAGGGCGGGCACTTCCTCGCCGTACCAGGAGACGTCGATGTCGTCGTCCTTCGTCAACACGGCGTGCACGCCGGGCAGCGCCCGTGCCCGCGAGACGTCGATGGTGCGGATGCGGGCGTGCGGGTGCGGGCTCCGGAGCACCGCCGCCCGCAACTGCCCGGGCAGGTTCACGTCGTGGGTGTAGACGGCGCGTCCGGTGACCTTCTCGATGCCTTCGAGGCGGGCATGCGGGTGGCCGACGACGTCGAGCGCGGCGTCTCGCTCCCAGCGGGTCGGCTCGTTCTGGAGCGGCGTGTCGAGCGACGGGCCTTCGCCGTCGGCGTCGTCGGCCGGGACGCGTTCGAGTTCGACCTCATCGAGTGCCACGAGCGTTCTCCCCGTCGGAACCCGATACGCCATCGACGGCCTGCCGACCGGCCTTCAGGATGTTGCGATAGGCGCCGCAGCGACAGAGATTGCCGCTCGTCGCACGCAGGATCGCCGCGTCGTCGATGTCGACCGCGCCGTCGCGTGCCTCGTCGACGAGCGCCGCGAGGCTCATGATCTGACCGGGTGTGCAGTAGCCGCACTGGTAGGCGTCACAGTCGAGAAACGCCTGCTGCACCGGATGCAGGTCGTCGGCGGCCGAGGCCGACTCGTCCGGCCGATCGGCCAGGCCCTCGATGGTCGTCACCTCGCGTCCCTCGCACTCGACCCCGAGCACGAGGCAGCTGTAGACGGGGCGGCCGTCGAGATGCACGGTGCAGGCGCCGCAGTTGCCCATCGTGCAGACCTGCTTGGTGCCGCGGAGCGTCAGCTCGTCGCGAAGCACGTCGAGGAGTACCTGCCGCGGCTCGAGCGCGAGCGTGTGCTCGACACCGTTGACGCTCAGGCTGACCGGAACGCTCTTCATCGTCTCCTCCCACGGAACGCGTGCGTGAGGGCATCATGCTAGAAGGCGCGGAACGACGCGGGCGGACGGTTGAAATTTCGGCCCGAGACGGTTGAAATTCCGGACCGAGATGTCGGCGCCGCGTCGCCGTCTCCGCAGTCGGCTCGAATCGATCCGAGCTGATCCGAGCTGATCCGAGCTGATCCGAGCTGATCCGAGCTGATCCGAGCTGATCCGAGCTGATCCGAGCTGATCCGAGCTGATCCGAACGGAGTCGACCCGTCGTCCGAATCGACTCGAGCCGACCCGAACCGAACAACCGGGCCGGTCCGTCGCCCGAGCCGACCCGGGTCGGCCCGACTCGAACCGGCCCGGACGTACGGACCGGAGTCGTGCGAACCGGCCCGATCCAGTGGCCGCCGGGCCGGGCCGGGCCGTCGGACCGGGCCGTCGTGTCAGGCCGGCACGGTGCCGCCCGGGATGCGGATCTTCTGGCCGGGGTAGATCAGGTCGGGGTCCTTGATGACCTCGCGGTTGGCCTCGAAGATCTTCGGGTAGGCCATCGCGTCGCCGAGGTATTCCTTGGCGATCTTCGACAGCGTGTCACCGGACTCGACCGTGTGGTAGACGACGCCGCTCTCGGCGCCGGGGGATTCGAGTCCGGAGACGTCGACGTCGGTGACCCCGTGCGTGTTGCCGGCGATCAGCACCGCCTTCTCCATCGCCTCGGCCGACTTCGCCTTGCCCTTCAGCGAGACCTTGCCGTCGGCGTACGCGACGTCGAGGTCATCGATGCCGGGGTTGTCTTCCTCGAGCGCGGCCTTGATCTTGTCCGGCGCCTCGTCGTCGTTGTCGAAGATCTTCTTGCCCATGCTTTTCGCGAAATCGAACAGTCCCATGTCGTCGTTTCCTGGTTGTCTTGCGTGGTGGGTGCCGGACGTGCGTCCGGGGCGGGCGCGATTGTGCCACAGCCCCCCGGACGCCCTGCTGCCGGACGCTACTGCATGTCCGGCAGGCCGCGGACGGCGCCGGCACGGCGATCGTCGGCGCCGCCGTACTGCAGGCCCGTCGCCGGATCGACGACGACCGCCTGCACCGAGCCGATGTCGCCCGGCTCGTCACGCAGCGTGTGGCCGAGCTCGCGCAGGGCCTCGAGCGCATCCTCGTCGAACCCTTCCTCGTAGCTGATGCCGCCGCCGCCGGAGCTGATACGGGGCGCGTCGATCGCCGCCTGCACGTCGAGCCCGTGATCGATCAGGTTGATCGTCGTGTTGACGACCGAGTTGATGATGGTCGAGCCGCCCGGGGAGCCGTAGGCGGCGAGGAAGGTGTCGCCGTCGAACACCAGCGTCGGCGCCATGCTGCTTCGCGGGCGCTTGCCCGGGGCGACGTCGTTGGCCCCGGGGGCGAAGTCCTCGGCATCGGCCTCGGTCATCTGCGGGGTGAAGTTGAAGTCGGTCAGCTCGTTGTTGAGCAGGAAGCCGAAGCCCGGCACCGTGATGCCCGAACCCCAGGTGCCCTCGATCGTGGAGGTGTAGCTGACGACGTTGCCGTTGGCGTCGATGATCGAGAAATGCGTCGTGTCGATGCCGACGGCACCGTCGGGCCGCGTCGAGATGGACGAGTCCTCGACATCCGCGAAGTCGGGATCGAAGGCGCGCGGGTCACCGGGCACGACCGTCTCGCCGTCGAGACGGCTGCCGGTCGAGATCATGCCGCAGCGCGGCATCAGGTAGTCCGGCGACTGCAGGCCGGCGACCGGCAGCGTCAGCGACTCCGCGTCATCGTCGCCCATCCAGACCGAGCGGCTCGCGAAGGCGAGGCGCATCGACTCGACCATGACGTGCAGCGTCTTCGGTGCGCCCTGCCCGAACCCGGCGTCCTCGTTGCCGAGGTCGAACTGCTCGACGCAGTCGAGGATCTGACCGACCGTCAGGCCGCCCGAGGAGGGGAAGGGCATGCCCATGAGCGTGTAGCCGCGGTAGTCGGTCATCGTCGGCTCGCGCTCGACGACGTCGGCGTCGAGGTAGTCGGCGAGATCCCGCGTCGTCATGCGCCCGACGCCCTGGTCGCCGACCGTGTCGCGGGTCTGCATCTGGGCGGCGACGATCGCCTCGGCGATGTCGCCCGTGTAGAACGCCTCGACACCGCCGTCGGCGATCGCCTGGAAGGTGTCGGCGAGATCCGCCTGCACCAGCGTGTCGCCCGCGGCGAGCGGGACGCCGCCCGGGCGGAAGGTGTCGCGGGTCTCCGCGTAGAACGTCGTGCGGTTGACCTCGTCCGCCTCGCCGATGAGCATCGAGAGACGGTCGTTGACCACGAAGCCGTCGCGGGCGAGGGCGATCGCCGGGGCGAGGGCCTCGGCGAGCGTGAAGGTGCCGTACTCCTCGAGCGCGTGCGCGACGCCGAGGAGCGTGCCCGGCACGCCGACGCCGATGCCGCTCGTGGCGATGTCGGTGAAGCCGGGGCCGATGCGCGCGGGACCGTCCTCGGCATCGAAGTCCTCGTCCGTGCAGTCCGGATCGCAGGCCAGGTACTGGGTCGGCGTCGCCGCCGCGGGGGCCTTCTCGCGCGAGTCGATGAAGAAGGTCCGCCCGGTCTCCGCGCGGTGGATGCCCATGAACCCACCGCCGCCGATGCCCGAGGAGGTCGGCTCGACGACGTTCAGGACGAATTGCACGACGGCCGCGGCGTCGATGGCGTTGCCGCCGTTGGCGAGCGCCATGCGGCCTTCTTCGGCGGCGATCGGGTTCGCGGCGGTCACCACGCCCTCGCTGAAGGACATCGCGTCATCGTCGGAAGGAATTCCCAGGGCGGCCACGTCCGGGTCGGCGGGTGTTCCGTCGCCGGGGGCGCCGGTGTTCGGTGCGTCGGTGCCGGACGCATCGCCTCCGTCGTCGTTGCTCGAGCAGCCGGCGAGCACGGCGCCGGCGAACGCGCTCGCGATCAGCATGGTGGTCTTGCGGCGTGTCCATCCCTCTCGTGATCTGGCTTTCATCCCTAACTTCCCTCGCGAAGGCGCGGAGCGGATTCCCCGTTCACCGTCCGGCAGTATAGTGCCGCCCCGAGACCGTCCGCGAGCGCGTGATATTCTCGCGACCCGCCACCGAACCGCGAGCCCACGCGCCGCTCGATGAACAGGATCGAAGCCGTACTGGAGAGAACCTCCGAGGAAGAGGAGGAGCATCTCGTCATCCACGTCGACGGGCAGCCGCTCGACGTCATGCTGTCGACGCCCGGCGAGGAGGACGAGATCGAGGGTCTCGTGCCGACGCTGCTCGGCTGGCTCGACGACGCGCGCGAGAAGGAGCTCGTCTGGTCGCGCATCCTGCCGGGCGACTCGACCCGTATCCGCGCGCCTGTCCTGATGTGTCCGGAGCACCGTGACCTGTTCTGCACGACCATCGTCGCCGAGGTGAGCGCGTTCGAGGACCGGATCGAGTGGCGCCGGCTCGGCATCGACGACACGCCCGAGGAGGATCTCCCCGAGCTGGTCGGGCAGGACGTCTACTGGCTGCAGGACATCGGTCCGTTCACGTTCGAGCGCTCGCAGTACGTGCGGATGATGAACGCCTTCCGGCAGGGCTCGATCCACGGCGGCACGCTGCACTGACGCGGTGCGCGTCCGTTCGATCCGTGGCGTCGTAGAAATTCTCGCCCCGGCTGGCGGGTGACCCTTTCGGAAGAGCGCATGAGCGACGCGACGGCGACCGAGACGCCCGAGCTGACCGTCTACTACGACGGCGGCTGCCCGATCTGCCGCCGCGAGATCGCGGGCTACCGCCGCGTCGACGGCGCCGGGCGGATCGACTGGATCGACGCCTCGTCGGCCGATGCCACGGCGCTCGGCGACGGGCTGACCGCGGAAGCCGCGCTCGCGCGCATGCACGTGCGCGACGCGGACGGACGTCTGGTGCACGGCGCGGCGGCGTTCGCGCGTCTCTGGGCGAGCCTGCCGCGCACGCGATGGCTCGGCCGCATCGCCGGTTCGGCGCCGGCGCTCGCGCTCCTCGAGCCCGCGTACCGGGTGTTCCTGAAGGTCCGCCCGCTCTGGCGCCGGGCGTGACGGCGGCGCTCGTCGCTCGCCTGCGTCGGGCGGCCGACGAGGCCTCGCGACGCGGTTTCGCGGCGCTCGCCGACGCGGCGCTCGCGCCGGGCGAGCTGCAGCGGCTCGCCGCGTCGCTCGGCGAGCCGATGTTCACGCCGGGCGAGCGCTCCCACCCCGATCACGAGCACGTGTTCGTCGTCACCAATCGCGGGCGCACGACGCCGCCGCGGAGCGTCTTCCACTCCGACACCTCGTACGTCGAGCGCCCGCCGTCGTTCACCCTGCTCGCCGGGGTCGAGATCCCCGACGCCGGCGGAGAGACGGTGTTCGTCGACCAGTTCGCCGCGTGGGAGCGGGCGCCGGCGACGCTGCGCCGAGCGCTCGCCGACGTCGCGTTCCTCCACGTCGCCTCGCGCGTGCCCGACCCGGCGGCGGCCGGGGCGGGCGCGTGGCACCCGGTCGCGCGCCGTCATCCGACGAGCGGGCGCACGGCGCTGTACGTCTCCGCCCGCGAGCGCCTGGTCGCGGCGCGTCGTGGAGGTGTGGTGCTGCCCGAGGCCGAGGCGCGGGCACTGATCGATGCCGCCCACGAGCAGGCTTCACGCGCGGTCGCGGCGGAGCGTCACGCCTGGCGGCCCGGCGACCTTCTGGTGACCGACAATCGCTCGACCCTGCACGCGGCCGATCATTCGGCCGTCGTCGGCACGCGCACGCTGCATCGCGTGATGGTGCGCGGAGAACGTCCGGTCGCGGCCGACCTCGACGCCGACGCCACGGGAGTGCCCGACGTCAGTCGAGCGTGACGCGTCGCGACCAGCTCGACGGTTTCCCGCGGCTCTCGCGCAGACCGCCGGGGACGTTCCGATCGAACGCGCCGTCCGGCGGCGTCAGGAATATCGATCCGAGCGGGCGCTCCTCCGGCGCGATGCCGAGGCGCTCGAACAGCTCCGGGCCGCGCAGTATTCCGCCGCTCGACCAGTAACCGTACCAGCCGTTCGCCTCGGCGGCGAGCAGGAGGTTCTGGACGGCGGCGGAGGCCGCGGCGACGTGCTCGACGTCGTCGTCGAGCAGGTCTCCGCTCGTCGCGTTCGCGCCGGCGGCACCCGCGCCGGCGGCATCCGCGCCGGCGGCATCCGCGCCGGCGGCATCCGCGCCGGCGGCGTTCCCGCGCGCCGGATTCGGCAGCCACGTGACCTGCACGAGCGCGCCGGCCGCGGCGAGCAGCGCGGGAATCTTCGAGTTCGCGGCCCGGTTCCATCTCGGATCGGCACCGTCGGCGGCGGCTCGCGCACGGAGCTCCTCGACAAGACGTCCGCAAGCGTCCCGTTCGAGCACGTGGAAGCGCCACGGCACGATCGAGTCGAGCGTGCCGCCACGGTGGGACTCGTCGGCACGGCGGTGGAACGGAGCGTGCCCGGCCAGCTCGATCATCCCGTCCAGCGTTCCCCGATCGGCATCGGACAGCGGAGCGAAGTTCGCGCCCACCGGATCGGCGAGCAGCTTGGCGGTCCGACGGCCGCGGATCACGACGTCGGTGGCGGCGATCATCGCGGCCGAACCGGGCGTGTGGTCGCGAGCATCGCGATCTCGGTCGTCGCGGTCGACAGGGGGAGTGCCCGGGGTGTCGCCGCAGGCATCGCCAGGAGAGTCGTTCGTCTTCATCGTGTTCTCCGTCCGATCGCGACGGCGCTCAGGCGAGGCTCGACGGGAACAGCGCGCGCACCGTCTCCTCGTCGAACTCCTTCTTGAACGCGATGCCGTCGCCGAGCTCGCGCGCCGCGGCGACGGCCGGACGGGCGTCGATCGCGTCGAACCAGCGCCTCACCTCGGGGAACTCGGCGAGCCGGCCCTCGCCGAGCACACGGCTCGCCCGGTCCACCCAGCCCCAGGCCGAGATGTCGGCGATCGTGAGCGTGCCGCCCACGAAGAACTCGCGCCCGGCGAGGTGCTCGTCCATGACGCGGTAGTGGCGCTCGGCCTCGGCGAGGTAGCGCTTGCCCGCGTAGCCCGAGTCCTTGTCCTTGCCGAAGGTGCCGAAGTGCACCGACTGGCCCGAGTACGGACCGAGCCCGCTCGCGATGAACATCAGCCACGACAGGAGCTCGCCGCGCTCGCCCGCGTCGCCGAGCAGCACGTCATGCTTGTCGGCGAGGTAGAGCAGGATCGCCGTCGAGTCGAACACGCGCACGCCGTCGTCCTCGATCGCCGGCAGCTTGGCGTTCGGGTTGATCTTCAGGAACGCCTCGTCGTGCTGCTCTCCCTTGAACGTGTCGACCGGCACGAGCTCGTGCTCGAGACCCGTCTCGGTCAGGAACAGCGCGACCTTCATCGGGTTCGGAGTGTGGTGGTAGTAGAACTTCAGCATCGCGGAACTCTCGGATGTCGTCGGCGGGAGGGCGGCCACGATACACCGCCGCCGCGTCGCTCCCGTTCACCCCCTCGCCAGGTCGAGGTTCGACGCCCGCGAACGTCGCGACGCGCGCGCGTGCCGCCGCTCGTCGCCCCGTCCGGATGTCATGCCCGCCGAGGCGACGTATGCTGTCGGATTCGTCCAGGCAGGCTCCTTCCCGACGTGAGTTCCGAGGACACGACCCGTGAGCGCGAGACGGACCCGGCCCAGCGGGCGCTGCAGGCGCGGCTTCTCCAGCATGTCTCGCGGACCTTCGCGCTGACGATCCCGCGCCTCTCCCCGGCGCTCGCCGACGTGGTCGGCAACGGCTACCTGCTGTGCCGCCTGATCGACACGATCGAGGACGAGCTGCCGCCGGAGGCGACGAACGCGACACGGGCGGCCTTCTTCGAGCGCTTCCAGCGGGCGCTGACCGGGGGCGAGGCTGCGGCGGCGCTCGCCGCCGACCTCTCCGCCGACCTGGGCCGCGCGCTCCGTGCCGAGGCACCGGCCGGAGAGCGGGAGCTGGTCGCGCGCCTGCCGGACGTGCTGGCGGTGACCGCCCGCTTCGACGCCGTCGAGCGCGCCGCGCTCGCGCGTTGCACGGCGACGATGGCCGACGGCATGCACCGCTTCGAGGGTGGGGCGACCGGTCGCTCCGGACTCGCCGACATCGTCGCGCTGGAGCGCTACTGCTATCACGTCGCCGGGGTCGTCGGCGAGATGCTGACCGAGCTGTTCTGTCACCACTCGCCGCGGGTGGCGGCGCGCCGCGACGACTTGCTGGCGCTCGCCGTGCCGTTCGGCAACGGGCTGCAGCTGACCAACATCCTCAAGGACGTGCACGACGATCGCGGGCGTGGCGTCTGCTGGCTGCCGCGCGCCGCGTTCGGCGGCGAGACGACCGACTTCGAGGCGTTGTTCGAGGCGGCCGAGAACGGCTCGACCGACGCCGCGCGGACGCTCGACGCGGGGCTCGGACGGCTCGTCGGGCTGTGCCGCGGCTACCTCGACGACGCGGTGCGCTACGTGCTGACGATCCCGCGCGAGGAGCACGGCATGCGGGTGTTCTGCCTGTGGTCGGTGGCGATGGCGGTGCTGACGCTCAGGAAGGTGCACGCGCGTCGGGCGGCGACGCTCGGCCGGGGTGCCCGCATCACCAGAAACAGCGTGCGGGCCTCGCTCCTCCTGAGCGACCTGTGCGCGCGCGACGATCGGCTCCTGCGCGCGGTGCACGCGAGCGGCAGTCTCGGGCTGCCGTCGCCACCGCCACGCACCGGACTCAGGGCAGACGCGTGATCGAATGGATGACGCGCACGCCGTCGTCCTCGTTCGACTCGTAGCTGATCTCGACCCGGTCGCCGGCGGCCAGATCGTCCGGCATCGCCGTCTCGAGGGTCGCGAGCGACCAGACCGTCTTGTCGGAGAGCACGAGGACGTTGGCCACGCGATCGTGGGCGAGCACCGTGCCGTCGAGCAGGTCGGCGGCGTGCAGCGGCAGCGCGGCGGCGCCGAGCGCCAGCGCGAGGAGGGCGGTCCTGGAAAGGTCGGTGAGCATGGCCATCGGGATTCGCTTGACCCGGCCGGTCGCCGGACACCGAGCATACCGCCGCCGCGATAAGCTCGCTCGATCGACCGACGCCACGGAGCGCCCGCCCGCCCATGTCCGAACCGATCGACTCCGCCCGCGATCGCGACGCCGATCGCCGTCTCGACCGCCGCGGCTACGTGTACTTCTCGCGCATCGCGACGCGCTGGATCGACAACGACGTCTACGGTCACGTCAACAACGCGATCTACTACCAGTTCTTCGACACCGTCGCGAACGCCTACCTGATCGAGCGCGGGGGGCTGGACATCCACACCTCGCCGACGGTCGCGTTCATCGTCGCGTCGAGCTGTCGCTACCACGCGCCGATCGCCCACCCGGACGAGATCGACGCCGGCTTCCGCGTCAACCGCCTCGGGCGGAGCTCGGTCGAGTACGGCGTCGCGGTGTTCCGGGCCGGTCACGATCGGGCCGCGGCCGATGGCACGTTCACGCACGTGTTCGTCGATCGCGCGAGCGGCAGGAGCGTGCCGATCGAGGGGCCGATGCGGGCGGCGCTCGAGGACGCCTTCACCCCGTAGCGGCACGTCGTCGCGACGCTTGCTAGGATGACCGAACGATCACCGCCAGGGGTACGTCGGAGCGCATGGGAAAGGAACGAGTCGTCACGTGGCAGAGCGACACCGCGACGGTGACGTGGGACGAGGATCTGTGTCTCCACGTCGGCGAGTGCACGCGCGCGAAGGGGACGCTGTTCGAGGCGGGCAGGAAGCCCTGGTGCGAGCTCGAGTGCGTGTCGGACGAGGAGGTGCGCGACGTCGTCGCTCGCTGCCCGACCGGCTCGCTCGCCGCGAGCTTCACCGACCCGGCCATGGAGGAGTCGACGCCCGACGCGAATACCGTGACGGTCGCCGACGGCGGTCCGCTCTACGTGCGCGGCGCGCTCGAGATCGACGGTACGCCCGCACGGGCGCCGGCGCTCGCGCACCGCGCGGCCCTGTGTCGCTGCGGGCTGTCGGGCAACAAGCCGTATTGCGACAACAGCCACCTGAAGAGCGACTTCCGGGATCACGGCGCCGTCGGTGACGCCGGCAAGCCTATCGAGGACGCCGGCGGCCCGCTCGCGATCGAGGTCAGGAAGGACGGGCCGTTGCGCGTCACCGGCAACCTGACGATCCTCGCCGGCAGCGGACGGGTCGCTTGGCACGGCACCGCCACGGCGCTGTGCCGCTGCGGGCTGTCGGGCAACAAGCCGTTCTGCGACGGCACGCACCGCAAGGAGGGCTGGACGGACGAGGGCTGACGAGGGGTCGGTGCCGACGCCCGGCATCGGACTCGGCATACGGGACTCGGCATCGGCACTCGATCCGGTGCTCGACATCGGCGGTGACGGCGGTCAGAATTTCGCTAGCCAAAATTATGACGCGTCCCGTCGATGCCCCTCGCCCTCGTCCGCACCGACCCGCTCGAGCGCCTGCTCTCGGAAATCCGTGACCGGCTCACGACCGAGGATCACGCCGAGCTCAGGCGGCGGTTCGAGCGCCGGCGGCGGATGGTCTGGTACCGCGTGGTCGGCCGTGCGCTCAGGCGCGCGAGCGAGACCGGTCGCATCGCGGTCCGGGCCCGGGCACGGGCGTTTCCACGCTCCCCGCGTGACGATCTGGACCTGTCGCTGAGGCGCATCGGACGCGCGCGTGCCGGAGCGGCGCTGGACGAGCGCAGGATCGTGACCCGGCGATGCGTCCGCGCCGAGTTCCACCGCCTGGTCGGCGGCATGGACGAATCGATCGTCGATACCGTCGTCGACGTGGTGACGCGCTCGTTCTACCGCCACCTGCACTGACGCGTCGTCGGCGCGGCGCCGACGCCGTTCGGGCCAGCGCAAGCCGCTCGCGCGGCAGGGCCGGCACGCCGTTCTCCATCTCGTTCGAGGGTGCCGCCGAGTGCGGCACGCAGTAGCCGACGTGAAATCGATCAGCGCGGGCGCGGCGCACGCCGCGCGTGATCGTCGACGATCCTCCGGGCGCGCAGGAGCAGACGAGCGTCGCCACGGGTCAGCACGTCGAGCAGGGCGCTCTTCTCGCGCAGGTAGATCACCGCGAACCGCGGGTCGTGTTCCAGGATGCTGTCGGAGTTGTCGATCAGGTCGGCCAGCTTGACCGTCTGCGCGGCATCCGGTGCACGGGCGAGCCGCTCCCGGTCGATCGCCTTTCGCGCGGCGCGGTTGCCGTCCTCGGGTCGCGAGGTGTCGGTCAGCCAGCGGACCAGTTCGAGCACGGCGGGGCCACAGCGCGCCTCGATCGTCCGTGCCCAGTCCTCCGGATCGCCCGGCGCGTCCTCGAGGACATCGTGGAGACAGGCCGCGGCGATCGCGGCCTCGTCGTCGGTCACGCCGCGCACCAGCGCCGCGACCGCCATCGGATGCGTCAGGTACGGCAGGCCGACGTACTTGCGATCCACGCCCTCGTGGGCGGCATGGGCGATGGCGAGGGCGGCGTGCAGGAGATCGCTCATGGCGTCGGCGTGATCATGGCATCGTCGGGGCAGTGTGGCCGATCGTCACCGTCGCGCGCTCGCGTGCCCTCGCCCGCGTCAGTCGGGCAGCGAGCCGCAGAAGCCGCCGCCGCCACCGCTCGCTCCCGAGCCGAGGGCGACGATGGACGGCGCCCGGTACGGGTTCGGACGCACCGCGAGCAGGTCGGCCGCCACGAGCGCACCCGTCAGCGCCAGCGCCAGCGTGGCGGTCAGGCGCCGCGTCGCGCGCCGTCCCGCGCGCCGGCTCACCCGCGTGGCTCCATGCCGAGCGCGGGACGCAGCCGGACGCCGAGCACGGAACCCGCGAAGGCGGCCGCGAACCATACCCAGCCGTGCAGGCTGCCGGTGGAGATGCCCGAGAAGAACGCGCCCACGTTGCAGCCGAAGGCCAGGCGTGACGAGTAGCCGAGCAGGAATCCCGCGACGAGCGTCGCCACCCACGCGCGCGCCGGATAGGCGGGAAGCGTCTGCGCCAGCCCGCCGCTGCGCCAGGCGGCGACCACGAAGGCCCCCGCCACGATGCCGATGTTGCTCAGCGAGGTGTAGTCGACGAGCAGGCTCGCGCGCACGTGCCCGGCCGGACCGGGTGCCGACCAGAAGGCCGAGCCCGAGAGATCGACCCCGAGCGCCGTCGCGCCCTTGGCGGCCCACAGGCCGAGTCCGTAGACCACGCCCCACGGTTGCCCCGCGACGACGAGGTTGGCCAGCGCCAGCACGGCGATGGCGAGTGCCGCGACGAGGTAGCGGCGCGGAATCGAGCGGTGCTCGGGAGCGGCCAGGCGGCGGAGGGCGACGGCGACGAGCGCGAGCGCGGCGAGCGTGGCGGCCAGCCCCGACCAGCCGGTGACGCTGACCACGGGCAGCGCGCCGAGATCGATCCACCAGATCAGGTGCCAGGCGCCGGCGAAGCTGCCGAGCGCGAAGAACGGCAGGGCCGCCAGGGCGATCGGATTGCCGGAACCGGCGTTGACCAGCGTCCCCGAGCCGCAGCCGAGGACGACCTGCATCGCCGCGCCGAACACGAAGGCGCCACCCACCATCGCCCAGCCCACGGGCGCCTGCGCGCCGAGCAGCTCGCCACCGCGGGCGGCGATCAGCGGCAGCGCGACGGTCGCCACGAGCCCGATGGCCAGCAGTTGCGCGAGGATGCCCGACGGGTCGCGCCGCAGGATCATCGCTCGCCAAGGGCCCGCGAAGCCGAAGCGAAGCCCCTCCAGCACGAGCCCGAAGCCGAGGCCGACGGCGAGCATCAGCCCGTAGCGGAGCCCGGCCAGGATCGCCACGGCGAGCACCGCGGCGAGCGCGCCCAGCACGAGGGCACCGCGTCCGAGCGATGTCCGCGGCCGGGCGGCGGCGAGCTCGCCCGCCGCCCCCGGTGACGCGGCCGACACCCTACTTGCCGCGGATCTTGTTCAGGAAGTTCTCGACCAGACCGGGCGTGTTCGCCATCTCGAGACCGGCGTTCGAGTACTCCACCATCGAGCCCGGATAGAGCTTGACGTTGTCGAGCCCGGCCACTTCCGACAGGGCGAACCAGTTGGTGGCGGCCCAGTGGCCGGTGTTGCAGAACGACACGACTTCCGCGCCTTCCTCGATGCCCAGCGTCTCCATCAGGGACGAGGCGTCGGTGCTCTCGTCGATCGCGGTGGAACCTGCGCGGAAGAACGCGGTGTAGGCGTGGTTCTCCGCTCCGGGCAAGGTGCCCGGCTTGGCCGCGGCGGGGTGACTCGAGCGACCCCGGTAGAAGTCTTCCGGGCGGGCGTCGAGCAGCAGCGCGTCGATCTCGCCGCGGGTCGCGGCGGCGACCTGCTCGGTGTCGGCCGTCCACGCGTCCGAGAACGTGATGTCGAGTGCCGTGGGCTCGACCGTGACCGCCGCGGTGTCCACCGCCAGGTTCGCCGCTCGCCACGCCTCGAAGCCGCCGTTCAGGATCGAGAGATCGGTGAAGCCGGACGACTTCAGCGTCCAGTAGACCCGCGCCGCGGCACCGAAGTCGGTGTCGCTCTTGCCGTCGGGAACGATGACCACCGGTCGCTCCATCTCGAGACCCAGCGCCTCGTAGCGCTCCTCCAGAGCGGCCACGTCCGGAAGCTGACCGGGGTTGTCCGCCGGGCCGCGGAACAGCCCGTACGGGGCCGGCACGGCGCCCGCGATGTGGCCCTCGACATAGGCGTCGCCACGGATGTCGAGAACGATCGGCTCGACGTCGTCCAGACGCCCGGACAGCTCGGCCGGCGTGACCAGCGGGCCGAAGGTGGCGGCGGTGGCGGCGGTGGCGATGGAGCCGATCAGCCCGAGGGCCGCGGCGGAAAGTGCGGAAGGGAAGTTCATGATGCCTCCAGGGGGAGAACGGCGAGTCCGGCCGGAGCCCGACGAGCGTGCCGGGCGGGAAGGAGCCGATGTCGACCCGATGGTTCCGGGCGGCACCGCACGGATGGGTGCGAGCGCCCCACGGTATCGAACGGAGGGGCGTCGGGGGTTCGCGTCGATTCGCGACCGTAGCATGGCGCGTGCGCCGCGAACGCCGCGCCGGAAGACCGGTGCCGTCCGCGCTCCGCGCCGGCCCGATCACGGCGTGCCGGATCGACTCCGGACGGTGGCGGTGATCGGGATCGGCAGGAGGGAAGACGACGCTCGGGCGAGCCGCGCGATCCCTGCGGTTGCGCTCGATCGCGAGTGGATGCACCCTCTGGGAGAGCGGTCCGTCGTGGTTCCGCCGCCGCTCCTCCGGGTACCATCGAACGTCGCCCGGGCGATCGGGCGATGGCGGACCGGATGCCGGCAACCGACGGAGGACGACGTGAGGATCGTGGAGAGACCTGCCGCAGCCGCTCTCGGCGTGCTGTCCGTGCTGATGATCGCTTGCACGGAGAATCCCTTCGCCACCGCACCTGGCGACGGCGTGGAGTCGACCGCTCCGAGCTTCCGGATCGCGGCACCGGGACTGCCGGGCGGGCGATTCGTGTCGAACGAGGAGGGCGACGTCTACAGCGTGATCGACAACGCGAATCTCAGCGTCAGGCTCGACGGCGTACCGCTTCCGCTCGACGAGCGGGACGCGGAAGGTCGCACGGTCGTGCGCTGGAGCCGGCCGCCCGGGTCGCGGGTCGAGCTGGCGGTCGAGTGGGCCGAGAGCATTCCCCTCGACAACGGCACGAACCTCTCCCTGCAGCTCGCGACGTACGAGCAGTCGATGACGATCGAGCGCGCCGAGTCCATCGTCATCGGCCCGGATGACTACACGGTCAACGCCGGCCCGGGTGGCGAGCGGGACCAGGACAGCGACGGCGACAGCAATCTGCTCGAGAGGATGACGGGGTTCAGCCCGTTCAACGGCAGCGTGTGCCCCGAGAGCTGCGATTTCTCCGTCGCCCTGTACATCAAGCGTGTCGAGCGGCGCGTCACCGATCGCATCGAGATCGACGGGGAGTACGACGACGAGTGGAACCTCGCCGAGTTCGACGGCAGGGACGGGCGGCTGCGGATCGACGAGCCGGGACTCAGCTCGGAGCCGGGTGGCGGCAACGGCGGGCCGGCGCGTTTCTCGGCCGCCGACTCCGAGCCGTTCCAGTTTCTCGCCATGCACGACGGCGAGCGTCTCTACATGGTGATCCTGGGTGACGGCGACGTCAGTCGCAACACTCCCGTGGGCGACTCGGGAAATCCCGCCGACGACGATTCGATCACGCTGTATCTCGACACCGATGATCCCTCCGACGGCACGCTGACGAGCACTCTCGTCGTCCCGCTGATGGGGCTGAACACCGGAGAGTCCGACAACTCGGACAGCCCGACCGCTCGTGCGAGACGATTCGACTTCGATTCCGGGTCGTCGTACCTGCCGACGGACCTGCGCTACGCCACGTGCGTCTGCGACGGCTCTCGCCAGTTCTGGGAGCTGAGCGTGCCGCTGGCGGGTCTCGGCATCGCCGCGGGGCAGCCGTTCGGGCTCGAGGTCGCGGTGAACGACGACAGCACCGGCGGAAACTCGGCGACGCAGTGGCTCTGGCATTCCGCGCCCGAGGCGGACGGCAGCGTCGTTCCGGGACTGGTCGTCGTCCGCTGACCCGGGGTCCGGTCTCTCGCGTGCTACGGAGCGCCCCGCGTGCCGTCCGGTCGCGGGCCGATGTCGCGCCCCGGACGCCGTATCGAGGACGGCAGGCCCGAAGACCGCGGCGTCGCTTCGCGCGACGGCGAAGCGGTCATCCCGACGGTTCCGCCGCCGCGTGGCGCGGTCGATATATCGCGTTTTCCCGTCGGCGTACAATCGGCGCGGGCACGTCGCCACCCGGACCGGCGGAGCATGCGCAGAGGCCGCCGAACCGGACCGAACCCTATTCATGGAAGTCGCAGACCGCATGAACACGCTCGCGCCCGGAGACATGCTCGGGTGCTATCGGATCGATGGCCTGCTCGGCAAGGGTGGCTTCGGCCTGACCTACCTCGCGTTCGACACCTCGCTGGAGATGTCGGTGGCGATCAAGGAGTACATGCCAGAGCAGTTCGCGTCGCGAGCCGCGGACGACTCGGTGCGGCCGAAATCGCTCGAGCAGCGTGACATCTTCGTCTGGGGTCTGGAGCGGTTCACCAGCGAAGCGCGCACGCTCGCCAAGTTCCGGCATCCGAACATCGTGCGGGTGCTCGGCGTGTTCGAGCAGAACCGCACCGCCTACATGGTCATGGAACACGAGCGGGGGGTGGAGCTCAGGCACCTGATCGGCCGTCCGGAGTTTCGCACCGAGACCAGCCTGAAGCGACTCGTCGGGCCGGTCATGGACGGGCTCGAGGAAATTCACCGCCACGACTACATCCACCGCGACATCAAGCCGGCCAACATCCTGATTCGCGACGACGGCACACCGGTGTTGCTGGACTTCGGGTCGGCCAGGCTGGCCACGGGTGCCCAGACGCAGGCGCTCACCAGTCTCGTGTCGGGTGGGTACGCGCCGCTGGAGCAGTACGACAAGGCGGACGACAATCAGCAAGGGCCCTGGACCGACATCTACGCGTTGGGGGCGGTGCTGTATTTTTCGGTGACGGGAGACGCGCCCGCCGAGTCCACCTTGCGCGGCTGGGCCGTGTTCAAGGACCGACCCGATCCGCTGGTGTCGCTGCGGCGGTTGTCGCCGCAGGGGTACAGCCCGACCTTCTGCAAGGCCATCGACTGGGCGCTGCAACTGGAGGCGGCCGATCGACCGCAGTCCGTCGGTGCCTGGCGGCGACGCCTGTTGTCGAGCGACGAGAGCGTTCCCGGCACCCGGAGGCGTCGCGATGCCGAACCGCTCGAGAGGACGGTCATCAGACCCGCGACCACGAATCCCCGTGCGAGAGTCGATGCCGGCCTGTCACGGCGCCCGGTCACCTCCGGACGTGCCGGCGCGGCGGCGGTCGCCACGCCGACACGGGGTGGCGTGGCGACCGCCGGGGGCGGGCGGACATCACGGGGCCGCCCGTCCTTCGCCCCGGACGATTCGTCTTCGCGCTGGCCGATGGTCGGCGGCGTGGTCCTGAGCCTGCTGCTGGTGGTGGCGGCGGGCGCGGTGACGCGCGAGCGGTGGCTGCCGGGGGTGATCGAGCTGGTGTCGCCCGGATCCTCGTCCGCCGACGCGTCGCGCGCCGGCGCCCCGGAGGCACCCTCGGTTCCGGACGCGTCACCGGGCGTGCGGGAGGGTCAGGCCGCGTCGGTGCGCGAGGCCGAGGAGGAGCGTCTGCGTCTGGCCGAGGAAGCCGAGACCGAGCGTCGGGAGACGGCGGCCCGGGAGGCGGAGGAGCGGCGTCTGGCCGAGGAAGCCGAGACCGAGCGTCGGGAGACGGCGGCCCGGGAGGCGGAGGAGCGGCGTCTGGCCGAGGAAGCCGAG